>Ga0193726_1000104_pt1 | contig 137451 bp, 120 predicted proteins | sample H2c1metaG_FD_144928 | JGI IMG/M metagenome (GOLD analysis project Ga0193726, IMG submission 144928) | Soil microbial communities from a riparian zone of the East river system, Colorado, United States - H2c1 | ecosystem: Environmental > Terrestrial > Soil > Riparian zone | place: USA: East...
ACGATCAAATTTTTCCTTCGCCATGGTTCTCTTCCCCTCGCAGCTGCTATGCCGTTGCCAAAAGGGCGCCGGCGTTCCGGCTCCAGCCCTAAAAACAGTTAACAGTGATCAGTTTTCAGTGATCAGTTTTTCCTTGCCTGAGCCAACATCATCGATTCACCCGATAAGCTCAGACTGTCCACTGTTCACTGCCTTTTCACTTCCCTTGCGCACGACCGATAATTTCATCGGCGATCATGCGCGGCGCCTCTTCGTAGCGCGCGAACTGCATTGAATACGACGCCCGGCCTTGTGTCGAGGAACGAATCTCGTTCACGTAGCCGAACATTTCCTTCAGCGGAACAATCGCCTTGATGACCTGCGACCCTGCCGCGTGCTCCATTCCTTCAATCCGTCCGCGACGCGAGTTGATGTCGCCGATAATCACGCCCATGAACTCCTCGGGCACCGTGACTTCAACCGCCATCACCGGCTCCAACAGCACCGGATGCGCCTTGCGTGCGGCTTCCTTGAAGGCGATCGAACCGGCAAATTTAAATGCCATTTCGTTCGAGTCGACTTCGTGATAGCTACCGTCGAACAGGATTACCTTCACGTCCACGATCGGGAAGCCTGCCAGGATGCCCAACTCCAACGCACCCTGCACGCCCTGATCGATGGGCTTGATGTACTCCCTCGGTACCGACCCGCCCTTGATTTCGTTAATGAACTCGTAGCCGGCACCTGGAGTATTCGGCTCGACACGCAGTTTGCAATGTCCGTAGTTGCCCGAACCACCGGTCTGGCGGATGTATTTGCCTTCCGCTTCAGCCATCTTGCGAATCGTCTCGCGGAAAGCAACCTTGGGCTCGCCCACGTTGGCATCGACCTTGTGCTCACGCTTCAAGCGATCCACAAGAATCTCAAGGTGCAGTTCGCCCATGCCGCTGATAATCGTCTGACCCGAATCCTCGTCGGTATGCACCTTGAAGGTTGGATCTTCATCAGCAAGCCGCGACAACCCCATCGCCATCTTTTCCTGGTCAGCCTTGGTCTTCGGTTCAATTGCCACCGAGATCACAGGCTCAGGGAAGGTGATGGCGCCGAGCGCGATCGGATGCTGCGGCGAACTCAGCGTGTCGCCTGTCTTCAATTCCTTCAGTCCCACGCACGCGCAAATGTCGCCGGCATAGATCTCAGTGATGTCCTCACGCTTGTTGGCGTGCATCTTCACGAGGCGTCCTACGCGGTCGGTCTTGCCGGTACGCGGATTCAGAATCGTGTCACCGGTCTTCAATGAACCCGAATAAATGCGGATAAACGACAACTTGCCGAACGGATCGTTGATCAGCTTGAAAACCAGCGCCGCGAGAGGCTCATTGTCGTCCGCCTTGCGGATCTCAGTCACGCTGGGATCGTGCGGATTGATACCTTCCACCGGAGGCTTATCCAGCGGGCTCGGCAGATAATCAACTACTGCATCAAGCAGCGTCTGCACACCCTTGTTCTTGAATGCAGAACCGCAGATTACCGGAAAGACCTTCAGATCGATCGTCGCCTGGCGAATGCCCCTCTTCAGCTCTTCGATGGTCGGCGTCTCGCCTTCGAGAAACTTCTCGAGCAACACATCGTCGGTCTCTGCGATCACTTCGATCAGTTGCAGACGGAAAGCTTCCGCCTTCTTCTGCAGATCGGCCGGAATCGCCTGAACGTCATACTCCGCGCCCATCGTCTCGTCGTGCCAGAGCACCGCCTTCATCTCGATGAGATCGACAACACCCTTGAATCCAGCCTCTGCACCAATCGGAATTTGCAAGGCCACCGGCCGCGCGCCCAGCCGCTTGCGAATGGTGTCCAGAACGTGCTCAAAATCGGCGCCGTTCTTGTCCATCTTGTTCACGAAGCAGATACGCGGAACCTTGTACTTGTCGCCTTGCCGCCACACAGTTTCAGTCTGCGGCTGTACACCACTGACTGAGTCAAACACCGCAACCGCGCCATCGAGAACGCGAAGCGAGCGCTCCACCTCGGCGGTGAAGTCCACGTGACCCGGCGTATCAATGATGTTGATGCGGATGTCTTTCCACATGCACGTCGTTGCAGCCGACGTGATGGTGATGCCGCGCTCCTGCTCCTGCTCCATGTAATCCATGGTCGCGGTGCCTTCATGCACTTCGCCGATACGGTGCGTGATGCCCGTGTAGAAGAGGATGCGTTCGGTCGCAGTCGTCTTACCGGCGTCGATGTGCGCCATGATTCCGATGTTCCGGCAACGACTTAGAGGTATGGTGCGAGCCACGGTTTTTCTTTATCCTTGCGGGCTTCTGATCCCGCCGTTGATTTCCAGTGATCAGTGGTCAGTGATCAGTGGTCAGTAAAAAACCTGAATTGTTTGAAGCGGTTACAAATCAATGATCACTGTCCACTGATCACTGATCGCTACTTCCCTACCAGCGATAATGCGCGAAGGCCTTGTTGGCCTCGGCCATGCGGTGTACGTCTTCCTTCTTCTTCATCGCCGCGCCACGACCATTGGCCGCGTCCAGCAGCTCATTGCTTAACTTGTCGATCATGCCCTTCTCACCGCGGGCGCGCCCGTAGGTGATGAGCCAGCGAATCGCCAGTGAAGTACGCCGGTCGGCATTTACTTCAATCGGCACCTGGTAGTTGGCGCCACCCACGCGGCGAGTCTTGACCTCGAGTAGCGGCTTGCAGTTCTCGACCGCCTTCTTGAAGAGCTTCAGCGCGTCGTCTCCGCCGCCCTTTTCCTCAAGGTTCTTCATCGATTGATAGAAGATGCCCTGGGCCGTCGACTTCTTGCCGCCCCACATCATCGAGTTCACAAACTTGGTGACCAGCGTGGATGCATAAACTGGATCCGGCGCTACTTCCCGCTTCGCAATGTGCCCTTTTCTCGGCATAGTTCCTCAAAATCCTTCGCGCCTAAGCGCCGTTCTGTTGCCCCAGTCCCGGTTCCATCACTCCGCCCGGGAACCGAAAACTACTTCTTCGCTGCCGCCGCTCCGCCCTTGGCGCGCTTCGCACCATACTTCGAGCGGCTCTGCTTCCGGTTGGCCACGCCGACTGAATCCAGCGTGCCGCGTACCACGTGATAGCGAACGCCCGGCAGATCCTTCACACGGCCGCCGCGAATCAGCACAATCGAGTGCTCCTGCAGGTTGTGGCCGATGCCGGGAATGTAGGTCGTGACCTCGATCCCGTTGGTCAACCGCACGCGAGCCACTTTGCGCAGCGCCGAGTTCGGCTTCTTGGGGGTTTGTGTATACACGCGGGTGCATACACCGCGCCGCTGCGGCGAGGCCTGCAGTGCAGGGGACGCCGTCTTGTATCGGGGGGCCGTACGCCCCTTGCGAACCAATTGATTAAATGTCGGCAAACTGAAACTCCTTACCCCAAAAACCTCTAAACCCAACCCACTCACAGCCGCGCGCAAGGCCCTCCGGGCTTTTCTCCCGCGTTGGCGCTATCAAGCCGCCCAAACGCACGGAAGCCCAGGTTGCTGCTTCGCGTCTGCCTTCGTTCCACTACCAGACGAAAACCGAGACGGTGGCCGGTCGTTTTTCCGCTTTTAAACGGGAAAAGCCAACTCCGTTTCGCCGGTTCCGGCTCGCATAGCCCTCCAAGGTGGAGAAACGCGCGAGCACCGATGCGATTATCGCCTCCCCGTCTTTCCTTCACCCGGGTTGACGATGTGTCCCTGCCCTTCGCAAGACGAGAGCGATTCGGGGACTATGGCCGCTCTTTACTGCCAGCGACCTCGGGAACTGATCCTCGGCAAACGTTCCGGCCGGGATCTCCCGTTACTCGCCTGCCGTTATCACACACGGATAGGCGTGTTCTTGCGGAACCTTATAAAGATAACAAGAAACCCGGGTGGGGTCAACGAATTCAACCCCTCACTCCTATTTTCTGCCGGCGAAGATGGCTCCGTGCCGGAAACAACCTTACCGTAACGCCTAAACCTAGGGCACCGTATAGGTGCCGCTATTGGCCACGGCGTTTCCAGTTGCGTTCGATGGCATGGTCAGCGTCGCGCCGGCACTGAACTGCACGATCTCCGCCGTCCAGACCGCCGGCGATCCCGAAGTGGGTGCCGGCTGGAACCCGGCAACGCCGGAAAGATCAGGAAAAGCCAGCGCGGTTGAGCCGCTCTGATAGTTGGCCGTCGCATCGACCTCAAAAAAACTCGAAACACCTGTCCCGCTCACCCAGCCCACCGCCGCCGACTCGATGACCCCGGGCTTTCCCGCGAAACCCGTGTAAGCGAAATTGAAGTTGGGCAGCGCCGCCGGAGTTGGGCCCCGATAGGACCAAGGCGCCGGAAATGTGAAGGTTACAGGACCACCGCTGCTCGAATTCGCAAGTACCAGCACCTCTTCGCCTTGCTTCGAACTGCTGATAACTGTAGCGAGAAACTTGTAGAAATCCCCGCCCTGAACTGCAGCAGCCGGCAAGGCCGGATACTGTGTGGTCGCGGGGGCAGCAACCGTAAATCCGCCCGCACCGCCCATGATGAAACCAACAACGGTGGTGGGCGCGGAATACCCCGGTGGGGCGTTGTTGTACGTGATCGCTTGCGGCGTGGTTTCATCTGCAGCGCCCAGCACAACCGTGCTGCCCCCATTCAGTGCGCCGGGAACCGTCTGGTTCGTGAAATTCTTCGCTGCAACGAGGCTGGTCAGCAGACCTTGCTGCGAGTTGTTGTAGGCCAACACCATCACCCGATCGGCGCCCGCCGGTTCGACGAGACTGAAAGCGCCATTGAGGGCCGCCCCAGCCACCGCTGTTGAAGTGCCATTCGAAGCGGCAATGTCCACAAGCGTTGCCCCTGGGATTCCGCTGGCGTCCACGCTTCCGGTGAACGTTCCGGTTTGACTGGAAGGTACCGCCACTGGGCAAGGTTCGGTGAACGAAGAGCCATCCGCAGTGCTCGCTTCAAACACAAATTGCTCCGGCACCTGAGCCTGCGGGCCCAAGGGCAAGGTGCAGACATAGGCCACCGCGAAATTCGCTGTACCGTTTGGAATCGTTAGACTCAGCGTTCCCGAGTTGAGTGCTTGTGCCGTAAACGCCCCGGAACCGATGCGCGCCGCCACCGCGGTCGGCGTGCCCACACTGAACTTGAACGTGACCACGGAAGGTGTGGCACCCCCTCCCCCCGTTGACCCTCCGCCACCCGAACCACCTCCGCACCCGGCTAAAAGGACTAGCGACGAGCCGAGTACGGAACAGCGCAGAATTGCAGAGAACGTCGAACGTCCATTCGCCAACTCGCGGTCTCCCATTGCTTGCTTTCTCCAGGGTGCTCGCCGACCGCGGCCTATTCGATCGATTTCAACGTCCACGTTCCGTTCTCGAGCGCGAAATCCGCCTGCTTCCGCGAGCTCAGCTTGTTGCCGGGGTGATGCGCAATATTGTCCAGCGCCTGCGGAACTCCGGTCAGATTCACACCCTCGGTGTATTTCCCTTCCTTGGCGGCGGCCGAGCCCGTAAGCATCTCGTCCTGCAGGTCGCCCATGTCGTGCGCCCTCAAATGATTCGCAGCAACCGTCATCACAACGGCCGTGTAGTTGGTGTCATCCTGATTCGCTGGACGCCACTCGATCACGTCGCCGCCTCCCGGCAGCGTTACCGCTTTCTTGCCATCCGGGGTCAGCTTGAAATCGGCCCACAGCTTGTTCGGATAAACCTTGGTCCTCTCCCACAACTTGGCCGATACCCCCTCGCGCACGCCAGCCTCATTCACCAGGATGGTCGTCCCGACCGGAGGTGTCTGGTCATACTTGGCCTGCACCATCGCCAACGCCTGGGCCGGGGTCAAGTCCGGCGCCGACTTGCATCCAATGCCCGCAAACCCAAAACCCATCACAGCCAGTACTCCCAAAACCTTCCAATTCAGCATGATTTTCACGCTCCCTCCTATTGCGTACTCCCATGGGCAGTATCCTGACGACCCGCCATTTTTCTCTTACTTTCCTGCTCTGTCAATGGATTCGGATGTGATACCCGGCACACCTGAAGGGCTGGGGTCTAAATTGCTGCGGATTTCAGCCAGCTGCCGGCCGAAAGTCGATGCCAGCGAAGTGGTTTATTGCTCGGCCACGCGCTTCAGCAGCAAAGCGAGAAAACCCTTCTCGTCGGACTCAAGACAAACCTGCGCATTGGGTGCGCCATTTCCAGGGCTCGTCAGTCCCTTATCGTCCACATCAATATGCATCGGCTTGGCCGGGCAGAGATCGGGGCGGAAAGTATAGGTCACCGCAACGGGGTCAAACAGCGTTGGCGTTGGGCTGTGGTTCGGCGTGTTTCCCATCCACTCGTGATAGAGCAGCGTCAACTGATCGGTGAGTGGCGAACCATGCGCAAAGATGGCCTCGCGGTCCTTCGCATCGAGTGGCACCTGCGTTGAATCGAGGGGCATCATGAATACCGGCACCCCCGATGCCAACAATGCCTTCAGGCCGGCAGGATCGTTGAGGATGTTCCACTCCGGCTCCGGCGGCTTTGGTTCTCCCTGTGCATCCGTGCCGTAACCGCGCTCAACGCTGCCGCCCATGATCACGACTCGCTTCAGTTTTTTAAACGTCGCTGGATCGCGCTCGATGGCCGCCTGCACCGTGAACAACGGCCCGATGCCGATCAGCGTGATCTGACCGGGATGCTCTCGCGCCTCGCGCACGATGAATTCCGCGCCATTCCCGTGTTTCTTCTCGGGCGGCTGCCTCGCATAAGCCGCCTGCGTCATCAGGTTGTCCGTTTTCGTCATCGGCCCCGCAAACACTGGAATATCGCTACGCCCCACCGACCGCAAATATCTGTCCAGCAGTCGCGCCCGCATCTCGGTGTTGCCGAACGTCGTCGTAACGCCCAAGATCTTCAGCTCAGGGCTTTCCAGCGCCAGCGCGAGCGCGAAGGCATCGTCAATGTCGTCGCCAATGTCTGTATCGATGACGACCAGTTGAGGTTCGGCGGAAGAGGGAACCGAGCCCGATTGTCCCGTCGTGCGCAGCGCGCCCAATGAAAAAATCAACGCCACCAGCATCAAAATCAAATACGCTCTTTTCATGGCTGATACTTTAACCCTCCCGGCCATGAGGTTGCCTTCCCCATCAATGAGCGCAAATCCCCGCATCCCAAACCGCCTCACGTGATTTAGCATCAATTCACGTTTCATCCGCCTCGCCTCGAGGAAACATCCTCATGTGTTTTGGGTTCGCCGTCAGGCTGCTCGCGATGCTCGTCCCTCTGGCCTATGGCGCATGGCTTCCCGCGCAATCCTACAGCCTGGTCGATGGCCGTGAACCGCTCGTCTCGCTCGATGGGCCATGGCGCTTTCATCCTGGCGATTCGCCAATGGCGAGTACGGGCTCGCCGATCTGGGCCACGCCGGGATTCGACGACTCCGGCTGGGCCCTGATCAACGGCGGCCAATCCTGGAGCGACCAGGGCTACCCCGGTCTGAGCGGATACGCGTGGTATCGCTTCACCGTCACAATGCCCGCGAGTCAAAACTCGACCTCGCTCCTGCTGCCGCCCATCCTTACTTCGTTCCAGGTTTTCGTCGATGGCAAACCGGTCGGCAGTGCGGGAAGAATGCCACCCACGAAGCTACTTACCGCTGAGATCAGTTACCACATGTTCTCGCTCACTCAGCAAGCAGTCCGCTCTGCGCGCACAGTGCAGGTGGCCATTCGGGTCTGGCACTCCCCTTTATGGGCCAGCTACGTGGGCGGCGGTCCACTCGAGCCGGGAAGTCTGGCAGGCGATCCGAAGTTGTTGGCGACCGAGCAGTCTCACCATCGGAGGTCGCGCAGTGTCCTTTTTGTCGACTACTACGCCTATAGCATCGCCAGCGGATTGGTCGGGCTCGTCATCCTATGCCTCTTCCTCATGCGCACCAGAGAACGCGAATACATGTGGTTTGCCGCCATCCTTCTCGCGCAGTCGGCCGACAATGCCCTCGCCGTAATTTTTCAGATCTATGCGTGGCCCCCGCTTCAAATCAATGACTTTGTTGATGGCATCCTGGTGGCCATCGAAATCGCCGCGACCTTGTTGTTCTTTTCCAAGGTGCTAAAAATTCGGGTCAACTCGCTGGGACGTGTCCTTCTCCTGCTGGTGGCCCTGAGCCCATTTTCGACAGTTTTGTACTGGCCCGGCTGGGCCTCGGCATCGGCCTCGGCCGCACTGCAACAGGCTCTCCTTTTACCGGCTGTGCTTTGGATTTTCTACTTCCTCGTGCAGCGCGCACTTCGGGGAAACCTGGACGCAATCCTCCTGCTGGTGCCAACCCTTCTCGACGTGGGCTTTAACTCCGTCAACAACCTGGCCATTGTCTTCGACCAGGCAGGCTGGATTAATTCGCCCGAAGGGGTCGATCTCGCCCTCCGCTTTCAGCCCTTCACCATGCACCTCAGCATTCTGCTTCACCTGATCTTCCTTCTCACGATGCTGGTCTTCCTCATTCGCCGCTTCACCTTTGCCCGGCGGCAGGAGGAGCGCATGGCCGGAGAGCTCAACGCGGCCCGTCAGGTGCAGCAAGTGCTTCTACCCGACGAAGCCGACCAGTGCCAGGGCTTCAAAGTGGAATGGGTCTACCAGCCCGCTAACGAAGTGGGCGGCGACTTCTTCCAGCAGATTGCCGACGGGGAATTCGGGATGTTCATCGTTGTCGGCGACGTCAGCGGCAAGGGATTGCCTGCCGCCATGCTCGTCTCGGTTCTGGTCGGCGCTATTCGCGCGGAGGCGGCCCGCGGCACTAACCCCTCCAACCTTCTCAGTTCGCTCAACAACCGCATGATGGGCCGTTCCCAGGGGGGATTCACGACCTGCCTCGCCGCACACATCTCCGCCGACGGCGTTCTCACCATGGCCAACGCCGGCCACCTCGCCCCCTACCTGAACGGGATAGAAATCGACCTCCCCAGTTCTCTCCCCCTGGGCATCGTGGCCGAGTTGCGCTTCGAAAGCATCGCGGTCACTCTTGCTTCCGGCAACAGCCTCACATTCGTCTCCGACGGAGTGGTCGAGGCCCGTGCCCGCAACGGCGAGCTCTTCGGATTCGACCGCACCCGCGAACTGAGCCGCCTGCCCGCCGAAGCCATCGCACGCGCTGCGCAGCAGTTCGGCCAGGAAGACGACATCACCGTCGTCACCGTCGAGTTCGCCGGCGTTCGAGCCCCGGCGCTCGTTTAGGACAGCTGCGAGCGCTCCTGCAATCGCGCCACTATCCTCTCCGTGTCATACACACACCCACCCCACACGCCGCCGCTCGCCTCCACCAGCGCCGCCCACAGACGCGTATCCTCCGGCAGCGCGGGATGCGGCTTCAAATCCGCACGCGGCTGTCTCCCCACTAATTTCCGCGCGCCCTCTTCCGCGCTCAACTGGCCGTTGGTATCGCCTACCAGGTTCACCGCTCCGGTCAGCCGCCCGCGATCGATCACGATCTCGATCAAGTCACCTTCCAGCACCTTGCCGACCGGTCCCCCTGCCAGCGCCTCCGGCGAAATGTGCCCGATGCACGCACCGGTCGAGACGCCACTGAAGCGCGCATCCGTCAATACCGCCACGTGTTTGCAATGCGGCAACTGCTTCAGCGCCGATGTCACCTGGTAGATTTCCTGCATGCCTGCGCCCTTGGGGCCGCCGCAGATCAGCACAATCACATCGCCGTGCCCGATCGCGCCAGCCTTGATCGCCGCAATCGCAGCCGCCTCCGTCGTGAACACCCGCGCCGGTCCGCGATGGCGGAAGACATTATCTTCGCCGATCAACGATGGATCGATGGCCGTGCTCTTGATGACCGACCCCTCGGGTGCGAGATTGCCGACAGGGAAACACACAGTTGCCGTCAATCCACGCGAGCGCGCACGGTCGGGCGTCATGATCACATCTTCGGCATCGATTCCATCCAGTTCCTTCAGTCTCTTGCGCAATGCGTGGCGCCGTTCGCTGTCGCGCCACCAGTCGAGGCTGGCGTCGAGTGTGTCGCCAGTGACCGTCTTCACACTCGTATCCAGCAGCCCAGCGGAGCGCAGTTCCAGCATCACTTCCGGGACCCCGCCGGCGAGAAACACCTGCACTGTCGCGAATCCACGCGGGCCATTCGGGAGCGCATCAACAAGGCGCGGGACTGTGCGATTGACCTGCTCCCAGTCCGCGCGCTGGGGCCGCTTCAACCCTGCGGAAAACGCAATCGCGGGCAGATGGAGCAGCAGATTCGTCGATCCGCCAAAAGCAGCATGCAGCACCATCGCATTGCGCACCGCCGCATCCGTCAGCACATCCTGCGCACCCAGTCTTAATTTATGCAACCGGATGATTGCACGTGCAGATCGCTTTGCCGCATCCAGCCAGATCGGCTGTCCTGAAGGCGCCAGCGCCGTATGCGGCAGGGCCAGGCCGAGCGCTTCGCCCACAACCTGCGCCGTCGCCGCCGTGCCCAGAAACTGGCATCCACCGCCGGGCGATGCGCAAGCGCGGCAACCCACTTCAGCCGCATATTCCAGGGTGATCTGCTGCTGTGCAAAGCGCGCGCCGATGGTCTGCACCTTGCCTGCATCCTCGCCCGACTCGGGTAACAGCGTGACTCCACCAGGAATCAAAACCGCCGGAAGCGGCCCGGCTGAAGCCAGCGCCATCATCATCGCCGGCAGCCCCTTGTCGCAGGTGGCCACACCCAGCACACCTTTGCCCGTCGGCAGCGAGCGCATCAGTCGCCGCAGGACCATTGCCGCATCGTTGCGAAAGGGCAGCGAGTCCATCATCCCCGTCGTGCCCTGGGTTCTTCCGTCGCAGGGATCGGTGCACGCACCCGCAAACGGAATGGCACGCAACGCCTTCAGTTCGCGCGCTGCCTCCGCGACCAGCAGCCCAACCTCCCAGTGTCCGGTGTGAAATCCCAGCGCGATCGGGCGGCCATCCTCCGCGCGCAGTCCGCCATGTGTGCTCAGAATCAGAAACTCCGGATCGCGCAGCCGCGCAGCTTCCCAACCCATCCCCGCATTCTGGCTCAATCCAAAAAGATTCCCCGACGGCTCCTCGACCAGCATCTCTGCCGTCAGCGGCAGTATGCCTTCAGGGCCGGCGGCATGCGTCGCCACATCGAGCAATACTTTCCGACTCTCCTGGGGTTCTTCCGTCTCCAGCACGGACTTCAGCGAAATCTCCGCGATCACATCCTCCTTATCCCGCTTGCTCATTCGCCAGCTTCACCGCGTGCTCTGTGTTGTGCCCGTCGCGACAGGCGTGAGCCGGAAGACATGCGGCTTCGGCGTGGCCGCATCGTAAATTGAGTCCTCCAGTGAATTTTCAAACGCCTGCATTACGTCCGGCTTTCCGGCCTGTTCCCCCATGTCCGCATTGCGCACGCGCATGCGCAGGTGAATATAGTGGGTCTCGTTGCGATCGCGTACGAGCCAGCTTACGCGCTGTGCCTGGTGAAACATCGGCGTCCCGTACTCGGCCAGATTGACGCCGCTCTCCAGAGCTTCGGGCGAAAACGTGTCCACCACCTCACCATCAATGCTCAGCGTGTACCGTCCTGCTGCCAGTCCCGTTACGCGCAGCGTCTCCTGGTTGAGTTGCTGTTCGATATCGGTCAGATCCTCAAGCAGCGCCGTGGTTGCGTTGGTCCGCGTCAGCGGCAACGGCAATGCATCCTCAACTTCAGTCCACTTCAATGTGCCGTCGGTCTGCTCAACCTGGCTTACGCTGGCATTGCGGGCCTCGGTCACGATACCTGCGTGCGCATCCACTGCGACAGCCGAGACCAGAGCCGGGGCGTGCCAGCCTTTCAGCAGCGCCTCGGCCATCACCCAGTGCGCCAGCGGATCAGGATGCACGCGGTCCGGCAACAGCAGTAGCGCCAGCTTCGGATCCATCGCATCCGCTTTCCGGATCGCCGCCACTACCGGCGTATTCAGATTCGCAAACGCCGCGCCATACTTATCGGCCAGCGATTGATCCACGTCCGCAAAATGCTGCATCGCCGCGTTGTACCCGCCCGGGAAAGTTACCGGACGCGTCACGTCGTCGTAAGGGGAAGGCCCCAGCAGTGTCAGCCGCGCGGCGGGCGCATGTTCGCGTATCGAATCAAGCAGGTGCTGATATCCCCTTACATACGTCTGCTCGATTTCGTCCGTCGTGGCCTGGTACCCGCCATCATTCATGCCCAACATCACCGTCACCACGGTCGGCTTCTCTGAGAACACGTCGCGTTCCAGCCGTTGATCGATCGGACCTCCGCCGCCACCCGTCACGCGATCGCCACCCACCCCCGCGCCGTAGAAATGCACCCGCATCCACGGGAAGCGCGTTGCCGCATACAGCTCGACATACTGGTTGTAGTAGTTCTGCTCCGTGATGCTGTCGCCGTAGAACACCACGGTGTCACCGTTGCGCAGATAGAAACCATGCGCATTCGCCTCCGCTCCAACAGGCATCAGCGTTTGCGGACCACTACTCACGGGGAGAGAGACGATCTCGGTCGCCTGCGCCATCCGCGAATCAGCGCTCATCGCCTCAGCCGGAGCGGTCGCCACCGCCACCAGCGAATCCGCGCACCCGTAGTACAAAAACCATTTGTTGTGGAAGAAGACCAAACCTTCGGCAAAGGTCGTTCCGGCCGCGTACTGCCCAGTCTTCTCGTATGGCAGTTCCGGCTGCAGCACCGGCTTGCCGGTCTGCGTTAGCAGGTTTGCTGGATTCGACGCATCAAACAGCGCTTCACCCGCCGCATACGCACTTGGCCCCAGAGACTGATCGCCGCCATCCGTTGCGTTCTTGCCGTTGTAGAGCATTACGATTCCCGTTCTCGTCAGCACCGGCGGCGGACCCGTCTCGGGAAACGTGCTGTCGAAATGCCCCGGCCTCGGTCGCAGCAATTCCACTAGGTTCCCGTGCATGTCTTCGACCGGTATCCAGTGAATCGCATCGTCTGAGGTCGCAAGCTTGATGGCCCCTTCGCCCCAGTACATCCAATAGCGGCCCGCGATCTTCGCCGCAATCAGCCGGCCATCTTTCAACTGCGTGACAATGCCGGCCGATTTGTACGTCAGGTTGGCATACTTGCCGCCTAAAGCCGCAAGAAATGCCGGTCCGTATTTCGTCCAGTGCTTCAAATCGCGAGAGGTCGCAATTCCCACCGAATACGCCTTGCGATTCCATTGTGTATACGTCAGCACATAAGTGCCGTCGTCGCGCTCCACAATCCGCGGATCTTCGACGCCACCCGGCCACTCGCGCGCTTGCTGGTCATCGTCGGCCGGATAGAACACCGGCTCGCCGGCGCGCTTGAAGTGGATTCCGTCGTCGCTTTCGGCCAGACCCAGCCGCGAAATGTGCCCGCCGATCTCCATCGCGCCCGAATTGTCTTCTGCGCGATACAGCACAACCACCTTGCCCTTGCGCACTATCGCCGCAGGATTGAAAGTGTGCAGCGCCTCCCAGGCGACAGGCTTGTGCAGAATCGGGTCCTCAAACGTCGAAGCTGGATTCGGCGAAACGACCGGATTGCCCGTCGCTGGCCGCGTGAATGGACCGATCACCCACTTCGGGGCACCCTGCGCCCACACGCCTGCAGTCCCAAGCAACACACCCAGCGCAATTGCCCACCTCAGAATCGTCTTCACGCGATCTCTCCCCGTAGTGCGCCCCATCTTACGCTTCGCAACAATCTCTCCGCGCTGCACGAAAGTCCTATCGCCATCCAAGATTTGAGAGCTAGACAGCAGCTAGGGGCTCGAAGCTGCTTCATAAAAACTCAATGCCGCGTCCCCCTGCTGCAACACTCTCACCCTGCGCACCGATCCATACGCATCATCGAGCTTCTCTTTGCGCCGGTGCTCCGCGATCACTACGGCAGCTTCCGCTAGCAAACCTGACGCCGCGCCGCCCAGCAACCCCATCGCCAACGCGTACTCCTCTGCGGCTTCGTACGGCGGATCCAGGAACACGACGTCGAAGCGCATCGGTGAGTTCACGGGCCGCACCCGCCGCAGAAATGCCCCCACATTTACCGCCTCCACTCGCACACTGCTCCGCAGCTTCAGTTTTTCGAGATTTGCGCGCAGCACCTTCAGCGCCGGCTCCGCCCGCTCCACCAACACCACGCTCGCGGCTGCCCGGCTCGCAGCTTCAATGCCCACGGCGCCCGATCCGGCATACAAATCCAGAAACCGCGCACCCTCCATTCGCGGCGCAAGTACATTAAACAGAGTCTCCCGCAACCGATCGCTCGTGGGACGGGTCCCGAGCCCCGCCGGAGCTTCCAGCACTCTTCGTCGTAGCGTTCCCGCAATCACCCGCATCGCGAATCAGCATATAAGAAAGGTGCCTCTCAGGCAGAACCCCGGCGACCCGGGCCCCCGAAAAGCGCTCTTTGCTTTTTGTGGTGGATCGACAGGTCCTCCTTGACAGGGTAGAAACAACGGGGTCCCCATCGACAGGTCTTAGTCGATGGGGTGTAAGCAACTACAATGCCAGTATGCGTGGCTGGACCATACCGCTGGGCCGATGGATGGGCGTGGAGATGCGCATGCACGTCTTTTTTCCCGCCCTTGCGCTGGTCTGCCTCGGCCTAAGCGCCACCAGCGGAGTCATGCGGGGCCTCGGCCTGTTCCTCGTTTGCGTTTCGGCTGTGGTGGTCCGCGAAATTGCGCGCCTGATGATGGCTGCCTATCTCCACCTGAAGTTGCGCGCCGTGCTCCTGCTTCCCATCGGCGGCCTCTTCGCCTATGCCAATCCAGAAAGCCAGGAAGCCGCTAACCAGGGCTTCGGCCAGTTCGCCATGGCGCTCACGGGACCGCTCGCCAATTGCTTTACCGCGCTGATGCTCGCCGCGGCCTTCATCGGCGCGGGCGGGGATGTGCGCCTGCTCGGGCGTCCACTCATTACGGCCGCTTATCTTTTGCGCAGCATGGTCTGGATGCAGGCGGGACTTGGCCTTGTGCACCTGCTTCCTGCCTATCCGCTCGACTTCGGCCGCCTGCTTCGCGGCAATTTTGCCCGCACCCACGGCCTCTCGCCGGCGGGCCGGGCCGCCTCCGGCATTGGACAGTTGATCGCCCTCGCCGTGATGATCTGCGGCATGGCCCTGCAAGCCTACTGGCTCATCATCGCCGGCTTCTTCATCATGATCGCGGCGCAGGTGGAGGACCAGGGCGTCTTCTTCCAGTCCGTCGTCGATACGGTGCGCATGCGCGAAGTGATGCTTACCGACTTCGCCACACTCTCCCCGTCGGATACGCTGGCTGACGCGCTCTTCCGCTGCGTTCACTCCCTGCAGGAAGACTTTCCGGTTGTCCGCGGACCGCAGCTGGTCGGCATCGTCTCGCGCCAGCGCATCGTCGACGCGCTCCGTAACGACGGCAACGGCTACATCCAGTCCATCATGTCGCGCGCCTTCCAGGTCGCGCGCCCCGAAGACACGCTCGGCACTACGATTCGCCGCATCTCCGGCGGCCAGGGCCTCTCGCTCATTCCCGTCACCGAGAGCGGCAAAGTCGTCGGCATCGTCAGCGTGCAGAACCTCATGAGTTCGATGTCTCTTCTCGCCGAACAGCGTCGCATCGAAGCTCAGGACGCGAGCGAGTAGGCACACCCTCTCAGCCCAGTGGCAAGATCCGTCAAAGTTCCGAGTGGGCGGTGACACACCAACGACCGGCGTGGAGGCTATCACCTCTTTGTGCTGCCTAATTTTCTGAGGGCTGCTCCAAACGTTCGATCACGATCGTGTCTACCACTTCTCTCCGCGATACGAGCGTCAGTCCAAGTTGCTTCTCAAGTGCCTTGGACATGGCCGCCTCCACCTCTTCCGAAGAGCTGCCTTCTGGGATCGCAACCTGCAAACTGATGTCATATTTCCCTGAAAGGCCGGTCTGATCCAGCACAGCGCGCTTGAAATGCGGAGACAGGAAATTGGCCAGTTCGGTTAAGGGAACATCCTTTCGATCAATGGTCAAGAAAGACTCTCCTGAGTCAAGCGGATCTGTCCGTTTCGGCGCTTCTGGCACTCGGAGTTTCGCGCCGCCCTTTGCCACCACCAGGGCATAGGACATGAGTTTTTCCGGTTTGTGTCTAATTGCAAGTTGAAATCGTTCTCTCAGCAACGACTGCAACATAAGCTGAATCGACTGATACTGACGATGAGAATCAAGCTTACTCATTTCCGCCCACTGCGCGTCGGCGATCTTCGCTACGACATCAAAACGTTGCGATTCAGCCCAGTCGGGCCCTCCGGAGATCTGATCGTCTGGAACATTAAACGCCTCCTTCACCAGAATCTTTGCTGTTACATTTGTCGCTTCGAATCGACCCGGCGGCCATTCGATCGTAGTGATCATAGGTCCCTTCGGGTGTGGCTTGATTACCGCTACCTCAAATTCGGGCAGCTTAGCAGTCGTCTCCTGTCGAGCATCAGTTCCTTGGCCCAATGCAAGGGCAGCGAGTGCCATGTACGCTAAAAAGAACAGAAGAGTTCGGTGGCCCGCCCGCGAAACCCAGCAAAGAACCTTCACCGTGTTCACTCCTACTCCGAACAGCTATCACCACGTTTCGGAATGAGTCAAGGTCACCCCATTTTCTATTCGGGGCGGATCGTGGCCGACTCTTCCCTTTGACGATTCTTCGCCTTGAATTCGACGCTTACCGTGAGGCACTACCATGTTCTAAGCAATGCCCGACACTCCGCTCGCTCCCGGCCTGTACCTCGTCGCCACCCCCATCGGCAACCTCGGCGACATCACGCTCCGCGCCCTCGAAGTCCTCAAGCACGTCGACCGCATCGCCTGCGAAGATACCCGCCAGACGCAAAAACTCCTCAACCACTTTGGCATCACGACGCCTACCGTCAGCTTTCATCAACACAACGAGCGTGATCGCGCGGCCGAACTGATCGCGGCGTTGAAGAACGGCGGTTCTATCGCCGTCGTCTCGGACGCAGGCATGCCGGGCATCAGCGATCCCGGCTCATGGCTCGTCACCGAAGCCATCGCCGCCGGCGTCTCTGTTATTCCCATCCCCGGCGCGAACGCCGCCCTCAGCGCCCTCATCGCCTCAGGCCTGCCCACCGGCGAATTCCAATTCCTCGGATTCCTGCCGGAAAAAGGCGGCGCCCGCCGCACGGCTCTCGAAGCCCTGGCGGCACAGCCTCGCAAGACTGCGCAGACCGTGATCTTCTACGAAGCGCCCCACCGCATCGCCGACACGCTCGCCGATCTCGAATCCGTATTCGGTCCGGCGTTGCGCGTTGTCGCCGCTCGCGAACTCACCAAGCTCCACGAAGAATTCCTTCGCGGCGCTGTCGCCGATGTCCGCCAAGACCTACTCGCCCGCGACCGCATCCGCGGCGAATTCACATTGCTGATCGAAGCCCCACCAAAAAATCCGGGTGCCCCTGGTCTCGCTTCTGAGACCAGGGAATCGCTTTCCGCCCGCATCGCCCGACTCAAGTCCGAATCCAACCTCGACGAAAAAGAAGCCCTGAAACGGCTCGCCCGCCAACTGGGCCAATCCAAAAGCGAGCTTTATCGCGAACTCCAGCGCGAACGTGCCCGCCGCAAATAACCCCGCTCACACTCCCGAATTCCGGAGAAGCGTTTAAACTTGCGCTAAACTGCTCTCCAGAAATAAATGTGAACTTTGAGACGATTCTTCTTCGCGTGGGGATTTGCGATTGTAGCGGTTTCGTGCACTTTCTTCTCTCTAGCGCTAGAGGAAGTTGCCTCCTACAAGCTTGGTCAGGATGCGGGCGACTCCTCGCGGTAAGGGGAAGGAGCACTCCGGACCGGAACTCGAGATGCGCGCCCTCCCATCCTTGCCGTTACGAATCGCGTCAAGGATGGGCAGCACGATCGTTGCGGGTTTGTTATTTCCATTCCCACATTTTGGAAACGGTGGCGCCCGCAGCGTCTACCTCGTATTCGAAGGCGACGCATGCGTTGTTGAGTCGGGCGAGCTTTTGCGAGGCGGTGCGAAAGAAGAGCATTCCGCGGTAGCTGACCGAACCTCCTGGGCCGAATTTACCCACGCCCGTTCCCTTCCACGTGGCTGCTTCTCCATCGGCGGTCATCTCCATACCCTGGCCTTCGCCATGGAGGGATCCATCTGCACCGATTACCGATGTGTATGTGCCCATACCGGTGACGGCGACCCCGCATAGCGTGCCGCTTTCTTCAAACGAAACTTCGGCCGTGGGGGGATCCGTGGAGAGAACCCGCCGTACGAGTCTTTTGCCTGTGGTGATGCCTACTTGTTCTCCTAGCATGAAACGAAACCTCCTCTTTCACCGGGGTCCAAGTTGCGGGCCTCACGGTGCGCAAAGATATACGCCTCGAGATGAGCACGCGTCGAGTAATTTTTCAGAGAACGCCGGGAGCATGAACGTGTTTACGCGATGGGCGAAGTCGGTGCGGTCGAAGGGCCAGACGGACGTGCGCAAAATTTACAAATACTGCCCGAGTTGTCGAACCAGGATTCTAACGTCAAATGGAGCGCCTTTCCACACGCCTTCTTCTTACGCTGCATTTGCCGGCAGGAACAGTTTCGTTTCCACTACACTTATCCCCAACGCTCCATCCGCGAGGCATCCATGCGCCGGACTTTCGCGCTGCTCTGCACGCTTCTGCTCGCCTTCACCGCGACTCCCGCGCTCGCCGACATCGCGGCAATCCACGCCGACGCTCTGCCGCAGGAGACCTCGGTTCTCGCGGCCCTCGACGATGCACGCCAGCTTGAACCCTACGCGGGCGCGTGGACAAACAAATGGGACTACGCACTCGCCAAAAAAGACGTGGCCGACCGGCTGGAAAAGGATCTTGGCTTTCTCACGGCCGCGCTCCTGAAGCATCCTGACAACGAAGAACTGGCACTTCTCACCGGCCTTGTCGCCCACTACGCTTACAACGTCGACGTCCCCGACAGCCACGAGAAAGCAATCGCTGCATTGGAGGCCGCGCGCAAACTTGCCCCGAACGACACACGCGCTTCCTGGTTCCACGCCAACCTGCTCTGCCAGACTCTCGAAACCAAGCCCGGCGCCAAAGAATTTCTCGCGATTGAAGCCGCACACGCATGGGATCAGCTCCCGCCAACCTTCTGGAGGGATTACATGACCTGCGCGGCAATCACCGGAATGCCCGCACACGTCCTGCGCGCCGGCTCCTATCTCGACAAGCTTCATGTACCTCCATCGCCGACACAAACCTTTCTTGTCGATACCGCACGCAACCGATTCGACACCTACGATCCAAAGAAGGAATATCAGCCCAAAGAAGTCTGGCACGGGGAGAAATCCGGCGACGGCACCCAGTTCACGGCAACCCTCTGCGGCGCCAGGCTCGTCACTCCCGGCAACTGGTCAGTCAATCAACTGGATTTCAACAACGGGTCTTGCGCAGCATGGTTTTTCTCCGGCCCCTACAAGGCCGTCGCGCGAAACCTGCAGCCCAGCATTCTTCTCATGGTGCAGCAGGCGCCACCGGGCCAGAGTCTCGGCGAATACGCAAAGAAGTTCACGCACAAAGGTAAATTCGAGCCATTCGCTCCGTCGCGCTGTCCAGCGACGGCTTGTCTCGCGATGAAGGGAGTGCAGCCCGGAATGTACAAGGCAGACGGCGATGGGCACGGCCATATCCTGGTCTTCGAGCGCGATGAGCCTGAATTCCCCGGCCTCCTCTTCGAATCTCCGTGGGAGCCACCTAAAACTGACCCGGACAAAGGCACCCAGTACTTCCATCCCAGCCAGACGCAGAAGCGCATCCCGGGCAAGCTGTTTTATGTAGTCATTGTGGACATGGCCGCCTCCATCGAGGCGCCTTCAATGAAGGACTACGAGTTGTTTCTCAAGGACCTGACGGTGGAGTGATTTCAGTATTCAGTTCTCAGTCTTCAGTTCTCAGTTTTCAGTTCTCAGTTTTCACTCTTCAATCTTCAGTTTTCAGAACTGATGCACTCACCCGCTCCACGGCGTCAGCCGCGGTCGCCGCGACTTCCAGCAGCCCTCGGTTCTCCGCTTTTAGAAACCCGGCTTCCACCGCTCGATCCAGAAATGCGAGCAGGTCGTCCCAGTAATTTGCAGTGTTGATCAGGATGCAGGGTTTGGCGTGCAGTCGAAGCTGCTTCCAGGTAATGATCTCCATCATTTCGTCCAGCGTTCCGTAGCCTCCGGGCAGCATCAGAAACGCATCCGCCAGCTTCACCATGCGCGCTTTGCGTTCGTGCATCGTAGGCACCATTTCGAGCCGCGTCAGCCCCTGATGGCCTATCTCGCTGCCGGACAGAATCTCCGGCAGCACGCCGATCACTTCAGCCCCGCCCGCCAGCGCCGCATCCGCAACGGCTCCCATCAGGCCTACGCTCGCGCCACCGTACACCATGCCAAGCCCCGCATTGGCGATCGCACTTCCTAACGCCTTTGCTTCCGCCAGAAACCTTGGATCGGACCCGCTCGCCGACCCGCAATACACGGCCACCCGTTTGAATTTCATCGCCCACTCAGAATAGCGCCGTCGTTCCCCCCCCGGTCGCAACGCGTCTTTAACTTCATCTTCATCGTTCATTCACAACGCGCTGTTAGCTTCATCGGCGGTGTTCGCTTCGCCAGATTCTCCGCACGCACAATTCACAGTTCCAGGAGGTCACTTCGTGACATTGATTCCCTTTGTCTTTCCCCGCCATCGCAACATCCTCGCCGCAGCATTCACGGTTTCCAGCCTGCTTTTACCCGGCGTCCTTGCGGCACAGGGTAAGCCGGCCTTCAACCCCGGCAACCTTGTCGTCAGCCGTTCCGTCTACGACAATCGCACCAATAATGTCACCGTGGGCCAGGTGCTGCCGCCCAATTGCGCTCCAGCGCTCTGTTCCCCGGCAACCGGCGCAACCAATGACGGCACCTATCCCGCGGTGTTCAACAACGTGCTCTACGATCCAAGCTTCGGCATCACCTCGCGCATCTTCCTCGATCACTCGACGCCCTCCGGGCACGTCATCAGTTCGCTCGAAGTGCCAAATAGCCTCGACCGCTGGATCACCGCATCGAGCAATCAACTGGTAACGAGTTTCAGTTCCAAATCCGAGCTTGGATTGAATCTGTCTACGGATGGACGATACATAACCTTCATGGGCTACGTGGCGCCCGCGAACACGATCGATGTGTCGAACTCCAATACGCCGGGCGCCTTTGACGCAACCGATCCCGTTCCCAATTCATATTTTCGCGCCGTTGCGCGCGTCGATCGCCGGGGACACTTCGAATTCATCGAGACCAATGCCTATAGCGGCAACAATGGCCGCGCGGCAATTCTGAACAATACCTGGGGCAACGACGTCTTCTACACTGCGGGCAATGCCGGTAACGGCGCCAACCCGCAGCCGCAGAACATCGTTCTCGGCGCAGGAGCGCAGATCATGGATCTCCTCAATGCATCTGAAAGCGATCAGGCTCCGGGGCTGCCGACCCCGGTCGCGAGCTTCTCGGTCACCGAACTTGGCGACAAAGCTGACAAAGTGGGCAAGGACGACAACTTCCGCGGCATGACAGTCTTCAACAACGTGCTCTATTACACCAAGGGCTCCGGCAGCAACGGTGTCAACACCGTCTACTACGTGAACACGAGCGATACGCCCTGCACCGGGGGAGTCGGAGTACCCTCTGCCGGCGCGACGCTGCCGACGACGCCGCTAAGCTATTCTCTGCCGCTGCCATCCGCGGGGCTCCCCAACAACCTTTGTGTCCTCGCAGGCTTTCCTACCTCGTCGAACAAGGACGTAGACCCGACCCACTTCCCGTTTGGAATATGGTTCGCGGACGCCCACACTCTCTATGTTGCCGATGAAGGCGACGGCTATGCCGGAGGTTCCGACCTGTACACGCATGCCGCGGCGCAAACCCTCGCCGGCCTGCAGAAGTGGGTATTCAACGCGACCGTCGGACAGTGGCAACTGGCATACGTGCTGACCGACGGTCTCGATCTCGGCGCACCCTATACGGTCAAGGGCTACCCGACAGGAGACAACGCGGCAACCGCCCTGCCCTGGTCTCCCACGACTGACGGATTGCGCAACATCACCGGCCAGGTGGACAAAGACGGAACAGTGACCATCTGGGCTATCACTTCAACCACCAGCGGCGGCGGAGACACTGGAGCCGACCCCAACAAGCTGGTCATGATCACCGACCAGCTACGCAACACAAACCCGACCGAAGCAGGCCATGAGAAGTTCCGCACCCTGCGCACCGCCGGCTTCGGCGAAGTGCTGCGTGGAGTTTCATTCGGACCAACCAACTAACCAACATTCGAATTAATTGTTGTAAGACATCGAAGGCGCTCCCGAATCTCGCGGAGCGCCTTCGAATTTCAATTTGGATGGGACGTCGTTTACCGCTGTGGTTCAGCAACGATGGTTACTCTCCGTGAGACAGCGTGCGCGTTGCCTGTCCCTGCGAACGCCGCGTGAACCCTCCCTGGCGGTTCCACTGTTCAAAGTCTTTCTGCGACAATTCGACTGAGCCCTGGATGCAATCCAGTTCCATGGAAAGATTCCCCAACCGGCTTTGCGATTGCGGTGGTGAACCAGACAAGAGCAGCGGCTCTTTCGCAAAGACGTCTGCGAGCGATGCTGGCTTTTCCGTCAAGAATTCGCTCTGATGATCGTTGCGACCGTGAAGTGAAAAATCCACGCGAATTCTGGCACTGAAGCGTGCGCCAATCATCAAGACTTCCGCACCATCGAGCAGCCGCGTCAACACGCTATTCGGTTGCGTGAGAGCAAGACTCCCTTCGGTTTTTGGGGATCCCATGAGAATCGTCCACGAAGTTACGTCGCGACGCATCTGCGCCAGCCGTTCCATGAGCGGCATATCAATGTCGGCATGAGTGGCGTAGCGCCGCAATGCGCTTTGAACCATCGTTCGTGTGCCCAGCATCGCGATGTGGTCGTTCAGGATCACCAGCCAGCGCGCGTCCAGCATCTCTCCCTGTTCGCGGTCGAATGGTTTGATGAGCAGAGCCGTTTCGCCCTGGAACTCGCTGCGTTGCGCGCCGTTCAATTCGGCGGCTTTAAAGATTCTCTCCCGATTGAAATGTCCCGCCACCAACAGGAGGTGTTCGGTGAGTCTTCCACTCGCGGAAGAGGCGGCCACTTCGATCACTTCATCGATAACCCTTTTGCTGTCGACTCCCGCAAGCCCTTGCCAGTCGTCCAGGTCAAGCCGGTCGTTATGCGTGGACAGCAATAGCCGGCCGTGCTCGTGACCAGTTGGGTGGTTGTCGAACCCCGCAACGATCTCTGCGCCGGGCGGAACCAATGGAAGTAGCGGGTTATTCAGCGGCGAAGCGAAGCCGGATGCAGCGAAGACAACAGTCGAAACCAGTATCCATAAAAGCCTGTAAATATAAGGGCGCACGGGCCAACCCTTTTCCCTGGGTGGTCTCCATGTGACCTCGGATCATTCCTGATTCCGTGGCTGAGGCGACGCTACCAGATCCAAAGTTGAATCTCTGGAGTGAACGAGCAGAGCGTACTCCGCCTTTTCCCCTCGTGCTATGTCAGCGATCACATGAACGGTCGATGGGAAAGAAGTCCAGCTAAATTACTTCGATCAAAGCGGTTTCAGGTTGATCCCACGCGTAAATCCTCTCGATCGGTGTGGTCATCGCGCGGCAGGTAAACTAGAGGGAGGAACCTTTCCGCCGGACGCCACCTTTGTCGCAGTCGCTCATCGAAAATCTGAACCCAGAACAGCGCGCCGCCGTTGAAACCACGGACGGTCCACTGCTTATCCTGGCCGGCGCAGGATCAGGCAAAACGCGCGTCATCACCAGCCGTATCGCGTGGCTCATCCAGGAGAAGGGCGTAGCGCCCGATTCGATTCTGGCGGTTACGTTTACCAACAAGGCCTCAGCCGAGATGGCGGAACGTGTGGAGCGCCTGATCGGCCACTCTTCGCTTTCCAAACCGCTGATCTCCACGTTCCACTCGCTTTGCGTACGCATTCTGCGCCGTGATATCGAAGCCTTGAAGGTGGACGGTCAAGGCCTCACCCGCTCCTTCGCCATCTACGATGAGAACGATCAGCAAGGCATTGTCAAACAGGTCATGCGCCGCATGGGACTCGATACCAAGCAACTCACCCCGCGCACCGTCCTGGGTCGCATCTCGTGGGCCAAGAACCACATGGTCGATCCGCAGGATTATTACCTCGGCGCAAAGGACCCCGACAGCGAGCGCATCGCGCACATCTACAAGGGCTACAAGGAAGAGTTGCGCAAGAACAACGCGCTCGACTTCGACGATCTGCTGCTGGAGGCGGCGCGGCTGCTCAAGGTTTCCGCTCCCACCCGCGAGTACTACCAGCGGCGCTATCGCTACATCCTCGTCGACGAGTATCAGGACACCAATCGCCCGCAGTATGAACTGATGAAGCTGCTTGCCGGCGAGCACAAGAACGTGTGCGCCGTCGGTGATGAGGACCAGAGTATCTACTCCTGGCGCGGCGCCGACATCCGCAACATTCTCGAATTCGAGAAGGACTTTCCCAATGCGCACATCGTCCGCCTCGAACAGAACTACCGCTCCACGCAGATCATCCTCGAAGCGGCCGGTGCGGTGGTCGCGAACAATCTTCGCCGCAAAGGCAAAAAGTTGTGGACCGATCGCCAGGGCGGCTCGCTGATCGGCTACTACGAAGCCCCCGACGGTGAAAATGAAGCCCTGTTCATCGCCGATCGCATCCAGAAGTTTCTCCGCGCATCGATCGAAGCCGGCGACGAGGCGCATTGCGCCGTTTTGTATCGGACTAACTCGCAATCGCGGCTGGTTGAAGAGGCGTTGCGCCGCTACGGCATCAAGTACACCATGGTTGGCGGATTCAGCTTCTACGAGCGCGCCGAAATCAAGGACCTGCTGTGCTATCTGCGTCTGATTCGCAATCCGCACGACTCCATGGCACTCAACCGCGTTATCAATACCCCCGCACGCGGTATCGGCAAAACCACGTTGGAGACGCTGGAGCGCCTGGCGCTTGAAACCGGCCAGTCCACGTGGGAAGCACTGGGAACGGCGATTGGGCAAAGGCTGATTCCAACGCGCGCGCAGATGGCTCTCGAGTCGTTCCGCCAGCTCATTCTCGATGCGCAGGCCATGATGGATCCGGACTTCGCGGGTAAGCTCTCCGCGGATGTGGGAGCCGACGATGCCGGCACCGACTTTTCCTTCGGGACGACCGAGCCCGGCCCGGAAGAGAAGCAGCAAGTCACCGACGCGCTTGAAGCGGCAACCGAATTCAGCTTTGGCGATAACGAGAATCAGATTCCTCTGCTCGACCCAAGCCACTTTTCGCCCTTCACAGAAAAGTCCTTTGCCGAAAAAAAGGCACGCCCCTTCCTCCAGATGCCGAAGCAGACCGCGCGGCCAGACCAGGCAACAACCAGGGTGCCCCCGGTCTCGAATTTGAAACCGGGGATGGATGCGTCGAGTATCGAGAGCGACAGGTCATCGTCCGAAGAAACCCCGGAAGCATTTCGCAAACCCGGCGATCCTGCCACCCTTCCCGAACTCATTCGCTTCCTCATCGATCGCACCGGCTACATCAAGGCGCTAGAAGCCGAGGCATCGCCCGAAGCGTTCAGTCGAATTGAAAACCTGAAAGAGCTGGCCAACGCCGCCCACGACGCCGAGGTCCGCGGCGAAACGCTCGCTGAATTCCTCGATCATGCCGCGCTGGCCTCCGATACCGATCAGTTCGATCCCAGCGCGCGCGTTACATTGATGACCCTCCACGCCGCCAAGGGTCTGGAATTTCCTCTCGTCTTTCTCGCGGGACTCGAAGAGGGCCTGTTCCCGCATTCACGCACACTCATGAATCCCGAAGAGCTCGAAGAAGAGCGGCGCCTGTGCTATGTCGGCATGACCCGCGCCATGAACACGCTGATCCTCACCCGCGCACACTACCGCCGCCGCTACGGCAACGACGCGCCGGAGCAAAGCGTCCCATCGCGCTTCCTCGAAGAAGTTCCGAACCAGCTTGTCGAGAATCTCGGCGGTCGGTCGCCGGCATGGTCCGTTCCCGCCTACGGAAACGGCCGTGGAAGCGGTTATGGCGGACGGCGAAGAGGAGAATCGAACGAGATTGACAGCCGGCACTACAACTACGAGGACGAGAGCCAGGAAGTGACAAGGATTTCGGGCAGCCAAAACTCAACTCCAAAGAGTAAAAGCCCGGAGGGCTCGATCGACAACATTGCGCACTTCTTCGGCGGAAAAGCAGTTAAGCCCGGCTCGTTTGTGCGGCCAACCTCCCGCCCGAAGATGGATATTCCCGCGCCCACCGGTGCTGCCGGCCTCAAGAGAGGGCAGCGGGTGCGCCATAGCAAATATGGCGAAGGGCAGATTGTGATGCGCGAGGGCGACGGCGACGAAGCCAAGCTTACCGTGCTCTTTTCGCGGCATGGCATGAAGAAGCTGATGGAGAAGTTCGCCAACCTCGAGAAGCTCTAGCCACCCGCCCGCAGTAGAATCCATGCGATGCTTTGCAAGCTGAAATTGCCGTGGCCTGCAGTGAAACTCAGGTTGCTGGCGCTAATCACAATTTCGTTTTTCTCTCTTCCAACGCTTGCGCAATCTCAGCAAGTCGCCCACTTCACCAGCGGAGAACGGCAAGTCTCCTACGAGATCTTTGGACCTGCGAATACCGGCCCCATCGTCATCATGTTGCACGGAGTGGGCGGACCCGATGTTCCCCTCTACCGTGGACTGGCGCAATACCTCGCAACGAAGAATTACACAGTCCTTTTCCTGCATTACTTCGACGCGACAGACACCCATCGTGCCTCGGACCAGAATTATGTTGCCTGGGAAAAGGCAGTCAGCGATCTTGTCGACGAATGCCGCAAGAATCCCGCGTGGGCCAAACGCCGGATCGCGCTTCTGGGTTTCTCGCTCGGGGCATCCGTCGCGCTGGCTGCCGGCTCGCAGGCCCTTCCCGTCGATGCGGTAGCGGAGTGGTACGGCAGTCTGCCCGATGAATTCTTTTACAAATTGAAGGGCATGCCCCCGCTGCTGATTCTGCATGGCCAGCACGACGACAACATTCCCGTGGCGAATGCGCAGCAGATCCTGCAACTCTGCGGGATGAAAAAATTCACCTGCGAAAGCCACATCTATCCCGACCAGGGGCATGGATTTCTGCCACCCGCCTACGATGACGCGGTGAAGCGCACGCTCGATTTCTTCTCGCGCCAACTCAAATAGGAAGCCGAGATTCCCATCCGTATTGCAGGAGAATTGAGCCGCCCCGCCCGCCCGCGCATCCGTCCCGTCGCAAACACATTGCCCCATCGATCAAGATCAGCGACGATGTCCTCACTAAGAACGCACCGCCTTACCCGAGGTCGCGATGTCCACAGCTTCTATCTCCGCAGCGGCGCGAAAGACCAGCCTTGCGCTTCCGATTCTGGTGGGAGGCGGGGTCGCCGGCCTGCTCGACATGACTTCCGCCTACATCAGCTTTGGCCGCTACATGCCGATTGGAATCGCCGGCGGCCTGGTCGGTGCAGCGGGGCGTCATGTGTCGGTCGGTCAGTACATCCTCGGCCTCGGCATCCACTACTTCATTGCCTTCTCAGCCGCCGCCGCATATTGCCTTGCCAGCAAAAAACTGGACTTCCTGCGTGACCACTTCATCGTCTGCGGGCTCTTCTACGGGATCGGGTTCTTCCTGTTCATGCAACTGGTTGTGCTGCCGCTCAGCGCTTACCATGCGATGGGGCCGTACCAATACCGCGGCCTGGTTCAGGGCCTGCTCGTACACATGTTTCTCATCGGCCTGCCGATCGCAGCCAGCCTCCGCATGTTTTCGCGCTGACTTGATGCGGAACTCAGATCCGGGGTTGGGTCGCCTCGGAGCCGTGCAGGTCCCGAGCACGCAATTCCAGCCGCCTGATCTACTCCAGCCCGATCACCAGCGCTTCGCGGCACTTGGCTGCCGCCTCATGCGTCGTCAACCGCCTGGCTGGTTCCTCGCCGTTCAGTACGCGAAACACACCCTCAGCGAGCGCCTGTAATTCATCTTCCCCCGGATACACAGTCACCGGCGCGATCCATTCAATGTACTTGCGGAGGCCGTTCACCATGCGGTCGGAGTGGGCCATGCCACCGGTCAGCAGCAACGCATCCACGCGTCCCTCCAGAACTGCAGCCATCGCGCCACACTCTTTCGCGACCTGATAAATCATGGCTTCGTAAACGGCTGCTGCCTTCGCGTCGCCTGCATCGATTCGATGTTCCACCTCCACGAGATTGCGTGTCCCGAGGTAGGCAAATAAACCGCCCTCGCCGAAGACCTTGCGATCAAGCTGCGCCTCAAAAAACTCGCCGCTGAAGCAGAGCTTGATCAGTTCGCGTACCGGCAGCGATCCCGTCCGGTCCGGCCCAAGCGGTCCTTCCTCAGGCGTGTTGTTGTCGATCATCCTTCCACCGCGGTGAGCCGAGACGGTGATGCCGCTCCCCAGGTGCGCGATGATCAGTCGCAAATCGGAGTACACACGGCCTGTCTCGCGTGCAAATCGCCGCGCGACGGCCTTGATATTCAGTGCGTGGCCAATACAGGATCGTTGAATCTGCGGCAACCCGGAGATTCGCGCGCAATCCTGCCATTCGTCCACGGTGACGGGATCGACGATGTAGGCATTCACTCCGGCGGCTTGAGCGAAGTGAAGAGCCAGAACGGCTCCCAGATTGCATGCATGTTCACCCCGGCGCGCGAGACGGAGTTCCTCAACCATCGCCTTGTCCACCAGGTATGTCCCGCAAGCCATCGGCGGTAGTAATCCACCTCGACCGCCGACGGCAGCGAAGTCCTTTGCATCGTATCCCGCCTCCGCCAATGCCTTTCCAATGAGCCCGGCACGGTAACCGGTTCGTGCCAGCATCGAGCGCCCGCGAAACTGCTCAATCTCCTCGTCGCCATGAGGAACTGACCTCTCCCATTCCGCCCCTTCGGCCGTGAAAACACCGTACTTAGTCGAAGTGGAACCGGGATTGATGACAAGGACGCGGTTACTCTGGTGTGGCACGAAATTCTCCCCAGCCATGCTACACTCTTTACCAATCCCAGAATTCGATTAGAAGTTCTTGCCTGTTCCGAGTTACCGCTCCACACGCAACACTTCCACATTGCGTTCGCGGTAATAGCATCAAAGGAGCATTTTCAAATGGAACAAGGCACAGTCAAGTGGTTCAATGACGCAAAAGGTTTTGGTTTTATCACCCGCCAGAATGGCGAGGACGTATTCGTCCATCACACCGCCATTCAGTCGCAGGGCTTCCGCTCGCTGGCGGAAGGCCAGCAGGTTCAGTTCAACGTGGTCAAGGGACCCAAGGGCTGGCAAGCTGAGAACGTTCAGGCTCTCTAATTCAGAGCTATAAGATCCGAAACAGCAAGAGGGACGGCCAAACAGCCGCCCCTCTTTTTAGTGCCACTGTTGCAAATCTGGCGCCCGCCACTCAAGACAAAACTTAGCTGTACCTTCCCAATTGGCCACAGACCACTCCTTGGAAATTGCGCGGGGATTTATGAAGTCTTCTTTCACCCTGGGCCAGAGATCGGACTCAAGACGCGCGTGCTAAGGGGCACCGCATCAATCGATACTTTGCGCCTCAATATCGAAAGTAGCGAGGGCAGTTCATTTATTCCGTCGGCGCAAATCAATGTGGTTGATTTATTTCGCCTTCACGGTACGATGCGCGTGATCCGCGTCGATCATCGGAGCGGCTGGAACGTCTCGCGAAGTCCAACTGAACACCGAGCTGGGGCGTTGATCAACAATCCTTTCTGACTGTTCTGTGGTCCAGTTCGTCAGATCATTTCACCGCCCGGTCAAAATCAACTTTTCGCAGCCGTTGGCTGTGGTAGAGACTGCCTTCAGAATGGAGGTAACGAGTGAAAAGAAATTTGGTTTTGCTCCTTGCCACCGCAGTCTCCGCCGGTGGCTTTTCTCTGTTAGCGCAACTCGACGATGCCGCTCCATTCCCTAAGGAATTCCGCACGTGGGCCCACGTCAAGAGTGTGCTCGTCGGGCCTCAGAGTGCCGCCTTTGCGACCGAGGGTGGAATCCACCACATATACGCAAACGATAAAGCCCTTGAGGGCTATGAGACGGGCAAGTTTCCTGACGGCTCTGTGATTGTCTATGACTTGCTTGAAACCAAGGAGGTCGCGGGCAATACCGTTGAAGGGCCAACGCGCCGGATTGATGTAATGGTGAAGCAGGGCGAGCTCTATCGCGCAACGGCTGGCTGGGGATTCATGAGTTTCCCAAGTGGCAATCCGGCTGAGGGGAGGCTAACGGCCGAGCGCCAAGCGGCCTGTGCAGCTTGCCACGCGAAGCGCGATGACCATGATTCCGTCTTCAGCGAATTCCGCAAGTAAAACCTGGCGATTCTGCCTTGCACTGCTCAGGTTGTGTGTCCGGCAACCGGGACACTGAGGCCAAATTCTTGAAGACGTCAGCATTGCCGACAATACGGACCCAGGCAGTAGACTCCAATCAACATCGAAAATGAAATTCAATTGGCTCGAATCTAAAGTAGTCTCCATGCTGATTTTCTGGTCGATTGTCGTGTGCTTAACCTGTTTTGCGTATGGCCTCTCATTCGCAGTGCCGTGGATTCGAAACTTCTTGAACACCTCATCGGCTAACAATGGCCTGGGGAATCTATTCGCCGCGCTAGTCGTCCTGACGATTCCCTGTATGCTTATTGTCTCCTTCGGCATGGCGATGTTCTGTGCATTTACGGATCGTTCACCAGTCTGTGTAAAGGTGCTTTGGTTTCTCCTCTTCCTGGTGACTTGGCCCTTTGGATCAATGGTGTATTACTTCACGGCGTATCGGGCTTTTATCAAGAGGAAAAGTACGGGTGGTGCGCCGGTCCGCGAGTCGTGAGCATATAAATTCAATCGAGCAGGAGCAGAAGCCCGGACATCTTTTGGGAGCTTTGCGGCACGCGACCCACTCCGTGGGTTCCCCCAGTCGTGCCCTGTTTCAAAACCGATCTGCGCGATTGGGTCACCCCGCTGAGAAAGTATGCACCTTTCACGACGACCCGATTTGGCTCGCTCGCTCAGTTCTACAGCGGCTGGCCAAGCCGCTTTTCCAGTTGCACCCGATACGTCCGGCTGACCCGAGTACGAGAGCCATTCTTGAGGACCGCTTCAAACTCCCCGTGCGAAATCGGCTCCAGTTGCAGAACGCTTTCGATATTGATCAGCGCCGAGCGATGCACGCGCACAAAACGCCGCGGATCGAGCTTTTCAGCCAGATCGTTCAGTGCCGCCCGGTACAGCAGTTCCTTGCCCCCCACATGCAGCGTGACGTAGACGCCTGCGGCTTCAATCCAGTCGATATCGATGACGCGCACAAAGCGGGTAGTTCCCCCGGCCTTTACCACCAGCCGGTCGAGCCTGCGCTCTTGTGCGGCCGGTGCGGTGCTCACCATCTTCACCACGCGCTGGCCAAACTCCTTCATGCTGCGCTCATCAAGCCGAGCTTTGGCGCGCGTCATCGTTGCTTCGAATCGCTCGTCGCTGAAGGGTTTCAGCAGGTAATCGAGCGCGTTGGCTTCAAACGCCCGAATGGCATGCTGATCGTACGCAGTCACGAATACGGTAAGCGGCATCTGTGCCGCGCCGATGGCATCGATCACGGCCAGTCCGTCCAATTCCGGCATCTGCACATCGAGAAACAACAGGTCCGGATTTTGCCGCTGAATCATCTCCACCGCGGTTTCTCCGTCTGCAGCCTCACTCACTGAATTCACCTGCTCATCGCGTCGCAGCAGGTCCATCAGACGCTGACGCGCGGGAAGCTCGTCGTCAGCTACGAGAACGTGAATGGGCTCAAGCGTAGGCGCGTTCATTCGCTACCTCTCCCAGGCGCAACGGCAGCGAAACCTCTACCTCGGTCCCGCCGTCTGCGCGATTTCTCACCACAAACCGGCTCGCTCCATTTGGATGAAGGCCGGCGATCCGTTGTCGGGTGATCGACAGGCCAAGCCCTTCGGAACTCTCCAGCGTCCAACCTAGCGGCAGACCAACCCCGTCGTCCATCACGCGAACTTCCAGCCGGTCGCCCAACGGTTTTGCGCGTACTACCAGGGTTCCACCGGAAGCGCGGCGCGAAATGCCGTGGCGAATCGCGTTCTCCACCAGTGGCTGAATGAACATCGAAGGCACCGCGGCGTACTTCACCTCCGGCGCAATATCCATCACCACGCGAAGCTGATCGCCAAAGCGGATCTTCTGGATCTCCAGATAATGTTCCAGGAATGCCAGTTCCTCAGCCAGGGGCACTTCCTGCCGGTCTTTCGATTCGAGGGACATGCGCAGCAGGTCGCCGAGGTGCTCGATCATGCGGCGGGTCAGTTTCGGATCGCGCTCTACATGCGACGAAATGGTGTTCAGCGCGTTGAAAAGAAAATGCGGATCGAGCTGCATGCGCAGCGCATTCAGCCGCGCCTCGCTGTAGCTGTGCTCCAGCCGCTCCAAGCGCAATTCGCTGTTCATGTAGCGCTGGTAGTAGTGGTACGCCTGTATGCCGCCCAGAATAATCCAATAGATCAGCCAGCACCAGATCTGCCACCCAATCACCGCGGGGCTGAAAAGCTGCGAAACTCGAAGCGAACTCCACGGCGTAACACCCACAAGGGCGCGCATCGTTGTAAAGAGGCAAAAGTAGATCTCGGTAAAGACGATGCTCGCCAGGATATGAGCTCCCAGGCGGCGGCCCAATTCGCGCTCGGGAATCGGCAAGCTCCTGTCCAGCAAAACGATGGCGGGGGTCAGGAGTCCCCAACTCCAGAATTGTGCGAGATAAGTCCGCAATTCATCGTGCCAGTGACTCGTACCCAGAGTCGGCAAAGCAAACAGGGTTCCGGCTCCCGTGCACACTACCGCTCCCAGCAGCGCCATACCCCACCACCGGCTGCAGAGCCGGCCGAGGAGGGTGGTTTGCGGCTGAACCGCGTCAGTACCGCCCCATTCTCCGGAAGTCGTGTTCTTTACTCGCACGTTCTCTCTCACCCGTCGCCATTCCTCGCCCGTTGCCCGCCGGCCGGCATCCCCAATCCCTGAAGCGCCCGCATCGACGGCGACCATATTATCTCGCAGCGATCCTTTTCGCATTCAATCGGGCCTTCTATCCACCTGTTTGTGGGTTCGCGCAGACGATCTGCCAGACTGCAACATACCCGGATGTCCGCCTCCCAGCCACCGATATGTCATCATCAGGTCCGGTCACAGCGCAGGACGGTTCCCTTGTTCTTTCAATGGGGCGGGCCATTTGTCTTAGGCCCGCCGCCCCTCAGAAACGAGTTTTTTTGAAGTCAACAAGCGTCCTGTGTTACACTTGAGGTAATCGTAGAATTCGATCTAGAAGTCATTGCCTGTTTCGCTTACCCGCTCACTCGCAAACTTCCTCATTGCGTTCGGACGGTAATTTGCAACAAAGGAACAACACACAATGGAAACAGGCACAGTCAAGTGGTTTAATGACGCCAAGGGATTTGGATTTTTGAGCCGTGAAAACGGCGAGGACGTCTTCGTCCATCACACCGCCATCCAGGCAAACGGCTTCCGTTCGCTTCAGGAAGGCCAGAAGGTCCAGTTCAACGTGACCAAGGGCCCCAAGGGCTGGCAGGCAGAGAACGTACAGCCTGTCTAAGTTTGGACGAGAGTTCGAAGTGAGACCAAAAAAGGACGGCATAACAGCCGTCCTTCTCATTTTTATGCGTATGTATTGCTAAAGTACGCCGGCCTACGCGGCCGGTTTCAGGGATTTGTCACCGGGCTTGTTCGATATGGGGTGCATGGACTTCTGATCCGACTTGTGGGTACCCAGAAATTCCAGAGCACTGTTGATGGTGTCTTCGAATCGCCCACCTGTCTTGTGCGTGGCCTTCACGCCTTTTGAAACAAGCTGGCACATTTCAAATCGGTTCATCCCTTGCTTAAGGGCGCGATGTATCTGATCAGAACGCATGAAGAACTCCGTTCACGAGGAGAATGCCGACAGTTGAACCGACGACATGTGATTGCTGCGTGGGCTACGGGGCTCGTCTGAAGCAAGGGGAACGGCCAAAGGCCGAGCAGGCTGGGTAATACCAGATTGCGTCTTACCTTCATTCTACGCTGAGATTCGACGAATTCAGCGTGAATTCGCTCGTTGCTGTGCCGCTATTTACGCTTTTCGAGGCTGTTTACGAGAGCCGCAGCGGGTCTGCGGGCTTTTCCCTGCACATCTATCCCTGTTACCATAAGGTTCACATCGCCCGTTCACACGGGACACATTGATTTGACTCAGTAAGAGAGGTTGTCATTGGCAAATACCAAGAAGATTGAAGACAAGCTGGAACGCAAAAAAGTGAAACGCGCCTCCCGCAAGAAGGCCGCACCGAAGGCCAAGCGCACGACGCCGCGCGGGTCCAACAAGAAGAAACTCAAGAAAGCGGCACGCGGCCAGTCGAAGCGCTAAACGATCAGTTCGCATAAACAATAAGGGCCCGGATCGGCAACCAGCCGGTCCGGGCCTTGCCGTGTAATCCCTTTCTACGCAACGATCCTGCCTCACATCGCACCTCTCTCCTGGTCCAATCCCCATCATGTACACTGCCGCATAAGGCTTCCCACAGCACATCGGAACCGCCTGCACTGCATGCCGGACCGGACGAGGAGAACTGCCCTGCCAAGCCAACTGCTTGCCTGCAAGTCCATCGATAAGCTGATCCGCGAGTCGGAAGAACCCGAACACGCGCTGAAGAAGACACTCGGCCCCTGGTCGCTTACCGCGCTCGGCATCGGCGCCGTCATCGGCTCCGGCATCTTCACCGTCATCGGCACCGCCATGGCGGGACAGAAATTCGACACCCCTGAAGTCAGCAATACCCCCCTGATCCACTACCTGCTCACCCACACCGCCATGGCCGGAAGGCCCGGCGCAGGTCCTGCACTCGCGTTGTCACTCGTTCTAGTGGCCATCGTCTGCGTCTTTACCGGCCTCTGCTATGCCGAACTGGCTTCGATGATCCCCATCGCCGGTTCAGCCTATACCTACACCTACGCCACGCTAGGCGAACTCGTCGCCTGGATCATCGGCTGGGATTTGATCCTCGAATACGCATTCTCCAACATGAGCGTCAGCGTCGGCTTCGCCGCGCACATCGAGGCGCTGCTGGAGTGGTTCGGATTGCATCCGGATCTCAAGTGGATTTCGCCCGCTTACCTGCCCACCGGCCTGCAGGATCTCGCCGGCAAAGATCTCTATGCCCCCGGCTGGCACTTCGGGTTCAACATCCCTGCCTTCCTCGTGGTCATGGTCCTCACCGTCGTACTGGTGCGCGGCATTCGCGAGTCGGCACGCACCAACAACATCCTCGTCCTCGTCAAGATTGTCGCCATCCTCACCTTCATCGGCGCGGCAGCCAGCTTCGTCAAGCCGGTTTACTGGCATCCGTTCATGCCCAATGGCTGGACCGGCATGCTCTCCGGCGGTTCCATCATCTTCTTCACCTACATCGGATTCGATTCCGTCTCGACCGCTGCCGAAGAGTGCAAACAGCCACAGCGCGATCTGCCCTTCGGCATCCTCGCCACGCTCGTAGCCTGTACGCTGCTCTACGGTGGTGTCGCCATCTGTCTCAGCGGCATCGTGCCGTGGAACTCCATCATGGGCGATGGCGCCCCGGTGGTGAACGCCCTCAAGCGCCTCTCGCTCCAGCCCGGCGGCAGCAGCCTGCGCTGGGTCGAACTGGTCGTACTGATCGGCGCCATGCTGGGCATGATCTCGTCGATTCTCGTCTTTCAACTCGGTCAGGCGCGCGTGTGGTTTGCCATGTCCCGCGACGGACTGCTGCCCAAGGTCTTCGGCAAGATCCACTCCCGCTATCGCACCCCCGCCGTCGCCACCTGGGTCGCGGGATTCGTCGTCGGCATCCCTGCTGGCCTGCTCGACATCGGCACCGTGTCGAACCTCTCCAACATCGGCACGCTCTTCGCGTTTGTCCTGGTCTCGATCGCCGTACTCATCCTGCGCTATCGTGAACCGGAGCGCCCCCGCTCCTTCCGCGCCCCATGGGGACCGGTGTTCCCCGTGCTCAGCATCATCTTCTGCATCATGCTGATGATGGGTCTCGAAGTCCTCACATGGGAGGCGTTCTTCATCTGGCTCTTCACCGGCCTGCTGATCTACTTCTTCTACAGCCGCCACCGGTCCGAGTTCGCTCCACAACGCTGATCGCCAACTCCTCACAAAGCGTGTCATCCTGAGCGGAGCAGCTTGAAGCCCTGCGATTGCGCAGCAATCGCGGGGAGGGCGGAGCGAAGGACCTGCTTTCTAAAGTCCTGGCGGTGAGCGCGAATCAATCGGGATCACCTTCGTCCCCGCGCTATCATGCTTTCAACCTCATCTTGGAGACCTGCGTTGACAAGGAACAGAAAGCTCATCCTGACCGCGATATTTGCCTGCGCAACCGTGCTGGCCGCACCTGCGCTCGCAGCGCCGCCTCAAACCGCCGACTCCATGTTTGCCCATGCCAAGACCCAAGCACAGAGCGAGCACAAACGCATCCTTCTGGTTTTTTCCGCTTCATGGTGCGGTCCGTGCAAACTCTACGAGCGCTTCCTTCAGGACCCGCAGATGAAACCCATCACGGAGAAGGCTTTCGTGGTCCAGCGCATCGACGTTGGCGAGTTCAAGAATGACACCAAACACGCCAATACTCCCGGCGGCACCGAACTGCGCACGGCCCTCGGCGGCGTGGGCGAGCCCGGCTTCCCCTTCCTCGTCATGACCGACGAGAACGGAACAGCCCTCGTCAACTCCTACCTCGATGGAAAAACATCTGGAAACGTCGGCTATCCGGCACTACCGGAAGAGGTCGACTGGTACATCGAAATGATGAAACGCGCCGCGCCGTCCGTGTCGCCCGCAGAACTCGCCGCGACGCATACATGGCTGCAGAAGCACGCGCCGCACTAATTCGCAAGAACCGGCACATCCTCAAGGCTGGAATAAACCGGCAGACCACGCTCACGCGCAATCCGCACGTCTTCGTCTGCACCCTTCGACGCTCCTTCAATGCGCAACACCGCATCGCAGCGCTCCAGCAACCGCCCCGCCACGGGATAAAGATACTGTTCAGATATGGCATCGCCCAACGCGATCGATCCCGCCTGCTTCATGACCGGCAGCGCAACCCATTCGCCAATCATCGGTATGTGTCCGGCGCGATAGATGGGCAGCGCAAACGATTCGAGCCGCTCCAGATTCTGCGCCATTAAGTAGGGATCGTCGTTTGTGCCCGAACGATAGGGCCCGGCAATCAGGATGATCAAGGGTCTAAGCGTGTCCATTACGGCCTCCGTTTTTCACACGGTACCAGAAAAATGCAGTTTCGTGCAATATCGTGCTATTTCGTGCAACAAGGATCCGAAATGTGCGATAGTGGCGGAAGTGCTTACCACTCATCGCAAGCAACACATTCTCGAGGTTCTCCGCCAGTCCGGCCAGGTTGTCGCCAAGGATCTGAGCCAGGAACTGGGGCTCTCAGAAGACACGATCCGCCGCGATCTGAGAGAACTGGCGGCGGAAGGCCTGCTGCAGCGGGTTCACGGCGGAGCCCTTCCCGCCTCACCTGCCATGGGGAATTTCGCTTCGCGCCTCAGTGTGGCAACCGACGAAAAAAGGCTGATCGGACGGGCGGCGGCCGGCATGGTTCGCGCCGGCCAGGTTGTCATTCTTGACGGCGGAACAACGGCTGTCCAGATCGCGCGCCATCTTCCCCCGGATCTGAAAGCCACTGTCGTGACTCACAGCCCAACCATCGCGATCGAATTGGTGGAACATCGGAATATCGAAGTGATTCTTATTGGCGGAAGACTCTTCAAACACTCCGTCGTTGCCGTGGGCGCCCCGGCCATTGAGAACATCGCAAGAATCCGAGCCGAGATTTACTTCATGGGCGTAACCGGGATCCATCCCGAGGCCGGGCTAACGACTGGCGACTTTGAAGAGGCGCACGTGAAAAGAGCTTTGAGCGCCAGTGCCGCAGAAACGATCGTGCTTGCTTCTCCTGAAAAGCTGAATGCGGTTTCGCCTTATGTCATTGCCCCACTTTCTGAAATCACCGGCATGATCGTCGCCGCCCAGACAAAGCAGAAGATCCTCGCGCCCTATGCGCGGTTGGGAATCACAATCACAAAGGCTCCCGCCCAGGATTGAATGACGCACCTGCAACAGCGTTCTTCCGTGACTCAGCCAATGCAGGAGTAGCCCGTGCATTTGAACCGCACCTGAACTCGCCTACACTGGAGGAATGGACGATATTCAGGCGTTCATCCGCCGCCTTCCCAAGGCTGAACTGCATCTCCACCTCGAAGGCACCATTACCCCCGCCACACTCGTCGAGCTGAGCCAGCGCCACGACGCCACGCCTATCACTCTTCGCGAAGCCGAAGCCCTCTATCGTTTCACCAACTTCACCGAATTCATCAATGCCTTCCGCGCCGTTACAAAGCAACTGATCCACGCTGACGACTATGAGCTTGCCGCCTGGCGCATGATGCAGCATCTCGCCGAGCAGGGTGTGGTCCACGCCGAAGTCTTCATCTCCGTCGGGGTCATTTACATGTGGCGCAATCACGACCCGGCCTGCTTTGAGCCGATCTTCGCTGGATTGGAGCGCGCCCGCCTCCGCGCCGTGGGCGAACTAGGTCTCTCGGTCTACTGGATCTTCGACGCTGTGCGCCATTTCACCGTGCCGGAGGCCGAGCGCGTCTTCGCGAAAGCCGCAGCGATGCGCGCCGAGTTTCCCTCCATCGTCGGCATCGGTCTTGGTGGCGACGAGCGCCAGTGCGGCTCTGAACCGTTTCGCGACATGTATGCGCATGCCAAAGAAGCCGGCCTGCATCTCACCAACCACGCCGGCGAAACCACCGGACCCGAAGCCATCTGGGAAGCGCTCAGCATCGGCTCCGAGCGCATCGGCCATGCTCTCTCGGCGTCGGCCGACCGGGAGCTACTTCAAGAGTTGAAAACGCGGAGTGTTCCCCTGGAACTTAACCCCACCTCGAATGTCCGTACCGGCGTCTGTCCCTCTTTTCGGGAGCACCCACTGCGCCAATATTTCGACGCCGGCATGCTCGTGACCCTCAACTCCGACGACCCGGCTTTTTTCGGTTCGGATATCGCCAACGAATACCTGCTCGCCCACACCGAACAGGGATTTACGCGGGATGAACTGCGAAATCTTGCAGCGAATTCCTTCCGCGCCAGCTTTCTTCCGGCGTCAACAAAAAATTCATGGTTAAACAAAATTGCTGAAACGTAAGGTCGCCTATACGCACTTTATTTATGAGATGTGTCAAACAATGTACGCATCAAACAGAAGTTGTAGTCTCACTTCACTCCGGTGGGATACGTCAAACCAGAGTTGGGCTATCATCGATACCAGGAGACTGATTCACGCCATGTCAGCAGAAACCGGCAACCTGACGCTCCTCGACGAACAAGACGACAGCAAGACCCTCAAGGTCATTGGTTGGGTCTCCGTCGGCATGGCCGTTGCCGCCCTTGGCCTCTACGTGGGCCGCGAAATTCGCCAGCGCTATAAATTCAACAAGCGCACGCCCTACGATTTCTACTCGAACGCCGGCAATCGGCAGTCGACCGAGTTCGGCGTCGGCATCTAAAGTTCGCCACACCGCGAAGATTCAAAATGCCGCCTCGCGCGGCATTTTTTGTTCCCTCTCGTTTTCGGCAGCGCAGGAACGCTCGCCGGTCCCTCCTTCTTCCCAGGGAACCCCGGCCTCGAACCCCGTACCTTCTTCGCGTTGCTCGTCCCGATTCGCGTAGGAGAGTGTGGTTTTTGCTTTGGTTGATGTCGGGGTTTTCCACTTTCGAGCAACACGCGCGGAGGAATCATCACCTTTCGCATTCTCGTTTCATTCGCACTCGATGCGGTCGGCATTCTCGCCGCATTTTTTTGGCCGGGCGGCGTCTGGATCTGCTGAGACTCCGCGTGCAAGTCAGCGTTGATTCACCATCACAATCGTGTTCATCGCGGATTCACGTATTCTGTAGCACCCAAACCGCGTAGTAATCACCTTCGCACACCGCACGTAACCATTTTCCATTGTTACTTCTTTATTCCCACACATTTCGAACGATCCAGTGTCGATGTACGTACATCCAGATGTGGTCGAAGCACATCAGATGAAAGTGTACGGGAGCTTGTTTATATGAATTACTTATTTACCCATTGGCTGCTCTCGCTGGCTGGAACAATGTTCCTCGGCATTTCTGCGATGGTGCTCCATGAATTTGGACACCTCGTTACATCGCTGATGGTCGGCATCAGGGTGAAGAGTATTGGCATGTGCATGAAGGGCATGTACATCGTGCGCGAATCCGGACCGCCGATGAAGAATATGCTCGTCGCGCTCGCAGGTCCACTTACCAATGTCGCTCTGCTTCTGCTGTTCTGGCACGTGTCGACCACTTTCGCGCTCGCGAATCTTTGCTTCGCCATCTGCAATTTGGCTCCCGTGAGAGGCTCAGACGGCGATCGCGCCTGGACGTGCCTCGAAGAGATGCAAAAAGAGTCCTCCCCCGCCACACAATTACAGTAGCGAGAATCTCGATCCTCGAGAGCCAGAAGCAGACGCTTCTGGCTCTCTGCTTTTTACTCCCTGTTCCCTAATCCCTATTCCCCGCTGTTGCGTCCCTGATACCCTTTTCTTATGGGGCGCATTCGTGTTCTTTCCGACCAGGTAGCAAACCAGATTGCTGCCGGTGAGGTAGTCGATCGCCCTGCCTCCGTCGTCAAAGAGCTGCTGGAAAACGCGCTCGATGCCGGCGCCCACCGCATCCGTGTCGAAGTCGAAGCAGGCGGCCGCAAGCTCATCCGCGTCGCCGACGACGGACAGGGAATGAATCGCGACGACGCCCTCCTCGCGTTCGAGCGTCACGCAACCTCAAAGCTCCGCACCGCCGACGAGTTGCTCTCGATTGCCACCCTCGGCTTTCGCGGAGAAGCTCTCCCGTCCATCGCTTCTGTCGCACGCGTTGCGCTCGATACATCCACTGGTGAAGATGGCCCCGGCACGCATCTCGAAATTGCAGGCGGCAAAATCCTCCACGTCGATGACGCCGCATTGCCCCGCGGCACCACCATTTCTGTGTCCGATCTGTTCTTTAATACTCCCGCACGCCGCAAATTTCTTCGCGCCGAGTCGATCGAACTCTCTCATGTAACCGCGCTTGTCACGCATTACGCTCTCGCTCATCCTGAAAAGCATTTTGAACTCGTCTCCGCCACACACACACTCGTCTCCGCGCCTCCCGTCAGCAGACCCGCCGAGCGCATCTACCAGATCTTCGGCAAAGACACGCTCGCGCAATTGCTTCCCGTAGCCGCCGAAACGCAACTCGACCGCGCCGGCCTGCCGGAGCCTCCGCCGTGGAAGCGCGATCCCGACCAACCCTCGCGCGCGCCAGGCGCGATTCGTGTCTCCGGCTTCTACTCCAAGCCGGAATTGCAGAAACTCAATCGCAACTCGATCTACATCTTTGTCAACAAGCGCCTTATCCGCGACCGCCTGCTCCTGCACGCCATCGCCGAGGCCTATCGCAACATCATTCCGCCCACCAGCTCGCCGGTGGTGCTGTTGTTTCTAGAGATGCCGCCCGAAGAGGTGGACGTGAATGTTCATCCCGCAAAAACCGAGGTGCGCTTCCGCCAGCAGTCGCTGATTCACGACTTTGTGCGCGACAGCCTGCGCAATGCATTGATCGCCGCGCGCCCAGCCGCCGGGTTCATGGCCGCGCTCGATTCATCCCCCGCTGCGACGCCCTCGCTGATCCCTGTGCCCATCTCGCGCCTTCCCGGTGCCCCCCAAGATTCGCGGCCCGACATGCCGCCCGACAGCGACGGGGGTGCAGTCCTCGCCTCAGAAGCTGAGACCTTTCGCCTGACCTCACGCCCGCTCACGCCGGTCCCGGGCAGGCTTCCTTTCGGCGAGCGCGAAATCGCCGCGCGCGTCGAACAACAAACCATGCGCGAAGTCGCCGCGGCCCTCATGGATCCACCAATGGATGCCGCCGGCCATCTCGGTTGTTCACCGAACGATGCCGACGACGCCTCCAGCGTGCAATCGGCGCAGTCCGCAACAGCCCAGGTCGAAGCCGAGCAGGCGGCCGCCAACCTCAACCGTCTCGGCTCCCTCCGGCCTCTGGGACAGCTGAAAGAATCCTTCATCCTCGCAACCGGAGATGAGGGCCTCTGGATCATCGACCAGCATGTGGCACACGAACGTGTACTTTTTGAGAAGATTCTGCGCGATCGCCAGGTGGAAAAGGTCCAGCGTCAGCGCCTCCTCATGCCCCTTCTGGTGGAGCTGAAACCCTGGCAGATGGTAATTTTTGCACAAATTGCTCATGAACTTGAGCAAAATGGCTTCGAAGTAGAACCCTTTGGCCCTCAAACACTTGCGGTCAAGGCCGCTCCGGTGGGTTTGGAGGGCGCGGCTCTCGAACGGATGCTCCACCAAGTCATCGAGCAATCCGAGGCCCCGAGCGAAGCCTCTTTGAATCAGGATCTTACATCCCTCCGCACCCGCATCGCCGCGTCCATTGCATGCCACTCCGCCATCAAGATCAACACCCCCCTTGACCCGAAGCGAATGGAGTGGCTATTGTTGGAACTTGCAAAGACCGAGCATCCAACGAGTTGCCCCCACGGCCGTCCGATAGCTCTGCTGTACTCCTGGAAGGACATTCAGCGGGCCTTCCATCGAATTTAAAAGGCATTTAAGATAGAACTTGGGTGCATTCCTCCGCTTTACGTGAGGTTGCCGGGGCTTAGCGCCCGACCCGGAAGTGAGGTTTTTCTTTGACATCGGAGCAATTACTACAAGCGCGCGCCGAAAGAATGCGCCAAAACGGCCTTGGAACACTTACCTTGGACGAAGCCCGTACGTGGTTGGAAGAAACTGGACTTTGTCTTTTTCTGCCGAGGCGTCAATTCTCCTCTGCCGTCGCACCCTCTTTTGTTGAGGCTGTAGCGGGACGGCCGGAGGCCACGCCGGATCAGAAGATCGTTGCCATCGCGGAAGACCTCCTGATCCGTCTTGAAAATGAGGGAGTTGCGGTAAGGCTCAACCTGCAGGGCCAACCGGGCGAGCAGCCCGATTTCGTGGTCGCTGCCTGGGTTCTGCCCTACGTGTATGCGCTTCGTGGCGATCGCGACTGGCGCCGCAGCCCGCAACTTACCGGCTCGCGTCAGGTTTCGCAGCTCGCCGTTCACGTCTACAAGCAGCTTGAGGGCGGCGATGAAAACGTCTCCCGCCTGAAGCAGGCTCTTGGGCGCGAAGTGTCTGAGTCGGCCGTCGTACGAGCCATTACTGAACTCTGGCAGCAGCTGCGCATCATTCCGGTGATCGCAGCCAAGGGGCAGGCCGCCAAATGGCAGCTCCTCCGCACCCGCTTTCAGCGCGCGATTGCCGAGGGCGCTTCCACGTCGCAGGTTACGGCGATCTCAGTACTTGCCTCCATCTACCTCCAGGCTGTGATTGCTGCCAGCATGGAAGATGTAGAGCTTTTCCTGGCCGCTCTGACGGCACGCAGCAAGATACGCGAAGTCATCCGCGGTCTGGTGGCAACGCGCCAGGTGCACACCATCTCGCTGGGCCATGCACCGCACTTCTACGTAGCAGGCACGCTGCCGGAATTCGAGCCGGTTTCGACCATGTACGCCAGCTCGTCCATGCCGGCTTCCGCTTACTTCCTGCGCTCCTTCGAGCGTGATGAGGAAGCGCACGGCCCAGCCATTTCGCTGCAGCGCGCACATCAGCCGATGCCTGTTCCGCAGCCAGCGGCGCCTCCGATTCACGTCGACCAACCCGTTCAGGCAGAAAGCCATGTTCCGCGCACACCTGTGCGCCGACCCTCCGCGAATGGAACGTCCAACGGATCCACCAATGGGACTTCCAATGCCGCGCGGCCGCATTTCAACCGCACCTCTTCGAATGGGCACGATCGCAAATCAACCGGTGCCGGCAGGCCGGCGTCGTCAGCCTCCAACGGACGGACAGCGCGCCGCAGTTCTGAGGCACGGCCCACTTCGAGCCGCACACCGAGCACTCGGTCTTCTGCAGGCACGCGCTGGGGCGCCGCCAAGAACGGAAAGTCTAACGGCACACATGCTCCCTCGCGCAACGGCAATGGCACACATGCTCCTTCGCGCAACGGCAATGGCACACATGCTCCCTCGCGCAACGGCAATGGCACACATGCTCCCTCGCGCAACGGCACACGCTCGACAGCACCCTCGTCGCGCGTTTCAAACGGTAACGGCGCCCACCGCAATGGCAAGTCAGCAGCACCCTCGTGGACCAAGCGCGCGGCAAGCGCCAAGAGCGTGAAGCCGATTGCGAAGTCGTCATCGGCACGCAAAGAAGCGCGCCCTGTGCGCAAAAGCCGTCCCACGCTGGCAGCAGCAGGACGATCCGGGACGAGCGGCAAGCGTTTCTTTAACAGCCGCGGCAAGCAGGGGACAAAGAAGCGCGGATGAGGGCGGACGAGACTCCCGATTCGAAACTGAAACGAAACTTTGTAGTTGCCATCGACGGGCCGGCTGGTGCGGGGAAGAGTACCATCGCACGACATCTGGCTCGCCATTTCGGCCTGCTCAACCTGGAGACAGGCGCGATGTATCGCGCCTTTGCCCTGAAGGCGCTGCGCCTCGATGTTCCTCTGGACGACCCAGGGGCCCTTGAGCGTGTCGCCGCTGAAACAGAGATCAAGCTCGAGCCCGGCGAGGACGAAAACCGGGTCCTGCTCGACGGTGAAGACGTAACCGGCCAAATCCGTAACCAGACCGTTACCGATGCCGCATCGCGCGTGAGCGTGTTCCCCCCGATCCGCGCTGCCATGGTGAAGCGTCAGCAGGAGATGGGCGCGCAAGGCGGTGTGGTGATGGAAGGTCGCGACATAGGAACCGTCGTGTTTCCCAATGCCGAAGTCAAGATCTTCCTCGACGCGGCGCCCGAGGTGCGAGGCATGCGTCGTTACGACCAGATTGGCCAAAGCGGTCACCCCAGCGCAAAACCAGTTCCTCCGCCCGAAGAAGTGATTCGCGACCTCAGGGCCCGCGACGAGCGTGACCGCAATCGCGCCGACTCCCCCCTGCGGCCTGCGCCCGATGCATTTCTGCTGGACTCAACCAACCTTTCTCTCGAAGAAGCCGTCCAAGCGGCAGAGGACACCGTTGAGGCGTGGCTGGCAAAACAGGGGCATACCGCCTCCGACCGGTAACCTGTTCGGTTTCTTGATTTAATCTCCAATTCTTGGGGGCACGGGACCTTCGCGCATTGCCGTTTTTTTAATCAAGCTGAGATCGCCCTGTGTCACACTGAATTGGCATCATCTCCTCCCAGCCACGTCTCGGAGTCCGGAGGCTCAGATGTCTCTCTATTGCCATGAATGCGGTTCAAGCAGTCTGCGTCAGGCACACTTTCGCTTGGCCGATACGCTTCACCTTCTCGCTTTCAAATATCCGGTTCGCTGCCGCGCATGCAGGAGACGTTGGTACGCTTCCATGATGGTCGTGCGGCGGTTGCCGCATGCTCCCCATCGCCGCCAGGACGCCGAAAAGGTGTCATGAATTCAGTCTTCTGTGCGGCGGGCAATCCCATTTCCAGTTGCTCCCGCCAACCTAACCCGTGCGTGCAAACCCATCCCTTGGTCGCTGCTTCCCGTAGAGCGTATTCCTCGCTCCGGTAGCCCGATGCGTTAGGCTTGTTTCAGGATGGAGATTACCTGTAATCGCTGTCATCAATCTGTTCCGGCGGAGAGCTGCTATTGCCCTGCCTGCGGACTGCCTCAGCTTGTCTATAGCGCCGAGGGCGACAGCACCATACCACCTGCCACTGAACGATGGCCCGAGCCGATGCGCGATGCCAGTTCCATCGACTGGAAGCCGGGCATGCGCGCGGCCTTGGCGCTTGCAGTCCCGGCTGGCCTGCTCTCCTCGGGAGTTTCCCCACTCAGCGCGCTGGGCATCTTCTGGATGACTGGAGCCGCAGCGTGGGCGGTGGTGCTGTACATGCGCAGCCAGCGGCCGGCATGGATCACCATCGGCGCCGGTGCACGCATCGGCCTCGTTACCGGTTTGATCGCGGGATGGGTCACGTTTGGTGTCAGCGGAATCTGGCTCTTCGTTGAGCGCGTGTTTCTCCACCAATCGGGACAGATTGACGTCCTCTATTCGGCGTTTCTCACCACATTCGAGCAAAAGACGCATGAATCGATCTCCAGCATGTCCGGGCCGGATGCCGCACAGGTGCAGGCATCGCTCGCACAGGTGCAGGCGTGGCTCGCTTCACCGGAAGGTCATGCGGGAATCTGGGCGCTTTCCATCGGGGTCAACTGCGCCTTCCTCGTGCTGTTTGCTGTCGGCGGAGGCGCCCTCGGCGCGCGCATCCAGGGACGCAAACGACGGCCTGAGGCTTAAGCGAACATCTCGGATTCGAATCCAAACCGGCGGCTTCACTTCTCTTGCGACGATTCGGTTAGTAGAGGGTTGCCACCCAACGCCCGAAACTAAACCAGGTGCGCCGACTGTCACACTCTGGGAAGTGTCCCAGTCTGCCAATTCCCTACGAATTCCTCGACTAATATCGCTACGTGTTGCGATGAATCTCTCATCCCGCATCCGGTGGTGTTCTGAACGAAGAGGGAATATTGCCATGCGCAATTGGCTTTCGATGGGCTTGCAGTTGCCGCTGTTGATGGTCCTGAACAACGGAGCCTATGCGCAGAACGAGCATCCCGTTGCCGCGCCCGATTCTATAATTCTGTCCGGACGGGAATACGGCGGACGTCTTTTCGTTACCACCCCAGCTGGGAGCTTTCCGGTGCAGGGGCCATTTCTTGACTGGGTTCCTGCGACCTGAATTGCGAATTGCCCAATCCAACCGGATTCTGGAAAATCTAACCAGCTCACGATTCTGCCTGACCTGCCTGAGCCGACCTCGGACGCATAGAACACTTTCCGGTATTTAAGCCGTTCGAGATGTGGCATCATTTCACCGGAGGTTTTCAGTGAACAAAATGCGTTGTTGTTTCTTTGCGATGGTGGCAATTGCGCCACTAACTCTGCTCGGGCAGGACAAGCCGCAAGCGCCGGCAGCTCCCCTCGCAAATCCGATCACCCTGAGCGAAAAAGGACTCTATGGGTTTTTAAGCAATGCGGTAGTCCGCGGGGCTGAAAAAATGCCGGAAGAAAACTACTCCTTCAAGCCGACACCGGACGTTCGCAGCTTCGGCCAACTGGTTGGCCACGTAGCCGATGCCAACTACATGTTCTGCGCGCAGGCATCCGGTGAAGCAAATCCATCGAAAGACATCGAGAAAACGAAGACCTCCAAGGCCGATCTTGTGGCTGCGGTAAAAGACGCGGTTGCGTACTGCAACAAGGCCTTCGGCGGCATGACGGATGCCAAGGGCAGCGAGATGGTGAAGTTCTTCAACTTCAACCTCGCGAGGCTCACTTTGCTGTCGCTGAACACAGCACACACCGATGAGCACTATGGGAATATGGTGACCTACATGCGACTCAAAGGCATCGTGCCGCCGACCAGCGAAAGCCAGACTCCGCCCCCGCAAGCACCGAAATAAATTCAACGAACGGCCTGCAAGCGGGTCACCTTTTATCTCGCAAGAATGGTGGGGCCCACCCTTCGCCTCTTTTGGCCGAAGGGTGGGATGAGCACAAACCACTGGAATGACTGAACGCCATCCTGTGGCTCTTCGGATGCGTCGTCCAGGCTCTGGAGAACAACACTTCGGGACCATGTGCGGTCTCGCTTTCGGGCAACGAGACCGCACAATCGCGTACCGCATGACGCGAACGGTGAATCGTTTTCGACCTGATCACTCAGTCATCGTCGTGGTCATCATCCCAGTCGTCATCGTGCACCGGGCGCAGGTTGTGCTTGTAGACTTCTTTGCCGATAGCCAGCCCCAGCACCGCTCCTGCGTCCTGGTCGGTTCGAAAATGGATGCCGCCGTAAACACGAGCATCGCTGATGTCGTTGGTAATCTGCTTGAACGAAGTGTACTGCAGGACGATGGTGGGCACGGCGGGGTTTGACAGCGTCATCGAATGTCCAGCTTCGCCGTAGAGACGCCTCATGACCGCGGCTGCCGCATTGGCTGCGCTCCCGTGGTTTGAGGGATAGCTCGGGAAACATGGGGTCACGATGAAGGGCTGAAAGTTCGGATCGGCTTCGGTTTTCCGGTTGCCGTCCGTGTCACCTGCGTGAATCGCGGTTTCGGGGCGCCAGAAGTTGTAGTGGTATTTGTTGAAGAACGCAGCGACCAGGCTGTCGTTGATCGCCATGTTGATGAGGGCAAGAGCCCGGGCATTCTCTGACAGCGAACGCCTCTGTTCCTGCGCGATCTGCCTTGCGGCCTGATTGAAGGCCTGGGTTGGCGAAGTGGCCGCGTAGTAGGTCGCGACATCTGACCGATCGGGCGGCCGCTCAGAGCTGTCGAGGCTTCCCACCGTCATCACCTCGTTGTATGTCTTCGCGTATTCGTTGCTCCTGAGGGCCGGCGGCGGACCGAGGAGAAAGTCCTTCGCGCTCCGGATACCGAACGGGGTTACGTTCTGCCATTGAAAGGCGATTCCCGACGCGACTCCATTCACAATTGGACAACTCACTGTAGCCTGCCATTCGCCTGGAACGGCTGGACCGGGTGTCTTGAATTGCGCCGGCGACGAGCCGTCGTTGGAACGAAGAGCGATCAGGGTACTAGCTGCGGCCTCGCCCGTCGCGATGCCGTCAGTCTTGGCCTTGCCGTCCGGTATCGAGGCCAGCGAGTTCGCGAGTGCAGCATCGAGCGTGGGCTTGCTGGGCAGAAAATAGGTGACGAGCACCCGATAGGCAGCCTGGATGGCAGCTGCGTCGGCTGAGGCGCCGCGAGGCGCATCGATGTTCCCGATATACGATCGATAGTCGCCAGTGACGGCGTTGACGGCTTCAAAGACAGCGAGCTGCACAATCGCTGCATCGCGCGCCTGGGCGAACGGGTTCTGGCCATTCGCGACGGCTGTATTGATCGCTATTACGTTCCAATCCAGGACTGGATCGGCTTTCGCGACAGCAGGCCCGAACAGCAGAGTCGCCATCAACATGCACAGGCCAAAAATCCATTTCCTCGCGCCACCATGCATCCTCATCATTGTGCTTCCTCCTGATTTCCACGGCCCTCGGCCAGTGGTAAGCGACATTGTTGCGGCAGCGGGCGCGAAAGTCGTTGTTTTCCGGCTATGCTTTTGTGAGGGTTTCCTGAGGTTTCTGTGGACAGCTATGCCGAGCTACCGTTTCCTGGATTTTGAGCTGAGTGAGGGAGAGTTTTTCCTCAGCCGCAGCGGACAGCGCGTCGCACTGGAACCAAAGGCCTTGCGTGTGCTGACGTTGTTGGTCCGGCGGGCGGGACACCTGGTGGACAAGCGGGAACTGCTGGAAAGCGTCTGGCCGAATAGCTTCGTCGAGGAGAATACGCTCACACGAACGATCGCGATCCTGAGGCGGGAGCTGGGCGACACCAGCAGAGATTCGAAGATCATCGAAACTGTGCCGACTCGAGGATACCGGTTCATTGCGCCGGTCACTCCTCTCCAAGAAGAAAACCGGACGGCCACGCCCAACTCCGAAGCATCGACCGCCCCCACGAACGGGCAGAAGATCGCCTCGGAGCCCGGTGGCCCGTCACAGCCCCCAAACCTTCGACTCGTGGACGAGGAGAAGGATCAAACGGCTGAGAGAGTGCCTGTTGCCGAAATCGTTCGCGGACAGAGGAATTGGCATGCCCGCAAGTGGCTTCTTGTTGGAGCAGTGTCTTTGCTTCTACTGGTCGCAGTCACAACGTACATCCTCACCCGGAGACGCCCGGCTGATGCGAAAGCTCCCAAAATCACCTCCATCGCCGTACTGCCTCTGAAGAACCTCTCCGGCGATCCCGCACAGGAATATTTTGCCGACGGCATGACCGAGGAAGTGATCGGACGTCTATCGATGATTCGGGGCCTGCGTGTTATCTCCCGCACATCGGTGATGCAATTCAAAGACACCCACCTCTCGACGCCGGAGATTGCCAGGAAGCTTGGAGTGGATGCGCTCGTTGAGGGATCCGTGGTTCGGGACGGCCAGCGGATCCGGGTGCACGCACAGTTAATTCGTGGATCAACCGACGAGCACTTCTGGTCTGAGTCCTACGACCGGGAACTCGGTGACGCCCTCACCTTGGAAAGCGACGTGGCACAATCCATCGCCCGAAAAGTGGAGGTTACGGTCACCGGCGAAGAGCGCGCCAGGCTTGTCACCGCCCGTTCTGTTTCGCCGGAGGTATATGAGAGCTATCTCAAGGGTCTGGCCGCCAAAGGCAACAGCAGGGCTGAGGTCGAAAAACAGATTGCCTGGTTTGGCGAAGCGATCAGGAAGGATCCGACATTCGCGCCGTCCTACGTCGGCCTGGCCGACGCCTACGCGAGCCTCGGCACGGTTTTTGTAGGCGCTCCCCCCGCTGAAACGCGTCCCAAGGTGATAAGCGCCGCGCAAAAGGCGCTCGAGTTAGATCCCGAACTCGCCGATGCACACGTTGAGCTGGCAAACATCTACGTGCGACAGTGGAAGTGGGCCGAGGCCGAGGCGGAATACAGGCGCGCCCTCGATTTGAATCCGAACGATGCTGTCGCGCACGAAGGATTCTCTGACTGGCTATTGTGCCATGGACGTACGGAGGAGGCGCTGGCGTGGGCCCGCCGCGCCCGCGACCTTGACCCTCTCGGAACTTCCGGCCACACCATCGGGTGGACTCTGTTCAACTCACATCGCTATGACGAGGCGATACGCGAGTTCCGAGATGTTCTGACGGTAAGACCGGACGACAGATTGCCCCTCTGGCCTCTTGGATGGGCGCTTATTGGCAACCATCAAGCCGATAAGGCAATCCCTGAGTTGGAGGAGGCGGTCTCTGCTACGAACAGGAGCCCAGGGGTTATCAGTGCGCTGATCTGGGCGTATGCCCACGCCGGTCGGCGAGCGGATGCACTTCGGCTCCTTGGAGAACTGAAAAAACGCCAGCAGACTGGCTACGTTCCTGCCGGTGCCTTTGTACATGCTTATTTGGGGCTCGGCGACAACGATGAGGCATTTGAGTGGTTTGAGCAGGCCTACCGGGAACAATCCAATATTTTGATTTATATCAAGGTCTTCCCTTTGTATGATCCTCTGCGCGGGGACCCGCGCTTTCAGGATTTGGTGCGCCGCGTCGGGCTGAATTGACCCTGGCTGAAAGTCGGGGAGCTATCTCCGTTAGTTATTTGATGGAAAATTGCCGAGCCCTGCTGACCTCGTCCACTTCTCCACAACTTGCCGCTTAACCCTCAAGCCTTCTATCATCCGGCGAGGGATAAAGGTGAAACCACAGAAACCGCCTAAGGGCCGCCCTTTGCACGACGGCGCCTCCATGACGGTTCCATACCCCTGAGCGTTCCGGCTCAACAATGCTTCTGCTGTAGTTTCCTGAATCGCGGTTCGAGAGTGCTTATGACCGAAAAAACAAATGCAGCCGCCCTGCGCGTGAAGGGCAGGCTGATGTCCGCCTCGGAGGTTGAGCGCACATTGGTGCGCCTCGCTCACGAGATTGTGGAGAAGAGTAACGGCAGCGAAGACCTGACGCTGATCGGCATCAAGCGGCGCGGCGCGCCCCTGGCCGAGCGCCTGGGCAAGCTGATCGCCGGCATTGAGAAGCGCCCCGTCGACACTGGCACGCTCGACATCCAGTTTTATCGCGACGATCTCACCACAGCCGGTGTGCGCCCCGTCGTCACGCCCGGCGCTCTCGGCTGCGAAGTGGAAGGCCGCGACGTCGTGCTCTGCGATGACGTGCTTTATACAGGCCGCACCATTCGCGCCGCTCTCGATGCGCTCTTCGATCACGGGCGTCCGCGACGCGTGCAGCTCGCGGTCCTTATCGATCGCGGACATCGCGAGCTGCCCATCGAAGCCACCTATGTCGGCCGCCACGTCCCCACCAGCAGCCGCGAAATCATTGAAGTCAAGTTCCACGAGATCGATAACGACGAGCAGGTGTTGCTGGTCGAGCGGGTGGACTGAAAAAAACAGCTGTCAGCCGCAGCTTTCAGTTTCATGTCGGAAGCGAATGGCTTGAAAGCTGAGAGCTGAAAGCTGAGAGTCAGGAAAATGACCGCAATCGCGCCAACGCCACTCGCCCGTCGCCACCTCACAACACCACAACCGCCGGCATCCCCGTTTCCCTACAATCCCGGTTCGCTGCTTTCGATTCAAGACCTCAGCATCGAAGACATAAGCCACCTGCTCTTCCGTGCAACCGTGCTCGAAACCCTCGATCCGCTGATCCGCGACCGCATCTTGCTTAAGCGCCGCGTCGCTCTCTTGTTCTACGAGTCCTCGACGCGCACCCGCACCAGCTTCGAACTCGCCGCCAAGAGCCTCGGTGCCGATACCACGCTGGTTTCGAGCCTTTCATCCAGCATCGAAAAAGGCGAGACTCTCAAAGACACCGGACTTACCCTGCGCGCGCTTGGAGCAGAGGCGATCATTCTGCGCCACAACTCCTCCGGCGCTGCATGGCTGCTTGAAGAAACAACGCGCCTGCCCATCCTCAATGCCGGCGATGGAATGCACGAGCATCCTACGCAGGCCCTGCTCGATCTCCGCACCATCCTCGCGCATCTGCGCTACGGAGTCGAAACCCTCACCGCCGATACACTGAGCGGCGTCACCGTCACCATCGTCGGCGACATCCTGCACAGCCGCGTCGCGCGCTCCAACATGCTGCTGCTACCCCGCTTGGGCGCACGCGTCGTTCTCTGCGGTCCGCCGCAGTTGCTGCCCGACTCCGCCGCCAACGCCGGCCCGGGAATCTCCGTCGAACGCGACTTCGAAACCGCACTGCGCCAATCGCAGGTGGTCATGATGCTGCGCATTCAGGCCGAACGCCTCGCCGGCCTCCAACTCGATCTCGCACAATACAAAGACGCCTACCAGCTCACCGGCCAGCGTCTCGCCGCGCAGGCGCCGACCGCCGTGGTCATGCATCCCGGCCCCATTATTCGCGGGCTCGAACTCACCGCCGGCGTCGCCGACGGCGCCCAATCCGCCATCCTCGAGCAAGTCCGCCACGGCGTAGCCATCCGCATGGCCGTCGTCGAACGCGCGCTCACAGCAGCGAAGAAAGAAGGCCGCCCATGAGCGCTCTCGTAATTCGCAACGGCCACCTCGTTGATCCTGGCGCCGGTGTGGACGCGCCGAAAGACATCCTGCTCAAAGATGGCCGCGTAGCCGAAATCGCCGCCCCTGGAAAACTCAAGCTCGCCAACGGCGCTGAAGTCCTCGATGCCGCCGGCCTCACCGTCGCTCCCGGCCTGATCGACATCCACGTTCATCTCCGCGAACCCGGCCAGGCCTACAAGGAAACCATCGCCACCGGCACCGCCGCAGCAGCCACAGGCGGATTCACCGCCGTCGCCGCCATGCCCAACACCACGCCGGTCAACGACTCTCCCGAGATCACCCGCTGGATGCTCGCGCCGGAGCGTAACGCTTGCGTTCGTGTCTTTCCGATAGGAGCAGCCACCCGTGGATCCAAAGGTGAAACGTTAAACGACTTCGCCGCTCTCAAAGCAGCCGGCGCCGTCGCCATCACCGACGATGGCCATCCCATCCTGAAAGACAGCGTGATGCGCGAGACCCTCGCCGCCGCAGCACGCGTGGGCTTAAGCGTCATCCAGCATGCCGAAGACACCCGCATGACCCAGGGCGCCAGCATGAACGCCGGCCCCATCGCATTCAAGCTCGGCCTGCGCGGAATGCCGGCTGAAGCTGAAAGTTCCCTCGTCGAGCGCGACATCCGCCTCGTCACTGAACTGCGCGACGCGCGCGTACATCTTCACGTCGCGCACACATCCACCGCAGCCGCCATCGCCGCCGTACGCCAGGCGCGCCGCAACGGACTTCGCGTTACCTGCGAAGTCGCGCCGCACCACTTCCTGCTCACCGAAGAGTACGTCGGCCAATACAACACCAACGCGAAGATGAATCCACCCCTGCGCTCCGCCGCCGACCGCGATGCCATGATCGAAGCCATTCTCGACGGTGTTGTCGACGCCATCGCCACCGATCACGCGCCGCATGCCACGCATGAGAAGGAAGTGGAGTTTGAGAATGCCCCCAACGGCATCACCGGTCTTGAGACAGCCCTCGGCCTCTGCCTGCGCTGGTTGCACAGGGAGTGGAAGCTGCCCTTAGGCCGCGTGCTCAGCCTGCTCAGCGCGCAACCCGCCGCGCTGCTCGGCCTCAAAGGCCGCGGCACCCTCGCCGTCGGCAGCTTTGCCGACGTGGTGGTCTTCGATCCCAAAGCCGAGTGGACGTATCACGCCAGGGAAACCCTCTCCAAGGCGCACAACACTCCATTCGACGGCTGGGCAATGCAAGGAAAAGTTCGCTGGACAATCAGTGAGGGCCGGATTGCGTATGGAAGCCATTAAAAAATGAAAACGGAAAGTGACCTTCCAGCGCCCTGCTGAATTGATGCCCTGCTAAACGTCTGTCCTTTACGAGGCCTTGCCCCTCAACTCCTGCTCTGCGCGCAGCCAGTCTTCCGCGTCGTGTCCGTGCTGTCTGCCGCGTTCCGCCCAGAACTTGTGTGCGAGTCGCGCAATCTCTTCGTGCGAAATACCGATCGCGGTCACTTTGGCGCTGGCTTGCCGTTTGGGTGCGATCTCTTTGGTTGCCGATGCAGACGCGCTGCTCATCCTGCGAGTCGACGGTTTCTTCGGGGTCTCTGCCATTGGAATCTTCTCCTTCGTGTGGCGTGGGCCAACAAACTGGCCATCCTCTCTAGGTTACTAAATAGTCAAATCCCAATAAAGCGCGAACCGGCGCAGCGTACCATTTCTGTCAGGGCAGCCACGCATCTCCATTTATTGCAATGTGCCCGCCACCTGCATCCAGCGCAGGGTTTCGTAATGCGGCACAAATGTCCAGTCCGATTACCGCCGCGCCCATCTCGTTCTTCTCTCGTTAACATTCATCCGCACGACTCCGCTTCTCGCCCATGCCTTTCCAGCCCCAAAAACACCGCATGCTATAAAAACCCATGCGCCATGATTACGCATCCCGTCCCGCGCATATCCGCTGGCTCCTCGACTCTGACCCCGCCATCCGCTGGCAGGTTATGCGCGACCTCACAGACGCACCTCCCGACGCGATTGCCGCCGAGCGCGCGCGCGTCGCCACTGAAGGCTGGGGAGCCGAACTCCTTGCCCGCCAATCTCAGCGCGGTCACTGGCCCGGCGGGCAGTGGGACCTCGTCACCCTATGGAGTCTCGTCGTTCTCAAGGACCTTGGCCTCGACTCCGCCAGCAAACAGGCGCGCAAAATGATCGATCGCGTCGACAAGCGGCTCGTCTTCAAGCCGCTCAACAACCGCCCTTACCTCAGCGGCGAAACCGAGCCCTGCATCAACGGCAGAATCCTCGGCATCGGCGCGTATTTCAAGGAACCCAACGACGCACTCGCCCGGCAACTCCTCCGCGAACAACTCAAAGATGGCGGCTGGAACTGCCAGGCCCCCCAAAGCACTCGCTCTTCCTTCCATACCACCATCTGCGTGCTCGAAGGTCTGCTGCAGCACGAACGCGCAGGCCGCAAATCGCCGGCCATCACCCGCGCCCGCAAACGCGCCGAGAATTATCTCCTCAGCCGCCGCATGTTCCGCTCGCTCAGCACCGGCGACATCATCGATAAACGCTGGCTCCGCTTCACCTACCCCACGCACTGGCACTACGACGTCCTGCGCGGGCTCGACTATCTGCGCAATGCAGGCGTCAAGCCCGATGACCGCATCCACGAAGCCATGCAGATGGTGATCGCCCGCCGCCACCAGAACGGCCGCTGGCCCCTCAATCTTCTCCATCCCGAATACATCCCGTTGCAGATGGAGACCGCCGTAGCCGGCGCCAGCCGCTGGAATACCCTCCGCGCCCTGAGAGTCCTCCGCTGGTACACCAACTCAACGTATAGGTTGTGACCCGCGCTTACACGCGTGCCGTCAGGCGGCGCTCATCACAACGATCTTGCCTTCTCGAAGCGCTTTGATGTCCCGCATCGGAGGCTGGCCGAAGAAGCGGCTGTATTCACGGTTGAACTGGCTGACACTTTCGTATCCGACCTCAAACGCCACAGTCGAAGCGTCGATGCCATCGAGCAGCATCCGCCCTCGGGCTGCCTGCAACCGCAGTTGCTTCTGATACTGCAGTGGACTCATATGGGTCAGCACACGGAAATGGTGGTGCAGTGTCGAGACACCCATGCCTGCAATCTCAGCCAGATCATCCACGCGCACCGACTTCGCGTAGTTGTCCCGGATCCAGGAGATCGCTCTCGCAGTGCGATGGCTCTGATCTCCTGAAGTTGCAATCGCCCGCAGCCGAACTCCCTCAGGTCCACACAGCAGCCGGTAGACGATCTCGCGCTGAATGAGGCCACTCAGATAGGGAATATCCTGTGGAGTCGCCAGCAGGTCCACCAGCCGGCAGCATGCGCTCAGCAACTCGGCCGTGATCTCACCGGTCACCATGGCAGGGCTGTCGGAGGACGCGTGACGCACTCGGACTTCTTCCCGGCTGAGAAGCTCGCGGACAACCGGCATTTCCAGTTTGATGGCCATCGCGAGAAGGGGCTTTGCTTCGCTGGCACCGACCACCTGGCTGACGATCGGCAGGTCGATCGAGGTTAAAAGGAAGCGTGACTGGTCATAAACGAATGTGGTCCGGCCGAGATCGACGCGTTTGCTGCCTTGAGCAACGACGATCACGCTGGGCGTATAGGTCACGGAGCAGGGCGCACTCGGTGCCGTCCTCCGCACCAGCATCACTTCCGGTATCTGAGTGATCAGCTTCTCTGAGGAGCCGATCAACCAGGCAATTTTATCCGCCAGCTCGGTTCTCAAATCCTGGATCGAAAGACCGGGTAAAGGAGCGGCGGGATGCTTGCCATTTCTGCTCATTTCGTCTGCCCTCCTTCTTCCTGAGCATAGCTGTGCCGTTCGTTTGAGGCGAGTGCAAAGACTCGCCATTAAGAGAATCAGGCAAAAGATCGGCAGAATCGGGATAACAGCTCGCGTTCGCTTCTCCCTAAACTGCAGGTAGAGGGGAAATAATGCAAAAGCGAACACTGGGAAATAGCGGATTGGAAGTTTCAGCACTCGGCTTCGGCTGCATGGGACTCAGCTTCGGCTACGGCCCTGCTGTCGAAAAGAATGAGGCAATCAAAGTAATCCGCGCCGCTTATGACGGCGGTGTGACCTTCTTCGATACCGCCGAAGCTTATGGTCCGTTTGCTAACGAAGAACTTGTCGGCGAGGCTCTGGCACCTATTCGCGACAAGGTAGTCATCGCATCGAAATTCGGCTTCAAGAACGGGATCCCGAGTCAAGGGCTGGATAGCACGCCGGAAACGATCAGGGCCGTCGCTGACGGCGCCCTGAAGCGCCTCAACACTCACGTAATCGATCTGTTCTATCAGCATCGCGTCGACCCACATGTCCCGATCGAAGATGTGGCAGGCACCGTGAAGGATCTCATCCAGCAGGGGAAGGTCAAACATTTTGGTATGTCTGAGGCTGGCGCAGCAAGCATTCGCCGCGCTCATGCTGTGCAGCCGGTAACGGCGCTTCAGAGTGAATATTCGCTGTGGTGGCGTGAGCCGGAGAAGGAGATCCTTCCGACACTGGAGGAACTCGGTATCGGGTTTGTTCCATTCAGCCCGTTGGGCAAGGGCTTCCTTACTGGAGCAATCTCAGACAAGACGGAGTTCGACAAGACTGACTTCCGCAACGTCGTTCCACGCTTCTCCGCCGAGGCCCGAAAAGCGAACCAGGCGCTGGTGGATGAACTCGGGCGGATTGCAGAACAGAAGAAAGCGACCAAGGCGCAGATCGCGTTGGCGTGGCTGCTCGCTCAAAAGCCGTGGATTGTGCCGATCCCTGGAACAACGAAGCTGCACAGGCTCGAAGAGAATCTTGGCGGAGCAGACGTGGATCTGACGACGGAAGATCTGAAGGCGATCCACGATGCCATATCGGCGATCGATGTTCAGGGAGACAGATATCCGGCTCAACTTCAGAGCCTTGTAAATCGCTAGGAGAGAATGGGTGCACAAAGCACAAGGGAGAGCAATGCAAAAGCGCATTCTCGGACAAAATCTCGAGGCTGACCGAGGCTGATCTCAGCAGATCAACGAAGTTTCTTCCACTCTGAGGCTCGAAGGCGCGCGCCTTCCTGAACATGTGTTGAAAATGACCTGACTCTGGGAGCTGAAAGAAGAAAAGGAGATCATGAAGATCAATCGAGCAGACTCAATGAGCAGGCGGCGTCACAAGCTTTTCGTTGCACTCTCCCTGATTACAGCATGTGCAATCACTTCGGCCAACGCACAGGAAACCAACAATAGCAAGCCTGCACAGCCCGGAACGCCAGCGCTCGCGCCGAAGGTCATCAACATCTGGCCTGGTGTCGCGCCGGGCTCCGAGCAGTGGAAGCAAAAGGAGACCACGATTCGGTTCGGTCCGATGGAGTCGATTGTCAACGTGACGACCCCGACGCTGACAGCTTACCTTCCAGATGCGGCTAAGGCGACAGGAACCGCCGTCATTATTGCCCCCGGTGGAGGCTTTTTATTCCTCGGTACCGATACGCACGAGGTCGCGGAGTGGCTCGCGGCCCGAGGCATCGCGGGATTCGTCTTGAAGTACCGGACGGCTCAGATAGAGGGCGAGAACGACGCGCAGTTAGGCCAGGCCGGCCGTGCGCGCTTCGGGGCTCAGATTCGCAACTACGCCTTGATCGCTCAGGATGGTAAGTACGCACTAGACGATGGCGTTCAGGCCATCAAGGTCGTACGTGCCCACGCTTCCGAATTAGGCGTGTCTCCCGATCGCATTGTCTTCATGGGACTCTCGGCTGGCGGAATGATCACGGAGTATACGGCCATCCAGCCGGATGTGAGCGCCCGTCCCAACTACGCGGCTCCGATTTACGGCGCCTATTTTCCTAGTGTGCCTCCGATACCGAAAGATGTTCCGCCCTTTTTCATGGAGATGGCTGAAGACGACAATCTCGCCGGTCCGCAAATTATCAAGTTCTATGACGCGCTCAAGGCAGCCGGATACAAGCCCGAATTTCACCTTTATGAACACGGCGGTCATGGCTGGAGCATGCGCAAGCAAGGCACAACGAGCGATCACTGGATCGACGAGTTCTACTGGTGGCTGGAAGCGCACGGACTGACGAAGCCGGGCAAATGACCCTGGCCGAAAATCGCTCAAACGGTTCCAGTGATGTCGAGTTGGCAGCACCACCGAATAAAAGCATCAAGGAGAAGATAAGACATGAGAACGAAACTTCTAACCATCGCTTTCGTGGTGAGTGCCCTATGCCCCTTCCAGTCCCAGGCACAATCAACGGATTCAGGTTTCCCGAAAGGTGAACTGTCCACCACCAAGAATCACACGGGGAATATCTGGCTCAGTGAGCTGAACGTAGGAGACAGTACATTCGATCCCAGCATTGCCATGGCAACCTATGATGCCGGTGCAAGGCTGGATTGGCATGTTCACCCAGGTGGGCAGGTTCTACTGATCACCGAGGGCACCGGCTATTACCAGGAAAGGGGAAAGCCGGTACGAATCGTTCACAAGGGAGATGTAATCAAATGCGCTCCGGGAATAGAGCACTGGCACGGCGCATCACCGGGAAGTGGTTTTGCCTATATCGCGGTTACTCCGACCATAAAGGGAAAGACAATTTGGTTGGAGCCTGTCAGCGATAAGGACTACAACAGTGTGAAATAAGAGATTCCTGGGTTAACCCGTCCCGGTGCCCATGTCCCGGTTTTGGGACTTGGATACCACCAATTCAGCAATTGGCGACCAGCCCATGGTGCCGCTTTGATGCGCGCCTTTTGCGCATGAGTGTGCGGGCTCTCTATCGGGCAGTCAAGTCTCATTTGCAGGATCCACAGCCTAAACTCCTCAATCCAAACGCAAAATAGATTTTCTGTTTTTGCAGGTTATTTCGCGGATCTTGCTATTCTTGATCTATTCAGCAATTCCCGCCATCGCTCCTGCGCTCGTCCATCGGCCCGGAGAAATCGGGAGACTCAAGCCCTTGCAAGCATGAGATAAGCTGCCAAAACACGCCAAAAAACGCCGTGCCCAATCTGCTAACTATATATTCCGAAACAGGTTAACCTCCGCCGGGCCGCACTATCGCAAATCCGCGCTGTGAAACTGTGAAGCTGTGAAAGGAAACCGCTCTTGTTCACTCGTGCCCTTGTTCCCTTATTCACTCGCTCCCTGGTTCACTTGTTCACGTGTTCCCTTTCTTCCTAACTCCAATGCTGAGAAGCCTCTACAAGCAACTTCAATCCGCAGAGGACTTTGCCGGCAGGGAGGGCTGTAAACCAATGGAAGTACACTCTTTCCCCAAAGAGTGTATATATACCCCCCCAGCAAAACTTCACCACAAAGCTGAAAGCACCGCAGGCCCTCCCGCGCGACCAACGGGCCCCTGCTCACTGTCCACTGCCCACTGCTCACTGTCCTCTACCCTTTGCGGCGGTAGAGAATCTGGAACTCGTAGCCGGCGTTCGGGGGAAAGAGACTGGCGATATGGCGCAGGCGCTCCGCCAGGGCCGGGGCGGCCAGCAGCGGATATTCGCGCTCGCGCAGATCGTGATAATCGAAATCGACCGCAAGGGACAGCATGTAGATCGCCAGCGAATCAGAGAATGCCGATTCGTAGAATGTCGTCCGCGACCGCTCGTCGATCGTCTTCTGCTGCCCGTTGTGCGAGTCCTGCGCGCGACGCCGAGACTCCCACGCATCCTGGCTGGTTTCCCCGCGCACCTGCGCCTCGGCCTGCGACCAGATCAGCTGCGCAAAGCTCTCCGGCACGCCCGCCACATCGGCAAAGTTGTGCGCCACGTTGATGAAGAATTCAAATGCCAGTCCAAAGCGGTCCTCGACCAGCCGTGTCGACAGAAACACCGCTTCGGTTGTGCCGAGGCTCGCATTGCGATGGCACACCGCACGGTCGCCCAGATCGACGGTATACGAAGGCGCGATCAACACTTCGCCGGTATCGGCAATCGCCAGCGGAACAAAGTAGTAGGCGCGGCTCTTGAGTGCAGGCGCCAGCAGCGGAGGAACGGCGGCAACCAGCCGCTCGAGATCGGTCTCGCTCACACGCGTCTCGCCCCATCCGGCAAAGCTGATACCGTTGGAGGCCCGTCCCACCTGCGCCTGCGCAGCCACCTTGTCGGCTGGCCAAAGCTCGATTTGCGCGCTGCTCGGCATAAGAATGTATTCTAGACGACAGAGGTCGCGTCGATGCAATCCACGCACAGCCAGCGCCACCCCGGCGGCAGAGTTTTCGGATTTCCCCTCGAAGGCTTCAGCCTGTTTCAAAGCCTGCTGCTGGCGTTTACCTCGGCGTTCTTCACATTTTTCGCAACGACCTGCCTGGCGATCTTCGCTCTGCTCGCGTGGAACTTATTCGGCCATCACTCCGTGAATTATGCAGACACTTATCTTTACGTCGGGTTCCCTGCAGGCGTAGTCGTTCTCGTCGTCGCGCTCCCGGTTTTCGCCACTCTCTGGATTCGCGCCAAGCTCCGCAAGTAACCAATCAAGACCAAAAGCAACGGCCATTCCCGAAGGAATGGCCGTTTGTACTTGCGTTGATGCTCTGTGCCTAAAGACCCGCGGGCTTGGGGTTGGCGGGATCGAACTTGGCCACGTGAATCTTCTTGGCCAGGCCGATCTTTGAGAGCAGCCAGATGCCCCAGAAGTTGGGATCGATCTCGTACCACTTAAGGCCATGCCGCGCAGAGACAGGATGCGCATGGTGATTGTTGTGCCAGCCTTCGCCGCCGGTCAGCAGCGCAACCCACCAGCTATTGCGCGAGTCGTCGCGGGTCTCGAAGCGCCTGCTGCCCCAAAGGTGCGTGGCCGAGTTGACCAGCCAGGTGGCATGCAGCCCGAGGGTGACGCGAAGTGCTACACCCCATAGAACCATCGCGACTCCGTTGATCCATCCGCCCCAGATCCAGCCACCAGCCAACAGAAGCAGGCCGCTGACGGTGATGGGGAGCCAGTGATATTTGCTGAGCCAGAGGTAAAACTTGTCGCGGCTCAGATCTGGCGAATAGCGCTTCAGAATTTCAACCTGCCCATGCAGTGCCTCACCAAACAGGATCCATCCGGTGTGCGCCCACCAGCCACCCTCTTTGGGAGTGTGGGGGTCGCCTTCCTGATCGCTGAGCTGGTGATGGACGCGATGCGTCGACACCCAGAAGATGGGGCCGCCCTCAAGCGACATGGTGGCAAAGATGCTCATGATGTACTCGACCCACTTGGGGGTCTGATAGCCACGATGCGTCAGCAGCCGGTGATAACACATGCCGATGCCTACGTTGATGGCCAGCACATAGAGAATCGCCATCACCGCTAAACGCTGCCAGCTGAAAAAGAAGAAAGCGGCCAGCGCCCCCGCGTGAAAGGAGCCGATGATTGCCAATGTCGACCAGTTAATCCCATAGCCAACAGTTGCAGCTTTGCCCATATGGACAAGAAACTTCGCAGGAACTCTGCCGTGAGGCGACGAGTAGTCGTGCTCTACGGCAACCTTTTTCGCTGCAGTATCAGGAGCATTGGCGGGAGGGGGAGCGGACACGAGTGATGCCATTCGGTAGCTAATTCCTTTAGACGGGGATCTGATAAAGCCAGCCTTACAAGGATTGTATAGGAGGGATAAGTTTTCTCCACGACATAAGCGCATCATTGTCACGAAAGTTACTGGTGCTGTTCCGGTGGGATAAAAATCCCGAGTGCGCTTAGTTAATGTCATTGCAACACATCTAGTTGTCGCCGGTATCGCCCCACGTTCTCTTCGAAGGTCGCATTGCACCGGAGTTGGAGCATCTCCAAACGGCACCAACCGGGATTCAGGCGGGACTCACCGGCGGAGGGGCTTGAGGGCCGGGTGATTATTCGCCTGGCGCTATGCCGTATTCGCCTCCGCCGGTAATGAAGATTTTTTCGGCGGTTCCGCGGAGCACCCGGTACAGCGCGAACTGCCGCTGTGTAGCGCCGCGCAACTCGAACAGCAACTCGCCTCGATTGTCGGCAAGGGCATCCACAGCGTCGATAAGTTTCATCCGGGGAGTCTCATCGAGATGCTCGCCGTCAGTGACGTTCTTGAGAAGCACTAGTGCATTACCGTAGAGGTCCGGCTGGGCGATCAGGGTCACGAATTTTTGCTGCTTCGCGGGTCCGTCAGTATGCGCCGAAAGAACCATAGTGGCGCCGGAGCCATATGCAAGCTCGAAGACGCGGAACTTCTCGTCCATCAGTGGCGGAGGCTCGGGCGGCGGAGCGGGCTTGGCATGCGCCTTGGCCGCGACACGCTTCGTCTTTGGAGCCAGAGGAGGAGTGAGGTCGAGGGACTTACGCGCGATGTCTTCCATGTCCTCTTTCATCTTGAGTTCGTCGTCGGGGTTGGCCCACGCGTAATTCCATTGATGCTCGGGATGGTTTCTTTCGTCGGAGACGGCGACAGCCTGCTGCATGTCGGCAGGAAGGCCCATCAGGCTTGGCAAGACGTCAGGGCCATTGCCGGTGGGCTTGCCGCGCATGAGATGGGGACGATCGGGATCGGCGGCTCCGGTCCGTTCCCCATCGTTCGTATCGGCCGATGACTCTGTGCCCTTGTGCAGAACCGGGTGGTCGGAATTGCTGCTCGACGTGCTGCCGGATGGGGATGAGTCGTCGGAAGTCTTCTTATGCATGGTCGGACGATCTGGATCGGCGGCAGGACCCGAACTGGAAGTGGACTTTCCGGAATCGTCTGTACCGGACTTCTTATGCAGGGTGGGCCGGTCAGGATCGGGCGACGGCCCGGAGGCGCCGGAGTCAGAGCTGCCGGAATTCCCTTCATGCTTGCGATGCAGCACCGGCTTGTCGTCATTGGCGTCGAAGCCATCGTCCACGACAGGTTTCGGTGCAGCCGGTTTGGCGGAAGGCAAGGGCTTCCACAAGCCGTAGCCGACCCAGGAGCCTTGCTCCTGGCCCGCGGTCCTGATGTCGTAAAGCCCGAAGCGCGCACCGTTCTTCTCTAGCTCGTATTCAACCTCGCTGGTGAGCGCGAGCGGTTGGGGCCGAGCGAGGTAGACTCCGCCATCCTGCAGGGCTTGTCCGTCGTAGACGGTGATGGGAACGATGCGGCTGGTCTTCGGTTTGCCTTCATCGCCCGTCCACTCGAGAACAGCGATGGCTCGTAATTCAGGAGTCGCTTTGTCCTTCTTGATGATTTGTCCGGGATACTGAGCACAAGCGCCCGCAGCCGCCAGTCCCACAGCGAGAGCGAGGGATGTTGGTCTGGTAAAACGTGACTTGGAAGTGCGTGATGACACCCAGCGTGCTCCTAGGGAATAATGCAATCGAAACAACCGTGCCGAAACTTTATCCACCATACTGACGATACGAGGAATCTCCTATGGAAGTGAACCAGAAGGTTGCTGATTTCACGCTACAGACAGACGAAGACAAGACTGTCAGTCTTTCAGACTACGCCGGCAAGCCGGTTGTGCTGTTCTTCTATCCTCGCGCCGATACTCCTGGCTGCACCATTGAGGCGTGCGGCTTTCGGGATACTTTCAAGAAGATCCAGGCCGCCGGCGCCGTCGTTCTTGGCATTTCGAGGGACACGCCGAAGGCGCAGGCGAAGTTCAAGGCCAAGTACGACCTTCCGTATACGCTCCTTGCTGATGTAGACGAGAAAGTCTGCAATCAGTTTGGTGTGTTGAAGGAAAAGAACATGTATGGGAAGAAAGTCTGGGGGATCGAACGGACCACATATCTGATCGGGCCTGACCAGAAGCTCATTCATATCTTCCCAAAGGTTACGCCAGAAGGGCACGCAGAAGAGGTACTGGCGCTTGTAAAGGAATGGAAAAAATCGCACAAATAAGGGCTTCCAAGACCACAAAGGCGTTGCCGGGACAGCTGATTTCGCGTGAATTCTTTGAGAATTCGCCGGAATCTGTCTCCCCGATGCTGCTGGGGAAGCTGCTGGTGGCACGGACTCGCCGAGGTTCGGTGCTGGCGGGGCGGATTGTGGAGGTCGAGGCATACCTCGGGCCGCATCACGATCCGCCGGATCCGGCGGCGCATACCCATCGCGGGCCAACGCCGCGAAACCTGGTGCTGTTTGGGCCGCCGGGGTACGCCTATCTGTACTCGATCTACGGGAAGTATTTTTGCGCGAACATCAGCTGCGAGCGCGAGGGACTGGGAGCCGGCATTTTGTTGCGGGCGCTGGAGCCAGTGATAGGCATCGCGGAAATGGCGCGAAACCGAGGACTGGATAAGGACGCTCCGGTGCGGATGATTGCGTCGGGGCCGAGTCGGCTATGCATCGCGCTGGGGTTGACGCGTCCGCTGCACAATGGGCTGGATGTGACAAGTGCTGCGTCACCGCTTCAGGTAAGAGACGACGGCTGTCCCGCGGCGGAGGTGGTGATTACGCCGCGGATCGGCATCAGGCATGCCGTGGACTCGCCATTGCGATTTGCGTTGCGCGGGCACAGCTGTGTGTCCGGGCCTAAACGCCTTAACGGAACTTCAACCAAACCGAATCATGATTCGTCAGTAGAATAGAAGTCATCCCACACCGCGAGGAACTCTGCACTTGAAGCTCTCTTCCCCGTCTTTCTCTGCCCCTTTGACGGCCCTGGTTTTCGCACTGTTTGCCGTTGCCGCTCTTTCCCAAACCCCCGCAGCCCAGCAGGCGCCTGCCGAAGAGCATCATCATCACGAGGAACCCGCGCCGACCAATTTGAAAGTCCTTCCGAAGACCATGACGGGAGAGCAGGTTCACGAGCTGATGCACAAGTGGGAGGCCTCGCTGGGCGCCGAGTGCAGTACCTGTCACGCTGCCGATCCCAAGAACATCGGGCCCAACGGAAAACCACGGCTGAATTTTGCCGACGACTCCAAGCCGGAGAAGGCTACGGCGCGGCTGATGTACCGGATGGTAGACGACATCAACGGGAATTACGTGGAGAAGGTTGAGAACTCCGGCGTGGGGGTATCGTGCGGAACGTGCCATCGCGGACATCTCGATCCTCCGATCTTCACGCCGCCGAAGGAAGACCACGATCACGATCATGGTGCGCCACCTGCGCCGAGTGCGAAGCCGTCTTCGCGGTGAACCGGTGGTCGCTCAGCTGTCAGTTTTCAGCTTGATTGGCGACGTAGTGCCGGGGGGGTATATATGCACCCTGTAGAGAAAGTTTCTACTTTCATTGGTTTACAGCCTCCCTTCCCGGCAATGTCCTCTATGGATTGAGGTTGCCTGTAGAGTCCTCTCAGCAAAGGCGTTAGAGGACGAGGGAACTAGTGAACAGGCAACAAGTGAACAAGAGAACGGTGACCCGGGCCACTCCGTTCCCGGGGTTCCCGCCTGGGAGACCTCTCAGATTGCCCTTCCGGGGCGGTTTCCTTTCGCAGTTTCGCAGTTTCACGGCCTGGATTTTCGAGATACGAGGGTTGGCGAAGTCCAACCCACTGTGGGAGAGATAGTTACCTTCTTTTCGGATGGTGTTTTTGGGCTCTTTTTGGTCGATTTTGGCATTTTTTATCGTTTAAGGGCCTTAGTGAACGCGATCTGTGAGCCTGTGCCGGCGGGGAACCGCGCGGAAGCAGAGTTCTCCCCGATCTGACACAAGTTCATTGTGCGCCAGCGGGTCATAATTACCTGCAAAACGGAGAGCCGGTTTTTTGTGTTTGGATTGTGTGGGTTGGACCGGGTTGACAGGGCTCGGGGCTTGACATGGATTTGGGGTGAACACTTCAGTGACACGGTTCTGGCCTTCCGATCGAAATCGCTAGCGCAATCGGCGTTTTCGGGGGCCAATCGATCCGCAAATGACGGGGACCGAGGGCACACTGAGAATTGTTTGGAAGCTCAAAGGGGATCGGGGCCACCTGCCTGGATGAGTGGTTTGGACTTCAGGCATTCTTCGATGATCTGTTCTTGCCCCGCGTGCTTGACAAGTGACAGTCGAATGCCTACCATCACTTCTCATTGAGGGTCGAACGTCTTCCATGGCAAAAAAGCAAGCACCACCACGAGCGAATTTGCTGCAGGGTACGCTGGACATGCTGGTCTTGCGAACCCTTCTTTATGGGCCGGCACATGGCCATCAGATCGGGAAACACATTCAGCGGACCACAAATGATTTCCTGCAGATGCAGCATGGCTCGCTCTATCCGGCGCTGCATCGCCTGGAGGAGCGAGGATGGGTCGCCTCGAAATGGGAGACGGCTCCGGATCGCAACCGGGAGTTCAAGTATTACAGGCTTACGGAGATGGGCAGGAAGCAGCTTGTGGTCGAAGAATCGCAATGGCAGCAGATGGCGGAAGCTGTGGCGCGCGTGATGTGGCCCGCCGCCGAGGAGAGCTGAGATGCGATGGTGGCAGGGCTGGAAAGGAACTGCTAAACGGGATGCCGACCTTGCGCGGGAGCTTCAGTCTGACCTTGAACTGGAAGAGGAAGAGCAACGGGAGCATGGGCTGTCTGCAAGAGAAGCTCATTTTGCAGCGCGCCGCGCCTTCGGCAACATGACACTGATTCGCGAGCAGACACGCGAGGCCTGGAGCTGGGGCTGGTTGGAGCATCTGGCGAGTGACTTGAAGTACGGCACGCGCACGCTACTGCGCTCGCCGGAATTCGCAATCGTCTCTGTGCTGGTGATGACGCTGGGCATTGGCGCAACCACATCGCTCTTCACAATGGTACGCGCCGTACTGTTGCGGCCATTGCCGTTTCGCGATCCCGGCAAGCTTGTCATGCTCTATGAGCACTATCGCCACAACAACGGCGGCGACGGATTCAATGCGGTTGCGCCAGGCGACTACCGCGATTGGCGCAGTCAGACCCATGGCTTTGAGGACATGGCGGCGATGCGCGGCTACGGGGGCATTATCTCCGGCGTGCATTCCGAACTGCCCGAAGTCGCGCAGAGCGCGGGTGGCTCGGCCAATCTCTTTCCACTACTCGGCGTAGCCCCCGCCTTTGGCCGCATCTTCACCGAGGCAGAAGATCATCCGAAGGGTGAGCCGGTGGTCCTGCTCACCTGGAGCCTGTTTCAACGCCGCTTCGCTGGAGATCCTTCCATCATTGGCAAACAGATTCATCTGGACACCATCCCGACGACCGTCATTGGCGTGCTGCCAAGCTGGTTTACCTATCCGGATGCCCGCATCCAGTTCTGGCTGCCCTACGCGCAGACTTTTTCAGAGAGCGACTATCGCATACACGACGGCCACCAGAGCGAGGTGGTTGCGCGGCTGAAGCCGGAGGTGAGCGCAGAAGCGGCGACGCAGGAGGTGAGCGCGGTGCAGTACGGGATACATCTCGCCAATGCCTCCAAGCCCGTGGCTGAAGATGTCTGGGCCCGGCCGATGATCGATGACCTGGTGAAGGGTGTGAGAACACAGATGCTGGTACTGCTGTGTGCCGTTACTTGCATGCTTTTGATTGCTTGCCTCAATGTCTCGAACCTGCTTGTGGCGCGGGCTGCAGCGCGTCGGCGGGAGGTTGCCATCCGCGGGTCCCTGGGCGGCAGCCGGCTTGCTTTAATTCGCGAACAGATGACCGAAAGCCTGCTGATCTGCGTGGCGGGCGGCGTACTCGGCTTACTGCTGTCGCTGTCTTCCACGCGCTGGCTCGCTGCCAACTGGCGCAATCTACCCCGAGCCGACTCCGTACATATAGATGGATGGGTTTTCGCTTTTGCAACGGGCCTGGTGTTGACTACAGGATTGCTGGCTGGTCTCGTGCCGGCAGTCGCATCCACTGGCAAAGGGTTACTCACAGCGCTGCAGGAATCCTCGCGATCGGCCAGCGCCGGCGCCTCGCGTGCGCGTCTGCGCAAGACGATGCTTACCCTCGAAATCGCGCTCACGGTCATGCTGCTGGTCTCAGCCGGACTGCTTTTCAAGAGCTTCATGCGCTTGAGAATGGCGGACCTGGGCTGCCGAATCGATCACGTAATGACGATGAAATTCGGGCTCCCCGAAATCCAATACGATACGCCTGACAAAGTGATGCGCTTCCACGAATCGCTGCTTGAGCGCGTGCGCCGGCTGCCGGGGGTGAGCGGCGCTGCGCTCGTGTCCAATGCGCCTGGAACCGGGCCACAGGGCGACAGAGTTTTCACTATCCTGGAGCGGCCCACACCCACTTACAGCCTTCAGTACGATGCGATGACCCTCACCGCCGACCCGCAGTACTTCAACGTCATGCAGATTCCTCTGCTGCGCGGCCGCGTCTTCACGGAACACGAGCGCCTCGGCAACGCCCACTACATCGTTGTCAGCAAGCAATTCGTAGATCAGTTTTTCCCGGGCGAGGACCCCATCGGCAAACATGTCCGTTCAGGCTGGGATACCAACGTGGAAAACTACGAGATCATCGGTGAAGTTGGCGACACCGTCTACGATGTCACCAAGCCAGTCGCCGCCACCATGTACTTCCCTATCCTTTCCGGCATTCCCAACCGCACGAGCGAGGCTACCATCGTGGCCTGGAGCTCCGGCGATCCCCTGGCCATGTCGATACCGATCCAGCGACAAATCTCCGCGCTCGAACCAGAGCTGCCCGTTTACAACGCGCTGACCATGGACCAGATTCTCGGCAAGACCACGGCCACTCAAGGTTTCGCGGCAAATTTGGTCTTGGCTTTCGCCGCCTTGTCTCTTCTTCTGGCCGCAGTAGGCCTGTATGGAGTGCTCTCTTACCTGGTCACACAGCGAGTGTCGGAAATCGGCATCCGCATCGCCCTGGGAGCGCAACGCGAACAGATCTTGCGTCTCATTTTGTTCGACGGGCTGCGGCCGGCGCTCCTCGGGCTGATTCTCGGCCTGACAGCCAGCGCTGGAGCAACTCAACTCATCCGGTCGATGCTCTACGGAACCGCGCCGTATGACCCGGCTGTTATTGCCGCTGTGATTCTTACTTTGCTCTCGATCGCTTCGATTGCGTGCGCCTTTCCCGCGTGGCGCGCTTCGCGTCTCGATCCAATGCAAGCATTGCGAACAGAATAAGGGCCGCCGTTCTGACAATTTGGAACAGCCTCAATTGACATGCATCGTCAATCCGCTCATCCAGTTTCAGCTTAGTGCCGGAAAATCGGCATCGCGCAAGCTTTCCGAAAGCAAACGTCGACCATGCCTGTCCGGATGCCAGGGCGTTTATGAGGGCTCAACTCATCATCCTGTCGCCTGCCAAGAGCCGATAGCGCTCTATTACAGTCGTCGCTCTTTCACTAACTGTGCCGTATCGTCTCTTCTTCGTCAGGGGAGCGTCGGCGAGGGAGTCCCTTTGGCCGAGGCCGCGGATCCAGGTGGTTCGCGGAACGGTTCCACAGAAATGCGCTCGTAACAAACTTCCAGCACCGTCAGGTATTCTGTCCCGCCCGGCGCCTGGAGAACTACGCTGTCTCCCGCTGCCGACTTCATCAACGCGCGCCCCAGAGGTGACACCCAACTGATGTGGTTGCGGTTGAGATCGACCTCGTCGGTGCCTACGATGCTCACCACTCGCTCCGCTCCCGCGGCATTGGCATAGCGCACGGTCGCTCCGAAGAATGCCCGCGCCTCCGCTTGCCGCGATCTCGGAGCTTCCGGGTCCACCACTTCCGCGGCTTCGATTCGCTTGGTGAGAAAGCGAATCCGCCCATCGATCTGCCGCAGCCGCCGCTTGCCGTACTGATAGTCGGCGTTTTCACTGCGATCGCCGTTGCCGGCAGCCCACGTCACCACCTCCGCCACGGCCGGGCGGTCCCTGGTGAGCAGAAACCGGTGCTCATCTTTGAGGCGCTCGAGACCGCTCGGCGTTATGTAGTTCTTGACGTGCGTCGCGGGCTCGTCCCGTTGTGGTTCTCTCGTAAACCCTTTCCGCATTTCCTAGTCCTCTCAGCACGAATCCAGTGGCTCCCCTAATGAATCCGGATGAACGTTGATGGAAAACACTGCAGGTCATACCCGTTCATGGGAGTTCATCTGCGGCCCTAATTGATTTTTTCACGTCTTCCGGCCCCCCAGGGATCCTATCCGTCATCTCGGACAAGTGCCGGCTAAGGCATGCCTGGGACACCAGTCCTGATATCTCGGCTTTGGGTTTACTGATCGATGGTGCAGCGCGCTGGCCCTGGCGCATTCAGCGATTCGCACGCATTGAGGGTTGTGCGTAATGGTCTCCCCTTGACATTCGACAAGAAGACGGGCGATGCTATTGTCGAACGTCGAGGGGAAGATGCCACCATCCACTGATTTGCTGCAGGGCACGCTGGACATGCTGATTTTGAAGACGCTCGCTCCCGGCCAGGAGCATGGGTGGGCGATTGCGCAGAGAATCCAGGAAATGTCGAACAACATTTTGCAGATCGGGCAGGGTTCGCTGTATCCGGCGCTGCACCGGCTGGAATATCGCGGCTGGATTCGGGCGACGTGGGGCGCCTCGGAGAACAATCGGCGGGCGCGGTTCTATGCGCTGACGGCGGCTGGCCGGAAACAGCTTGAAGCGGAACTAGAAAACTGGGATCGGCTGACGGGCGCTGTGAACCTGGTGCTGCAGGGCGCATAGCCCGGAAATCTGGCGAGGGAAACCATGTTGAGTGAATGGTGGTCGCGGATTCGCTTTTTTGTCACCGGCAAGAAGCGCGCCGATGTGGATGAGGAACTTGCGTTTCACATGGAACGCGAGATCGCGGCGAATATTGCGGCAGGGATGTCGGCGGCGGAAGCAAAACGGCGCGCGATGATTGCGTTTGGAAGCAGGGAGCGTGCGCGCGAGGAATGCCGCGAAGAGCGACCGTCGTATTTTCTGGAGTCGCTGGGACGCGATCTGCGGTTTGGTCTGCGGGGGCTGTGGAGGAATCCCGGCTTTACGGTGATGGCGGTGCTGACGCTGGGACTGGCGATTGGGATGAACGCGACCATCTTCAGCCTTTTCGACCAGGCACTGATGCAGACGCTGCCGGTACGCAGCCCGAACGAACTCGTGGTGCTGAACTTTACGGGGTCACGCTCCGGACACTTGCATTCGGAAGGCGGAGACACACCGGGCCACGTGCACGAATTCTCGTACCCGATGTACAAGGATTTGCGGGACCGCAATACAGCATTGAGCGGGTTGATTGCCGAGGCTCCGGAAACGCTGGGCGTGACATGGAACAATCACGCGGAGTCGGTTTCGGCAGAGCTGGTGAGCGGCAATTATTTTGAGACGCTGGGCGTGCCGCCGGCGTCGGGACGGGTATTCGGATCCGGCGATGAAACGGCTCCGGGAGCAAATCCGGTAGCGGTACTCAACTTCGACTATTGGAAGTCGCACCTCGCGGAAGCGCCGGTCGCCGGCAAGACGCTGCTGATCAACGGAACGCCCTTCACGATTACAGGAGTCGCTGCACCGGGATTTCACAGCATGGTGTGGGGACACACGCCGGCTGTGTATGTGCCGCTCACGATGGAGCAGGTGCTGACGCCGGAGTGGACGTCTCTGGCCGATCACAAGGATTACTGGATAGCCATTGCGGGCCGACTGAAACCTGGCGTCACGCGTTCAGAGGCGGAGGCTTCGATCAATCCGCTTTTTCGTGCGCTGAGGGCCGAAGAGTTCAAGGACCTTTCCGATCAGTCTGCGAAGGATCGGCAGGACTTCGTCGGGTCGGCGTACCTGCATGTGGATGCGGGAGCAAAAGGCTTCAGTCCGATGCGCGGTGACGTGCAGGCGCCTCTCACCATCATTCTTGCGATGGTAATGCTGGTGATTGGGATGGCCGTGGTGAACGTGGCAAGTCTGCTGCTGGTGCGGGCAGCGGCGCGCGCGCAAGAGATTTCAGTTCGCTATGCGCTGGGCGCGACCAGCCGCCAGGTCCTGCGGCAATTGCTGGCGGAAGGAATGATGCTGGGGCTGGCGGGAGCGGCACTGGGACTGGCGCTTGCACCGGAGGCGCTTCGGCTGCTGATTCATCAGCTGTCAATCAACATGGAAGGGGAGTTGCCCTTTGCGGCAGTGCTCAACTGGCACGTGCTGGGCTGGTCCCTTGTTGTCACAATGGTGGCAAGCTTGCTGTTCAGTCTTGCACCGGCGTTGCAGTTCCGGAATCCGCGACTGGCCGAGGTGATGCAGCAACGGACAGGAACCAGTGGCGGCGGATCGCTCAAGTTTCGCCGCTCGTGCGTGGCGCTGCAGATTGGATTCAGCCTGCTGCTGATTGTGGTGGCGGGCATGTTTGTGCGGACGATCAGTAATCTTCGCCACGTGGAGACGGGGTTCGCTACCGATCATCTGCTTGCATTCGATTTGAATCCAACGCTGGCAGGCTATCCGGGAAACCAGGTGGCTCCGGTGGAGCAGCGGGTGCTGGACGCTACCGCGGCGCTACCAGGGGTGCGATTTGTGGGAGCGACCAATGACGCGGATTTGACGGGCGACGATATTCAGGGAGACATGGTGCCGGCGGGGTATGCAGGCAAACCCGACGAGGAATTCGACGTGGAGCTTCCCTGGGTGAGCAACGGATATCTGCAGACACTGGGCGTGCCTCTGGTGGTGGGACGGTACTTCAATGCGAGCGACACGGCTACATCGCAGCGCGTTGCCGTGGTGAACGAGAGCTTTGCCAAACATTATTTTGGCGGAGCGCAGCAGGCGCTTGGACGGATCGTGGCAAGACCGAAGAAGCCCGGCACCGACGCTTCGATTGTGGGAGTTGTGCGCGATGTGAAGCATTCCAGCGTACGCGATCCTGCGCTTGCCACCTGCTACACACTTTTTTCGCAGGCAACGCGGCAGACGGGGCTTAACTTTTATGTGCGGACATGGCAGCCGCCCGACACAGCCACGGCGAGCATACGCGCGGCAATCGCGAATATTGATGGCAAGCTGATTGTGGGCAATCTTCAGACCATGCAGGAAACGATTGACGCGAACCTGGTGGCGGAGCGGGCAATTGCGATGCTGGCCTCGGTGTTCGGCATGCTGGCGACGCTGCTGGCGGGAATCGGGCTATACGGAATCCTCGCGTATTCGACGGCGCAGCGGACACGGGAGATTGGGATTCGCATGGCGCTGGGTGCGCGGCGCACGACGGTGGTGGGATTGATATTGTGCGAAGTACTGATGCTGGCCGGAGGCGCTGTGGCGGTGACGATTCCGCTGGCGATGCTGGCAACGAGGACAGTGCGAAGCGAGCTGTTTGGAGTGTCGGTCGCAGATCCGGCGGTGTACGGAGCAGGGATTCTGATCATTTGCGTAGTGGCGGCGTTGGCAGGATTTATTCCGGCACGGCGCGCGGCAACGGTGGATCCAGCAAGTGCTCTGCGGACCCAATGAGAGAGCGTTGCCGGAACTTTGGATTCTCTTCGAGGAGTAATCGGACTAACGGCTCAATCGTCTGCTAAGTGCGGCGAGCATGGCGGGGTCGTTGCGAACACGGTCGGAGTTGATCCACTCGGGCTCGATGGTTGCACCGGCTACAACCAGGAGCGAGGCGACTTTGAGCTGTTTTTCCCGACTTTTTTCGAGAGGTTCAAAATATTGATGGATGGCCCAGCCAAGGGGCGGCGAGTTGTATTTCTCGTCTTTGAGATCGATGTCGGAGACGGGAATCAGCTTTCTGGCCAGTCGGTCTTCGCCGAGCAGTGCTGACCAGTGGAGCGCAGTTTCGCCGAAGATTCCGCGAAGCCTGGGATTGGCTCCAGCCTCAAGGAGACGGAGACCCACATCTTCCGCGATCAAGCTCGCGGCTCCGATTAGCGGCGTATCGCCCTTGCCATCCCTTTGGAAATCGAGGTCTGCGCCGGATTGAATGAGCGCTTCAAGCAGTGGCAAAGCAGCCCCGCGTTTCAGGGTTCCGTCGAAGATCATGTCGGAGACGTAGTGGAGCGGGTGAGTGTGGATGCAGTCGTTGTGGCCCCAGCGAATGAGTGCATCGGCAAGTGATGCATCTTCAGCAAGCAACAGGCGAAGAGCGGCGGCGTCTCCCTGGCGGATTGCGGTTTTTACGTCCATGACTTCATGTTCTTAGTTCTTAGTGTTGACAAGTGGCGCGTTATTTTTGGCGTTTGTAATCGCCTGATTTGCCGCCGGATTTCTGCTCGAGCTGGATAGCGCGGATGACGATGGATTTGTCGAGGGCCTTGGTCATGTCATAGACCGTGAGGGCTGCGATGGCGGCGGCGGTGAGGGCTTCCATTTCCACTCCCGTTTGAGCGGTCGTGGATGCGGTGGCGCGAATGCGGACTCCACCGGCAACGATGGTTGCCTCGACGTCGACGTGCGTGAGCGGCAGCGGGTGGCACATGGGAATCAGTTCAGACGTACGCTTGGCGGCCTGGATGCCGGCGAAACGCGCGACCTCAAGCGGATTGCCCTTGGGGTTGGTGGGGAGCGCGGCGAGAACTGCGGCGGAGAGTTCGACGAATGCCGAGGCGGTGGCGGTGCGCTTTGTGGCTTGCTTGGGGCTGACGTCGACCATACGGGCGTTGCCTGCGGCGTCGTAATGAGAGAGCTGCGGTTTACCACTCCAGCGACTAAGACCTGTCGCTGGGGACCCCGGGTTGCTGGCGGGTTTTAGTGACTTTGGCATTCTGGCTTCTTAATGTAGCAGGATGCGGACAGTGGTTCCGGCTGTCAGGAAGCCTGCGTCTTCAGGGATCACGAGAAAGCAGTTGGATCGCGCGAAAGCGGTGAGGTCGCCGGAGCCTTGCCAGGGGACGAGAGCGACTTGCGGGAGTTCGCTGACGGATGAGTTGAATGTACAGAAAGCGGGGAGGAAGCGCGTGAGGCCGGGTTTGGTTTTGCGGTCAGTGTCGCGGGAGAGGTTGGCGAGGACGAAGCGGGGATGAATTTCGCGGCTGCCGGCGAGGGCGGCGAGGATCGGTGCGGCGAAGAGGTGAAACGTAGCGGCGGACGAGATGGGGTTGCCAGGGAGGCCGAAGAAGACCTGCGCGGTCAAGGATCCAACGGTTCGCGGGATTTGGCCGAAGACTAGCGGTTTGCCGGGCTGGATGCGGACGCCGGTGAAGTGGAATTGTGCACCGAGGCGGGCCAAAGCGGGTTCGACAAGATCGAATTTGCCTGCGGAGACGCCGCCGGAGATGAGGAGTATGTCGGCTTGGAGGGCCTGAGCCAGAGCGGAGTCGAGGGCTTCTGCGGTGTCGGCGGCGGTGGGGAGGAGGATGGGTTCGGCGCCGGCACTGGCGACCAGCGCGGCGAGCATGGGGGCGTTGGAATTGCGGATTTTGCCGGGACCTGGAGTGGCGTCGACGGGAACGAGTTCGTCGCCGGTGGTTAGGATGGCGACGCGGGGACGGACGTAGACGTCGAGGTGCGCGTATCCGCAGGAGGCGGCGAGGGCGATCTGGGCGGGGGCCAGTTTCGTGCCGGCTGGGAGTTGTTCATCGCCGCGGCGGGCTTGAGCGCCTTTGGCTACGATGTTGTCGCCGGGGTCGATTGTGCGCGGAGCGATGAGTCGGATTGTGTTGGCGGATATTTCAACGTGCTCGAGCATGACGACGCAATCGGCGCCAGACGGGACGGGGGCGCCGGTCATGATTTCCCAGGCTTCGCGTTCAGGTAGCGGTCCGGCGGGGGCTTCGCCGGCGTGCGTTGTGCCGGCGATGGTGAGCGCGATGTGCGCTGAGGCTTCGGCGGCGCGGCAGGCGTAGCCATCGCGAGTGGAGCGCGCGAAGGGTGGCTGATCCTCGTCGGCTGCAATGGGTGTGGCGAGGATGCGGCCGCTGGCGTTCGCTAGGTCGACAAGCTCGGTGCGGGGGTGATGTTGGTGGATTTTTTGAGCGTGGGCGGCTACGAGGGCAGCGGCTTGTTCGTAGCTGGGGAGGTCGGAGGTCATCTTCGGAATTGTAGTGGTTGAAGGGCGCCAGAAGTGAGGTCTGCTCGGCATCGAATTGACATGCTCGTGCTTTCCCAGGTCTCAAAAGCGAGATCTGGGGCACCCAGGTTTTGAGTTGGGTTAGGTTTGAAAAGCTTGGGCAGGCCACCGGCCGCGAACTACGAAGGGTCGTGCTTTCCCACCCTTGACCAAAAGAGGGTCAAGGATGGGGCACCCAGGTTTTGAGTTGGGTTAGGTTTGAAAAGCTTAGGTGGGCCACCGGCCATCGAATTGACATGTTCGTGCTTTCCCAGGTTCGCTGCGGCGTGGCAGAGTGCAAAAGCAGATCCTTCGCGACGCTTACCCCATCGCGCGTTTCGCGCAACGGGGCCCCAGGCGTGCGTCGCTCGGGATGACACGGTGATTGATGATGACACCTCTTCTGCGGATTGCGCTCCTGCTTTCCCACCCTTGCCTTCGTCAAGGATGGGGCACCCAGGTTTGTGGTCGTCGATGCTTTGCTAGTGCTTCACTACGCTTAGGGTGAGGGTGGAGGGGTATTGGGTGGAGTGGTGGATCTGGTTGTGGGCGACTACTCCTTTTGCCTCGTCGTAGTTATTTCCGCCGGTGTTGAGGTTGCGATCGTAGCGGGGAAAGTTGCTGCTGCTGATCTCGATGCGGAGTTGTTCGCCAGGCGGGAAGTAGTTGCTGGTTTGCATGGGCTGGAGGGCGATCTTGTAAACCTTGTCCTTTTCCATGAAGACGGGCGGCTTTTCGTAGCCTTCGCGGTAGCGGGCGCGTTGAATGTTTTCGTCGATGTTGTAGGCGGTGCCGTCGGGGAGGACTTCGATGAGCTTCACGGTGAAGTCGGTGTCCTTGGCGTCGCTCGAAACATAGAGCGTGACTTCGACGGGGCCGGTGACTTCCAAGCCCTCTGACAGCGGGCCGGTCGAGTATACGAGGACGTCGTCGCGCGCTTCAAGGGGACGCTGATCGACGGCGCCGGGTTTGAAGTCTGCACCCATGCAGCAGAATCCGCCGCCGCGAGTGGGTACGGGATTCATGGGATCGTAGATAAATTTGTCGGAGGCATCTTTCTGCGGTGCGGCAGGAACGAGTGCGCCGTCGCCGGCGATTGAGTTGGCGTGGCCGCTGGAGGTGAGGTAGAACGTGACCGGCTTCGCTTCCCTGGGAGGCCAGGTGTCGGAGGATTGCCACTTGTTGAGGCCCATGGTGTAGTAGCGAACCTTGGGAGTTTTCTCGAGCAGTCCGTTGTCTTCGCCCTTGAGGAAATGATCGAACCAGCCGAAGGTCAGGGCATCGTAGTCGAGGCGTGCGTCGCCGAGATCGCGTTCGCCGACTATGGTGTGTTCGGCTGCGCGCTTGTAGCTGCAGTGAGGAACGGGCGCGATGATGGCGTACTGTTCATTAGCAACTTCGGGACTGGCTGTGCTGCGGACGAAGTTGTAAGCGGCGAGGTTGGGCGCGACGCTGACGTCGTACCAGGTCATCATCCACAGGCCCGGGACATTGATGTGCATCGAATCATTCCACAATCCGCCTTTGTACCAGGAGGGATCGTTCGGCGTGCGCTCGATCATGCCGGGTTGGCCTGAGGGGGTTTTGTCGGCGTAGATGCCTTTGGGCGCGCCGACGGCGGCGAGAATGTCTTCTTCGGGCAGGTGCGCGAGGGCTTTCGCCCAGTCGACTTGCGGAGGATGTGCGCCGAGGTCCCACCATTTCGCGGCCTCGACGAGCCCCTGTTGCGATGTGTTGGGCGGAAAGTTGGGCTTGGCTTCACTGGTTTGCAGGCCGGCGTCGTAGAGCCAGGTGGCGAAGAGCATCTGCACGGCCCCGCCGCGGAACCAGTTGCCCTGCTCGTAGTAGGGCCCGACGCGGCCTACGCCGGCGCCGTAGCTTTCGGGAATGATGGTCGCGAGCGCCTTGTTGCCGCGTGAGGCAACGTTGAGCTGCCACTCGGCGGTGGAGGAGCAACCGATGAGGCCGACTTTGCCGGTGGACCAGGGTAGGGCGGTCATCCAATCGAATTCGTCGTCGGAGTCGGTGAGCGGAACGCCGAGGATGTCGTAGTCGCCTTCGGAGAAGTAGCGTCCGCGTTCATTCATCTCGACGAAGGCGTAGCCGTGCTTGACTGCGTCGAGTGCCGCGGTCATGTCGCGCGGGGCGCCGAGGGAGATGTCCCAGTAGTTGAAGTCATAAGGCGTGCGGGAGAAGATGATGGGATATTTTTTCGATTCGTCTTTGGGACGGTAAATATCGGCCTGCATGCGCTTGCCATCGCGCATCGGGACCATGACTTTGCGCTCGATGATGGCGACGGCTTCAAGTTGCTGCTCGATGGCATTGCGGTGAGCGATGGTTGCGGCATCTTGCGTTGTACGCGCCTGGGAATGCACGGTGAGAGAACCTGCAAGGCAAACGAGGGTGACGGCCGCCAATTTGAATCTGAGTTGCATTGTGACCTCGAAGGATGTGCTGGAGGAAGTAAAACCTGTGGAGCAAATATACTGCAGTCGCGCGAGCATCCTGCATTGGCACGGAGAAAGAAGAAGGGCGCGCCCGTTGAACGGGAGCGCCCTGAGCAGGGTGTAGTTGCGCGATGCTTATTTCTTCTTGGTGGCCTTGTAGCTGGTGTTGATCTTCTGGCCGGCAGAGTCGAGGATGCCCTTCACGTCGGCCGAGTACGGTCCACTGGGATCGAGTTCTAGATACTTTTGATAGGCTTCGCCGCAACCTTCAGGCAGAACGATGCGTTGGGTCTTGGGGTCGACGGTCGCCTTGGTGATGAGGGCCTGTCCCTTGAGATAGTAGGGCACAGCGTCGTTGGGATTGGCGGCGATGGCTTTGTCAGCAGCCGCGGCCTGGCCATCGCTGTTACCGACCTGGGAGTAGATCACGGCTTCGTTCTTGTAGTAGAAGCCGGCCTTGGTGGGGTCTGCCTTGACGGCGGCATCGTAGGCCGCTGCGGCTTCAGGAACCTTGCCATTGCGGGCATAGATTTCGCCCAGGCCGGAGTTGGCGAGACCCTGGATCTCGGGACGAGGTTTTTTCGAAGCGGTATCAAGGTCGATGGCCTTCTTGAAGGCGGTTTCGGCATCATCGTATTTCTTCAGCCCTAACTGACCCTGCCCCAGGTAGGCAAAGAGGACTGATTCGGTCGGCCGGAGCTCGGTGTCCTTGGTCATGAGGGTCACGACATCGGTGTACTTGGCGTTCTTGATTTCGGTCTCTTTGGCCGCGAGATCGGTCTTGGATCCAGAGGCACCGACTTGCTGAGCGGCGGTGGCTTTGGCATTGTCTGCGTCGTGAATATCTGCCATCGCGGCTTTGAGATCGGCGTTGAGATTTTTGATGACGGCGTTTGCCTTCATTGCCTCGGCATTGTGCGTCTTCATCTCAGCGAGCGACTTGCGGGTTTCTTCGGGGAGCGCGTCGATGTATTCCTTGCGCGACATGTCGTCGTCGGCAGCGGTGTCCTGTCCGACGACAATCTTGATGTTCTCGATTTTGTCGGTCTCCTTGTCGGGAGCCAGGCCGGGCGTGCGATAGACGAGGGTGTAGGAGCCCGGAGGTGCGGAGCCGCTGTAGTCACCGTTGGCGTCAACGGGGAAGGAAGCCACTTCCTTGGTGTCCTTGTTGAGAGACATCGTGCCATTCCCCTGAGCCGCGCCGGTGGGGTTGGTCACATGACCGTGAATCTTTCCAGTTGGTGCAACGTTGGCGGGCGCGGGAGTCTGGGCGAGTGCAGCGGGCAGTACGGCGAGTGCCAGCAATCCGAGTAATCCGGTCCAGAGCGAAATCGTGCGTTTCATGTTCTTCTCCTTGGGAGCTTGGGCGGGTACCAGTCCGCATGCTCGATCGAAAAATTGTCGTATCACTCCAACATCAACGAATCTATACCTGCTCATACGGTTGGATGCACTTGCGGTGGTATACCGGACTGCATCCAGGATCTCGACGTTCTTGCAAGGTTCCCCATATGCGTTGCCAACCAGAAAAATGCCAAAGCGAGCGGGTTGCAGGAGCAAACAGTTGCGAACGCAAGCAACTGCTCTTCTCGGCACGAATCAAGGTAAATCCAACGGATACTTCAGCACAAGGCCGGAAGACGCAACAGTCCCGCATGCCGACCCGATGTGCCGTCAGGCCTGCACGCTTACCGATGGTAGTTTGCGCCTTGGGATCCTTCTTGTGGCGCGCATCACACCCTACAATATCGACATGGCAACCACGATTCGACCGGCGGTGGCGGAGGATGTGCCGCAGATTCTTGAGTTTATTCGTGCATTGGCACGATATGAGCGCGAACCGGATGCCGTGACCGCGACGGAGGCGGACCTGCTGCGCGATGGGTTCGGGCCCAACCCGTACTACTGGTGCCTGATGGCGGAGCATGATGGGAAGCCGGCAGGATTTGCGCTGTGTTTTTTCAGCTATTCAACCTGGCTGGGGCGAGCGGGGGTGTATCTGGAGGATCTGTTTGTGTTTCCGGAGTTGCGCGGGCTGGGGATCGGCAAGGCGCTGCTGCAACGGGTGGCCGCCATTGCTGTTGAGAAGGACTGCCCGAGGCTTGGCTGGGAGGTTCTGGACTGGAACGCGCCGGCCATCGATTTTTATCAGGCAATGGGGGCGGAGTTCCTGGATGCGTGGCGGAATGTGCGCATGACCGGCGAGGCGCTGAGGCGGTTGGCAGGAGTTGAGGAGCCGGCACAATGAGAATTCGCGTGATTGGCGGAGGGCTGGCAGGACCGGAGGCTGCGCTGACGGCGGCGCGGCTGGGCTGCCAGGTGGACCTCTTCGAGATGCGGGCGATGGTGGATGGGAAACCGCGGCTGACTCCGGCGCACGAGACGATTGAATTTGGCGAACTGGTGTGCTCGAACTCGTTGAAGAGCGAGTCTCCAAATACGGCGCCCTGGCTTCTGAAGCAGGAGATGCGGCGTTTTGGTTCGGCGCTTTTGAAGATCGCGGATGAGACGGCGGTGCCTGCGGGGCATGCACTGGCAGTGGATCGCGTGGAATTTTCGCGGAGGATTGCGGAAGCGATTTCGAACGAGTCCGCGATTCGCGTGATTCGCGAAGAGGTGACCCGGCTCGACGATTCGGCAGATCAATATGCGCTGACGATTGTGGCGACGGGGCCATTGACGTCGGGTGCGTTGAGTGAGGAAATTGCGCGGATCACGGGAGCGGAGCACCTGGCGTTCTACGATTCGATTTCGCCGATTGTGGATGCGGAGTCGATTGATATGGAGCGGGTGTACTTTGCGGCGCGTTGGGACAAGGGCACCGCGGATTACATCAACTGCCCGATGAATCGCGAGGAGTATGACCGCTTTCTGGATGCGCTGCTGGCGGCGGAGGCGGCGGAAAGCAAGGAGTGGGAAAACCTTGATTATTTCGAGGGATGTCTTCCCATCGAAGTGCTCGCGACGCGGGGACGCGACACGCTGCGCTTCGGGCCGATGAAGCCGGTGGGGTTGCGTGATCCGCGAACGGGGCTGCGGCCGTGGGCAGTGGTGCAGTTGCGCAAGGAGAATGTGCGCGCGGACAGTTATAACCTGGTGGGATTTCAGAATCATTTGAAGTGGGGCGAGCAGGCGCGGGTACTGCGGATGATTCCGGGGTTGGAGAACGCGAAATTCCTGCGCTATGGACAGATTCATCGCAACACTTACATCTGTGCACCTGTTTTGCTCGACGAGTTGCTGCGGCTGAAGACCACACCGCGCGTTTTGTTCGCGGGGCAGATTTCAGGCGTGGAGGGATATACGGAGTCGATCGCGACGGGGATGCTGGCAGGGATCTATGCGGCGGCGCTGGCACATGGCGTTGAACCAACGCCGGTGCCGCGGGGAACGGCGCTGGGATCGCTGGTGCACTACATTACGCACGCGGATGCGAAGGATTTTCAACCTGCGAATATCACGTTCGACTTGCTGGAGCCGCTGGAAGAAGAAGTACGGAAGAAAGTACGCGACAAGAAGGAGCGGCACCGGATGGTGTGCGAGCGGGCGCTGGAAAAGTTTGAGGCATGGTGGGCTGGCCAGCAGACTTCGGCTTCGGTTCGGTAGAGGGGGCGGCGAAGAACTTCCGAATCGTTCACGACTCGACCGCAACCACCGGGACCGAGTTCTCAGTTCCATCCACGCACGCCTCACAGCTTCGCGAAACTCAGGATCGTCTGATAGATTCGGTAATACTTCCGGAGCACCTCCATGAGATTCCTAGGCCCTGCTGCGCTGACGCTGGTGATCTCAGCTATTCCGGTGATCAGTCAACAACCGTTTCAGCCACCCGTCACGGGGGTAGTCTCTCCCGGCCAGCACGTTTACGATCTTGGCAGTGACATAGCCGCACCCGAGCTGATTCCCGCATCCCAGCCGACCACTGATGATCAAAGTTGCCGCCAGCATCTGCATGGCAAAGTGACTCTGAACATGGTGTTGGATAGCAAGGGAGTCCCACAATCCTTCTATTTCATCGAAGTATCAGGAAACGTTCTGGATGAGCTGGCCGTCGTGATCGTTACGGGCGACCGATTCAAACCTGCAATGCGCGACGGTGTCCCCGTTCCGGTGAGGCAATCGATTGAGATTGTTCTTCGCGCCTGCGGCACAACAATTGCGGATATTTCAGGGAAGCAGGTCCCCGGATTTCGTCTAGAATCGCAGCCATCACAAACGTTTAGGTCATTTCGTGCCCCCCCATCAAATATGCCTTTGGTGAGCAAGGGCGTAACTGCTCCGTTTCCTCTTCTTACTCCCATCGCAATGTACACCGATGAGGCCCGAAGGGAGAAAGTAAATGGAACTTGCCAAGTTGGCCTGATCGTGGATGCTCATGGGATGCCGCAGAATCCCCGTGTTTTGCGTTCTCTCGGTTACGGCTTGGACGATATGGCAATCGAGGCAGTCGAGCGTTATCGGTTCAGACCAGCAATGCGTCAAGACCAGCCCGTTGCTGTGATGATGTCCGTCGATGTGAATTTTCGATTGCGGTAAGCCACTTTTCGGGGGCGGTTAACCGTCTATGCGGAGGTAAGCGTTTTTGTGGTTCGAAGGTTCGGGAAGGACAACCGCAGATGTTTCGACTGCCCCTTCGCTACGCTCAGGGTGCGCTCAACATGGCAAGCCTCTCTTACCGCTCATGGTGAATGGCAATCCAACCGAAGATAACCCGCAAAACAGTTCCACAAAAGTTGGTCTATTCCAAGTAGCAATGCCTACTATTTACGGCACCCTTGGCGGGTTCAGAGGGTAGCACTTGCATGGAACTGTCGGGGTGAGGTCTGCGTAGTCTGCATGGTAGGCTGGGTTCCCCTGGGAAAGGTGACGGACATGTACTCCATTTCTGCTGCAGATGCTATTTCCCCTGCAATTGAACGCACCAAGGCACTTCTGTTCAGGCCGTTCAAGTGGGGGACGTTTCTGAAGCTTGGACTGGTCGCCTTGATTACGGAAGGGCTGGGGAGTAATTTCCGATCGTCGTCGCCATCGCGGGGCGGCGGCGGATATACGCCGGGTCGTGGACCCATGATCCATTCGCTTGGCGACATTCAGCCGCTATGGATCGCCGAGGGTGCGGCGATGTTGCTTCTGCTGTTGGTGATCGCCGCGGCAATCTTCTACCTGGTCACGCGGTTGCGATTCGCGTTCTTTCATTGCCTGGTGCACAACACCAGAGAGATTCGGCCGGGATGGGAACTTTATAAAGAGCAGGCATCGCGCTTCTTCTGGCTGAATATCGCCGTGGGAATCTGCTTCCTGCTTCTGATGGGGTTGATTGCAATTCCATTTGTGGCGGGATTCTGGCGCGTTTTTCATGAGATGCAACCGGGCGGCGCTCCGAATTTCGGAATGCTTCTGGGCCTTATCCTTCCCCTGCTGCCCATTGTCTTTGTGCTGGTAGTGACGGGGGTCGCGCTGGACATCATTTTGCGTGACTGGATGCTGCCGCATATCGCGCTGGAAGACGCGTCGGCGGGAGAGGCGTGGGGTTCAGTATGGGCGCGGATCAAGGCGGAGAAGGGACAGTTTTTTGCGTACGCTTTGCTACGCCTGATTCTGCCAGCGATTGCAGGGATCGCCGTGTTCTTGATCCTGCTGATTCCTGGATTGGTGCTGGCAGGAACGGTCGCGGGCGTGGAGCTGGGCATTCACTCGGCATTTGCGAATTCGACGGGCTCGGCTTCAGTGGCAGGAGTGATGCTGCAGGTGTTCTTCGGACTGGTGGCATTTGGTTTCGCGCTGCTGGCGAGCATTTGCCTGGGCGGCCCGCTGAGCGCGGGCACACGCGAGTACGCGCTGCTGTTTTACGGCGGGCGCTACCCGGTGCTGGGGGACCTGCTGTACCCACCGGCGTTGCCGCAGGGGTCGACGCCCGCCGTGTAAGCCTCAATCATTCGACAGAGTGGATGATTGAGAAGACAAGATGTATGCGGCACACTGCTGTTCAGACGCGAGTGCGATGGTCGGCCCAGGCCTGCTGCAGCATGGATGCCGCTTTCTGGACAGGCATTGGCTTTCTCATTTGCTGATTGCGATACGCGGCCCATGCGGCAGCCAATGCAGAAATTCCGAGAAGATATAAAGACAGACGGAACATCAGAAATTATCCCTCCGTGATGACACGTTCGATGCACGGATTGCGGCGGGAGATGGGCTGCGGCTCAGAAAGAGAATGAGAGCGGCGCGGGTGCTCGTGCCCTTTGATGTTGCGCGGAGAAGTGCGCACGCGAGACATGATAGTTCCGTGGTAGGTTTATCGCGGAGCGAGCGTGGCTTCTCTGCGGATCAACGTTGCGGTCTCAGTCCTGTTCACCCTTTTCGGCGGACCGGGAATTCTGCTGGCGCTGATTCCGTGTCGTGTGACGCACTTTAACGTTCCAGCAGATGAACCGACGTGGCAGCTTGCATGCTGCACGGCGTTGATTGTTGCCGGGCTTGTCCCGTTGCTTGAGTCGATCTGGCGGTTCGTTGTGGTGGGACGTGGCACGCTGGTGCCGGCAGTGCCTCCGGAGCACCTGGTGGTGAGCGGGTTTTACCGCTATGTACGAAACCCGATGTACGCAGGGGTGATCTCGGTCATCACTGGCGAAGCGGTACTGTTTCGCAGCAGAAGCCTGGCGACCGAGGCTTTCTGGGTGTGGGTCGCGATTGAATTGTTTGTCCGGCTCTATGAAGAGCCGAAACTGTTGCGGATATTTGGCGATGAGTACACGAATTATCGCCTTCATGTGCGCAGGTGGCTGCCGCGGTTGACGCCGTGGGTTTCGTCACGTGCCTAAGTTGCGAACATTTCCGCCGTTGACGGTGTCAAAGAAGAGGTGTGGCCTGTCCACCGCGCCAGGCGGAGGATCCCGCGCTAACGAACCGGGTGGTAGCCTGAGATTGGGAGTCAACGGGATGCGGTGGATGGCGATGGCGGCGGGTGCGGTAATTCTGGCTGGTGCCGGGCTGCGCATGGAAGCGCAGCAGGCAGGGCCGAAGAAACCTGCGCCGATGATGGTGACGACGGGCACGCCCACCGCACCGAAAGAGAAGCCCCTGCTGCCTGAGACATTTGCTGGTTGGAATGCGGCGGAGAAGCCGAAGGCTGTTGGCGATCCCGCGCAACTGGACAATGCGAACGTGGCTGCTCTGAAAGAGTACGGCTGCACAGGCGGCGTTGTGGCCGATTACAAGCGCGGCAGCGAGACGCTGAGCGTGAAGGCGTTGACATTTAATGACGTAAGCGGAGCGTATGGCGCGTATTCGTTCTACCGGCAGGATGGCTGGCCAAAGGCGGACATCGGCATCGGAGGGACGTCAGACAACAATCGCGTTCTTTTCTGGAAGGGCAATACGGTCGTGGATGCGACCTTCTCGCACGTTGGGCCTATGTCGGCGGCTGAGATGCGGGAGCTGGCTGAAGGCCTTCCTTCGCCACAGGGAAACCGGGCGCTGCCGCCGCCGATTCTCGGCAGCCTGCCGCAAGGTTCGCTGGATAAGCAAACGACGCATTTTGCGCAGGGACCGGCGGGCTATGCAGGGGCTGGCGGCGTGCTGCCGGCCGAACTTGTGGGATTCAGTCTCGATGCGGAGGCGGTGACCGCGAACTACTCGCTCACTTCAGGACCGGCAACGCTGACGCTGATCGACTATCCGACACCGCAGCTGGCCGAGGCGCAGGAGAAGAAGATCCGCGCGTACATCAAGGCAGGCAGCGGGGCACAGCCGACGTTTCCGAAGCCACTGACGGATTCAGACCAGGCATCGCTGGAGGTGCTGCACAGCGGGCCGATTGTGGCGCTGGTGAGCGGCGATGCGATTCCGGATGAGAGCCACAAGTTGCTGGCGCAGGTGCATTACTCGGCCGAGCTGACGCGGATGCAGCAGGACAAAGAATCCGAGGTTGTGAAAACGAGCCAGTTCCTGATGGGTGTGGCGATGCTGGTGATCGTCGGGTGCAGTGCAGCGGTTTTGCTGGGGTTCTTTCTGGGCGGAGGCCGGGCACTGTATCGGGTTGCCCACGGCAAGCCAGCTTCATCGGTATACGAGGCGGAATTTATCCGGCTGCATCTCGAGGATTGAAATTGAAGAGTGACAAGTGTCACTGATGGCATCCGAACCGTTAACTGAGACGTTTTTCCTGTGGAAAAACGGCCGTAAACCCTAGAAAACACCCAAAAAACGCGGTACTAAACGTAGTTTAAAAGGCGAATGTCCAGCGAAGACATGGAGAGATGCGCAGGAATTTAGTTCGCTGTAAGTTATTGTCGATATACGTAGTTAAATCGATTCGGATTTATTCTTGACACTCTGTTCCCCCGCACCTACTATGCAGCCAGAAAGTTCTGATGGTTTTGCCTCCGTTGGAACTATTCTCCCTGAGGAAGGAGCTGCCCTGTTGCCGGGCGGCTCTTTCCGTTTTTTGGCTGAGAATTTGTCTCGTCACGCGCTACAAGTCACCCATAACATTTGCGTTCCTTCGATTCCCTGGCCTGTGTCAATGTCGAGCCTGGTTTTCCGAGACCTGGACAATACGGTCAGCGCGTTTTTGGAGGTTAACGACGGATGAAAGCTTTCTTTCTTGGCGAAATTGGCTTGTGCGCCGCACTCCTTGTTGGCGGCGCAGGTGCCTCAGAAGTGCAGAACTTCCCGCTGACAGATGCTTCGGGGCTTTTACCACACAATGTGAGCTTTGAACCCGTGACCTACCTGGGCCGCAAGGCGATTCGTATGACAACGGTGACCCACGGCGATGATGCTGGACTCGCGGTGCTGGCCGGCACTGATTTTCAGGACGGGACGATTGAAGTCGATATCGCGACCAAAATAACCACTCCGCCGGGCACGCGGATGCCGGGGTTCACGGGAGTGGCATTTCGATCGAAGCCGGATGGCAAAGAGTACGAGCTTTTCTACCTGCGTCCGAAGAATGCACTCGCAGAGAACCAGTCGATGCGCAACCATAGCGTGCAGTACTGTGCCGAGCCGGGGTATGGCTGGTACAAGCTTCGGCGCGAGTGGCCGTTTGTGTACGAGAGCTACGCCGAAATTGAGCCGGAGACCTGGACGAAGGTGAAGATCGAAGTCGCAGGACGCACGGCGCGGATCTTCCTGAATGGGTCAGGCAAGCCGAGCCTTGTGGTGGATGGATTGAAGAGTTCGAATCTCCACGGCGCCATCGGCCTGTGGGGTTACGCAGGGGAGGAATCGTATTTCTCAAATTTGCGGATTTCCCCGGCAGCGCCTCAGCCGATCAAGAATGTTTCGGAAGCGAAGGGCACGTGGGATGTAAAGGTTTCGAGCGATGCCATTGGATTTCAAACATCGATGAAGCTGACGCAAGATGGAAACAAGTTGAGCGGGACTCTGGAGGCTGGCTCGGGAGAAACGAGTCCGATAACGGGGACTTGGCGCGACGGCTACGTGGAGCTGTCGTTCCCATTCAACTGGCCTGCTGGTCGAGACGGTGCTCCGGGCCCCACCACAGCATTCATGGATGGCTGGATTGATGGGGATGGCGCGAAAGGCCGCGTCCGCGTGGATGGGCGCGCAGACGGAATGTGGGTGGCTCAGCGCAAGGCGGAGTAAGCGCGGTGTTGGCGGTAGAAAGGTTAGCCGGCTGGTTGAATTTCCGTCGAATCGGGAATGGGGTCGGACCAGGTGTAGCCGCAGGACTCGCAGAGCCAATTGTTGGAGGGTTCAACGGATTCGAGGATGGGATCTTCGGCTTTGCATTTGGGGCAAGTGGGGACTTCGTAGGCTGGAATCTCTTTTTCTTGCTTAACCTGATCGATGACGTCTTGCGGGATCGGTTGGACGATCACCGCTCTGGCTTGCTCGAGCTGGTCGGCGGCGACGTTGATCTGAATGTCACCCACGCCGAGTTCGTCAATCCAGGGAATAATGAATCGCGATCCGGGTCGTTGTACCCAAGTCTCAATGCCGGCGCGACTCAACATCTCGCACCATTGAGCCGCCTCGTCAATTGAATTGCAACGGCAGAGCCCTGTCTTCCACGTGTACTCGGTGGCTGCAATTTCGGAGGCGTTATTATCCGGGTCGAGATCGCTATCTTCCCTCCCATCCCAGTGGATCAACGAATTGTCTGGGTCGGGTGAATGAACGCTCTGGGCAACGGATTTTTCGGGAATGCTGCGCTTTTTCAATTCATCGCGGAGAATTTGCTGCGCATTAGGCGTGAGGTCGTTGATCTGGTCGACGAGGTCGCGAATTTCGATGTCGCCCATTTCGCTGTAGAGCGTGGTGAGGCGACGCCATTCTTCCATGGGGTCTTGTTGCATGGGGAGCAGTATAGCGGGTTGTTGGCGGTGGGAAGGAGTTCGAGAAGATCTTGGTATCCCCGGTCTCAGAATCGAGACCGGGGGCACCCGGCTTGCGGGGCTCAGGATGACAGGCCCTCATGCACAATCAGAACGCCATCGCGTCGCACGAATGAATGAGGACTGAGCTTCGCTTTAGTGGAAGGTGTTCCAGCCAATGTCGGAGAGCATGGCGCGGCCGACAACGAGAGCGGTAACGAGGAGGGCGGCGAGAACACATGTCCAGAAGCCCATGCGGCTGAAGGGAATGAAGAGAACGCTTTGCCTGCCGGCTAGGTTGACGCCTGCCTGGTTGGGCAAGAGGGCTTCGACAGCCACTGCGATCAGAAAACCTGCGGCCCAGATGAGGGCGATTCTGAAGGAGAGCTGCAGGGTAATGTTCATCATTGAATCGATCGACTCCTCTCGCATCGAATATTGAAGGGACGCCGCGCACGACGCTTTGGCTGCCTTTGACGCCAGCTTTACCGATTACCAGCGCAACGATACAATCGTGAAGGAGACACGAACTGCGGCGCTGTCAGTGTGCCCGTTCGCATCACCCCACAAACCGGGTTTGCGGGGACCCCATTTCATCGGCCGACGTAGCTCAGTTGGTAGAGCAGCTGATTCGTAATCAGCAGGTCATCGGTTCAAGTCCGATCGTCGGCTCCATCTGATTCGAACCGCAGGAATTCCCTTCTAAAAACTTAGACACCGTGGAACACGGGTGCGGGCAATTGGGTGTGCATTGCGCCTGAAGGTGAACCAGTTCTGCGGGGTCTGTGGTTGCCCGCTCATGGCGCGATAAAACCACGCCATGACGAGGGCAACCAATGATGTGTCAATTGACGTTTTCCCGGGTCTCAGAAGCGAGACCCGGGGCACCCGGCGATGGTTTGTCCCTGGCTATTTAATGATGACGACGTTCATGCTCCACGGAGCGAGCGTCAGAGTCAGCGGCAGGTTCTGCGCACCCATATCCGCGGTAGTGGGGTCGGCCCAGACGTTGTTTTGCGATTGGTCGTAGATCGCTTTGCTGTAGGTCTCGACGCTGACGTCGGAACTCGTGTTTTGCGCGGAGAGCGAGACCGCAACTTGCTCGGTTGCAGTTTGACTGACGTTGAACAGGACCAGCACCGTGCCGCCGCTGTGGGTGGCCGCATAAGCGCGGACGTTGGCGGTATCGCCATTCACCGTTGCGCTGAGCGCGCTTTCACCGTTCACAGCCACCTTGCTGAAAAGTTGGAAAGCGCGCGCCGTGGGCGACATGGTTCCGATGGGACCGGAGCCGGCGCAGGGGGCGTCGGTTGGGCCGTCGGCAAAGACGTTGTAGCCGCCGAAGTTCTGCCAGCCGTAGAGCGAACTGGAATCATTTCCAGCGGTGCCGTTGCAGTTGCCGAAGCCGATCCACCAGGTGGCGCGCGAAACGCCGTCGTTCATCATCTCTCCCAGCACCTGGCCTGCGTAGAGTCCCTGGGTGATGGAGAGACTTTGCTTGCCGGGGTTGGTGTAGACGGAGCCGATCTCGCCAACGTAGATCGGTGTGTCGGGCTTACCGGCAGTGGCCAGTTCCGCCTTGAGCGCATTGATCGAGGTGGTGAGGCCCTGCGCCGCCTGCTGCACAAGGTAGGCGTCGCTCTCGAGGCTGGGGGCCTGCGGATAGTAGTGGTACTCGACGAAATCATACTTCGAACCGGCGAGCACGGTCGGATCCCATGCCGGGTTGTTGCCGGGATTGACGTCGACTCCGACTAGCACGCTGGAATCAGCCGCCTTGATTTGCTGGTAGTAACCATTGCTCGACGAACTCCCCACGGCGGCAGCGTAGGTGGTGGCGTCGTTCTTGAGGGTGTGGTCATCGTCTTCCCAACTGCCGTACTCTTCGTTGCCCACGGTGATGTGGCTGACGTGCGGCGTTGAGCGACTTTGCCTTGGTGATCCAGGCTGCGGCCTCTGAAGGCTGGCCCGGGCCATTGCATGTGGTGTTGGTTCCGTAGTTCGCGGTGAGGGCGACGTCGAAGTTTCCGGGAACGACGAGATCATTGACGAAGTTTGTGAAAGTAGCGTTGCTGTTGGGAGTATTGCCACACATCGTATTGGTGGCCCAGTGATAGTCGTCGGACCAGGAACCGCCCGGCCAGCGCACGGCCTGAATGCCGGCCAATTGGAATGCGGGCACGACGGCCGAGGTGGTGGGGTCATACCACGCGGCCATGTTCATGCCGAGGATCTGGTCGCTGACGGCAGGCCCAACGCTTGCCTGATCGACTGCCACGGTGGTGGTTGACTTCGGCGCTGCAAAGGAAGCAGTGACCGTGGTGTTCGCGCTGAGTGTGACGTGGCACGTGACCGTGGCTGCGGTTGTGCAACCCGCCCACGACGTGAATGTGTTATTGCCGATCGCGGCAGGCGCGGTGACTGTGACTGTCATACCGGAGTTGTATGTCCGAGTGAAAGCTGCGTTGCCGTTGGCCGCGCCATTATTGTCGGCCGGAGAGACTGTCATCCCTACGCCGGTGGCCGGATTAGTCGAGGCGACGGTCAGGGTGTAGGTGGTGGGGGGTGGGGGGGCCATAGATCCGCCGCCTCCGCCGCATGCTGTCATTGCTGTTGCGAAACTCAATGCCACCCAAAGCGCTGCATTCTGGCGCAAATTCTTCATGAAGGTGCCCCGTATTTCAGGGTGAATCGTTTTCATGTTTCCGAGCCCCGCGAGTGCTGCAGAGCCTCAGTGAAAGCGATTTACGACGTTTCAGGACCGCTGGAAATTTTGGCGCAATCATATCCCATCCAGCGAACGAAAGGCGAGATGGAGGGCGGATTCGCAAGTGACTTTCAGGCAGAGGAAGAGTGGACCTCGGGTTAGTTGAATGCCTGCAGGGGGTTACACCCCCCGATCCTGCCCTGAAGAGTGAGTTGGTGTCATTCGTGGGCGAAGAGTTTCTTTAACTTGTCCAGAAGGCTTTCGCGGAGGGAGTGAAGGCACTCAACGGCTTCAGCTGCTTCGGCGGCGCAATTTTCGGCATGGAGAGTGAGGATGTCCACGCCACAGGCATGGAGTTGCTGGTGGAGCGAGGCGATCTGGCGATAAATGGGGGGGCGGCTCTCGAGGGAGAGGGATTCAGAGACTATCCATGCACCGAGACGGCATTGCGTAGGGTCGATCGAGGGCGGCACACGGCGCTTGCCGTGAAGAAATGCCTCGATGGCGCTGACCCACGCGATGTGTTCCGCGCCGGCATAGAGAAGCGGCCGGTCGGCGGGGTTAAGGACGGCGACATTCGACCACCCGGGATACGGGGTCCAGGAGGCGACCCAACCCGGAAGGTCGGTTGCCGGCATGGGGCGTGCGATGCCAAAACCCTGCGCAACCTGGCAACCGAGGCGAAGCAGCAGAATTCCCTGCTCCATGGTTTCCACGCCCTCAGCGACGGCGACCCGGCGAAATGCCGTTGCAAGGCCAAGCATCCCTTCGACGATGGTGAGGTCTTCAGGATCGTCGAGCATATCGCGGACAAAGGTCTGATCGATTTTGAGCACGTCGACGGGAAGCCGCTTGAGAAAGGCCAGCGAAGAGTAGCCAGTGCCGAAGTCGTCCAGCGCAAAAGAAACTCCGAGTTTCCCGCAGTTGTGAATGACCTGAGAAACCAGTGCCATGTCGGGCAGGGCGCTGCTCTCGAGAACCTCGATTTCGAGGCGGGAGGGATCAACGGAGGGGTGGGCGGCTAGCAGCTCATGCAGGCGGGCGGGAAAATCTGGCTGCTGCAACTGCTGCGCCGAGATGTTGACGCTGACCGGAATTTTGAGGCCGCAGGTCGCCCAGGTTTCCATCTGCAAGAGTACGTTCTCGATGACCCATTCGCCGATTTCGAGAGCAACAGGGTGCCCTTCCACGATGGGCAGGAATGCGCCGGGCGCAAGGAGGCCTCGTTCAGGGTGCTGCCAGCGGATAAGGGCTTCAGCACCGACGATGGCGCCGGTGGCCATATTCATTTTGGGCTGGTAATGGAGCAGGAATTCATTGCGAGCAAGAGCAGCGTGGATGCGCTCCAGGTCTTCGTGATGTCCGCGGGTAGAGCGGGCGAGCGAGGAATCGTAGAGGTGATAGCGGTTTTTTCCGCTGATCTTGGATTGATAGAGTGCTTGCGTAGCCTGGCGCAGAAGCTGGTCGGCCTCGACATCTTCGACCTGGGGATAGCAGGCTATTCCCGCACTGGCGGAGAGTTGAAGCGACGTATCCCCGATGAGAACAGTCTGAGAGGCGGCTTCGAGAAGCTGCCTGACTACGGGCAGACACTGGTCAGGAGTGTCGAAGTCGCGGAGCACGGCAATGAATTCGTCTCCGCCGAGTCGGGCGAGGGTGTCGTCGTGTCGCATGCAGGCTGTCATGCGATGGGCAACAGTGGTGAGGAGTTCGTCACCGACGGTATGACCAAAACGATCATTGATGCTCTTGAAGTTGTCGAGATCAAGACAGACGACGGCCAGGGTGTTGCCGCGGCGCTCGGCCTGGGCCATGGCTTGGCGCAGGCGATCGCGGAGGTGCACGCGATTGGGCAGACCGGTGAGCAGATCGTACAGAGCCACGCGTTCCAATTCCTGCTCGTGTTCCTTTGTCGATGAGATGTCAGAGAACAGGGCGACATATTGCTGCGTATTTCCTGACGAATCGCGCACGGCCGTGATGGTAAGCATTTCCGGGAAGACGCGGCCGTCCTTACGGCGGTTCCAGATTTCGCCTGACCAATGTCCGCTCTCGATGAGGTCGCGCCACATGTTGGCGTAGAACTCCTTGCTATGCCGGCCAGAGCGCAACAGACTGGTCCGGAGGCCTACTGCCTCATCGCGGCCGTTGCCGGTGATTCGCGTGAACGCGGCGTTGACATCGAGAATGATGCCGGCGGGATCAGAGATGACGATACCTTCCGACGCGTGGGTGAAGACGCTGGCAGCGAGCTGGAGACGGGACTCAGAACGCTTGCGGGCGGTAATGTCTTCGGTGAAAAGGATGATGCCCCCTGGATCTCCGGTGCCGGTAAGCCAGGGCCGCACTTCCCAGCGAAGATGCTGCACGAAACCGTCGGAGCGTTCAAAGCTGTCTTCATCGCTCTTGATGGTTTCGCCGCCGAGGGCGCGGCGATGAACGGTGAGCCAGCGCGGCGGGAGAACGGGAAATATTTCGTAGTGGGAACGACCCAGAATGTCTGAACCGCGAAGACCGAAGTCATCGCACCAGCGCCTGCTGACGGCGATATAGCGCATATCGCGATCGAACATGGCGAGAGCGGCCGGGGCATGCTGGATAAAGAGCTGAAGCAACTCCTCGCTCTGGCGGAGATCGGCTTCGGTTCGCTTTCTGTCGGTTATGTCCTGGATGGTGCCACGCATGAGGACGGGTTTGCCCGCTTCGTCGCGCTCGACGCGCCCCATGGCGTGGACCCAGCGGGGCGCGCGATCGTTTTGGCGGATAATGCGGTATTCGCGGTCGCAGAGCATATCCCGACCGAGCGCTTCCTGATCAAAATATGCGGCCATGTTGTCGCGATCTTCGGGGTGAATGAGCGCGACCCAGCCGTCGACGGAGCGATCGTATTCGGGCCTGATTCCGAGAATTTCATCAAGGACATCTGAGGAAGACCAGAGCCTGGTGTGGAGATCAAGCGTGTAGCTGCCAAGCCCGGCGATGCGCTGGGCCTCCTGTAATGAGCGTGCCAAGTCAACGAGGGTGCGGTCGGACTGCACGTCGTTGACAAGCTTGTCCATAGGTCCCGGGACTCACACTCAGGGCGTCGAGGCTTGATTAAGGATGAGCGGGGTCAAAAGTATCACAACCCGCAGTCAAAGCATAGGGGCTTACCTTACCTCAGAAGAAAAGCTACTGCGCAAGACAATCGGCGACTCGGCTGCGGGGAAACGCAGCGATCCCCAAAAGGGCGGGGCAGCAACGATACGGAAACGCGAACGTGATCTGCTGAAAATGGTGCTGTTTTTGTGCAGATGGAATCCGCCATGACACTGGAACCAAATGAGGTACGAGTTATCCACTCACTTTTTCATGCAATCTTGTTTCGTCCCGTCTTATCCACGCATATTCTTGGCATAATCCAAGCTGTAGCGTGACCTTCGCAGGGTGCGAGTTGAGCGGTCGACTTACGGGGTGTGTTTTGAGTCAGGGAAGACGGCCGCAGGTTGCGAACGAAAGACACATGATCGAGAGCGGTTCCTTTCGTCGCTGATCCAAGAGCCACGGGCAGGAGCAGAATTGGGAATCGATTTTTCAGGACCGAGTTCGAATCCTGCGGACCTGCGGACCACCGCGATGCAACCGGAGCTTGAAGAGTGAACAGCTTTAGCCGCCAGGATGTGTTGAGAATTCTGCAGATCAGTTCCCGCCAGTTGCAAGGGTGGGAAAGGGCCGGACTCATCAGCCAGCGCGAAATCTACACTTTCCAGGATCTGGGCCAACTGAGAACCCTACGTTCGCTGCGCGAGGACGACGTACCGGCAGCGTCGATCCGGCATTCGGTGGCGGCCATGCAGGCTGTGGCGGGGATGTCGAATCCGATGCAGGAGGCTTCGCTGGTTCGGACCGGGACGCGTCTTGCGTTTCGATGCGACGGTGCGATGGTCGACCCGATCCGCCGGCAGTTGCTGTTTGATTTCGAGCGCATGGAACGGCAGACGGGGAATGCGGGGGTATGCGCGCTACGGCGCGTACAGGACGATTTTCGCGGTGTGCAGGAACTGTTCATAGCGGCAGTGCAGGCGGAGGAAGCCGGCGAGAAACATCGCGCGATTGTCCTATACGAGGAGATGCTGAAGGTCGACCCCGACTACGCGCCGGGCTACATCAATCTTGGCACGATCCATTTTCATCTCCGGCAGTATGTCCGCGCCGAGGAGTTGTATCGCCAGGCAACGATGAAGGACCCCGGGTACGTGCTGGCGTTCTTTGATCTGGGCAACGTGCTGGATGAACTGGAGCGGCCGGACGAGTCGATTGCTGCTTATCAACGGGCGGTTGCGCTGGCACCCCGGTACGCCGATGCGCATTACAACCTGGCCCTGGCCTTCGAGCGCAAAGGCGAACCGCGGTCAGCCCTGCGCCACTGGCAGGCCTATGTGAAGCTGGATAAATCGGGGCCGTGGAGCGAGCATGCGCGAGTACAGATCCGCAAATTGCTGGACGGCGAGACCCTGTCGATCTCGTGGAGAGCCGCAGGGTACATGGCTCCGCGCAGGGGCATGGCGGCACTGCAGGTGCTGCACCGGCCGAGCTAGCTCTCCGAAAGATATTGACGGACAACTCCGTCGTGCGGAGTGCGGTGCCGACGGCAATCCGCTATTCTTCTAAAAACGGCGAGGCTCCGAGCACCGGCCTTGAACCGGAACTCCAGAGACTTGCTACTCGCATGAATCCAGCCCCTTACAACCGCCGGAATTTCCGAAGCTTTGGAGTGGCGGTGGTTTCAAAAGTTAGGCAAGCCACAACTTTGTAGTGGCATTGGAGTCTAAAAAGAGGGGCTAATGACTGGCGGTAGTCCAGAGGGCTGCCCCGACACACGTTGCGCCGTTGGCTGTTTCGCTTCCCCCTCATTCGCGAAGATACTCACCGCGCAGCTTGACATTGGCTTGACTCAAATATGGGCCGGTGCGGCTCACGTCTGGTCTCAAACCGTTCCGATTTCAAGGATGGCTATGATTACGAAGCTGCTTCAAGGTCAGGACAGGCTTCGGGTATGCGGGTGGATTGCTGCCTGTGCTGTGGCGACGACCGCCATGGCCGCACAAACGCCGGCTCCCCGCATTCGAAGCGAGATTAGCAACGTTGCGGTTTCGCCGCTAAAGGCAACTCAGCAGCCGCTCGGGTCAACCGAGCTCGATGCCGGGCGGATGCCGTCCGATGCCCGGCTCAATGGCATGAGCATTGTGTTCAACCGTTCGGCCGCCCAGGAAGCGGACCTGCAGGCGTTGATTGCGGCGCAGCAGGATCCGCGGTCGCCGCAATATCACCAATGGCTGAGCCCAGAGCAGTTTGGCGCGCGGTTTGGCATGGCGCAGTCGGACATCGACCAGGTGCAGACGTGGTTGCAGCAGCAGGGCTTTGCGATCGACTCGGTGGCGAGAGGCCGGACCATGATCCGCTTCTCGGGCACGGCGCGCCAGGTGGAACAGGCATTCCAGACCCAGATGCACTACTTCAGCGGCAACGGTGAAAAGCATTTTGCCCCGTCAACGCTGCTCTCGGTGCCGACGGCCATTGCGCCGACCATTGCCACGGTGCGGAACCTGAGCGACTTCAGGCCGCGGCCGATGCACATTTCCACGCACCGCGCGTTCACATCGAGCCAGTCTGGCAACGTGTTCTTTGCGCCGGGTGATATCGCGGTGACCTACGATATCAATCCGCTTTACAGTGCCGGCGTGAACGGTACGGGACAATCGATTGCGATTGTGGGACAGTCGGCGGTACTGGCAAGCGATATCGAAGCGTTTGAAAATGCGGCGGGGCTGCCTGTGAAGGATCCGGTGATGGTGCTTGTGCCCGGGTCGGGCGCCTCAACGGTGGTTGCTGGTGGAGACGAAGGCGAATCGGACCTGGATATCGAGTGGTCTGGAGCGATTGCGAAGGGCGCGACTATCGATTTTGTGTTCACGGGCAGCAGCACGAACTTCAACGCATTCGACGCGATCGCATATGCGATCGACGAGAAGATTGCGCCGATTGTGAGTATCAGCTACGGCGCATGCGAGACGGCGCTCGGCGGGTTCTCACTGGAAACACAACTGGCCCAGGCTGCGACGCAAGGACAAACGGTGGTAGCCGCATCGGGCGACCAGGGTTCGACGTCATGTTCCGGCGACACGGCTAACGGCCTGACAACAACACAGGAGTTCGCGCTGGCTGTGAATTATCCCGCGAGCAGCCCGAATGTAACGGCGGTTGGCGGCACAGAGATCAGCGCTACGAATGATGTTGCAACGAACGCAACCTATTGGTTGCCACAGGGCACGAACGATGTGCTGACCTCCGCGAAGACTTATATCCCGGAGATTGTGTGGAACGACGATTCGACACAGTTTGGGCTCGGAGCAAGCGGCGGCGGCACTAGTGCACTCTTTAATCGGCCGACTTGGCAGACTGGCGTACCCGGCATTCCGAGTGGCACCAAGCGGCTGGTGCCGGACGTTGCGCTATATGCTTCGGCCGGATTTCCGGGCTATCTGTTCTGCACCAGCGACCAGTCGAACTGGAATACCACGAATGCTCCGGTCCAGGTGGCGAGTTGCAACAGCGGGTTCCGTGACAACACTACAGGGGACCTCACCGTGGCCGGCGGCACGAGTTTTGCAACGCCGATCTTTGCCGGCATGCTTGCGCTGATCAACCAGAAGCAAGAGTGGACGGATGGACAAGGCCTGGCGAATCCAACGCTCTACACGCTGGCTGGAGGCGCGAATTACTCGACCTTATTCCACGACGTGACGAGCGGGAACAACAACTGCACCGCCGGAGCGACTTTCTGCGGCACCACAACGACGGGTTTTTCGGCAGGAGCGGGCTACGACGAAGTGACGGGCCTGGGGTCGGTGGATCTGGCGAACCTTGCCGGTGCCTGGCCAAAGAATGCGACGCCGCTGGTGGCGACGACGACCACGGCTTCGGCAGCGAGTTCCGCTCCAAATGTAAGCACAAATGACACCGTCACGATCACGGTAGCACAGGTGGGTGGAACAGGAACCCCAACAGGTACCGTGAATCTGTCGATTGACGGAAGCGGGACCGCATACGGCGCCACCGGCAGCACGGTGACACCTGTGACGCTGACAGCGAACGGCACCGCGACCTACACGGCAAACTTCGCGACCGCGGGTGCGCACACGATAGTGGCGCAATATGCGGGCGACACCGCGAATGCTCCTTCGACGGGAAGCGTGGTGATCACCGTGGGTGGAACGAGTTCTGGAAAAGGGACCTTCGCCATGGCGTTCAGCGTGCCGACCCTGACATTGAAGCAGGGAGCGCAGGGGAGTGAAACGCTGACGGTCACTCCTTCAGGCGGATACACCGGGACGGTCAACCTTACTTTCGCTACATCGAATGACACGGCGCTTGCCAACCTCTGCGTATTTGCAGGCACGGGTACCAACGCGAACGGATCGATCACTGTGTCGAGTTCGACTGCGGTTCCTGGGCAGATTACGATCGATACGAATGCATCCGATTGCGTGAGTTCAACTGGAGCGGCGCTGAAGGGGCGCGGGCTGCGCGTGATTCCGCACACGAGAGGTTCGCTGAAAACAAACAACAACACTCCGAAGAAGAGCAACCCGGTTCCAGCAGGGATCGCTTTTGCGGGGCTGGTGCTTGCGGGGTTCCTGGGACGGTCGTCGCGCAAACTGCGGCAACTGGCTTGCGTGATGGCTCTGGCATCGCTGGGGCTGGTGCTCTCGGCTTGCGGCGGCGGCTCAAGCAGCAGCAGCTCCAAGGTTCCGAATCCGACAAAGGGAACCTATACGATCACTTTCGCGGGACAGGATTCGGCCACATCCACGATTACAGCGCAGTCTTCGTTCTCGCTCGTGATCGACTAGAAAACTGGATTGGGTTGAAGGACGGTCGGGGCAGACTTCGCAAGAAGTCTGCCCTTTTTGTTTTCTCCACGCGAAAGCCTCGGCGACGGGTTTGACGGGAGCGAATCGAGTTGCAGCGGCGGAGGCTTGTTTGCTTACCGATGCGGTCATCGAGCGCCATGGTCTGATACACTCCGATGCCGGAGGCATTGATTTCCTTGTCTGACAAGAGCCATTCCCCTTCGCCGCTGACTCATTTGACCGAAGAAGAACGCATGTTTTTTGCAACGGTGCGGAAGTTTGCGCAGGAGACGATCGCTCCTGCAGTCCGCACGATGGACGACGAGCAGCAGTTCGCGCCCGGCCTGGTAAAGAAGCTGTTCGAGCTTGGATTGATGGGGATTGAAATTCCCGAGGCGCTGGGCGGTGCGGGTGGAAGCTTCTTTGACGCGGTGCTCGCCATCGAGGCGATTGCCATGGTTGACCCGGCTGTTGCCGTGCTTGTGGACGTCCACAATACGCTGGTGGTGAATGCGATTCGGCGATGGGCAAACGAAGAACAGAAGCAGAAGTGGCTGCCGAGGCTGGCCGCGGATACAGCCAGCGCTTATGCGCTGAGCGAAGCAGGCTCGGGATCGGATGCGTTTGCGCTGCAGACGCGGGCGGAGAAAATTGACGGCGGATATCGGCTGAGCGGGCGCAAGCTGTGGATCTCGAATGCCAGGGATGCGGGACTGTTTCTGGTTTTTGCGACACTCGATGCGGCGGCAGGATATCGAGGGATCACGGCGTTTCTTGTAGAGACCGGCACGCCGGGTTTTTCAGTCGGACGCAAAGAAGACAAGCTGGGAATTCGCGCCAGCAGCACGTGCGAGTTGGTGCTTGACGGGTGCGTGGTTCCGGCGACGAATCGGGTGGGAGAGGAAGGCAAGGGGTACAAGATCGCCATTGAGTCGCTGAACGAGGGACGCATCGGAATTGGCGCGCAGATGCTGGGACTGGCCGAAGGCGCGTGGGGACATGCTGCGAAGTACGCGAAGGAGCGGCGGCAGTTTGGCAAACCGATCGCGGAGTTCCAGGCGGTGCAGTTCTCCCTGGCCGAGATGGCGACGGAGATTGAGGCCGCAAAGCTGATGGTCTACAACGCGGCGCGTCTGAAGGATGCGGGGCAATCCTACGTGCGCGAGGCGGCGATGACGAAATACTTCACGTCGCATGTTGCGGAGCGTGTGGCGAGTCAGTGCGTGGACATCTTTGGCGGCAATGGGTTTGTGCGCGATTATCCGGCAGAGAAGTATTATCGCGACGCGAAGATAGGCAAGATCTACGAAGGCACGTCGAATATGCAACTGATGACAATTGGGAAGATGGTCCTGGGGTTGCGATAAGCGTTGTGCTCGGGATGGCGAGGGTCGTACGCACTTTACTTGTCACTGCCCGCCTTCGCGACCGGAAGATGATCGCGAAGACGGGCTATCCAAGGTGTTCGTGTGCCCCGTGCAAAAGGGCAACAATCCGGTTGAAAACCCGCCAAAGCTGACGGATATGGGGAAGAGTGGAATCAGGCTTGCGATCTGACTTCCTGTTTCGATTCGTGACCTGAGCCGCTTCTTGCTTCTTTGGGAATCTCGATGACTCCGAGTTGCTGCATCATTGTTGCGAGATTCCAGTTTGCGTACTCTTCGGCGATCTTCGAATTTTCGAAACGGTAGATCGAGGTGCCGTCCACGCTGAACTTCTGGTTGGTGGGTTGCATGCCGAGGAATTGTCCCTTGTGGGTTCCGTGGGCTTTCCAGTGGACAACGACTTCGTTGCGTTCGGCGATGGTGTCATCGATTGTGAATTTCAAATCGGGGAATGCCTTGCGACAACCCTCGATGTGGTTTTTGATGTTTTGTAGTCCGGGGCCCAGGTTCGGAAAGACTGGATCGTGGAATCGGACTTGGTCGGCGAGATACTCGGAAACCTTGTTAAGGTTCCCATGGTTCCAGCATTCATCCACGAACCGCTGGACGACCTGCTTGTTTACTTCGGGATTTTGGTTCGGTTGAGGCATCGTCCGCCCTCCTTTCCATGGGCCGAAATTATAGGCCTGGATGAGTCACGTGCTGATTGCAATTTGGGAGATTTTCTGAGGAAATCGCATGGGGTTTGGGGACTGCTGCGTTAAGACTCTTGTTTGCCGCAAGATGATCGAAGCAGCCTCTGCAACCATTGCATCTGTTCGAGTTACACACTGAAGTCTGATTCTAAACAAGAAAGAGATCGCCGATTTTCAGGGGGCGATTGGCCTTGTTGGCCGGACCAAAAGCTGTGTTTCGAGATGCAAGCTGGATTGGCGAAGCTGCGGGGATCTTCCTACCAGATTCCTCGGCCGGCGTCGGCGATTTGGCGTATGTGAGCGGGGCGTGTGCGGCAGCAGCCACCGATGATCTGCGCGCCGGCGGCGAGCCATTCCATGGCCATTGCCCCATATGCCGGTGGGTCAGATGTGCCGGTCCAGCAACGGTTCTGTGCATTCCAGCCTTCGCCGGAGTTGGGGTAGACGACGATAGGCTTGTCGGAGGCGGCGCGCAGTTCTGCAATCAAAGCGGGAATGAGAGTGGGATGCGTGCAGTTGACGCCGATGGTGACGGTCTGCGGAAATGCGGCGACGGCCGCAGCGCATTGACGGAGCAACTCTCCGTGGGCGACGTGCACGCGATCGGGACAGGTGAAGGTGAACCACGCGGCAAGTTCCGGATGCGGCGCGAGTGCCTGGCCGATGGCTTCGGCTTCAGCGAGCGAAGGCAGCGTTTCGAATGCGAGCAGATCGGGGGCTTCTCGCCCACTTGCGTTCGCCAGTATCTTGATGCGATCAGCGTGGAATTCAACCAGATCGTTGAAGGTGCAGGTGTAATTGCCGTGGTATTCGGCACCGTTGTGAAGGGCTGCACCGTAGGGGCCGAGCGACGCGGCGACGACGATGCGGCGGCCGGGAAATGCGATGGCAGCCTCACGGGCGAGTGCAACGGATCGAAGGAGCGCGGCGTCGGCGCGGGCGGGATCGAGGCCAACTTCGGCATAGCCCATGCGCGAAACCTGGTAGCTGGCGGTTTCAATGACGTCCGCGCCAGCTTCGATGTAGGCACCGTGTACTGCAAGGATTTTTTCGGGAGACTCTTCGAGAACTTGCGCGGACCAGAGCGGGCCGTTGATGTTGGCCCCGAGGTATTCGAGTTCGGAGGCCATGCCGCCGTCGAGGACGTGGACGCCGTGGAGAATACCGAATCTCAACTGAAGACCTTCCAGAAGAATGTGAGGTAGACGGCGATGGAGCAGAAGAGTGCACCGATAATCCACTCGATCCAGAAGAGCCATCGCCAGCGAGGGCGCAGTGCGGCCAGCACGGCGAGGGCGAGGAAACCAAGCAGGAATGGGAGTGTCCGAAGATCAGTGTTGTAGGCGGCCTGGCCAAGTTTGCTCACGCCATGTGCGAGATCGAGCAGCAAACTGGCGCACATGGTAGCTGGAAAGAGAACCAGCAGCCAGGTGCCGACGACACGCCGGCGGGTGAACTCAAGAACGGTGCAGGCGACGAGAAGGATGACTGCGAACCAGCAGAAGAGAGTTGCCACAGGGATTCCTCCTCCAGCTGCGGTTGCTGGAATGGTAAATGAGAGGGACGGCTGTCACTTCGTTGGGCAGAAAGCGAATGAATAAGATACCGGAGGGATTTTGCAGGTAGAGAGAGAAAACAACTGCAGGTCCTTCGACTCCTTCGCTGCGCTTGGTCGCTCAGGATGACGGGCAGTGGTTTCGTTTAGAGCTTTTGGGTGCGCTGGACGGTGCGGACGCCTTGCACTCGGCGGATGCCGAGGACCATGCGGTTCAGGTGGCGGAGGTCTTCGGCTTCGACGACGAATTCGATGATGGCCTCGCCGTTGTCGTCGTGGTGGATGTCGACACCGCGGATGTTGGTGTTGTCGTCGGAGATGACAGCAGTGAGCTCTTTCAACATGCCGGTGCGATCGTCGCAGTAGACCGTGATCTTGACGGGATAGCGTTGTGGGCGGCCGGTATCATCGCCTACGCGCGACCACTCGACGTTGATGCGGCGGTCGCTCTCGTAAAGCAGATTCTGCACGTTGGGACAACTGCGCGCATGTACCGCGACGCCCTTGCCGCGGGTGACGTAGCCGACGATCTCTTCGCCGCGAATGGGATTGCAACATCGCGCGCGATAGACCAGCAAATCGTTCTGGCCTTCGACCTGGAGCGAATCTGACCCGGTGAGGTGCAGCTTGCGCACCGCGTCGGACATGGCCTGATCGACGGTGCCGGGCTGCTGCGGCTCAGCGGTCTGCGAGCCGTCTGGCGGATTGGCATAGCCGGGCGCGAGTTTGTTGAGCACCTGATGCGCGGAATGCTTGCCGGCGCCGAGGGTCGCGAGCAGGTCGGCAGCGGTAGCTACACCGTATTCGCCGGCGATGCGAGCCAGATCCTGGTCGTCGATCTGGCTCATGGGCACTTTGAATCGGCGGGCTTCGCGCTCGAGCAACTTGCGGCCGATCTCGACGGCGCGGCGGCGCTGGTCTTCGTTGAGCCAGTGCTTGATCTTGTTGCGGGCGCGCGGGCTTTTGACGAAGGTGAGCCAGTCGCGGCTGGGCTTGTGGTCTTTCTGCGTGACGATTTCTACGATGTCGCCGGTGCGGAGCTTGGTGCGCAGAGGGACCATGCGACCGTTGACCTTGGCGCCGACGCAGGTGTGACCGACTTCAGTGTGGATGGTGTAAGCGAAGTCGACTGGAGTGCCGTCGGCCGGGACCACAACGACTTTTCCCTTGGGCGTGAAGGTGTAGACCTCGTCGGGGTAGAGGTCCATCTTCAGGCTGGAGAGGAATTCGTTGGGATCCGTCATCTCCTTCTGCCACTCAACGAGCTGGCGAATCCAGTTGAGGCGCTCTTCGTCGCGTGCGGTAAGGACGTCGTCCTTGGTTTTGTATTTCCAGTGCGCGGCGATTCCCTCTTCAGCGATGCGATGCATCTCTTCCGTGCGGATCTGCACTTCGAACTGATGTCCGCCTTCGCCGATGACGGTGGTGTGGAGGGATTGGTAGCGATTGGCGCGGGGGATGGCGATGAAGTCCTTGATGCGGCCGGGCACCGGACGCCAAAGCGTATGAATCAGGCCGAATACTGCGTAGCAGGCGGCGAGGTCATGCGTGATGACGCGAACGGCGAGCAAGTCGTAGACCTGGTCGAAGGTAACCTTGGAGCGCTGCAGCTTCTGGAAGATGGAGTAATAGCGCTTGATGCGCCACTCGACGCGTGCATCGATGTTGTTTTCTCGTAGCTGCTCGTTAAGTGTGTCTTCAACGCCGCGTAGGAACTGCTCGCCCTCGACGCGCTGGGCTTCGACGGCCTCGGCGACTTTTTCGAAACTGACGGGATCGGTGTAGCGGAAGGCGAGGTCTTCAAGTTCGCCGCGGACTTTGCCCATGCCAAGGCGATGGGCGAGCGGGGCGTAGATGTCGAGGGTCTCGCGTGCAATGGCTTCGCGGCGGTCGGGCTGCAGATGCTCCAGCGTACGCATGTTGTGCAGGCGGTCGGCGAGCTTGATGAGGACTACCCGGACGTCGGAGACCATGGCCAGAAGCATTTTGCGGACATTCTCCGCCTGGCGGTCTTCGCGGTTCGCGAACTGAATCTTGTCGATCTTGGTGACACCCTCGACAATGTGGGCGACCTGGTCACCGAAGTCGGCCTCGATCTGCTCGCTGGTGGCCGGGGTGTCTTCAACGGCGTCGTGAAGGAGGCCCGCGGAGATAGCGGTCGCGTCCATCTTCATTTCAGCCAGGACTTCTGCCACTTCAAGGGGGTGGATGACGTAAGGCTCACCGGATGCACGCATCTGGCCCTTGTGATGCTGTACGCAAAACTCCCAGGCTTTGCGAATAAGTCCAATGTCTTCAGTGGGTCGGTTTACTTGAACGAGGCGGAGGAGTGTTTCGAATCGACGGTCGATAACAGTCTGGTCGACAACCGGACGGACAGGCGCGGAGGGCGCTCCCGGTTCCCCGGTGGCGCTGCGAATCTCTGTCGGTGTGGGCTGGCGGACGGTCGCCATACTTCATTATAGGCTGCAACTGTTGAGCCTGCGTCTATGTGGGGGTCGGCAACGACCGGGTGTACGGGGCGAACGCGCCGAGCGAGTCGCTTTTGGAACAAATGTCTGGTTGTTTTCGGTCGGGTCGAGTCGAAGCAAGGGTTGGCAGGCTTCGGTTGTTTTAGATGACTCTCGGACGGTCCTATCGGTTCTCATAGCATAGTTAACGAAGTTTTCTAGAAATGCATTTATGCTTTCGTTATTAAGCAAAAACAGCAATAGCCTCACACTTTTAGGCTATGCGCTGTGTGTTGGCCATCACTGCCCGGTATCCATAAGACGGGCGTAGAGTCGGCTTCGGACTAGAGGTCCAGAACCGAGGAAATTATGCTGAAAAGCCTCTTAGTTACAGCTGTGGCCGCGACGCTTGCGGTTAGCTTGAGCTTTGCAGATCAGTCTCAATCGAAGGTAGTGATTCCTGTCAACAAGACCGCGCCGAACGACGGCAAGCAGATGTACAAGAATTATTGTGCTCCATGCCATGGCGCAGACGGAAAGGGAAGCGGGCCTGTGGCATCATCGCTGAAGGCACGTCCGACCGATTTGACGGAATTGACGAAGATCAACAAAGGGAAATTCCCTGACACGCATATCGTAGCCATTCTGCAGTTTGGCGCGGATGTTCCGTCACACGGATCGGCTACCATGCCGGTGTGGGGACCAATTCTTGGTACGATGAACAGGACGAACATTCAGGATAAGCAGCTCAGAATCAGTAATCTGACTCGCTATCTGCAGACACTTCAGGCACAGTAGACGCCGGCGGCATTGCTCCCCGTAGCGGCGATGAGCCCAAGGGGACCAATGACAAAGGCAAAGAAGCCCAGATCTGACCGGAATGAAAAGGCGCCCGAAGCATCACTGCAGACGGCGCCTTCTCTGCGACCTGGTAAGAAACGGCGGCCGGATGAAACGGTCGTTGCACACGAGACGCCCAGGCGCGACTCGAAACGAATTCCCTATTCCCAAGACAAAGCAGCGAGACAGAACGCGACCTCGCATGAACACGGGTTTGGTGCGCGCGTAAGCCGGCGCGCGGCTGACCGCCTGCGTGCGGGGCACGTGTGGGTGTACGCGTCGGATGTGGAGTCGCTGAACGCGGGCGAGGGGGATGCACCGGCACTGCTGCCGGTGGCGGACAGTCGCGGATTGCTGCTGGGGACGGCACTGTATAGCCCGACGTCGCAAATTGCGCTGCGACTGGTGGCGCGGGGGGCGATCGGGGAGTCGGAGTGGCTGGAGCTGATGGGGCGACGGCTGAAGAACGCCATTTCTCGTCGGGTGCCGGAGTTCAATTCGGAGAAGATCGATAGTGACTCGTTCCGCTTGTGCTTCAGCGAGGCGGACGAGATTCCGGGGCTAATTGTCGACAAGTACGGCGAACTGGTGATTGTGCAGTTGCTTGCGAAGGGGCTGGATTCGACGGCAGTGCGACAGAAGATCGTTGCGACGATTCGGGAGTTCATCAATCCGGCGTCAATTCTGGAGCGGCCCGATCCGCGTATTCGCGAGTTGGAAGGATTGTCGGCACCCTCGCTTGAGCCGCTGTACGCGGCTGATCCGAAGAATCCATTGACGGCGACGCAGTTCCGGTTGAACGGACTGACGTTTCACTATGACGCCAGTGCGGGACAGAAGACGGGGGCGTTTCTGGACCAGCATGCGAACTACAAGGCTGCCGAACGCTACGCCGGGCAGCTCGCCCCAGGAGGGAGGGCGCTGGATGTATGCACGTACCAGGGTGGATTCGCTCTGCACCTGGCGCGGGTTTCGAAGCGCGTGACCGGAATCGACACTTCACGTTCATCCCTTGAAGTGGCGGAACGGAATCTCGTCGCCAATCGTGACCAGTTCTCTGCCGCGGTGGATTGGGTAGCGGGCGACGCGTTCGAGATTCTGCGTGACTGGTCGGAGGCCGGCGAGAAGTATGACACCATCGTGCTCGATCCGCCGGCATTTGCAAAGACACAACGCGCGGTGGAAGGTGCGCTGCGCGGTTACAAGGAACTGAACCTGCGCGCGCTGAAGATGCTGCGGCCTGGCGGTCTGCTGGTGACTTGTTCGTGCAGCCACCACGTGGGATGGAAGGATCTGGTGGGCGCAGTAGCTGCGGCCGCTTCTGACGCCTCTCGGCGTGTGCGACTGCTGGAGCGGCGTGGAGCAGCGCTCGATCATCCGGTGGTACTGAATCTGCCGGAGACAGAATATCTGAAGTGCCTCGTGCTCGAAGTGGAGTGAAGGCGCACCGGACTGTGTGCGCTTGCCGTCGTCGAGTATTCGGTGCCTGAAAAATGCAGCGAGTCAGCGTCGCTTTCGCGACGTGGCGGGTTAGCAGGTCAGCAATTTCGATGGAGTCCGGAACAGCGAGTTATGTCTACGCGGGGCCACGCCAGTGAGGCAGAAGGCGGGCGCGCCATGATGATGCTGAGCGGGATTGAGGCTGGGGTACCGGATCGGTTTGCGCTGCGGCGTGAATCTCGCTCAGGGCTTCCTTCACCTGGGCGCGCAGAGACTCCGCCTCAAAGATGCAGGAGCGAAGGTAGGCGGAGACGGTGAGTTGAGCGGCTGCGGCGCGTTCGTGGAGTTGAGCCTCTTCTGCTTCAGTGAGGCGAATGGTGATGCTTGAGGTTTTGCGCTTTTTTTCTTTGTTGGCGGGATGAGCTAGCCGAGTCGTCGGCGCCGAGGGAAACTGAGATTCATTTTCGGGCAACGCGGCGACTGGCGGGACGCGGCGATGCGATCGGAGAGCCTGCTCGTAGCTGATGGTGGCGACGTCGTCGGCCAGCGCGCTGTCATCCCACGATGGACTCGTGTGCTGTAGAGAGCCGGTGAGCGATGCGAGCAAGCTGGCGAAGGTGCCCACATCCTTTGGCGGCGAAGTTGAAGCCGGATCGGACATCGCATAAAAGTCTATGCAGCCGCATAGTCGGTTTCAGCAAATTCGCAACCTGCAGGTTGCAAGGATTCCCATAAACGGAAAACTGCCACGCGAATTTCGGAATCGGGCGCAACTGAGGCGACGAGACGAAGGCCACTGGGGCTGAACAGGCTGCGGAAAAAGGAGTGATCACGGGTCAGCTTCCTCGAATGCATCCCGCAGCGGCTAAAGCCGACCTTGATTTGATTGGCTTTATCGGCACGACTGAAGTCGTGCCCTTTCAAAACAGAGGCTCCGATTGAGTTTTTCCGCAGCCTGTAAAGCCCTCTGTTTTTTTCCTGTTTTTCCCGGCATGACCGAAGGCATGCCCTGATACAAACCAAGGTCTACCTGCTCAAGGTCTATTTTGCGCTCGGTGATTTTAGTTTGGTTTTTATGGGCGCATCCGTCTCCGTCCACAGGAATGACAGCTGATCGGCATCGTCCTGAATCTGCTGTTCGACGCTGACGCCTGCGGAGTGGCCGCCGGCGGTGCTGTAGTGGAGCAGGATGGGCCGGTCGCTCTTCGATTCGGTTTGCATCAGTGCGGTCATTTTGCGCGCGTGCAGCGGATCGACGCGGGTGTCGCTGTCGCCGGTGAAGAACATGATGGCGGGGTAGTCGGAGCGGGACTTCACGTTTTGATACGGGGAATATTTCAGGAGATAGGGAAACTGCTTCTCGTTTTCGGCAGAACCGTACTCCGTTGTCCAGTGCGGGCCTTGTTCGAATTTGTGGTAACGCAGCATGTCGAGCAATGGGTAGCCGCACCAGACGGCAGAGAACAGCTCAGGATGCTGCGTGAAGGAGGCGCCCATCAGCAGGCCTCCGTTGGAACGGCCGGTGATGGCGAAGTGCTCGGGCGAGGTGTATTTGTTGTCGATGAGGTAGTGAACCGCGCCGAACCAGTCGTCGAAGACGTTCTGCTTCTTCTCGAACATTCCCTGCTCGTGCCAGCTCTCGCCATACTCGCCACCGCCACGCATGTTGGGAACCGCGAACCAACCGCCTTGCTGGAGCCACCAGGCCCAGGCGGGATTCCAGGCCGGCGTCTCGCTTAGGTTGAAGCCTCCGTAGCCGGTCATTAATAGACGGGCGGATCCGTCCTGCGGCAGGCCTTTTTTTCCGGCGATGAACATGGGGATCTGCGTGCCGTCCGTTGATTTGTAGAAGACCTGCTTGAGTTCGTACTGAGCGGTGTCGAAGGGGGTTTTGGGCTGCGCAAAGACTTCGCGTTTGCCGGTCGCAGTGTCGATGCGATAGAGGGTGGGCGGCTGAATCCAGGATTCGAAACTGAAGAAGCCGTAGCGGTCGGTGGTGCGGCCGGCTACACCGGAAGCGGATCCGATGCCCTCAAGATCAACCTGTCCTGCCGGCTTTCCATCGAGCGTGTAAACGCTGATCTCGGACTTCACATCGTGGAGGCGCTTGACGTAGATCTTGTCGCCAACGATGGAAAATGTTTCGAGAACGTCTTTGCCTTCGGGAACGATGGTTTTCCAGGCTTCGGGCATGATGCCGGGATCGGCGCGCAAGATGCGGCCGTCGGGCGAGCTGTAGTCGGTGCGGACATACCATGCGCCTTTGGCGTAGATGGTGGAGAAGCGCGAGTCCAATCCCCAGACGAGAACTTCGAAGGGCGAACCAGGCTTGGTGAGATCGCGGAAACAGATGTCGACGCGTTTGGCCGGCACGCCGCGCTCGATGGTGATAACGAGGTAGCGCGCGTCATCAGTGATCTGCGCGCGGAAAGTATCGATAGGGCCGAGCAGTTCGCCGTGAAACTCGCGGCCGAAGATCAGCTTGTCGTCGGCTGTGCGTGTGCCGATGGTGTGCAGGTAGAGCAGCGTGCCTTTGCGGTCGGTGCGCGCGTAGTAGAGACTCTTTCCGTCGGGAGAGAAATCGAGCGAGTAGTAAAGGCCCGAGGGAATTTCGTCTTCGAGGGGCTTCTTTTTCACGATGCTGAAGATGCGAACTGTGGCCTCGTCTGCGCCTCCCTGGCGGACCTGGTAGGCGAGGAGCATGCCATCGCGCGAGACGGCGGCAAGACGCACTGACGTGTTGGGGTCGCGGCTGAACGCAGCGGGATCGATCAAGCGCTGGTCTTTCGGCGCTGCGGGCTGGCCTTTCAAGGCTGAGACCATCAAGCCGTGGCGCACGTAGATGGAAGCCTGCTCTTCGCCGGCGAGACGCTTCATGAAGTAATAGTTGCCGGCGCGCTGGATGGGGATTGTCCAGCGGGAGGTGTGTTCGAGCGGGTCTAGGTCGTCGAGGGCCTGGTTGTGGATGGCGTCCTGTCTCAGGTAGCGGGTTGTATAGACGTTCTCTTCGTTAATAAAGGCGCGGGTCTCGGTGCTTTTGGCGTCTTCAAGCCAGCGGTAGTTGTCGGTGATTTTTGTTCCGAAGTAGTTGTCGATGACGGGATCGGATTCGGCGACGGGAGGCGCGGAGAGAGTGATGCCGTCACGGCTGTGGATGGACTGGGCAGCCGAGTGGGTGGCGAGCAGAACGATGAAGAGGAACAAAACACCAGCGGGACGCCGCATCGAGAACCCCCTGCCAGACAGGATACTCGGGGGAAATGGGCCAATGCGCGCTGGAATCTGCGCAGAACGAACAGTCAGTTGACGCCGTTGGGACCGCGCGTGTGTTGCATGCGCAATGCGACCCACCGACATCTGCAACCCCGGTAGAATCGACAGGAGTGAAAGACTCATTGCCAACCCAACCGCGCGCGGGCGCTCCTTCAGCGCTGACACGCGCGCTGCATGCGCTGCGGCCTTCGCATGCGCATTCGGCCTTTAGCGCGACGGTGGTGCTGATGGCGTCGGTATTTTTGTCGCGCATCATCGGGTTGGTGCGGGTGAAGTACATTGCATGGCTTCTGGGAAGCGGGATGAAGGCCGATGCGCTGAACGCGGCGTTCGTGCTGCCGGATATGATCTCGTACTTTCTGGTGGGCGGCGCAGCGTCGATCACGTTTGTCACGATCCTTACGCGCTATCGCGAAACAGGGCGCGAGAAGGAGGGCGAACGCTCGCTCTCGGTGATTCTGACCACGATGTACCTGGTGCTCGGCGCGGCCATCGTGCTCGGAGAGATTCTGGCGCCTCTATTTGTCAGCTTGCAATTCAATGGATTTGACGCAGAGAAAGCGGCGCTTTGCGTCAAGCTCACGCGCATTCTGCTGCCGGCGCAGTTGTTCTTTTTTGCGGGAGGCGTATTTGGCGCAGTGCTGCTGGTGCGCAAGCAGTTCACTGTGCAGGCGGTTTCGCCGCTGATCTATAACCTGGGAACGATTGTTGGCGGCTTGCTGCTAGTGAAGCAGTTCGACGTGTCTTCGCTGGCAATCGGGACTGTGGCGGGCGCGTTCTTCGGTCCATTTTTTCTTAACTGGCTGTTTGCGCGGCGGGCGGGTGCGCACTACAGGCCGATTCTCGACTGGCACGATGAGGGACTACGCGAATGGGTGCGGTTATCGTTGCCGCTCATGGCGGGCGTTTCGCTGGTGACGGCGGATAACTGGATCATTGCGCACTTCGCCTCGAAGATCGGTGGCGCAGTGTCGGAGTTCAACTACGCCAAGCAGTTTTTCACGGCGCCCATGGCGGTGCTGGCCCAGGCTGCCGGAGCCGCATCGATGCCGTTTTTCGCAAGCTTGTGGGCGAAACAGAGCCGATTTGAATTTGCCGGCGTGGTCGCGGACTCGGTTTCGCGCGTCTCCTGCATGGGATTGCTGGCGGCATCGGGGATGATCGCGCTGGGCAAGCCGGCGATTGACCTGGTGTTTACGGGCGGCCGCTTCACGGCCAGCGATGCGAGCCAGTGCGCAGCTTATTTCGCGGTTTTCTCGATATCGCTGTTCTTGTGGTCGGCGCAGGCTATCTACTCGCGGGCATTTTATGCAGCGGGCAATACGATTGTGCCCATGGCGGCTGGAACCATCGTGACAGTGGTTTCGCTCCCGATTTATGTTGGACTGTTTCACGCATTCGGTGCGATGGGACTGGCCTTTGCGTCTGACATCGGGATCGCGATGCAGACACTGGCGATTGCCGGTCTGCTGCATCGGCGGCACATGGTGTCGCTGGCGAGCCTCGACTATCGCGAATTAGGTCGATGCGTGGCCGCGGCGCTGACAGGCGGAGCTGTCACCTGGATCGTGTTTTCGTGGATGGCGGGAGAACTGATCCAGAGAATGCACCTGGCGGGCCATCGCCGTTTGAATGATGGCGTGGTACTGGTCGCGGGCGGGCTGCTTTGGGCGGCGGTTTCGATGGCTGTGCTGAAGAGGACGGGATCGGAATTGCCGCAGGTGATGATGAAACGGCTGCGGCTGGCGTGATTCTCTCAAAAACCCCAATCTTCAAAGCAGGAATCTGAAGTTTCAGATTTCCCAGGATTCAAAACCGAGATATGGGGCACCCATGGTCAAATGTGGGCCTCCCGCCCACCAGAGTTGAGGTCAAGCATTGGTGAGACCCGGACCACCCGCCCCCGCTGAAACATTCTGGAGAGATTTATCAAGCCACAGCTCGTACCAGTCCAGAAATCCCATCCTATTTCCATGTTCATCGACCTCGGGGAAAATTCCTTCTCCGGTGGCTTGGCTGTCCCGCCACACTTCCCCTTCGCATGATCCACAAACAATCAGAAAGATGCGAATTGCACATCCGCAATGGCAAAGATAGAGAGCGCCCGGAAGGAACACTCCAACATACTTTCCACCTTTATCCCATTCCACGCCTTCCAAATCTCCTATGCTGAGGCCCCGCTCCCACTCATCTGGATTTAAGGAAGATGTCCACAGGAATGGCTTTCCATTGGACCCGTAAGCCTCGAAGCCGACGCGATGAGCGGGCACAGACCCTTCCGAGGGCAGGTCAGCTCAGGGAGAGTTGAGTGCGCCACCCGCCAACATATCGATACCCCGGTCCCCAAACGCGAGGGACCGGGGGCACCCTCATCGTGTCCGGGAAAGGTCCCCGGACCGGAGCCACGCGCCACGACTGAAGTCGTGCCCTGTTACAAGACTCGAGTGTGAATGGGTTCTCCGCAGTCTGATGAAGCCCGTTTGCTGCCAGAACACAATTCGTGAGGCTGCAGCCTGAGGCTCATTGCGACGAGAATTCCGTGCGAAGCACACAAAGGCAATAAAGCACCGAGACCCCTGCCGCGACAGGGGTCTTTGTGGTCAGAGAGAGCGGCAGCGCGCTACGAGTGCACTGCGACTTTGGCGGGCTCGGACGGCACGGCGGTCGGCTTCGAATCCGGCTTGCGGATGTCGATGCCGCCCTTGAAGAATGCGCCGTCTTCAATGCTGATGCGGGCCGCTGCGACGTCGCCGGTGAGGGCGCCTTCGGCACGGATATCAACGCGGTCGGTGGCGTTGACGTTGCCCTTGAGCTTGCCGAGAACAACGATTTCGCGGGCATTGATGCTGGCCGTGACGTTGCCGTTCTTGCCCACTGTAACGCGATTGCCGGGAATGCTGATGCTGCCCTCGACCTTGCCATCGATGAACAGGGATTCGGTTCCGGTAATCTCGCCCTTGATGGAGAGACCCTTGCTGATGCTGGCTTGCTCGCCGACAGACGATGATGCGGCCGGGCGTGGCGTTTCAAGAGTAGGTGCCACCGGCGTGGGGCGAGCGGGCTCGGGGGTCGAAGTCGGGGAGGGTGATTGTCCTTGCTGGGTGGGTTTCCACATAGCGCTCAAAACTATTCCTTTTCTGTCCTGACGGGACTTAGGTGGTGCCAAGGCAGGGACCACAGAGGTGGACCCAAAGACTTAAGATTCCCGGACGGGCGCCCGGATAATGGTGAGCACGTGCGTCCGCATATGATTTCTGTCCTTGCTCGGTCTTACCAAGCATGGTTGTTGCCGTTATTGTAAGACGACGGGGCAAAATTGCACGAATGTGGAGATTACCGTAGTTTTCCGGTTGCCATCTCTGACAACAGGCGGAAGCGAAAAACCCTGTGAATTGAGGCGATTTACCTAGAATCCCCAAAGTGAGGACCGAAACATGCAGGGTTGTGCCCGTTTTCCCCTGGTTGTGTGTGGAGTGATTGCGTCGCTGGCGATGAGTTTGTGCGCCCAGCAGGCTGCGGACTCCGGACCGTTCGACGTCGTGATCCTGCATGGACACATCCTCGATGGCACGGGATCGCCGTGGTACGCGGGCGATGTGGGGATTCGAAACGGACATATTGCCGCGATCGGAGACCTGGGAAGCGCGCCGACAAAGCAGAAGATCGACGCGCAGGGAAAGATCGTGGCACCGGGATTCATCGACATGCTGGGGCAGTCGGAGCTGACCATCCTGGTCGACCCGCGACTGCCCTCGAAGATTTACCAGGGCATCACGACGGAGATTACGGGCGAAGGCGGCTCGGTGGCGCCGGCGAATGACGCGATGCGGGCGGCGGATCGCGCGGGCTACGCGCACCTGGGCATCACGCCGGACTGGCGGACACTGCGCGAATACTTTGCGCGGCTTGAGAAGCAGGGGATGGGCATCAACCTGGCGACGTATGTGGGTGCCACTTCGGTACGACGTATGGTGCTGGGCGACGCGAACGTGCAGCCGACACCGGCTCAACTCGACCAGATGAAGGCGCTGGTGGACCAGGCGATGCGCGATGGCGCGGTAGGCCTGTCAACGGCGTTGCAGTACACGCCTGCGCCCTATGCGAAGACCGAAGAACTGATTGCGCTGGCGCGCGAGGCGTCAAAATACGGCGGCATCTATGCGACCCACATGCGCAGCGAGGGCGATACGGTGCTGGAGTCGATTGACGAGGCAACGCGGATCGGGCGCGAGGCACAGATTCCGGTAGAAATCTGGCATCTCAAGGCAGCGGGCAAGGCAAACTGGGGCAAGATGCCGCAGATTGTGGCGCGCATCGATGCGGCGCGGGCCGCGGGCGTCGATGTGAGTGCGAATACCTATGCGTACACGGCGTGGTTCAACACGTTTTCAGCTTTCGTACCACCATGGGCGCATGATGGCGGCGATACGAAGCTGGTGGAGCGGCTCAAGGATCCGGCGATGCGGGTGCGGATTCGCAAAGACATGACGAGCAGCGGGAAGGATTCGGCAGGCGAGAACTGGGACAACGAGTGGCAGGAGACCCCGGGTCCCGAGGCGATTCTGATTGCGGTGGTGCAGAATCCGGAGCTGGTGCCGCTGCAGGGAAAAAAGCTATCGGAGGTGGCGGCGTTGTGGCATGAGGACGCAATTGATGCGCTCTTCGATGTGCTGATCAAGGACAAGGCGTTCACCGAGGTTGCGGTCTTCGGGATGGACGAACCGGATGTGAAACTGGCACTGAAACAGCCGTGGGTCTCGATTGACAACGATTCGCAGGGAACTTCGCCGGAAGGGCTGCTGGCGGGCGAGCACCCGCATCCACGGGCGTATGGGACGTTTCCGCGGATTCTGCGGAAGTATGTGCGCGAGGAGAAGGAGTTGACGCTGGCCGATGCGATTCGCAAGTTTTCGGCGCTGCCGGCGCAGCGGATGCGGCTGACCGATCGCGGCGTGCTGAAGCAGGGGATGTGGGGCGATGTGGTGGTCTTCGATCCAGAGAAGATCACAGACAAGGCGACGTTTGAAGAGCCGAACCAGTTGTCGGTGGGAATGGAGTACGTGCTGGTGAATGGGGTGCCGGTGATTGCGGAGGGGAAGATGACGGGGGCGCTTCCGGGGAAGGTGCTTCGGGGAAGTGGGTACGTGCCGTAGTCTGGGACTTCATCGCGTCGATTTCGGCCTCAAACTCATCTCTTCATTGGAACGGAATAATACATACTTCATGAGCCATCCTCTTTTTTCGCCTTTTCAGCTGCGTTCTGTTGTGTTTCCCAATCGCATTGGAGTTTCGCCGATGTGCGAGTACTCGTCGGTGGACGGGTTCGCGAATGACTGGCACCTGGTGCACCTGGGCTGCCGCGCTCAGGGTGGCGCGGGGTTGGTGATGACGGAGGCTTCGGCGGTGACGCCGGAGGGCCGCATCTCGTCGGCCGACCTGGGCATCTGGAAGGACGAGCACATTGCAAAACTCGAGCAGATCGCGCAGTTCATTCATACGCAGGGCTCGCGGGCGGGCGTGCAACTGGCCCACGCTGGGCGCAAGGGCAGCATGACAGCTCCGTTTGGTGGTGAGCGTCTGCTGACGCCAGCGGAAGGGCGCTGGGAGCCGCTGGGGCCTAGCCCGATTGCGTTTTCGCCGACTTATGCTGTGCCGAAAGAACTGGATGAGGCGGAGATTGCGGGGGTGGTCAGAGCATTTGCCGATGCGGCAAAGCGAGCCGACAATGCCGGGTTCGACGTGGTTGAGATTCATGCAGCGCATGGCTACCTGCTGCACGAGTTTCTTTCGCCGCTGGCCAACCAGCGCACCGATCAGTACGGCGGCAGTTTCGACAATCGTATCCGGCTGCTGCTGGAGGGGGTCGATGCGGTTCGGGCAGCGTGGCCCGAGCACCTGCCGCTGTTTGTGCGCATTTCTGCGACGGACTGGGCTGAGGGTGGGTGGTCGCCGGACGAGTCGGTCGAGCTCGCACGGCGGCTGCGCGAGCACGGCGTCGATCTCGTGGATGTTTCATCGGGCGGGCAAGTTCCTAACGCCAAGATTCCGGTTGGGCCGGGGTTCCAGGTGCCGTTTGCGGCGCGAATCCGCAACGAAGCCGGAATTCCGACGGCTGCCGTGGGGATGATTACCCAGCCTCAACAGGCTAATGACATCGTCGCAAAAGCCGAAGCTGACATTGTGCTGCTGGCGCGGGAGATGTTGCGAGATCCCTACTGGCCCCTGCATGCTGCCGCGGCGCTTGGCGAAACGGCGAGTTGGCCGGTGCAATATTTGCGCGCTGCGCCGCAGGGATCGACGGCGCGGCAGTCGATTGAGCGGCCAAAGTAGCGGAAAAACCGGTGATTGTGGCCCGATTTTCAACAAGATTCGGCATCTTCTGAGGGTCAAGCCGCGCATTTTGCTTCACTTCGGCTGCAATTGGTGGCCTATACTGCGTCTAAGCAGTGATCCCGCGCACCCTGCGGGCCTTCTGTATTTGCTATGGCATCGCACCCATCCCCGAAGCGCGCTGTTGAAACCACGACTATCCCTGACCGTCTTTATTTCAAAATCGGGGATGTTGCGCGCATTCTCAAAGTCGAGCCCTATGTGCTGCGCTTCTGGGAGTCGCAGTTTCCGCAGCTAAAGCCGAACAAAAGCGGCACCGGGCAGCGCCTGTACCGCAAGCGCGATGTCGAGGTCGCGGTCGAAATCAAAAGGCTTGTCTACGGCCAGGGCTATACACTGTCTGGCGCCCGACAGGCCCTGGGACAAGCGAAACGGGCTGAATCTCAGGCTGCCGTTGCTGCTCCGGCACCAAGTCACACCCAGGCGCCCGCGACAACCGTTGGAAAGAAGCGCGATAAGGTGGCCGAGGTCGTTGTCCGCGCGCGCGCTGAGTTGCGCGAGATTGCCGCAATGCTGGCATCGCCGGGGAGCGCTGCCACGCCGCCCTTGCAATCGCTGCGTCGCCGTACGCGTTCGTCGCCGGCGGAGAGTGTCTCCGGCTCGCTGTTCGACGCGTAACTCTCGGTTCGAAGCGCCCATGGTCGGAATCCGCTAATTTGAATTGGCCTCCAATTCCACTTTCTGCGGTATGGCGATATTCTCTTCGATTGCTTACCGCGAAGTGTGATGGTCCTGATCAATGCCACGACGGCTTACCCCAGGAAGATGCTGAGCCATAGCCTGTCTGCAATCCTCGGGGATCATGCGCGCGACGGCTAACAATCAAGTGACATTACACTGACCGTCGACTGACACTTGTCATTGCCGAAAACCATAACTTCGAGTAATGAGATTGGTATTCGCGGCGATTGCCGCGCTCATCCATATTCCACTTTTTCTCAGCATCGGTCTTCGCGGGCTGGCGTTCCCTTCCAGCAGGCTCGAAAACCCACTTGCCGCCGAGGAGAGCGCATGACGCCCAGAACAGGCCAAGTCCGCAAAACTCTTACACCTGGGCGATCGAATCCCTTCGATGTTGCAGGGCTCGAAGCCAGCCTGCAAGTATGCGCCAACGTCCTCGGAGTTCCGGTGAATGCGCTCGATATGGAGACTGCCCTCACGCATATCGAGCATGCTCTAAGCGTCCGCAGGAGAGGCTACATCTGTATGGCTGCAGTGCACGGCATTATGGAAGCGCAGCGAAAACCAGAAGTGTTGAAGGCCTACACCGAGTCGTTCATGACTCTTCCCGACGGAAGGCCGACGGTGTGGGTGGGAAGATTGCAGGGCCTTCAACAGATGGAGCAGGTTAGCGGCCCCGAGGTGATGCTTGAAGTTTTCCGACGGAGAGCCTTTGACCCATACACGCATTTTCTGTATGGCGGCAAACCCGGCGTTGCACAAGAACTCGCCGACAGGCTGTCCCGGCAATTTCCGTGGGCACGCATTGTCGGCACGTATACTCCGCCGTTCCGCGAGTTGCAACTGCAGGAAGAGCGGCAATTGATTACGACACTGCGCAGGCTGAACCCCTCTTTCGTGTGGGTCGGGATTAGTTCGCCGCGCCAGGAATTATTCATGCATAGGTACCTGCCTCATTTCCCAACCACGCTCATGCTGGGTGTGGGAGCGGCATTCGACTATCACACGGGAAGAATCCGAGACAGCGCAGATTGGATCAAGCGCGCAGGGCTGCAATGGCTTCATCGCCTCATGCAGGATCCGAAGCATCTACTGTGGCGGTATCTGCGCACCAACCCTGCATTTCTCTGGCAAATCGGCCTGCAATTGACTGGCCTGCGGAACTACGCGATCCCCGGCGAATTCAACCTCCGGGACGAAGGAACAAATTCACGATAGCAATCCGTCCGTCGACCTTTGCACTCGGGGATGCGGTTAATAGGGGGGCTTCGCGTCGCGATCGTAGGGTTGACCGTACATAGTGGTGTGGGGCGTGGCCTTGAGCAGCACGGGCGGAGCCTCAATTACTCCCAGATCGCCCGAGTCCGGTGTTACGCGAACGCGGCGAACCATGCGATTGAGAAGGGGTTGCGCGATGCCTTCGATCCAAACGTGCAACTCGTATTCCCCTTGCGGCACATGGACGATGTGAAAGCTTCCACCAGAATCGGCAGTCGAAAACAGACTTGTCGACAGGGTGAGAACCACCGCACTCATTTCGGGATGAATGTTGCAAAAGATATAGGAGACGCCTTCGCGAGAGAACGTCACTGATTTTGTGGAGCCAGCTTCGTAAAGCCCGAGATCGAACCGCTTTCCGTCAAACAGTGAGAACACATTATGAAAAAACGGGTCCCTGTTCGGAAAGTCTACGATGCTGCCCACGGGAATCACGAGAAGGTGGGGCTTAAACTCGCGGTTCTTCTGCAATAGGGTGTAGTGCTGGTCGGGAAGAAATGGCGATGCAGGCGTTTGCGGCAAAGGGGCAAGCCACGCAACGGCAGAGGGTAGCGCGCGTTTTGTCTCGTGCTTCGGAGATTCGATCCGCAGATGCACATCGACTGTCGGCTCATTCTGTGCGTCAGCAACAGATGTGAAAAGGGCGAATCCGACAATTGATATGCATATCAGTCGTCCTCGCATCAGAAGCTGTACCCCGTTGCAATTCCGATGATATGGCCTGTCGTGGAGTAATTGTTCACCGGCGAGCTTTGCAGATGGCGATACTCGAGCGAAAACGTCAGGTAGGCGCTCGGACGATAAATCACATTGCCTGTATAGGTGAGACTGCGCGCCAGGTTCAAGTAATATGCCGTGACACTCCCAGCATAGGGGCGGAGCTCCGATGCTGGCACCTGATCTGTCCCCAGCGCGGCGTTGAATTCGAGCTGCTGGTTGACTCGGGCCTTGAATTGCGTCCATCCGCCAAGGGCGTGGAGGTTTTCGAAGGAATACCCTATCGGAGAAAGTGGATCAGGCGCAATTACGTAGTCCTTGAATGCGCCGCCTCCAAGTCCACCGAGGGCGGCGCCCCAGTAACCGCTACCACTAATTGCAGCATGTGCGGCAAGGGGAATACGGTAATCGAGCGTGCCTGCCCACGAATTGAAGCGCGTTCCTCCAATTGACTGGTGCGGAACAAAGAGTCCGCCTGCGCCAAGTTGAAGCCCGGAATCTTCGGCGCCGCCAAGAAGCGCGAGCCTGCCTTCCGCACCTGGCCAACGACTCATTTCCGCAGTTGTCGGTGTCGTGATCGGCGTAGTGGATGAGCTCGACCCGGCATAGATCTGCACCGGATTCATCACATCAATCAAGGCTGCCTGCGTGCGAAACCGTTGCGCACCCGGCAAAGGAAAGTCCTGCCTTACTCCGACTTGAGGGTTCCATGTCCAGAGATTTCCCGACCAACCAAGAGCAGGAACGGCTACCGCGGTAAACGATGTGGGCGTGTTGGGACTCACGATCGGACGATCCAGGGCAAAGAATACCTGCGTGTGATCCCATTCCAGATCGGCGTGGGCGGTACGAAGCCGGAGCAATCCCTCTGGGTACGCATTCGCCGTGGTCCCGGCTGAAACTGCCCCACCATCGAAATCGACCCGTACATCTGCGTGCGTTTGAGCGTTGAACAGGTGAGGCCCTCGCGCATCAAGGCCCAGCACGGTCTGCCGCATCGACGCTCCCGTACTGCCTCCCCCTGCAAGAACGATCGATGGCGAGATCGGATTATCCACGAGGGCGGTATTCACGAACCCGGTCAGGAGCACCAGGCCGCTGACCTTCAGCGGGAATTTCGACTCGCTTTCGACTTTGGCCTGTTCGTGCGTGGCGATCTGCGTTTGCTCGAGCGCCTGCTGTTCGCGAATCTGATCGACCGCAGCCGAGAGCCGCGCGGAATCAGATTCGGAGGCTCCCGGGTTTGCCGAGGCAATCTGCTGCTGAAGCGCCGTCATCTGCGCCCGCAATTCATCGAGCTCACGCTGAGACTGCTCGATCTGTTTCTGAGCCTTGCTTAGCGCGTCTGTAAGCTGTCGCACCTTCACTTCGAGGCTCTCATCCGCTGCCGGCTGGCTCTGCGCAAGGCTGCAGGCTGCGCTTAACCAGAGACCAAGCATCGCTCGTCCGGCGATTCGAATAATCCATTCGATTTTTTTGGCACGTGCGCGAAGCTGGCTCATCCCGCTGCCCACCTTCTTTGACTGGAATCTTCTGGCGCCGTTTGCTGTTCGATTCCCCGGTCGATTGTCATGCGAAATATTGTTTCACCGGGTCCTGTTGTTACCAGCAAGACTTCGCCGCCATGTTCGGCAGCTACGCAGTGCGCAAGCGTAAGTCCGAGCCCTGAGCCCTTCTGCTTGCCCTCGCTGACGAAAGGCTGAAACAGGCTGTTGCGAATGCTCTCGGGAACGCCGGGACCGTTATCTTCCACCTCGATAACGATCATCCCGTCATGAATATCGAGGCGGGCCCGGACGCGCGCCTCGCCTTCGCCGGTTCTCGCTGACTGGCAGGCATTCAGGAGCAGGTTGTAGATCGCCCTTTCGACTTGCTTTGCGTCAACCAGCGCAGGCGTCTCCGCAGGATCGCAATGCGTCGCGGTCAACTGAACTCCAGCAGCATCAGGATGGGCGCGAAGCAGCGTGAGGGCGCGCTCAAACAGAGCCGAAACCAACTCGTGAGAACGCCGTATTGCTTCGCCGGTCCTGCTGAAGATCAGCATCGACTCGATGAGCTCGGTGGTGCCGTGCACCGCAGTACGGATATCGCCCAGGATTTCAGTCCGCTCCTGTTCCGACAATGGCGATGACGCCAGAAACTCAGAATTGGCATAAACGCTGGCAAGATAGTGACGCAGGTCATGCGAAACCGAACTTGCCATTCGGCCGATCGTAGCGAGCCGCTCAGACTCCAAAAGAGCGTGGTTAGTGCGAAGGATCTCATCGCGCATCTTCTCAAATGACAGACTCAGCTCACGTACCTCGCGGGTTCCGTCATTGGGCAGCAGGTGGGCACTGTCTCCAACGCCGAAGGCGCGTACGCCAGTCGCGAGTTCTTCGAGCGGTCGAGTAACGATGCGCGACAGCCAAATCATTAATAGTGTTCCAACGATCAGCGCGAGCAATCCCGCGATCAACACGAGCCGGTCGATTTGATGGATCGATTTTTCTGCCTGTTCAAACGATTTCAATACGACCAGGCGCAGCGGAACGGGCGCACTGAGATCGCGTGTAGCGGCAATGAAGCGTTGGTCGCCAACCTTGATCGTGACCGGCGCGTCTGGCTCTGAACCTGAGGTTGCCGGCCATTGAGAAATCTGCTGCAATACAGGTCCGTCCAGCGTGCTCGCAAGGGAGTGTCCATTGCTCAGAAATGCAGTTTCAACGCTGGTCGCCTCACCAATCTGCCGCAGCAGATCAGGGCCAATCTCGAATCCGCTGATCACGTATCCCAGCAGGACTCCATCTTGCGCGCTGCCAAAGAAGAGCGGATGAGACGAGCACGCGTAGAGACGATCGGAGCTGACCAAGTATCGAAAGGTCGGCCTGGCAAATAATGGTTGGAGGTCCTGGGCCAGCGGTCCGGCATCGCGCAGACCCCTGGCATATGCCGCCACCACGTGCCCCTGGTTGTCTGCCAAGGCGAACAGATCGCTATCGCTCACCTTCCAGAACTCAACCCCGGCATCCTCGATGGTCCGCTTATCGCTGGTCGTCATCAGCGCTTTAAGGCTGGGCAGATCAGCCAGAAGAGCATTTTCGCGCTCCAGCGCACTCAGTCGCTGCGCCTCGAGGTTTTGAAATGTGGTAACGGAGTGAGCGAGATCTTTCGAGAGATCCTGGGTAACCTGGCTTTCGAGCTGGTGGCGAACGATGAGGAGACTGCCGAACGTTGCGCTCGCAATGATCAACGCCATTGCGGCGACCAGCAGCATGCGGGTCCGAATCCCTTTGCTCTCGCCCATGCCCGCTTACTCCTGGTGCGCTTCGAGACCGCCCAACTTGTTAGCTTCCGGGTACAAACTTGTAGCCGGCCCCATAGATTGTAAGCATGTGCTTAGGATTTGCCGGATCGGGCTCAAGCTTTTGCCTGAGCTTCAGAATCTGGTTATCCACGGTGCGGGTGGTCGGGTACGAATTGTATCCCCACACTTCGTTCAGCAGGAGCTCCCGGCTCAATACGCGTTCCGGATTTTCAGTAAAGAACCGCAGCAGCTTGAACTCATGGGATGTGAGCACGATGGGTTCGCCTGCTCGTTTCGCTGTCATCTTCTCGAAATCTAGCTCGCACTCGCCAAAGCGGTAGAGAGCGGACCTTGAGGGGCGCTTCCGACGTCGTATTGCCGCCTGAACCCGCGCCATCAACTCACGCGGGCTGAACGGTTTGGTCACGTAATCATCCGCGCCAAGCTCCAGGAGAAGGACCTTATCTACAACCTCTGTGATCGCGCTGAGCACGATGACTGGCGTCTCAGGCGATAGGGTCTTCATTTTCTGGCAAAGCTCTCTACCCGAAATCTGGGGCAAAATCAGGTCGAGCACGACGGCTACAGGCTGCCGAGCGCGAAACAGCTCGAGCCCCATTTTCCCGTCCCCGGCAATTTCGGTCGCATAGCTCTCTTCCATGAAGATCCGCGAGAGAACTTTCTGCATCCTCGGATCATCCTCAACGACCAAAATCATTCCGAGTTCAGGGTTCGGCGCCGGTCGTTCCGCGATACCTTCCAGAAGCAGCTCCTGATGATTCACCATATATTTCATTTTGCCCTTCGAACTGGCCCTAAACAAGCAAATCAACACAAATTACAATTGTTTGACATTCTTTGACATTTCTCGCTTGGGACAGGTTGAGGTTGGCAACTTGCCTGCAAGAGCCGTCACAGTCTATGGGGCGATATACCGCACCTCACTTGAAGCACCCAAAAGTCGTTGAAACAGGTGGGTATGACAGCCTGCTGCTTGGAATGATCTGACAATTTTCGGGGAATTGGACGTCACTGGCTTGCTGCCCAATTGAACAGGAACGGGGCGGATGCCGATTGCTTTTCGGTTTGGCGAAAAAATTCCTCTCTTGCCCGAAATCCAAGTCAAATCCGACGTGGCGGCTGCTACCCTTGGGCGGATTTCAAGGGTTGGGGTGCTTCGGGATCAGCAGTTTCGAGCGAAATTGCCCCGGCGCGAATAGAGCGATCATCGAGTGGGATTGCCGCGGGATTTGTGAAGCTGAGCACGCCGCCAGCCACTCTTTATCGCGGGTTGCACATGGAAGCTGGCGGAAGCGCGTGTGAGTCGAACACACCGTCGCCCGTTAAGGACGACCGCCGGTTTTGAAGACCGGGAGGATCACCGGAGCCTAAGCACTTCCGTCTTATGACTCTCTCACATGCTATCTTGCCCAGGTTGCGAGGCACGGATGGATGATAAGAATGGAAGGACATGGGCTTGGATCAAACACAATCGGTTCGCTTGACACAGCAGGTAAAGGCCGGCGGATGCGCCAGCAAACTCCCAGCCGGAACTCTCCGACAGGTGCTTTCCACGCTGCCGACGCAGGCCGACCCGAATCTACTTGTTGGATTTGAGACTTCCGACGATGCAGGCATCTACCGTATCGGTCCGGGAATGGCGCTGGTGCAGACCGTCGACTTTTTCACTCCGCTGGTGGATGACCCATTCACTTTCGGTCAGATTGCGGCGACGAATGCTCTCAGCGATGTTTATGCGATGGGAGGCCGCCCGCTGACTGCTCTCGCGATCGTTTGCTTCCCACAGGACGCCGCCCTTGAAATCCTCGAGCAGATCATGCGTGGAGGGTTGTCGAAGATGGCCGAGACAAGATGCGTTGTGGTGGGTGGGCACTCCGTTCGCGATGCCGAGATGAAATTCGGCTATGCGGTAACGGGTCTTGTCGATCCGGGACGCGTTTATACGAACGCCGGAGCGCTTCCCGGGGATATTCTCATTCTCACCAAGCCCATCGGCACTGGCGTTATCACGACTGCCCTCAAGCAGGGAAAGTCTGAAGCAGCCTGGGTGGAGCGCGCCATTCGTTCCATGACAACACTGAACGGCACCGCCTCCACCATTGCCATCGGTTGTCCCGGCGTCCATGCAATCACCGACATCACCGGCTTTGGGCTCATGGGTCACGGACGCGAGATGGCTTTTGGCAGTGGCGTCACGCTGGAAATCGAAACCGATAAGGTACCTCTCATCGAGGGCGCACTCGATGCAGTGGGCGCCGGCGCGATTCCCGGCGGTCTGCTTGCAAACCGCGACTTTGCCGAGTGTGTAGTCGCGGATTCTCCCGGGAGCCGCATCCCGGATGACCTCCGTGCTTTGCTCTATGACCCGCAGACATCGGGCGGACTTCTGATATCTGTTGCCGCCGAAGATGCGCCAACATTGCTCGCGGCGCTCTTGAATGCCGGCCTTCCTGCGGCAGCCATCGGGCGCGTCTCAGGCGCGTATACCCCGGGTGCTGGTGCCTCGGCGATCCATCTGCGATGATGAGCTACTGAATCTGAGAATTTCGCAATGGCCATTCACGATCTGCAACACGAAGATGAAACGCTTCAAAAGCTCTTTCGCGAGCTGCCGTCAATCAACGAAGTCTTGTTGATTCCTGCATGCCGCTCTCTGCTCGACAAGCACCCGCACGGCGCTGTGTTGCGTGCGGCCCGCGAGGCTCTCGCCGCACTGCGCACAGAGACTTCCGCCGGGTTGCATTCAGAATCGAGCCTGAAGAAAAGCATCGCCCTGCTGCCCGAAGAAATTGCCAACCGCCTCGCAGCTGGTGCCCAATACTCACTTCGCCCCGTCGTCAATGCAACCGGCGTAATTCTCCACACCAACCTCGGCCGCGCTCCATTGAGCGCCGGAGCTCTTCGTCACGTGGTTGAAGTAGCACAGGATTACTGCAACCTTGAGTTCGACCTTGAAACTGGCTTGCGGAGCCGCAGGGACTCTCACGTTGAATCCCTTGTGTTGCGCGCCCTGGGCGCGGCCAACGCGCCTGCAGCTGATGCCGATCGACACGGCGTCATCATCGTGAACAATTGCGCCGCAGCCACGATGCTGGCGCTGAACTCGCTGGCCGAAAAGTCTGAAGTCATCGTCTCTCGCGGTGAACTTGTCGAGATCGGCGGAGGATTCCGCATCCCTGAGATTCTTGAGAAATCCGGCGCAATTCTCAAAGAGGTCGGCACAACCAACCGCACCCGACTCGCCGATTATGAAAGCGCAATCGGTCCCGGCACAGGCCTCCTGCTTCGCGTGCATCGGTCGAACTTCAGCATCGAAGGATTTACCGAGCGCCCATCGTTGAAGGAACTGGTCGAGCTTTCAAAACGTGCAGGCATACCCTTGTTTGAGGATCAGGGCACCGGCCTTCTTTCCTCGCTTGAGCGTTTCGGGATCAGCGGGGAACCCAGCTTGCTTCAGTCCTTTGAGAGCGGCGTGGGCCTTATTGCCACCAGCGGAGACAAGTTGCTGGGCGGCCCCCAATGCGGCATTCTCGTCGGCAGAATCGATCTGATTGACCGCATCCGAAAGAACCCACTCCTCCGGGCTTTGCGGGTTGACAAGCTCACCTACGCGGCGCTCGAGGCAACGTTGCTGGAGCATCTTTCTGAGGAAACGAGTTCCATTCCCGTTGAACGCATGCTCGGTGTTCGGCCTGAGGATCTGATGCGGCGTTGCCGCGAAATCACAGGGCGCATCACTTCCTCTCAACTGGTTTTTGACGTCGTTCCAGTCTCCAGTCTCGTCGGTGGAGGCACCGCACCCAAGGCTACTCTGCAAAGCTGCGCGATCTCTCTGCGACACGCATCTCTACCAGCCGCGGATGTGCTCGCAAGTCTTCGCAGGCTAGAACCACCGATCATTGGCCGGGTTTCTGACGATGCGGTTCTGCTGGATCTTCGCACGATACCTCCCGAATTCGATGAGGAACTGGCTTCTCTTTTAAGTAGCCTCTAGATCGAGCAATCGCAACGAGCGTTTCTCATTGGATAACTCTGAATGACCAATACGCCCAGTTCCATCGTTGTCGGAACCGCTGGTCATATCGACCACGGCAAGACCACGTTGGTCCGCGCGCTCACGGGCATTGACACGGACCGCCTTCCTGAGGAGAAACGACGCGGTATCACCATCGACCTGGGTTTTGCTTCTTTCGACATCCCGACTCCGAACGGATCTCCACTTCGCATCAGCTTTGTCGACGTTCCCGGCCACAGCCTCTTCATCCGTAACATGCTCGCCGGAGCTGGCTGTGTTCCGGCAGTCATGCTCGTTGTCGCGGCCGACGAAGGCATCATGCCGCAGACGGTGGAGCATCTCGCCATCTGCGATCTCCTTGGCATCTCGCAAGGGCTGACTGTCATTACCAAAGCCGATACGGTCAGCGCTTCCCAGTTGGAGGAGGTCACGGGCTCGATCGAGCGCTTTCTACAGGGAACGTTTCTCTCGAAAGATCACGCGCCGGTTTTATCTGCCAGTGCGCCAACCGGAGCGGGCCTTGAAGTTGTGCGAACTGAGCTGCTGAACCTGGCGATGCGTACTCACCTTGAGACCTCGGATGCCTTGATTCGCATGCCGCTCGACCGTTCTTTTGTCATGAAGGGATTCGGCACGGTAGTCACCGGAACCCTTCTATCGGGAACAATTCGTGATGGCGAGACGCTGCACTTACTTCCCGATGACCGCGCGGTCCGTGTGCGCGGCCTTCAATCACACAGCGAGCGTGTCCCATACGCACAACCTGGCTCGCGGGTCGCCGTGAATCTCTCGGGAATCGATGCAACTCAGGTCCGTCGCGGCCAGACACTGGTATCACCCCGGACGCTTTTGTCTGTGGATACTCTCGATGTTGAAGTGCGCCTTCTCCAGACCGCTCCAGCGTTGAAGCATCGCGCAAACATTCACTTCCACGCATTCACTTCCGAGACCATGGCATCTGTGTCTCTCTACGGTTACGAAGCAGTTCAACCGGGAACCTCGCGGCTTATGCGCCTCAAGCTTGCCGAGCCAATCGTGCTGGTGCCCGGTGACCGGTTTGTCCTGCGGCAACCCTCGCCGGCCGGCACAATCGGAGGGGGTCGTGTCCTCGATGCCCACCCACTGCCTCGACAGAGAAAGTCCGCCACGCAAGGCTGGCTCGAACAATCGCGCGCAGCCTCTCCAGCCGAGCAGCTTTCACTCCGTATATCCCGTCGCGGCACCGACGGCATTACTCTTGACGCGCTCTCTGCCGAAAGCGGTTTGACCCCCGATGCAATTCGACGTCAGATCGGCCCAGCCATCGAATCCGGTGACATCCATCTCATTTCGAACAATCTGCTTCTGAGCCGCGAAGCTTTCCTCACAGCCGCGCGCGAAATCACTGCACGCCTTCAAACCGGCGAGCGCGTGAAGGCCTCCGAGCTGCGCGGCCAGGCGGATCTCAGTCAACCCGTGTTTGACTTCGTGGTCAGATCCCTCGCAAATCAGAAGAAGATCCAGCTCCGTGGCGAAACCGTCTCCCTTTACAACGCTGGTGCTCCGACTTCGAATCCGGAGAGCGACCGGCTGGCGGCAATCGCCCATGCGTACGAGGAGTCCGGGCTCGCCGCTCCCTCCGTCCTGGAACTTGCCCAGCGGTTCAACATAAAGGAGTCCGACATGCGCCGTCTCGTAACAGCGCTGCAACGAGACAAGACCATCGTTCGCATGGGCAGCGACGACTTGTTCATCCACGCTGCCGCGCTGGGCCGACTTGTTGCGCAGCTGACCCCGCTTCGCGGGAGCCTGATGGATGTTGCTCGCTTTAAGCAACTGACCGGCCTCTCGCGCAAATATGCGATCCCCCTCCTCGAGTACCTTGACCGCCAGCGCATCACCCAGAAGCAGGGCGACCAGCGGCTTATTCTCTAGGAGTCGTACCCTTTCAAAGAAGCAGTTTTCCGCGGACTGCTATGTTCCTGCTAGATCGCGAGGTGGATGTGTACCGCGTAGCCATCGTGCTATATTGCGGAATACTTTGCAGGAAAAGTGCGTGGCAAACTCCGACAGCGAAACCAAAATCAAACTCATCGAAGATCGCGACGCCGCTGGCGAAGTGGCCACGGTCTACGACGAATGGCGTGCCAAGTCAGGCCGTCAAAAGGTCCCCGGCATTTTGAAGTGCTTCAGCCACCGCCCCGACTTCCTGCGCGATGTGATCAAATTCAGCGATACGGTTCATTTTTCCCACGGCCATTTGGATCGGAGAACGAAGGAAGCGATTGCGAGCTGGGTTTCGTGGCTCAATCGCTGTCCATATTGACTGGACTCGCATGCATACTTCCTGCGTGTACAGGGAGCCGAAGAGAATATGGTGCAGGCGATAGCAAACGGCAAACTGGAAGAAGCCGGCTTGAGCCCAGCAGAGCGCGCCTTGCTTGATTACGTAACAAAGGTGACGGAAGCGGCGTATCGCACCACCAACGAGGATGTGCAGAGGCTGCGGGATCATGGCTGGACGGAGCCGCAGATCGCTGAAGCTGTATACATCACCGCGATGTTCGCTTTCTTCAATCGGGTTGCGGATGCCTTTGGAATAGCACCACAGGGCTATCTCGAGATGAATGAGATGACGAAGTAGGAGACCGATGGACATCACAAAGAAGAAGCGCATACGGAATTGGGTTGCCAGTATCGCCGCTCTCTGCTTTATCGGATGGCTTGGCCTCGTTGGATACGTGAACTGGGCCATGCGTCAGCCGCCGGAGGTCTTCGGCCATGTGATGGCAAAGATGCCCATGCCTGCCTACTTTGTGCTTCCCTTCGAGACTCTTTGGATGCGGGCTCGCGACGGACACTTGAATGTCGGTGACGCCGCACCTGGCCTGGTGGTGAAGAAGCTTGAAGATCACAGTCCAACCGATCTGGCCACACTTTGGGTGGAGCGCCCAGTTGTTCTCGTTTTTGGCAGCTACACTTGACCGCCTTTTCGGCGGGAGGTTCCCGCCCTGAACAAGCTCGCGGAGCAGTATCGCGGCCAGATCGACTTCTATGCTGTCTACATTCTTGAAGCGCATCCCACCGACGTTTGGCAGATGCGTTCGAACGTGCGCGATAACGTCCTCTTCAGCAGTCCAAAGGATGAGGTTGAGCGCGCCTATGTTGCCGGCGCGTGCGTGCGCAAGCTGGGGATCAAGTTCCCCGCTCTGGTGGATGGCCTCGACAATCGAGTCGAATCCGCTTACACCGGCTGGCCCGATCGGCTCTACCTGATCGGCAAAGGCGGCCGCGTTCTATTTAAGAGCAAGCCCGGCCCGTTTGGCTTTCATCCCAATGATTTGGCACAGGCCATCAAAACATCGCTCTATCCAAACTGAATACGGCTTCGCACAGGGTTCGGGCGCTTCGGCAGTTCCAAGCGGAATTGCCGGTGCGAATCGATTTGAAAAAGGGAATTCAATGGTCGGGACGGGCAGATTTGAACTGCCGACCCCTCGCACCCCAAGCGAGTGCTCTACCAGGCTGAGCCACGTCCCTTTGGAATCAATAGTTTATATGGGTTGTCTCCAAATTTGAGTACTCGCTTGGAGAAAGCCGATATGGGATTTTCAGAGTTCACCCGCGAACGCCAATTCCTCTCAAACGTCTCACCGTCAACGCTGGAGTGGTACAAGCACAGCTTCAAATGGCTACTCACGGAATCACCCTCACAAGATGACCTGAAGGCCGCCGTGGTCCGTATGCGCGAAAAGGGATTGAAAGCCACCGGCTGCAATTCGGCCATCCGCGCTATCAACACTTACCTCCATTGGGCAAGTGCGGGCTCGGAGGTGAAATGCGGTCCCACTTGCAAGCATCCGAAAATTGCTCAGCTCAAAGAGCCGCAGCTTGTGTTGCCTACGTTCACCGAGCAGCAAATCCGGCTGATTGTAGCGTGGAAGCCCAAGGACAAGTATCAGGAGCGGCTTCATTTGCTAACGTTGTTCCTGCTTGACACCGGCTGCCGCATCTCAGAGGCCCTCACGTTGCGTGTTTGCGATTTGAACCTTGAGAATCTGCTTGTCACGCTGGACGGCAAAGGACGCAAGCAGCGGGTTGTCCCCTTCAGTTTCGAGTTGCGGAAAGCAATAGTGCGCTATTGCAAGGAATCGAATCGGACGACGGATCACTTGCTTTTTGCCAACTGCACGCAGACAAAGTTGGGTCGTCGGAATGTCTTGCGGGATGTGAAGCTGCTATGCCGGAGGCTTGGCTTTACCCCTCCAGGTCGCACCCTCCACGCCTTCAGGCACACATTCGCGGTGAATTATTTGCGACGCGGCGGCTCCGTCTTCCATCTTCAAAAGGTGCTCGGACACTCGACGCTTGAGATGACAAGAAGATATGCAAACCTTGTGACATCGGACCTTCAGGCCGTGCATGAGCGAGTGAGCCTTCTCGCGAGGTAAGATCATGCATCAGTCCTTGCGATGCCAATTTCCCCCCCACGTTGACTTCTGCGATCTACACGGTCTTCGGAAGAATGGATTCCGCCAACCCTTCGATGTAAGTAGTTAGGCCCAATTCCTCGGCATACGCGCTCAAGGTGACGCCGTCCATGTACCACAGACCCACACTCCTTGCGTATTTTTTGGCATTAGGCTCTAGGTCGGATGTAGTCCAGAATGCATAGAGCGTCGGCATCAAGGGGGCAATGGCAGACTCCGTTGACATGCGATGCCTCTTCAAAACGGAAGCGCCAACAAATTCCCGAAGCTTTGTCTCGGAGATGGCGTTTCCTTCCTTGTAACGCTTCGCCTGCCCTATAACTACTCCGTGGCAGGATGCGGGCATTGGCAGAGTTCCATGAACGATCTTTAGCTTGGTAGCAGTAAAGTCGATGCCGCCGTCCGCAGTTCGTTGCGTAGTGGCCGCGTCAGCTCCTAGTGTTTGCAGAATTCGAGCACAAACTCGCTCAAATTCGAAAGGATCAATCCGCCTTAACTTATCAAGGATAGTTGGGCGTCGGGGAAAGATTCGCCGGATGTAGGGTGGGGTTTCCTCATCTATCTGGATGTCCGCTATTTTTCCGTCTATTATCCTGTCCGCAATGTCGTTACGTAAAACCTCTGCGATGTATCCAAGATGATCGTCAACAAATTCCTCGATGGCCTCCTCGGGCTTCGTCCAACGCCGACGCACAGCGGCAATTGCTACACTCCGTAGAGGAGACCAACCGGTGTCCGCAAGCTCTTCCTGGACCCACAACGCAATAATCTGAGTGGAGGGAATGCCCATCTTCAGCTCTGTTGACCGATGAGGCTCTCTCTGTCCTTAAGTGCTTGCGTTATTTTGTCCTTCAGCTCAACTAAGCTACTCAACGTAGATTGATCGAGCGACCGCAGCTTATCGGGAGTTAGCGAGTTGACTGCGGAAGCAGCAGCGGCGACTTTGGGATACCAATCCTCGGGATGATCCACCTCGAAACGGAGAACTGCGCGGCTCAGACTTCCCTCAGGCGATCTAAGTATGTTCATCGCGCTATCGTCGGAGAGAATCTCAGAAAGCTCGCGAACGCTTTTTGCTTCGGGTAATTTAGGGCTCTGCCCATCGTCTCCGGGAATTATCCAAGAATAGAATTCCTTTACGCGTTCCTCTTCGGTGAATCCTTCGTCGTCGTCGCTCCAACTGAGCCAGGTGCGTACGTTTGGCCGTTTAAAAACCTCTTCAAAGTAGCTATACATCCGGGGCACCGCATGTTCGCCGTACTCCTCATCGTTCTTCATCTGTTCAAGTGCTAAGTAGCACTTGTAGGCACTGTTCGCTGCCCGTGTCGAAAGGCCTAGACTCTGCGCGGCATCCTGCGAAGAGAGGCCGCTCTTGCGCAAAGCATATACCGCCTTCGCCTTCTGATATGGACCCCACTCCTTTATGCCTGAGACATGCCTCAAGCCCGGTAGAATCAGACTCGCGGTACTTGGTGCGGCTTCATCATCTAGCAGTAAGCACTCCAAATTAGTGAAATTGTTCAACTGTTCCGCCGAAAAGTTCTCCTTGCCAATCTCGTGCAGGCTAATAAGCCAACGCAGCGCAGTAAGGCGCCTGTTACCCTCAATTACGACGTACTTGTCGTCCGTCCCCGTGGGGTTACCACGCCATCGCCTCACTACCATTCGATCCATCGGGAGGAACCCGAGAGTCTTGATTGTGTCCTTCAGTTCGGAGACATCGAAGACATCTGCACGCATTTTATCGAACGTAAAGGCTTGGACCTTTTCGTCCGCGAAGCGCCCTTCGGAAACGTTATTTAGATCCTCTCCAAGCTCCGAAAAGCGTGGATTGTTCGGATCGAGCAACAGTTGTTCAATCTTCACCGTCAAGGGGCTGAGCATTTCTGGAAGGGCAGTCATCTATTGGTCTCCGTTTTGAGGGAAGGGTATCATAAGGCCTTGTCGGTACATGCTCCCTCGCCCGTACAAGGAACGCCCCGACGACCGGGACACCAGCATGGGCTTGGGTAGGGTAAGTCAAAATCTTGAAACCCGTTCATCTCTAGGCGTTGTCCGAAGGGAATGTGCTCAAGATTTGACCCGCACTCCACAGGAGTTACGCTGTCATCGTTCCACAACAAGATGTAGGCAGTCCCGGAGGCCCGAGGAGTCATATGGCAAGAATCGCTGAACAAATGTTGAAATGCAGCGTCACTCTGACTACCAAGCAGGCAGTCGCGCTCAGGGACTTGGGAGTGGAACTTGATTATCGGTGCCCGAACCCCGAATGCAATGCGCCGGTACTAGTAGTCACCAAGGGCAAAGACAAGGCCGGGGTGAAGTACAAGGCGCACTTTGAGCACCGTAAACGAAACCCGAAGTGCCATTACGGCGTTGGCATAAGGCAAAGCGCCGCAGACGTTCAGGCAGTAAGCGCAGCAGCCCCCGGTCGAGCGGATACCTACAGCGCCGGATAGGGGGAGGCGGGTCTAAATCTTGCAGCGATGCACGCTGTAGCCCTCCGCCGATCAATTTGATCCATACACGGAGAATTATTGAAAATGTAAGTAAGTGCTTGCATTCAAGGGAAATAACCACATATTTGCGAATCGCGCTTGCTAAGTTATTGAAAACATTAGCTTATGCCACTTTCGCACGTCTTGGAGGGTTTACCGATGGAATCCGGACTCTTGTATGGCGGAAAGAGGTCGCCAAAAAGAGAGGCAGCGCGGCGTGGGACTAGCCCAATGGCGCAATATGGAGTAAGCACAAGGGGCAACCATGCGGGGCAGGCCACACGGGCGGCAAATTCTCTTCGGTCATGCGCAAGGCGCTTTCATTCCAGAGATGCACGTCGTATGCGGCTGGGACAAGCTGTTAGTCGAACTGGATTTGACTGAAGAGGCGGCACGGTTAGCTGTGGCGAGGAATGACAAGCTCGGGGCTAAGTTGCGGACGTTTGCGCTGCGCGTGCACCGAGTACGCTATGTTCCCGAGAATGTGTTGGTGCTGTTGGATCTGAGTCGGGCATCGATCTGGTGACAGTTTGACCTGCAATCGCCTCTTATACTTCTTCGGTTGGCGTTGCCGCTTCAAGTTCTGCGATACGGTCAAGGATTATGCGCCTGAGACGGGCTACTGACGGGGAATTGAGGTCTCCGGTGCGGTCCAGTCTTTCGAGAGTGAGGCGGAGCTGTTCCAGTTTGTCTTCTTGTGGCCCGGGGATCGGTGCGAATCCCATATCCTCTTGGTGACGTTCGCACCCAAAACGTTTCAAGATTTTCTACAGAAAAGTCTAGTATGGGGCATGCCCCATATTGCACTCCATGTAGCCCTTGCGTTTGTTCTGGTGTGGCTGGGACTCAATGTCCTCTTGGGCATCGTGATAGCCGTGCTAAACCTAAAGTCAGCAAGACGGAGCAGAGCTGCCGGAAAGGACTGTGCATATGACAACGGTTGCCCCGCCATTCAGATGCCCGAGATGCGGCAAGGAAGTTGACTACACTTACGACGCAAAGACGGGAGCCTACATGCCCCGTGAATGCGGAAGACCGAATTGCCCTAAGCCCCTTGTCAATTAGTGCTCTTGCGATTCTTCGGTGTTGCCCACGTTCCCATGACAAGTGAGTCCAAACGGTCTTGCCGCCCTTTAATCCATCGCGCGTAGTGCTTCTCCGTGGTCTTGATTGACTCGTGCCCAAGCAGCTTTGAAACTTCCTCCAGGGGCACGCCCTTGGTGAGTAGATCGACAGCAAACGTGTCACGGAGTCTGTGGCTGACCATGTGACCGGAGTGCACACCGGCAGCTAATTCGGATATATCAATCTTTGTGTAAATAAAACATCCCATGTGGGCTACTGCCGGGACGTGTTCGAGATTTTGCCCCCCCTCAATCGGGGCGCTTATGCAGGCTTCGCAATGCCTGCTGTATGTCGGTCTTTGGAAGAAAGCCACGTGGGCCAATCCTCAGAACTTGCCCCACTACTTGAGGCACCAGAGCTTGCTTCGTGGCGGCGTTTAGCTTCACCGGGAAATACTGGAGGCGACCGCGTTCATCTTCCTCCTGGGGCACACAATCCCCGCAACCGATTCGGCAACGATAGCTGACGTACCGGCCGTGTTTTTGGCCGATAGCTGCGGCATCCCGCCATTCCCACAAAACCTCCAAGCGCGTTGCTTCTTTTTCACATCCGCATAGCCACTTCATGAGTTCTCCTCCGTGTGCCTGCTCTCCCCCGGTGTCACCATTGTCAGACGTTGGGCCTCAAAAACCTTGTTTTTATCGTAAGCGTACGCCGAGTCCCTACTAGCGAGAGTGATATTGGAGAGCCGAAGATCGGCTCATGTCTGACGCAGTAGGGTTGAGTACGGATCGTCGCTTTCGCCGTTTCCGGTCGATTTCGGAGAAGCT
>Ga0193726_1000105_pt1 | contig 134462 bp, 120 predicted proteins | sample H2c1metaG_FD_144928 | JGI IMG/M metagenome (GOLD analysis project Ga0193726, IMG submission 144928) | Soil microbial communities from a riparian zone of the East river system, Colorado, United States - H2c1 | ecosystem: Environmental > Terrestrial > Soil > Riparian zone | place: USA: East...
CCTATTACTTCACGAGATGGATGTGCTGGCCGATGATGTCGGTCGGCGTGCGCACCTGATAGTCGTCGAGTTCGTAATAGGACGGCACCAGATTGCTTTGCCAGTATTCGACCACCTCGCCGTTGTTGGCGCGTATGAACAGCGGCTCGGGCGCCTTGAGGCCGCTGACGAACGGTTTGACGTCGCCCCACAGCGCCATCATGCGCTGCTGCGGGTAATGCCAGCCGGCCTTGTTGAACACCGTATCGATCTGGATGTCGGCGCCCTTGTAGAGGCGCCTTGGCGCATCCTTTACTTCTTTAATGTCTTGCGGCGTCGGATTGGCGAATGGCGCGCCGGACGCGCGCGGCGCCCCGGTCTCGCGGAAGTCGGCCGGCGTGCCCTCCGGCGTGATGCCGCGATGAAAGCGCTGCTCATGCGCTTTCATGGCGAGCTGCTCGACCAGCGTACCCTGTTCGGGCAGACGCAGCGCGTCGATCAAATCGAGATTCTTGGTGTAGTCGGTCTGGCTGTGTACCTCGGTCGACACATGTCCGCCCATCACGATATGGCGCGGCAGTCCGCCGTCGAGCATGTCGCCCTTGTCCTGCGCGAAAGCGAGCGGCGGATGCGGCGCGCGATGTCCGGCGAGCCCGGGCACAAAGAACGGATAGCCCGGATTGCGGTCCGGCTTCTTGGCGAAGTGCACCTGGCCGTTGGCGATCTCGACCGCCGCCGGCACCGGCGCCATCGCATAGAACGGCAGCGGTACGACCGCTGGCGTCGGCGTGCCGGTCATGATCTCGGGATCCGGCAGCGCGCGGCTGCCCGGCCTGGGCCGCCCGTTGGCGTCGAGTTCGGTACCCATTTCGAGCGTGTCGTGGACGCGGAACAGCGCCCACATGCCAGAGGCAAAATGCGGATAGAAGTGGCAGTGGAAGATCGAATCCCCGGCGGTCAGGTTCTGGTTGCCGGCGCCGTAGTAGACGAGTTCCATCGAATAGGATGAGCCCGGACCGATCGCCTGGCTGTCCAGGTAGTTGCTGCCCGGCGCATCGGGCGCGAACAGCCATTGATGGGCGTGGTGGTGATGGACGTGATGGACTGAGGCGCCTGCGTGCAGCACGCGGAAGATCACGTGGTCGCCGAGGTAGCTGTGATAGACGTTCGACGGATCGTCCGGGTAGAACGCCTTGGTCGCCCTCAACGGCGGCGTATCGGCATTTTTGCAGTTGGTGGTGCCCCAGCTCGGCGCCGTCGACGTCGGCGGGCTGGAGCTGGGTGTTGCCGTCGACACGCCGATGTTGGAGAGCCAGTTACCGACGCAGTTCAGATTGGCGGGCACGTCGACCACCACGCCGGGGTCGCCGTTCGGCCACGAACTTAAGAAGAATTCCTCGAACTTGCACTCCGGACAGTCGGCGGCTGGGCCGATCTTGAGCCGGTTGGCCAGGATTTCGTTGACGATTCCCGACGAGCCGTAATTGATGGCAAAGCCGTCGCCGCCGCCGCTGACCACGAGGTTAGTGCCGGGCGTGGTGTAATAGTCTGGAAACGCCTGAACGAGATCGAGCGACTCCGAATAGATCGAGGTGATCTCGCGGAACGGCGCCTCGCGGTCCGGCAGCAAGGTCGGATTGGCGGTCGGCCGGCTGCCCTTGGGGAAGCGGCCGTGTTTCGGCCCGGTGATCAGCGCGGTCAGGTCGGAGGCGATGATCTCGTCGCCCTTGGTCATGCGCAACACCGGCTGACCCTGGCGCGGGCCGTCGCGAAATACCGCGTCGTAATCGATGATCGGCTGCCCGGTCTTGAAACCCGTTGTCGCCTGCATCAGGTCGGCATTCGAGACCTGGCTGCGATACCACTCGGCGCCCTTGGGCTCGACATTCACCGCGCCGAACAATCCCAGCATCTGCTGGGTGGGGTTGAAGCCGTTGAAGTCGCCGGCGGGGCTGTACATCAGGAAAGTGCCTTCGACGGGAGCGTAAAGCGTGTAGGTCAGCTGACCGCCTGGTGCCACCTGGCCATCCGGATTGGCGCCGGCGTCGAAGCCGTCATCCTTGATTGAGGTTGCGGGTTCCAGTCCGCTGACATGGATCGAGGCGGTGCGGGTGACCGGCTGCTGCGGACTCGCCGGGCTCTTGGCAAGAAAATTCTGGAAATCGATCTTCAGGCAGTCGCCGACATTGACGCGCAGGACCAAAGGACGCGGCCGCTTGTCGGCCCGGAGCTGGACATTTCCGGGCCCGAGCGACTGGGTTTTGTCGATCGGCCCGACATCGCCCGAAAGCGCGTAAATCATGCCTTGCGGCCGGTTGGTGCCCAGCCGGTTGATCATCATCGGCTGGTCGAATGCGACGACGCTCGCGTGCATCATGCGGCGGCCATCGCATACGGACGCCGCCGATGCGGCGTTCGTGGCTGCTATGGCGCTGACTGTGATCGCGAAGGTTAGCTGCTGGAAATGACGTTTTGACGAAAAAGCGGCCTGCCCCGACATGGTTCCCGGCTCCCCCGGGGGACGCCGCATGACAAAATGACTGCGGTCTTACCGGTCCCCTGCCTTGCAACTATAAGTAATAATTTTTCTGAGGACAAGCGTGACCGAACGTCCAGGCGGCGAGCCAACAAAATTAATCGGGATATTCCCAATCGGATCGCTTCGGCATCTTCCGGCTGCTCCGCCGGAGCAACAGAACTTAGCCTTGCGGTATGCCCCTCGTTTAAGCAGCGAAGGCCGCGGCGTGAGCACATCGGCCGTCATGACGAAAAAATGACGGCGCGCGATCCTGCCTCGAAGCGCCAAGGCCGTCGTTTTCTGGTGCATGCTGTGGTTGTATGCCGCATAACGTCGTACTAAGGTTTATCCCTGCCGCGCCTCCGCCCGGCGAAGCACTGACGTTCCCACTTACATGATGGACGCACCCATGAACGAAATCAGCAACTGGAAACATCCCTACCGCGCCGGCAAGTGGCTCCCGGCCGACCAAAAGGTGCTGGAGAACTGGCTCGCCGCTCTGATCGATCATGTGACCAAGCATCCGAAGCCGTTGCATCCCGTCATCGAGGACTTCAAGGCGCTGATCGAGGGCGATGCGCAGGTCTACATGCTGTTCCACATGATGTTCGAGCAGGTCCCGACAAAGCCGCCCTACAACAACGACCCGAACGGCAAGCCGCAGGTGCGCGACTATCATTTGATGCTGAGGCTGTTCAACGCCATCATGACCCGCGCGCCCGAATGGAGCGAAACCGCCCTGGTCTCCGGCCTGATCGGGTTCCCGATCAACGCCATTCTCGATTGGCCGATGGGCACCGGCGGCGGCTTCACCGCCTTTCTCGACCCGAGGGTCAATGCGCGATTTCGCGCGATGCTGGACGAGTGGGCGCGCTTCCTGGGCTCGACGGATTCGACCTACGTTCTCAGCGACGATCCCAAATCGGGCTGGTTCGGCGTCGAGGCGATGGCGGCGATGCCGGATTTCGACAAGACGTTCGTCTGCGATCCCGCGGCCCCGCATCACGGGTATACTTCCTGGGACGATTTTTTTACGCGCCAGTTCCGGCCCGGCTTGCGCCCGGTCGCCGCACCGGACGACGACAGCATTATCGTCAACGCCTGCGAGTCGGCGCCCTACCGCATCGCGCAAAATGTGAAGCAGCGCGACCGCTTCTGGATCAAGGCGCAGCCCTATTCGATGCAGCACATGCTGGCCGACGATTCTTTGGCGCCGCAATTCGTCGGCGGCACCGTCTACCAGGCTTTCCTGAGCGCGCTGAGCTATCACCGCTGGCACAGTCCGGTCAGCGGCAAGGTCGTGAAGGCCTACGTCCAGGCCGGGACCTATTATTCGGAGGCCCAGTCGGAAGGTTTCGATCAATCCGGTCCGAACGAGTCGCAGGGCTACATCACCGAGGTGGCCGCGCGCGCCATGATCTTCATCGAGGCCGACAATCCTGCGATCGGGTTGATGTGCTTCATGCCGGTCGGCATGGCCGAAGTCTCGACCTGCCAGATCACGGTGTATGAAGGCCAGCACGTGAAGAAGGGCGATCAACTCGGCATGTTCCACTTCGGCGGATCGACCCACTGCCTGATCTTCCGCCCCGGCGTGAAGCTGACCTTCGACATGCACGGCCAGACGCCGGGCCTGAACTCGTCGAATATACCGGTCAACGCCAACATCGCCAAGGTCGGGTGATCGTTGCGGCACACCAATCTAGCCTTGCGAAAACATCGTTGAATAAATCGTCATGGCGCCGATGCCGATCGTGACGATGCCTACGCCCGCCTGCAGGCCGCGATTGGCCCAGGTGAGCCATCGCGCGGACACCGCCAGCGGCACCGCGATCACGACCGACAACGCGCCCATCCCCAGCATTGAGCCGATGCCGAACAGCAGAACATAAAACATTCCGGTGGCGGGATTTGCGGCCTGCGATATCGCAAGCACAAGAAGTGCGGCTGAGCCTGCCATGCCGTGCATCAATCCGACCAGCAGCGAGCGCCAGCGAAAGCCGTGCTGATGCAGATGCGTGCTTTGCTGATGCGGGATGGTTTCGTCGGCATGGCTGTGGACATGGATGTGCTGCGTGCCGTCGCCATGCCGGTGCGCATGAAAATGCACGCGGTCGCGCCATAGCCGCCACAATACATGCGCGCCGAGACCGACCAGCATGACGCCGACCGCGGTTTCCAGCGGACGCGCGAGATGCTCGGGGATGGCGTGACCGAGCAGGATCGCCACGCCGGCGAAGGCGAACAGCGTCAGCGTATGACCGAGCCCCCAGGTCAGGCCGTGTTTGACGATATCGGACACGTCGGTGCGGCGGGCGGCGATGCTCGACACCGCCGCGATATGATCGGCTTCCAGCGCATGCTGCATGCCGAGCAGAAAGCCGAGCCCCAGAATTCCGAACATGCGTTTCCCTTATCCAGCGCAGAACTTTATAGCTGCCCAGCCAGAGTGAGTCGAACCGCCGCCAATGCCATCGAAGGTTGCGACCACCTCCGTCATGGCCGGGCTTGACCCGGCCATCCATCTTCTTTGAATCTTGCGAAGATGGATGGATACGCGAATCAAGCCCGCGTATGACGGGTTTGCATATGGCGCGCTCGTGCATTTCATTGCTCGCTTCCTTCGGGCCAAGCGTCATCGCTGCCCGCAAATGCATTCGCGTGAATGGGAGTTTCAGGGGACCTCGCTCTCGATAAGAAGAGAGGGAGGCGGAACGCCGAAAAGGCGCACCTTGTAGTGTAGTGACCGCAGCTTGTTTCCCGGATCGCCGGGAAATAGAGGCCACGGCAACGCCTCTCGACGTTCCGCCACGGCGGTTTCTGTCCCTGGGGCCTAACTTCCGAGCGCAGGCCCGAGCCGAAGCTCGCCATCCAGGCAGGTTACCCCACCCTTCACCTGGCTCGTCCAGCCATTGAAGGCAGAGCCCCGTAGTGGGCCCGGACGGCTACCCAAGGCCTCCCGGGTGCGCAGGGCACGACCCCCACGCCCGCAGGCGCCGCATCCCGCCCCGCGCTACAAGCGTCCCGGCAACGCCCCTCAAGTGGGACGGGATAGAGAGGAATTTAGTCCACAAGCCAAACTTTGTCAAGCGGCATGTTTTATCGATCCGACGTCGCTATAATGAATTTCAAAGCGTAGTCTCAAGTTGGATACGGGTGAGTGTAATGAAGCTTCAATATCTGGGTCTCTTAGCTCTCATTCTGATGTCTTTCGCGACCATTGCGGCCATTGCAACTGCACTTTATTTATACCGGTGGCGCCAAATTATTACGTCGCAGCAAGCACTCTTCGTTCCAGAAGAGCTAATCGCCCAGCTGCAATCTTTACGAGAGGGACTTAACAACAATACGAGTATTACAACCGAATCAGTCAGACGAAATCAAGCGAGCTTCTCAGCCGTCGACAAAAAACAAAATGACGTGAGTTCACTTGTTGCGCAGGTCTTAGACGCGTCAACTACTTGGCAGAAAGCACTCGATGAAAGAGATGCAGAAATACGCAAACTGAAATCAGGCTACGACTTAGAAGTCTTTCGTCGTTTCATAGCGCGTTTTGCGAGAGTACGAATTGCAATTGACACATTTAGCTCCGAAAGTCCTCCCGACCCCAAGGCTCTTGTTCAATTGAGTCGATTGCTTGATGACGCATTTGACGAGTGCGGGGTCGAACAATTTAGACCGATTGTCGGTGAAGACTACCGAAGCGCATCTGGCGTTGACGACAATCCAAAGAAACTCGCGACTTCCAACCCTGATGACGCGTATCGAATAGCTGAAACGATTTCTCCCGGATTCCGGTCCCGACTGACAAACGAAACAACCGTTCTAGTTCCAGCTCGCGTTAGCGTTTACATTTATCAAGCAGGAGCTGAGTGATGGCAGCTGTCATAGGCATCGATCTTGGGACGAGCTTTTCCGTGGTAGCCGTTATCGACAAGACAGGCCGCCCTCAAATCGTGCCTAACAAAGATTCGAAGAATCTAACCCCGTCGTGCATCGTACAACGTGACGGCGAAGTCATGGAGGTTGGTGAATTTGCTCGTCGTCAATGGGGAAACGCCCCCGAGACAGCAGCTGCTCGTTTTAAGCGAGATATGGGAACCTCCGTGCTATACGAAATTAATGGCATGCAATTTAGCCCAACGCAGCTGAGTACTTTGGTGCTCAAACGACTTTACGCAGATGCCACTCTTCGGCTTGGCCCAATCGCGGAGGCGGTGGTTACTATTCCTGCGAATTTTGCTCACGAAGCTAGAGAAGCCACGCTGACGGCTGCTAAAGCTGCTGGATTAAACGTCAACTTCATCATCAATGAACCCACTGCCGCGGCCCTCTATTACGCTTTCAAACATGGGAACGAGCTAAACGGCATTTACGCCGTCTATGACCTAGGCGGAGGCACATTCGACATTTCGATCATTAATGTTGTGGGATATGACGTTGAAGTTTTGGCAACAAACGGTATCTCGAAGCTCGGAGGAGACGATTTCGACTTAGCCCTACAGAATATGGTCGCTCGAAAATTTAAGGAACTAACAGGGAGAACGATGAATCGTGACGATTACACAAGGAACCACGCAGAAGAAGACAAAAAATCTCTTTCCTTGCGGAAGCAGGTAACTGCACGTGTCGATCGCGAACTAATCGATATCCGCCGGGACGAATTTGAAGAAGCTGTTTCCTCATTTATCACTCAAGCGGAAATGTTGTGTGAAGCGACCGTAGAGGATGCCAACCTTTCCTTTCGCGATATTGCGGGAACGCTGTTGGTCGGCGGCAGCACTCGAATTCCGTTGATTCGCGAGAGCGTTGAGAAGGTTTTCGGTAAACCGCCAATCACATCGGAAAATGCAGACGAGATCGTAGCTTTAGGAGCGGCCTTATATAGTGCCTACAAGGGCGACAAGGCGAACCTATCTGCTGCCCAGAGGAGTGCCATTTCGCGGGTAACGGTGACGGAGAAGACAAGTAAGTGCTTCGGAACACTCTCGCTCGGATTCAACTCTGTCCGGAATGAGCGAGCAATTGTTAACACAATCCTCATTCCAAAAGGGACCGTCATCCCCTGCTCCATCACATCGTCATTTTATACCCTACGGGAGGGGCAGACTGCTGTCAGCTGTGAGGTTACAGAATCGACCTCACCCGAGACTGACCCACGATTTGTGAAGCTGATTTGGACTGGAAGTCTGGATCTACCGGATGGACGACCATCAGGACAAGAAATCAAGGTCACTTTCGCCTACGATGAAAATCAAGTGATGAAGTGTTCCTTTCTGGATGTCGGCACCGGTCGGAAGCGTGAAATCGATATCTCGCACCGAGCCGCGCAAGCTGGCGATACGAGCGAGATCGATCAATTTTTGGTGGAATAGTGGAAGCTATTTTCGGCTTAATCGGTCTTGTTCTTTTTTGGGTTGCCTTCAATTGGGTGATCCGAGCTGGGTTTGGCACGGTTCGAGCGGTTGCAAGGACTGCATCCGGAAAAGGTTCATTCGCCGATAATTTTCAGGCCAGCGTCGTTGGAATGAAGCCTATTGAAGTTCGTCTTTGGGATGACAATTCAACCGAAGGAATGGAAGTCAAAGAAATTCAGGTTAAAGGTCTGTTGCCAATCAACAACGCATATCGCCTTGGATTTATAACCTCTGTTTTTGACGACACTTCAGGCAAGTACGAACCCGTAATTTCGTCCATGGATCAATTTCAAGAAGCTCGCACACTTGCGTATCAGCACGCAGTCGATGTCGGCATGACGGATCCGGGCATAGGATTCATAGGATGGGTACGAGTCGGTGTTGTGCTGCCTCAACTATTGGGAACTCCTTACGGGGGTAAGAGACAACTTGTTGCGGTTATTCGGCTGGTCAATCTTGAGAACAAACCAGAAATCACCAATGGTTTTCACGACAACGATCAGGTCGGAATTCTCTGGCAAAGAGCACTCTCGTTTAGCTGTGAGATTAAAGCCAAAGGCTACTTGGAAATTGAAGAGAGCCGAAACGCAGCAAGAGCGTTATGCGTGAAAGTTGCGATGGTGATTGCGATGTGGGATGGCTCGTTGAGCAGTCAAGAAGGTGAACTTTTAAAAGCATGGATCGAAAAGGTGCTGGGGAGTTATGATGGAGAACGTCGAGAAAAATTAAAGGAGTCCCTCAACAGTGCTATGAAGGAGGCGTATTCCTCCGCGAAAAACAACACGCTCGATTTCGTCGATTTAGTCAGGATGCTCAAAGAAAAAGGTGATGAAACGACAAAATATGAGACCATTGAACTCTGCTACGATCTGCTCGCCAGCAAGGGAACCGCGAGTGGCGATAGCGCTCGTGTGATCGACCTTGTGGCAAAATCTCTGGACCTCGACATTACAGAACTCGAAAAGATTCGCGATGTTAAGATAGTTGGGCTGGCTGCCGGTTTGTCTCGTAGCGACTCGGTTGAGCAGTTATTGGGTATCGATCCAAGATGGGATTCGGAAAAAATCAAACGACACCTTCGCAATGAATTCCAAAAATGGAACAATCGCCTAACTGCCTTGCCGGAAGGTGCGGATCGCGAGAGCGCGCAACAGATGTTGGACGCTATCTCAGAAGCAAGAAAGCGTTATGGTTGAAAACCTGCTCTCCGCTCGTCAACGCGCTAAAAAATTGCGTTTCAGCGGAGATATGCCGTCTGACACGACTATCGAGGATTTCGGTGGGCTAGCTGAAACTCGCGAGCAGTTGTATCAAGGAGCAATAGAGGTATCAGCTCTCCTTACGCCCGAATTGCATAAGCGATTTTGCAAGGTCTGCGAACGTCTCGATGTGCCGAATGATCTTGTTACATCATTCATCTATTCTTCGAAAGATATTCAAGGTGAATGTTACGCTAGCGGAGATGGTTGCGTGCTTCGTTTTTCTTCAGGTCTCGTTGACCTGCTTGATGAAGCAGAGTTCGAGTTTGTTATTGGACATGAGCTCGGTCACTTCCTATTGGATCATCACTCAGTTAACGTACAAGCTAATCACGCCGGTCTCGAATATTTCCGAAAACGCCGATCGCAAGAGATTTCCTGTGACAGGATCGGGTTGATCGCCTGCTCGTCACTAGATACAGCTCTGCGCGCACTCATGAAGACGGTATCGGGGTTGACCGAACGGCATCTAAGATTTGATGTCCTCGCTTTCATCTCCCAGCTGCGAAAGATAGAATCTTCGAAAATTGACGCGTCCCTGACCACTCACCCATCGATGCTGATTCGTGCAAAGGCCCTTCTTTGGTTTTCGCTCAGCGACTTTCTCTCGCGGAGGGAGGACTCTAAATATTTTGATCAATTGAAAAAGATAGATGGGCGCGTCGAACGTGACCTGAATAAATTTGTTGATGGAGCAGCTCAAGAACGAATTTCTAATTTGAAGGAAGATTTGTTGCTATGGATGGTCGCAACCGAAATAACACGAATCGGCGTTTTTTCGGCTACCGCTCAAAACCAAGTACAATCTAGATTTGGTCAAGAGACATCTGAAAAGCTACGGTCGTTTTTGGGCTCTCTGTCTAAGTCGACAGCAGAGTCGATTGTCTTTGAAAAATTGGTATCTGTTCGAGATGAGCTGGAAGCGGTCATTCCAAAGGAGTTTCTTGCACAGATTTCTATCTTGGAAGGTGAATCTCGCAATATCCTTCGAGATACGAAGTGAGTGAGGTTCGGCACGAGCGGCTTTAGCCCCCCTCACCTCTCCGCAAACGCCCGCTCCACCACGAACTGCCCCGCCTCGCCATGGTTGCCCTCGACAAACCCCTTCCCCGCCAGCATCGCGCGCATATCGCTCACCAGCGCCAGGCTGCCGCAGATCATCACCCGATCATGTTCCGGCGCGAGCGGGGCGAGGCCGGCGTCGGCGAAGAGTTTGCCTGAAGCGATCAGGTCGGTGATGCGGCCGCGGTTCCTGAAGGGGTCGCGGGTGACGGTCGGGTAATAGATCAGCTGGTTGCGCACGAGGTCGCCGATCAGCTCGTCGTTCGGCAGGCGCTCGGTGATCATCTCGCCATAGGCGAGTTCGGCGACGCGGCGGCAGCCGTGCAGCAGCACTATCTTCTCGAAGCGATCGTAGGTTTCCGGATCCTTGATCACGCTGAGGAAGGGCGCGAGCCCGGTGCCGGTGCCGATCAAATACAGGTTGCGGCCGTCCTCAAGATTGTCGATCACCAGCGTGCCGGTGGCCTTGCGGCTGACGATGATCTCGTCGCCGGTTTTCAGATGCTGGAGCCGCGAGGTCAGCGGGCCGTCCGGCACCTTGATGGAAAAGAATTCCAGCCGGTCCTCGTAATTGGCGCTGGCGACGCTGTAGGCGCGCAGCAGCGGCTTGTCGCCTATTCTGAGGCCGATCATGGTGAACTCGCCGTTGCGAAAACGGAACGACGGATCGCGGGTGGTGGTGAAGGAGAACAGCGTGTCGGTCCAGTGATGGACGCTGAGAACGCTTTCCTGGTTGAAGTTGCTCATCTCGCGGGTCCTTTATTTCTCCCTCTCCCCGCTTGCGGGGAGAGGGTGGGGTGAGGGGGAGTCTCCACCGGCTCCGGACTCGCGGAGAGTCCCCCTCACCCGGATGTCATCTTCGATGCCATCCGACCTCTCCCCGCAGGCGGGGAGAGGTGACTTGAAACGGTGGCGCAATCATTTGTATACATTCATTCGTATGCGAATGAATAATCCAGCTTGATCCAACCGTCAAGCCGCGGGCAAGATGCGATCACGAAATTAGTCATTCCGGGGCGCGCCTCTTCGGCGCGAACCCGGAATCCAGCAGCACGGTACTCTCTTCTGGATTCCGGGTTCGCTCGCCAAGAGGCGAGCGCCCCGGAATGACGGGCTAGAGGCACTAGGCAAAAAGGACAAAATCCATGGCCCACGACGCCCCCGCGGCCGCCGGCCCGAGCAAGCTGGTGATCCGCAATATCGGGCTGCTGCTGTCGGGCATGATGGAAAAGCCGATCCTCGATGCGGATACGATCGTCGCGGAGAACGGCAGGATCACCGCCATCGGCCGCGCCAAGGACATCGACGCGCAAGGCGCCACCACGCTCATCGACGCCAACGGCACCACGGTGACGCCGGGGCTGATCGACAGCCACGTCCACCCCGTCGCCGGCGACTGGACGCCGCGGCAGAACCAGATCGGCTGGATCGACAGTTTTCTCAACGGCGGCGTCACCACCATGATCTCGGCGGGCGAGGTGCACATGCCGGGCCGGCCGCGCGACGTGGTCGGCGTCAAGGCGATGGCGATTTTCGCGCAGCGCGCGTTCGACAATTTCCGCCCCGGCGGCGTCAAGGTGATGGCCGGCGCGCCGGTGATCGAGCCCGGCATGGTCGAGGAAGATTTCAGGGAGATGGCGGCGGCCGGCGTGAGATGGCTCGGCGAAGTGGGCTTAGGCGGCGTCAAGGATGGACCGACCGCGCGCAAGATGGTGGCGTGGGCGCGGAAGTACGGCATGAACAGCACGATCCACACCGGCGGCCCGTCGATCCCCGGCTCCGGGCTGATCGACGCCGATGTGGTGCTGGAAGCGGATACTGATATCGTTGGCCATATCAATGGCGGCCACACCGCGCTGCCCGACGGCCAGATCCGCTGCATCTGCGAGGGCTGCAAGCGCGGGCTCGAGCTGGTGCACAACGGCAATGAGCGCGCGGCGCTCTATACCTTAAGGATCGCGCGCGAGATGGGCGATCTCTCGCGTGTGATTCTCGGCACCGATGCGCCGGCGGGCTCCGGCGTGCAGCCGCTCGGTATCCTGCGCATGATATCGCTGCTGTCGTCGCTCGGCGAGGTACCGGCGGAAATCGCGTTTTGTTTCGCCACCGGCAACACCGCGCGGATGCGTGCGCTGGACTGCGGCATGGTCGAAGTCGGCCGCGCGGCGGATTTCGTCATCATGGACAAGGCGCAGCATTCGGCCGGCAAGAACCTTCTCGACAGCGTGCAGCTCGGCGACCTCCCGGGCATCGGCATGACCATCATCGATGGCATCGTGCGCACCCAGCGCAGCCGCAACACCCCGCCGGCGACGGAGGTGCCGGAGATTGTCGGACATTGATGGGGTACCGTCATTCCGGGGCGCCGCGAAGCGGTGAGCCCGGAATCCATAACCACGATTGGGGGTTATGGATTCCGGGCCCACGCCAAGAGGCGTGTCCCGGAATGACGAAAGAATTAATTCAGATGAGGCCAACATGACCACGCCGCTCGATCCGGTTATCGCGCAGATCATTCCGCTGCTGCCGTTGCGCGATCCCGCGACCATGACGCCGCAAAGCGCGCGCGATGCGCTGCGCGCGCTCGCCGCCTCCCGCGCGGCCGTGCCGCCGCCGCCTGTGCAGAGCGCCATCGATATTGAAGTGAAAGGTGCGGCCGGGCGGCTCGCCGCGCGCGTTTACCGCGTGTCGGACGAACAAGCGCCGACGGTGGTGTTTTTCCACGGCGGCGGCTGGGTCGCCGGCGATCTTGAAACCCATGACCGGCAGGCGCGCCTGCTCGCGATCGAGACCGGCGCTGTCGTGATCTCGGTCGACTACCGGCGTCCGCCGGAAACGCGGTTTCCCGGCGCGTTCGAGGACGGTTTTGCCGCGCTGCGCGACGTGATCGCGCGCATCGTCGAATTCGGCGGCGACAGCACGCGCGTCGGCGTCGCCGGCGACAGCGCGGGCGGTAATCTGGCCGCAACGATCGCAATCGCCTGCCGCGACGCGGGCTTCGAGCTCGCCGCGCAGTTGCTGGTCTATCCCGCGACCGACGTCACCGGGGCCTACGCCGACGCAAGCGAGAATGCGCGCTTTCCCTCGCGCAAGGAAAACGCCGAAGGCTATTTCCTGTCGCGCGCGGCAATGGAGTGGTTCGCCGGCCATTATCTCGGCGACGCGAAGCATGGCGCGGACTGGCGCGTGTCGCCGCTGCGCGCGCAAAGCCTCGCCGGCGTAGCGCCCGCGGTGGTCTGCACCGCGTGGTTCGATCCGCTACGCGACGAGGGCAAGGCCTATGCCGACGCGCTTGCCGCCGCCGGCGTCGCGACGAAAACTCATGAGGGCTTAAGCCTGATTCACGGCTATTTCGGCCTCGGCGAAGCCTCGCAAGCCGCGAAGCTCGAAGCGCAACGCGCGCGCGCCGATTTCAAGGCGCTGCTCGACCACGGAGTGTAGCGCGTCGAAATCCTGCGCGGACGCGAAATCGCTACTTGTAGAACTCGTCAAGCTCCACCGGCAGCCTCACTTCCGTGCCGCGCTTCGCGGAGAGGTCCATCGCCATGGTCAGCAGCAAATTGCGGTGGCCGTCGGCGGCGGAGGCGTGCGGGGTTTTCAGGCCGGTTTGGATGCGGGTGAACCATGAATTGGTCTCGTCGCGCATCGGGCCCCACAGCTGGCCGTCGTTGATGTCGCCGGGCGGATAGGAGGTGAGGAAGTCGACGTGGCGTTCGAATTCCGGCTTGTAGTCGCGCGAGGTATAGCCGGCGCCGATCGGCTTTTCGGTCGCCATTACCAGGTCGCGATGGGTGTCCTCGATGTCGATGACGCCTTCGGTGCCGACGATGCCGACCTGCAGGCCGTACACCGCACCGGGCCACACATGCGGCAGCGCCCAGCTGATGTTCATGCTGAAAATCGTGCCGTCGTGCATGGTGAAGATGCCGAAGGTCGCGTCCTTGGTGCCCCACATCGCCAGCGCCTTGTCGACCGAGCGGGCATAGACCGACACCGGAATCTTGCCTTCCATCAGATACATCGACATGTCGAGCGCGTGCGTGCCCGACACCACCATCGGAGTCAGGTTGTGGCGCTGGTTGGTCTTGCGGATGGTGGCGATCGGCACCATGCGGTTCATGAACGCGCGCGTCACCACCGAGGTGACGTCGCCGATCTCGCCGCGGGCGAGTTTTCCTTTCACCGCCTGAAAGCGGCGGCGGAAGCGGTTGGTGTAGCCCATCACCGCGTCGACGCCGGCTTGCTCGATCGCGCTCAGCACCTTCGCCGACTCTTTGGCGTCGGTCGCCAAGGGCTTTTCGATGAACAAATCGAGTTTGCGCTCGCATGCGGCCAGCAGCGGGCCGACATGGGCGTTCTCGTCGGTCGCAACGATCGCCGCGGTGACCTCCGGGCGTTTCAACAATTCGTTGTAGTCGGTGGTGAAGAAATCAGCCTTGGTGTCCGCGGCGAGCCTCTCGCCCACCTCGGCATTGGAGTCGCACAGCCCAAGCCAGCCGATGCCGGGATAGTCGCGCGCGAACTCGGCCCGGATGCGGCCGATGGTGCCGCAGCCGACGATGGCGAGGCCGATTTGCTTGCGCGGTGGTCGCATGGGGTGTCCTCTTTCTCTGCGTCATGCGCGGGCTTGACCCGCGCATCCATCCCTCTTCGCAAGAATCTTTCGAAGAGGATGGATTGCCGGGTCAAGCCCGGCAATGACGAATTCTCGTGTCCCGGACGCGGTGCGGCATTCTTCATGCCGCTCCGCAGAGCTGGGACCCCGGTTCTTCTTTAGCAAGCGGGGCCCCGGCTCTGCAGCGCACCGCAAGAGCGCTGCGCTGCGTCCGGGGCACGCGCGGCTACACCGGCGTGCGGAATTTCTTGTAAAGCTCCTGCACCGCGGACAGAGACTGGTTGTTGAGCGGGAGGCTGACCGGCTCGCCACTCTCCGCGGAGAGATCCGCGCCCAGATACGTCTCCATCACGCGGCGCGCGCTTTCAGGCGACACCATTGGTGGGGTGTCGCGCAGGACGCATTCGAGGAAGTGCATGGTCTCGGGCGCCATCTGCCCGGCATAGACGTGATCGACCCACTCGCCCGGCATGGTCGACATCGGATATTGCGTGCCGTCCTTGATGGTGTTGAGCCAGTTGGAACGCTGGGTATCGTCGAGGAATAGCGAGCCTTCCGTGCCGGTGATCTCGATGGTGGTGGCGCAGTAGTTCGGATAGCTCGGCGGCAGGTTCCAGCCGCCGCCGATCGACACCAGCACGCCATTGTTCATGGTCACGGTGCTCCACATGATGTCATAGGAGCCGTTGACGTCCTTCATGTAGCCGTAGGCGCCTTGCGAATAGACGCGGATCGGTTTTGCCGGCTCCAGCAGCCAGAACACGAAATCGAGGTCGTGCGTCGACTCCATTGCCGCCGGCGACAGCCGGCCGCGGCTGGCGATCTTCTTGCCGAGGCTGCGCGACAGGTGCCGGCTCACCATCACCGACACCGGTTTTCCGAGCGTGCCGTCGCCGAGCTTTTTCTTGGCGTAGGCGAGGCGGGTGTTGAAGCGCTGCGAATAGCCGATGGTGAATTTGAGATTGCCGCGCCGCGCGATCTCGATCAATTCGTCGGCCTCGAACAGTTCGAGCGCGATCGGCTTTTCCAAGAGCACGTGCTTGCCGGCCTTGAGGCAATCCCGCGCGATCGGATAGTGGTTCGATTCCGGCGTGGTCGAGATGTAGACCACCTTGATGCGGTCGTTCCTGATAATGTCCTGATAGTCCAGCGTCGCGGTTGCCGCGCCGGTCAACCGCTCGACCTCGGCGAGACGCTCGGGCCTGATTTCGCAGATGTGAAGCTTGTCCACGAGTGAGGAGCGCGACAGCGTTTCCGCCCGTATGCCCCCGCACCAGCCGGTTCCGATCACCGCGACTTCGACTTGTTGCACGCTGGGGTTTCCTTTCATTGGAGTCTGTCATTCGCGGGTTCGTCGGAGTTCGTCATACGCGGGCTTGACCCGCGTATCCATCTTCTTCGCAAGACTCTTTCGAAGGGGATGGATTGCCGGGTCAAGCCCGGCAATGACGAGGCGACGGGCTAGCCTCGTGTCCCGGACGCGGTGCGGCATTCTTCATGCCGCTCCGCAGAGCCGGGACCGTTCCAAACACCGGCGTTCGTTACGGCCCCGGCTCTGCAGCGCACCGCAAGCGCGCTGCGCTGCGTCCGGGGCGCGGCTACTCCTTCTGCAACCTCACTCCACCTTGATGCCGATTTCGTCGATCACCGCTTTCCATTGCCGCGCCTGCTCATCCAGCACGGCGGCGAACTCCTCGGGTGTTCCCATCCTTGCTTCCACGCCGAGGGCGTCCAGGCTGGCGCGGACCTCGGCTGACCGCAGGCCGTCGTTTACGGCGCCGTTCAATCGTCCAATGATCGCCACCGGCGTGCCTGCCGGCGCGAGCAGGCCGAATATCACTTCGGTCGGGAAGCCGGATATTCCTAACTCCTGAAAGGTCGGCGTTTCCGGCAGCTCCGGCCAGCGGCCTTGGCTGGTCACGGCAAGGGCTTTAAGTTTCCGCTCCTTGAAGTAAGGCAACACGGTCGACCTGTTGTTGAATATCATGTCGATATGTCCGCCGAGCACGTCGGTAAGCGCCGGCGCGCCGCCCTTGTACGGCACGAACTGAATGTCGGTGCCGGTTCTGGTCTTGAAGAACTCGCCGGCAAACTGCGTGTAGATGCCGGGCGGAGCGCCGTATTTCAGCTTTCCCGGATTAGCCTTGGCGTATTTGACAAGTTCCTCGCAGGTATCGGCCGGCACGCGCGGCGACAGCGCAAGCGCCAGGGAGTCGGTATAGATCATGGCGACCGGAGCGAACGATCCGACCGGTTCGAAACCCAAATTCGTGTAAATCGCTCCGCTGATCGCGTTCACATTGGTCCCGCCGAGCAACAAGGTGTAGCCATCGGGTGCGGCGGTAGCGACGGTTTTGGCGCCGATCCTTCCGCCCGCGCCCGCCTGATTTTCGACGATGACGTTGTGGCCGAGTCTCGGTGAGAGCGACTGCGCAACCAGCCGGGCGGCAACATCGGTCGGTCCACCGGCAGGAAAAGGAACAACGAGCTTGATCGTGCGGTCCGGGTATCCTTCCGCACCGCCCGCTTCAATCCCCGACCAAAGGAAAACCAGCAGCAGCGCGAGCAGCGCGGCGCTGCGTTGCACGACGGGCAGCCGAATTGCTGCAGGCGCAGGTTCAAGAGGTTGCATTCCGCCCTCCTTGATACGTTCAACCTTGTCATACGCGGGCTTGACCCGCGTATCCATCTTCTTCGCGAGAGTCTTTCGAAGAGGATGGATTGCCGGGTCAAGCCCGGCAAAGACGGACGGAGAAACATTCGTGTCCCGGACGCGGTGCAGCGTTCTTTACGATGCACCGCAGAGCCGGGACCGTCAAATACCGGCGTTCGTTACGGCCCCGGCTCTGCAGCGCACTACGCCGCGAAGAGCGGCGCACTGCGCTGCGTCCGGGGCACAGTTGCTCCTCCCCGCGCCTTAATCCGCACGCACGCCGCTCTCTTCGATCACCCTGGTCCACTTCGCGGTCTCAGTATCCATGTAGGCACGAAACTCCTCCGGCGACTTGCTGGCCACCGCGATCGCGCCGACGTTGCGCATGCGCGCCTGGATCGCGGGGTCCGCCAGCACCTGGACGATCGCGGCGTGCAGCTTCTCGACGATCGGGCGCGGCGTGCCTGATGGCACCAGCACGCCCTGCCAGGACGACGTCACGAGGTTCGTGTATCCGAGCTCATGCATGGTCGGGATGTCCGGCAGCTCGGCCATTCGCTCGCGGGTCGTGACCGCAAGCGCCTTGACCTTGTTGCCCTTCACGAACTCCATCGCCGACGAGATGGTGGTGAACATCAGATCGACATGCCCGCCGAGCACGTCGGTCACCGCGGGACCCGCGCCGCCCTTGTAGGGTACGTGCACCATGTCGAGCCCGGCATCTTTCCTGAACACCTCCATCTCCAGCCGGTTCAGCGTGCTGCTGCCGGGCGTGGCAAAGGTGACCTTGCCCTGGTTCGCCTTCACATAGGCGATCAGCTCGCCGACGCTGCTGGCCGGAAAGTCGAGCCGCGTGATCAGGATGCTCGGCGTGTCGGCGCAAATCGAAACCGGGGCCAGATCCTTGTCCGGGCTGATGCGCATGTTGGAGTAGACGCCGGGGTTGATCGACAGCGTGCCGACATTGCCGAGAAACGTCGTGTAGCCGTCGGGTGCGGCGCGCGCAGCGACCTCGGTACCGATGATGCCGGCCGCACCCGGCCGGTTATCGACCACGATCTGCTGGCCGAGGATCTGGCTGACGCCGGCCTGGATGGTGCGGGCCACGAAATCGGAAGCGCCGCCGGGCGCGAACGGCACGATCATCATGACGGGCCTGGTGGGATAGGTGCCGGCGTCCTGCGCAGAGGCCAAAGCGCCGAGCAGCAGCAACGTTGCGCCGCCGAGCGCCGCGGTGATTGCGGTTCCAATTCGCTGCCGTGATGCCATGGTTCGTTCTTGTGCTGAATCTCTGGCTGATGCGATCGATAGACCCATTACCGTACTGCCGTGTTTTCGACCAGCACTAACGCAGCGACGGAGTTCGTGCCCCGGACGCAGCGCAGCGCGTAGCTCTTCGCGGAGCGGTGCGCTGCAGAGCCGGGGCCGTAGCGGACGCCGGTGGTTGGTACGGTCCCGGCTCTGCGGAGCGGCATGAAGAATGCCGCACCGCGTCCGGGACACGAGACGATGCAGGCGATCAATCCCGCCTGAAGCGGTAGTTGAATCGATCGCCATCCGCCGTGACCAGGCCCGCGGTCGGCGCCGGAAAATGGATCGGCAGAATCAGCGTGTCGGTCTCCGCCACCGAGGATAAAAACTTGCGGCGCGACACCGCCGCCTGTTTGCCGTCCCAGTCGACCCGCGGCGACCAGTCCGGCTCGCGGCACTGGATCACGTGATGCATCATGTCGCCGGTCACCACCGCGCGCTGGCCGCGGGAAAAAATGTTGACGCAGCAATGGCAGGGCGAATGCCCCGGCGTCGGCGTCAGCGTGATGGTGTCATCGAGCGCGTAGTCGTCACCCACCAGCAGCGCTTGTCCTGCTTCAACGATCGGCAGGCAGTTGTCGCGAAACACCTTGCCGGGCGGATTGGCGCCGCGCGCGTGTTCCGCTTCCCACACCGCATATTCCCTTTTGTGAAACACGTATTTCGCATTCGGGAACGTCGGCACCCAGCGGCCGTCGCGCAGCGTCGTGTTCCAGCCGGTATGGTCGATATGCAGATGGGTGCAGAACACATAGTCCACCTGGTCGTAGGCGATGCCGAGCGCAAACAGTTCGTTGCGCCAGCGCTCCTTGCCGGGAAAATCGAACGGCGGCGGATGGCCCTTGTCCTCGCCGGTGCAGGTATCGACCAGAATAATGTGATGCGGCGTCCGCACCACAAAAGTCTGGTAGGTGATCACCATCAGTCCGAGTGCGGCGTCGAACACCTCCGGCTCCATCGAGGGCAGATGATGCTTGAACACCGCCTCGTCATAGGCCGGGAAGAAATCCTGCGGCCGCCGCCACGGGCCCTCGCGCTCGATCACCGCGTCGATGGTGATATCGCCGATTTGGAGTTGTCGCATTTTTTTGTCCTCCCATTTCGACATCGTCATTGCGAGCGAAGCGAAGCAATCCAGAAGTCACAAAGCAAGACTGGATTGCTTCGTCGCAAGGGCTCCTCGCAATGACGGAGGTCGTGCCCCGGACGCAGCGCAGCGCGTAGCACTTGGGGAGCGGTGCGCTGCAGAGCCGGGGCCCCGGTAATGTTGGCGTGAGAACCGGGGTCCCGGCTCTGCGGAGCGGCATGAAGAATGCCGCACCGCGTCCGGGACACGAGACGGCGCCCCGGAATGACGAGTCACCGCAGCTTGCTCAGCAGCGCGAGCAGGCTCTCGCGTTCCCTGGCATCCAGCGGCGCCAGCGTTTCGCGCGTGATGGCGAGCGCGTTGGGGGCGGCCTTCTCGGCCAGTTGCTGGCCGGCGCGGGTGAGGCTGACCAGCAGGCGGCGGCCGTCTTCGGGGTCGGCGCTGGTTTCGGTCAGGCCGCGCGCGGTGAGGCGGTCGATCACGCCCTTGATGGTGGCGACGTCCATCGCGGTCAGCCGGCCGAGCTGGTTTTGCGAGCACGGCCCGGTCTCGGTGAGCTTGGCCAATGCCGCCCATTGCGTCGGCGTGAGATTGATGCCGATTTCCTTTGCGAAGATGGTGGCGTGGCGCTGCCACACCTGGCGCAGGATGAAGCCGATCTGCTCTTCGAGCACGTAAGCCGGGCGTTGCGGTTTTGCGCTCCGTTTCGGTTGGACGCCCCTCGTCATGTGCCCTCCCGTCCCTACAGCGCCAGATGCGCGTCGCGGATGTCCGGACGTGCGTCAAGCTCGGCCATGGTGCCCGAGAAACAGATGCGTCCGCGCTCGACGATGTAAGCGCGGTCGGAGATCAGTTTGGCGAAATGAAAATTCTGCTCGGAAAGCACGATGCTGACGCCTTCCTTTTTCATGGTCAGGATGGCGTCGACCATCTGCTCCACGATCTTCGGCGACAGCCCTTCCGACGGCTCGTCCAGCAGCACCAGCGACGGATTGCCCATCAGCGTCCGCGCGATGGTCAGCATCTGCTGCTCGCCGCCGCTCATGCGCCCGCCCGGCCGGTTGCGCATTTCGGCGAGGTTTGGAAACAGCGTGAACAGCTTTTCGCGCGTCCACTGCGGCGCATTCGGCCGCGCCGGCTGACGGCCGACTTCGAGATTTTCGTCGACGGTGAGATCGGTGAAGATGCGGCGCTCTTCCGGCACATAGCCGAGCCCGCCGCGCACGATCGCGTGGGTCGGCTGATCCGACACATCCCGGCCCTCGAACATGATGCGACCGGTGCGTTGCGCGACGAGGCCAACGATGGAACGGAAGGTGGTGGATTTTCCGGCGCCGTTGCGTCCCAACAGGGCGACCACCTCGCCGTCGCCGACCTCGAGCGCGATATCGAACAGGATGTGGGCCGGGCCGTAATGGCTGTTGAGATCGGAAACCGAGAGCTTCATGGCGACGCTCCCTCGCGGTGACGCGCGTCGTAGACCAGGCCCTGCCCGAGATAGATGGCGCGCACCTGCGGATTGCGCCGCACCTCTTCCGGCGAGCCCTCGGCGATCAAGTTGCCGCGATTGAGCACCAGGATACGGTCGGCGTGTTCGAACACCACATCCATGTCGTGCTCGGTGAAGAGCACGCCGATCGATTGCTCGCGCGCGATGCGCGCGGTCAGCCGCATCAGCTCGATGCGCTCGCGCGGCGCCATCCCGGCGGTCGGCTCATCCATCAGCAGCAGCTTCGGCTGGTTGGCGAGCGCGATCGCAAGCTCGAGCCGCTTGAGGTCGCCATAGGCAAGCTCGCCGCACGGGCGCTCGGCATAGCCGGCCATGCCGACCAGTTCGAGCAGGCGGCCGGCTTCGCCGCGGGCGAATTTTGGCGTCGAATGCCACATGTCGAACAGCGCGCGGCGATGCGACACCAATGCGACCTGGACGTTTTCGCGCACCGTCATGGTCGGAAATGTCGCGGTGATCTGAAAAGTGCGCCCCACCCCGAGCCGCCAGATCGCGCGCGGCTTTTGGCCCGTGATGTCTTCTCCGAGCAGCTTTACGCGGCCGCTGTCGGGAATGTTCTGGCCGTTGAGCATGTCGAAGCAGGTGCTCTTGCCCGCGCCGTTGGGGCCGATCAGCGCGAGGATTTCGCCTGATCGCAGCGAGAACGACACGCCGCGCACGGCGTGGACGCCGCCATAGGATTTGGCCAGGCCTTCGACCGACAGCAATGTGGGCGCCATGCTCATTCGGCGGTCTCGATCCGGGATGCAAGGAGTGCCGGCTTCGGCGATTCAGGACGTCGGCGATTGCGAATCGTCTCCAGCATGCCGACGATGCCCTTGGGGAACGCGACCACGATCAGCACAATCACCGCACCCAACACCAGCTTGGACAGATCGGTCTGGCTCACCAGCCAGATATTCAGCGCCTTGAACACGATGGCGCCGACCACAGCACCCGACACCGTCTCGACGCCGCCGAGCAGCACCATCACCAGCGCATCGACCGAGAGCGAGATGCCGAGGCTGTCGGGAAACACGCTGCCTTTCAGATAGGCGAACAGCGCGCCGGCGATGCCGGCAACGGTGCCTGCGATCACGAACGCGGTCCACTGGATGCGCTTGCCGTCGATGCCGACAGCCTCGCTGCGCAGCAGCGAATCGCGCGTCGCCCGCAGCGCATAGCCGAACGGGGAGAGTACGATGATGCGCAACGCTGTCACCGCAAGTGCTGCTACGCCCAGCGACAGCCAATAAAAGCTCGCAGGCCCCGCCGCCCATTTCTCAGGCCAGACGCCGAGGATGCCGTTGTCGCCGCCGGTCACGCCTACCCACTGGAACGCGATCGACCACACGATCTGCGCAAACGCCAGCGTCAGCATCGCGAAGTAAACGCCGGACAATTGCACCGCGAAGAATCCGAAGATCGCAGCACCCGCGAGGCCAAGCAGCGGACCGAGCAACAGGCACGCGATCATCGGCAGCCCGGCGAGTTTTGCGAGGAATGCGACGCCGTAGGCGCCGAGCCCGAAATACGCCGCGTGGCCGAACGAGGCGAGCCCGCCGACCGACATCAAAAAATGCAGACTGGCGGCGAAGATCACATAGATCGCGATCTCCGAGCCGACGGTGAGCGCGTAGTTGCCGCCGACGAGCGGCAGCGCCGCCGCCACAACAAGCGCGGCGGTCGCCGCGAGGCGTTCGTTCGTCGTCAGCGGGCGCCATGGATTCACCGTCAGTCCCGGCGTGCGCCGCGCCGGCGCTTCCGGCTTGCCGAACAGGCCCCACGGCCGCACGATCAGCACCGCGGCCATCACCAGGAACACCAGAATAATGGAAATTTTTGGAAAGATCAGGATGCCGAACGCGTTGAGTTCGGACACCAGCACCGCGGCGACGAAAGCGCCGATGATGCTGCCGAGCCCGCCGATCACCACCACCACGAACACATCGACGATGATGCGCAGGTCAAGCGCGTGGTGCACGGCGTCGCGCGGAATCTGCAGCGCACCGCCGAACGCCGCCAGGAATACGCCGACCGCGAACACGCTGGTGAACAGCCATTTCTGATTGACGCCGAGGGCCGCCACCATGTCGCGGTCCTGCGTCGCGGCGCGAACCAGAACGCCCCAGCGCGTGCGCTGGAACAAGAGCCACAGGATTCCAAGCACGACCGGGCTCAATCCGATCAGGAACAGATCGTAGGTCGGAATGTTCTGGCCGAAGAAATCGACGGCGCCCTTAAATCCCGGCGCGCGGCGGCCGAGCAGATCGCTCGGGCCCCAGATCAGCACCACCAGGTCCTCGACCATCAGGGTCAGGCCGAAGGTTGCCAGCAGTTGGAACAATTCCGGCGAATGATAAATCCGCCGCAACAGCAGCATCTCGACCAGCACGCCGACCGCCGCCACGACCAGCGCGGCGATGACGACGCCGCCCCAGAAACCAAGCGCACCGGAAAATCGCTCGGTCAGCGTGAACGCGACGTAAGCGCCGAGCATGTAGAACGCGCCGTGGGCGAAATTGACGATCCGCGTCACGCCGAAAATGATCGACAGCCCCGACGCGACCAGAAACAGCGACGCCGCGCTGGCAAGGCCGGTCAGGAACTGAACGAAGTAGAAGGCCATCAGCGGTCCGGGCAAGCAACAACGCTGTCATTCCGGGGCGCGACGAAGTCGCGAGCCCGGAATCCATAACCACCATCGTGAGTATGGATTCCGGGCCTGCGCCAAGTGGCGCATCCCGGAATGACGATGCTGAGGTATCGCGAACGCATCGACCCTCAATCCTTCGGACGCAGCTTCTCGACTTCCGCGTCGCTCGGCAGATAATCCGAGCCCTTGCGATAGACCGAGCCCTCCATCACGCCCTTGCCATCCTTCAGCGCGGTCTTGCCGACATAGGCGCCTAATGTCGACTGATGGTCGATCTTGCGGAAGGTGATCTCGCCGAACGGCGACGGCATCGACAGCCCCTCGGTGGCTGCGATCAGCTTTTCCGGATCGGTGGAGTTCGCTTTGGCAAGAATCGCGGCCGCGGCCTTGATGGTCTGGTAGCCGACGATCGAGCCGAGCCGCGGATAGTCGTTGTACTTGCCCTGATAGGCTTTCAGGAACGCATCGTGCTCCGGCGTCTTGATCGAGTTCCAGGGATAGCCCGTGACGATCCAGCCCGCGGGCGTTTCTTCCTTCAGCGGATCGAGATATTCCGGCTCGCCGGTGAGGAAGCTCACCACCGCGCGGTCCTTGAACAGGCCGCGGGTGTTGCCTTCGCGAACAAGTTTTACCAGGTCGGCGCCGAAGGTGACGTTGAGGATCGCTTCCGGATTGGCGGCGGCAACCGCCTGCACCACCGGGCCGGCGTCGATCTTGCCCTGCGGCGGCCACTGCTCGTCGACCCACTGGATGTCGGGGCGTTTCTCCGACATCAGCTTCTTGAACACCGACACGGCGGACTGGCCGTATTCGTAATTCGGCGCGATGGTCGCCCAGCGTTTTGCGGGCAGTTTCGCCGCCTCTTCCACCAGCATCGCTGCCTGCATGTAATTGGAGGGGCGCAGGCGGAAGGTGTAGCGGTTGCCCTTGGCCCAGGTGATCGCATCGGTCAAAGGCTCGGCGGCCAGAAAGAACACTTTTTTCTGGTTGGCGAAATCGCTCACCGCTAGCCCAATGTTGGACAGGAACGTGCCGGTCAGCATCGCGACGTTCTCGCTCGACACCAGCTCATTGGCGGCGGTCTGTGCGTCGGCGGGCTTGCCGCCATCATCCTTGGAGATGACGACGAGCTTCTTGCCGTTGATGCCGCCGGCGGCGTTGATTTCCTCGACCGCGAGTTGCCAGCCCTTGCGATAGGGTTCGGTGAAGGCGGGCAGCAGCGAGTAGCTGTTGATCTCGCCGATTTTTATTTCGCTCTGCGCGAAAGCCGACTGCGCCATGCTGCCGAGAATGATCGCCAGCGCCGTGCCCAAAAGTTTGCTTCGTTGCATCCCGTAGCCTCCACTGTTGGAAAGAAAAATTTATCGCAGACCGTCCTCGCCTTTGACTTCGTTGATCGTCAGGCCGCCGACGCGCGGCAATGGCCTGCCGCTGTCGGTGACCGCGACCGCGACCATGATCTCGTTGGCGCGCGGCGCGTCGTTGATCTGCACTTCCATGCCGTCGAAATGACTGCGCACGAACGCCGCGTCCTTGTGGCCGAGCGGAATATCGAGCGTGGTGCCCGGCCCGCTCCGTTTCTTCGATGATGGTATTAGCGCCGCACCCTTGCCTAAAATCTTGCGCACCGGCGCGCCCATCTTTGGGTGCAGGATCGCAGCCGCATGTTCGAGCTCGCCGTTTTCGCCGACCGCCGCCGCCTTGCCATAACTTTGCGCTTTTGCGCCGTCGATGCCCAGCGCCGCCACCGCCCTCGCCGCGAGCAATTCGCCGAGTTCCTCGCCGATCGCGATCAGTGGCGAGAGGTCCTCGACATATTTGCCGGCGAACGGGTTTTCGATCACCGCGATGGCCGCGGCGCGGCGGGTCGGCGGCGTGACGGATTGTCCCATCTCCATGCGCGTCTCTTCAACCACGGTGACGATCTTGCGAATGACGGCGCTCATTGCATCACGCTTTCCTTGGCGACATAGCGCACAACTGGCGGCACGCGCATATCGACGTCCTTCAGCGCAACGATGCGGCTTTCGCCCTGCAATCGCAAGGCCGCGCCTTCGATCAAGCCCTGCGCGAGCAGCGCACGCGCCATGCGCACGCCGGCATCGAGGGCTTGCTCGATCTTATAGTGTGACAAATCGCCGACTTCACGGGTGACAAGACGCGCGCCGAGGTCGCTGTCGGGCTGCAGATCATGGGCCGGACAGCGGAGAACCGCGGGATGGCCGGGCACATCGACGGCATTGGCAATGATGGTGGCGGCGGCGTCGGCTTGCGCAGCGGTCCGTGCGAGAATGGTAACCGCATCCGCAATACCGAGCGAAAAGCTGCGGCCGTGCCGTCCGCTGGTGGCGACGCCGCGCGTGGGATCGTCGGCTTCGATGACGGTCGTTTTCATCAAGCTCGGTCTGTCCGGCCGATCCACCAGACCCACAGTGAAATGCTCGCCGCGCGCCAGATGCAGCGCGATGTCGCCGCCGTTGTTGACATAGGCGCGATCGAGGCTCGCCGCGCCCATCATGGCGCCGAGAATCTCCTCCGCCACGGCGCCCGCCACCGCCGCCATCGGCGTGATGAAATGATCCGCGGCATATGGCGCAACCGCTTCATGCATCCGGCGCGCGACTTTGCCCTGCAGCCTGCTGCTCGCCGGATCGGCCGCTTTGCGCAGCTCCGGCAATTCTTCGCACAGCGTATCGAGCAAGCCCGTAAAACGCCGCGCCGCGGCATCATAGGCCGCGCGAACGTCCGCCTCGCTCCCGCGCGCTTCCACAATCAGGTCGATCGGGCCGTCCTGCAGGTGTAGCCGCCTGCCGTCCGCCAAAAACCCGATTTGCGGAAGTCTCATGCGCCTGACTTCGGTTGGAGTTGCTGCGGCGTCATTTGACGGATTTCAGCGCTGTCCTTCAATGAAGCCAACGGCCGCACGTGATCCATATGGCCGCCGAGCGCCGCATAATCCGACAGCTTCAGCGTGAACTCGATCGGCGCTACCAGCGCCGGGGTCGGGACGTAGCCGAACGCGCCGGCCGGCAATCGCGTGACATCGACCATGAAGGTGATGCCGCCGCCCGGCCATACATAGACCGGCGCGCCGCCGCTCGTCACCCGCGTCAGCGCATCTTTCACCGAGCGCGTCAGCCGCACCGGATTTTCTGTGACGCCGGACCGCAGCGAGCCGCCGGCGCCGCCCATGAACAGCACCGTGCACAAGGCCGGCTCGCAATTCTCCTTGATGCGCTCGACCGAGAATTTCAGGTCGGCGGGCATTTCCTTCTCCACCGGTTTCAATGCCGCATCGAGTTCGAAATACGCGGCGTGCTCGCCGGTGGTGCTCACCATCAGCATGGTCATGCCCGGGCGCGCCTGCTTCGGATCGAACGGTCCCAGCACCGAGAGCGGATCGGAGATCATGGTGCCGCCCCAGCCGGTGCCGGGCTCGGCGACCTGGAAATACCGCCCCGGCGTGGAGCGGCGGCCTTTCATCTTGATCCCGGTATCGGGAATATCGAGCAGCTTGCCGGCCTGATGCTCGGAGAGCACGCCGGTGATGTGGTCGTCGACCACCACGACCTCGTCGACCTTGCCGTGCCATTGCTTGGCGAACATGCCGATGGTCGCCGAGCCGCAGCCGACCCGCATGCGCTCCTCAGCCACGCCGTTGACGATCGGCGGATAGCCGGCCTGCACCACCACCGTCGCGCCGCCGTCAATGGTGAGTTCGACCGGCTTGCAGTTGGACAGGTCCATCAGCGCGTCGCAGGTGACGCGGCCTTCCTTCTTCGAGCCGCCGGTCAGATGATGCACGCCGCCGAGCGACAGCATCTGCGAGCCGTATTCGCCCGTGGTGACATGGCCGACCGCCTCGCCCTGCACGCGCACCGTCGCGGTCTCGGGACCGAGATAGCGGTCGGTGTCGATCTTCACCTTGACGCCGCAATAACTGAAAATGCCTTCGGTCACCACGGTGACCATATCGACGCCGTCGATTTCGGAGGAGACGATGAACGGCGCGGGCTTGTAATCGGGATAGGTGGTGCCGGCGCCGATGGCGGTGACGAACATGCTGGGCTCGTGGACGATCTTGCCGTCCCAGTCGCCGCCGGCCTGAAACGGCACCAGCCGTCCGCCATGCGATACCGTGCGCTCCAGCACCACATGCGGATCGACCCGCACCAATTCGCCGTTGTGATTGGCGTAGCGGTCGCAGGCGCCCGCCGCGCCCGGCTTGATGTAGCACATCACCGGGCAGGCATCGCAGCGGATCTTGTCGGCGTTGGCGGCAGCAGTGGTCGTGTCGGTCAGCATGAACAAGCTCACAAGCGATCAGCAAACCCTTGGGCATTTTGTTCGTATACGAACGATCCTGCGCTGGCGCCGGAAAGCTGTCAAGCGCCGTTGCATTCGAAACCCGCCGCTGCCGATTAAAAACGCAGGTTGCCCGTAATTTACCCCGTCATTCCGGGATGCGCTTCTTGGCGCAGACCCGGAATCCAGTTCCGCGCACTGCTCTGGATTCCGGGTTCGCCGCTTCGCGGCGCCCCGGAATGACGAGCGCTTGCACGTTTGTATGCAAACGGTATCCTCAGACCATGATCCGTCTTAACGTCAACGGCAAGGCGCATGACATCGATGCCGCGCCCGACACCGCGCTGCTTTATGTGCTGCGCAACGATCTCGAACTGAACGGACCGAAATACGGCTGCGGGCTCGGCGAGTGCGGGACCTGCACCGTGCTGATCGACGGCATGGCCGCGCGCTCCTGCGTGATCCCGATCGACGGCTGCGCCGGACGCGACATCATGACGCTGGAAGGTCTCGGCTCGCGCGACCGTCCCGATCCGGTGCAGGCTGCCTTCATCGAGGAACAGGCCGCGCAGTGCGGCTACTGCCTCAACGGCATGATCATGTCGATCAAGGCGCTGCTGCTGCGGTCCCCGCACCCCTCCGAGGCCGAGGTGCTCGAGGCGTTGCGCTACAATCTGTGCCGGTGCGGCGCGCATATTGAAATCATGCGCGCGGCGATGCGGGCCGCGGGCCGGGTCGCAGAGGTTCAAGACTGATGGCAGAACTTCTGCCGGGATCTTTGTCCGTCATTCGCCCGGCTGCGTCCGGTGCGGACGGCGGATTCGAAACCTTTATCAGGATCACCGCCGACGGCGCGGTCACCGCCTTTAACGGCCATGTCGATCTCGGCACCGGCATCCGCACCGCGCTTGGACAGATCGTCGCGGAAGAACTCGACGTGTCCTTTGCGCGGGTAATCGTGGTGCTGGGCGATACCTCGCGCGTGCCCAATCAGGGTGCGACCATCGCCAGCGAAACCATCCAGATATCAGCGGTGCCGCTGCGCAAGGCCGCGGCCCAAGCGCGGCATTTTTTGCTGGCGCGGGCCGCGGAGAGGTTCGAGCTTCCGGAAAACGAACTTAGCATCGAGGACGGCCTGATCCGCGGCCGCGACAATCGCAGCGTCAGCTACGGCGAAATAATCGCGGGTGAAACCATCTGCCTTGAACTCGCCGGCGACGTGCAGGTGAAAGCAGTCGATGCCTACACCATCGTCGGACAATCGATCCCGCGCGTCGATCTTCCGGCCAAGGCCACCGGCGAACTTGTCTATGTTCACGACGTGCGCATGCCGGGGATGCTGCACGGCCGGGTGGTGCGCCCGCCCTATGCCGGCGTCGATGCCGGCGATTTCGTCGGCGCCAGCCTGATCGCGGTCGATGAGTCGTCGGTCCACGATATTCCGGGGCTGGTCGCGGTGGTGCGGATCGGCGACTTCGTCGGCGTGGTTACCGAGCGCGAAGAAAATGCGGTCAAGGCCGCGGCACGGCTCAAGGTGACTTGGAAGCCAACCCCGACGCTGCCTGAGTTGAAGGACGTCGAGACGGCGTTGCGCGCCAATCCCTCGACCCCGCGTGTCCTGATCGACAAGGGCGGCGTGGACGCGGCCATCGCCGCCGCCGACAAGCCGATGCAACGGACTTATATCTGGCCATACCAGATGCATGGCTCGATCGGCCCGTCCTGCGCGGTCGCGGATGTTCAGGATGAGTTTGTTCGGGTCTGGTCCGGCACGCAGAATCCCCACATGCTGCGTGCCGACCTCGCGCTGCTGCTGGCGCGGCCGGAATCCGAGATCGACGTGATCCGGATGGAAGCCGCCGGCTGCTACGGCCGCAATTGCGCTGACGACGTCTCGGCCGACGCGGTGCTGTTGTCGCGCGCGGCCGGCCGCCCGGTCCGCGTGCAGCTCACGCGCGAACAGGAGCACGCGTGGGAGCCGAAGGGCACCGCGCAACTGATGGACGTTAACGGCGGCCTCAACGCCGACGGCAGCGTCGCAGCTTATGATTTCGCGACGCGCTATCCTTCCAACGGCGCGCCCACGCTGGCGCTGCTGCTGACCGGAATGATTCCGCCGGTGCCCGACGTGTTCCACATGGGCGATCGCACCGCGATTCCGCCTTACGATTACGACGCGATGCGCGTGGTGGCGCATGACATGCCGCCGATCGTGCGCGCGTCGTGGCTGCGCGGCGTCTCGGCGCTGCCGAACACGTTTGCGCATGAATCCTATATCGACGAACTCGCGGCCGAAGCCGGCATCGATCCGATCGAGTATCGCCTGCGTTATCTGAAGGACCCGCGCGCAATCGATCTGGTCAACGCGGTCGCCAAACGCGCCGACTGGATTCCGCGGCCGGTCAGACACGAACCGGCCGCCGAAAACGACGTCGTGCGCGGCCGCGGTTTTGCGTACGCGCTTTATGTCCACAGCAAGTTTCCCGGCTATGGCGCGGCGTGGTCGGCATGGATCGCCGACGTCGCGGTCAACAAGGCGACCGGCGACGTCAGCGTCACGCGTGTCGTCGCCGGGCAGGATTCCGGACTGATGATCAATCCGGACGGCGTGCGCCACCAGATCCACGGCAACGTCATCCAGTCCACCAGCCGCGCGCTGATGGAGGAGGTGTCGTTCGACCGCGCCTCGGTCACAAGCCGCGAATGGGGCGCCTACCCGATCATCAAATTTCCCGACATCCCGAAGATCGATGTCTTGATGCTGCCGCGGCCCGACCAGCCGCCGCTCGGCGTCGGCGAATCCGCTTCCGTCCCGAGTGCCGCGGCGATCGCCAACGCCATTTACGACGCGACCGGGGTGCGCTTTCGCGAATTACCGTTCACGCCGGAGCGGATTCTCGCGGGATTACGCGGCGAAGGGCGTGCAACGCAAGGCGCGTTGCCGGGAGTGGCGCCCAAGCCACAAGCTTCAGCCCGGCCACATCAAAATCCGTTTGCCAAACGGAGTGGCGTGTTTGCAGGCATCGCCGCCGCGTGTGTCGCGGCAGCCGGTATCGCGGCGGCTGTGTTGCCATGGCGCTCGATCGCGCCGATCGCGCCGCCGGACCCATCGACGTATTCGGCCGCGACCGTCGCCCGCGGCCAGCAGCTTGCCGCGCTCGGCGATTGCGCGGTGTGCCATACCCAGGCGAATGGCGCCATCAACGCCGGCGGCCGGGCGATCGAGACACCGTTCGGCATCGTCTACTCAACCAACATCACGCCCGATCCGGAAACCGGAATCGGCGCCTGGTCGTATCCCGCCTTCGAGCGCGCGATGCGCGAAGGAATCCATCGCGACGGCCGCCATCTCTATCCGGCGTTTCCGTACAACCATTTCGCCAGGACCAGCGACGCCGACCTGCAGGCGCTCTACGCCTATCTGATGGCGCAGCCGCCGGTGCGCGCCGTCAACCGCGAAACGGCGCTCGCGTTTCCGTTCAACCTGCGTCCGCTGATGGCGGGATGGAATGCGCTGTTTCACGATCATGCAGCATTTGCGCCGGACGCGACAAAATCCGCGGCATGGAATCGCGGCGCCTATCTGGTCGAGGGCCTCGGCCATTGCGGCGCCTGCCATTCGCCGCGCAACGCGCTCGGCGCGGAAAAGGCCAAGGCCTATCTCGCCGGCGGTTTCGCGGAAGGCTGGGAAGCGCCGCCGCTGACCTCGTTGTCGCGCGCGCCGATTCCCTGGAGCGAGGACGAGTTGTTCGCCTATTTACGGTCAGGCGAGTCCCGCCTTCACGGCGTCGCCGCGGGGCCGATGGCGCCGGTGGTGAAAGAACTGGCGGCGCTGCCCGACGACGACATCCGCGCCATGGCGGTCTATCTCGCCTCATTCAACGAGAATACGATCAGCACAGCGGAACAGGATGCGCTGGCCGCAAAACTCGAAAGCTTGACCAAGACAAGGGCCGTTTCGGCATCGGCACCTGGCGCGCGTCTTTATGAAGGCGCCTGCGCGGTTTGCCATCAGGTCGGCGGCGCACCTCTGTTCGGCTCCCGGCCGTCGCTGGCGCTGAACAGCAATCTGCACAGCGCCATGCCGGACAATCTGATCCAGGTGATCCTGCATGGCATCGCTTCACCGGTGTCGAGCGATCTGGGGTACATGCCCGGCTTCAAGGACAGTCTTAACGATCCGCAACTCGCAGAACTTGTTTCCTATCTCCGGCAGCAATTCGCGCCGGACAAGCCGCCCTGGACCGGCGTGGATGCGGCAATCGGCCGGGCAAGGCAGGCGACCGCGCGCTGAATTGCAATCCAGAACTGCCGCGCCGGGGTCTGGTTGCCGGCGCGCCGACACGATATGGTTCCAGCCATGGCAGTCACAGATATCGCGACCCGGACCTACAATCACGGCTGGCGGCTCGATCCGATCGTGCGCAGCCTTTTGGATACCGACTTCTACAAGCTGCTGATGCTGCAGATGATCCGGGAATTCTATCCGGACGATCACGTCACCTTCTCGGTCATCAACCGCAGCCGCCATGTCCGTCTTGCCGAAGTCATCGACGAAAGCGAGCTTCGCGCCCAGCTCGACCATGCCCGCTCGATCCGCTTCGCCAAGAAGGAACTGATCTGGCTGGCCGGTAATACGTTCTACGGCAAGACCCAGATGTTCTCGCCTGATTTCATCAACTGGCTCGCCGCATTCCGTTTGCCCGAATACGAACTGCACAAGGTCGATGGCCAATACGAACTGCATTTCCACGGACCGTGGACGCATACCACGATGTGGGAAATTCCGGCGCTCGCCATTCTCAACGAGTTGCGCTCGCGGCAGGTGACAAAGGGACAGGGGCGGTTTGCGCTCGACGTGCTTTATGCCCGCGCCAAGGCCAAGCTGTGGAGCAAGGTCGAGCGCCTTCGCCGTCTCGAGGGCTTGCGGCTTTCCGACTTTGGAACGCGGCGGCGGCACGGTTTTCTGTGGCAGCGCTGGTGCGTCGAGGCCGTCAAGGAAGGACTTGGCCCTGCCTTCACCGGAACGTCCAACGTGCTGCTGGCGATGGACTCAGATCTCGAAGCCATCGGCACCAACGCGCATGAATTGCCGATGGTCGCAGCAGCCTTGGCGAGCGACGACACCGAACTGCGCTGGGCGCCCTATCGCATCCTCGATCAATGGCGCCATACCTACGGGGGAAACCTGTTGATCGCCCTCCCCGACGCCTTCGGCACCAAGGCTTTTTTGCGCGATGCGCCGGAATGGGTGGCCGACTGGACCGGCTTTCGGCCGGACAGCGCGCCGCCGATCGCGGCGGGCGAAGAGATCATCAAGTGGTGGAAGCAAAAGGGCCGCGATCCCAAGGAAAAGCTTCTCGTGTTCTCCGACGGCATGGACGTCGGATCGATCGAGGAGACCTACCGTCACTTCGCCGGCCGGGTCCGGATCAGTTTCGGCTGGGGCACCAACCTCACCAACGATTTCATCGGATGCGCGCCGGACGGCTCCGCCGATCTCGATCCGATCTCGATCGTGTGCAAGGTGACGGCGGTCAATGGGCGGCCGGCGGTGAAACTTTCGGATAATCCGGAAAAGGCCACCGGCAGTCCGGCTGAAGTCGAGCGTTATCTGCGCGTGTTCGGCAACGCCGGCCGCGTTCGCAGCGCGGTGCATGTTTAAAATCAGGTCGCGACACGCAAGGAATCCGGTCGGTCCAAGAGTCGCATGCTGCGCTGTAGTACGATCCCTTGACAGCATTCAACCGCAATCCTACTGATATTCGGACGCGTAGGCCGCATATATTAACGTATTTTTTTGATTCCGGGCCTCTTACCTTGGAGCGCCTTTGCCCGATAGTCTGAAATCCAAAAACCGGACCCTGTTCCACGTCGAAGCAGCGGAGAAAGCAGGCCGGGTCCGTAGCACCAAGCGACCGGACATGACCTGGCGCGATCATCTGGTGATGCTCCTGATGTCCGGCGCGGAGGTAGAGCATGCGCTGATGGTGCAATACCTCTATGCCGCCTATTCCATCGACGGAGACCAGGGTTCCAAACAGCACCGGGCGATGGTCGAAGGCTGGCGGGCGAGCATTCTCTCGGTCGCCAGGGAGGAGATGGGGCATCTCCTGACGGTTCAGAACCTGCTGGTGCTGGTGGGGGCGCCGGTCAATTTCGGCCGCGAGATGACGCCGTGGGACCACGAATTCTATCCGTTTCCATTCTCGCTCGAACGCTTGTCGCCGGAAACGCTGCAGTGCTTCATCTACGCCGAGATGCCGACGCTCGACAGCCTGGGAACGGCCCCTCCCGGCAAGCAACGTGAAAAAATTGCGCCGTCGTCCATCTCCATTGAGAAACAGCGGGCCATTATAGAAGAAATCAAGCGCGAACTGGCCGATCGATATGACCAGGAGCGGGTCGGGCGGGTCGAAACCCTTATGCACCGCGTCGGCGAACTCTATGCCGAGATCATCGACGTGATTTCAGACCCTGAACGGATTCCAGATTCGGCTTTCAACGAGGCGAGCTATGACATGCAGGCCTCTTGGGACGACTGGGGGCGAGGCTACAAAGCGGCTCCTCGGCCTGTCGATTCCGAAGGAAATATTGTCGATATCAAAGTCGACCCTGACGCTGGCGAGCCTCCGCCGCCCGCCTACCCCGACCCGCTGTCCGGCCGGGCTGCCCATGTGCAGATCGAACGCGCGGCGACCCGCGCGCAGGCCGTCAAAGCTTTAATGGCACTGGCCGCCCAGGGCGAAGCGCCGCACCTGAAAGAGGACGAGACCGGGGAGCCGTCCCACTTCGAACGCTTCATCCACATTTATGAAGAATTCAAGAACCTCAAAGCCGGCGACCCATCCCCAACACACGCGGTTCCGCGCAATCCCACTACCCGGGAAGACTTCCACGACCTCCACCCGCTCGACACCGCTTACATCGACGTTAAACATGACGAGGTGTTGACCGCCCACTATTGCGCTCAATTGTTCAATCAGCGCTACCGGCTGCTGCTGATGTATCTCACGCACAGTTTCCGGCTTGCGCGCACGCAACCGACGGGTCAACCGAGTTTGCGCGCCATGGTCATGCACCGCGCATTCGGCGAAATGTACAATCTCAAGACCATCGCAGGTCTATTGGTACGATTGCCTATTCATGACGACACCGGCGCCGGCCTGCGCGCCGGTCCTCCGTTCGAAATGCCCTATTCGCTGGATCTGCCGCAAGCGGACCGCGATATCTGGCGCCTGTATGACGACCTGCTCGCATCCTCGTATCACACATGCAGCGAAGTGTTCCGTGGTGCGAAAGACAATGCCACCATGCGGGAGCAGATCGCCGACACCGGGGCCAATGTCTATTTGCATAGCCTGATGAATCTCGACACCCAGACCCAGCATTGGATTGGTAAAGTCATCGCAGGCATGACTTGAACGAAAGGGCGGAGCTTTGACGATCAAGGATTTGCGAATTCTGCCGCCGTTCGCGATCGGTCGGCTGGGCTCTGCCGGCGAGCCGATGGATAATTATACTTTCGACCTCGATATCGACCCCAATGCCGAGAATCCGCTAGGCTATCGCCGGATCAAGGCTCATCCGACGCTCATCGTCAGCGAAAACTCCGGTGAAATCGAGAGCGAACACACGCCGGCTACCCTGGAATTCAAGCGGGGCGAAAAAATCCGGCCGGTGGCGCCGTTCCTCGAAGTATTTGCGCTCACCGACAAGGATGAACTGGTGCCTCTGACTGTCGACCTGCTGCGCAAGCAGGGTCTGACGGTCAAAAATGTCTCCTGGCAGGTCAACGTTTCCAACCGCAAAGTGGTCCGGCGAACCGAGGACGAACACGACCTCGTCCACGCCAAGATCGAATGGTTTTCCAACCATCGAAGCCATACGCTCAAGGGCAAATGCGACCACTTCATTCCCGGGGCTTTTGTCGATTTTGGCTCGGTACGCTTCATCAAGCCCAATAACAAATTCCCGGAAATTCGTTTGCGCTTCACGCCGGCGGCGGGGCTGGTCTACGGCCCCGATCAATCCAGCGAAGCCCTCGCGGCAATCTATCCCGGATATTATCAACTTCCCGAGGATCGCCAGATCTACGATCATGCGAAAGGGAACTGGTCCAGCTTGAACGGAAAAGATTCCAAAAACCAGACGTTGCCGCCTTCGCTGTTTGCTATCGAACCGCCCGCGCCTTCCTGGATCTACAACAACGAGGCGATCAGCCGCGGCTACCTCGATGACGCCTGCGACGGTTTTGTCGAGGTCCAGCTGACATTGCAGGACGGCAGCAAGCTCGGGGCGACGGCGCGGATTTGCTCCGCGCCGCCGGCGATGGCGCCCGACTCCCTGTTCGTGCGCACCCTCGTCGACGACTTCGAGCAGGTCATCCATGGCCCCGAGGTTGCGGCGGACGAGGCCGCGGAAGTCACCCTCGCGAGGGCTCAGGACATCGTTCGGCGCGCCTACGAGACCGTCCGTTTCATGAATGTCGCTGTCATGAACGGCAACGATTTCAAGGGTCGGCCCGCGCTCTCGCTCGACTCCATGCCCGAGGAGGAAGCCGCCGGCACCCAGCGAGCCATCCGGCCGATCATGCCGTCGGGCACTGTGGATACTCTGGCGATCATGACCTTGCACCAGCAAGTCTACGCCGCCTTGCGGGGCGGCGCGGCGCCCTGGTTCCTGCGGTTGCTGCGCAGCCCCGATGAGGTCGCTGATTTCACTGACCGCGGGCGGCGCAAAATGCCGGCGCTGATGTGCGGGGCCGACAATAATTATCTGGCCCTGACCTGGCGACAGATCGACACCATCAGGAAGGCGGCGCTGGCTCCGCCGGCTGCTGCTGTCGTTAACACCGCGCCGATCGCCAAAAACGTGCTGACGCCGAAAAATCTGTCGGCGCAGATATCTTACGAGGCCATGGGCAATCCGATCAGTTCGCGGCCGGTCACCTCGGTCGCCAATTGCTGTCCGGGACTTGAAGTGGACTTTCGCGCCGTGTGGCGCCGGCTGTTTCGAGGGATTGAACTGCGCGAGTACGACAATCTCGTGGTGAATGTGGACGCAGACTGCGACGCCGTCGTGCACCGCCGGGACAATAGCGAACTGAAGCCCAGCAGCCTCAAGGGCCATCGCCTGCTGCGCGTGGTTCTCGGCGACAACGAGGCTCCGCTTCTCATGATGACGCCGATCTGGGGCCCCGCCTCCTCGGATCCGGAGGGGAAAATCAGACTAACCACCGCGACGAATCCGAGTGGGCTGGCGCCAGTGGAATGGTCGAACGCTCTGGCGCGCGTGCTGTCTTACAAGAATTCTCTCGTTCGCTGCGATTTCAGCGCTGAGCCCTCGGATCAGCAGCTGCCCCTGGTCGATGAGGCGGACGACAAGAATTATGTGAGTTTCGATTGTGAGGTGCGGCCGTTCTTTCAGGGCGACACCGCGGTCATTTCCAACGAGCTGGCCAAACCCGGCGAACTGACCCAGGGACTGTGCTCGCCCTGGCAAAACGATTTTCGCGAGTGCTCCTGCTATTACTGGGCGTCCGCGCGGCCCGACTATGTCAACGTCGAGCCCACGGCGAGCGGGCTTAGCGCGGGCGACAACTGGATGCAGAAGCGGCGCTCCGGCTCCTATGTCGCGGACGATTACGCCGACACGCGCTTGATGATGTACGATGACTTGTTTGCCGATTGGGAGAACTTGCTGAAGTTTCAGATCGGAGGCCGGGATCAGACCCACCCGCTGCTGGTTGAACCGAGGGGTAAGAAGGCGTGAACGTCGCCGCCGCCCGCCGCTATATGAGCGTATCGTCTCCGCGGACACCGCGGGTTCATTTGATTGAGAACTCGCTCGGGGGGCATCTCTTCGTCGCCGACGGAAGCCGGTTGTTCGAGGCCGATGCCGACCTGTTCGCGAGCTACGGCGCCGCGGTAGAACAAGGCGGAACCGAGGCTATCGACGAATTGCTGCGCCAGGCCGGCCTTGTCGGCCGTCCCTTCATCGACGACGCGCCGCTTTCATCTCCGCCGCTCCGTGCGCTCTCGCTGGCGATCGCCCAGAAGTGCAACCTCGGCTGCACCTATTGCTATGCCCAGCAGGGCGAGTTCGGCGGCACCCCGAAAAACATGGAGCTCGCCGACGCGCTTCGCGCCGTCGATTTGCTGGTGGGAACCGCCGAACCGGGGGCCCGCCTAAATCTCGCGTTTCTCGGCGGCGAGCCGCTGGTCAATCGCAAGGTGCTTCGGGCGGCCACCGGGCGGGCGCTGGAACTGGCGAATCGCCGCGGCGCGAAGATCACGTTCTCGATCACCACTAACGGCACCCTGCTGAGCGAGGACGACGGACGCTTCTTTGAGGAGCATGGCTTCGCCGTCACCATCAGCATCGATGGTCCACAGGAAACCCATGACGCGCTCCGTCCCTTCAAGGGCGGCCGCGGCAGTTTTGACACAATTATGAAACGCGTCGCGCCGCTGCTGAAGATGCAACAACGGATGCAGGTCACCGCGCGCGTAACTGTGACGCCCCAAAATCTCTCGTTGCGCCGGACGCTCGACACCTTGATCGCCGCCGGCTTTCACAGCGTCGGCTTTTCGCCTATGTTGAGCGCGCCCACTGGCGAAGGTGAAATGCAGTCCGAGGATCTCGAACTCATGCTGGGCGAAATGATCGATTGCGGCCGGGAGTATGAGCGCGCTTCGCGCAGCGGCCGACGCTATCCGTTCGCCAACATGGTCAACGCGATGCGCGAGATCCATCGCGGCACCCACCGCCCCTATCCCTGCGGGGCCGGCGCCGGTTACCTCGGCGTCTCCGCCGAGGGCGACCTCGCGGCTTGCCATCGTTTTGTCGGCGACGAAGAAGGCGCCATGGGCTCGCTCGACGACGGCGTCGATCTTTCGCGCCAGGCCGATTGGCTGGCCGCGCGGCATGTTCACCGGCAAGAGCCCTGCCAGTCCTGCTGGGCGCGTTATCTCTGCGGCGGCGGCTGTCATCACGAAGTCATTCGCCGCGGCCGGCCGGCGTGCGACTACATCCGGGGCTGGCTGCATTATTGCCTCGAGGCCTATCTCAGGCTTTCGTCCGAACCAGAAACCGCAGGGCTCGGCCCGCCGGGAATGGCCCATGGCTGATGTCTGCGTCATCGGCGCGGGACCGGCCGGCAGCACCTTCGCTGCGCGAATGGCCCAACTCGGACATCAAGTCCAGCTGATCGAGCGGCAACGCTTTCCTCGCAGACAATTGGGCGAATCTCTAAGTCCCGGCGTCATGACGCTGCTCAAGGCGGCGGATATGCACGAGACCATCGAGGCGGCGGGCTTTTCCAGCGTGAGGGGCGTTTGGGTCAAATGGGCGGATGGACCGACGCTGCGCGAGGACCCCGGCGCAACGGGTCTGCTCGTCGACCGCGGCGAGTTCGACCTGCGCTTGCTGAAACGCGCGCAAGCACTGGGGGTGCGGGTTCATCAACCTGCGATCGTTCGCCAACAAATCCAGGACTGCACGAAATGGCGCCTGACCATCGACGCCGGCGGCACCTCCAAGGTTCTCGAAGCGGATTTCGTGGCGGACGCAAGCGGGCGGCGCAGCGTGTCGGGCCGTCAAATAAAAGCCGGCCCCTCCACTTTGGCGGTCTACGGCTACTGGCGCGGGGCAAGCCTGCCGACACTGCCGCGTATCGAGGCGGGCGAGGACGGCTGGTATTGGGGCGTTCCGCTGCCCGATGGAACCTACAATACTCTGGTGTTCGTGGATCCCGCCTGGTTCCGGTCCGCGCCGGGCTCCACGATGTCGGAGCGCTTTCTGGGGCTGATCGATCGTTCCGGCCTGATGCAGGATTGCCGTGACGTTGGGCTGGTCGCGCCGGTACGCGCCATCGACGCGACGCCCTATCTTGGCAACGACTGTGTCGGGCCAACCAGAATTCAGCTGGGCGATGTGGCCCTTGCGATCGATCCGATCTCCTCAAGCGGGGTTCAGAAGGCGATCCAGAGCGCGCTCTCCGGCGCCATCGTCGCCAACACGCTGCTGTGCCGGCCCGAATCGACGGACGCTGCTCTCAATTTTTACCGCGCCCAGCTAACCGATGCATCGGAGCGGCATCGCCGCTGGGCGGCAGAGCATTATCGCGATGTCGCCGATACGTGTGACCGCCCGTTCTGGCGGCAACGCTCGGCGGCCCACGGCGCGTCGGACCCGCCGCTGCTTCCGGCCAGTGACGCCCGCGCATTGGCCACCACGCCTGTGGAGCTGTCACGCGAGCTGGAATTTGTCCGCACGCCGTGTCTGCGCGGCGATTTCGTCACCTTTGCCTCGGCCTTGCATCATCCGCGCCTGGCAAGCCCGTTGGTCTTCCTTGGCGGCCGCGAGCTGGCGCCGCTGCTGCAAACACTTTCCCCGGGCAAAACGCCGTTGCAGATCGCCCAATCTTGGTCGAACCGCATGCCGCTCGAATCCGGAATGGCGATCGCGGGCTGGCTCGTCAATCACGGCATCCTGGTTGAACAGCCCAACCAAGAAGGAGCGCCGCCATGACAGCTTCGCCTCTTTCGGGATGGCTCCACTCCCACGACCTGGAGCAATTCCTCAAAACTTTTGAGGAAAACGAAGTCGATCTCACGACGCTTCGGGTGCTGACTGAAAGCGATCTCAAGGAACTTGGCCTGCCGTTCGGTCCGCGTAAGCGAATAATCAATTTGTTGGGCGAGGAAAAAGCGCTCGAAAAATCGGCCGCCGCCGGCGCTCTTGCCGGCTCGGTGATCGGTGAGCGCCGTCAACTGACGGTGCTGTTCTGCGACATGGTTGGATTCACCAAGCTCGCCTACAAGCTCGATCCCGAAACGCTGCAGATCATCATTCGCGCCTATGAGGAGGCCTGCGCGGCATGCGTCAATCGTTATGAAGGCTATGTTTTTACCACGCTGGGCGATGGCGTCGTCGCTTTCTTCGGATTTCCTCTGGCGCATGAATCCGAGGCTGAACGCGCCGTACGCGCAGGGCTGGAAATCGTCGAGGCCATGGCGCAACTGCATGTCCAGGGCGCCGGACGGCTGCAGGTCCGCATCGGAATCGCCTCAGGCATGGTGGTCGTCGCTTCCGGCGAGCGAAATGCGGTGGGCGAAACCATGAATCTCGCTTCCCGCCTTCAGGCGATCGCCAAACCGGGTTCCGTTGTCGTGAGCGACAGAGTGCGCCGGTTGGCGGGCGGAGCATTTGAATACGAAGATCTGGGAGAGAAAGAGCTGAAGGGCGTCAGCGGACCTGCCCAGGTCTATCGCGTCGTCGGCGTCAGCCAGACCGAGAGCCGATTTGAAGCGGCAACGCAGCATGGTCTCACGCCCATCGTCGGGCGTGACGCGGAAATCTCGACGTTGATGGATGGCTGGCGGCAGGTGCAGAAGACGGGAGCCGGCCGCGCCATCCTGTTGCGCGGAGAAGCCGGTATCGGCAAGAGCCGGATGGTCAGTGCGCTGCGTGAGCGCCTGCGCGATGAAACCAGCCAAACCCAGCTGTTTCAATGCTCGCCCTTCTTCGTCAACAGCGCCTTTTATCCGATCAGGTCGTCATTCGAGCGGGCGCTGTCATCGGGCCGCGACACGGCTGCGGATACCCGGTTGGATAGGCTGGAGGCGCTCGTCGTCAACCGGCTTGGCCTCGCAAAGGAGGACATGCGTTTTATCGCAGCCTTGCTGTCGATGCCTTACCAGGAGCGCTACGGCACGATTCTGGTTTCACCCAGGCTCGCCAAAGAAGAGACGATGCGCGTCCTGATCGAATTCGTTCAGGCCGAGGCGCGCACGGGACCGACGTTGCTTCTGTTCGAGGACGCGCACTGGGCCGACCCCACAACGCTCGACCTGCTCGGACGCTTCGTGGATTTGCTTGCCGGCATTCCGGCGCTGCTTGTCATCACCGCGCGTCCCGAATTCAACCAGTCATTGACCGTCGATCCGGCCGTAACCGTCGTGGATCTGGCCAAATTCACCCCGGCGCAGAGCGGGTCGCTGGTCGCGAATATCGTCGGCGGCAGGGCGTTGCCGCCCGGGCTCGCGGCCCAGATTGTCGCCAGGACAGACGGCGTTCCACTGTTCGTCGAAGAGCTGACTAAAACCATATTGGAATCGGGCGACCTGATCCTCGAGGGCGACCATTATGCCTATGCCGGCTCGTCGGCGAACGTCACCATCCCGGAAACCTTGCGCGACTCGCTGATGGCCCGCCTCGATCGGGTCGCGGTGAGCAAGGAAATCGCCCAGGTAGGTTCGGTCATCGGCCGCGAGTTCAGCTATGAACTGATCGCGGGCCTCGAACTGATGAGTGAGGACGCGCTGGGCAATGGGCTGCGCCACTTGACCTCGTCCGGGCTTGCGACCTGCCATGGGGAAATTCCCAACGCGGTGTACACGTTCTCCCACGGACTGGTTCAGGACGCCGCCTATGATTCGCTCCTGAAAAGCCGGCGCAAGAAGCTGCACGGCGATATCGTTCATCTGCTCGAGGAGCGTTGGCCGGAAACGCGCGATGCCGCCCCCGAATTGCTCGCCTTTCACTACGCCGCCGCCGAGCGCTACCCCGTCGCCGCGCCGCTGTGGCTGCGCGCCGGCGAAGTCGCGATCCAGCGCTTTGCGCTGGCCGAAGCCATCACCCATTTGCGGACCGGCATGTCGGCATTGTCGAAACTACGGCCGTCCAAGACCCGGGACCGGATGGAAATCTCGCTCAGAACCGCGCTGGGGCCGGCGGTGGTGGCACAACGGGGTTGGGGCCAGGCCGAGATCAGCGATATTCTCGAACCCGCCTGGAGACTGGCGCAGTCACTCAAGCACAGCGCGGCCTACTTGCCGATCCTGAACGCGTTGGCGGTGCACTATATGTGCATGGACCAACTGACCGAGTCGCTTCGCTGGGCCGACAGGCTGTTGAAGGCCGGCAGAGAACTCGGCGACGACCGCCTCGAAATCGTCGGACACCGCGCCGCCTCCGGCTGCCACTATTGGCTCGGTCAGTTCGCGGCTGCGCGCCGGTCCGGCGATCACGTGCACAGGCTTTACGATCCGGAGCGGCACTGGGGCCTGGCTGCGCTTACCAACACCGACCCGTACACCGGAGAAGGCATCTATCGCCCGCAATTCCTCTGGATGATGGGCTATCCCGATCAGGCGCTGGCGGCGAGCCAGGCCATGGAGGCCAATGCGCGGCGCAGGGGTCATCCGTTCGACCTCGCCTTTGCGCTGACCCTGGGCGCGCAATTGTTCGACTACCTCAGCGATTCCGATGAACTTCTGCGACGCGCCGAGGAGGCCGAACAAATCGGCAAGGAGCGCGGCATCGCGTTGCTCGGCGAGATCATGGCCGAGATCAGCCGGGGCGTGGCATGGCTGCGCGCCGGGCGTTCGACCGAGGCCGTTACGCAGCTCGATCGAGGCATCAAGCGTTTGATGCAGACCGGGCATCGGATCTGGATTTGGTATCTCAGGGCTTTACGGGCCGAGGCACTGGCTCTGACGGGAGACCTCGGCGTCGCCTGGATCCTGATCGAGGAGAGCGTCGCACGGATCGAGGCCGGCGAGGAGCGGTCGCACTATGCCGAGGTATTGCGCCTGAGGGGTTGGATATCGATCCTGCGCGGCGACCTTGACCAGGCCGAGGCGAGCCTGCGCAAGGCCATCGCAGTGGCGCGCGACCAACTGGCGAAATCGTGGGAGCTTCGCGCCACGACGACGCTGGCGCGCCTGCTGGCGAGCCGCGGCAATCAGGCCGAGGCGCTTGCGGTGCTGACGCCCATCCACGACTGGTTCACGGAAGGCCGCGACACCAGGGATTTGAAGGAAGCCGCGCAACTTTTGGCCGAGCTTCGCAGTCCTCAGCCGTTGCGGCAATCACGGACCGTTCAAAAAACCTGACCCGAGCAAGGAGCATCACATGGCCAAAAAAAGAGACCCGGACGAAGTAGCGATCAGGGCACTCGATGCGGAATGGAGCAAGGCTGCGAAAGCCCACGATATCGACCGCGTCATAACCTTCTACGCGCGGGACGGTTCGGTGGTGTGGCCGGGGCAGCCGGTCGCCACAGGACACCGGGCCATCCGCGCAAGCTGGAACAAGGCCATGTCGCCCGACCTCTATCTGGAGTTCAAGCCCACGCACATCGAAATCGCCAGCGGACGCGATATGGCGTCCGATTTCGGCGCCGTATATTTCAAAGCAGGTGTCAAACCCACCAACACCGAGTTTGTCGGAAAGTATCTCGTGGTCTGGAAACGCGAAAAAGGCGCCTGGAAAGTGCTGTACGATTGCTACAACATGAACGGGACCAACGATCCCTTGAAATAGCTCCGATCAGCCGCCCTTAATGGGCGCGTCCGTCGCCTTAGGATCCTGTAGCCTTCAAAGCTTCAACAGCAGCCCGGACGTCGGGATCAAGCCCTGCGCCACCCGTGTCGAGGTGCGCCAGTATTGCCGAGTGCATGCGCGGGTCCCAGAACTTGCGAATATGTTCGCTGATCCCCGGGACCGCCTTGTCGTGGCCCTGGCTCTGGAAGAATTTGCCGATCTGGTTGGCCATGTAGATGAGCCGGTCAGGCGACATGAACAACCTCCCGGACGGCAGTTTCGATTTTGATACGCCCCGCATGCGTAAAGACCTCGAACCCGTCGGCGCGCGCAATCGCAGCGAGCGTGATGCCCGCGGCATCCGCCATCCGCACCGTCAAGGCCGTCGACGCCGACACAGCGACCATCAGCGGCGCGCCCATCGCCGCCGTCTAAGACTCGCGCAAACGCTGGGCCTCTCCGACAACATCCGGATGATTCCTATTGTCGATCCGGTCGTCACCTACAGCGTCGGGCTGGTGGTGCCGCAGCGCGACCCGATGACGCCGCTCGTCGCAACGCTGGTGCAAATCGCGCGCGAGGTGGCGCCGACACTCGCATCCTGATGCCTTCACAACGGCGGCCAATTCGGTTCGGGGCGACGCACACCATAAGCATCCACAATACGACATGGGAGACTTTCCGCTTACGAGGCCATGGCGGCCGTTGGCCCGCTTTACGCCTCCACGCTCACGATGTAGATTTACGAATATAACGGTCGAAGCAGCGATCGATGGCAACGGGAGCATGACGCCATGAGCATAGCGCAGCCGATTTCAATCGCCCGTCATCCCTATGCGGACGGCTCCTACAAAAAGATGCTGATCGACGGCACCTGGCAGGATGCGGCATCCGGCAAACGGTTCGACACACATAATCCCGCGACCGGCGAACTTCTTGCCACCGTCGCGGAAGGCGATGCCGAAGACATCAACCGCGCCGTTGCGGCTGCACGGCGCGCCTTCGAAGGACCGTGGAGCAAGGTCAAGCCGTTCGAGCGGCAGGCCTTGCTGCTCAAGCTTGCCGATCTGGTGGAGAAAAACTTCGAAGAGCTTTCGCAACTGGACACGCTCGACATGGGCGCGCCGATCAGCCGTACCCGCGGCAACAAGCTGCGTGTGCTCGGCATGCTGCGATACTATGCCGGGCAGGCGACCGCGCTGCATGGCGAAACCATCGAGAACTCGCTTCCCGGCGATATTTTCTCCTACACGCTCAAGGAGCCCATCGGCGTCGTCGGCGCCATCATCCCGTGGAACGGGCCGCTTGGCGCCAGCGTCTGGAAAATCGGCCCGGCGATTGCGACCGGCTGTACGGTGGTCCTGAAGCCCGCCGAGGAAGCGCCGCTGACCTCGCTGCGGCTTGCCGAGCTTTGCATGGAAGCAGGCATTCCACCGGGCGTCGTCAACGTGGTGCCGGGCTATGGCGAGACTGCCGGCGCAGCACTTGCCTCGCATCCCGGCGTCGACAAGGTCGCGTTCACCGGCTCGCACGTTACCGGTCAATCCATCATCCGGGCATCGGCCGGAAACCTCAAGCGCGTGTCGCTCGAACTCGGCGGCAAATCGCCGGATATCGTGTTCGCCGATGCCGATCTCGAACAGGCCGTGCCCGGTGCCGCGATGGCCGTGTTCGCGAACTCCGGCCAGATCTGCAGCGCGGGCACGCGGCTGTTCGTCGAGCACAAGGTTTATGACGAGTTCGTCGGCCGCGTCGCCGAATACGGCAAAAAGCTGAAGGTCGGCAACGGCCTGGATCCCAACACGCAGATCGGGCCGCTGGTTTCCGAACAGCAGCTCGATCGCGTCACCAGCTATCTAGACGTCGGCGCCAAGGAAGGCGCCAAGGCCCTGGCCGGCGGCGCCAGGCTGACCGAAGGCGCGCTGTCGAAGGGCTATTTCGTGCCGCCGACGGTGTTCGCCAATGTCCAGGACAACATGCGGATCGCGCAGGAGGAAATCTTCGGGCCGGTGATTTCGGCGATCTCGTTCACCGATACCGACGAACTGATCCAGCGCGCCAACGCGACGACGTTCGGATTGGGCAGCGGTGTCTGGACCCGCGACGTCAGCAAGGCGCACCGGGTCGCCAAGGCCCTTCGCGCGGGTTCGGTCTGGGTCAATTGCTATCAGGCGATGGACCCCGCGGTGCCGTTCGGCGGCTACAAGATGAGCGGCTACGGCCGCGAGTCCGGCAAGCAGCACGTGGAAGAATATCTCAACGTCAAGGCGGTATGGATCAAGACAGGCTAGGGCGTTCGCACGAACTCATCACGCTTTACGTGCACGTCACGCGACGCAACCCCCGCTGCGTCGCCTGCCGCTATGACCTAATTGATTGTCGCTCCTGAAGCCTTCACCACCTTCCTCCACTTCTCGATGTCTTGCGCAAGAAGGTCCCGGAATGCCTCCGGAGAGCTGATCAAAGGCGTGGCGCCCTGCTTTGCCAATATCTCCACCATCTCCGGCGTCTTCAAAATATCGGCGATATCGGCGCTTAGCCTCTGTGCGATGGCAGGGCTCAACCCGGCCGGCGCCAGGATTCCCCACCAGGGGTTGACGTCGAATTTCTCGAAGCCCGCTTCTGCTACGGTCGGTATGTCCGGCGCTACGGCAATACGCCGGGCGCTACTCACGGCCAATGCACGGACGACGTTGCCTTGAACGCTTGATATCACCGACGGCACACTGGCGAACGCCGCATCGATATGTCCCCCTATAACGTCGGCTATGGCTGCGGAAGCTCCTTTGTAGGGGACGTGCACCACACGGATATCGGCCTCGGTCTTGAGCATTTCTCCGAGCAAATGATTGACGGAGCCGTTTCCGGCGGAGCCATAACTCAGCCTGTCGGGATTGGCGCGGGCGAATGAAATGAAATCCTTGAGCGTTTTTGCCTCCGCTTGCGGACCGACAATTAAAATGAAGGGTGTCACTGCAATCGTCCCGATGGGGGTGAAGTCCTTGAGCGAATCGAACGGCAGTTTTTCATAAAGGCTCTGATTGATCGCTTGCGAGCCTTCGTAGGTGACGAGCAACGTGTATCCATCGGGAAGAGACTTGGCGACGAAATCGGTTCCGACAACGCCGCCCGCTCCGGCCTTGTTTTCAATCACGACGGATTGTCCCCAGCGCTCGCTGAGTTTCTGCCCGATCGCACGCGCAAAGGTGTCGGTCCCACCGCCCGCGGCTTGCGGCACAACGAGATGCACCAGTCGCGACGGGTAGTCCTGGGCCTGGGCAGACAAGACTCCCGCAAACGCCATGACCAATGCAGTTGCGACCAAACAACGATAATTCTTCATGCACTCCCTCCCATCGTGTCCATTTCAGAACAGACATCAGGCAACTAGCTCTTTCAACTCCGACAAAAATTCTGCCCGGCATCTTTGCGCAGGCGTTCCGCCGGTCAATTCGTGAGGCCGGTTGAGTGCGCCGAGCATGGCAAGATTGACGATACTGCGGGTCCGGCGATCGAGACCCGGCCGGGTCGACAACGCGCCGCAGCAAAACTCGATCGACCATTCCGCCATCGTCCGCGTGAATTCGTCCGCCCCGGCAATGGATTTGTTGACGCAATCCTCGCCGAGTACTTCCTTGCGAACTTTCAGGCCCCTTTTCAAACAAACTGCTGTCGCTCAATAGAACCGGGCGACGCTATACCAGCTTCACGTTCTTAAGCGGCAGACTGCGCATCGGCTTGCCGGTGGCCGCGAAAACCGCGTTGAGCACGGCTGGCGCAACCACGCAGATTGTCGGCTCGCCGACGCCGCCCCAGAAGTCGTAGGTCGGCACAATCACCGTTTCGACCTTCGGCATCTCGGCAAGACGCAATATCTCGTAACTGTCGAAGTTGAGATTGGTCATGCGCCCGTTCTCGATCGGCATTTCGCCGTAGAGCGTGGCGCTGAGACCGAAGGCCACCGATCCCTGAACCTGCGCCTCGATCTGGCTAGGGTTAACGGCATGGCCGCAATTGAGCGCCAGCACCATGCGATGGACCTTCAACTTGCCCTGCGGGCTGACCGAGACCTCGGCGACGGCCGCCGAATAGCTGCCGTAGCCCATGAACTGCGCGATGCCGCGATGCACGCCTGCCGGCAGCGGCTTGCCCCAATCGCCCTTCTCGGCCGCGGCATTGAGCACGGCGAGATGCTTCGGATAGTCCTTCATCAGCGCGCGGCGAAACTCGAGCGGGTCCTTTCCCGCCGCCTTCGCCACCTCGTCCATGAAGCATTCCATATAGACGCCGTTCTGATTGGTGTTGACCCCGCGCCACGGCCCGACCGGAACATGCGTGTTGCGCATCGCATATTCGATCAAGAGATTGGGCACGCTGTAGCCAAGCTGTGCGTCGCCGGGCGTCGCGGAATAGCCCTGCAGCTGGCGCATGTCCTTGCCGTCGACAATGCCTTTCGGATTGAGCATGGCATTGATCGACTGGCCGGAGACGCGAACATGCAGGCCTGTCAGATTGCCTCCTGCATCGAGTCCGGCCGACAACTTGCACTGCGAGATCGGCCGGTAGAAGTCGTGCGCCTGATCCTCCTCGCGGCTCCAGATCAACTTGACCGGCACGTCGGGAAAATGCTTGGCGATTTCGACCGCCTGGTGGACATAATCCTGCGTGCCGCCGCGCCGGCCGAAGCCGCCGCCGAGGTCATGTCGGTGAATTTCACATTTATCGAGCGGAATGCCGGAGGCTTCGGACAAAGCTGCCAGCGACGCTTCCAGATTTTGTGACGGAACCCAGGCATCGGCCTTGCCGGCCGACAGCTTCACGGTGCAATTCATCACCTCCATACAAGCGTGCGCGAGGAAGGGCGTCGCGTAGATCGCATCGACCCTGGTCGCAGCTTCCCCGATCGCCTTTAGCGCGTCGCCGTTCCGCCGGTCGCCGTTTGTGGCGATTGCGTTGAGACCGTCCTTGAGCATCTCGGCGATCGTCGCACTCGATTGCGAGGCGTTGGCTCCCTCGTCCCAGACAACCGGAAGCGCTTCGAGCGCCTTCCTGGCCTGCCACCAGGTATCGGCGACGACCGCAACGGCGGACTCCTGCACCCGCACCACCTTCTTCACGCCGGGCATGCCGGCGATTTTGCTCTCGTCGTAACTCTTGAGCTTGCCGCCGAACACCGGACAGTCCTTGATCGCCGCGTTGAGCATGCCCGGCAGCTTCAGATCGATGGCGAACACCTTGCTGCCGTCGAGCTTGTCCGCGGTGTCGAGCCGCTTCAGCGGTTTGCCGGCGATCTTCCAGTCTTTCGGGGCCTTGAGCTTGATGGTCTTTGGATCCGGCGGCGTAAGCTTGGCGGCGCTGGCTGCAACCTCGCCATAACGGATCGAACGCTTGCTCGCCGCGTGGGTAATGACGCCATCGGATACGGTCAGCTCAGTGACCGGGACATTCCATTGCTCGGCGGCGGCTTGCAGCAGCATCAGGCGTGCTGCAGCGCCGCCACGCCGAACATAATCCTCCGACGTGCGTATCCCACGGCTGCCGCCGGTGCCCATTTCACCCCAGGCCCGCTTGCTCGCGAGATTGCGGCCCGGCGTGATGCCTTCGGTCGCCACCTTATTCCAGTCACACTCCAGCTCCTCCGCAACGAGCTGTGCAATGCCGGTGAGTGTGCCCTGCCCCATCTCCGAGCGCGCAATGCGGATCACGCAGGTGTCGTCGGGTTTGATCGCGACCCAGATGTTGACTTCGGTCGCCGCGCCGCCCTGCGCCTGCGCCGCGCCGACACCGAACGGCACGTTCAATCCGAGCACCAGACCGCCGCCCGCGACGGCTGCCGAGCCGACGATGAACTTGCGGCGCGAGAGTTTTGCATTCTTTGCAAACACCATGTTTTTCATAACTAGCCTCTCGAGCCGGTGCCGGTGGTACCCACGCCTGCGGCCAGATGCACCGCCTGGCGGATGCGCTGATAGGTGCCGCATCGGCAGATATTGGTCATCGCTTCATCGATGTCCTGGTCGGTCGGCTTGGGATTTTTCTTTAGCAGCGCTGCGGCCGCCATAATCTGCCCGGACTGGCAATAGCCGCATTGCGGAACGTCGACCGAGGCCCAGGCCTTTTGCACCGGATGCGATGAACCGACCGACAACCCCTCGATGGTGACGATCATATCGGTGGGCTTCACGTCGCCCACCGCAATCGAACAGGACCGCTGCACCTCGCCGTTGATATGAACCGAGCAGGCGCCGCACTGGGCGATGCCGCAGCCGTATTTGGTGCCGGTCAGGCCGACCTGCTCCCGGATAACCCAAAGCAGCGGCGTGTCGGCCTCGACCGGCACGTCTCTCACCGTCCCGTTGATATTCAGCGTCGCCATGAGCTTCCTCCGTCATTTTCGCAAAGCATAACCGCCCGACGCGCTTTTGCCTACAACCGCCCGTTTCAAGCGCACTGCAACAACGGCGCTGATGCTGCCGCGCCGGGACAATCCGCGGCGGGCCCAGGACGTGGACTGTGTCTCGGCTGCAAAATCGGCTAGAGTACTGGACCTCCCAGGTAGCCAAACCGTATGAGCATGGATTTACCGCTGCTCTGGCACATCCCGCTCTCGCACTTCAATGAGAAGGTACGCTGGGCGTTGGACTTCAAGAACATTCCGCACCGGCGCAAACCCGTCGGCGGGGACTACCTGTTCAAGGCGTGGCGCTCGACGGGACATGGGACGCTGCCAATCCTTTTCCTGGATGGACAACCGATCCGCGACTCGACAGCGATTATCGCTGAACTGGAGCAGCGATACAGCGAACCCGCACTCTACCCGAAGGATGAGGCGCAGCGTCGCCATGCACTCGAGCTGGAGGACTATTTTGACGAGGTGCTGGGTCCGGGCGTGCGCGCCGCGATCATCTCGCCGCTATTCCAGGAAGATCCCGACCTCGCCTTGCGCGTGCTGACGACCGGCATGCCGGACGCGGCCTACCGCAACATGCGGCGGCTCGGGCGGGTCTTTCCTGCGTTCTATCGCTTCCGCCACAAGATCAAGCCGCAGCGCCTGCAGCAGGACCGTGCCGACGTGGCCAACGCGCTCGACCGCATCGCGCGCGAGCTCAAGCCCAGCGGCTACCTCGTTGGCGAGACGTTCTCAGTCGCCGACCTCACGGCCGCGGCGTTGCTCGGGGCGCTGCTGCAGCCCCCGGAGCTTCAATATCCCCTGGCGGTTACGCTGCCCAACAGCCTGCGGCGGTACCGGGACGACCTTGCGCGGCACCCAGCTGCACAATGGACCTTCGAAATGTACCGCCGCCATCGTGGCAGTTCGGCCGAAGTCCGGCGCGGCAAGACTGTTGGGTCGGCAACGTCGGTCTGAATATCTTGCGCCCTAATTGCCGCCGGCGATTTCCGGCGTATCGAAGAAAAGGTCCGGGATCGACGTCGGCTTGTTCTTGAGCGAGCCGATTTCGCTCATGAAGGCCGCGTATTTGAGAACGTTCTCGGGCCTCAACGTATATTTGGTGCCGGGATCGTCGAGGATCGCCACCAGTTCGTCGATGCTCCATCCCTTGCCGCCCATGGATTCGAGCAGTACTGAGGCTGCGTTGCGCTTGTCCTCGGCGATCATCTTCTGCGCCTGTTTCAGCGCCTTGAGCACGGCAGCGGTCACCTTGGGATTTTCGGCCTGGAACCTGGTGGTGGTCGACATCATGGTGAAGGTGGTCGAGCCGCCCATGACGTCATCGGAATTCATGATGGTGCGGAACGCCGGATCCTTCAGCTCACGATAGTCGAAGGGCGCGGAAGCCCAATGGCCGACGATCTCGCTATTGCCCGCGGTCAGCGCGATCAGCGCGTCCGGATGCGCCATGGTGACCGTGTTGGGATCGAAGCGAAATACCAGATCCCGGCCGTATTTCTTCTCGGCATACATTTGCATGATGATGGAAGGGATCGACACCTTGACGGCGGTGACCGCGATCTTCTTATCCCCGGTGATTTCGTCCAGCGATTTCAGCTGGGCGACGCGCGCGTTCAGGCGCATCGGCATCGAGCTGATGGCGGCGATGGACTTCACGCCGACATTGCCGCGGGTGCGGTCCCACAAGGTCAGAAAGGCCGGCGGCCCCGCCGAAATGAAGTGCGCGGAGCCTGAGAGAAGCGCGTCGTTCATGACCGCGGGTCCGCCCATATTGGACCAGCTAACCGTGACCTTGAGCGCCGCTTCTTCCGCGTACTTCTCGATAAGATTGTACTTCTGCATCATATGCAACGGAAGAAAACCGAAGCCGCCGGCCCCGAGCGGAATTTTAAGCTCCGTCACCTCCGCTCGCGCGACCGCCGGAGCCATCGCAATCGCGAGGGCCGCAATCAATGCTCTCCAAATCCTCACGGTAGCCTCCCCTGGTCCGTTCGGCGTTTTGCCGTACATTCTAGCACTGTTTCACGCCTTTGATTTTCATTGGTGAGAATAGTCCGCGCGGCTTGGCGCCGCGCCGGATGGCGGCACGTCCAGCCGCACCGCAACGCCTTCGAGTTCAGGGTTGGGGGCCGGATAGAGCTTCATCACCAGGGGATCGTGCCCCGGGACGATGTGGCTCTCGTCCGGCGCAAGTGCGAGCAGCCTGTCAAAGCCCTCCAGCATTTTTCCGATATGGAAGGCCGTCGTAAACGGCCGGCTGCTTGCCATGTTCTCGTAGAAATGAGTGACGTCGGAGGCGACCACGACAAATCCGCGGCGGGTCTTGACCCGGACGAATTGAAGCCCCGCCGAATGGCCGCCCACCGCATGCACCGTCAAGCCGGGCGCAAGCTCCGCGTCGCCGTTGTAGAACATCACGCGCCCGGCGTAATTCAGCCGCACGATCCCGCACACGTCCTCGACCTCGAACGAATGCGACAGGCGCGGATAGCGCATGTAGCGCCCGGTGGCATAGGCGAGTTCAGGCTCCTGCAGATGAAACCGCGCTTTCGGAAAGCGGTCGAAATTGCCCACATGGTCGTAATGCAGATGGGTGAGAATGACATCTTCAACCGCATTCGCATCGACGCCGAGGGCTGCGAGCGCGTCCACAGGACAGCGCAAAAATGTGCGTTTGCGCCTTTCCGATACTTCGGCGTTGAAGCCGGTATCGATGATAAACGTCCGGCCGCCGCCCTTTGCCACCCACACGAAGTAATCCATCGGCATCGGTCCGTCATGCGGATCGCCGCCGATAAAGTGCGCGCTGCGTTGTGCGTCGCGGGTGGCATAACGGATGGCAAACAGCTCGTAATCGAATTCGGTCATGATGTCTCCCACTTCGCTTCCGGTTCAAACCGGCGTTTCATTGTCCCACGGACGCCATGCCGAGATAGGCATCCTTCAGCTGCGGCGAGGCCGCGAGGGTCTTCGGGTCGCCCTCGAGCACGACCGAACCGCGCATCAGCACATAAGCGCGGGTCGCGAGGTTAAGTGCGACTGCGACGTTCTGCTCGACCAGGATGCCGCCGATGCCCATCTCGCGGCGAATCCGGTCGATCGCCTGGTGCACGCTCTCGACCACGAGCGGCGCAAGACCGAGCGACGGCTCGTCCATCAGGATAAAGTTCGGGCGCGACATCAGCGCACGGCCGATCGCGAGCATCTGTTGCTCACCACCCGACAGCGTGCCGCCGACCTGACGGCGGCGCTCGCCAAGTCTCGGAAAAAGCGCATAGACATCGGTGAGCTGCTCGCGCACCTCGGCACTGCTGCGCACCACACCGCCGACCTGCAGGTTTTCTTCGACCGTCATCTTCTTGAAAATTCTGCGACCTTCCGGGACCAGCGCTATGCCGGCGCGGGCGGCAAGGTGCGCGGCCTGGCCTGACAGATCGCGTCCGTCAAGCAGGATACGGCCCGCAGACGGTTTCACCAGTCCCATGATCGCCTTGATGGTGGTACTCTTGCCGGCGCCATTCGCGCCGAGCAGCGCGATGATCTCGCCTTTCTCGACCGCGAGGTTCACGCCGTGCAGCACTTCGATCTCGCCATAGGCGGCGCACAGGTTCTCAACCGCAAGCGTCATCGCCGCCTCCGCTGATGAGCAGGTTCATGCCGAGATAGGCGCGCACTACTTCGGGCTCCCGTTGCGCCGCCGCCGGCGTGCCGGTGAAGATGTGATGACCTTGATTGATGACGGTCACGCGATTGCAAAGGCGTCCGACCAGTTCGAGATCGTGCTCGATGAGCATTTGCGCACAGCCTTGCGCTGCAATGTCCTTCACCAGCGCCGCGAGGCGCTCGCGTTCGCGTTCGGTCAGACCGGTCGCGGGCTCATCCAGCAACAGGAGCTTCGGTTCGGACACGATCGCGCGCGCGATTTCGACAAAGTGGCGCTGGCCAAACGGCAGTGACTTCACGACCGCGCCGGAGACATCGCCGAGCCCAACCCGCTCCAGCGTGCGGTTCACGGGCCGCGCAACGCTTGCCGCCGACAGCGGCCGGAACACGGAGGGCCATCCGCTCGCACGCGCGAACCAATGGCTCGCCAGCCCGGCTGCGACGTTTTCGTAGACAGTCAGTTGGTCCGCGAGTCGCACTTTCTGGAACGTGCGTGCGATGCCGCGTCGCGCCCGTCGGTGTGGCAACAGCCGCTGGATATCGTAATCCTGAAAGCGGATTGTGCCGCCATCGATGCGCAGTACGCCCGTAATACAGGAAACAAGCGTCGATTTTCCTGCGCCGTTCGGGCCGATGAGGCCGAGCACTTCGCCCGACGAAACCGACAGGCTTAGCTCGCTCAGCGCCTGCAAACCGCCGAAACGCTTGGACACGCCGGATAGCTCGAGCACGCTCATCTGCGCAGCCGTTCGATGAGGCCGCCGATGCCGGAAGGCAAAAACCAGAGCACGAAAAGAACCATCGTTCCGTAGACGAGCAGACGATAATTATCCTCGCCAAGCACCCGCAAGCCTTCGGGGATCATGGTGAGCATCAGGCTCGCGACGATGCCGCCCAGCGGACTGCCAATACCGCCGACGACCGCCATCATCATATAGCGAAAGGACTCCTGCTCATTGAACAGGTCGGGCGTGAGGAACCGCACATAGGCGGCGAACAAGGCTCCGGACAATCCGGCGAGGCCCGCCGAAACCGTGAAAGCAATCAGCTTGACGGCAAAGGTGTTGATGCCGCTCGCCTGCGCAGCGATCTCGTCGTGCCGCACCATCTTCAGGATGACGCCCAGCGCGCTGTAACGATCGATATATGCGAGCGCGGCCAGCACCGCCAAGCACACGGAGAGCATGATGAGGTACCAGGTCTGCCTGTCGACGCCACCGGTCGGAATGCCGATCAGGCCCATCGGCCCACGCGTAATATCGACCGAATTGGTGAGCAGTTGGTAGACCAGAATACCAAAGCCGAGTGTGCCAATCGCGAGATAATGACCCTTCAGCCGCGCGGCCGGCAGCCCGAGCAGGAAGCCGCATAGCATTGCGAGCAACACGCCATAAAGCCCCGCGAGGATCGGCGGATGGCCTTGCTTTGCCAATACACCGAGCGTGTAGGCGCCGATGCCGACGAAACCGGCCTGTCCGAACGACAACAGTCCGGTAAGGCCGGTCAGTAGATTGACGCTGAAGACCGCGAGGCTGAAGATCAAGGCGGTAATCACCATGTTGATCCAGAACGTGCCGAACGTGAGCGGTAACGTCGCGAGAATCGCAATCGCCACAATCAGCAAGACGCGCCTAGACATTCTCGTCGACCCTTTCGGGCACCAGACCGCGCGGGAAGAAGATTAGCGTCAACACCAGCAAGCCAAACGCGATGGAGGTCGAATAGGCGTTCGAAATGTAGACAGCGCCGAGGCTCTGAATCATCCCGATCAACAGCGCGCCGAGGATCGTGCCGTTCACATTACCGAAGCCACCAAGAATGATCGCCGCGAACGCGTTGAGCATTTCGGTGCGGCCCATGTCGGGTGCAATCATGTTCACCGGGCCGGTGAGCGCGCCGGCGGAGGCCGCCATCATCGCGCCGATCACCAGCGCGAGGCGCGACACCTGGTTGACGTCGATGCCCATCGCAGAAGCGGTTTCGTGATCCTCGGACACCGCGCGGAACTTGCGGCCGAGGCTCGTGTATTGGACCAGCCACCACAGGCCAAGGAGGATAGCGGCGCTTGCGGCAACGCAGATCAGGCGCTGCACGCTGATGCCGACCGTGCCGAAGTTGATCGATGTTTCGTTATAAACCGTCTCGAACGGCCGCGGCGTCGTGCCCCAGACGAGTTCGGCAACGTTCACCAGAATAATCGACATGCCCATCGAGGCGATCAGGCCGTTGAGCTCGACGCCGCGAAACGGGCGGAAGGCGGTGCGCTCCAGGATGATGCCGAGCACGGCGTTCACCGCCATTGCGGCCGCAATCGCGCCGACATAGCCGACATAGGGCACGGTCGTGTAGGCGACGAATGCGCCGATCATCACGGACTGGCCTTCGGCGAAGTTGACCATGCGCATAACGCCGAAGGTCAAAGTAAGCCCGACGGCGACCAGCGCGTAGCCGCCGGACAGCACCAAACCGTTGATGAGAATCTGGGCGAACATCTTATTGAACGACTTCGATGCTGCCGTCCGGTTTGGTGCGGATGAATACGAAGTTCAGTCCGTCGGGTTTCGCGCCGCGCTTTTCGTCAAACTCATAGTGTCCCAGCACCAGATCGATCTTTGTCGCTGCCATCGCCTTCAGGTAGTCGGCCGCCTGCGGTCCACCGCGCTTGATCGCATCAGCCACCAGGCGCACCGCGTCGTAGCTCGCAACGTCCCAGTAAGTCACGTCATGCGCCTCGTTGAGCTCCTTCTGTGCGCGCGCTTCAAGCTTCGCGACGAATTCCTTCTGCGCCGGCGTATTGGTTTCGCTCTTCACGAAGAAGGCCGCGCGCACCAGGCCTATCTTGCCAGCCTGCATGCCTACCTGACGCTCGAAGATGCGCGGCGGCGGCGGATAGTCCGAGAACAGCGGCGTGGGTATGCCGGCCTCGGCATATTGCTTGACGAAATTCGCCGCCTGGACTGCCGAGATCGACACGATGACGAGATCCGGTTTGGACGCCGGAATGCGGGTGATGGTCGCATACCAGTTGGTGTCGTTACGATCCTGCGTGACGTCGAGAACGACCTTCTTGCCGGCCTTCTGCATAAGCGCAATCATGTTCTTGCGAAACGTGAGGCCGAAATCGTTGTTCTCGACAATGATCGCGACCGATTCGAATTTGAAATCCTTTTCAAGCAGCGCCGCCTCGCGCTGCTGCGAGTAGCGGTTTTGCATTGAGCTCTGGAACGCGTACGGCCCGGCGTCGCCCGCAATCTGGTCGGCAGTCGAGATATTGACCAGCAGCGGGACCTTCTCGTCGTTGGCGACCTGCGCGACTGCGATGGACGCGCTGGAGCACCACTCGCCAATCAGCAGCTGCACCCTCTCCTGGCTGATCAGGCGCTGTGCCTGATCGTGCGCCGCCCGCGGCTCGCATTGGCTGTCGCCGAACACAAGTTCGATCTTGTAGCCACCCGCGAGGTCTTGCGCGTTCACTTCCTCGGCCGCAATGGCGGCTGCGATGCGGTTGGTCTTGCCGGCCCACGCCGTGTTGCCCGTGAGCGGCAGTAACACGCCGACCCTGACAGCGCCCTTGCTGCCGGCTTGCGCAAGAGCGGCCGACGGCGCAATAAGCAGCAGCGCAGCGGCGAGCGCTGCAGAATAGCTTTTCATATTGATCCTCCCTGTCGCTTCTTTTTATCTCAGCGTACACGTCTTGCCGCGCCCGGTCGGGAATTTCTCTTCCGCCGCCCATGCGATCATGGATGCATCGCGGATCGCGGTGAGGAAATCGCCCGGAACATTGTTGCAGTCACCCGCCATGACCCATGGCACGCCGGCCTCGTCGGCAAGTCGCGAGAGGTCGCGCAGCGGACGCGAACCGATCGCCAGCACGATCCTATCGCCTGCGGGGTGGCGTACGATGCCCTGCCCGCTGCGGCACAAAATCGCATCGCCTTCGATCGAAACGACCGGCGCGCCCGTAACGATCTGCGCATTGGCGTCGCGCAGGCGCAACAGCACGTCCCAGCGATTATTGCGCGCCATTTCCTTTGCAACGACGCTTTGACCTTCGAGGACTGTGACGCGCCTTGCGCGCCTGGCGATGCACTCCGCGGTCTCGATGCCAACCATGCCGCCTCCAACCACCGTGACGCTTGAACCTGTGGGGATAAGCTCTGGCCTGCGCAGCACGTCCCACGCCTGTATCATTGGAACATTCGTATTGGTGGGAAAGGGGGCGTCGCGCGGTATGGCGCCGGTCGCGATGACGATCAAGTCCGCACCGTAGGCGCGGATGCTGTCGACGGTTGGCTCGACACCAGTCCGGATCGGCACCTCGAGCTGCTCCAGCGCCGCGACCCGGTAGGTCCACACACCCGCGACGTCGTCCTTGTCCGGCGCCGCAAGCGCGAGGTCCATCTGTCCGCCCGCTTGTTGTTTGCGCTCCCACACTTCGACCTGATGGCCGTTCGCCGCGAATACGCGCGCGGCTTCGAGCCCCGCGACGCCGCCGCCGATGACGAGCACGCGGGTATCCTGCTTCTTGATCCCCTCGAGCCCCGGCTCGAGCCTGGCGAGCGTTTCAAATTCGGTGCCCATCAGCGGGTTTTGGACGCAGGCGACGTCGAGCTCGAGCGTCAGCCGCTCAAAGCAGACATTACACGAGATGCAATGGCGGATCGGCCGCTTCACTTCACCGAAGGCTTTGAGACACCAGTGCGGATCCGCGACCAGCGCACGGCAAAGCGCAATGTAGTCGGCACTGCCGGCCTGTAGCACGCCTTCCGCATCCTCAGGGGTCAACATCCGGCCGGCCATGATGACCGGTACGGTCACCGCATCCTTGATCGGCCGCGCATGCGGCTCAAGGAAGCGGCGCGGAAATGATGGCGGCTGGATGCAATAGCGCGATAGTTCGGGCGTTTCATTGGTGCCGCCCGAGAGATCGATCGCGATCACGCCCGCGGCTTCGAGTGCCTTCGATAGCATCACGATGTCGCCCTGCGAATAGCCGCCATCCACGTATTCGGTCGCCGACAACCGCACCATCATTGGGAAGTCGGGCAGCTCGGAACGGATCAGCCGCACCGTTTCCATCAACAGCCGCATGCGGTTTTCGACCGGACCGCCGTAGTCGTCCTCGCGCTTGTTGTGGCGCGGCGTGAAGAATTGCTGGAACAGATAGCCGTTCGCGGCGTGCAGTTCGATCGCGTCATAGCCTGCGCGGTAGAGGCGAACGGCGCTGGTCAGGAACTGCTCCTGAATCTCGGCGATATCGTGCCTGGTCAGCGCGCGGACTTCGTCGCCCGTCGCCGGATTTTTCCCAGGCGAAGGGCCGACCGGCTCCATGCCGAGAACCGAGCGGCGCAACAGCATGCCGCGATGATTGAGCTGGCCGCAGACCAGCGCGCCGGCTTGGCGAATCGCTTTTGTCAGATCGGCGAGGCCCGGGATGAAGCGATCGTCGAAGATGCAGAGCGAGGCGCGATGATTGCGCGCATTGCCGGAGACCACCATCGCCTCGGTGATGATCATTGCGGCACCACCGCGCGCCCGCTCCGCGTAGTAGATCTTGTCGCGCTCGGTCGAGAAACCGTCGGTGGTGCCGAAGTTTGTCCCCATCGGACCCATCACGACGCGGTTCTTCAGCCGCAGCGGTCCCATCCGGCCGGGCTGTTGCAACAACATGGACGGCCTGTCGGGTGCAAGCATCAGCCGGACTTCGCGCGTTCCGCCGCTTGCTTCACGCGCTCCGGATCGGCCGCTATCTTGACGCCTGCGCGCTCCTGCTCGAGCAGCATCACCGAGCGCGAGTCGCGCCCTTCCCAGCCGCGGTTGCACGCCTCCCTCATCTCGGCGTAGGCGAGATTGCACATGCGCATCGGCACGCCTAGTTCGCGTCCGAGTTCGGTCGCTAGTTTGACGTCCTTGGTGGCGAGCTTGAGCGCGAAGTTCGGCGGATCGTATTTGCCGGGCAGGAACTGATCGAGCAGGCCGTCGAACGTGAGGCGGCGGCCGCCGACGCCCTGGCGCACAGCTTCCCACAGCGCCACCGGGTCCATGCCGGCTTTCACGCCCATGGTGAACGTCTCGGCGAGCGCACAGGTGATCGCATAACCTGACATGTTGTGCACGAGCTTGGCGACCGTCGCGGTGCCGATCGGCCCGATATAGGCTGCGCGATCACCCATCGCGTCGAGAACGGCCTTGTGCCTGTCATATGCGGCTTTATCGCCGCCAACCCAGATCGCCATCTTGCGCGACGCAGCACCCGACGGCCCCCCGCTCACCGGCGCATCGAGCATGTGCGCGCCCTTGGCGGCAAAGGCCTCGTGAATTTTCTTCACGACGCTTTGCGCGTTCGTCGACAGATCGAAATAGGCCGCGCCCTTTTTAACGCCTTCGAGCAAGCCATCGGCCCCCAGCGAGACGCGCTCGACATCCGCAGGCTCGGGCAGCGAAGTGAAGATCACGTCAGACTTCTGCGCCAGCGCGCGCGGCGTATCCGCCCATTCGGCGCCCGCCTGCAAATGATGGCCCGCCGATTGTCGGTGCAGGTCGTGCACCACGACCTTGTATCCGGCCTTGAGAATGTTGGTGGCCATCTTGCCGCCCATGGTGCCGAGCCCGATGAAGCCGACGACAACGTCATTGGCCATCGTCATTCCCCCTTGTCGCCTTCGACCAGCACCGTGTAGGCGACCTGCGCGGCCGACATCGCGGCGGGCCAGCCTGCATAGAACGCCATGTGGGTGATGACTTCAGTGATCTCTTCCTGCGTGACGCCATTGGCGATCGCGCGCGACAGGTGCGATACCAGTTGCTCCGGCCGGTAGGTCGCGACCAGCGCCGCCACCGTGATGAGACTGCGGTCGCGCTTCGAGAGCGCCTTGCGCTCCCACAGATCGCCGTAAACAACGTCGTTGGTGTAATCGACCAGTGCGGGCGTAAACGCCTTGATGCGGTCGCGTTTGGCGGAAGGCGGTGCCTTGGCCATGCGTCTCTCCCCTGTCTATTTAAGTCCGCGCACCGTGGCGCGGTTTTTTTCGTTGCCGTTGAAGCGAAGACCAAGGTTCACTACCATCGTCGGACGGAAGTGTCGACCAGCGCAAATCGCCGAGCTGGCACGCGCGGAGGAACAGCGATGCAATTGCGGGGCTTTGGGCGCACGGGGATGCAGCTGTCGGTGCTGGGCTTCGGCTGCGGCGCAGTGGGCGGACTTATGGTACGCGGCGATCCTGCCGATCAGGAGCGCACGATCGCGCGGGCGATCGCCGCCGGCGTGAATTACTTCGACACCGCGGTGCAGTACGGCGATGGCGAATCGGAAGCGAACCTTGGCCGCGTTTTGCTGAAGCTGAAACCGGCTGACGTGGTCGTCGGCACCAAGGTGCGGGTGCCGCCCAGCGAGTTTGGCCGCATTGCCGACGCCGTAACGACGTCGCTCGAAGGCAGTCTGGCGCGACTGGGGCTTGACCGGGTCGACATCTTCCACCTGCACAATCCAATTACCGAAACAGGAGGCGGATCGGCGCTGAGCGTCCGGCAGGTGCTGGACGACGTGGTACCGGCGTTCGAGCGCCTGCGCCAGCAAGGGAAGATTCGTTTCCTTGGGATTACGGCGATCGGCGATACGGCCGCACTGCATCAAGTGATCGATGCAAACGCCTTCGACAGTGCTCAGGTCGTCTACAACATGCTCAATCCATCTGCCGCCGAAGAATTGCCGGCGAACTATCCGGCACAGGATTATGCACGATTGTTCGATCACACCAAGGCGGCCGGCGTTGGCGTCGTGGGAATCCGCGTGCTTGCCGGCGGCGCACTTTCGGGCTCAGCCGAACGTCACCCGATTGCGAGCCCGGCGCCCGAGCCGATCGGTTCGGCAATGAGCTACGACGCCGATGTCGATCGCGCACGCCGTCTGCTTCTGCTGGTAAAGGATGGGTTCGCCGCCACCCTGACCGAAGCCGCCACGCGGTTTGCCCTGTCTCACCCCGCGATGGGCACACTCCTGGTCGGCATGGCGACGCCGCAACAGTTCGAGGACGCGCTCGCCGCGGTCCAAAAAGGCCCACTACCGCGAGCTGCGCTCGACCGGCTGTCAACATTGCGGCAGGCATTCTCCGGCGAACCACGATAATCGCTTGGCATCTGCAAGATCAAAGTCGAGGCGGAACGTCTCGGTTTCTTGTCGAAGCATCTGAAACGTCGGTGCCCACGGACAACATTTGAGTCCACTTTGCGATGTTGCTGCGTTGCCAGCTCACTCCGACAACGGCCAGGATTATTGTGATAAATAAAGGCAACAAACCCCCAGCGGTGCGGTCGAAAAATCCGACACCCGGCAGAATGTGATTTGCGCCTGTCATGACCAGGGCTGCACCACTGACGGCGGATGCACCGATAACAAATAAGTCGAAGAATCTCGGCACAAGCAAGCCTCCCACTGCGCCGCAGACCAACGCCAGCACTCTGCCGAAGAAGCCGCCAAGCCAGCCATCGAGCCCGAGAGCGGCGGCCACGGAAAGGCCTAACAGAATGCCGCCGGAAACGCCGAGCAAGATGCGCCGATAGGGCTCGAGAATATAGGATGCAACGCCAAGAATAACGGCACCGGCAATTCCGAGGACAATCGCAGTTGTACCATCATCCCCAGTGAATGACCGACCCAGCAAAAGACCGACGTCGAAACCAACCAGGGCATAGAGCAGTGGAAGCAACGCATAGAACATGAAAAGGCCGAATGCCATGATGGCGAGCCCAGTCAATATCATCAGAAGTCCGATTACGAGCGACATGAATACTCGTCCTCTCCGCTCAAGCAATCGCCAGTGAGAGACAGAGACTACTACATCGTTCCGCTCCGACCCAGACCACGCGTCAAGCCGGTACCAGTATTCAAGAACATGTGATCCGAAGTACGAGAATTAGGTTCAAACGGATCAATGTGTTTCTAAATACGCGCTCGACGAAAAGCGCTAGACTGTGGGGGCTTCGCGATTAGCCGGGCAAGTTTGTCTGACGCAGGCTTCAGCTTGTCCCGGTTGTTTTGGCTTCTTCCAAACCGGAATGTTTTCAACAGCGGAGGAAATACATGACTGCAATCAGTCGCCGTAATCTGCTCACACATATCCTGCCGGGTGCCGCCGTTGCGGTCGCCGGCGTTGCGACGGTCGGCTGGACTATCGCACCGGAAAGCGCGGACGCATTGCCATTGGGCATCGCCGGGGCAAACCGCGTTGAGGTCGACGAGCTGGTAGAGAAGGCGCAAATGGTGGGTCCGCCTCCTCGTCCCGATCCCAGCCTGGGTCCGCCTCCTCGTCCCCACCCCCTCCCCGGCCCCCGTCCTCCTCGCCGCCCCCGCCCTCGCCCCCGTCATCGCCGTTGGGTTTGCAGGTGGCACAGGGGTCGTCGCATTTGCGGTTGGCGCTGACCTGATCTCCGCCGATACGCGGTTGGAGGATGGACGCCGCAGCGCAGCTTGGCGGCGCGCTTCGGCTCGCCGATGCCGTGTCATGAGCACTTACATCGTGACAATGGCGCGATCGTCGCCTTGCTGGTGATTTGCGGCGCCACCCAAGGCGGGAGCTAGCCCACGCGCGAAAGCGCGAACAGGATCGACAGCAAAATCACAACGACTCCGGTGGCCAGGACCAGCCGGTCGGCGAACAAGCGGCGCATGCGGACCTCCCTAGACGAAGCTATAGCGCTCGGAATGGTATTTCGACATCGGCACCTTCATTTCGCCTAGAGCCGCCTCAATCGCATCCATCATCACATTCGGACCGCAGATAAAGTACTCATGATCGGCATAGGGCGGCGGCAGGTGTCGCTTGAACATCTCGGCGGTGATAAAACCCCGTTCGCCGGTCCAGTCGGGCGGTGGATCCGCGAGCACGTGGACCACCGTCAGATTGAGCCGCGCTTTCAGCGCCTCCAACTCCTCGCGGAAGGTAATCGATTCCCAATCCTTGCTGCCGTAGAGCAGGATCACCGGGCGCGGATCGCCGCGGTCGGCGAGCGTGCGGATCATGCTCGTCATGGGCGTGATGCCAACGCCGCCCGCGATCAGGACATGCATGTCCGCCGGGTTGCCGATGGTGAACGCACCGTACGGCCCGTCGATGTAAACGCGCGCTCCCACCGGCAGCTCGGGAATCGCGCTGGTGAAGTCACCCCGGTTCCTGATCGTCATTTCGACGCGCCCGTCCGCGACTTCGGCGCTGGAGGAGAACGAGAACGGGTGCCCGGTAATCCTGAAGGGGCTTCCCCACACGGTCAGCCAGCCGAATTGGCCGGGGCTGAAGCGGAATCCGGGATGACCATCCGGCCGCATCACCAGGGTCGAGGTGTCGCCGCGTTCCCCGCGCACTTCCAGGACGCGGTACGGCCGGCGCAGCATGAACAACGGCTTGACGATGCGCACATAGAGCAGCAGCCCGACCCAGAAAATCGTCAGGCCGATCCACAGCGCGCGTTTCCACGGGTCGATCAGGTAGAAGCCCCATCCGATCATGTGCAGGAGCCCGGCCGCGACGGCGACGAGCGCGAGCACAATGTGGGTGAGGTGCCACGTCTCGTATCTGAGTTTCAACTTCGCGCGCCACAGCGCCATGACCACCAGCGCGATCAGCGAGTAAATCGACAGGGCGGCGAAACGAGCGCGCCACGGCGCCTGGATCGAATTGAGCAGCGCGAGTAATTCGGGACGGACGGCGAACAGGATCAACGGGTGAGCGACGACCAGGGCCACCGCTACCAACGATATCTGACGGTGGAAATGATAGATGACATCCTCGCCCCATGGCTGGGTGACGTAGCGGAAACGCGCCGTGAGGCCGAACTGCAGACCCATCATCGCCAGGCCCGCATAACCCAGCGCGACGGAGAACTCGGTCCAGAAATCGCGCGCCGGCGGGATCGACCCCGCCAGCAGCGCGAACAACGGGGCGAGGATGAACAGCAGATAGAAGATGACCCAAACGGCGCCGCGCACTGCATGGTGAAGCTGCATCGACTAACCCCACGATCGGGAGAGGCAGGTTGCGACAACCCGCGCCGGCGCATTCTATCGGATCAAGGGTGCGCGAGTCCCGCCCTCATGACAGTGGACTCTTGCCGCACAGGATTTTCGCGACCGCCCGAGCACGGGCTCGATGTGCGGTTATCTGCAGCTCTCCGTAGCGCGCGAGCAATCGTTTCCTGGCTCAAGCGTCGCGCAAGGACGAAGCCATTTCGCTTCTCACCACGCCATCGATTGGTCGGCGGGTTTGAAAAAGCCTCAGGATTGCGAAGGCGGCGGCAGCCGCGGCGAGGTGCTTGAGCGTATGCCCGCTCAGGATCGAGCCAACCGAATAAATCGCATGGTCATAGAATTCCAGCAACTTGGCGAGCGCATACAGCGCTGCAGCGACAATCCAATAAAATGCGCCGGTATATTTCGGCGGGAAGAGTTGAAGGATGAGGACCAGTGCGAGAAAAGGAAAAAACTGTGCCCATGCGTAGAGCCGCAAATCGTCGGTCCAGCGCCATAGCAGGAGACTGAAAATGCCGATTGCCAGCAGCGGCCGTAGCAACGCCTTCCCCGCTTTTGCATCCACACGCTCCTCGACTACTGCGGCAAGGATTGCGGCGAAGCAGAGAGTCATCGGCAGACGATCCCAAAACAAGGTGGCATCGCTCGGGTTCCAGTGGTAGTAGGACGAGCCGAAGCCGGTCAAAAATATCCCAAGAAAGAGCACGGTGGTTGTTGGATCACGACGCAATCGCAACAAGCCGGCTGCGCCGACTGCAATGAAGGGAAGATTCGAGATGACGTTCCAGAAATTCGGTATGCCGAACAAATTGCGTTGGTCGGCGAACTGATGATAGTTCTGGTTTTGCAATAGCGGCGGGAGCGGCAGCAATCCGGCGAGCGTGACGATCATCAGCCCATACAGGACCAGTACGGGCCGATTTCGGATGGTGTCGTTGATTGTCATTTAACGATATGCCGCAGATAATTGGTTTAAGCTTTCGCGCTGTCCTCTTCCATCATACTCATCGATGCCAAGGACGTGAAACGAATTTTGGTGGTTATGAAGGATGCAAGATTTACGAGCACCGGGGAAGCCGACGAGTTTACTGCGCAGACTCCTCGGCTGGCTGACCACCGGGATCTGGTTTCTTTGCCAGATCCTGCTCATCGCATGGGCCACCCTGGCCATCCACTATTCTAATCTGCCATGGCCCGAACTGCGTCTGGGCCTGGCCGTCGCCTTTGCGGCGTTCGCGATCTGGGCGCTCTGGTTTTCGCGCCGGCGGCGCATGTCCGTTGCCTTCGTCGTGCTGTTTCTCGGCGTGGTGGCATGGTGGACATCCATTCCCCCCTTGCAGAATCGCAATTGGCGGCCGGAAGTCGCGGTGATGCCGCGGGCGGTTATTGACGGTGACCGCGTGCGTATCACGGGGGTGCGCGACTTCGACTATCGCAGCCGGAACGATTTCACGGTGCGCTATAAGGAGCGTGAGATATTGCTGTCGCACGTTAACGGTCTCGATTTCTACGTGTCCTACTTCATGGAAGGGCCGGTCGGACACACCTTCGTAAGTTTCATCTTCGACAACGCGCCGCCGCTCAGTATCTCGATCGAAACGCGGCCGGAAGTGGGCGAAGGCTTTGCGCCCGTCGCCTCCATGTTCAAGCAATTCGAGTTGATCTACGTGGTGGGTGAAGAGCGCGACCTCGTCGGCGTCCGCGCCAACCACCGAAATGAGCCAATCTATCTTTATCGTCTCAACACCTCGGCCGACGATGCGCGCCGGCTGCTGCTGATCTACCTGGAGCGGATCAACGAACTCGCCGATCACCCGGAATTCTATCACCTGCTGACCAATAGCTGCACGATCAACATCGTGCGTTACGCAAATGCTGCTGGCCGGACCGGCCGGCTCGACATCCGCCATATCCTCAACGGTTTGGCAGACAGCTACCTTTATCGTTCGGGCCGCATGAATTCGACGCTGCCGTTTGACGAACTCCGGCGACGCTCCCTAATTAACGAAGCCGTGCGGGCCGCCGATGGCGCATCCGATTTCTCGGAACGGATTCGTGCATCCTTGCCAACAATGTCTCGCTGAGACGCTTTCGACCGCCGCGCGACCGGCCCGGCGCCCTTGACGTATCAAGTTAACTATTCAACTATTCCGCGATCTTCAACGCGGAAACAGACTGCAGGGAGATCGGACCATGAGCACAACAACATCGCCAGCATCGTCGTCTTTCTCACCGTCGAGTATCTGGTGGCTCTTTTTGCTTCAGGGCATCGCCGCAATTCTGTTGGGCGCGATGCTCGTCAGCGCTCCGGGCGTCACCGTCGTCGCGCTCGTCACCTTCCTGGGTTTCTATTGGCTGATCACCGGCGTCCTGTCGTTCGTGCAGGCTTTCGTCGATCGCTCGTCGCCGTGGATATGGTCGCTGCTGAGCGGGTTACTCGGAATTGCGGCCGGGATGCTCGTCTTGCGGCACCCGTTGCTCGCTGCGGTGACCGTGCCGACCTTGATTGTCATCATCCTCGGCGTGGAAGCGCTGATCATGGGCGGCGTCAACATCATCGCGGGATTTCAAGGCGGCGGAATTGCCTCCTTCATACATGGCGCATTCAACCTCCTGATCGGGCTTCTGCTGCTGGGCTCGCCGATGGCCGCCGCGCTGGCCGTTCCGTTCGTTTTCGGCGTGATCCTGCTCGTGCAAGGCGTTGCACTGGTAATTTGGGCGTTTCGCGTCCGCGCCTGAAGAAGTGGGACAACGCGCGGCAGGCGCCAGCGGCGTGCTCAGGGTATCGGTACGGCATGGACCGATACATCCACGTGCAAGCCGGTCGGATCGTCCGCGTTGCCGATGAAGCCGCCGGATATCGGCAGCGCCTGCTCGGCCTCCCTCGTCACGCCGACGCGGATGAGGTTCGCCCCGGCGACCAGACCGTTGGTCGGGTCGTATTCGACCCACCCTGCGCCGGGCAAATAGACGCTGCACCAGGCGTGCGTGCTGCCGCCGCCTCGGGTCGTACCCGAGGTGTCGTCATACAAGTAGCCGGTGACGAAACGCGTGGCGAGGCCGAAGCTGCGCAGCGCCTCCATCATCAGCACCGCGAAGTCGCGGCAGGTGCCGGTACCGAGCGCCAGCGTCTGGGCGGCACTCTGGGTACCTTCCTCGTGGCGTGCGCCGTAGCGGAATTCCTCCTTGATGGCGTGCGTCATCGCTTCCAGCACCTTCAAGGTCTGCTTGCTGTCTGCATCGGATACGACACGGCGGGCCCAGGCGTCGACCTTTCGGTCGGGGTCCGGCATCTGGCGTTCCGCAAGGCGCGCGAGGTCGGGAATCTCATGAGCCGCGTAGGAGAACGGAAACAGCTCGGCAGTTGCATCGAGGCTGTATACCGGAAGCGGCTGACCGTCGGGATGGTGCGTCAGATCGAGCGTCGATATGATGCTGAGCCGTCTGGTCCTGAGTGCCGCGGGCCATTCCAGGAAGCAGATTGAATTGTTGAAGACGTCATGCTTCCAGTAGATGCCGGTCGGCTCAGGTTCGACCTTCAGCGCCGCGCTGTGCAGGCGCAGATCGTGGCTTTCGTCCGGCCGAACCATCAGCTTGTGGCGCAGCAGGCCTACCGGATTGCGGTAGGTATATTCGGTCTTGTGCACGATACTGATCTTCGCCATGTACGCCTCGCCTTAACTCGGGTTGACTTCATTTGCGCCGAACGAGTTTGATTGCCGGGAGCTAGACGCGCCTTCTTTCCAATGGACAACAGTAGCCAACTTCCCAGCGGTGGAAAGCATCAATGAACCTCGATCTCGTCCTCGTTCTGCTCACGCTGACGGCCGCAATTGTGATGTTCGTCATCAACCGGCCCCGTATGGACGCGGTCGCGCTCCTCGTGATGGTGGCGATGCCATTCACCGGCATCATTACCATGAACGAAGCGCTGGCGGGGTTTGCCGATCCGTCGATCGTACTGATCGCCGCGCTGTTCGTGATCGGCGAGGGCCTGGTGAGGACCGGCCTCGCACGACGGCTGGGCGATTGGCTCGATCGGCAGGCGGGTAGCAGCGAGAACCGCCTGCTGATCCTGCTGATGGCGGCGGTTGGCGGCCTCGGTTCCCTGATGAGTTCAACCGCCGTGGTCGCCATCTTCATCCCGGTCGTGCTGCGCATCTCGCAGAATCGCGGCACGGCGCCGAGCCGGCTCATGATGCCCTTAAGTTTCGCTGCACTCATCAGCGGAATGCTGACGCTGGTGGCAACGGCGCCCAATCTGGTCGTGAACGCCGAACTGATCCGCCAGGGTGCGCAGGGATTCGGTTTTTTCAGCTTTACCCCATTCGGACTGCCGCTGCTCGCACTCGGCATCGTCTATATGCTTTTCGCGCGCAGCCTGCTGGCACCCAAAACGAGCCTGCCGGCGACGGCGGACCGTCGTCCCAGCCTTCAGCGCTGGATCGAGCAATACAGCCTCGCCGAACGCGAAAGGCGCGCGCGCATAAGCTCCGATTCATCGCTCGTTGGAAAACGCCTCGATGAATTGTCGCTTCGTTCCGCGGGCGTCAACATTCTCGCCATCGAGCGCGGGACAGGGTTTGCGGCCAGGATGCTCCGTCCGACCGTGCGGACGGAATTGCAGGCTGACGACGTCGTGCTCGCCGATGTGGATATCGCGAGCGAGGGCATCGACGAGCTGTGGCATTCGCTGAAGCTTGAGCCGCTTCCGCTCAGCGAAAGCGGGACCTACTTCGTCGATCTTTCTCAGGAGATTGGCGCGGCGGAGGTCATTCTGCCGGCCGAATCCAGGTTGATCGGCCAGACCGTGCTTGAAGCCGGCATTCGCTCCGAATACGGCCTCACCGTCATCGGGTTGCGGCATGGCAGCAAAGTGGTCGCACGCGGACTGCTCGAGGAGAGGCTGAAGATCGGAGATACTCTCCTGCTGATCGGCTTCTGGTCCGACATTCGCAATCTCCAGTCCGACATGGACGACATCGTCGTACTGAACATGCCAGCGGAACTGCAGGAGGTTCTTCCCGCCGCGCGGCGTGCGCCGCATGCACTGGCAGTACTCGGGCTGGTGGTCGCGCTGATGATAAGCGGTCTGGTGCCAAACGTTCAGGCCGCGCTGATTGGCTGCCTGCTGATGGGGCTTTTGGGCTGCGTCGATTTCAACAGCGCCTACCGCTCCATCAATTGGAAGAGCCTCATCCTAATAGTCGGCATGTTGCCGTTCTCGCTGGCCTTACAGCGGACGGGGGGCATCGACCTCGCTGCCGACGCGGTGGTCAACCTGGTCGGAGGCGCCGCGCCGCGTCTCGTATTGGCAACGTTGTTCGTCATCACCGCAGTGCTGGGCCTGTTCATCTCCAATACGGCCACGGCCGTGCTGATGGCGCCCGTGGCGCTCGCCATCGCCAAAGACCTCGGAGCCTCGCCCTATCCGTTCGCGATGATCGTCGCGCTGGCCGCGTCCGCGGCCTTCATGACACCCATCTCCTCGCCGGTGAACACGCTGGTTGTGGGTCCCGGACAATACAGTTTCGGCGATTTCGTGAAGGTGGGTGTGCCGTTTACAGTCATCGCCGCGGCCGTGAGCGTACTGCTCGTTCCGATTTTTCTGCCGCTCCACTAGTAAAGGAATCGTGACGAAAACGAAAAGTGATCTTCGAGAAGCCGCTTGCCTGCCCGACCACCAAGCGACAGGGTCAGGGCGGCGAAAGCTTTATCTCTATTGGGCGTAAACACTTGTCGCAATCCAGGAGGCGAGATGGAAACGATCTCTTCCAATGCCGTGACAGGTGTTGATCGCGAAACCGTTCTGGTTGACTTGGCCCTGCAAGGCGGTGGCTCTCACGGCGCCTTCACATGGGGCGTGCTGGAACGCCTCTTGGATGAGCACTGGCTCAACATCGAAGGTATCTCCGGCACGTCAGCCGGAGCGATGAACGCCGCGGTGCTGGCCGACGGCTTTGCCGAAGGCGGAGCAAAGGGGGCGCAGGCGGCGCTGGAGACCTATTGGCGGCATGTATCCGAAGCCGCGCGCTTCAGCCCGTTCCAACGCAGTCCGGTGGACCGCATGCTGGGACGCTGGACCATGGACAATTCGCCTTTGGTCTTCATGCTCAATACGATGTCCCGAATATTTTCGCCTTATGATCTCAATCCGGCCGGCTCCAATGCGCTGCTGCCAGTCCTGGAGAAGGGAATCAATTTCGAGCGGCTGCGGAATTCTCCCATCAAGGTGTTCATCACCGCCACCAATGTGCGCACCGGACGACCGCGCGTGTTTCGTAATGCCGATATCACGCCGGATGTGCTGCTCGCCTCGGCGTGCCTGCCTACGCTGTTTCAGGCGGTGGAGATCGATGGCGAGAGTTATTGGGACGGCGGCTATTCGGGCAACCCGACCCTGACGCCGCTAGTCAACGAACTGGTTTCCGACGACACCATCATCATCCCCATCAACCCGGTAGAACGCCCCGGCACGCCGACATCCGCCTCCGAAATTCTCAATCGGCTGAACGAAGTATCGTTCAACGCCGTGCTGATCAAGGAATTGCGCATGATGGCGCTGCTGCGCCGGACCGCGGATCCCGGCAACGGCGAGGGCGCGCAATGGGCCAGGATGCGCGTCCATCTGGTGCGCAACAAGATCATGGACACGCTCGACTCTTCCTCCAAGATGAACGCCGAATGGGACTTCCTCATCATGCTGCGCGACGAGGGGCGCAAGGCCGCGGATGAGTTCCTGACCGAGCACGGCGACAGCATCGGCAAGCGCTCCACCCTCGATATCGACCGCATGGTCGAAGGCGTGTGATCCATGGGTCTTCTCGGAATTCTCCTCGCGCTCGGACTGCTCATTTGGCTGGCCTATCGCGGCTGGAGCGTACTCCTGCTGGCGCCCGCGGCGGCACTTATCGCCGCCGCCGTTTCGCAAGAGCCGCTGCTCGCGCACTGGACACAGACTTTTATGGGCAGCGCTGCGCAGTTTCTTGCGCAGTTCTTTCCGTTGTTCTTGCTCGGGGCTCTGTTCGGCAAGCTTATGGACGACAGCGGCTCGGTCGAAGCCATCGCGCGGTTCATGACTGAGCGACTGGGTACGCGCCGCGCAATACTGGCGGTGGTGCTCGCCGGTGCAGTGGTGACGTACGGTGGCGTGAGCTTGTTCGTCGCCTTCTTTGTTTTGGCGCCGATGGCGCAAGCACTTTTTCAGGCTGCCGACATCCCGCGGCGGTTGATGCCGGCAGCGATCGCGCTCGGCACCTCGACGTTCACGATGACGGCATTTCCGGGTACGCCTGCCATTCAAAACGCAATTCCGATGCCGTTCTTCGGCACTACGCCCTTTGCCGCACCCGGCCTCGGCATCATCGCATCGGCGATCATGCTGGGATTTGGATTGTGGTGGCTGGCCCGCGCCGAAGCCGCCGCTCGGCGAGCCGGCGAAGGCTATGGTGGCGGTGCTGACGTTGCCCCTGATGCGGTCGCCGATAGCCAGATCATTCGAGAGCGAGCGACGACCGCGCGCGAATTCGACCCTGCGGAGTTCGGCCACGGACGTCGTGGCGACACGGCGGCGCCAATCGGCAGAGCCGTGCTGCCGCTTGTTGTTGTCGTGAGCGTCAATCTCACGATGTCGCTGATCATCCTGCCGCGCCTCGACTTTTCCTTTTTGTCGGAGGCGCGCTGGGGCGCCACGTCGCTGCCGGCTGTTGCGGGCGTGTGGTCGGTGGTGGTGGCGCTCGCGGCCGCCATTCTGACGCTTATCCTTGTCAGTCGTGTACGGTTGCCAGCATTGCGCGAGAGCATGGATGCCGGCGCTAACGCCTCCGTGTTGCCGGCATTCAGCGTAGCCAGCCTGGTTGGTTTCGGTGCTGTCGTCGCGATGTTGCCCGCGTTCGCGGTAGTACGTGAATGGGTGCTTTCGATTGGAGGCGGGCCGCTGGTCTCGCTTGCGATGGCAACCAACATGCTGGCTGCCCTGACCGGGTCGGCTTCGGGCGGAATGACGATCGCGCTCGATGCCCTCGGCGACACCTATATGCGCATCGCTGCGCAGCAAGGCATTGATCCCGGCTTGATGCACCGGGTGGCCGTGATCGGCTCCGGCACGCTCGACAGCTTACCCCATAACGGCGCGGTTGTGACGTTACTCGCCGTTTGTGGATCGACGCATCGCGAGAGTTATCTCGATATCGTAATGGTTGGAATCGTCAGTGCGCTCTTCGCCCTCGTGGCGGTCATTATTTTGGGTTCGACTTTTGGATCGTTCTAAGGTTGGGACTCATAAGCAAGTAGCTAACAATCGCATCACGACCGATATCAATGTTGATGACACGTTGAGTAAACAGGTCAGGGTTGCAGCGGGTTTTTCTTGTGCTTCGATAGCAACGCGGATAAAATGGGAACTCGCCTCGGAAGAGGAAGCACTGCAGCGCAGCAGGATCGCGATGCCGTTTCATTGAGTATCGGCCAATAAGAAGCGCGGAACGGAAAGGCACGTATCCGAAAATCGAGCATCAGAGGAGTGACCCAATGCGACGGATTGTATTTTCGCTGCTCTTGCTGGGTATGGCTATGACCATACCGTTGGCGGACGCACTCGCGCAGAGTTCTACGGCACGTGGCGCGGTGTCTGGCGCGATCATCGGAGGCGCCGTAGGCGGCCGCCGCGGTGCAGCTGTCGGTGCAATCGCCGGTGCGGCGGCGGGAAGCCACAGGCGGCATTCGCGCAGCCATTATTATTGGCGTCACGGTCGTTGCTGGGTCCGTACATCAAGCGGCAGATCGCATCAGGTATCGAGCCGGTATTGCCGCTGACATCTGCTTATCTTCGTCGATCGCGGGCGCATCCGGCGCAAATGCGTCTTCGCGCCTGCCATCTCAGGCGGAGTTAAAAGTCGCGGCTGGACGGATAGGCACGCAGATAGCTGACAGAACGCTGCCATGAACGAACCTAATTCGCCGCCAGGTGAGATAGCTAACGATCACCTGGACAATTCCGGCAGGACGGGCTTTTTGCAAAAGCAACTGCCCTACATAGCCGTGCTGACGCTGGCAATTTCGGGCGTTGCCTATACGAATATTTCGCGCCAGCCTCTTGTTGGTTATTGGGAGTTTTTGGCTGTTGCGATGGGAGTTGTGTGCGTTGTCGCGGAATGGGGTGCGCTCGACGAAAAGCAAGCCCGCTTCCGGCTAATCTGGACGCAAGCATTGCACTGGGCGGCTGTCCTGGTCACCATGAACGTCATGCTGTTGCCTGGGGTGCAACAGCTTCTACCTGCGCTGGCAACCGGTCTGGTGCTATTGATGTTACTGGCGCTTGGCACCTTCCTCGCCGGACTTAATCTTCTCTCGCTTCAAATCTGCTTTCTCGGTATCGCTTTGGCGCTCGCTGTTCCAGCGATCTCCTGGCTCAAGCAGTCCGTACTTCTTGTGATTTTGGCGGCGGTGTTTTTGATCGGTCTTGGGATGACCTTCTGGTTGCGTCAAGGCGACCGGCATCCTGTCAAGCCGGAGTTGTAGGCCAATCTGGAGGTGATCCATGTTCTCCTGTACATCTTTGACCGACACTCGTTTAGCCAGTCATGCCGGTTGCCTCTTCTGCCCTTTCCGCGCCAACTGACGACATTGAGATCGAAGGAAACAAGATGAAAAATAAGCTTCGACAAACTTTCCTTGCCTCGGTGTTCTGCATGTTTGCAGCCGGATTTTGTCATCCAGCTGATGCACAGGAAGGGTCGGTAACCCTGTTTGAGAACGTGCGCATCTTCGATGGCAAGAGCGCCACGCTTTCCGCAGCATCGAATGTGCTTGTTCGGGGCAACATCATCGAACGTATCTCGATCGCCCCGATTGCGGTTGATCGCCGCGCTGACACGCGCATCATCGCGGGCGGCGGGCGCACGCTAATGCCCGGCCTGATCGACAATCATTGGCACGCAATGCTGGCGCGCACGACACCCGCACAGGCGTTCGGTGACGTCGGCTACAACAATCTCGCAGCTGGCGACGAGGCGACGGATACTCTGATGCGCGGCTTCACCACCGTTCGAGACGTGGGCGGGCCGGTGTTCGGACTCAAGCACGCCATCGACGACGGCATCGTCAAGGGTCCGCGCATCTATCCGTCCGGCGCCATGATCACGGTCACAAGCGGGCACGGGGATTTCCGCCAACTCACCGATCTGCCGCGAACGATCGGCGGCATGCTCACCCGCATGGAGCAGATCGGCGGCGCAATAGTGGCGGACAGCCCCGACGAGGTGCGCGTACGCGCGCGCGAACAGCTTATGCAGGGCGCCTCCCAGGTCAAAGTGACGGCCGGCGGTGGGGTGTCGTCACCTTTCAGTCCGCTCGACGTGACTACCTTTACCGAGGCCGAATTGCGGGCCGCTGTCGAAGCGGCCGAGAATTGGGGCACGTATGTCGCCGCGCATGCCTTTACGCCGGCTGCGATCCAGCGGTCTATTGCCGCCGGCGTGAAGTGTATCGAACACGGCACGCTGATGGACGAGGAAACCGCCAAACTGATTGCCGAGAAGGGTATTTGGCTGAGCATGCAGCCGCTCCCCGAGGACTTGAGGTTGGGTTTTCCGGTGGGTTCAGTCCAGCGAGCCAAAGCGGATGAGATCTGGCCGGGCATCGCCAGGTCCTACGAACTGGCGAAGAAGTACAAGATCAAGACGGCGTGGGGCACCGATGTGCTGTTCTCCCGCGCGCTGGCGCAGCAACAAGGGGCAGTTTTGGCCTCGCTCACCCGTTGGTACACCCCCGCCGAAGCGCTGGTCATGGCGACATCGACAAACGCGGAATTACTGGCGCTATCCGGCAAGCGCAATCCCTATCCCGGCAAACTCGGCGTTGTAGAACAGGGCGCTTTAGCAGACCTCCTGCTCGTCGATGGTAACCCACTAGACAACATTACGCTTGTGGCGGATCCCGCGAAGAACTTTCTCATCATCATGAAGGATGGAATTATCTATAAGAATACGATTCCTAAGTAACGAATTCTTGGGCGCGTGACCGATGGCTCACACGAGCGCAGGCAGCAGCGCTAGTTTGGCACTGTTGCCTACCGCAGCGACAGCTGCGCTCGCAAGGTCCGAAAAGTGGCCAGAGGCGGACATCGGCATTAATCTAACCCGACGTTGCGCGGCGCGGTGGGCCGGAGGGTGGGATCGTGCTCTTGAAGCTTGGCCGTGCCGCATGCCGGTCAAAATAACCGGAAAGTTGCGTCGCGGCGGCGAGAGCCTCCGCGCCCTCGGGAAACTGCCGAATCCGATAAAGGATCGGCAGCAGATTGATATCGGCGAACGTGAACTGATTTTCCACGAGATAACCGGTCTTGGCGACCGCCTTGTCAAGGATTCCCAACTGCTTGCGAACTGCTGGCATAACGGCTGCGATCGCCTCGCGGTCAGGCCCTCCATCGGTGGTCTTTGGGGCAATATACGCGAAAACATATGTCCGGATGAGGGTGCGGTCGATCACCGTGTTGACGAAGGAGACCCATTGCTCGGTAAGCGCGGCGCGACGAGTATCGGGCGGGAATACTTGGGGGCCAGGGAAGCTACGATCGAGATAGGTGGCGATGGCCTTCGATTCGAAGAGCTCGACCTGTCCGTGCCGAAGCACCGGCATTTTTCCGAGCGGATGAATGGCGATGATCTCAGGCGCACGAAGCGGCCTCTCTATCAACGCGTACTCTATTCCCTTTTCCTCGCAGACCATACACACGGCCCACGTATACGTCGACCGCGCAGAACCGATGATCTCTGGTTTCGGCATGGCCCATCCCCGCGTTGTCTAGTCGCGACCTTCGCTACGCGATCGAAGCGGCTTCGGCCTGCGACGTCAATCTATTCCCGGAAGAATTTAGAAACGGTCGAACGTCCGTTCAGGGTCATCAACGGACAGCGCCACTTGTCAGATTAATTTCTGCTTTGCCTCCGAAAGCAGACATCACGCCGACAGGTCGGCATGTCCGTTTCGTGCCCGTAGCAGGCATTGCAGGCCTTATTCTTCTTTGGCAGTTGTGACTACATCGGAGCAATCCCCATTTTTCCGATGACCTCGGACCATTTTAAAATCTCCGACGCCATGAAGTTTTTGAGGTCTTCCGGACCGAGGTCCATCGGTTCAGCGCCTTGCTCGGCGAAGAGCGCGCGCACCTTCGGATCTTTCGTGGCATCCTTTGCCGCGGCGTACAGCTTATCGACGATAGCCTTGTCGATGTTGGCGGGCGCAAGCAACGCAAGCCACGCATAGCTCTCGTAACCTTGCAGGCCGGCCTCGGCAGCCGTCGGCACATCGGGCAGCGCCGTCATGCGTTTGTTGCTGGCCACCGCAAGGGCACGCGCATCACCGTTCTTTATCAGGCCTAGAACGTTCGGCAGGAGTTGAAACCCGACGGGAACCTGGCCGGAGATGAAGTCGGTCGTATAGCTCGCAATATTCCTGTAGGGGACGTGGACGAGTCGCGTCCCGGTGAGTTGTTCGAAATAGGCGCCGGCCAGATGTTGTGAGGAGCCCACGCCAACTGAGCCGTAATTGAGCTCCTTAGGGTGCTCCTGCGCATAATTGATCAAGTCGAGGAGCGTTTTGGGCGGAAGTTTCGCGTTGATGACGACGACATTAGGAAGAGTGGCGAACAAGCAGATTGGAGCAAAGTCCTTTTGCGGATCGTACCCGAGTTCCTTGAACATGGCTTTGTTTGCAGCCAGCGGCCCGGAAGTACTCATCACCAGAGCATAACCGTCCGGCGTTGCGTGGGCGGCCGCGGCTGTACCGGTATTCCCTCCAGCGCCAGGGCGGTTTTCGACGACGAAGTTCTGGCCAAGAGAGGTTGCCATCCGGCTGAGCAGGATGCGCGTTATAACGTCGCTGGCGCTGCCAGCGGCAAATGGCACATAGATCTGAATCGGCCGATCGGGGTAGTCGGAGCCCGCGCCAGCATAGGCCGGCACCGAGACCGCCAGGATGGCAGCCGCGCAGTACGACAAAAACGACCTCCGGCCGGCCGGAAATGTATTTTTCGATCGCCGGACGTCCTTTACTTGCCTTGTGGCAACAACATTTGAGCACATCGCTATTTCCCGTTTAAGCAGCACTATCTCGCAAGACTGCCTCGGCGTCATAACCGTAGAGCCGCTCCTGTTCCGGGGGAAAGATGGCTGTTTCCGGGATTCGGTTCGCGCGCATACGCGCATTGCGCGCCGCGATCTCGGAGGCATCGTTCATCTGGTAGAGTTGCTCTTCGCGGCGGGCAAGCCCTTGCATCCAGGCGGTGCGCGGCTGGCGAAGTTTCACGTAACGATCGAGGGCTGCGATCGGCTCGTCAGGCGTCGCCGCGAGACAGCCGGCTAGAACATACGCGTCCTCGATGCTCTGCGCTGCGCCCTGCGCGTAGAATGGCATCATCGGATGGGCCGCATCGCCCAGCAGAACGACCCGCCCGATCCGCCAATCGGGCAGCGGCTCGCGATCATATAGCGCCTGTCGGAGCACGCGCGGCGTCGCCGCGATGATGGTGCGAATGGTGTCGTGCCAGCCGGCATATTCGGCCAGCGCGTCCTCAGTGCGCCCCTCAGCCAGCCAGGATTCCCGTGCCGGCTGTTCCGATCGGCTGATGCCGATCCAATTGAAGGTCTTTCCTGCCGCGATGTAGTACTGGACGATGCTACGGTTCGGTCCCATCCATACGCCAGCGACCTTGGCAACATCAAGGTGCGCGACACGCTCAGCCGGCACCAGTCCGCGCCAGGCGACGTTGCCGGTGTACCGCGGCAGTTCCGTCCCGAACATTTGCCCACGCACCGTAGAGTGAATTCCGTCGGCGCCGATAAGGATGTTGCCGGTCGCGGTGCTTCCATCCGCCAACGTAATGGTGATGCCGTAGTCATCCTGATCGAAGCGCTCGATACGGGAACCGAGATGGAAACTTCCTGTTTCAAGGCCGCCAAGTAGAACATCAAGCAAGTCGGCCCGGTGCGCAGTGTAATACGGCGCACCAAAATGTGCTTCCGCCCGCTCGCCGAGCGGCGTGTAATAAAGACGATCACCGTTGTCCCAAGCGCGATAGTCTCGTCCCTCCGGGTAACACGCGACGTGTGCTAGCGCATCACCGAGGCCTAGCGCCCGCAGGACCCGCGTTGCGTTGCCGCTGACCTGAAGGCCGGCGCCCACCTGACCGAAGGCGGCGGCCTGTTCGAATAGCTCAGCGGCGATGCCGCGCTGGCGGAGCGCCAGCAACGCGGTGATTCCGCCGATGCCTCCGCCCGCAATAAGAACCTTGTTTTTGCTGGCCACGATTCGTTGACCTCAAACCGGGGTCCCGCAGATGAACCCCAACTGTCGTGAATATTCGCGGTTCTCAGGCTTTCCCGCAAGACTAGCCGCCTGCCCTTAGCGTACGGGCCATAGCTCAGGCGGCTCGGCACCCATACCGGCAACGGGTCAATGTCCGCTCGGGTCATTTGCAGCCGACGGCGGGCGTCGTGCCCATGTCCGCTCTTACCTCGAAAGCAGACATCGACTTGCGCAGTACGCCACCGCCCGATGTGGCATTCTTCGTCGCCGCTGCGTCAAATCCGTTTCATAATCTGTCACTAACCACTCGAAGGTCGATGCTGCTGATCAGATCCGAACGGACCGCCTCGGCGGCGCTCATCGCGGCCATCGTCTGTCGCAAAGTACTGACATTCGATCCGAACGACACGATCCCGCCTAGTACCACGGCAATTGATCCGATCGCGGCGACCTGATTGGGCCCGAATAAGCCGAGCATCATAAAGAGCAGCAACGCGACGCCTCCGGTGATTGCCGCCTTGGAAACCAATATAATCTTTCGGCAGCGCTCGGAGACCTCGGCAAGCTGCTCGAGCTGCGCTTCGATCTGTGAAATCTCGTCGATCGGGTTGTCCTCGTCCGTCAGTTTCAAGATCGATATCCGCAAGGCTCATTGCCGTAGGTGGCAGCATGTTACATGCGCCGGTTGAGGCATTGAGATGAAAGCGTACTGCCATGTCTAGCACGCAGTGGATTTATTCTTCGGTCTCCAAGCCGAGTCTTCAGAAAACGGGAGTTTTCTTGGATTCGGCTGGAGACTTTTGGGAATTCTCGGCCAAAAAAGTGCGAACATCGGTCTCCAGAGACTAATGGCGATGAGAAAAGCCCGCGTTTAGCGGGGCTTTCTCATCCAAGGCAGGAAATTCTCCGAAACCGCGGAGTGCCTGGCTGACCTTAGAGGATTCGAATCGGTACATTCCAAATTTGAAAAAGGCCTTTGAAAAGTCGAGGGAATTTCCCGGTTTTCGGAAAATTTCGGTCTGGAGACTATTATGAGCTGCAATAGTCTCGCCCGCCACGCGACCAATGTGCCTAAATTATCCGCCGGGAAGGCAAATCTTGGGATTTTTGGACATTGTTTGCGAAAGTTCTTTGCGGAAGTGCGCACCACGCATTACCGGTCGAACCGGCCTCCGCCAACCGTTTATCGCATTTTGGTACATCCGTTTTGCTAACAGCTCCAGCAGCTTTCTACTGAGTTGCCTCTTGATATATGACTAAGATACGCTTGGGTTGAATGTAGAAAACGGCAGTCGAGCGTTTTGGCTGGCTGATGTGAGGGACGATTTGAAGCCGAAAAGGCCAACAAAACACCGGTCTCGGAGAATCGAGGCGGAGGACGGCACGCTGACCGATCGCGCCTATCGCGAACTCGAGGAGATGATCGTCACGCTGCAATTATCGCCTGGAACGGTGTTGTCGGAACAGGCGCTTGCGGTTCGCCTGAAGATCGGCCGGACCCCGATCCGGGAAGCCTTGCAGCGGCTTGCCAGGGACGGGCTTGTCGTGATCATGCCCAGGCGCGGCATCATGGTGTCGGAGATCAACTTGCGGCTGCAACTGCGGCTGCTGGAGGTGCGGCGCGAGTTGGAACGCCTTATGGCAAGCCTGGCTGCGGAGCGCGCCACCTCTGACGAACGTCGCGAATTCGCCGAAGTTGCGGAAGCCATGCTCGCGGCCGCCGCCAAGGCCGACGACATCGCCTTCATGCGGCTCGACCAACGTTTCAACATCCTGATCGCGACAGCCGCCCGAAACGAATTCGCTCGGCGATCCATGGGACTGATGAACGCGCTCTCGCGCCGGTTCTGGTATCAGCATTACCAGGAGGTCGCCGACCTGCCGCTCGCCGCCAAGCTGCACGCCGCGGTCGCGGACGCGGTTGCGCAGAAAAAGGTGAAGGCGGCTGCGACCGCGTCGGACCAGTTGATCGATTACATCGAAGACTTTGCGCGCAAGACGCTGGATACTTGATAACTGCGCGAATTCTGATCGCAAAAACCGGAATCCACTTTTGCGAAATACGCGCGCCGGGCGATCAATCGAACATAATGACGCTGCGGATGGTTTCGCCCCGCTTCAACGACGCAAAGCCATCATTGATCCCTTCAAGCGTGATACGGCGGGAGATCAACTCGTCGAGCATCAGAGAACCGTCGAGATAGGCGCGCGCGAGCAACGGAAAATCCCGCCGTGGGCGCGCGTTGCCATAACTGACGCGGCGGATGCGCTTCTCCTGCATCAGCGAGCCCCAGCGAAACGCGACGTCCTTGCTGACGTCGATCTTGCCAAGCCAGATGAGCTGACCGCCGGGCCGCACCGCCTCGGAGGTCATCCGGAAAGCGGACGCACTACCAGCCGCTTCGATCACCACATCGACGCCGCGGCCGCCAGTTTCGCGTTTGCCGATGGCAACAGCGTCTTCCTTCGAGGCATCCACGCCGAGGGTCGCGCCCATTCGTGCCGCGAGCGCGAGTTTCGCCGGGTCGATGTCGACCGCGATAATCGCGCCAGCGCCAGCCAGCCGCGCGCCCTGCACCGCCGCGAGGCCCACCGCGCCGCAGCCGATCACCATTACGCTATCGCCGTGCGCGATCGCGCCGAGATTGAGTGCTGCGCCAACGCCGGTCATGACGCCGCAGCCGATTAGGCAGGCGCGGTCGAATGGGATCTCCTTCGGAACGGGAATCGCCTGTTGATCAGACATCACGCAGTATTCGCCGAACGCACCCAGGAACATCAGTTGCTGCAATTGCCGGCCATCGGCCAGACTGGCACGGCTTTCGCCATCGAACGACACGCCCTTCGGTCCTTCGCCGAGATACTGCTCGCAGAGGATCGGCGCGTCGCGATCGCAATAAAAGCAATGTCCGCAATGCGGGTTCCAGGACAGCACCACATGGTCGCCCGCCTTCACGCCGCGCGCTGCCGAACCAACCTGTTCGACCACCCCCGCCGCCTCGTGTCCGAGCACGATGGGCATCGGATAGCGCAGCGCTCCGTCGATCACTTCGAGATCGGTGTGGCATAATCCGGCGGCGCGGACTCGAACCAGCACGTCTGTCGGTTTCAACTGCGCCGCGGTGGCGGTCTCGATCGACATCGGCGTTTGCGCGGCATGCAGCACCGCGGCACGATAGTGCAGCGGCATCAGGCGACCGCCTTGCCAAGGGCGGCGAGCGCCCCGTCGAGGTCAGCGGAGGTCATCTCCCATTCGTTGCCGAAATTGGCGACGACGGCCTGCATGAAAGGTTCGACCGCCGCCTTGGCTTTATCCTTGTCGTCGAGATGATCGACCAATAGCGCCAGCGCGAGCTGGCGCGGCTCCGGACCCTCATAGCTCCACTCAAAACCGTTCTTGGTGAACTCCACGACATTCATGCAAGGATCGAGCGGCGTGCCGTCGACCGTCACCTTGACGCCATCGATGGTGCGGTCTCCCACATAATGCTTCATGCTGCTCTCCTGTCTTTCGACACCGGGTTCGCCGTCACGAGGCGACTTCGATCTGGCCCGCGATCACGCGCATGACGTCGCGATCCCGGTACGCCTGCGCCAGCGTGCCTGAGAACATCACCTCCCCGCGCTCCAGAACGTAGATGCGGTCGACGTAATCGGGAATGTGATGGACATTGGATTCCGCGATCAGAACGCCCTTGCCCATCGCGCGGATCGAGGCGACGCCTTCCGCAATCAACGGAATGATCGCGGGTGACAGGCCCTCGAACGGCTCGTCGAGTAGCAATAGTTTTGGATCGAGCGTCAGTGCCCGTGCAATCGACACCATCTTGCGTTCGCCGCCGGAAAGTTGCCCGCCGCCGCGCGCGAGATATTGGCGCAACTTGGGAAACACCGCATAGGCTTCTTCGATGCGGACGCCGGCCGGGCGGCCGGAAGGCCGGGTCCAGGTCGAAAGCTCGATATTCTCGGCCACCGTCAAATCCGCATAGACTTCGGACTCTTCGGGCGAAAACCCGATACCGCGTTGCGCGATCTGCCAGGTCGGCAGTTTTGTCAGGTCGGCGCCATCGAAGTCGATGCCGCCCGACTGCGCGCGGCGATACCCCATGATGCTGCGAAACGTCGTGGTCTTGCCGGCGCCGTTGCGCCCGACCAGACAGACGAGTTCGCCCGCCGCCACCGACAGGCTGATACCGTTGAGGATGCGGCTGCCGTCGATATCGACCTTCAAGTTCGACAGATTCAACATCAGGGCAGCTTTCTGTGCGTTTGCGGGCGCGTTCCCACCACGGCGGCGATCATGGCCGGGTCGGCGAAGAATGCATCGGGCGGCATGTCGGCGAGCACGGTGCCTTCCTGCAGCGCGACAATGCGATGCGAATAGCGCTCGACCAGATCCATGTCGTGCTCGACCTGGACAATGGCGCGTACGCCGGCGGCTTTCGCCGCTGAAACAAGAACCTCCATGATCGCATGCTTGTCGCCAGTCGAAACGCCGCTGGTCGGCTCATCCAGCAGGATCACCGACGGATTGAGCGCAAACGCGCTGGCGATATCAAGCAATTTCTTCTCGCCTTGCGACAGCGTCGAAGCCATCGTGTCTAGCCGGGCGCGCAAGCCGAGAACTTCCGCGACCCGCTCGGCATCGGCCTGCAGCACGTCATCGTGCCGCAGCGAGCGGAACGGGTTGCCGACGCGGCGCAGGCGGGACGCGACCGCGACGGCCAGCGTTTCGCGCACAGTCAGCGCAGGAAAGATGTTGACCAGTTGAAATGAACGCGACATTCCGAGCCTTGCCAGTTCGACGGGCCCGATACCGGCGATATCGCGGCCCAGGAAGCGAACCTCTCCAGCCGTCGGCCGCAGCAGGCCGGTTACGACATTGACCAGCGTCGTCTTGCCTGCCCCGTTCGGTCCGACGATTGAGACGAATTCACCATCGTTGACGTGGAAGGAGACATTGTTAAGCGCCTTGAACACGCCGAAGACTTTCGAGACGTTGATGGTCTCGAACAGCGGTGTCGCTTCCGTTGCGTGCGCGGGCTGCATCTCATCGCCCTCCGCTGCGCCGGTTCGCGAGCGCCTCGATGGTGCCCGACAGGCCCTGCGGCATGAAGACCACCAAAAGCACCAGCACGCCGCCCATCACAAAGCGCCAGTATTGCGTGATCGACATCACGAAATCCTGCAGCACCACGAAGACCAGCGCGCCGATCGCCGGCCCTGCGAACGTTCCGCTGCCGCCAAGCACAGTCATGAAAACCAGGTTGCCCGAATGGGTCCAATACGCCAGTTCGGGATCGGCCAGTCCGGTGGTGACCGCCAGGATCGTTCCGCCGATGCCGCCATAGACAGCCGAGATCACGAAGGCGGCGAGCCGCATGCGAAAGATCTGCACGCCGACATAGGAGGCTTTGCCGGCGTTCTCGCGGGTCGCGCGCAAATGCAGGCCGAACGGCGACTGAGCGATACGCCACATCGTCAGGCCCAGCAGCGCGAACAGGACAAGCGCATAATAATAAAACGGGCCGGTCAGGAACGCGGTCTTGCCGCCGCGCCACTCCATGCCGAGCAACAGCGGCCGCAGTACGCGCATGCCCTGGTCGCCGCCGGTGACGCTGTAAAATTTGAACAGGAAGGAGTGAAACAGCATGCCGAATGCCAGCGTCAGCATGCCGAAGAAGATTTTGGTGTAGCGAACGCACAAGGCACCCACCACCAGCGATATCAGCCCGGACGCCAGCGCCGCCGCGACCAGCAATATCTCAAAACTGAGGATGCCGAATTTGGACGTCAACACCGCGGCGGTATAGGCGCCGACACCGAGAAACAACGCGTGACCGAACGACAGCAGCCCGGTGCCGCCAAACAACAAATTGAACCCCAGCAGAGCGATACTGTAGCCGATAAACGGCAGCATCAGCAGCAATGCATAGGGAGAAGCAACCCATGGCATCAGCGCCATGATGAAAACCAGCCCAAGCAGAACCCACAATCCGTTGGGCCGCGGCGCCGCTCGCCGCGCATTCGCTGGAGAAGCGATATCGATCGAGGGCGTGCTCACGCGGTCGCCTTCCCGAACAAGCCGGCCGGCCTGACGATCAGCACCACGACAACGACGAGATATACCGACAGCATCTCTAGCTCGGGCGCCAGCGAGATTGCCGCCGCGCGCATCAAGCCGACCACGAGCGCGCCGACCAATGCGCCGCGCATGCTGCCAAGCCCGCCGATCACGACAACCGCGAAGGATTCCACCACGAGTTCGACTGCCATATCGAGCGAGGCCGCGCCGGATGGCACCACCAGCGCACCGCCGACGGTACCCAGCATGCAGCCCACGGTGAACACCACCGCAAAGATTTTCGAGGCATTGACGCCGAGGCCCTCGGCCATGTCGCGGTTTTCAGCGGTGGCATGGACGATCCGTCCGATTTTCGTTCGCTCGAGAAACAGACCGAGCCCAACCGCGATCACAAGGCTCGCGGCGATCACGAGCAGATTGTAGGTCGGCACCCGCACGCCCAGGACATGCGCGGTGCCGTAGACCATATAGACGTTGTCCATGGTGCGCGGCGTCGCACCCCACAGAAAACGGAACACGTCCTGAAACATCAGGAGAAAGCCGAAGGTGATCAGCAACTGATAGCTCTCGTCGCGGCGATAGATCGTGCGCAGCACGCGTTCGATCGGCAGCCCGACCAGGCCGATTGCAAGTCCGGCCACGATCAGGACCGGAAAGAACAGCAGCGGCGGCATGCCGAGCTTGAGTGCGATGCCGACCGCGGTGATGCCGAAATACGCTCCCAGCGCATAGAACGAACCGCAGGCAAGGTTGACGATCTTCTGCACGCCGAACACGAGCTGCAGACCGGCAGCCACGAGGAACAGCACTGCGGCGTGGAACGTCCCGCCGAGGACGACGTCCACAAGCTCAATCATGCCTCAGACCGGCATTTTCCCATTTTTGATCCACTCCCAGAAATCCACACCGGGCGGTTTCTGCAACTGCTCGGCGCTGTAGGAGTCGATCGATGCCAGCGTCGGGAAATCGTATTTGTTGTTGTTGGTCGACGGGCCCTGGTAGAAAATCTGTTCGGCGATCTTGTCCTTTCGGAAACGGCCCTTGCCGCCAAAGCTTTCGACCTCGAGACCCGGTATCGCTTCGGCGACCTGCTCCTGGGTCGGCCACTTGCCCAGAGTTTTTTGCGCGGCCTCAACGCCGGCCTTGTAGGTGACGAGCGCGAAATAAGCCCGCTCCGCTTCCCAGTGCGGCGCTTCCTTGTAGCGATCCATGTAATCCTGCACGAACGCCTTCTGCAGCGGCGAGGCCTGCGGATGATCGAAATACAAAGTGTTGTGGCCGAAGATGATGCCTTCCGGCATAAACTCCTTCTTGAGCAGGTTGATCTGCCATCCCGCCGCCGGCAGCACGAGTTTGACGCCGTCGAACAGACCCGCCGCATGGCCCTGCTTCATGAACACAGGCAGATCGGCGAACAGCATCGACGAGAAGATCAGATCGGGCTTCGACGCCTTGAGCGCTGCGATATGCGAGGTCAGGTCCATGGTCCCGACCTTGGGCCATTGTTCGGCGACGAACTCCGCCTCGACGCCGTGGCGCGCCAGAATCTGCTTGAAAGCTTCCCAGTTGTTGCGGCCGTATGAATAATCGGGATTGATGCCGGCCACCTTTTTGAATTTGCCCTTGAAATACTTGATCGCCAGCAGCGACCCCATTACCGCTTCGCATTCGTTGTCGGTAGAGCGGAAAACGTATTTCGGATTCGGCATCATCTCTTTCACGCCGTCCTGAGTGGTGCCGTCCCACATCACCAGCAGCGCCTGCTCTTCTTCGGCTACCGGAGCTACGCCAAGGCTAACGCCGGTCGACAGCAATCCGTGAACGGCCTCGACCTTTTCCTGAAGGATCAGACGGCGAAAGCGCTCAATTGTATCCTTTGGGTTCGTCTCTTCCTCGATCGCAAGTTCGATCTTGCGACCGCCAATGCCGCCATCCTTGTTCAGGCGCTCGGTTGCCCATTGCACGGCGCGGATGCCGCATTCGCCGGCGGTCCCGACGACGCCGGACCGCGGCGCGATGATTCCGATCTTGAGTGGCTTGTCCTGCGCGATGGCCGGCGAGAATACGGAAGGTGCTGCAGCGGCGAGCGCGCCGGCACCGGCGAATTTGGAAAAGTCGCGACGCGTCAACTTCATTGGAAATCCCTCCCCGGAACGATTGCGCATCTGCCGTGCGCGGTTGCCATACCATAAATATATCAGCAACTTCGCAGCAAGCGGTTTTTTCAGGCAGCCCCTGTCAACAGCGGCCAAAACGCCGTTGCCGGCCTAATAGATTGGTGATATATCAGGTTCGGCACCAGGCATTGAAATTCGGAGACGGCGCGATGGAATTGGCCACAAGTTCGATGACGGAGCGGCAGCGCAACTACCGGGCAAACTACCGTTACCGTATCGCGGGCTGGTACAACGGCTGGCTTCATGTCTTCGTCATCTACGTGATCGGCTTCACCGCGCTGTCGATTTATTTCGGCAACGTCAGCGACCTGCGCTGGTGGGAACTGGCAATCGTACCGGTGACCTTCCTGTTTGCGAATTTCTTCGAATGGTGGATCCACCGCTTCGTCATGCATCGCCCGTCGCAGATCAAGGCTTTTCGCGCGATCTACAACCGGCACACGCTGATGCACCACCAGTTCTTCACCGAGCACGAGATGCGCTTCGCCGACCATCACGACTGGCGCGTGACCTTCTTTCCCCCCTACGCGCTGGTGACCTTCACCATGATGTCGATGCCGCCGGCGCTGGTGCTGGGCTGGCTGATCTCGCCCAATGTCGGCTGGCTGCTGATCTCGACCACGACGTCGATGTACCTGATCTACGAATTCATGCACTTCTGCTGCCACGTCGACGACAACTGGTTCGTCCGTAACGCGCCCTTCGTCAACACCATTCGGCGTCATCACACCGCCCACCACAATCAGTCGATCATGATGGAGCGGAACATGAACCTGACATTCCCGGTGATGGATTGGCTGCTCGGCACCTCCGATCTCGATCGCGGACTGATCGGCCATCTGCTGAACGGCTACGACACCCGCTTCGTCAAGACCAACATGCGCAGGACCTCGCGCACGCCGAAGCCGAACATCGCAGGACATCCGACGGGTTTCGCCACGCCGGCCGAATAGCTTCGTCCGGGCTCGCGCGGGGGCAGCGGCCATGGCGGCTATCGAACCGAACTGGGTTTCGCTGATCTGGTTCGCGGCGTTCGCGACGATTTGTATGCTTGCCTTCCTCCTCGTCGCCGGCATGTTTCCGCTTCGATCGCGCCCGGAGGCGGCGCGATCGGGCGTGGCAACGCTGCTGGTGGTCGGCAACGGTGTTCTGCTGGCAGCGCTTTTCGCAGGCACGGGGCTTTACGGTTACGCCGAACTGAGGTGGACCACGTTGGTTGTCGTGACCGGTCTCGTGATGTTATTTGCGCCGGGGCTATTCGAAGTCTGGCCATCTTCGTTTCGCGATGGCAGGATTGGACTGGTTGTGTTGATCGGCGTCCAGATACTTGCGCTCGCAACCCTCGCAATGGTCGCGGGTCCGCCTTGGGCAAATATGTTGTGATTGTCAGGAGAACTCAGCGGTGCCTGTAAAAATCAAACTTGGACTTTCGCTGCTCGTCGTCCTGGTGGCGGCTATCGCGGCCTATTATCAACACACGCTTGGTCACGATCGCATTCAGTACGTCGTCGCATTCCTCGGCTTCTTCATGATTTTCGCGATGTGGCTGTTCCCGGAAGTCAAGCGCGACGAATCCGCCGGCGGCGTTCGCCGCGACCCATCGCCGCGATAGATTTTTCGCGTCGCGGCTACGCGCGATACGCCTGCTTGCCGGTGCCGCGATAAAGCACGCGCACCTGCTCTTCCGATACCATCTTGTGATGGGCCAGCGCCGCGGGTTCGAGATCGCGCTTCGGCACATATTCGGGCAGGAAGTGGCCGTAGCTATCCTTGCCGCGCACCAGCGCTGCCCAATCCCTTTGGCCGACGGCCTGCTTCAAGCGGGTCGGAATGTAGCGGATCGCGAGACCGATGCGCCGCTCATCGGAGCGGTTCGGCTCCGATCCGTGGAACAGCAGCACGTGATGCAGCGAAGCCTGGCCCGGCTTCAGTTCGACAAAGACGGCCTTTGACTCATCGACATCAACCGCGATCTCCTGGCCCCGGGTAAGCAGGTTGTTCTCGTCAAAAGTGTCTTCGTGCTGGACCTGCTGCTTGTGGGTACCTGCAATGAACTTCATGCAGCCGGACACCTTGTTGGCCGGCGACATCGCAACCCATGCGGTCGCGACATCGGGGGAGTCGAGGCCCCAATAGGTGGCGTCCTGATGCCATGACACGAAGCCGGGATCGTGGGGCTCCTTGATGAAAAAACTGGTATTCCAGCACAAGATATCCGGACCCAACAGGTCTTCCATCGCATCGAGGATTTTCGGGTGGCGGACCATCTCGTTGATCCAGGTGAAGAGCACATGGCTGCGATGGCGCATCTCGCCCTTGATCGGACCGCCGCTCGCGGCTTCATAATCTTCGAGCTGTTTGCGAAAGCCGGCCACCTCGCTCTCGCTGAGCGCCTCGATCGGAAAATGATAGCCGCGTTGGCGATAAGTCTCGACCTCGCCTTCGCTCAGAAATTTTGTCATGGTTTCCTCAGACGTTTTATTTTCATTGCAGACGGTAGCAGAAGCCTGGTCGAGGGTGATCCTGCACTTTGGTTCTGTCAAGAAGCCGCAGCTTGTGAACTCCTAGCACTCCATCAGCTCTATATTGATGCGGGGTATCGCAATGCTTTTTTACACAAGCACGGTGCGATGTCCGCTTGACGTCATTAGGCGACATCGCAGCTCGCACGCCGAATGTCTGCTTGACCGCTAGAAGCAGACATTCGGAATCGGGGTCCGCAACTTCGTCGGCATCTACATCTAGCCCGTGCTGGCGGAGACCAAAGCGCACTGCCGCATCTAGCGCGCAGTGGATTTATTCTTCCGTTTCCGAGGCGAGTCTCCAGAAAACGGGAGTTTTCTTGGATTCGGCTGGAGACTTTTGGGAATTCTCGGCCAAAAAAGTTCGAACATCGGTCTCCAGAGACTAATGGTGATGAGAAAAGCCCACGTTTGGCGGGCCTTTTTCACCCAAAGAAGGAAATTCTCTGAAACGCGGAATGCCTGGCTGGCGACGCAGTGGTGATCGCGCCCGTCTCCACGGAAATTCCCTGCTAACAGGGAATTTTACAGGGAATTTCGCGGTTTTTAGGCTTTGAGAGCCGATTACAGAGCAATGAACCGCTGTGCTGCAGCCGTATCTCAAGCAATTCCCTACGCAAATTAACAGGGAAAATATATTGAAGAAGAGGGAATGTTATTCCAGAAGCAGGGAATTATCTATGAGGACAATGCCAATGCGACGTACGTCGCGTCGCTCCATCGATTCTACCTTCTTCTATGATCCGCCTGCCCGGTCTGGGCCACGGCCGACGGCTTCAGCAATTCAGCCGATACCAGGTAAACGACAACAATGACGCCGATCCCGGCGAGCATGATCGGCGGCGGCGCCTCGAAGCCGAACCAGCTGCCGACCGGCGTGAACGGCAACACCATCGCAATAAGCAGCGCCACGAGCGATGACACCGCGAGCGCCGGTCGTGGCCAATCCTGCCATGGCCGGCCGTTGGTGCGGATGATGAAGATGACGAGGATTTGCGTCGCCATCGATTCGAGGAACCACGTCGTTCGGAATTCAACCGGCGAAGCATTGAACACGAATACCAGTGCGCCGAATGTGAGGAAGTCAAACAGCGACGAGAGCGGTCCCATGATCGCCGCAAACCTGATGAGGCCGCCCATGTCCCATACCTGCGGGCGCGCTGTCGCTTCCGGACGCACGCCATCGAACGGGATGCCGAGTTCGGACAGGTCGTAAAGCAGATTGTTTAGAAGTATCTGCGTCGGCAGCATCGGAAGGAACGGCAGGGCGATTGATGCCACGGCCATCGACAGCATATTGCCGAAATTGGAACTTGCGCCCATGCGCACATATTTGAGGATATTGGCGAAGGTTCGCCTGCCCTCTTCGACGCCGTCGGCGACCACCTCCAGATCAGATGCAAGCAGGATCATGTCGGCCGCGGCCTGTGCAACGCCGGTCGCTCCTTCAACGGACAGTCCGATATCCGCAATCTTCAGAGCCGGCGCGTCATTGATACCGTCGCCAAGAAACCCGACAATTGCACCCTTGGCTTGAAGCGCCTTCACGATACGAGACTTCTGATCCGGCGCCAGGCGGCCATAGGCGTCGACCGATTGAACCTGGACCGCTAACGCTTCGTCGCTCAATGCCGCGACGTCGGTGCCTGACAGTATCCTTTCGGCATTCAGTCCGACCAGGCCGGCGAGCCGCTTCACGACGATCGGATCGTCGCCGGACAAGATCTTGAGTCTTATGCCCGCGCTTGCGAGCCGCGCGATTGCCGCCGCGGCAGTCGGTTTGGGCGGATCGGCGAAGGCACAGATTCCCTCAAATACGAGTTCGTTCTCGTCGGCGGCTTCAACTTCGTGGCTCTTCTCAAACCCCGAGCGGGAGGCGACGGCGACTGCACGAAGCCCATCCTGGGCAAGCGTATGAACCCGGTCGATCGCCTCGGCCCACGTTTTCGCGTCCATTTGCAGAACCTGCGTGCCATTCCGCAGCTGGGTGCATCGTGCCAGTACGGCCTCCGGGGCACCTTTGACGATCAGCAGACAGCCATCCGGACCCGTCGCCAGCACCGATCCCATCCGGCGAGTGAAATCGAAGGAGTGCCGGCCGACGAATGTCCAACCCTCCGCTGCCCCGATCGAACAGCGAACTAGTGCTGCGTCGAGCGCGCCACGATCTCCGCCGAGGTCGGCAGCGATAGCTCCAAGCTGGGCGACGCGCGGATTGTCGGCTCCAAGCGGGTCGAGACTACGGGCGAGAGTGATCTCGGCCGAGGTGAGCGTCCCGGTCTTGTCGGTGCACAGAACCGTCATGGCGCCGAGATCGTGAATCGCGGCGAGGCGCTTGACGATGACCTTGCGCGCAGCCATTCGCAGCGCACCGCGTGACAGGGTGACTGTCGTAATCATCGGCAACAATTCAGGCGTCAGTCCGACGGCCAGCGCCACGGCGAACAGCAAGGAATCCAGAATTGGCCGACCCAACAAGACCCGCGTGGCCAGTACGACGACGACCAGGCCAAGGGTCAGCCGCGCCATCACAAGGCCGAATTCGCGCAAGTCGCGCTGAAAGGGAGAAGGAAGCTGGGCCTGTGCCAGAGCGGACGCCGCGGTTCCGAACACCGTCGCGGGCCCGGTATTGACGGCGAGCACGATCGCTTCTCCGGTCTGTGTCACCGCACCCCGGAACAAGGCGTTCGACGCTTCGCCGGGAGTTGTAGCAGCGATTGCGCCGGGGCGCTTCTCGACCGGATAAGGCTCGCCGGTCAGGGCAGCCTCGCCGGCGGTGCAGGCGTTGCTTTGTAGGATCAGCGCGTCCGCCGGAATGACGTCGCCCGCTCGCACGCGCAGGACGTCGCCGGGAACGACGCAGTCCACGTCGATCTGATGAAAGGTACCATCTCGCTTGACTTCAGCCTTGAGCGCCACCGATCGCCGCAAGATATCCGCCGCCCTGACGGCGTGTCCTTCCTGCACGGTGTCGAGACCGATCGAGAGCGCCAGGATTGCGACGATGATCGAACCGCCGACCGCATCGCCAGTCGCGACCGAAACGATGCCCGCACCCAGCAGGATCAACGACAGAGGTTCAAGCAGTCGACGTAGAATTGCGCGCAGCACACTGTCGGACTTGGTCTCGGCGTCGCTGTTGGGCCCATATTGCGCCAGCCGCCGTTTTGCGTCGTCCGAACTCAAGCCTTCCAGTCCACAATGCAGCGCGGCGCAGATCGCCTCGGGCGTCTGAGTCCAGAACGTGCCTAAGCCATCGGCATGACCTTTCGGAAGGGATCGGCTGACCGCTTTCACAGAATCGTATCGCGATCGAATAACTGTTTCGTACTCGAACCGTCGCCGTGGTTTTCGATAATGCGAAGTTGCTTCCCGGCGTCTACAACCTCGAAAAATACTTCGTCATCTTTCGGATCGTCGCGCCATCGACCGGGCTCGCTCGCCCACACCACGCGATTGCCCTCCACCCGGCATCGATAGGTCCAAACGAAATTGTCCATTGCCCGGACGTAGGTAAGGAACAAAACGTCGCCAACGGTTTGAGTTACCTGCATGAGCTTCGGATCGCGACCCGCGATTGACGCAATCGCCGTTCGGCAGATCGCTTCGACATCGAAGGCCGACGCAGCCGATGCCGGTGATATGCTCGCCGACAGCATCGCGAATATGATCGATCGGGAAACGAAAGGCATAGGCGAATTTCCACTTCTCGCATCGCTCCTTGACGTTTTCAGGCCGACTCTACAAGCCGTATGAAATCGCAGCTCCAAGCGTTGGGCCGTATGAGCGCCTCGTAAAGGCAATTTGCGGCACGAGGCGAAGCGGCCCTGATTTATTTATTCTCATTTGTGAGCAATTTTGACCAGTATTCATTTCGAGCAGTGGGCCGTGCGCTAACATTCCGGTTGGCCGATCTGCAACCGCCTTTATCGCTGCGGAGGATCCTCCTGCAGGTTCTCTCGACGGGGAACTGAAGCCTGTCTGAATGCTTATCAAGCGCTTGGCAACAGCCGACGACGATCACGGCTCACCGCGCACAGCCGATACCTCGCCTCAAAGCCGCGTCCAGCTCAGCGAAGCCGGCGATCGACTCGACCCCTGCTAACGCCGCGCGGGCGGGCGAGCAAGTCTTACGATCTGGAACAGGAGACCAAGTGCTCATGACATCAACTCCAAGTGGACATCAGGAGCAATGTCCTCGGTGCGGGTCTAAACTGGTCAGTATCGAATGGGATGAGCGTGTGAACGCGCAAGCGGTGCAGAATCTTTGGCGCTGTTTGGACTGCAGGAACGAGTTTGTCTCGTTGGAGGTTTCCAAAGAGAAGCAGCCGACCTCGGATGCCGAAGTCACCAAACCATTCTTTACGAGTCTGGTGATCGAATGATTTGCGATTTGGTTCGGCAAGTAAAAGTGGCGGCAGGCTTGCTCATTGCCGTGTCATCGGCATTGCCAGCCTCAGGACTCGCGCAGCCTCTTGCGGGCAACCCGGTGATTGGCCGCCAAACCGCGATCACCCTTTGCGCGTCGTGTCATCAGGTCATTGGTGAAAAACGTCTCGGCGGTCCACCGAGCTTTTTGGATATCGCGAACATGCCCTCAACGACCGCGCTTTCGTTGAAGGTGTTCCTTCGTTCCAGTCACAAGGAAATGCCCAATTTGATAATATCCAACTCTGACACCGACGACTTGATCGCCCATGTCCTGAGCCTAAAGCAGTCGTCGACTATCCCGCAGTGAAATCGCCATGCTGTCCCGCACCCAGGAGAATAGATGCCGTTCACCATCACAGCAACCGATTCAGCCGGGGCGATGAAATCGTTCGGGCCCACCGCCGTCATGGAAACGCTCGATATGGTGTTGGAACTTGAGAAACTGCGGTATGAAAATATCGCCATTGAAGACGATACCGGTCGAATCATCAACCTTGACGAACTATCCGCCCTGTCTGTTGCGAGCGAAGACTAGTGGTACCCCTGCTGGGTGCGGCAACCCAAGGCGAAACGTTGGTGCTCAGTCCAGGCGGCTCCTGGACTGCCGTGCATGCAGCTGCGCTTGAAGGCCTCGTCGATCTCACCTCGCCCAGGGTTGCGCAAATGCACAATCTGACGATCGACATGGCGGATGTGCGTGAACTCGACACGCTCGGTGCGTGGTTGCTGGAGAAGATGTCACGCCGTGCGTCGGAGTCCGGTCGCTCCACGACAATTGTTGGCGTGGCGGGCCGTTATGAAGGCCTTATCGAGGAGGTTCGACAGGTCAACCGCCGTAAATCCGCAAGCCGGCCGGTCCAGAACCCCGTGCTGGCGCGGCTGGAAACCGTCGGCCGTTCCACATTCGGCGCGGTGGAAGACGTATCGGTTTTTGTGCAGATGCTGGGTGCGCTGGGGTCGGCCAGCCTCGGCGTGTTGCGGAGGCCGCGTTCGCTGCGGCTGAAGTCGCTGGTCTATCACCTGCATCAGGTCGGATGGCAGGCTATACCGATCATGGCGCTGGTCACCTTTCTGATCGGCGCGATCATCGCCCAGCAGGGCATCTTTCATTTCCGCAAATTCGGCGCGGAATCCTATGTCGTCGATCTGGTCGGCATCCTCGTGCTCCGCGAGATCGGCGTCCTGATCGTCGCCATCATGGTCGCCGGCCGTTCCGGAAGCGCCTACACCGCCGAGCTCGGCTCGATGAAAATGCGCGAGGAGATCGACGCCTTGTCGACCATGGGCCTCGATCCCGTCGAAGTCCTGATCCTGCCGCGCATCGTTGCGCTCGTGATCGCTCTTCCGATCCTGGCCTTTATCGGCTCGATGGCCGCTCTCTACGGCGGAGGCCTGGTTGCATGGTTCTACGGCGGGATGAGTCCGGCGATTTACATCGCGCGGCTTCATGAAGCGGTATCCGTGACGCATTTCGAGGTCGGAATGATCAAAGCGCCGTTCATGGCGCTGGTGATCGGCATCGTCGCAAGCAGCGAAGGGCTGCGTGTCAAGGGAAGCGCCGAATCGCTCGGCAAGCAGACCACCATCTCGGTCGTCAAATCGATCTTTCTGGTCATCGTGCTCGACGGCGCCTTCGCCGTGTTCTTTGCATCGATCGGAATGTGACGATGCAGGGAACAGCCGACCAGTTTGCGATTCGCGTCCGCGATCTCGTGGTCGGATTTCGCCAGCAAACCGTTATCGACAACTTGTCGCTGGACGTCCGCAAGGGCGAAATCCTCGGCCTGGTCGGCGCGTCCGGCGGCGGTAAATCCGTGCTGATGCGAACGATCATCGGTCTTATTCCAAAACGGAGCGGCCATATCGAGGTCATGGGCGTCGATATCGACAACAAACAAGACCGCGACATTCATACCGCGGCCATGTGGGGCATCCTGTTTCAGCAGGGTGCGTTGTTTTCGTCGTTGACGGCGCTGCAGAACGTGCAGTTTCCGCTGCGCGAGAATCTGGTGCTCTCAGAAGCACTGATGAATGAGATTGCAACCGCCAAGCTCGAAATGGTCGGCTTGACGCCGGAGGATGGCGACAAGTTCCCATCCGAGCTTTCGGGCGGAATGACCAAGCGCGTTGCTCTCGCCCGCGCGCTCGCGCTCGACCCTGCGATCGTATTTCTCGATGAGCCGACATCGGGTCTCGATCCCATCGCGGCGGGCGATTTCGACGATCTGATCAAGACGCTGCAGGAAACGCTCGGCTTGACCGTCTTCATGGTCACCCATGATCTCGCCAGCCTTAACACCGTTTGCGACCGCGTCGCCGCGCTCGCTGACGGCAAAATCGTTGCAATCGGTTCGATGGGCGAGTTGCTTTCCTCCGAGCACCCGTGGGTCAAGGCGTATTTCCATGGCAAGCGATCCCTGATGCTGCAACCAGAAGCGAGTTGAGACAATGGAAACGCGTGCTCCCTTTATTGTCGTCGGCGCCTTCGTCCTGGCGGCGATCGCTGCAGTCTTCGGATTCGTGTACTGGCTGCATAACACCGCCGGAACGGGTGCGCGGACGGTCCACCATGTTCAGTTCGACGGGTCGGTCTCGGGACTGCTGGTTGGCGCAGCGGTGCTGTTCAACGGGATACGGGTTGGAGAGGTGACCAATCTGGGCTTGGTCGCTGACAGCCCGCGGCAAGTCGATGCGACCATCGCCGTGGCATCGGGTACACCGGTGCACGCCGACACCAAGGTGGGCCTCGACTTCCAGGGCCTGACGGGTGTTCCAGTGATTGCGCTGGAGGGCGGCAAGGAGGTTGGCGCCTCGACGGCTTCACAGACGCTGGTCGCCGATCCGGCGGCCGGGCAAAGCATGACGCAGGCCGCGCGCAACGCGCTCGGGCGGGTCGATTCCGTGCTGGCTGAAAATGCCGAGCCGCTGAAAAGCACGATCGCCAATCTGAAGACGTTTACGGAAGGGCTTGCCAAGAATACCGGGGCGCTGGACTCCATCGTGGCCGGCCTCGTCAAGATGACGGGAGGCGGTGAAGCGGCTACTCCTAAGACGATCTACGACCTCAAAATTCCGCCGGACTTTGCATCGCCCAAAAAGCCGCTCAACGAGCAGCTTGTGATGCCGACGCCGACGGCGATCCTTCAACTCGATACACAGCGGTTCCTGCTTGCGCCGAACAAGGAGCTTCCGGGGTTCTCGAACGCGCAGTGGGCCGACAGCATCCCGAAGATGCTGCAGGTAAAGCTCATCCAGAGTTTCGAGAACTACGATGTGGCCCATGCGCCGCTTCGCTCGGCTGACGCTCCTGGAGCGAATTTCCAGCTTCTGGTCGACGTTAGAAACTTCCAGATCAATACAGACGATGATGAACTGACCGCCGAGATCGGATTTTCAGCGAGAATCCTGAACAAGGACGGACAGGTCGTGGCTTCGCGGCTGTTTCAGCAACGCAAAAAACTCGACAAGCCCGATCCGGCCTCCGCGGTCGCCGCTTTCAACGACGCCTTCGCAAACGCCGCAACCGACCTGATCACCTGGACCGCCGGAGCGCTTTAACCGGCCTGACCAGACACCGCGAACGAATTTTGGAGACATGATGCCAGAGCCCTTGTCGCCCGATCTCCTTCAGGAAGACGAACAGATCGCGCGTCATACCTGGGCATTATCGCAACGAGCAATTGTTGATAGATCGTGATGCCTTTGGATGTCTTTTATGCACTGATCAAATTCGCGATGCCGATACCCAGACGAATGCTCCGAGGAAAGTCAACGCCAGCAGAGCCGCAGCAATGGAGACGCAGAGCAGAACGCCGTCATCCTCGAGATACGCAAGAGAGATCAGCACGATCATCAGGGCTGGAACGACGTTGGTAAGGGGAATCGGCCAAATCGCAGCGACGGCTAGGAGCAGAACGATCGAACCGACTGTTCGCTTCGTCGCCTGAAGCGGCGTATGCCATCGCGGACGGCTGACGTCTTCGACGAACCTCAGAAGCGGAACGGCCCGGGCGGCCCACCGGGTAAAGTGCCGGGTAGGTATCGGCCGTGCCGTGAGAAAACGCGGAAGCCTTGGACGCTCGCGGCCAAGAATCATTTCCACCGCCGGGAAAACAAGCAGGAAGGCAGCAATAGTGCCGATCCCGGGCACCATGCAGACGATCGCCAGAATCAAAAGAAGGAGCCCGAACGATCGCTTTTGAAGATGGCCGATGAGCCAGTCCAGATTGACAAAGTCTTTCGGTGCATCGTCGATCAACTTCGCTAGAACGACGGATGACGGGACATGAGACTGCACGTGAAGGTTCCTAATCCCTTTCCCGATAGAATCGGGTACGGCTTAGCTAAAACGGCACGTTCGTCATCACCTGCTTTAGAGCTTGAGATTGACGTCGTACAATCCACGATCCTCGGCATCGGTCCTGATCTCGAATCCCAGCTCCCGGCACATTTTCAGCATGACGACATTTTCCTGAAGGATCTGGCCGGTCATGCGTTTCAGGCCTTCGGATTTCGCGTACTCGATGATCAGTTGCATCAGGGTCCAACCCAGCCCCCTGCCCTTGAGGTCCGATCTCAACAGGATCGCATACTCGCCGGTCTCATCGCTTGAGCCGGAATAAAGCCGAACTACGCCGATTATCTCATCGCTGGCTTCATCGATGGCGACAAAAGCCATCTCGCGCGCGTAATCGATTTGCGTCAACTTGGCGATGAATTGATGCGAGAACTCCCTGATGGAATCGAAGAAGCGCAGCCGCAAGTCTTGCTTGCTCACATGTATCAGGAGATCATGCATCAAGGGCTCGTCATCGGGCTTGATCGGCCGGACGAAGATCCGCCAGCCATCCCCGAGAACGACATGCCGCGGCCATTGCGACGGATAAGAGCGAATGGCACAGGTCAATTCACCCACCCTGCCTGGCGGTCACTTGCGCCTCGATTTCCTGCTCCCACGATATTTGGGTAAATCAGCGCGCCGGCTATTGCTCAAGCGATTTCAGGAAGCTGATGAAATCGCCAACCTGGCCTGGATCCAGCCTGAACTCGGGCATGCTCGGATGACCAGTCACAATCCCTTCCCCAAGTGCCTCTTCGAGCGATTCGACGGGGTACCGCTCGTGAAGAGTCCGAAATGGCGGAGCGATGGCCAAGGTGCTCCGGGTGACCTTATCGATGGAATGGCAATGCGAACAGTTAGCCTGCGCAAACGCCTTACCGGCCTGGGCGTTGGGTGCGGCATTGCATGGAGCGGCGACTGCTAACACGCTGAAAGCAACAACGGCGGGCGATATGATTCTCGCCTTAACCCGGTGCATGCAAATCGCCATGAAGCCAACCGCTCACGACCCCAGAATTTATCGGGTCCTTGAGAGATTTCAAGGTTGAGACCGAACCGCTTTCATTCGAGCATCCATCGCAACGCGGGAATTCAAATGCACAGAAATCGAAATATGCGAGGCTGGATTTCACGTCGGTGGAGACGTTCGCTATCCGACACTGAACCGGGGCATGTTTGGATTGGGGCATGATGATCCCTCTCGATCTGGGCGAGAGCGCGATACTCTCAGTCACCGATAACGGCCAAGAGGGGCGGTGATGAAATCAGCATGCGCTTCCAGTTCCGGACTTGCTGGTCAATATTGCTCACTTTCGGAAATGCCCGTCAGTTGCTGCTATCCGTCCCCCGACCCTCTAGGATCGATTACGGCAGCATCCGGTCCTTCGCCATGAGATATTTTCGTGCATAAGCAACGAGTTGCGCATCGCTTGGGTGGTCGACCGTTTCCACCCCGGCGATGACCTTTGCCAGCTTGGGGTCATGCAGGTGAATGTGCTCGACCAGTTCGGTCTTCGCATTCGCCGGTCCGGTGATGAGGACCGCGCCGGCGTCGGCAACCGATTCAGCGACTGCGTGGAGATAGTCGTGGTTCGTTGACGCACGTCCGCTCCCGATCGAGTTTGCTTTATGATGGACATGTCTGGTCGGATTATCCGGGTGCAGTACGAGTTTTTCAACGTCCGTTGGATTGAAATGGAACACCCGCGCTTCTCGGTGATCGATCCAGATCACCGCATGATAATGATGGTTGGTCATGGAATAAGTCCTTTTCCGCGATCACGAGAACATGGGATCGTCAGTTCGCCCTCAGCAGGGCCTCATCTTCCTCAGAGTTCAGATACATTCCCGACATAGGCTCGACCCAGCAAAGATGGTCGTGAACCTTCTTTACACCCGAAACATTTTCAGCCGCGACGATCGCCGCCTGCCGGGATAGCTCGTTGGTGACAATGCCGCTGAGATGCACATTGCCGTTACGCACAATGATGCCGAGCCCGAATGGCGTCCAGTCGGCTTTCTCGATGGCCGTGATGATATGGTTGCGAATGTGATCGTCGTCGGCAGTCGGATCCGGGACTTCGCGCGCGAGTTCGGCCACGGCTTGGAGAAGATTAGAGCGCGTTACGATCCCGACAAGCCGGTCTCCTCGCATGACCGGCAGACGCTTGACGTTTTGGTGCTCCATCAGCTGAACAACTTCTTCAAGGGTCGCATCCTCCGTCACCGTGCAGGGATCAAGTGTCATGATCTCCCCAACCTTTCGGCCACGCTCGTGCACGAAATCGGATGCAACCCTGCCCGGGCCGAGCACGAACCTCAGCCAGCGACCGCGCTTTCGCTGCGTTCCAATCTCAGCGCGGCGAATAAAGTCGCCCTGCGAGACGATGCCAACCAGCGTTCCCGTTTCATCGACCACCGGAAGTCCGCTGACGTGCTTCTCCAGCATTATGTTGGCGGCATCGACGATTGAGGCGGCGGTACCAACCGTAATCACCTTTCGTGTCATGATTTGATGTGCTCGCATTGTTGGTCTCCCTTTTTTGTGGCTGAGCCATGCAAACCCGCCTACGCGTCAGCGGCGGCGCTAACCGGAACGAGGGCGTGCGTGGCAACGCCTATGAGGCCGACGGACAAAAATTCTCGGCGCGCCGAGCCGCGTGCCTGACAGCGCGTCTGAGCCAGAATGCTTGCCGGTTAAGCGTCGCGTCCGCCTTAAGTTCGGTTTGATTACGCGACCGCTAGTGTCCCCAACAGAGAGCCGGGCTCCACGACGTTGTTGACGGCGGCAACAATCGTCAAACGGCCGCGTACCGGCGCAGTAATCTCATGCAAGGCGTCCTCGATGCGGATTTCCGCCATTTTGTCGCCGGTTTCCGCAATCGAACCGTCGGCGATGAACCATCGCTGAACGATTCCCTCGGGCAATATGCTGGACGCCCAGAACGCCTGATCGACCCTGACATCAACTTCCTGCATCGCGTTATGTCTTTCCAAAAGCTGGAATCGTTTCCGACGGCCATTCGATCGAACCGCCGTCTCATGTATTCGTCTCTGCTGCGAGCTGATCGATGTGATTACGCTTGAGCATAGAACCCTCTCTGAGCTGGACGCTGGTCAATTTTGCTCAGTTCCAAGCTCTATTGAGCTTCCTTCGAGTCCCGATTTATCTCGGGCTTGTCGTACAAAACGGCATTCAACAGTGAATTGTGAACTTCAATCTTTCCGTTGTAACTGATCAAGCCGAGCTTGCGAAATTTGTTCATGAAAAAGCTGACGCGGGATCGGGTCGTGCCGATCATTTCAGCCAGTGTTTCCTGACTAATATTCGGACTGATGAGCTGAGGGCTGCCTTCCTTACCAAAATTCGCGAGCAGAAGCAGGAGGCGCGCCAACCGCTTTTCGCTCGAGTTAAAGAGCTGATCGATCAAGTCTTCTTCAATTCGGCTGTTCCGGGTCAACAGATATGCCATGAACATCTCGGAGAACTTCGGTTCGTTGTGAATCACCGCAAGCATGGCCGTCTTCGTGATAGCCGTGACCAGGCATTCCTCCATCGCCGTCGTGGTCGCGATGCGCAACGAATGGCCGTTCATGCAGCCTTCGCCGAAGAACTGGCCAGGTTCCAGAATCCCGACCACGGCTTCCTTGCCTTGCTCGGATATAACGACAACCTTGACCCGGCCCTTTTGAATATAAAAAATCGTGTCTGCCGCGTCTCCTTGAGCGAAGACGACTTGGTCCTTGCGATACTGCTGAATCGTTTTCCCGTCGCCAACCTTGGCGAGGAATACCTTGGGATCAAACGAAACCTGTGTCTTCTTTGGCATGTCCGGATGGGTGTCCGCAGTGAGACGCCAACTTTAACCAACTGGGCCGCGGAAGTCCGGGATAAAGTACGCGCAAAGAGGCTCCGGCGCGATTTTTGGGGAAGTGAGGGAGCTCTCGGTGCCGTGGAACTCCCTCATAAACCGGGCGAGTGTCGCGGACGCGGCTATCCCAGCATTCCACAACGATGGAGGCTGACACAGGACGAAATCGCTGTCTGAGCAATTTTGACCACTGTTCAATATTGATCACGTTCCAGCACATAATTTCAATCACGCGTATCAGCGCCGCTGGTATCGACGGCGAAGAAAAAAAGGCGCACGTTTGGATTTGCATAGCAGTTAACAGATTGCTGCCCGACGGGCCTATGCGATCCCATTCGCCAGGGGACTAACGTTGAGAATCCGCTGCCTGCTTTTCGTTTTTATCGCGTCGATCTTCGCTCAAGCCGACATCGTCCTTGCGCAGAATATTGAACGGGCGCCCGATACCATGGCAGCTCGCGTATTGGCCTGTGCCTCATGCCACGGCGACAAAGGTCAGGGCACCAACGACGATTATTTCCCGAGGCTTGCAGGCAAGCCCGCGGGCTATCTGTACAATCAGCTGGTCGCATTTCGCGACGGGCGGCGCAAATATCCGCCGATGAACTACCTCCTCGAATTCCTGCCCGACCCGTACCTCAAGGCGATGGCGGACTACTTCGCATCCGAACAGCCACCGTTCCCGCCGCCGGCAACACCGGTCGTCAGCGGTGCGATCCTGACGCGCGGAGAAATGCTGGCGACGAAGGGCGATCCGGCTCACGACATTCCCGCATGCGCGAACTGCCACGGACCGTCCTTCACCGGCATGGAGCCGGCGATCCCAGGCCTGCTCGGACTTCGCACCAACTACATCAGCGCGCAGTTGGGAGCGTGGCGCTACGGCACGCGTACCGCGGCGGCGCCGGACTGCATGCAGGTCGTCGCGGGCCATCTCACCGAGGACGACGTCAAAGCTCTGGCCGCGTGGCTTTCGTCGCGGCCGATGCCTTCAAATCCGGCGCCTGTGCCGCGTGGCTCATTGCCGATGCCGCTGCCGTGCGGCAGCGAACCGAACTGAGGGGCACACCATGTTCAGCCCGCATTTCCTGAAAAACGTGCGCTCGATCGCGATCGGATCGTTTGCCGCGGTTGCGTTGTGGGTGTCGCCGGCATCGGCGCAGAGCCCTGCCACGGACAAGGCATCGATCATCGCGCGTGGCGAATATCTGGCGCAGGCTGGCGACTGCGTCGCCTGCCACACGGCGCCGGGCGGCAAGCTGTTCGCTGGCGGCCACGCGATGCCGACGCCATTCGGCACGCTGTACACCTCGAACGTTACGCCTGACCCCGATACCGGGATCGGCAAATGGACCGCCGACCAGTTCTATACGATGATGCACACCGGACGATCTCCCGACGGAGGTCTGCTGTATCCGGCGATGCCGTTCGCCTCCTATACCAAGGTCACCCGCGCGGACAGCGATGCAATCTTCGCGTTCATGCAGTCGGTTCCGGCGGTGAAGCAGCAGAACCGGCCGCATGACCTGAAATTTCCTTACAACAACCGCTCTTTGATCATCGGCTGGCGGACGCTTTTCTTCACCGAAGGCGAATTCAAGCCGGACCCGACCAAGTCTGACGACTGGAATCGTGGCGCCTATCTGGTGCAGGGCCTCGGCCACTGCACCATGTGCCACACCACGATCAATGCGCTCGGCGGCAGTTCGGAATCGGCGGCCTTTGAGGGCGGCCTCATTCCGATGCAAAACTGGTACGCGCCGTCGCTCACCTCCAACAAGGAAGCGGGCCTCGGCGACTGGAGCATCAAGGATATTTCCGATTATCTTCGCACCGGGGTTTCCAATCGCGGCGCCGTCTACGGCCCGATGGCGGACGTGGTCTATAACAGCCTGCAATATATGAGCGATGACGACACGCGCGCGATGGCAGTCTATCTGAAGGGCCTCGCGCAAGGCAGTTCGCCCGACAAACCTGCGCCTCCATTACCCTCTGCCGAGAGCAGCCTGCTGCTCAGTCTTGGGAAGCCCATCTACGACAAGCAATGCGCGAGCTGCCATGGCGTCGAAGGTTTGGGCAAGCCGCCGCATTATCCACCTCTCGCCGGCAACCAGTCCATTCAGATGTCGTCCGCCGTCAACGCCATCCGAATGGTGCTCAACGGCGGCTACCCGCCCGGCACGGCCGGAAATCCGATGCCTTATGGCATGCCGCCTTTCGCTCAAGCGCTGTCCGACGACGAGATCGCGGCGGTGGTCACCTACATTCGCACGTCCTGGGGCAACCGCGGCGCTGCCGTGTCGGCGCGACAGGCGAATGAGCTTCGCGCCGCAACGCTCAACTGAGGACGCCATGATCGTTTCCCAAGACCCCTCACCGTCGCCCGAAACCGAGGACGCTCAGATCGACGAGATCGTGCGCTCCGGCCCGCGCGGCGCGGTGGTGGTGGCGGGCATCGCGACGGCGATCGTCATCGCTCTTTGGTTTGCCTTCTACTTTATGGTGTTCCTGCCGCGGGGTTCGGTGCAATGACATCTACACCCGACCACGACGAGGGAGCGGCCGTCGCAGCCCGCATCGAGCGGCGATGGACCATCATGTCCGCCGCACTGGTTGGCCTGCTGATCGGCATGGCGATCTTCGCCGGCATCCACAAGGCGACGATGCCGCAGGCCTGGGTGGAGACGGCAAACCCGCAAACCCTGCACATCTCCGGGGAATTCATCGAGAGCAACCTCGGAAGTGCCGTGGAGGCGGACGGCTCGGTGACGGTCCGCGCGGTCGGACAGCAGTTCTCGTTCACCCCGCAATGCATCCTGGTGCCAGCCGGCACCCCCATCACCTTCAGGGCCACCAGTTCCGACGTCGTTCATGGCTTCCTGATTGATCATACCAACATCAACGCGATGCTGGTGCCCGGTTACGTATCCGTGCTTCCGGCAAAGTTCGACACGCCGGGCGAACATCCGATGCCGTGCCAGGAGTTCTGCGGCATGGGCCATGAAGGCATGTGGGCCAAGGTCAAGGTGATCGACAAGGCCGCGTTCTTCAAGATGGCGGCCGACCGGCGGAGGCTGACCTGTGTTGAATAGCAAACGTCTCGTCCTCGCACACTTCTGGCTGGCCTTCGCTGTGTTCGGCCTCGCACTACTGCTCGGCGAATGGCAAATGTTCGTCCGCAGCCCGCTGAACCCGTGGATCAGCAACTCCGAACTCTACTACCGCTCCGTCACGGCGCATGGATCGGCGATGGGATACGTGTTTCCCACGCTGATCGCGATGGGGTTCGGTTACGCCATTACCGAGTTCGCCCTGAAGAAGCCCCTGATCGGCAGGCGATGGGCCTGGGCCGGCCTCGCGCTGGTCGCGGTCGGCGCTGTTACGGCCATGATCCCCGTGTCGCTGGGTCTCGCCTCGATCCTCTACACCTTCTATCCGCCGATGATCGGCAATCCGTTTTACTACATCGGCGTCGTACTCGTCGTTGTCGGCTCGTGGATCTGGGTCGCGCTCATGTCCATCAACATGGCGGCCTGGAAACGCGAAAATCCGGGAAAGCCGGTCCCGCTCGCGATGTTCGCCAACGTCGCCGGCGCCTATCTGTGGGGCTGGACCGCGGTCGGTGCGGCGATCGAAGTGATCGTATTGATCCTCCCGGTCGCGCTCGGACTCAAAACTACGATCGATGCAGGCCTGTCGCGCGTGTTCTTCTCATGGACTCTCCACGCCATCGTCTATTTCTGGCTGATGCCGACCTACATCGCCTATTACACGATCTTTCCGCGGGCGATCGGCGGACGCCTTTACAGCGACGCCATGGCCCGCATCGCCTTCATCCTGTTCGTCGTGGTGGCCATGCCGATCGGCGTGCATCATCTCTTTGCCGATCCACAGGTCGGCGCCGGCTTCAAGTTCATTCAGTCTGTCTTCACGGCGCTGGTGGCGCTGCCGACCTTGGTGACGATCTTTACGATCTGTGCGTCCGCCGAACTCGCCGGTCGGCTGCGCGGCGGCAAGGGCCCGTTCGGCTGGATCGCCGCCCTGCCCTGGGGTAATCCCATGATGCTGGCGGTCACGTTCTCGTTCGTGATGCTGGGATTCGGCGGCGCCGGCGGCCTTATCAACATGAGCTACCAGCTCGACGCCAGCATCCACAATACGCAATGGATCACCGGCCACTTCCACCTGATCTTTGCCGGTGCGATCGTCATCATGTATTTCGCGATCGCCTACGACCTCTGGCCCCATTTGACTGGACGCTCGTTGGACAGCGTCCGCCTGATGAAGGTGCAGTTGTGGCTGTGGTTCGTAGGCATGATCGTCACCACTTTCCCGTGGCACTACGTCGGCATCCTGGGCATGCCGCGCCGCATGGCCTCCTACGACTATGCGAACCCCGCTATCGCCCCGCAGGCGCTGTCGGTTTCGATCTCGGTGTTCGGCGGGCTGTTGCTGGTGATTTCGGCATGTCTGTTCTTCGCCGTGCTGATCCGCGGTCATCGGGCGGCGCAAACGGATCCCGGCGAGTACCGTTTCAGCGTCGCGGTCCATGAACCGGTGCGGATCCCCGTCGCGCTCAACGGCTTCGCGCTGTGGCTGACGCTGATGATCGGCCTGACCGTCGTCAATTACGGGTATCCGATCGCCCAGCTACTGGCGCTTAAGGGCAACGCCGTTCCCGCGGTCTACGTCGGAGCGGCCCGATGAGCACCGATCGCCTTTTCACCTGGAAGAATCCGTGGTTCGCCGCAAGCGTCGGTGTGGTCGGCGCGATGGCGGTACTCTCGCTTATCATGGGCTTCGTAGTGCTGCCGTACGCCACGACTAGTTCGCAGTTGACGAGCCTCTGGGACGCCATCTGCAGCGCCGCCGGCGTCCCGCGCGCGACCGTAACCTCGGAGACGGCAAAACCGGACTTCACGACGTCGAACGTCGTCATGAATTCGCAGATGTTCGCGCCTGACGCGCGGTCCGTCGGCAGAGGCGCAACACTCGCGATGCAATGCGCGATCTGCCATGGTTCAAACCGGCAGGGCCAAGTCGATACGCCCAACCTCGAAGGTCAACCGGGCTCTGCAGTCTACAAGCAGTTACGGGATTTCAAGGTCGCAGCCAGGACAAACGCCATCATGAGTCCGTTCGCGGTCAAGCTCAGCGAGCAGGACATGCTCGATCTCGCCGCGTATTATTCATATCTGCCGCGTCAGTCCGGGCCGCATTCCGATGCGACCGCAGCCGCCCCGCAGATCGTTGCCCGCGGTGCGCCCATGCGCAACGTTGCGGCCTGTTCATCCTGCCATGGCACGACCGATGCCAAGCTCGGCACGCCTTGGCTGGAGGGACAGTCCGCCGTCTACATCAAGGCGCAGCTCCAAGCCTTTGCAACCGGCGCCCGGCGCAACGACATCAGCGAGCAAATGAGAAACATCGCGCGGCAGATGACGGCGGCCGAAATCGATGAAGCCGCACGTTACTATGCAAGTCGCCCCTGAACACGGCCAACCTCGATCGCTTTGAATTGAGACCGCAAATACACTTGAAATGCTGACCTGTGAGTGAGCCTATTTGGTGGGGCCACTGCATGCCGCTGAAAGAAGCATTCAGATTGTTTCGACGGTAACGTCGGAACCCCCTAGAGAAGGTTGAGTGAGACTGCGTCCCACACCACGCAGTGCTGATGGCGCCCCGTCTCCGGCTCGCGTCTCTGCAAAACGGGAATATTCCTGGTGTTTGCCAGAGACTAACCGCGATTTCGCTCAGAGATTGTTGAATTTTGGAGTATAGAGACAGAGGGACAATTTGCAAAAGGCCGCATTTGGCGGGCACTTTCGGGATTTCCCATAGAACTATCTCCGGTTGAGTGACTGCCTGGCTGGCGACGCAGTGCTGATCGCACCCGTCTCCACGCAAATTCCCTGCTAATAGGGAATTTTACAGGGAATATCGCGATTTTGGGGCGTCCGGAGACGATTTTTGAACAAGAAGCTGCAGTGCCACAGCCACTTCTGCGAAAATTCCCTATGAAAAATAACAGGGAAAATATTTCAGTGAACAGGGAAATCTTGACCGGTAACAGGGAATTTTCCGCCCAAAAAAGCCGTCGTATAAAGTTTCGGAGTTCAAGCATCAAATAGTGGTTCGGGACATCCCACGCACTCCAAATCCATGAATTGCGAAGCACATCAGTCGCCGGTTTCTGATGACTGACGTTGGTTCAAGTAAGGCCGACCTATTTAGGCGCCAGTACACGGTCGGCAGCAGAGTACGGAGTGGCGCGGGCATCGACCACGGCTTTGCCGGACGCAACCGCGCAGACGAGAGAAGTTCCGGATCAATGCGGTAACGGAAATCAGCCAAAAGGTATTCCGTTTAGCCCGACAGCGGAGCTAGCCGACCATGTAAATTATCGCAACGAGCGCGAGAAAAACTACGGCTGACCATCGCCAAGCCGGCTTCCAAGGACTCCGGAACGGGTTGATCTCTGCCCCATCTAGGCTCGTGTTGTTCTTGGACATGACCACCGTAACAATTTTCCTTGAGAAATCCAAAGTACGGCAACTGGGTGGCAGTCGCAATCACCTCTCGCGGTGACTTCGCAGCCTGCGCTTCACGGCATTTCGCTGCGAATTTGACATGTTATAACATTTTAGTAAATGTCCTAACTAACCGGCAGAAGTCCGGCTCTAGGGAGGACGAGAAATGAAGCCATTCATTCCGACGCGACGGAAATTTCTTAAGGCAAGTGTTGCCGCGTCAACTTTGATCGTCGGTGGACCGGCCATCCTGCGTCGGGCCGTGGCGCAGGATGCCGACCTCAGTCCTTACAAGTCGGCGAAGATCGACTGGCAGCAGGCGTCGGGTGAATCCATAACCGTCGCGGTCATTCCGGCGAGCTATTTCGAAAATCTGATTATCATTGCGCCGCAATTCAAGGCGCTGACCGGCATCGACGTCCGCTTCGAGAAAATCCCGCCGGCGCAAATCCGGCAGAAGAGCGTCATCGATCTCACCTCGAAGACGGGTACCTACGCAACACACGCCGCGGACCCGATGTACTACGCGCTGTATGCCGCGAACAAATGGGTCGAACCGCTGGACAGCTACCTTGCCGATAAATCCCTGACGGACGCCGACTGGTTCAAATTTGACGATATCATCCCCGCCTGGCGTACCGCCGACAGTGTCGACGGCAAACTCTATGGCGTGCCTTATGACGGTGAAGTCACGATTCAGGTCTACCGCAAGGATCTGTATGACGCGAAAGAACTAAAACCTGCCGACGACCTCAAGACGTTCGTCTCCAACGCCGCCGCGCTGAATACGCCGAACGATCGCATCTGGGGCACCGCGCTGCGTGGCGTCGCCGGCGCCGGTCAGAACATGTACATCTATCCTTCGATCTTCCGCGAGTTCGGCGGCGAATGGTTCAAGGGTGGCAAGCTTACGGTCAATGGCCCGGAGGCGGAAGCGGCGCTCGCCTGGTACGTCGACCTGATGCGCAACTACGCCCCGACCGCCGCCGCAAACTGGAACTGGCCCGACATTGCTGACGCTTTCTCGCAAGGAACGGTCGCCTCCTACATCGACGCGCATTCGTCCGCCTCCGTCGTCAACAATGCCGAGAAGTCCAAGGTGATCGGCAAGGTCGCTTATGCGCGCTGGCCCAAAGGTCCTTCCGGCAAGCGCGTGACGTCGATCTGGAACTGGGGCTTTCCGATCAATGCCGCGCTTCCCGAGAAAAAGAAAAAAGCGACCTGGCTGTTCATCCAGTGGGCCGCGAGCGCGGAAACCCAGGCGCGCACGGCGCATCGCTTTGCGGGATCTGCGAAACGCTCGGGTGTGAACCGGACTTCGATCTGGCGCGATCCGGACTACGTCAAGCTGATGAACGGTTTTGGCGACAATTTCGTCGAGGCCACCATGCAGACGCTGCAAGGCGACACCGACGTCGACTGGCGTCCGCGCGTGCCGCAATGGCCAGCAATCGGTGACACGATGGCAACGGCGATCCAGTCGGCGCTGTCAGGCCAGGCCACGGTCAAGGCGGCCCTCGATGACGCGCAGCGCCGCATCGAACCGATGATGCGCGGCTGACCTTGGCCAAACCTACGACAGCAGCCATCCCGGCTTCAGGCATCGCGGCCGCGACCGCCTCGGGCGATCTCGGCCGCGTGCTGGCGCAGCGCGAGCGGCGGTTCGCCGCGGCATTGCTAGCGCCGGCCTTTCTTGCGCTGCTGGCGACAACAACTCTTCCGTTGATGTTTCTGGTCGGTACCAGTGCATTCCGGATGGATCTGGCGATGCCGTTTGCGGATGGCTTTGTCGGATTTGAAAACTACCGCGCCCTTCTGGCGGACGAACGGTTCTGGTCGTCGCTGCTGGTCAGCCTGATTTACACCGGCTCGACCGTCGTGCTGCAGGTCGCCCTCGGATTGGCGCTGGCCTTGCTGGTGATGGACATGAAGCGCGGCCAAGGCTGGTTCCGGCTGATCGCCATCCTGCCAGTGGTGCTGTCGCCTGCCGTCGTCGGCATGATCTGGCGCACCTTCATGCTGGCACCCGAATTTGGCATCGTCGATTTCCTCGCCATCAACGCCGGCCTCGGCAGCAAGAACTGGCTCGGCGATCCGCTGCTGGCGATGATCTCGGTCGTCGTTATCCACACCTGGCAGTGGACGCCGTTTGCGTTCATGGTGCTGCTGGCGAGTCTGGCGTCGCTGCCGGAAGATATTTATGAGGCCGCACGACTCGACCGCGCCAGCGCCTGGCAGCGGTTCCGCCGCATCACCGTGCCCTTACTGCGGCCCGCGATCGTCATGGTGGTGATCATGCGGACGATGGTGGCGCTGACGGCATTTGCCGCTATCTTCACCGTCACCGCCGGCGGTCCGGGCACCGCGACGGAAATCCTCAACCTTTATACCTACCGCAAGTCATTCACCGAATTGTCGATCGGCTATGGCTCCGCGCTCGCGGTCGCACTTCTGGTCGTGACAATCCTGATCTCCGGCGTGCTGTTCGCGTTGCGGAGGGCGAAATGACGGCAAGACGCATTCGTATCGTCGCCGTGTTTGCGATCTCGTTTATCTTCCTGCTTGCATGGGCATTTCCCATTGTCTGGAGCGTGCTCAATTCGCTCAAGAACGATCGCGACGTGCTGGCCTATCCGCCAAAGCTCATCTTCACCCCCACGCTGGAGGCCTATCGCGACGTACTGTTCGGCTCAGCGTCGATCCTACCCAACCTCGTCAGCAGCTTCATCATCGCGATCGGCACCACGGTCATCACGATGCTGATGGCGGTCCCAGCCGCCTATGCGTTGGCGCGCCTACGCTTTCGCGGCAAGAAATTCGCGGGCTTCTATGTGCTCGCCACGCAGATGCTGCCGCCGGTCGGTATCATCATCCCCTACTTCCTGATCCTGCGGAATATCGGCTGGATCGACACCTATCAGGGCATCATCCTGATCTATCTATCGTTCTCGCTTCCCTTCGCGATCTGGCTGCTGGTGTCCTATTTCGAGGACATTCCCTTCGAGATGGAGGAAGCCGCCTACCTCGACGGCGCAAGCCGGTTGCGCACGTTATGGCGGATCATCATCCCGCAGGTGCGCGGCGGCATCGCGGTCTCGATCGTGTTCGTGTTTCTCAATGCCTGGAACGAATTTCTGTTCGCGGTCGTGCTGAGCGGCAATACGGTGCGTCCGGTTACGGTCGCGATGTTCAACTTCGTTTCCGTCGAACAGACGCTGTGGGCCAAACTCGCGGCGGTTTCGGTGCTGGCGATGCTCCCCGTCGTCATCCTCGGGGTCGTGGCACAGAAGAACATTGTTAAAGGCCTCACGGTCGGCGCGGTCAAGGGCGGAGGACGCCGATGAACGGTCGTGGCCAAGTGTGGTTCCAGGACATCGTCAAGATGCACGGCGAGTTCGCCGCGTTGAAAGGCGTGAACTTCGAGATACAGCCCGGCGAATTCTTCGCCCTGCTTGGCCCTTCGGGTTCCGGCAAGAGTACCACACTGAGAATTCTGGCGGGCCTGGACGCACCGACCTCAGGCCGTGTGTTCATCGACGGGCAGGATATCACCGCGTCGGATGCGCGCGACCGCGACATCGCCATGGTGTTTCAAAGCTACGCGCTTTATCCGCACATGACCGTCTATGAAAACATCGCCTTTCCCTTGGAAATGGCGAAGCTGCCGACGGCGGAAATCGGTCCGGCGGTGCAGGAAGCCGCGCGAAAAGTCGCGATTGGGCATTTGCTGGATCGCAAACCCGGACAACTGTCGGGCGGGCAGCAGCAGCGCTGCGCCCTGGCTCGCGCCATCGTCCGCAAGGCGCGGCTGTTCCTGCTCGACGAACCGCTGTCCAATCTCGACGCTAAACTGCGACTGGAAACGCGCACCGAGCTGAAGAAGCTGCAGCGCTCGCTCGGCGTGACCGCCGTCTACGTCACGCATGACCAGGAAGAAGCCATGACGCTGGCCGACCGCATGGCCGTGTTCATGGCCGGTGAGATTCAGCAGGTCGGCCGGCCCGCCGAGGTTTTTGCCCGGCCGAACTCGATTGATGTCGCGGCCTTTATCGGCAGTCCGCCGATGAACCTGATCCCGGGACACTATCGCGATGGCAGCGTTGACATTGTCGGCCATCGCCTTGAGACGAGCCTGAAAGAAAGCGGCGAACGCGCGGTCGTCGTCGGTATCCGGCCCGGCGCAGTCCGGATCACGGCGAACGGAATTCGAGCAACTGTGGAACTAGTCGAGGATCTCGGCGACACCGCAATTCTTGATCTCAACTGCGGCGGCACTTTCATCCGGGCGCGCGTCAGCGACGGCGACGTCCCCCGCGAGGGGGCGATGATATCGGTTACGGCCCGCACGCAAGACATTCATCTGTTCGATAAAGCCACCCGCAGGCGGTTGTCATGACCGCGGCTCGACGCTTGCGTTACCAGAGGGACTTGGCTGACAACATGAGAACCACTCAAGAGCCGGTGGAAACCAATTCCAGGCCGCTTCACATTCAGGTCCGGGAGACCATTCGCCGCCAGGTCCGGGCCGGCGAATTGATCGACAAGACCGGCCGACTCATGACGGAGGCCGAGCTCGGCAAGCATTTTGGCGTCAGCCGGATCACCATTCGAAATGCCATCAAGCCGCTGGTCGATGAAGGCATGTTTGAGCGCGAACGCGGACGCGGCACCTTCCTGCGCACCAACCAACCTGAAAACTGGGTCGGGCGGCTGATGGGATTTTCCGAAACCATCAAGGACACCGGCTATCAGCCTGGAGCAAGAGTCTTGCTGCAGGGCATGACCAACAAGCACGACGCTGAAGTCCGCAACCTATTGCGGGAGCGTGCGGTCTGGCAGCTCAAGCGCGTCCGTCTCGCCGACGACATTCCGATCGCGATCGAGCATGCCTTTTATCCTCCGGACATCGGACTCGAACTGGAGAAACGCGATCTCACCTCAATCGTGATGTATCGGGTGTTCGAAACCGAGATCGGATTCAACATCAAGGAAGCGACGCAGACGATCAGCGCTTCGCTTGCAGATGCCACCAGTGCCAAGCTGCTTGGCGTCAAGGTCGGCAGCCCGCTGCTCTCGATCGAGCGCCTTACCGTGAACACGGACGGACGGCCACTGGAACTGCTACGTTCTGTCTATCTGCCGAACTACTTTCGCCTCAGCATCAATCTGACGAGGCGTCATTCCTGACACCTGAATCTAACCAACGCTTCAAGAAGGATCACAACCATGGCGAATGGTGGGAAAGCGCCTGACAGTCCCAACATCCTGATCATTCTCAACGACGACATGGGATTTTCGGATATCGGCTGTTACGGCGGCGAGATCGAAACACCCAATCTCGATCGTCTTGCCGCCAACGGGCTTCGTTACTCCCAATTCTACAACACCGCGCGCTGCAGCCCGTCTCGCGCATCGCTGCTGACCGGCCTGCATCCGCACCAGACCGGAATTGGCATTTTGACCTACAGTAACGGGCCGGAGGGATATGCCGGCAATCTGAACAAGAGCTGCGTCACCGTGGCCGAAGTTCTCAAGCAGAAGAACTACAAGACCTATCTTAGCGGCAAGTGGCACATCTCCAGCAGCCTGACCGAACCGACGGATGCGTGGCCGCTGCAACGCGGCTTCGATTATTTCTTCGGCACCATCATCGGTGCCGGCAGTTTCTACAATCCGAACACGCTGACGCGCGGAAACGACAATATTGAACATGAGGCGGAAAACGATCCGGCTTTTTTCTATACCGACACGATCAGCGATCAGGCTGCCGCCTACATTCGCCAGCACAGGCAGGCCAATCCGGATACGCCGTTCTTTCAATATGTGGCCTACACCGCGCCGCATTGGCCGCTGCACGCGCACGAAGAAGACATCGCCAAATACAGGGGCCGGTTCGATGCAGGCTGGGATGCTTTACGCGAACAACGGCTGAAACGGCTTGTCGATGGCGGGATCATTCACCCGAACTGGCAACTGACCGATCGCGACCCGACCCAGCCGCCATTTACGGAAGCTGCGAACCGCGAATGGACGCTGCGCTGCATGGAGGTCTATGCCGCACAGATCGATCGCATGGATCAGGGAATCGGGCGGATCATCGCGGCGCTGGAGGAAACGGGACAGTTGGAAAATACCCTCATCATCTTCCTCTCCGACAATGGCGCCTGCGCCGAGGACATTCCGGACGGCGTCACCGCGCGCGAACTGGTCGACCAACTGATGATCGCCAAGGCAAAGACGCGAGCCGGCGAACCGGTTCGCTTCGGCAATGATCCGTCGCTGATGCCCGGCGGCGAAGACACCTATCAGAGCTACGGCACCGCCTGGGCCAACCTGTCGAACGCGCCGTTCCGGCTCTACAAGCACTGGGTCCACGAAGGCGGCATTGCCACGCCCCTGATCGCGCATTGGCCGCGCGGCATCAAGGACAAGGGCGGCTTGCGGCACAATGCGGGACAGTTGCCGGATATCATGGCAACCATTGTCGAGGTAACCGGGGCCGCCTACCCGGAGGTCTTCAACGGTTACACCATCCCGCCATGTGAAGGTGAAAGCCTAGTGCCGTCATTTGGATCGGCTTACAGCGGCCGAGGTCCCCTATTCTGGGAGCACGAAGGCAATGCCGCGGTCCGCATCGGCAAATGGAAGCTGGTACGCAAATATCCGGGCCCTTGGGAGCTCTACGATATGGAGGCCGACCGCACCGAGATGCATGACTTGGCCGCGCAGCATCCACAACGCATCAGCGACATGAGCGAGCAATATCATGCCTGGGCCAAGCGTTGCAGCGTGATCCCGCGGGAGAAGATTCTGGCGTTGATGAAGGCAGAAGGCGGAACGGCATTCTGGGAAGAAGAGAAGCAGGGTTAGTGTTACCAATCGGCAAAACAGAGCCAATGGAGCGCGATACGATCGCTGATTTGATATGACCAACGATACAGCGGCGGAACGCAGCGAGATTCCTCCGCCGGGGCCGAAGAAGCCGGCAGCCTCCGGCTACTATCTGCTGCCGGCAAGCCTGCGCAACTTCGTCCGTAGCCGCGAAAGCGGTGTCGTCGCAGTCGCCATTGTGATCGGCCTGTTGAGCGGATTACTGGTCGCGGCTATTTCCAAACTGAGCGAAATCGCCCACGGACTGCTGTTCGACATTCCGTTCGACTCACATCTGAGCGCCACCGGCGTTATCTCCTGGCAGCGTACATTGCTGGTCCCGATCCTTGGTGGGATTGTTCTTGCGGCGATCGGGTTATTTTTTGTCCGCCGGATCAAGGGCCAACAACTCGCCGATGCGATCGAGGCCAATGCGCTTTACGGTGGGCGTGTCTCCTTTCGGGGCAGTATGCTGATCTCCTTGCAGACCTTGCTTTCGAACGGCTTTGGCGGATCGGTCGGGCTGGAAGCGGGCTACACGCAAATCTGCGCTGCATTCGGCTCTCATATCGGCCAGCGGCTAGCAGCGCGCCGCAGCGATATGCGGTTGCTGGTGGCCTGCGGCGCTGCAGGAGCGATCAGCGCAGCGTTTTCCGCACCGCTCGCCGGCGCTTTCTTCGCCTTCGAAGTCGTACTCGGCGCATATACGTCAGCAGGACTGGTACCGGTCATTGCCAGTTCAGTCGCTTCCTGGCTGGTCGCGCGGCACCTGACGCATCAATCATTCCTGATGGTTCCGGGATTTCCCACCCCGGTTTCAGTCGAGATGATTGGTCAGACCGTCGTGATCGGCGTCATTTGCGCATTTGCCAGTATCGTTGTGATGCTGGCGGTAGCGTTTTCGGAACGATGTTTTCAACGTTTGACAATCTTCAACGGCTTGCTGAGGCCGATCCTCGGAGGCGCGCTGCTCGGTGCGCTTGCTCTATTGACACCCACGGTGCTCGGCGCCGGACACGGCGCGATGCAGATCCTGCTCGTCAGCAACCCGACATGGCTGCTGCTCACCACGACGATCGTTCTCAAGACGCTGGCGTCGGCGGTATCGCTCGGTTCGGGTTTTCGCGGCGGGTTGTTTTTTGCCTCCCTGATGCTTGGCGCCCTGATCGGTCAACTCTATAGCGTCGTGCTCAGCGTGCCCTTTCCGACTCTCGCCCTGCAACCGGGCACTGCGGCCATCGCCGCCCTTGCGGCGCTCGGCACCGGTGTGCTTGGCGCGCCCTTCAGCATGATATGTCTTGCGCTCGAGATCACCGGCGATTTTTCCGTAACGGTAGGTGCGGTGGTTGCTTCATCCGTGAGCGCTCTCCTTGTCAGGGAATTGTTTGGCTACAGTTTTGCGACCTGGCGCTTCCATCTGCGTGGAGAAGTCATCCGAGGCCCGCAGGATGTCGGCTGGGTCAGGCAATTAAGCGCAACGTCGCTGATGCGATCGGATTTTGAGAACGCGCTGAGCACCATGCCCATCACGGAAGCCCAAAAGCTTTTCTCACCCGGCCAAGTCAAGCAGATCGTGTTGCGCGATCCCAACGGCATCTACGCCGGACTGGTCACGTCAGCCGACCTGCACTCGATCGCGACCATCGACAACCTGTCGCTCGCAACGCTCGCGCAGCAGAGTGACGAATTTCTGCTCCCAGACGCCACGATTCGCGACATCATGGCGGCCTTTGAGCGAACTGAAGCCGATGTTCTCGTCGTCGTTGCCCGCGTCGACCTCCCGGTCGCGATCGGCACCGTTAGCGAGGCGCACGTGCTGCGTACCTACGGCGAAGAGCTTGAGCGGCGTAATCAAGAATTGTTCTTCAGATAACGACGCGCTTAAGGACGCGGATCAAGCGAGCAGCGGGAACCATTGGTGTCACGGCGGCATCTGAGGTAATTCAAGACAATGATCGAACTACCGTCAAAGACAACATACCAGGAGCAGATTCCGACGCTGTTGCCACGCGGTGACGGCCATCAGTTCGTATTTTACGGGGATGCATGTTCGGGCGTTCCCGGCGCACCTCACGAGCAGATGTTCGCGGCCGTTAACGCGGTGGTGCGGCGGCTCGTCCCGAAACCTCAGTTCATCATATTTCCGGGTGATGAGATCTCAGGATTAACTCCAGACGCCAACCAACTTCGAGCGCAGTGGCGTCACTGGCTTGATCGGGAGATGGGCTGGCTCGACAGGCGATCCATTCCGATTTGGCATTCGACCGGCAATCACACAACGTATGATGAAATGAGTGAGGCGGTTTTTCGCGAGGTTCTCGATCTGCCGCGCAATGGTCCGGCGGGCCAGGAGGGGCTTTCCTATTGGATACGTCAGGGCGACCTGCTTGTCGTCTTTGTTCATACGCTTTGGACAGGATTAGGTGGCGAGGGCTATGTTGAGACGGCCTGGCTAGGTGAGGTTCTGAAAACCCATACCGACGCAAGGCACGCGCTCGTTGTCGGGCACCACCCGGCGTTCCCTGTCAATGGCTTCGCGGGTCCATATCAGCGGCAGCTGGCGCCCGAAGTTGCGACCGCGTTTTGGGACACGCTCGTTGACGCAGGAGTTTGCGCTTACTTGTGCAGTCACATCCTTGCCTTCGATGTGCAGGTGCACCGCGGCGTCCTCCAAATTTGTACAGCGGGTGCAGGTACAGCACATCGTATGCCGGAAGAGTTCGAGTACCTGCACTGCGTTCAGATGGCGTTCGACGCCGAAGGGCTGCGTTACCAGGTTTTGGACGTCGAAGGTCGGGTTAGGGAGACGTTGTCATGGCCTGTTTTGCCCGCGGCTGACGACAAGATGGTAAAATTACTTCCCGGTGAAAATCCAGCGCCGTTTCAATTCCCGCATGGCGATAAATGCATCGAATTACGCTTCAGCGGCCAAGCCGCTGGTGCAGGCGAAACCGGGGTACAGACATTGCTGTCCACGCGACGCGCCGGCGAGATGTCCGCAATCTGGATTGGCTTGCGCGGCGAAGGGCAAAGGTTGACCGCGATCATTGAAAGCTCGCCAGGACGAAGTCCTCACTATTGGAATGGCCCGCAAGTCGAGGCCGGTCGATCCTTCGATATCCATCTGATGCTTCATGCGGGCATGGGCCCTGGCGGAATCATGTTCAAACTTGCGGCCGATCATGGTTGGTCTTCTATGTCGGCGGCTTCCCCTTGGGGTCTGGAGCGGGCGCGTTTCCAAGACCAATGGATTGTTGGACACGCCAGCGGCGGTTCCGCTGATCGCCCGTTCAAGGGAATTGGACTTACCGCGTTCGCGGCTGGTTAGCAGCCTCACATGGCGGAAGCGAAACTTGTGAAGGCGTCTACTGATGACGGTTATGGATTTACGACCTAAGGCCGCAAATCCATATCGATCCGGATGAAATCGCCACGATACGTGACTTCCCCAAGGTAAATGACCGTTCGGTCGGCGGTAGTGAAGACCCGCCGGACTTCCGCAACCGGCGAATTCAGTGGGACCTGCAGCAATTTCGCCGCCTCCAGGTCCGCCGTCCCTATCGTCAGCGTCTGCCGCGCGCTGGTGATGGCAGGATCGCGCAAATCTTTAAGAATCGGGATCACCGTCTCCTTACGGAAGCGTTTCGGGAATCTCCGGAATATTTTTTCATCGAGGTAGATCGAGATCACGCAGTAAGGCCGCTTGTCACGCGAGTGCACGCGACGCATGAAGACGTAGTGCGCCGCGGGTTTTCCGTCTTCGGCAAGCAGCGGCGCGTCCGTGCGGCTTTCCGAAATATTGATGATTTCGGGCGAGGTATCGCGATACATCTCGGCGAGATCGGACAGTGTGGTTTCCACCTTGAGCCAGCGATCCTGCGCCGGCGTTCCCGTGATGAAAGTGCCGCGGCCTTGTTGCGCCTCAATAATTCCGTCGCGCGCCAGCAAGTCAACGGCCTGCCGAATCGTGACGCGGGAGACGCCGAACTCGGCGGCAAGCACTTCATTCGCAGGCAGCCGCAAGCCTTGCGCCCAAATTCCGCGCGCGATTCGCTGGCGGAAAATGTCGGCGATCTGCGCGTATTTTGGAACATGGCTGTCGGCAATCAGATCCATCTCATACGTTCTCAATTTGGAGTCGGCCAACGGCCGGCAATATCCATCTATGACATAACCAACGCGGCGCCCTTTTCCCCAATCATCAAGCTACTTGCATTCGTGTTCGCGGACGTAATCTGCGGCATCACCGACGCGTCGATCACGCGCAATTTTTCAACGCCGCGGACGCGCAATTGCGGATCGAGCACCGATTTTTCATCGCTTCCCATTCGACAAGTCCCGACGCAGTGAAACACCGTCCCGCCGGTGGTCCGCGCAAAATCCCAAAGGCCGAATGAACTATTGACGGGTTCGCCCGGAACCATCTCGACATCCCAGAGATCGCGGAACGATTTTTGCCGGTAGATGTCGCGCAACATCTTGAGGCCCGCGACCATCGTCTTGCAGTCGATTTCCTTAGCAAAGTAATTCGGCTCGATGCGCGGCTGATCGAATGGATCGGCGGAGCGGATCGCAAGCTGCCCGCGCGATTCCCCGTGGCACTGCCAGACCGAGGCGGTAAATCCGGAATAGCTGTGCAAGGGGTCACCGGGCTTATCGACCGACAGCGGCATCACATTGAACTGAACGTCGGGTCGCCCGCCCACCGCGTATTCCGTGCATGCAGCGCCGCCTACCTGGCCTGCGCCCGCGGTCAAAGGACCGCTGCCGGCGAGCATCCACTGCAAGCCCATCTTCGCCAGCTCAACCGGATTGCGAACCTGGTCGTTGAGCGATATCCGCTGCTTCAACCGGACGATCATGCGCGCCTGGTAGTGATCCTGCAGATTGCGGCCGACCTCCGGCGCGTCCGCGATAATGGGAATGCCGAGGCCCCGCAGAAGGTCTGCTGGACCGACGCCCGAGAGTTGCAAGAGCTGCGGCGACTGCAGCGCGCCTGCTGACAATATAACCTCGCGCTCGGCCGCGGCGTTGAACACCTGGCCGTTCTGAATCCATTCCACGCCGGTCGCAACACGACCGCCGAATACCACCTTGCTGACCTGGGCCCTGGTAACGACGGTTAGATTCGGCCGATCGACGACCGGACGCAGAAATGCCGACGCCGAACTGGTGCGCCAATGCCGTCCGATGCCGAGCTGATAGGAGCCCACCCCCAGCGTCGACGCGCCGTTGAAGTCTGGATTGCGTGGAAGGCCAAATTCCACACCGGCCTCCACCCACGCCGCGGAGGCGCGGTTGCCTGTGCGAAGATCGGACACATCGAATTCGCCGAGACCACCGTGATATTGGCTCTCGCCGCCGCTATAGCGTTCGTAGCGGCGGAAATACGGCAGCAGTTCGCGATAACTCCAGCCCTTGGCGCCAAGCCGTTCCCAGTCGTCGAAATCCTCGTGCTGGCCGCGAATGAAAATCAGGCCATTGATCGAAGACGATCCCCCGAGCACGCGGCCGCGCGGCCAGACGATCGAGCGCCCGCCGGTGCCTTCGCCCGGCTCGGTGTTGAACAGACGGGAAAAGCGTTCGTTGTAAATCGTCCGATAATACCCGACCGGCAGCTTCAGCCAGAAATTCCGATCGGATCCTCCGGCTTCCAGCAGAAGCACGCGGCATGATGGATCGGCGGACAGGCGGTTCGCGACCAGGCAGCCGGCCGATCCAGCGCCAACGATAATGTAGTCGTATCCTTGCGTAGCCATACAAACTTTCAACCGGCGCTGCCGTCATCATCGTCGATCCGGCCACATACCGCCGGGCAATTCAGCTTCAGACCGAACGAGATCATGATCGGGGTTGACAATGGATAGCGATAACGAAACCCTCGACGCTGCGGATGGCAAACGTCCGCGGTGTCATATTGGCAATCCGAAAAGCGCCGCAGGAACCACAGCCACCACCTCTTGTATGGTCATCCTATTTATAATATGACCCCACCCACGATCAACCGCAATTGCGCCGGATAGAAGCGGTATGGATGGAAGTGTCGCGAGACGCTTTTTACTCGGACTTGCTCCATGGGCCGGCGCGATAGCGATCTGGTACGCCGTGCGCTGGAGCGGGCTAGTCAACGCTTCCTTGATCCCGGCACCGCATCAGGTCGCATCCAAATTCGTCGAACTGCTGCTGCATGAAGGCCTGCTGTTCGATATCTATGCTTCGACGCGGCGGGTTTTCCTCGGCGTTGCCTTGGGCATTTCCGCTGCCGTACCCGTCGGCTTCCTGCTGGGCTGGTACCGGCCGGCGCGTATCTTTGCCGATCCGATGATCAATTTCTTTCGCGCGTTGCCGCCGATTGCGCTGATCCCGCTCGTCATCGTCTATTTCGGGGTCGATGAAGTGGCAAAACTCGTGATCCTGTTCTATGCCTCGTTCTTCGCGGGCGTGATCGTGATGTATGAAGGCGTATCTCAGATCACACCGCTTTACATCCGGGTCGCGCAAACGCTCGGCGCCGGCGAATTGGAGATTTTTCGCAAGGTCATCATTCCGCTCACGGTACCGCATATTTTGACCGCGTTGCGAGTCGCGCTGGGTGTCGCATGGGCAACCCTGGTCGCGTCCGAACTGATCGCGGCGCAGCGCGGGCTGGGCGCGATGATCCAGAACGCCTCCACCTACTTCCTGCTCGATGTCATCTATGTCGGCATCATCTGCATTGGATGCATTGCGCTGATCATGGACATGATCCTGCGGCGGATCAGCGCAAGACTGCTGGCGTGGCAGGAAAGAGCCGCCGCATGAGCACGGCCAACGGCGTTCATCGCGCGCAATTCGATCACGTCTCCCTCATTTTCGATACGCCGAAGGGCAAGCTCACGGTGGTCGAAGATGTAACCTACGACATCAACGACGGCGACTTCATCGCCGTGATCGGTCCATCCGGCTGCGGCAAGACCACGATGATGAGCATGCTCGCCGGCTTTCAGAAGCCGACCGCGGGCAACGTGCTGTTCGACGGTCAACCCGTGAAGGGGCCGGGGCCCGAACGCGGCGTCATCTTCCAGGAATATGGTGTTTTCCCGTGGCTGACGGCCAGGGAGAATATCGCATTCGGGCTGAAGCTGAAGGCCAATCATGTTCCCGCCTCGGAGCGGGATCAAATTTGCGAACATTATCTTGCGCTAATGGGCTTGTCGGACTTTGCCAATTCATATCCGAAACATTTGTCCGGCGGAATGCGGCAGCGGCTCGCCATCGCGCGCGCCTACGCCGTAAAGCCGCAGTTCCTGCTGATGGATGAGCCATTCGGCGCGCTCGACGCCCAGACCCGGGCGAACATGCAGAATCTGCTGCTCAAGGTGCTCGCCACCGAAGGCAAGACCGTCATGCTGATCACCCATTCCGTAGAGGAAGCGATCTACCTCTCCTCACGCATTGTCGTGGTGACGGCGCGGCCCGCCCGCATCAAACAGATCATCGATGTCCCCTTCCCTTACCCCCGCGATGAGTCGCTGCAGGAGCGGCCGGAATTTGGCGAGTTGAGAAGCCACATCAGGGAACTGGTCATGAGCGAATACCGCGCGCAACAGGCGCAGCTGCGGCCGGCTTCATTTTCAGAATAATCATAAAATCAAACGGAGGAAGTGCCATGGATCGACGACAATTTCTGACCACGACGGCAGGTATCGCGCTCGGCGGATTTGCGGCTTCCGCGCCCGCTATCGCGCGGGCGAAAACCAAGGTCCGCGTCGGCTATTTGCACACGGTCGCCGTAGATGGACAGATCTGGACCGGCATGGATCGGGGAACATTCGAAAAGCAAGGCCTCGAACTGGAATTGCGCCAGTTCAATACCGGGCTTGAGATTTTCCAGGCGTTGATCGGCGGAAGCCTCGACGTGTTGGCGACCGGTGCGGTGCTGTCGAACTTTCCGGCGCGCGGACAGGGCAAGGTATTTTTGATCAACGACATCGAAGTAGCCACTGCACAGCTCTGGGTGCGTTCCGATCAGATCAAATCGTTCGAAGACCTAAAAGGCAAACGCATCGCAACGGCGACCGGCACCACGGCCCATGTCTTCCTCGACAAGGCATTGCGCGCCAACAAGATTGATCCCAAGGAAGTCGAGCTTGTAAACCAGACCATGCCGGCGGCGGTGACGGCGTTCATCTCAGGCGCGGTGCCGGCAGTGGCACTATGGGTGCCCTTCAATGTCACCGTGCGCGACAAGATGCCGGGCGCGGTGAAGCTTGCCGATGCCTCGGCCTATTATCCGCAAGCCGCTATCATCGGCGGTTGGGCGGCCGCAAACGACTACTACGAACCGAACAAGGAGACCCTCGCCAAATTGATCCGGGGCTGGGCAGAGGCCAACGACTACATCATCGCCAACAGCAATGAAGCAATGGAATCGCTGCAGAAGGCTCACTACAGCCAGACGCCGCTGGCGGACATCAACGAATCGTTCAAGGCGCAGAAGATGTTTTCTTCGCGCGACTGGAAGCGGCTTTACTCCGACGGCACCGTTACCAACTGGTTGCAGCAATCGACGGATTTCTTCATGGCCAACGCCGGGATCAAGGACTTCACGCCCGCGAGCAAATATTTCGATCCAAGCCTTTATCTCAAGACGATTGCCTAAAGTCGCGATCTGCGGCAAAGGCAATTATCGATTGCCTTTGCCGGTCTGGTCTTGAAGGATATCTCTAGTTGAGCTGGGGATTAGCGATCTACGCGATGGTCTGCGTGTTCGCCGCGGCCATCGTCCGCGGCTATAGCGGATTCGGCTTCTCGCTGCTGGCCATTACATCGCTCTCGCTGTTGCTTCCTCCCGCCGAAATCATTCCACCGATTTTCATGATGGAGGTCGCGGCAAGCCTCAGCCTGCTGCCGGGCATCTGGAAGAACATTCACTGGCGCTCGCTCGGTCTGTTGGGCGCCGGATGTCTTGTCGGTACGCCCATCGGCGTGTGGCTTCTTGCGAGCGTACCCGCCGCACCCATGAAGATCGTGCTGGCGTCCGCCGTACTTATCTCAGTCGGATTTCTCTGGCTCGGCTACACAAGAAAGGATATGCCCGGCGCCGCGGAGACGATCGCGACCGGCGGCATTTCCGGTATCCTGAATGGCGCGCTCGGAATCGGTGGACCGCCGATCGTGATTTTCTTTTTCAACTCGCCGGCCGGAGTTGCGATCGGCCGCGCCTCGCTGATCGCGTTCTTCATTGCCACCGATACATTGGCGCTGGGCTTCCTGGCCGCCGAAGGACTGGTGACATCGGAAGGCTTCACCCGCTTTCTCGCACTTGTGCCTGCGCTTCTTGCCGGCCAATGGATCGGTGCACGCAGCTTCAAGACAGCGGACCCCGACGAGTTCCGCCGCTGGATATTGATCCTGCTGGTGGCGCTTGCGGTTCTGACCGGATTGCAGGGAGCATCCGGTATCCTCACGCGCGTTCGCTAGCGATGCACGATCAGGACCAATCCGGAAATGATCGCAAAGCCCAGTACCAAGAGCCGCAGGAGCTTCTGATCGAGACGGGAATGCACAATCCGGCTGCAGAGGCCACCCAGCACTAGGCCGGGAAAGAGCAACGTGGCCGCCTCGACCTGCCACAACGTAAGTTTTCCCGTCATGGCAAGCAACGCAAGCGAGAGCAGTTCTCCTATCAAAAAACATATCGCTACATTGGCGCGGAGGCTCGCAGCCGCGTGATGCTGAAACACCAGAGCGAGCGGAGGGCCACCGATCCCGGTGGCGGTTTCGGTAATACCGGTTACCACGCCAGCCGTGACAAAAGTGCTGCGGTTCGGATTGAACGCCGGCGCGAGTATCGAGGCGACTGCGGCAAGCACGGTCGCGATACCTACCAACAGGTTGAGTGTCGACAATGACACTGCGGTCAAGATCCAGAGACCCGGAAAAGTGCCGGCTGCCCGGCCTGCGGTGATCCACCCGGAGCCAAACCAGTCCAGCGCCGCGCGCTCCCGCCAGCCCACAAAGGCATTCAATGGCAGCATCAGAAGCAAAAGGCCGCCCGGCAAAAGCTCCGGTGCAGTCAACGCCATCACCGGCGCCACGATAAGCGCAAATCCGACGCCGATGGCGGCCTGCACGAAGGCCGCAACGGCGACAACGGCGGCGATCAGTGCGAAAGTTGCAAAGCTCACGCGGGGACTACTCTTGAGAGGAACCTCAACCCAGCATTCGCGTCGATTTTCGTGAAACCAACTCGATCGGCAATTCCGTGACGGATCTCACGCCTTGTCCCGCCAATTCATCAAGCAGACAGCTCGCCGCAACCTCGCCGATGCGGGAAACCGGCAGATGTACAGTGGTCAGCGCTGGAAAAATGTAAGCAGACATTTCGATGTTGTCGATTCCGACGACCGATAATGCGTGGGGCACAACGAGTCCGCGCGAGTGAGCTTCCTCGATACACCCGATCGCGAGCATGTCGATACCGCCGATAAGCGCCGTCGGCGGCTCCTCAAGTCCCAGCATGGACGAACAGCCGGTTCGACCGCCGGCGAGCGTCAAAGATTGTTCGGTGACAAGCCAATCGGGTAAATCGAGAGCGGCTGCGCGCAGTGCCTTGCGAATTCCGGCAAGACGGGCTTTTTGACGGTCGTTAAATTGGAGCCCGCCTATAACAACCCCGATTCGCTTATGACCGAGATCCACCAGATGCCGGGCGGCGAGCTTTCCCGCTTTTTCGTTGTCGACGACGATCGAGTTGACCCGGTCGTCCCCGCACCATGTGAGGACAACTGCGACGCCGGCACTTTCCAGCAGTTCCCAGGTGGACGCAGGGCGCTCTGCACCTACGAGCATGAGGCCATCCACACCGCGGGTAAGCAGGATACGGATCGCTTCCGCCTCCGCGGCCGCGTTGTAGTCATGCGAGGCGACAAGCAATTGAAAGCCATGTTGCGACAGCGTGGTTTGCATGGATTGCAACGCGCGCGCAAAGATCGCACTGTCGAGCGTCGGAACCACTGCGCCGATTGTCATTGTGCGCCCCGAGGCCAGTGCGCGCGCGGCCCCGCCGGGGACATAGCCAAGACGGGCGGCGCTTAGCCTTACGCGGGCCAATGTTGCGGAATTCACCAGTTGCGGTTGGGCGATGGCACGCGAGACAGTCGCCGGCGAGACGCCAGCATCGCGCGCAACATCCAGGAGCTTGACCCGCCGGTTGAAAGTCATCGAAGACCACTGAAAATATTTTCAGTACTTATCGCATCCGTACTCGTAACTCAAAAGGAATATTGGCCAAAACTCGTTGACAAGCTCGCTTCCCGAACGGAAACTGAAAGCGCTTTCATCCAGCCGTACTTTGGAAATGCGTGATGAGTGGACGTCGGGCAACGATCGGATGGGCGACGCTCGCTGCTCTTGTTACGCTTTGGTTCGCGTTGACCACCTGGACCGGCATGGTTTCGACCGGGCGATTCCCCTCGCCGGCCGATTTCTGGTTTTCGCTCGTTCAAATCGTTACCCGGGGCTATGCGGGCGGCCAGCTTTTCACACATGCGCTTCATAGTCTGGTGCTTGTTGCGGTCGGATTTGTTGTCGCCATCGCAACCGGCGTACCGCTCGGCCTATGGATGGGCTGGAGTCGGCGCGCCGAAGCCACCATCAACCCCGTCTTTCTTATCATCCGGCCGATCCCTCCTCTGGCCTGGATTCCGCTTGCGATCTTGTGGCTGGGTCTCGGTGACGCAGCCAAAGTCATGGTGATCTGGTTCGCGGCCTTCGTGCCTTCCGTGATCAATTCATTTTCCGGTGTTCGCGCAATCGAACGGCCGATCATCGAGGCAGCACGCATGCTGGGCACACCGCGATGGCGATTCGTCATCGAGATTCTTGCGCCCGCGGCAGCGCCGATGATCTTTACCGGATTGCGCCTGTCGCTACAGGCGGCCTGGACAACGCTGGTCGCAGCTGAACTGGTCGGCGCGCTGGTCGGGCTGGGCCTCGTTCTCAATATGGCACAGCAAGATATCTATCCAGGCATGGTTCTGGTCGGAATGCTCGCGGTGGGCGCGCTCGGGTTCGTCACGACGTGGTTATTGGGCAGAGTGGAGCGCAGAACGCTTGCCTGGAACACCGCTGCCGCAAGGGCTGCGTGATGATCGATCAGCCGCTCAAATTGCGCGAGCAAATAGCCCTGGGCCTTGTCGGCTTGACGCTGTTTCTCGGCCTTTGGACGCTGCTTTCCGTTTCAGGCCTCGTGTCGCGCCAGTTTCTCCCCGCACCTTCCGAGGTGATCGCACGATTTGTCCAACTCCTGACGACCCCTTTCGCGGGCGCCACATTGCCGCAGCATCTTGCATCCAGTCTTCAGCGCTACTTGTTCGGCATGTTGCTCGCGGCATTTGTCGGCATTCCGCTCGGATTGCTGATGGGCTGGTTCAGGTTGCTCGATGACATCGTGTCGCCGATCTTCGAAGGACTTCGCTTTATCGCTCCCATCGCATGGGTCCCATTCGCCGCACTCTGGTTCGGCACGGGAATTGGCGGGCCGGTGATGATCATCTTTGCCGGAGCCTTTCCGCCGTGCCTGATCAACGCCTATCGCGGAGCCCGCTTCGTCGATCCGCATTTGATCGAAGCCTCGCAAATGCTTGGTACCGGTCACCTTCGCACAATCGTGGAAGTCCTGTTGCCCGCCGCCGTTCCCTCGATCGTCGCCGGTCTTCGGGTTGCCGCAGGACTCGGCTGGCAATCCCTGGTCGGAGCGGAATTGATCGTTGCCGCCGCCGGCGTCGGCTTCATGATGGTGCAGGCTCAAGCCAACGTCTCGACCCCTACAGTGATGGCAGGAATGATCGCCATCGGGATTGCGGGAATGCTGATCGATGTCCTGCTGCGTCACGGAGAAGCATTGATCCGCCGTCGGCGCGGCCTCGAGGCCTAAGGACACGTCGTGGGTTCGATACGGTTTGACAAAGTGAACAAGATGTTCGGCGCAACAAGCGCCGGCGTGAAAGTACTCGACGACATCAATCTCGAAATCGCGGACAAGGAGTTCGTCGCCATCGTCGGCCCATCGGGCTGCGGCAAAACAACCTGCCTGCGTATCGTCGCAGGCTTCGAACAGCCGACGTCCGGCAGCGTCAATGTCAACGCGATGCCCGTCCGTGGCCCGGGGCCGGACCGTGCCGTCGTATTTCAGCATTTTGCGCTTTTCCCATGGAAGACGGTTCGCCAGAACATCGACCTAGGCCTGCGCAACAAGAACCTTATGAAAGAGCAACGCGACGCATTGATCGCCGATGCGCTCCATCTGATGAATCTCGACAGCCACGCCGATGCTTTCCCGCATCAGCTATCTGGTGGCATGCAGCAGCGGGTCGCGATTGCGCGCGCCTATGTGCTGGATCCTGAAGTATTGTTGATGGATGAGCCGTTCGGGGCGCTCGACGCGCAGACACGCGTCGTGATGCAGGAAGAACTGGTCAGGCTCGCGCGCGTCAATCCCCGCACCGTGTTGTTCATCACCCATTCCGTCGAGGAAGCGGTTTATCTCGCCGATCGCGTCGCGGTTATGACCCGGCGGCCCGGCCGCATCAAGGAAATGATCGACGTCAAGACCGTCCGCAACGCCGAGAACTGGAATCAGTTTCAGAGGATCGAAGACGTGATGGACCAAGAATCCTTTATCCACCTGCGCACCCATATCTGGAAATCCTTGCGGGAGGAGAAACCTGAAAACCAGCGTTGAAGTTCGGCTCGATGCCGAGTGGGAAAAATCATCTAACTGTATGGCACATACAAACAAAATCAAAACTGGAGGACCCCAATGAAAGCAATCAGGACAACCATCTTTGCAGCGATTCTTGCAAGCGGTTTTGGGATGACATTGCCCGCGCAGGCCCAAACCGCGATCGGCGTCAGCTATCAGCCCTCGCTCTACTGGGCGCTCCCCTTCCATTATGCAACCGTGAAAGGCTGGTGGAAGGAAGTCGGCCTGACTCCGACTTTCTCGACATTCCCGGCCGGCGCGCCGCAGATCGCCGCATCGGCGGCGAAATCGTGGGACGTCGGCGGAACGGGTTCGGTGCCCGCCGTACTTGGCGCCGTACGGTTCAATATCCTGACCATCGGCATCACCAATGATGAATCGAAGGCCAATGCCATGCTGGTGCGCGGCGACAAGTTCGACGCCATCAAGGCCAATCCGCAGTTGCTCAAAGGGCAGCGCCTGCTGCTGACGACCAATTCGACCGTAGACTATGCGGCGCGCAAATGTCTCGCAAAGTTCGGGCTCGCACAAAACGACATGCAGTTCGTCAATCTGGGGCAGGCTCAGATCATCACTGCGGTAACGTCGAACAATGGCGATATTGCCGGCGTATGGGCGCCGAACACCTACACGCTGGAAGACCGCGCCAACGCCAAGTATCTCTGCTCGGGCGCAGACGCCAACGCGGTGGTGCCCGGCGCGCTGGTCGTGCGCGCTGATTTCGCCAAGGAACATCCCGGCGATGTAGCGAAGTTTCTCGCCGTATATCTGCGCGGCTGGTCGTGGGCCAAAGCCAATCCGGCGGAGGCCCGCACGCTGGCGCTCGAATTCTATAAACAGGGCGGGCTCGAGGTAAACGAGCGAGCGATGGAGCAGGAATTCACGCTGCGTCCCACCTTCTCGCTCGACGAGCAACTGAAGATCATGTCGCGGACCGGCGGAGCCTCGACAGTCGACGGCTGGTTTACTGAGATCGGCAAGTTCCTGGTTGATGTCGGCACGGTCCCGGCCAATCCGGTTCCGAAGGACTACATCACGGACGAATTCCTGAAGCAGGTCGCAGCCGACCCGAAGTTGCGCACCTTCGCTGTGGAGTTTGACAAGAAATGACGCCTCGGCCGGTCCGGTCATGCGGCCGGCCGGGCCGGAGCCATTCAGCGCGCACTTGATGAGGAGTCGATCCGGTGTCCATTGTCTATCTGAAGAAAGCCGCCAAAACTCCGGATACGGAGGCCGACACCGCGCGCAGGGTTGTTGCGGAAATGCTCGCCGCCATCGAAGCCGGCGGTGAGCAGGCGGCCCGTGATTATGCGGCGAAGCTCGATGGCTGGTCGGATGACATCGTGCTGGATACGGATGCTATCGAACGACAAACGCGCGCTATCCCCCAACCGATAAAGGACGATATTGCGTTTGCCGCAGGCCAGGTACGCCGCTTCGCCGACGCACAGCGGGCGTCGGTTCAGGATTTTGCAATGGAGATCGCCCCTGGCCTCGAGCTCGGCCAGAAACTCGTCCCGGTCAACACTGCGGGATGCTATGTGCCGACCGGTCGCTACGCCCATATCGCATCGGCCTATATGTCGATTGCGACGGCGCGCGCGGCAGGAGTCAAGACGATCATTGCATGTTCTGCGCCGTATAAGAATCAAGGTATTCATCCGCATGTGCTTTATGCCATGACGGTGGCCGGCGCCGACATCATCATGTGCCTGGGCGGAGTCCAGGCCGTCGCGGCAATGGCCTTTGGTCTTTTCACGGGATGCAAGGCCGACATCATCGTGGGTCCAGGTAACAAGTTCGTCGCCGAAGCGAAGCGCATGCTGTTCGGCAAAGTGGGAATCGACGTTTTTGCGGGGCCATCCGAGGTTGCCGTTATCGCCGACGACAGCGCCGACCCGCTGATTGTCGCGACGGACCTGGTCGGACAGGCCGAGCATGGTCACGAAAGCCCGGCCTGGCTAATGACGTCATCGAAACGCGTAGCTCGCGAGGTTGCCGAGTTGATACCGCAGCTCATCGCGCGCCTGCCTCCCACCGCTCGGGACGCGGCCGGCGCCGCGTGGCGCGACTATGGCGAGATCGTGCTCTGCGACACGCGCGAAGAAATCGCTACAGCTTCCGACGCCTACGCCTGCGAGCATCTCGAAGTTCATTGTACGGATCTCGACTGGTGGCATGCGCGTCTGACCAATTATGGATCGTTGTTTCTGGGAGAAGAGACGAATGTCGCATTTGGCGACAAGGTTTCGGGACCGAACCACATTCTTCCGACCAAGCTGGCCGCGCGTTATTCGGCGGGCCTCTCGGTGCACAAGTTTCTCAAGCCGTTGACGTGGCAGCGCATGAGCCGCGACGCCTGCAAGGCCATCGCGCCGGTATCGGCCCGCATCTCAAGGCTCGAGGGCATGGAGGCACACGCCCGCACCAGCGACGTCCGCATGGAAAAATACGCCCCCGGCTCGAACGTCGATCTGGGTTCACCTGTCGAGGTTTGATGGTCTTCAGGCTCATTCCGTTATTCGATCTGACAGGCCGCACGGCGCTCGTCACCGGCGGCAACAGCGGCATCGGTCTTGCGATGGCGCGGGCGCTTGGCCTTGCGGGTGCGAAAATTGCATTGGTGGCGCGTCGTGTTGCGGAACTTCAGGCAGCCGCGGCCACGCTATCGAATGAAGGCATTTCAGCTATTCCTATTGCCGCCGATCTCGCATCGGATAACGCTGCGAAAATCGTAGAGACTTCGACGCAAAACCACGATCTTGCCGTCGATATCGTCGTCAACGCTGCCGGAATCAATCTTCGTCAGCCTTTCAAGAACGTCAGCGCGGCGGCCTTCGATCTGCACATGGCGCTTCACCTCCGCGCACCGTTTCTCCTGACGCAGACCTTCGCACCTGCCATGGCCCGCCGCGGCTGGGGGCGCATCGTCAACATCGCGTCGATGCAAAGTTGGCGTGCATTTCCAGATTCTGCGCCTTACGGAGCTGCCAAGGGCGGCGTACTGCAATTGACGCGCGCTATCGCGGAAGAATGGTCGCGACATGGCATCACCTGCAACGCTGTCGCGCCCGGCTTTTTCCCAACACCGCTGACCGCGCCCGTTTTCGATGACCCCAAACGGGCGAGCGTTCTAGCAGCGCAAACCGCGATCGGCCGCAACGGCACCCTGGATGATCTCACGGGAGCGGTCGTTTTTCTTGCCTCCGACGCTTCGGCCTATGTCACCGGGCAGACGCTGGCAGTCGATGGCGGCTTCACGGCAAAATAGCGAAAGGAAGCGCAGCATGCGTGCTCTGGTCTATATCGGTCCGAACAAGCTGGAGCTCCGCGAAGAATCCATTCCAACCGCCGTCGATGGTGAAGTGGTGGTCAAAGTCGAGGCGGTCGGCATCTGCGGCTCCGACATGCACGCCTATCATGGACACGACCCGCGCCGACCCGCGCCACTGATCTTGGGCCACGAAGCCGCCGGATACATCATTTCGGGTCCACGCACGGGTGAACGCGTCACCATCAATCCCCTGATCGTCGACCCTTCCTGCCCTTATGCTATCGAGGGCCGCGGACATCTTTCGCCGACGCGGCAAATCCTGTCGATGCCGCCACGCCCCGGCGCTTTCGCCGAGTTCATGCGTGTACCCGAGCGCAATGTGGAATCCATACCGGATCACCTGCCTATCGAGCACGCCGCTCTGGCCGAGCCGATCGCAGTTTCGTGGCACGCGGTTCGGCTTGGTATGGAGCGGCTGCATTCGCCCTTGGCTGCCGCGCGCGTCGTAGTTCTCGGTGGCGGCGCGATAG
>Ga0193726_1000106_pt1 | contig 131888 bp, 88 predicted proteins | sample H2c1metaG_FD_144928 | JGI IMG/M metagenome (GOLD analysis project Ga0193726, IMG submission 144928) | Soil microbial communities from a riparian zone of the East river system, Colorado, United States - H2c1 | ecosystem: Environmental > Terrestrial > Soil > Riparian zone | place: USA: East...
CAGAAACAGAAAATATTGATGATGGTCGGGGTCCTGGTGTCGCCGGCGCCGTTAAAAGCATTGATCAGCACCATGCCGATGCCAAAGAAAATATATCCCAGGCTTACGATATGCAGGGCCCTGACCGCAACACGCTGCACGCCCAGGTCCTTATTCATAAAGGCGACGATGGGCCCGGAAGCCGTAAGGAATAACACGGTGACGAAGACCATGAAGATAGCATTGTACTTTGCGGCGGTCCACACGGATTGCTCCGCCCGCTCCGGCTGCTTCGCACCCAGGTTCTGGCCGACGAGGGTAGATGCCGCATTGCTCATACCCCATGCCGGCAGCAGGAAGAATATGAACAAACGGATCGCCACCTGGTAACCGGCGATCGACTCGTCGCCGAATTTTGCGATGATCCTGGCCATAAAGATCCAGCTGGCCGATCCGATCAGGAACTGAACGGCGCCGGTCCATGCTACCTTCGAGATGGCCAGGAGCAAGGACTTGTCAGGAGTAAAATATTTGCGCAGGAGGCGGATAATGCCGCTGCCACGGAATAAATGCCAGAGCTGATAGCAAACGCCGATCCCGCGACCGACCGTGGTGGCGATCGCTGCGCCGGGCAACCCGTAATAGTGGATCAGGATGGGACATAAAATGATATTACAACCATTGCCGATCCACAGGGACCACATGGCGATGGACGCATTACCTGCTCCGCGGAAGATGCCGTTGATGAGATACAGCAACATGATGACGATGCTGGCGCCGAATTCGATACGGGTATACGAAGAGCCTATCCTCACGACTTCATCGGAGCCGCCCATCACCCGGAGGATGCCCGGCGCCAGGAAATATCCGGCCAGGCTGATCACCACGGTCAGGGCAAGGGAAAGGTTGATGGCCTGTGCAGCAGCGCGCGAAGCTTCCTGCGGGTCTTTCTCGCCGATCCTTCGGGCAACCATCGCCGTGGCTGCCATGCTCAGACCGATGGCGACGGAATAGACGAGGGTCAGCACGGATTCCGTAAGCCCTACGGTGGCTACCGCCTCCTTCCCGATATGACCCACAAAGAAAATATCTACTACCGCGAAAATGGATTCCATGCACATCTCAAGGATCATCGGGATGGACAAAAGGAATACGGCCTTTCGTATGCTGCCGGCCGTATAGTCCTGGTGCTGACCTGAAACGGCCTGTTTGAAAAAGAAATATAAAGATTTGAGGCTTACACCTGTTCTGGCGGGCTGATTTGACGACGACATGACGTGAAAAATACGGCTTTTTTTATTATCGGCCCAACCTGAAATCCACGGACATCAGACAGCCGTTTCCTGGTGACGAATCGATGACTACATGTCCCGAAAAGAACTCTGCACGGTTGATGATGTTGTTGATGCCGATGCCTTTTCGTTTCTTACGGGTATCGAACCCTTTGCCATTGTCGGAGATCTGCAGGGACAGAACGGTCTCGTTCCGCCGGAGGGAGATATGGATACGCGTGGCCGCTGCATGTTTGAGCACATTGTTCAATTGCTCCTGCGTGATCCTGAAGATGGCCATTTTCAGTTTATCGTCCAGCAGCTCCTCTCCGGGCAGAGAAAAATCGAAGCTGATCCGGATATGCTCCGATAACCGCCTGATGTTTTCCACGAGGTCCTCGATGGAGAGCTTGAGGCCGACCTCTTTGTGAAAGGATTGGGTCATAGAGCCCGATAGCTTGCGGATCTCTTCGATGGCCGTTGTTATGATGCTGCTGCTCCGTTCGATGATATGGTGTTGTTGCTCGTGGCCCTGGCCGTTGATACAGTCCAGATACAACCTGGCGGTAGTGAGGATCTGGTTCACATTGTCATGTAGCTCGCGGCCGATGTCCTCTCTTTCCTTTTCCTGTGCGTCCAGCGTTGCCCGCAGGATCTCCTTTTGCCGGTAGATCTTTTCTTCCGTCAGCTGGCGCTCCAGTTGCCGCGACAGGTCTTCGGCTTGCTGTAAGGCTTGTTCGGCCTTTACCCTTTCGGTCACATCACGGAAATTGCATACGATCCCGTTGATCCCTTCCGTTCCCAGGAGATTGGTCACGATGCCTTCCACCCAGATCTGACTGCCATCCTTTGACTTCGCTCTGGTCTGTACGGATAATGGCTTGCCTGGATTCTCCAGCAGCTCCATAAAATTTTCCGCAAGGCGGGGAATATCGTCGGGATGAATATAGTCGAATGCGCTCTGTCCGAACTGCTCTGCATTGCTGAGGCCAAAGTGCTTTTCAATGGAAGGGCTGCTGTAGATGATCCTTCCTTCCCCGTTGACTACAACAAGGATGTCCGTACTGTTCTCGATAAGTGAGCGGAATGACGCTTCAAGGTTTAGTTGACCCGATGGTTCGGCTATTATGGACAAGGTTTGCATAACGATTGACGAAGTTATTTCAGTGGTCGCCGATCCGATTATAAATTTAATATAATATAAACATATTTTTTAATCTTTATCATTAAAATTATTTTTGAGGGTAAATAGCTTTCGGGCGTAAATAGTACACATTAGCGCCTTATTCATCCTTTTATGAAGCCAACACTACGTCATATCCTCGTCAGATTCCTGAAAATAAGCGGCATCGCCATCGGGAGCATATTGGCGCTGTTGTTCCTTCTGCCTTATCTGTTCCCGGGCTTCATATCGGGAAAGATCAAACAATGGGCAAGGAGCAGTATAAAAAGTGAACTGAATTTTTCCGCCGCCCGTCTGTCCTTCTTCAAACATTTTCCGGCGCTTACGCTGACCTTATACGATCTCAGTCTGAAGGGCTCGGCCCCATTTGAAAAGGAGACGCTGGTGGAGGCAGATGAGATAGCATTGGGGGTGGACCTTCGCAGCGTTTTCTCCCGGATCCAGATCGATAAGATCTTTCTCACCAATGCCTTTATCAACATACAGGTGGATGCGGCGGGGAATGCGAATTACAATATCTATAGCTCCGGGAAGAGCAGCGGACCTTCCGATCCATCCGATTCCAGCAGCGCATCGCTGAAGATCAAAAAGATCCTCATCGAAAAGAGCAAGCTGGTATATAATGACCGGTCGCTGCCGATGCTGATCAATGCGAAAGGACTCTATTATAAAGGCAACGGCGATCTGAGCGAGGCGATCTTCGATCTTAACAGCCACACGGAGATCGATTCCATGGATTTTTACTATGACCGGCAGGCATACTTTCTGTCCAAGAAAATAAATGCCGATCTGGTCACACGGATCAATACGAATTCCCTGGCCCTGCTCTTTGACAGGAACGACCTTACGATCAACCAGCTGCCGGTGACCTTTACCGGAAGGTTTGAATTCCTGAAGAACGGATATGATATGGATTTCAGGCTGCAATCCAAAGACGCTTATCTGCACGATATCCTGACTGCAATGCCGCCGGGCATGCTCGACTGGCTCAGCAGGACGGAAGTAAAAGGCTCCGGCGATATCGATGCCACGCTGAAAGGGAAATACATCGCCTCTTCGAATACAATGCCCGATCTTAACCTGGGCATGAAAATAAGGGATGGGTTCGTCGCCAGTTCGCAGGCACCTTACCCCGTGAAGAACCTTTTTCTCGATCTGAAATGCGGCATGCCGGGGCTGAACCCCGATAGTGTGTCCCTCACCGTTGATTCGCTGTTCTTTAATATCGGCAAGGATTATTTCAGCGCCATCCTGAAATGGCAGGGGATGAAGTCGCCGACCCTCTCTGCCAGGCTTAATTCGGAGATCGATCTGGAGAAATGGGATAAGGCGACGGGGTTCGGGCCGGCTGACCTGAAAGGCCGGTATACGCTGCATCTCGAGGCGGACGGCAGATATGCCACCCGCGTCGTCCGGACCACCACGTTGAGAAAGACGGTGCTGGATACGGTGATCACCAGCATTCCCCGCTTCACCCTCCGATCTTCCCTGAAGAATGGTTATTTCAAATTTGCTTCCCGTCCCGAGGCCATCGGCAATATCGGCTTCGACCTTGACGCCTCCTGCCCTGACCACGACTACCGGCATGCCCGGCTGGACCTCACTAATATAAATGCCACCGCGCTGAGCAGTTATATAAAGGGGTTTCTCCGGGTGGGCGGTGCTGCGGATGTCCCGGTGGATGCCGGGCTGGAGACCGTCCTCCACCTGTCGGATATCAAAAAGCTGTACCCGCTGGACAGCATGGTGCTAGCCGGTGATCTGCGGGTGCATGTCCAGGCCAAAGGAAATTATCAGCCTTCGAAGAAGCTGTTCCCGGTGACGGTAGCCAGCCTGCAGCTGGATAACGGGGCATTGCAGACAAAATATTATCCCCATCCGCTGGAGAAGATCCAGGCCAGCGCAAAGATCACGAGCAACAAAGGATCGGTGAAGGACCTGGAAATAAGTCTTACTCCCGTCTCTTTTGAATTCGAAGGCAAGCCCTTTATGGTGAGGGCAGACCTGCAAAATTTCGATAACCTGAAATATTCGGTCGTTTCGAGGGGCCTGCTGGATATCGGGAAGATCTACCGGGTATTTGCATTGCCAGGATATGACCTGAAAGGGCTTGTGGAAGCCAATGTGGACCTGAGGGGAAGACAGAGCGATGCGATGGCCGGTCGTTATGACCTGCTGTTCAACTCGGGCACGCTGAAGGTAAAGGACCTGCAGCTCAGCACGGAACTTTTCCCGCTGCCCTTCCTGATCAGGAACGGGCTGTTCCGGTTCGACCAGGATAAGATGTGGTTCGATGCCTTTGCGGGCAATTATGGGAAGAGCGATCTCACCCTCAACGGCTACCTGTCTAACGTCATTAACTATGCGCTGAACAAGAATGCTCCGCTGAAGGGGAATTTCGACCTGAAGAGTAATTTTATTTCGGCCGACGAATTTACCGCATTTGCGTCGCCAGGCGCCGGGGCGCCTGCGCCAAAGACCGTTGCCGGGGATGCGAACCCCGCAAAGACTGCCGGGGGACCCCAGCCTTCACCTGCAGCCGCGCCTGCCGCCCAGACCGGGGTCGTCATGGTGCCGGGCAACCTCTCGGTGACCCTGAACGCCACTGCGAAAAAAGTGCAGTATAACGGAATGGATATAAATGATTTCAAAGGACAGCTGGTGATCGACAGCGGAGAGCTGAAGCTGAACAAGACGGGCTTCACGCTGATCGGGGCCCCGGTGGAGATGGATGCGCAATACAAAAGCCTTTCTCCGCAGCGGGCGCAGTTCGACTATCATATCAGCGCAAAAGAGTTCGACATAAAAAAGGCCTATAAAGAAATAAAATTATTTCACGACCTGGCCAGCTCCGCATCGAAGGCGGAAGGGATCATATCGCTGGACTATCAACTGGCCGGCAAGCTGGATGCCGGAATGCATCCGGTGTACCCTTCTTTAAAAGGGGGAGGAGTGCTGTCCGTGAAAAAAGTAAAGATGAAAGGGCTGAAATTATTCGGCGCCGTCAGCAAGGAATCGGGCAAGGATATCAACGATCCTGATCTTTCCAAAGTGGACATCAAAACCGCCATCAACAATAATATCATAACGATCGGGCGTACCCGCATGAAAGTCTCGGTGTTCAAGCTGAGGATGGAGGGGCAGGCCAGTTTCGATGGCAAGCTCAATCTCCGGTTCCGCGTAGGCCTTCCGCCATTCGGCGTGATCGGCATCCCGCTGAAGATCACTGGCACCCAGGACAACCCAAAGGTCAGCGCGGGCCGTGGCGGCAAGAAGGACGAACTACAGGAGACGGAGGATAAGGACGAAGAAGGAAAGGAGAACTGACAGCAGGTCCGTGCCCGGATGCGCCCGGTCGGCCAGCGCGGCGTGGCTGCCCCTGCACGGGACGAGTCATATAGCTTTTGCCGGACGAGTCACCCGGTCGCATTTATGAACAGGCATCGTATCGAAACCGAACAATTCCCATCTTGATTTATGGCATAAGCTATTGGAGGATAAGAATATAGCATATTGGCACTTTATTGGTTCCAGGACTACTATGCTGAAAAACTATTTCACCACCGCCCTGCGCGGTCTGCGCACCAACAAGGTCCATTCCTTTATAAACATAGCTGGGTTGTCCGTTGGGATGGCCGTAGCCATGCTGATCGGATTATGGATCTGGGATGAGCTCTCTTTCGACAAATACCATCAGCACTATGACCGGATAGCGAGGGTGATGCAGCAAAAAATCTTAAATGGCGTCATCGGTACCGGTGCGCCCATTCCAATACCTCTGGAAGAAGAAATGCGCAAGAGCTATGGCGGCGATCTTGAGCACATCGTCATGTGTTCATGGACCGACTACCATATTTTAGCGGTCGGAGATAAAAAGATCTCCTATACCGGCACATTCATCGGTGCGGAAGCACCGGAAATGTTTACGCTTAACATGCTGAAAGGGACCCGCAGCGGACTGAAGGATCTGTCCTCCATCCTGCTCTCCCGGTCGGTGGCCAGGGCATTGTTTGGCGATGCCAACCCGATAGGCAAACCGGTAAAGATGGATAATAACAACAGCTTTACCGTCACGGGAGTTTATGAAGACCTGCCCCGCAATACTACTTTCCACGACATTACCTTCATGCTCCCCTGGGAATATTATAAACAAAATTCGTTGTCAAAAAGAATACTCTCGGACTGGAGTGACGACAGCTGGATGATGTATGTACAGATGGCTCCTCATGCCGATATGGCGAAAGTGTCGGCGAAAATAAAAAATGCAAAGCTTGACAATGCCGGACCTGCCTTAGCCAAATTCAAACCGCGGCTGTTCCTGCAACCGATGAGCAGATGGCGGCTGTACAGTCAGTTTAAGAACGGGGTGAATACCGGTGGTGCTATCCAGTATGTCTGGCTCTTTGGCATTATCGGCATGTTCGTCCTGCTGCTGGCCTGTATCAATTTTATGAATCTCAGCACCGCGCGTAGTGAGAAGAGGGCGAAGGAAGTGGGGATCCGTAAGGCCATCGGATCCCTGAGAGGACAACTGATTATCCAGTTCTTTTGCGAGTCCCTGCTGATGGCTATCGTGGCTTTTGCCTTTTCCATGTTGCTGGCATCGCTGATCCTTCCGTTCTTTAATGAGATGGCGGATAAAAAGATTGCTGTTCCGTGGAGCAACCCGCTCTTCTGGATGATAAGCGCCGGCTTTACATTATTTACGGGCCTTATCGCCGGCAGCTACCCTGCACTTTACCTCTCTTCTTTTCAGCCGGTGAAAGTATTGAAAGGGACCTTCAGGGCGGGCCGGTTCGCTGCCATACCCCGCAAAGCGCTGGTCGTGCTCCAGTTCACCGTCTCCGTTGTGCTGATCATCGGTACCATCATCGTATTTAAGCAGATCCAGTTTGCGAAGAACCGTCCGGTGGGGTATAGCCGGGATGGGCTGGTCAATATAGCCATGACCAACAACGACCTGAATGAACATTTTAATGCAGTGAGGACCGACCTGCTGAGATCCGGAGCGATAATGGAGGTCTCTCAGTCATCCAGTCCCGCTACTGCGGTGGATAATAACAGGAGCGGGGTGGAATGGAAAGGGAAGGATCCGGATATGACCGATGACTTTGCCAATATCAGGGTAACATCGGAATATGGCAAATCGGTGGGCTGGCAGGTTATGCAGGGAAGGGATTTTTCGGCCCGGTTCCTGACAGATTCATCGGCCGTCATCTTGAACGAGACGGCGGTAACCTATATGGGGCTCAAACACCCGGTGGGGGAGATCCTCAGATGGGGCAATAAGGATCATTATGTGATCGGCGTAGTAAAGGACATGCTGATGTCCTCTCCCTACGAACCCGTTAAACAAACGATCTTTTATATCACCAACAGCGGTTTCGGATATCTGAACATAAAGATCGATCCGGATGCCAGCACCCGTGAGGCGATCAATAAAATTGCGGCGGTCTGCAAGACGTATTCTCCATCAGTCCCCTTCTCTTACCGGTTCGCTGACGAAGAGTATGCAAAAAAATTCAGCAACGAAGAGCGTATCGGCAAACTGGCCAGCTTCTTTGCGATCCTGGCCGTATTCATCAGTTGTCTCGGCTTGTTTGGCATGGCCACATTTATGGCAGAGCAGCGTATCAGGGAAATTGGCGTGCGCAAAGTGCTGGGCGCGTCGGTGTTCAATTTGTGGAGCCAGATGAGCAAGGACTTTGTCTTGCTGGTGGTTGTCTCGCTGTTCATAGCCATCCCCCTTGCTTATTATTTTATGGGCAACTGGCTGCTCCATTTCGAATACCGTTCGGATATGCCCTGGTGGGCTTTTGCAGCGGCTGGCATGGGAGCGATCCTGATCACGCTGCTGACGGTGAGCTATCAGAGTATCAGGGCGGCATTGATGAATCCCGTGAAGAGCCTGAGGGCTGAATGACGACATGCGACCGTGCGGGTCAGTAATGCCATCACCGTGGGTATGTTATACCCCGGTCATGCGACCGGCAGCCGCGGCCTCAATAATATCTCCCGATCAGCGGATTGTCCACGATCATTTTCTTCATCGCACTGGGGTCGATGGCCCCTTGTTTCGCGTAGATGATCTTTCCTCCCGGCCCCACCAGCAGCGTATAAGGAAGTGCGCCCTGCCAGTTGGGATCTATCGCCTCGATCAGTTTGTATTTGTTATCGACGCTGAAGATATAATTGGTATTCGAGGCCTGCTCCTTCTGCAGGAACTGGAGGGCTTTTTCTTTTTTGGCCGGTTCGTCGGCGCTGATGCTGATGAATTCGAAATCCCTCCGCCGGTACATCCTGTTCATGGTGACGAATTCGGGGAACTCGGTGACACATGGGCCGCACCAGGTAGCCCAGACATTGACGAGGAGCAGCTTGCCCGAATTGTTCTTCAGCAAGTCCTTCAATCCCTGTTCGCCGATCGTATCCAGCTTCACCGGCTCCTTTGCCCATTCTTCCCTGGCTTTGGCGATCCAGTCGCTCTTTTCCGTCCATTTCACCGAGCATCCGAACACCTTGGTCGTCTGCACCGGGACTTCCTTATTGTTCAGCAACGCTTCGATGGCATTGCGGGTATCCTGGCTGGTGGGCGTGCCGGTTGGTTTTTCCACGTCGTCGATCCGGCCGCTGTAGCGGAGCTTTCTGTCTTTGTCGAAAATAAATACATGGGGTGTGGCGACCGGCCCGTATTTTCTGGATACGCTTTCCGTTGCGCCATCATATAAATAGGGAAAATTATAATGCTTTTGCGCGGCCCGCCGTTTCATCTCGGCAAAACTGTCGCCCATGTCGGTATAACCCAACTCATCGAGCCGGATGGACTTCGGATCGTTGGGCATGATGGCGACCACCGATACACCTTTCGAACCGTAATCTTTGGTCAGCCGGATCATCCGGTCCTCATAGGCCTGAGCGGTAGGACAATGATTGCAGCTAAAAATAATGACCAGGATGCGGGCGCTCTTAAAAGAGGCCAGACTGTAGGTCTTTCCATCCGTCGCCGGAAGACTGAAATCCGGCGCAGAAGCTCCGATCGCAAGGGTCTTGTGCTCCCCGGGCGGGGAGGGGGGGCGGCTGGCCGGTCCTGCGTGCAGCAGCAAAAAAGCGGGCAGCAGGGCAATGGAAAGGATCTTCCGGTTCATATAGCAATGTTTAGGGGTAAGGTACAATTTTTAGAGAATCCCTTCCCCGGACACCCCTGAAATTCCTGGCATGATGTAGGAATGATGTAGTAAATTTATTCGGGATTGCCCCGCAGTGGGGTATATTTATTGTTGATAAACGATTCTTCCATATAAAAAAGCCAATATGCAAACCAGACGTTCCTTCATCAGATCCGGCTCCTTATTCTCCGCGGGCATTTTAGCAAACCCTTCGTTCGGCTCTCTGTTTGACTATAAGAAACCTACCATCGGCCTCCAGCTATATACGGTAAGAGATGCTATGAAGGCGGATCCGGCCGGGACCCTGGCAAAAGTTGCCCAGATCGGCTATAATTCGGTGGAAGGGGCCACCTATACCGGTACGGAAAAATTTTACGGCATGGACCCAAAGTCTTTTGCTGCCTTGCTCAAACAAAACGGTCTCATGATGCCCAGCAGCCATTACCGGCTGGGTGAGGATAACAACGAAGGCACCGGTGAGTTGAAGGGAACCATGATGCATGACTGGGACCGGGCCGTGGAAGATGCCGCTGCGCTTGGAGTCAGCTATATGGTCTGCGCCTGGCTGTCCCCAAAAGAGCGGCAGGGCCTGGACCATTATAAGGAACTGGCGTCGAGACTGAATACCGCCGGAGAAAAATGCAAGGTAGCGGGCATCCAGCTATGCTATCATAACCATGACTTCGAATTCGATCAGCAGAATGGGCAATTCCCATACGACGTGATCCTTGATAATTCCGATAAAGCGCTGGTAAAGCTCGAGATCGATATGTACTGGGTCACCAGGGCTGGCCAGGACCCGATCGCCCTGATCGGCAAACACCCGGGAAGATTCCCGCTCTGGCATCTGAAGGACATGGATAAAACCCCCGAGCGTTCTTTTACGGAAGTAGGCAACGGCACGATCGACTTTCCAAAGATCTTCACCCATGCCCAGGAGGCCGGTATGAAATACTTTTTCGTTGAACAGGATAAATGCCCCGGGTCCCCTTTTGACAGCATCACGCAGAGCATCGCTTATATAAAGAAAAACCTGGTCTAGCCCCTTATTTTGGCCTATGATGTAGTATTGATGTAGTCCAAAAAACGGGCGATAAGCAATCGGAATATAAATTTGTCTCCTTCACCCAGAGCAAAATTATTGCGTAAAACGATTGTATCATGAATAACAAAAGACCCCGGTCAAGACGCCATTTCCTCAGATCATCCGCATTTTTCGCGACAGGGAGCCTGCTTATCCCGGAGCTGGTGAGGTCCGGTCTGTCCGACCGCGTCGCCCGGTTTGGTGGGTCTGGTCATCCCAGCCCGTTCGCCGGATCCGGCCTGCCCGCCACCAGGGTAAAAAATATCGGCATCCAGTTGTACACGGTGAGGAAGGAAATGCTGGCCGATCCGGTGGCCACACTGAAGGAGCTGGCCAAGATCGGCTATAAAGAGCTGGAGTCGGCCAGAAGCGAAAAGGGGAATTACTATGGGCTGGAACCCAAAGAAATAAAAAAGATCACCGGGGATCTGGGGATGAAGCTGCTCAGCGGCCATACCCATGTGGACAAAGACTGGCAACGGTCCATCGACCAGGCCGCCGAGACCGGACAGCAGTATCTCATTTCCGCCATACTGCCTTCTCCGGGACAGACGATCGAAAACTACCAGCAGTCCGCAGAAGCCTTCTCCAGATTCGGAGAGGACTGCAAAAAATCGAAGATCTCCTTCGGTTATCACAATCACAATACGGAATTCGAAGTGGTGAACGGGCAGGTGTTATATGATATCCTGCTGGAAAGGTCCGATCCTGCCCTGGTAAAGATGGAAATGGATCTCGGCTGGGTGATCGCTGCCGGTCATGATCCGCTGAGCTATTTCAACAAATATCCGGGCCGCTTCCCGCTCTGGCATCTGAAAGACATGGACCTGACCCGTAAGCAAAGCACCGAGTTCGGAAAAGGCGGAGTCGACATGAAGAAATTCCTGCAGCATTCGGGGCAATCCGGTATGAAACATTTTTTTGTGGAGCAGGAGGAATACACCCATACGCCATTCGAAAGTATTGTAACCGACTATAATTATCTTGCCGGACTGGATTATTAACAGTGAAGGGGTAGCTTTAAGGATTAAAATGAATGTATGAAACAGCTTTTTCACTGGTTGGCCCGGCTTGGCTTCGTTGCATATCTATTTCCCATTCTGTCATCCGCGCAGACTTCGCCGGACCATCCCCGCTCAGGGGTCCGGCAGATAAAACTCAGTCGCTTTGAGCTGCAATCCTCCGCGGTCATCACCTCCCCCGGCGACTCGCTGTCTTCCCCGCAATATCGTTCGGCGAACTACTGGTATCCCGTGACCGTACCCTCCACGGTGCTAACCGGCCTTGTCGCCAATAAAGTCTATCCGGATCCTTATACGGGTATGAACAACATGCTGATCCCGGACGCCTCGGATACCTTCAACCAGCAATACCAACTCGGGAAATACAGTCATCTTCCGAATGAGCCCAATCCCTGGAAAAAACCATACTGGTACAGGACCCTGTTCCCCGTACCCGCCTCCGACAAAGGCCAGCATTTCGAGCTGATCTTCAAAGGCATCAACTACCGCGCGGAAGTATGGCTGAATGGACGGCTGATCGCCGACTCCTCCCGCATGGTGGGTATGTTCGCCGAATATGCGCTCGATGTAAGCAAGGCAATCAAACCAGGCGAGCCCAACGCCCTGGCCGTAAAGATCTATCCCCTCGACTACCCCGGCCTGCCCGCCGACCCCCAGCTCGAAGCGCTGGGAGATTTTTATGAGAACGGCGGACCGACGGGAGACATCGGCAAGAATGTAACGATGCTGAGTTCCGTCGGCTGGGACTGGATACCCGAAGTGAGAGACCGGAATATGGGCATCTGGCAACCCGTGTACCTGCGCACGACCGGGCAGGTCGTTATCAGCAGACCACAGATCATCACCGGATTGCCTTCCTTGCCGGATACCGGTCTGGCAAAGATCTCCCTGAATATTCATCTGACGAATAACAGCCCGCTGGCCCGCCAGGGCAAGCTGTGGGTCACCATCAGCCCGGAGAATTTTTCCGGCCCGGCGATCCGGTTCAGCAAAGACCTTTCCCTGAAAGGATCGGATTCCCGGACGATCAGCCTGTCTGCGGACGATACCCGGGAACTGCTGATCCATCAGCCGAAGCTCTGGTGGCCTAACGGCTATGGTGACCCGAATTTGTATCGTATCCGTCTGGAATTCGCCGAGGGCGGGGACCCGACCCGTGACGGCGGCACGGCTTCCGGCAAGTCGCGCGGCGGACGCATCTCCGACGACAGCTCTTTCCTTTTCGGGATCCGCACAGTGAGCACAAGAACGGCGACGGTGGATGGCTGGCTGCGCCGTGATTTTTATGTCAATGGAAAACGAGTACATCTCGACGGAGGCGCCTGGGTGCCGGATATGATGCTCAACCGCGATTACCGCCGGTACGACTACGAGCTGCGCCTCTGTCGCAACGCCAATGTCAATATGGTCCGTATCTGGGGTGGCGGGCTCGGGGAGACGGATGATTTCTATGAGCTGGCTGACCGTTATGGCCTGCTGGTCTGGCAAGATTTCTGGATCACCGGTGATACCAACGGAGGATTCAAAGGATCTTCCGACTGGCCCCTGCAGACCAGTGTCTTTATCGATAATGTGATCAGCACCATTTACCGGATCCGCAATCACCCGAGCCTGCTGGTCTGGACGGGCGGCAATGAGGGTCATGCACGGGAAGAGCTGTATAATGCGATGCGGGATAATGTGGCTTCCCTCGACGGGACAAGGCCGTTCATCCCCTGCTCCTCGGGTTTTTCAAAGGCCCCGAAAGAATGGAAAGGATCCTGGCCTGACAACAAACCTGCCGGCGTATACAGCGGTGGTCCTTATTCCTGGCAGGACGATGCCCAATATTACAACCTGGTCGATCATGGAAAAGACTGGCTGTTCAAAGACGAGACTGGACTGCCTTCCCAGCCGCCTTATAACACGCTGGCGAAGATCATTCCCAATCTTGCGCCGGACAGCAGCCTGCCCTATCCGCTGAACAATACCTGGGGCTATCACGACGCCTGCACGGGAAATGGGAAATACGATACCTATTATAAGGCCATGGCCGACCGCTATGGCGCACCTTCCGGCATGAAGGAGTTCTCCGATAAAATGCAGCTCATCAATGCGGGGGGATACCGCGGTATTTTCGAAGCCGCGGGGCACCGCCTCAACGAAACGGGCGGCGTCATGCTCTGGAAACTGAACGCGGCCTTCCCCAGCGTGGTCTGGCAGGTCTTCGACTGGTATCTGGAGCCGAATGCGGGATATTATTTTATGCAGAGGGCCTGCGAGCCCGTGCATATCCAGCTGAACCTCGACGATTCTTCCGTCGCAGTCATCAACCGTACCTACCATGCCCGGCCGGGACTCAGCTATGAAGCCGGGCTGGTCGCCATGGATGGAAGGTCCTTGTACAAACAGCGGGGAATGGTGAGCATGGACACGACGGATACAAAAGAAGTGACGCCCCTGGCGGATATCCTACGGAAAACGGAAGGCATTTCTTTCGTGCTGCTGAGCCTGAAGGATAAAACGGGTAAACAGATCTCGCATAATGTGTACTGGATGTCCCCACATCACGATTTTACAAAACTGAAACAGATGCCGGCCGCACGCATACAGGTAAAAGTGCTGAGGTCGGAGAAAATTAAAAATGACCGGGAATGGACGCTGCAGTTCAGCAATGTTTCCGGCCAGCTTGCTTTTTTCCTGAACCCGCAACTGATCGTTGGAGGCGAGGAAGTATTGCCGAGCTTCTGGTCCGATAATTATTTCTCCGTGCCCGCCGGTGGGACGGTAACCGTAAAGGTCAGCTGCCCGGAAGAGATCCTGAAGACGATGGCCGCCTCCCAGGGCGGAGGAGGGCCGGCGATCTGGACAGGCGGGAGCACCCCGGATGGCGGATCGGTCCGCGGCGCAGGAATGCCCCGGCTCAAACTGGAAGGGTGGAACCTGGCGGCGCAGTGGACCCAGCTATAAAACCAAAAAACGATTCATATGAGACGCAGATTCATGACCCAGATCTTTGCTCCTTGCTTTCTTACCGGCCTGCTGGCCTGGACGGGCAGCTCCGCACAGCATCCCATCGGCATATTCGACGGCCACACGGATGTCGGCAATCCCAAACTGAACGGATCGGCCACCTACGATGAAGCGACCCAGACCTACTCGGTCACCGGCGCAGGCGTAAATATCTGGTTCAACGGCGATCAGTTCCAGTACGTCTATAAGAAAATAAAAGGGGATTTCATCCTCACCGCCAATTTCGCCTTTATCGGACCTACCGGTAATGGACACCGGAAGATCGGTTGGATGGTGCGGGAATCCCTGGACTCTGCGGCATCTCATATCAGCGCGGTCAAGCATGGGGACGGCCTCGCGGTACTCCAGTGGAGGGCATTGAGAGGGGCGTATATGCGCGATCCCGAAGACGAGATCTTTATCTCCAAAAAAAGCCCGGAGATCATCCAGGTGGAAAGATCGGGCAAGAAGATCATCATGCGGATGGCGAATGCGGGCGAGCCCCTCCAGGAAGTCGGAGTGCATGAAATGCCCTATTTTAAGGATTCCGTACTGGTAGGCCTCTTCGTCTGTGCGCATGACCCGGCCGTGACCGAACAGGCGAAGATCTGGAATGTCCGGATCGATCAGCCCATACCTCCGGGCTATGATCCATACCATCAGCCGCTGCTGGGCTGCCGGCTGGAGACCATGGATGTCTTCGACGGGATGCGCAAGGTGATCCATGAGTCGGCGGGCCGGTTCGAAGCGCCGAACTGGATGCCGGATGGAAAGAAACTGCTGTTCAACGAAGGCGGGTCCCTGTACAGCATCCCGGTGGAAGGGGGTGAGCCGGTGAAACTGAATACCGGCGCCATCGCCCGCAACAACAATGACCATGGCATCTCTTTCGACGGGAAGATGCTGGCCATCAGCAGCAGCCGCGAAGGGCAGCCTGGCGGCGGATCGACCGTCTACATCCTGCCGCTGACCGGTGGTGAGCCAAGACTGATCACGGAACCCACGCCTTCCTATTTTCATGGCTGGGCCCCGAACGGGAAAGAAGTGGCCGTTGTCGGACAGAGAAATGGGAGCAAGATCTACAATCTATATAAGGTATCCCTGAAAGACGGCAGCGAGACCCCGCTGACGACCAATACCACGGGTCATGTGGATGGCCCCGAATATTCTCCCGATGGAAAGTATATTTATTATAACGCCAGCGTGACAGGCACCATGCAGATCTGGCGTATGAAGCCGGACGGGTCCGGTCAGGAGCAACTGAGCTTTGACGAATATGACAACTGGTTCCCCCATATCTCTCCGGACGGAAAATGGATCGCATTCATTTCCTTTCCCTTTACGATCGATCCGGTTGATCATCCTTTTTGCCAGCGTGTGCTGCTGAGGTTGATGCCCGTGTCGGGCGGAGCGCCGAAAGTGATCGCGTATCTTTATGGAGGCCAGGGAACATTGAACGGCCCATCCTGGTCGCCCGACAGTCACCATATCGCCTTTGTAAGCAATTCGGGTAATTTTTCGAGATAAGCGTCATCCCGACGGGTAATTATCATCCCCGGACGGGAATGTTTTTCGAAAATATCCATTTAATGCTGCAATTAATAGATTATTAGGCATTTCATTAATGCTCTGTGTGTTTATTTGCAACATATTCTGTCACGTAAACGATTGCTTGTGAACAAAAGCCTCTATTGCCATCCATCTTACCGGCGCACCCAAATGCCTTCCCGTCTGTTGCGGCAATGCCTGGTCCGGCAATCCGAACGGTCGCTGCTCGTCAATAACACGCCAGTCATAAATAATCTTAAAAATCATTATGGACAATTCAACACATCAACCAGGGGCTAATCCGTCCGGGCTCAACCGGCGCGATGCCATGAAAGCGCTGGGAGCAACCTCTGCCGCCGGACTGTTCGGCTTGCTCGGGCTCAACTCCGCCAGTGCTGCGCCAAAAAGAAACGCGGCCCCGCGCGAAACCCCGTCTTATGCGGCGGGTATGCCTCCGGTAAAGATCAAAAGCGTGAAAGCGATCGGAACGGCCCCGCAGGGCGCCAACCTGATCATCGTAAAAGTGGAGACCACCGAACCCGGGCTCTATGGCATTGGCTGTGCGACCTTCACGCAGCGCGCCGAAGTGGTGATGACCGCTATCAACAGTTATATGGGTGACTTCTGCGTGGGCAGAGATGTGGATAATATAGAAGATATGTGGCAGGCCTTCTTCGTGAGCTCCTACTGGAGGAACGGGCCCGTGCTGAACAATGCTCTCAGCGGGCTGGACCAGGCCCTGTGGGACATAAAAGGGAAAAGGGCCAATATGCCCGTATATCAGCTGCTGGGTGGAAAAGCGCGTTTTGCCGTCGATTGCTACGCCCACGCAGATGGCAAGACGCCGGAAGAGTGCGCGGCCAACGTGCAGAAATATATGGACCAGGGATTCCGTTATGTGCGGATCCAGCAGGGTGGATACGGTTCTTTGTATCTCGCACAGCAACCCGATTTCAAGGATGCGGGTTTTGGGAAACCGACCGATGAGTTCATCGACCCCCGCGCCTATGTTCAGGCCGTACCAAAATTATTCAAGACCGTAAGAAAGATCTGCGGGGAAGAAGTGGAGTTGCTGCATGATACGCATGAACGCGTCCAGCCCCAGGATATGATCAATATGTGCAGGCGGATCGAGGAATTCGATCCTTTCTGGATAGAAGATCCCGTAAGCCCGGAGAACATGGGCCTGTTCAAACAACTACGCGCGAACACCACCGTGCCTTTCGCAATGGGTGAGCTTTTCAATAACCTCAATGAGTTCATACAACCGATGGCGGATCGCTCTTTCGATTATATCCGCTGTCATGTTTCGCAGATCGGTGGCATAACGCCCGCCATGAAGGTGATCCGGCTGGGAGAATTTTTCAACGTAAAATCGGGCTGGCATGGTCCCGGGGACGTCTCTCCGGTCGGACACGCGGCGCATTGCCATATCGATATGGCTATCTGGAATTTCGGTGTGCAGGAATCCGTGTTCTTCTCCGAAAAGCTGCTGGAAGTGTTTCCGGGCAGCCCCGAGCTGAAGAAGGGCTATATGCACCTGAATGACAATCCCGGTCTTGGCGTCGATATCAATGAAAAGCTGGCGGCAAAATATCCGATCAATAACAACGCCGGAAAATGGACCATCCGTAAAAGGGATGGAACGATCATCAGACCATAAAAGATCAACTCATGAAGAAGGTCCGTTACATTATCCTTTTCCTTTTATCCGGCCTGGCCATCTACGCCATGGAGACGAAGCCATTTCCGGAGGCGGAGATTTCCAACGGGATCATCCATGCCCGTTTGTACCTGCCCGATGCGAAGGACGGTTATTACCGCGGGTCTCGCTTCGACTGGTCGGGCGTCATGCCGGAGCTTTCGGTTGGCGGGCATACCTGGGGTGGGCAATGGTTCGAAAAATACAGTCCGACCCTCCATGACGCGATCATGGGTCCGGTGGAATCCTTTTCTCCATTGGGCTATGAAGAGGCGGCCGCCGGCGGGCATTTTGTCGGGATCGGGATCGGGGTGCTGACCAGAAAAGATGGGTCCAGATACTCGCCGTTCCGGTATTATGAAGTCGCCGATCCGGGCAAATGGAAAATAAAACAAAATAAAGACGTCATCAGCTTCCATCATACCCTGACTGACACGACGTATGCTTACGAATATGAAAAGACCATCAGGCTGGTCAAAGGAAAGGCTGTGATGGTGCTGGAGCATAGCCTGAAAAACACAGGGAGCCGGACGATAGAGACGGATGTGTACGATCATAATCTTTTTGTCGCCGACAAACAGCCTACCGGGCCCGGCTTCCTGATGAAGTTCCCGTTCGGACTGACCACGGAAGAAGCCAGGGGGGTCGGCGAAATGGCCGAGATCCGGGGGGATTCGATCGTATTCAAAAGGGAGCTGGCGGGAAAGGAATCGGTGTACGCCGTACTGCATGGCTATGGTAACGAGGCGAAGGACTATGATATCCGGCTGGAGAATTATGTGACGGGTGCGGCGGTGCGGATCACCTGCGACCAGCCCCTGTCGAAAATGGTTTTCTGGGGCTGCGCGACCACGCTCTGTCCCGAGCCATATATCCGGATGAAGGTAAACCCCGGCGAAGAATTCAGCTGGAAGATCAGCTATGAATTCTATTCCTGCGGCATCCGGAATTAGCGTTCGCGTACGGACCGGCCTGCGGGCCCGGATCCGGAATCAAATTCCCGGGACCACGATGGCCGGACCAATTAAAGAAATTGTATATGAAGAAGATCCTATTGCCTTCCGGGCTGTTGCTGTTGCTTTTATCGGGGTGTACGAATTCCAGACGGGAAAAAGGCCCGGCCTCCATGGTCGCGGGTAAGGACTGGCCCGTGTATGGGGGTAACAGACAGGGCAACCGTTATTCGCCGCTGCGGCAGATCGATCTCAATAATGTAAAAGACCTGCAGGTGGCATGGACCTATAATTCGGCCGACTCTCCCCGTACGGATAACCCGGGACGGAGAGAGCAGCATGAGATCCAATGCCAGCCCATTGTAGTCAACGGAATATTATATGGCACCAATGCAAGGCTCAAGCTTTTTGCACTGGATGCCGCCACCGGAAAGGAGATCTGGAAATTCGATCCGTTCAAAGAAGGCCGTCCCCGGTTCAACGCCAACAGGGGCGTCGTCTATTGGGAAAACGGAGATGACAGAAGGATCCTGTATACGGCAGGCTCGAACCTCTATGCCGTCAATGCGGAGACGGGCCTGGCCATTGAAAGTTTCGGGATAAAAGGAAAGGTCGACCTGCACGAAGGGCTCAGCATCAACTTCGATGCCAGCAAGCTCTCGGTAACGGCTACTACTCCTGGCGCCATCTTTCACAATACGCTGATCCTTGGCTCCACGGTGTCCGAGCTGGGCGATGCGGCGCCGGGCTATGTGCGCGGGTTCGATGTCGTCACCGGAAAACTGAACTGGACCTTTCATACCGTGCCCCTGCCCGGAGAACCCGGTTATGATACCTGGCCCAAAGATGCCTACAAGATGATCGGGGCCACCAATAACTGGAGCGGCCTGACCGTGGATGAAAAAAGAGGCGCGGTTTATTTCGGCACGGGCTCTCCCGCCTCCGACTTCTATGGCGGCGGACGCGAAGGGGCCAACCTGTTCTCGGATTGCATCATCTCGCTTCAGGCGGAGACGGGCAAGCTGAACTGGTATTACCAGACCATTCATCACGATCTCTGGGACCGCGATATGCCCTGTCCTCCCAACCTGGTAACGGTCAGGCACAATGGAAAAATGGTGGACGCCGTCGCTCAGGCCGGCAAGGATGGATGCATCTATGTGCTGGACCGCGACAGCGGCACGTCCCTGTTCCCGGTGGAAGACCGTCCCGTCCCCATGAATGCCCTGCCCGGCGAGCATCCCTGGCCGACGCAGCGTTATCCGGTGAAGCCCGCTCCGTTCACCAACCAGATATTTACCGAAGCCGATATCACCGACATCTCTCCCGAGGCGCATGCCTATATAAAGAAACTGTTCGACCAGACCACGCATGATAATAAATTTACCCCTCCCACCGAACAGGGCACCCTGCTCTATGGTTACAGCGGCGGTGCGGAATGGGGGGGGAATGCCGTCGACTCCGATGGCATCCTTTACCAGAATGGCAACAACGCGCTCTGGGAGCTCCAGATGGTGTCCATGGAGGCCCGGAAAAAAGAGATAGCGGCCCTTTCGAAGGGCAACGGTCTCTATATTGCCAATTGCGCGGCCTGTCATGGTCCCGACCGGAAAGGGAATGGCAAGGAAATTCCGGAACTGCTCACGATCGGCAGCCGGCTCAAGAAGGACGAGATCGCGGGCATCGTGAAATCCGGTCAGGGAAGGATGCCTTCCTTTCAGGGAATTTCGCAGGATGACCGCAACGCCATCGTGGATTTTTTACTGAACGTCAAAGTGAAGCCGTGGGAGATCGCCGCGGAACACCGGGATACGGGCTCGGCTGCCAGGGGCGGCGGGAATAAAGGCGCTGCCCGCGCGGCAACAGGGCTGTTCCCTTACAAACCGGAATATATCAGCAAGCTCTGGGAGAAAGTGACCGACCAGGATGGATACCCGGCCGTGAAGCCGCCATGGGGCACCCTCAATGCGATCGACCTGAACACCGGGGACTATATATGGCGTGTTCCGCTCGGCGAATTTCCCGAGCTGACCAAGAAAGGGATACCACCGACGGGCACCGAATCCTATGGCGGTCCGCTGGCCACGGCCGGAGGCCTGATCTTTATTGCGGCAACCCGGGATGAGATGATCAGGGCCTTCGATAAAAAAACGGGCAAGATCGTCTGGCAATATCAGCTGCCTGCTGGTGGCTTCGCTACGCCGGTCACCTATGAGGTAGATGGCAAACAATATGTCGTCATCGCGGCTGGCGGGGCAAGGGGCCTGAAGCCAGGCGGAACCTATATCGCCTTTGCGCTTCCGGGAAATAAGGAGGGGAAGCAATGAAAAAAGCGCTGAACTTTTTCTATTATGGTGCGCTGGCTTTTCTGCTGGCCTATATATATACAGAGCTTACTGGTCTTCACCGGCTGGGGGGCTGGCTGCTGATGGCGGTCTTTCTTTCCCTGGCGATAGCCTTCCGCGGCTCCGTCCTGCTGCGGGGATTTTCTTTTACCGTAATGATCTTCGCGGCCGTGAGCCTTGCGATGTACTATCCACAGCATTTTATCCGGGTCGGCGATTATAAACTGTCCAGGCTGATCCTGCCCCTGCTCCAGCTCATCATGTTCGGGATGGGGACCGAGCTGAGCATCCGGGAATTCAGGCAGGTGCTGCGCAAGCCAAAAGGAATTATTATCGGGGTGGTCTGCCATTATACCATCATGCCGCTGATCGCCTTTGCGCTGGTGCATATTTTTAATTTTCCAAAAGAGATCGCTGCCGGCATTATCCTGGTGGGTTGCTGTCCGAGCGGACTGGCTTCAAATGTGATGTCATTCCTGGCCAGGGCCAACCTTGCCCTTTCCGTATCCGTAACGGCGATCTCTACCCTGCTGGCCCCACTGATCACCCCCCTGCTGATGCGCCTGCTTGCCGGACAATATGTGGAGATCCATTTCCTGGCGATGGCCTGGGATATCACGCAGATCGTGATCCTTCCCATCCTCGCCGGATTGTTATTCCATTATATCGTGCGGGGTAAATTCGGCTGGCTGGACAAAGCCATGCCGCTGGTCTCCATGATCGGCATCGCGCTGATCATCGTGGTGATCACGGCGGCCGGGAGGAATAGCTTACTACAGGTGGGTCTGCTGTTGATTTTAGCAACTCTTATTCAGAATATCGCCGGTTACTCCCTTGGCTATGGCGCTGCCCGTCTTCTGGGACTCCCGGAGGCCGATTGCCGGACGATCTCCCTGGAGGTAGGGATGCAGAACGCCGGACTGGCATCCGGTATCGCCCTGACCATGGGCAAGCTGGCTACCGTCGGGCTGGCGCCTGCCATATTTGGCCCGATGATGAACATAACCGGCTCCTCCCTCGCCACCTGGTGGCATGGAAAGATCCCAGCTGAGCCGCGCAGCCCGGCAAAAAGGCCAGGTTCACCCTTTAAATAATTCCACTTATCCCGCCAAATACTCCTTAAAGCCGGGGAATGTGGAAAAAATGATAAAAAATTACCAATTAATTTCCCAATTAATCGATTATTGGCGGGTTTGTTAATGACCCCCGGCTTTATTTGCACTTATATTTCACTCACTAAAACTATTGCTTGGTATGAAAAAAACGCTAATGCTGCTATTATTGGCATTCGGCCTCATCGGGGCCAATGCCCAGGGACAGGTGGTAAAAGGGAAGATCACGGATGATAATAACAAACCCTTAGCCGGCGCCACTGTAACCCTCAAAGGTACCACCGTTACCACTTCTACGGACGAATCAGGAAATTTTCAGATCAGCGCCGGAACCCAGACAAACCCCGTTTTGGTCGTTAGCTATATCGGGTATCTGAACCGGGAATACCCTGTCCGGGGGACCGCTAATTTTACCGTCCGTCTGCAGGAAGACCCCCGTACGCTGGGGGATGTGATCGTGGTCGGATATGGTACGGTCAGAAAAAGAGACATCACGGGTGCGAGTAGTTCGGTAAAAGCCGATGAGATCGCCAAACGGCCCCTCACCAGGATCGAACAAGCCCTGCAGGGTACCGTATCCGGCGTGTCCGTCGTCAGTCCCAACGGTCAGCCCGGTCAGGGCCTCCGGGTCAAGATCAGAGGTGCCAACTCCATCACAGGGGGCACCGATCCGCTGTATGTGATCGATGGAAATATCGGTGGCGGTTCCGATGTGAACGTAGATGATGTGGAATCGATCGAAGTACTGAAAGATGCGGCTTCCACCGCCATCTATGGATCGAGGGGTTCTAATGGCGTTGTTCTGATCACGACCAAAGCTGGCAGTTCGGGCAAGGCGAAGGTCGGGATAGAATTCTGGGACCGGAAGGACAAAGTTCCCAAAGAACTGAAACTGATGGGGCCTTACGATTTTGCGCGCTCGGTCAATGCCCAGTTCGCGGCAACAGGCCAGACGGCTGGCTATACCGATCAACAGCTCGCTGACTTTAAATCTGGCGCCGTCAAAGGCACCGACTGGCAAAAAGCCATTCAGACATCGCCCTGGGTACAGAATTATCAGGCCGATGTCTCCGGCGGGTCCGATGCCGTCAAATATTATTTTTCGGTAGGCTATCTCGACCAGCGGGGTATCATCATCAATCAGAACTATAAAAGGACATCCCTGCGGTCGAATATCGATATCAAGCTGAACGACCGGATGAACGTCAAGCTTTATGTGGTTGCAACGATACCACAGGGCCACAACAACAGTTATGGCGGTGGTCTGGGTGATCCCTGGAGCCAGGCCGTACAATGGGATCCCACTTCGGCTATCCGCGACGCCAACGGGAACTTTATCACCCAGGCCAAATTTGCCTCCATACAATGGAACCCGGTGGCCCAGGCGCTCAGCCAGTCTTCGGATGCCAGCGCGACAAACGTTTCTGGAACAGGAACCTTTACTTACCGTATCCTGAACGATCTTACCTTTACTTCCACCGACGTCTACTCACTCGGTAATCAGTATAACCCGGCGCTCTATGGACCGGGCACCAGCTCTTTTTCGGGTACGAATCAGGGATATGTTCAGCTTTTTTCCCAAAAAAGCAACAGCTACCTGAGCAGTAACTACCTTACCTATAAAAAGCGTTTCGGAGACCATTCGCTGAACGTGACGGCCCTGTTCGAGGAATCATCGGGCACCACCCAGAATGTAACTACCCAGTCGAAGAACCTGTCCACCTATTCCCTGGGGTATTATAACCCGGTATTGGGATCTACTCAACTGATCACTGCCGCTAACTATAACCAGGATGCATTGATCTCTTATCTTGGACGTGTTTATTACACCTACAAGGATAAGTACACCTTATCGGCCAGCGTTCGTACGGACGGTTCCTCGCATCTGACAAAGAAATACAGCACCTTCCCATCCGTGGGTCTGGCGTGGAATATGAAGAAAGAAAGCTTCCTCGAGAATTCGGGTCTATTCTCCGACCTGAAACTCCGTGGATCTTATGGCCAGACGGGCAACCAGTCGGTACCCGCCTATTCCAGCCTTGCAAAGATCAATGTAGGCGCCGGCGGCAACCAGAATGCCTATTATTATAACGGTACCACCGCCAGTGTGGCCACCACACAGGGATCGCCCGTTTCTCAAATACTAAAATGGGAAACCAAAGCTACCTATGATGTGGGTGCAGATATGTCCTTCTTAAAAGGGCGCCTGACCTTCAGCGTGGATGCCTATACGTCCAAGGTTACGAACTTGCTGTATAGCAAACCCGTTCCAGGTTATTATGGCGGCGGTACTTACCAGGCCAATATCGGCAGTCTTGCCAACAAGGGCGTTGAATTTGCCATCGGGGGAACGCCTTATGTCAGCCGGGATGTCCGCTGGACCACTAATTTTACGCTGTCCATGAACCGCAACAAGGTGCTGGACCTCGGCGGGCTGGATAATATCGCAGCCATCGGCGGCAACAACACCTACAATGCGGTCTTAAAAGTCGGCCAGCCCCTTGGCGAATTCTACGGCTATAAATTCCTGGGTACCTGGAAGAGCCAGGAGGCTGCACAGGCGGCCTTATACGGCGCCAAGCCCGGCGATGCGAAATATGCAGACGTAAATGGCGACCACACGTTCACCGCGGCTGACTATGAACTGCTGGGTAACGCTACGCCAAGCTTCTCGTTCGGGTTTATCAATGACATCTCTTACAAGAACCTGACGATAAGCTTTATGTTCCAGGGTGTACAGGGTAGCAAGGTGTTCTCCGAAACACAGGCCTATCTCTGGGGCGGTCTGGGTGACATGAAGAACGCTACCACGATCGAGGCAGTGCCTGAGAACCTGTGGGGACCCGGTCATGAGACCAATAACCCGGCCTGGAGCAAGACCGGACACATTTTCAATGGCAGCAGCCGTTTCGTCTATGACGCAAGCTATGCCAAGCTGAAAAACCTTTCCATTTCTTATGAGCTGCCCAAGTCAGTATTAGGACGAGTAAAGGTCAACAGCGTAAAGGTATATGTCAGCGGACAAAACCTCATCTGTATCACTCCTTACAAGGGATATGATCCGGAGATCGACCAGCAGCCCACCGGAAATGCTATTTCGCAGGGCCAGGAGTTTGGGGTTATTCCAAATCCGAAATCGCTTACGCTTGGGGTAAGGGTGGTTCTGTAAGACCAACACCCATTGAAAAATTAATTTTAGGTTTTATAAAAAAATAATCAAATGAAGACAAAATATTTTATACCATCGGCCCTCGCCCTGTCGCTGTTTGCGGGGGTCTTTACCGGGTGCCAGAAGCTTACGGAGAACCCGAAAGGTAATCTGACGCCGATCACATATTTCAAAACACAGAGCGATCTGGACGCAGCGGTCGCCGGCATGTATATTTTGCTTGCCAAGGATGGCGCCTGGGGCTTCACCAGCAAGGAAGACGCTTATTTTGGTTCCGACGATCTGACCACGGATCCGGCGCTTAATAAAGCGTTCCAGCGGGAATTCGACGAATTATCGGGCAGCAGCACCAACGGTGATATTCCTGCCTCCTGGAATGGCCCCTGGAACGCTATTTACAATGCCAACGCCATCATCGATAATTATCCAAAAGTCACCTCTACGGATGCCCTGAAAAACGCGGCCGCGGGCCAGGCGTATTTTTTAAGAGGGCTCTGCTACTATTATCTGGTCAGGACTTTCGGCCCCGTTCCGATCGTAACAAAAAGCGTCGTCGATCTGGTCAACTTGCCTCCGAGAAGCAGTATCGATTCCGTCTATACTCAGCTCATCAGCGATCTGCAGAAAGCCAAGAGCCTTCTGGGTACGGCTAAGGTTCAGGGCAAGGCAAATACCTATTCGGCAAGCGCCATCCTGACCAATGTGTACCTGACCATGGCGGGCTGGCCGCTGAACAAGACCGCTAATTACGCGCTGGCGGCTACAGAAGCACAGGTCGTGATGTCATCGGGCGTGTATGACACCAATACACCTTACGATCAGGTGTTCAAGACCCGGAACAGCTCCGAATCTATATTTGCGCTTCAGTACAATGTTATCGGCAACCTCCCCAACCGCCGCTTCGGGTCCACCAATGTTCCCCTTGACGAAGTGGCCCTCGATGGTTCCAGCGGCTGGGACGATGTATATCCCGAGATCAATTTCTACAAGAAGAGACCGAACTGCAGCCGCAGCTATCTGACTTTTTATGATACGCTGAAGCTGATCCAGCCAAACAAGACCTTTATCCTGACGCCATGGAATTCACCGACCACGCACGCACAGCATCCTTACTATAAGAAGTTCAGGCAAGGCCTGGTCACCGGTGGCGTCGGCACCGCCGGAGACGGGGTCAACGAAACGGCTACAACTATAATTTCCATACAGCCCAGCACCAACATGGAAACGATCATCAGCCGCTATCCGGCAGTCCTTCTCGACTATGCGGAAGCATCCTGCATGGCCGGTGGCGGACCGACGGCAGCAAGCTATGCCGCCATCAACCAGGTCAGGCTTCGCGCGGGTGAAGCCCCCCTTGTGGCCGGGCTTTCCCAGACGGTTTTCCGGGATTCCGTAGTGTTCGAAAGGGCCTATGAATTTGCCGAAGAGTTCGGCGTACGCTGGTTCGATATCCAGCGCCTGCAGATTTTGCCCCAGGTGTCCGCTTCGAGGGACCCATCGGAAAATCCGATCCCTGCCGGCACCAATTTCGCTCAGAAATACTGGGCGCCGATCCCGAATCTTGAAATGACCCTCAATCCGCAGTGGAAGCAAAATGATGGATACTGACCGGATCTTTTAAAGAATATCTTTAGTTTAACCATGCACATAACGTGCATGGTTAAACTATTTCAAGCGCCCTGCTTACCGGATCTTGCGGCGCGGTAGTTTTTGCATTTTCTAAACCATTTTTTGATGAAGAAATATATATTGGCCGGAAGGGCTGTGCTTCTGTTACTGTTGCAATCTATGATCTTCCAGAGTACCCAAGCCAATCCCCATATCCTAAAAGATACTTCCGCGCCCGGAAGAAACGTGCTGGATTATATCGATCCGACCATCGGGAATGTCGGAACCTTGCTGGAACCGACGCGGCCCACGGTGCATCTGCCCAATCAACTGATTCGTTTCACCCCGCAGCGGAAGGATTATCTGGACGATCAGATCTCCAGCTTCCCGCTGACGATCGTCTCCCACCGGCTGGGTCAGGTATTTGCGGTAAAGCCTTCGATAAAAAAGATCAGCCCGGAAGCCTGGGGGTCAAAAATGAGCTATGACAATAATTTAGAGGTCAACAAGCCCTGGTATTATTCCACCTATCTTATCGATGACGATATCACGGTGGAATTCACGCCCGGCAGGAAAACCGGCTTTTACCGGTTTCAATTCCCGAAAGGCGGGGATAAATCGATCCTGTTCGACGTCTATAATGAGGGAGCGTCGAAATGGGAATTTCCCTCCCCGAAAGAGATCAGCGGCATGGAGACCTATAACGGAGATATAAAGGTCTATACCTATGGGGTCTTCAGCGCCGAAGGTGTGACGGGTGTGAACGGCGTTAAGGCCTGGATCAGTTTTCCCGCGGCAACGAAAAGTGTCGGGTTCCGGTATGCTATCAGCTATATCAGCGCGGAGCAGGCGAAAAGGAATTTTGACGAAGAGATCGCCGGAAAGAGTTTCAAGGACGTATCGGATAATGGTGAAAAAATATGGTCGAAGACGATCGGCCAGATAAAAGTAGAGGGCGGCACCGAAGCGCAGAAACGGTCCTTTTATACTGCCTTATACAGGTGCTATGAAAGAATGGTGGACATCACGGAAGACTCTCTCTACTACAGCGGCTTCGATAAAAAGATCGAGCGGGATGCGCGGCCTTTCTATGTGGATGACTGGTCATGGGATACCTATCTGGCTTTGCATCCGCTGAGGATGATCCTGAACCCAGCGAGAGAAGAGGACATGCTGCAATCCTATGTACGGATGTATGAACAAAGCGGCTGGATGCCGACCTTCCCCGTACTCTTTGGTGATCATGCCTGTATGAATGGCTTTCACTCCTCCGTCATTTTTCTGGACGCTTACCGCAAGGGACTCCGTCGTTTCGATCAGGAGAAGGCCTATGAAGGCATGAAGAAAAACGCTCAGGACGCTACGCTCTTGCCATGGCGTAACGGGCCTAAGACGGTGCTGGATGACATCTATCATAACAACGGATATTTTCCCGCGCTGAAGACCGGCGAAAAAGAAATGGTAGAGCAGGTGCATCCATTTGAAAAACGTCAGGCCGTGGCGGTGACCCTGGGCGCGAGCTATGACGACTGGGCGCTCTCGCAACTGGCGAAGGACCTTGGTAAAAAAGACGATTACGCCCTGTTCGCAGGTCGGGGCATGAACTACAAGAATGTATGGAATCCAGAAAAACAATTCTTTCTTCCAAAGGACGATAAAGGCAACTGGATAGAGATAGACCCGAAATTCGACGGCGGTCCCGGCGGGCGGGAATATTACGATGAAAATAATGGCTGGACCTATCTCTGGCAGGTGCAGCAGGATATTCCCGGTCTGATCGCGCTGATGGGCGGGAAGAAAGGGTTCGAAGCCAGACTTGACCAGCTGTTCCGCGAAGGCCTGGACAGATCGAAATACGATTTCTGGCACAAGTTCCCCGATGCGACCGGCCTGATCGGTCAATATTCCATGGGGAACGAACCCAGTTTTCATATCCCTTATCTATACAACTTTACCGGGGCGCCCTGGAAAACGCAGAAGCGCATCCGCCTCCTGCTGGACACCTGGTTCAAGGATAATATATTCGGCATACCCGGAGATGAAGATGGAGGCGGCATGTCCGCATTCGTAGTATTCTCTTCCATGGGATTCTACCCCATAACACCCGGGATCCCGGCTTATACCATCGGCAGTCCGGTGTTCAGTAAAATAACGATATCGCTGTCTGATGGAAAGAAATTCACGTTGATCGCACATCATGCATCCGTAGTGAATAAATATATTCAATCAGCCGGCTTTGACGGGAAGCCGTTGAATACACCCTGGTTCACTCATCGGCAACTGATCAACGGCGGGGTTCTCGAATTGGTTATGGGACCGAAGCCGAATAAAAGTTGGGGTAATGGGACTGAAATAAAAGATTAAACTATAACGCGCGAGGGCAGTCATGAAAAAGAATAGCTTAACAAGTATAGCTTTTGCAACGATTGCCCTTCTTGCATATTCCTGCAAAAAGGAAACGATTGCCCCAACGGGTATCAAACTCAACCCAGAAAGCCTTATGTCCTATGTTGGGGGGAAGGATACGCTAAAAACCATCCTAAGCCCATCGAATGCCTCCCTTGACATTACCTGGAGCTCGGGCAATCCGTCCATAGTCAGCGTAAATCAGTCAGGCGTGGTTACCGGTGTCGCAGCCGGGACTGCGGTAATCACGGCAACAACCGGTAATAAGCTTACAGCTACCTGTACAGTAACCATAACAAAATGGGTCACCTATCCTAACAATCTTGCTGAAGTCTCTGCAATGGTCATAGATGGAGGAGGGAATAAATGGATCAGTACGCACGGGGGCGGGGTGTGGCAATTTGACGGCGCCAGGTGGACTAATTACACGACAACCAACAGTGGTCTGGCTAATTTTAATGTTTGGGACCTAGCCATAGACGCCCAGGGAAATAAATGGTTTGTTACTGCGGGAGGTGGGATATCGGAATTTGACGACACCAACTGGACTACATACAATACTTCCAACAGCGGGTTGGCAAGTGATTTTGGCTCTACCATGGCCATCGATGCCCAAAACAATAAATGGTTTGCAACTGTCCTCGGGGTATCGGTATTCGATGGAGCCAACTGGACAAACTATTCGTCGACCAACAGCGGATACCCGGATAATACTGTGGCCTATGGCATGGCTATCGATGGACAGGGGAATAAATGGTTCGCAGGAGGGGGGCTATCTGAATATGACGGCACTCACTGGACTACCTACAATAGCTCCAACAGCGGGTTGGTAAGCAATCAAAATAATTTCAAAGCCCTGGCTATCGATGCCCAGGGGAATAAATGGATTGGAACGGATTCCGGGGTATCAAAATTCGATGGCACACATTGGACAACCTACAATATGGCTAACAGTGGCCTGGCTGGTAATTGGGTCTCTCCCATTGCCATAGATGCGCAGGGCAATAAATGGTTTGGAACCGGAAACGGGGTATCAGAATTTGATGGCACCCACTGGACTACCTACAATACCTCCAACAGCAGGCTGGCGGCTAATGCGGTAGCTGCCATGGCCATTGATGCCCAAGGCAATAAATGGTTCGTGAGCGGTGGCGTTCTGTCGGAATTGTTTGCGCAATAATAACCTATGGTTAAAAAGACCCTGCCCATCGGCTTCTGAGGTAATTTCTGATAAAAAGACATATATGAATAACCTGGCAAAATTAATCGCCATTTTTCTGTTCGGCCTGACCGTAACCATGCGCTCGGCCGGACAGGAGCAGCATCATCCCAGTGACACTACATTGGTATTCACGGGCGAAAAAAGTTCCTGGCACGGGTACGACCGCTACGATTTCATCATGGACGAAGAGACGCTGGCCATCACGCCCTTCAAGTCCCTGCCGGACGAAGGGGATGGGGTAAAAGCGCCGGCGAAAGGCCAGCGGCGATGCATCGTGGTCGTACCGAAAGTGACCGCGCCCGGCAAGCCCTGGTCCTGGCAGGGATGCTACTGGAACCACGAGCCACAGACCGAAGTGGAACTGCTCAGGCGGGGATTTCATATCGCCTTTATCACACCGGATCCCGGCAAGCAATGGGATGCCTGGTATGGTTTTCTCACGGAAAAATATGGCCTGTCGGCGAAGCCAGCCTTTGTCGGTATGAGCAAAGGCGGCGTCAATGAATATATGTGGGCGACGGCTCACCCCGATAAGGTCTCCTGTATCTACGCCGACAATCCGGCCCTGTGGCCGGAAAGCTTTCTGAAGCTCAAAGACCTGGCAAAGAACGACGTACCCCTGCTGCACGTCTGCGGTACCTATGATTTCCTGCTCGAAAATCACAGCATAGCCGTCGAGAATATCTATCACCAGCTGGGTGGCCGCATCAGCATAGTGATCAAGGAGGGGCCTGCCCATCATCCGCACAGCATACGCGATCCTAAGCTGATCGCAGACTGGATGGAGCAGAATACCCGGCATCCCGAGAGCACCGCAGCACCGGCGCTGAAGGGGATCACCTTTGTCAAATCTTACTATTATCCCTATACGAATACATACCGGTACCTGAAGGAAGAGGATACCTATGCGACCTGCCGCGGACCGCTGGTGTCGGACTGTTATGCCCGCTTCGACGAAATGACGAACAGCACCTGGGGGCTCACCGGAATGACGATCCTCGTTCCGGATGCGCCGGCACCGGGGAAGCCCTGGGTGTTCCGGGCTAACCGCATCGGCCGGGAAGCAACGGCGGTCGACCTTGCGCTGCTGGCCAAAGGATTTTATATCGTGGCGGCGCCGGTGACCTCACAGGCAGGCGCCGTGCGCGAACAATGGGATACGATCTGGCTGCGGCTTACGGGTCTTGGATTTTCTCCAAAGCCCGCGATGGAAGGTGAAGGCACCGGTGTTGGGGAAGCATATTCCTGGGCCATCCACAACCCAGAAAAAGTTTCCTGTATCTATGGCGAGAACCCCGTCATGCGTAGTCTGATGTCGAAGGGAACGGTGATGGACAGCCTGGCGCCGCTGGCGAAGGCCGGCGTACCTCTGCTGCATGTCTGCGGAGGCCTGGACCCATGGCTTGCCAGCAATACACGCGTTGCCGAAAAAAAATATAAGGAGCTCGGTGGAAAGATCAATGTTATCATCCACGAAGGAGAAGGGCATTTTCCCACAGGGCCGCGGGACCCGAAGCCCGTCGTTGACTTTATTACCGCCAGCGTCAGGGCCACTTCATCCGCACCCGCCCGCGCCGCTGCCACCCACGCTCCCACGCCCATGCTGCACGGAGGACCGCCACTGCCACTGCCTGCGCCCGCTGCACCAGTTCCGCCCACACCGGCTGCGCCCGCCCGCGATTATCACTTCGACCGGACCATCTCCCGGGAGGTCCTGGAAAATTATTTGTCGCGCGCGATCTCGATGGAGGGACTGCTGAACGGCAGAGGCGACCTCGATGACAATATCCGCATGCTCAGAAGCACGGGCGCCAAGTTCATCGGCCGCAGCATCTGTCTCTGGGGCGGCGAGGCCAATCTGCTGAATAATTTTGAAAGGGCCAGACAACAAGCGCCAAAAGTACATGCTGCCGATCCCGACATGATCCTCGAGGCCTGTATCTTTGAGATCGTCAGCAGCCAGGTGGACCAGGTGCCGGTGCCGGACTGGGCATTCACTGCGTTGGGCCTGCCGGTAGAAAAAAGAAATTTTCGGTACGAAGATATGCTCTATGCCGATGGAAGACGCAAAGATCAGTGGGGGAAAGGCGCGTCGGTGCCGGATGTGAGCCGCATGGAGACGAGGCTCTGGTTTTATTTTCTTGCCGCATCCTATATCGACCTCGGCTTCGAAGCCATCCATTACGGACAGGTGGAACTCATGAACGGCAATGATCCCGATCTTACGATCTGGGCAGGCGTGTTCTCGCTGGCGCGTTCCTATGCGGCCACACACGCACGGCGACATATGCTGTTATGCGATGCACATACTCCAGGCGGAGGATTTTTGAAGGATGGGAAGCTGCTGCTGGATTTTCATGCTTTCCCCCTGAGGATCATGGAAGTTCCCGACAAGCCGCAGGAGGCGATCCTGAAGCTGGGCTTTTCCGACGGGCTTTATAAGCGGAGCAAGGGTGGGGTCACCTTCAGCGGCTGGAGCTGCGAACATCTGCCTTATCTGGTGGAACTGGATAATTATGGCGCCAGCAACGCGCCTGGCCAGCCCGGTCAGTCCAAAGGTGGATTCGACTGGATCTGGGGTTATGATGAGATCACCTGGTTTGCCCATCAGACCAAACAATACCGCGCCGACTGGCTGCGCTACGCGCAGGATTGGGTGCAAAAGACGGACCCTAACGGTCACCTCGAGATGCCGGGTAGCCGTACGGAGCGGTCCCCGATCGACAAACGCCGCTGGTATTATGCGAATACGCCAGGCCCTGCCGTACCCGATGGGCTGGGCGACGAAGAGGCTATCCGCGCGATCTGGGAAGAAGATGCAAAAGGACCTGGACAGCATGTCAAAGAAGGCAGGAGCGCTGGTACGGCCGCACATCTCCATATACGAGCGCCCGGCACAGAAGGACAGAAACCCGATGCAGGCGGACCGACCGGTGATCTGCAGGGCCAGACTGGCGTAGCGCCGGGACAGCTCCAGGCCGGCACCGCAAAAGTAAATATCACACCGGAAGGCGACGAGCCTTTGCACGATTCGGTATATGCCCGCAGCCTCGTGCTGGACCTCGGTGGCAAGCGCATGGCCTTTGTCTCCGTTGACCTTGCGATCTTCACCAGCGAACGCGTCGGGCGGGTCTGTAAGGAGAAATATGGGATTGCGCAGCTGATGCTCTGCTCTTCGCACAACCATTCCGAGCCGCAGAAAAAAGGAAGGTCCTTTGAAAAGGGTAATCCCTATACTGTTTTTTACGAAGATCAGATCATAAAGGCAGTGGGGATCGCGGTAGCGAATATGTTCCCCGCAAGGATCGCCGCAGGGCACAGGACCTTTCCACAGCTGGGATTCAACCGTCTCGTTCCGCGGGAGGATGGCCATGCCCGCGAATCCTGGTTTGGCGATGATCATTATGTTTCCGAAAATCCCGAAAGGATCCCCTTCGGACCGGTGGACCCCGAGGTCGGCGTCATCAGGATCGAAGACATGCAGGGCCAGCCGAGGATCATTCTGATGAACTATGCCTGTCATGCGGACATCGTTTGTTTTAATTATGCCATCTCGGCCGATTATCCGGGAGTGGCTTGCCGGAAAGTGGAAGAGGCTTTTGGCAACAAGCTCAACTGCCTCTTTATACAGGGCGCGGGCGGCAACATCGAATCCCTGCTGATCAGTTCGAGAAGGACGGGCCCGGACGACCCTTTCAAGACAGACTACGCCCCGATGGAAAGAATGGGTGAGCTGCTGGCCTGGGAAACGGTAAAACTGGCAAAAACCCTCAGTCCCGCCGCTGCTGAAAAAACGGAGATCAGCATTATGGATGATTCGCTGCAGTTCAGCGGCCGGTTTGACAAGACGGTCCATTACAATGTACATATATCCACCATCCTTATCAATAAGGATATCGTTATCGCCGCCTGTCCGGGTGAGCTGTTCATCCAGCTGCAGCTCGATTGGAAAAAGAAGATGGAGGCCGTTGCCGCCCATGCTTTTTTGTTTGGATATACCTGGAGCGGTGGAAGATGGCCGGGATATGTTGCCGATATACGATCCGCGGCGCTTGGAGGATATGGCGCAGACCAGGACCCAGGGATCATCGAGGTGGGCGCGGGAGAAAGCATGATGAACAGGCAGCTGGAGAATTATTACCGGCTGACCGGTCTGATGCGGGAGAAACCAGGCCCTGTCGGGTTCAAACCAGGCCCCCGATGGATCATCACACCTGTGCAACGCTGAGGACCGATCACCCGAAACATGCATGGCCCATGTAAACGATCACCCTTCCCCGCTAAACTTTTTGCTTCATCAGCGCTAAAGCCGATTTTTTTATTGATTTGCAGACCTCCTTCCGCCTGACGCCGTGCATCCGTGCAGTGTGCTGAATATAAACAGGTTCCATTAGAGAAAAACATTTATTTTTACTCCTGTTTATGAGAAGGCATATTTATAGCATTGTATTTATTTTACTCTTTAAAATCAGCGGCTTTGCCCAGTCCTATGGCCTGACCTTCAACAGCCATGAAGTAGTACTGGAAAAAAGAACCTCACTCGACCTTTCTCCTGAGGACTCGCTGTGCTTTGCCAAAAATTTCGAGCTGAAGTTCGATATGAGTTTCTTATCCGGCCACCAGATCTATTTCGGCTATGTCCTTCGCATCGTCAGCACCGACAATCAGAACATCGATCTGATATTCAACCAGAAGACCGGCGCCTTCAAGGTCATTGCCGGAGAAAATTTCTCGGGGATCAATTTTACCGCCGACAGCCCGAGGATCTATAAGGAGTGGAGCCATTTCGACTTCAAATTCGATCTGGAAAAGCATGTTCTTCAAGTCCTGGTAAATGGGAAAGCGATCGGCAAAGGCAATCTTCCCGTAACCAGCAACTGTTTCAAATTTTTATGGGGGGCCAATGATTTTCAGAAATTCAAGACCAGGGATATCCCACCCATGCGGATCAAGGACATTAAGATCTATGAGAAGGACGAGCTGAAATATTCCTGGCCGCTGGATGAAACATCGGGGGATATCTGCTATGATAAGATAAGCAAGCGGATCGCAAAGGTAAAAAACCCGGAATGGCTGAAACCGAAATATCAAAAATGGGCCCTGCTCGATTCTTTTATCGTCGGGGGTTATTCCAGCGTGGCGTATAATGCAAAGGACGACAAGCTTTATCTGGTAGGGTCCGACTCGCTGGCCGTTTATTCTTTAAGCACAGATCGCCATGCGCTGGAATGGCTGCCGTCGCGCAAGCAGAACCTGCTGATGGGAAACCAGGCTATTTATGATACACTGACCAACAAACTGTATGATGTTTTTATCGATGGGCACAAAGTATCCTCCTTTGAATTTAACCGGCGCCAATGGGACCTTGAATTTCCGGATGCACCCGCGACGGAATTCTGGCAGGCCAATAAATTTATTTCCTCGGCGGATTCTTCCTTATACATCGTCGGGGGCTATGGTCAGCTAAAATACAAGAACCTCGTACAGCGTTACCGGTTCGACACCAAAAAATGGGAAGTACTCAAGCTCACCGGAGACTTCTTTCCTCCCCGCTATCTGTCGGGGCTCGGTACGGACCCGGAGGGAAAATTCGCCTATGTCATCGGCGGTTACGGCAGTCAGACAGGGGACCAGGAGCTGGACCCCCGTTATTATTACGATCTGTTCCGGTATAATGTAAAAGAAGGCTCCTTTAAAAAACTCTATAGCCTCAAGCCCTTATCTACTCCTTTTACATTTGGCGGCAGCCTGGTGATCGGTCCAAAACCGGGCGCCTATTACGGGCTGATGTTCCCGAACGACAGCTATAATTCCCATCTTCAGCTGATCGAAGGCTCGCTGACCGACTCGACCTTCCAGCCGCTGGGAGACCCTATACCCTATAGCTTTCACGATATTCAGTCGTTTGCCTACCTGTACTATTCGCCGAAGAGCAATAAGCTGATCGCGGTGACCCTGTTTTATCTGACGATCGACGGCAAAGAAAAGAATACGGAAGTAAAGATCTGGACGCTCGATTTTCCACCGGAACCACCTGGTGTTGCGGTGCAGGCAGGCACTGGCGAAGCGCACCGGTCCCGTTATCTTTTTGTCTTCTCCCTGCTGAGCATCGCCTGCGTGGCGGTATTCTTCTTTTTCAGAAAAGGCGCGGGCAAAGCCACCCCATCGGCCGCTGCGGCGATCCCACCTGTGCCCATACAGGCGGAGGCAGAACATATCACGCCAACTACAGGCCGGGACGAGCATCTGCCCATCCATTCCTCTATCTATCTTTTTGGCCAGTTCCAGGTCTTCGATAAGGAAGGACATGATATCACCCGTCTGTTCACTCCTTTGCTGAAAGAACTTTTTCTGGTGATAGCGACCTATACGATCAGCAATGGAAGAGGCATTTCTTCGGAGGGGCTGAATGAGATCCTCTGGCATGATAAATCAGAGAAGGATGCCAAGAACAACCGCTCCGTCAACCTTGCCAAGCTCAAAACCTTTCTCGAAAAGATCGGCAACTGCGTGATCAATAAAGAGTCGGGGTACTGGCAGTTCCAGATCCTCGACGAGGAGATCTATGTCGATTACAAAAAATACGTTTCCTTACTACAGGCTTCGGCGGCGGATCCCACCCAGGCTTATATCCATCCGATGATCGATATCATCAGACGAGGCCCCTTTCTATCCCAGACGGAATACAACTGGCTGGACGATATCAAATCGGATATATCCAATTCCGGCATCCATACCTGTCTGGGTTATCTCGAAAGCCCGAATATCCAGAAGGACCCGGAATTTGTGATCGAGATCGCCAACTGCATCTTTTACTTCGACCAGCTGAACGAGGACGCCCTCATCCATAAATGCAAGAGCCTGGTCCTGCTCAAACGCCATACGCTGGCCAATAATACCTACCAGAAATTCCTGAAGGACTATAAGGATATCTATGGTACAGAATTCGAAAAATCCTTCCAGGATGTGATTTCCTGATCCGGTAACGCACCCCTTTCCACTGCTCCATGCGCCTGGTGACCGCGCGCCCCCCAGATCTCCACGCGTCTGCAATAGAATATTAGAGAAAATCGAAATTAATTGGCCTATTAATGCCCGACCACCCGGTTTGTTAAGGCATTTGTTAAGGCGTTTGTTAAGGCACCCCCGCTTTATTTGCAGAATATTCAATCACTAACACTAAAACAATTGCTTGGTATGAAAAAACTGCTAATGCTGCTATTATTGGCATTTGTCCTTGTGGTTCAAGGCTATGCCCAAACCCGGGCGATCAAAGGCAAGGTAGTCGATGCAGATGGCCGGCCGTTGGCCGGGGCGACCGTAAGCGTCAAGAACGGTACGGTGTCGACCACTACCGACGCAGATGGAAATTTCCAGATCAATGTAAGTCAACAGGGGAAAACGATATTGGTCGCGACCTATGTCGGCTATTCAGGTCTGGAGGTTGCCATCAAAGGGGGCACCTATTTTTCGATCCCCCTGGAAAAGGTGGGCGCTTCCTTAAACGATGTTATCGTTGTAGGGTACGGACAGCAGCGAAAAAGAGACGTTACCGGGGCCATAAGTACGGTAACTGCGCAGGAGATCGCTAAAAGGCCGTTGGTAAGGGTCGAAGATGCGCTCCAGGGAACGACACCCGGGGTTGCTGTTCAAGAAGTTAATGGTAATCCAGGATCCGGGTTGAGCGTCAGGATCAGGGGTGCGAACTCCATCACTGGTGGCAACGATCCACTGTATGTCGTCGACGGATATATCGGGGCTCCTCTCGGAAGCATCGACCCGTCGGATATCGAAAACCTGCAAGTCCTCAAAGATGCATCGGCCACCGCCATTTATGGTTCCAGGGCAACCAACGGGGTGGTACTCATTACCACTAAATCCGGTCATGAAGGAGCTGCCAAGCTCAACGGCTCTGTCTGGGTTCGGCAAGACGCAATCCCGAAATACCTGAAACTGATGGATGCCTACGATTTTGCGGTTAATGCAAACCTGAAGGCAACCTCCAGCGGTGGCACGGCGGTGTTCACTCCCGCCCAGCTGACAGGCTTTCAATCCAATCCGGGGACGAACTGGCAAAAAGCAGCCACCCAGAAGCCCATTGTGCAGAACTATGAGGCTTCCGTATCCGGGGGATCGGCGAACGCTAAATATTATTTCTCCATGGACTACCTCAACCAACCGGGGCTGCTCCAGAACGAATATTATAAGCGGGTCACGCTGAGATCCAACCTGGATTTTAAAGTCACGAGTAAACTGGATCTGAAATTCAACGTGCTTGTTGCCGTTCCGAAAGGCCATAATAATTCCTATGGCGGGGATGGTGGCGATCCATACGCCACGAGCTTATTGTTTGACCCCACTTCTCCCATCAAGGATCCCGTCACCGGCCAATATATTCTTCAATCCCAGTACGGAACCTTGAATGTCAGCCCGGTTGCACAGTTAAAAAACCAGCAGGTAGATAATAATAACACCGATGCGCTCGGTACCGGGTCGCTCACTTATCATATCCTGAAGAACCTTAGTTTCACGTCCACCAACTCGTATGAGACAAATTACGGTTGGACCCGCACGTTTATGGGATTGGGAACCAGCCAGACCGTGGTCAACGGGATCACTTCAGGATTTGCGAATGACGGAACCAGCTGGAACCATACTTTCGTGACCAGTAATTTCCTTACCTATAACCTGGTGTCTGGTGATCACTCGTTGACCGTCGTCGGCCTGACAGAGTTCCAGACGAATACCAACCAGAACTTCACAGCGCGTTCCTCGAACTTGTCCACCTATTCGCTGGGATATTATGATCTCGCCCTGGGCGGAACGGAACTGACCACGTCCGGTTATAATTCATCGCAGTTGCAGTCCTATATGGGAAGGGTCAACTATTCCTATAAGGACAAATACCTGCTTACTGCCAGTGTACGGGACGATGGCTCGTCCGTGCTGACAAAAAAATATAGCACATTCCCTTCCGCCGGTTTGGGCTGGATTATTTCCAAGGAGCATTTCATGGAGCATTCCAAAACATTTTCGTTGCTCAAGCTAAGGGCCTCCTATGGATTAACCGGTAACCAGGCTGTAGGGGCTTATTCTTCCATCCAGCAGATCGGTACCAGCGGCGTACCCTATTATTTCGACGGGGTTGCGCCTTCTGTCTCCACGCCGATCGGGTCTCCGGTTTCAACTAGTCTGAAATGGGAAACCACCAAGCAAACCAATATCGGTATCGAATCCGGCTTCTTAAATAACCGGCTGTTGGTTACGGCTGAGGTTTATGATAAGGAGATCAGCAACCTGCTGTATAACTATTCAGCACCCGGTTATCTTGGCGGCGGCACTTATCCGCAAAACATCGGCGGCATCCGGAATCGGGGCTTCGAGTTGGCGATTTCGGGCTCCCCGATCACGCAGGGCGCAGGCAAGGTATCCTGGAACACTCATTTCGTGATATCTTTCAATGACAACAAAATTTTGAATCTCAGTGGCCAGGATAACCTTGTCGTCAATGGAGTCGGTCAACTCCAGGTTGGTGTTTCTGTCCTGAAAGTGGGCCAACCCCTTGGAGAATTTAACGGCTATAAATTCCTGGGTACCTGGAAATCCAGCGAAGCGGCCGCGGCGGCTACATTTGGTAATCTGCCCGGCGATGCCAAATACCTGGATGTCAATAAAGACAACAAAATCAGCACAAGCGATTATACCGTGATCGGGAACGGGGTACCCAAATTTACCTGGGGTTTCATCAATGATTTCACGGCAGGCCGTTTTTCGCTGAGCGTTATGATCAGCGGTCAAGGCGGCGCGCAGATATATTCGCAAACCCAGGCTTACCTATGGGGTCTCTCGCCCGGGGTACGCAATGCAACCACCGAGGACGCGACCAAAATGTGGACTGCGCAGAACCAGACAGATATTCCCGATTATAACGCCAAGGTCCCTTTCTATCCTAACAGCAGCCGTTTTGTCTATAGCGCGAATTTCATGAAACTCAAGAATTTGTCCCTGACCTATAACATTCCGCAAGCTATTTCGGCCAAAGCCGGTTTACGCAGTTTGGATGTCTATGTGAGCGGCCAGAACCTGATAACGGTCAGCAGTTTCCCGGGTGCTGATCCGGAAGTAACCAATGCGCAAAATGCCTTGCTGCAGGGCGTGGAAACGGCAGTCGTTCCAAACCCGAGGAGCTTTACCGTTGGGGTCAGGATCGGATTTTAGAGGTTAGAATCTAGTTTGAATCACTAAGAAGTAAAAATTAATACAATGAAACTAAAAATTTTAATTCCGTTTGCAATCATAGCGGCGCTAATATCCGCCGCGGGGTGCTCAAAATTGAAAGAGACTCCGCTGGCAAGCCTGACGCCGGGAACTTATTTCAAGACTGAAGCTGACCTGGACGCCTCTGTGGCGGCCATGTACCAGGATATGGTCCAGGATGGTGCCTATGCATTTGATTACCCGACGTATCCCTATTTCGGCGCGGACGATCTGACAACCAATCCAGCTAACGGAAAAAGCAGCCAGCCAGAATGGGACCAGTTGAATGCGAGCCCCTCTAATGGCCAGATTAACAGTGATTGGCAAACGCCCTGGACCGCGATCCGCAATGCGAATGTTGTCACCGACAATTATCTAAAGCTCCCCGCCAGCGCCGCCCGAAATCAAGCTGTGGGCGATGCTTTGTTTGTCAGGGCCTGGAGTTATTTCATACTGGTCCGGACCTATGGACCACTTCCGGTCGTTATCACCGCGGAGCCCGCGACCTACCGTCCCCAAAGGGATCCCGTAGCCAAAGTGTATGCGCAGATCGTAAGCGATCTGCAGGGTGCCATAGGTATTCTTCCACCCTATACTGGAGCCCACCAGGCTTCGGGCAAAGCTACGCAGAACGCGGCAAGGACGGTGCTGGCTGAGGTATACCTGACCATGGCCACCTGGCCTTTGAACCAGACCAGCAATTACGCTCTGGCTGCCGCGGAGTCGGATTCCGTGATGAAATCCGGCCAGTACAGCCTGGTGCCGGATTACGGTCAGGTCTTTACGACCAATGAAAATTCGGAAAGCGTTTTCGCTTTGCACTTTAACGTTGCCGGCGGGGCTCCAAACCGTCTCTTCGGAGATTGTGCCGGGGACTGGGATGAGGTTAGCCTGGATGGGAATTTCGGCTGGGAGGAATTCTACCCCGAGCTCAATTTCTTCCTGGCCGCCACTCCTTGTACGAGGACGAATGAAGAATTCTATACGCAAGTCAAACTAATTCGGCCAGATAAGAAGTTCGATATTGTACCTTACAATTCACCCCGTTGCGTGGCTGCACTCCAGCATCCGCAGTACAGGAAGTTCAGGGCCGGGCTTGTTGTAGCTGGAGTTGCAACCGGGATATACGAAAACGATTCAGTCATCTTTTCCATGAATCCGAGTACGAACAAGACCACAGACATTTTTCGTTATCCCATGGCGCTGTTGTGTTATGCAGAAGCCTCCGATATGGCGGGCGGCGGACCGACGGCTGCCGGGTATGCAGCGCTAAACCTGGTCCGTGCTCGGGCCGGCGAAGCTCCTATGGCCGCGGGGCTTTCCCAGACCGCCTTCCGTGATACCGTTGTTTTCGAACGGGCCTACGAGTTCGCCGCCGAATACGGCATGCGTTGGTATGATATCCAGCGGCTTCAGTTGCTACCGAAAGTGGTAGCCGCCAGAAGCCCCCTGGAACTCCAGATCCCCGCTTCCAGTATTGCCGCGATACAGACCAGATACTATTCTCCCATCCCCCTAAATGAAATGCTAGTGAACCCGACCTGGGCCCAGAACCCGGGATACTGAGCAGAGTTTAGATAAGAAGTTTAACCATGGATCACCATGGTTAAACTTCTTGTTTATTTGCATTCCTAAATTTGTTGATATGGATATGTCTTTGTGGGAAAAGCGAATTGTTCTTTTATCTTTTGCCCTTTCCCTCTATTTTCCTGGCATCAAGACCGGTCTTTGCGCAGCTCCCCCCTACGGCCGTCCGGCCGATACAGCAGCGCCCACTGCGGAGATCCTGCGCTATATTGACCCCACTATCGGAAATGTCGCTCAACTGCTGGTACCTACCCGGCCTACCGTACATCTGGTGAACGGTGGGACGCTGGAGTTCGAAATGGGTCCCGACCCCAATAAAAAGTGGGGAGCGGACGATGTTCCCGGTGTTGCAGGTCTTCATCAACCGATAAAACATTGATTATGTGGAAACGGCCGATTCTGTGTATGGTGGGATGTCTGATGATCCTGGGCGCCTTTGCGCAGCGTAAATATAGCGTCTCCTCGTCATTCCTCAGCTATAAAGGGTTGATCATGGCCGGGTACCAGGGATGGTTCAATGCTCCCGGGGATGGCGCCGGTATGGGCTGGAACCATTATGCAAAGAACGGACGGTTCGAACCCGGCATTTGTAAAATAGATTTTTGGCCGGAAGTGAGTGAATATCATAAAACCTATCGGACGCCATTCAACCTGGCGGACGGTAGGCCGGCTAACCTTTTCAGCGCGTATGACAGTCAGACGGTGGCCCTGCATTTTTCATGGATGAAGGACTACGGGCTCGACGGCGTCTTTATCCAGCGTTCCGTCAAGGCGCTGAAGGACCCTGTGAACCTGAGGCATGATGACCGGGTGCTGCGCAATGCGTTGTATGAATCCAGGCGGTTCCACCGGGCGATCGCCGTGATGTATGATTTTGATGGACTGAATGAACAGAACAAGGATTACCAGGTAGTGATAGATGACTGGAAGCGCCTGGTCGACAGCATGCGCATCGCCTCAGGAGGTAACGGTCAGACCTACCTGTATCATCATGGCAAACCCCTGGTAGGGATCTGGGGAATAGGGTTTCCCGAGCGGAGTAATGATCTGAAAGCAACGGAAAAGATTATCGATTTCCTGAAGCATGATCCGGTGTATGGCGGATGTTCCATTCTTTTGGGTGTGCCAGCCTATTGGAGGGATTTTGGAAAGGACACCGAAAAAGACCCTTACCTGCACAAGGTGATACGGAAAGTGGATATTGTCCGTCCCTGGTTTGTAGGAAGGTTCACCGAGGACAGCTATCCGGAATTTAAAAACCGGATCAGGGCGGATATTGACTGGTGCAAAAAAAACCGGATAGACTATGCCCCTGTCGTATTCCCGGGATTCAGCTGGAACAATATGCACCCGGAAAGCAGCCAGGCCCAGATCCCGCGTAACCGGGGAAGGTTTTATTGGAAACAGCTTACCGGCGCGATCCAGGAGGGTGCGGAAATGATCTATGTGGCCATGTTTGACGAGATCGATGAAGGAACGGCGATCTTTAAGACGACCAATGATCCCCCCGTAGGCGCCAGTAAATTTGTACGCTTCGAAGGGGATATCCCCGGCGATTATTACCTGTACCTGACGGGTATGGCAGCCAAAATACTAAAAGGGAAAATTCCTCCTGATACGGAAATACCTTTGCCACCACCAAGATAGAAGAGAGGGAACGGTCATCCCGTTCCCTTTTTTATTATGAATAAAGCGCTGATGATATTGCCTGCCTTCTTTTTTTTGTCCTTGTTTGACACGGATTGTGTCGGCGAAAACACAGGTTTTTCCGCCGACCGGGATACCGTAGGTATCCCCGCGGGAAATAGTAATCAGAAGAAACAGTTCAATCCACCCGGGCTGTCGATGGAACCCTTTTGCATGGCCAGGGATAAAGGGAACGGCTATTTGCTTGCCGGTGATTATTTGCTTCCCGCGAACCCTTCTTTTGGGCCAAAGACCACCGCCCTCATCCGGATAGATGAGAACGGCTGTATCCTCTGGTCCAAAACGATGAACGCCGGCGAAGTAAAGGTTGTCCAGACCATGATCTCCACCAGCGATGCCGGTTTTTTATTCAGCACATTCCCCTTTCAGGCCCAGAATGCGAACTATTCCAACCAACTGCAGGTTTACAAGCTGGATAAGGACGGAAAGATCCAGTGGGCGCATGCTTATGGCAGCGGATCATCGGTCAGTAATTACCTGTCCGCGGTCTGTGAAACGGAGGATAAAGGATTTGTTCTCGAGATCGGGTCTTTTCCCGGTGGCGGGTATCCTTCTTATCTCTCCATCATAAAAACGGATCCACAAGGCAGCATTGACTGGGGTCATCAATTAAGCATGGAGAACGATGCGGTGTACAATATAGGCGGGGTCATGGAAAAGAGTGGATTTCTTTATGCCACGGGATCGATCTCTGCGGCGACGCCTCCTTTTCGCCTCCCGCGTTCTTTTCTCACCAAAATGGATATGCGTTCCGGTCAGACGATCTGGACCAGGCAAAATGATCCGGGCCAGCCCGCACTGAGCTTTACAGACCTGCATGATTATAAGAACGGCTTGCTGATCAATAGCTTTACCGGCGATCTGCTGAATGACCTGATCTATACGGACAATGATGGGAATACGATCGCGTCCAGTCTCATCAATAACCCCGATGGGTCTTTGAGCGGAAAAGGAAATATCCTGGTCACGGCGGATTACGGGTTGTATTTTCACCAGTACTCGGGGCCTTCGGCGGGACCCTATAAGGATATGGTCATGAGGCTGGACAGCAATCAGCAGATCTCCTGGCAACATGACTTTTATACGAAGGACTCCAGATTTGCCGCCTTGAACCAACTCGCCCCCGCTCCCGCGAATGGTATGGCCGCGATCGGCAGCGGTATGGCGGCGGGTGGCCTTAAAACGATCAGCTTTCTAAAACTGGATCCGACCGGTGAGGTTTGTAATTCGGGAAACTCAGGCTTTAGTATCTCGGCAAACAGCCATTCGCTGATCCCCATGACCTGGAAGACCGATGCCAGTATTACGATAGATGTCACCGACCTGTCCCAGGACCTGGAACCCCTCGCGATGGAAGCGCATTTGTTTTGTCCGGATTACGCAGGGGGATGCGACCCCTGTACCGAGTCCGTTGTTGTCTCGGCGGGTAATATCTTTTCAAAAACGCATCTGCCAAAGGATACGACCATTTGTACCGGACAAGGCCTGGTCCTGGATGCCGGTCCCGGTTATAACAGTTACCGCTGGCAGGACGGGCGCCAGCAACAAAGCCTCAGCGTTTCCAACACCGGGACCTATTGGGTGACCGTAAAGGGATCGGATGGTTGTACAAGTACCGAAACATCCGATACGATCCGGGTAATGACGAGGAGTTGTTCTTTCGGCATTCATTTCCCAAATGCGTTTACCCCCAATAAGGACGGGCATAATGATCTGTTCAGACCGGTCGTGACCGGCAACCCGGTCGTCTGGCATTTCAGCATATACAACCGGTGGGGGCAGCTGGTTTTTGAATCCAGCGATCCCCGGAAAGGTTGGGATGGAACGAGGGACGGACAGGACCAGCAAAGCGGCGGCTATGTCTGGATCTGCACGTACCAGTTTCCGGGGGAAAAAGAGAACAGGCGGGAGGGGGATTTTTTATTGATACGTTGATAAATAACAAATATGCCAAAACAAAAACCTGTCCTTTATCTTGAAAAGCGTCCATCTGGAAAACGAACGGTATTATTTAAGGCGATCAGCATCCTCCTGCCTTTTCTGATCTTGTTCTTATTGGAGATCTCTTTACGCGTCTTTCATTATGGGCACAACCTTGACCTGTTTATGGAATTCCCGGGCGATCAGCATTACCTCGTCCTGAACCCGGATGCCTCCAAAAGATATTTTACCAGCCAGGAGATGGCGCCTACCGGGAACAGGGAATTGTTTAAAAAAGAAAAGGATAAGAACACCTGCAGGATCTTTGTGCTGGGAGAATCGACGACGATCGGCTACCCTTATTTTCACAACGGCTCTTTTCACCGGTGGCTCCAATACCGGCTGATGCAAACTTTCCCCGACCGCAATTTCGAGATCATCAACCTGTCTATGACGGCGGTCAATTCTTATACGGTGTTGGGTTTTGCAAAAGAGCTGGTCGATTATGAGCCCGATGCCGTACTGATCTATTCGGGTCAGAACGAATACTACGGGGCCATGGGTGTTGGATCGACCAATAAGGTGGCGGGCAACCCCCGGATCATCCGGCTGATGCTCGCGCTGCGTGAACTGCGCATCACGCAGCTGATAACCGATCTCGTTAAAAAGATAACAGGTTCCGGCCAGAAAAAATATACGGGCGAAACCTTTATGCGCCTGATGGTTGCCGATCAGCAGATCCTCTGGCAGTCCAAACCCTATTACAGGGGCATCGACCAGTTCAGATCGAATATCGAGGAGACGCTGAAGCTTTTTTGCAAACGGAAGATCCCTGTATTTATCAGTACTATCGTATCCAACGAAAAGGACCTGCGACCATTTGTCAGCATCGGGGCCGACAGTATCCGGTTTCCCGAGTTCAAAAAGGATTATGACCTTGGTGTAAAAGCCTTTGAAAGCAAGGATATGGCGGCAGCGGCAAACTGGCTTGGGGAGGCCAACCGGATCTATGGCGGACATGCCCGCTGTAATTTCTATCTTGGCCAGCTGACCTGGCTGCGCGGCGATTTTGGGTCGGCGCGACGATTTTTTTCCAGGGCAAAGGAATTGGATGCGCTGAGGTTCAGGGCGCCGGACTCGATGAATGGGATCATTTCGGAATTGTGCAAGAAATATGATAACGCCCACCTGGTGGATACGAAGACGGCTTTTGAGAACGCGTCGGATAACCGGATCATCGGGGATGAGCTGATCCTTGAACATGTTCATCCCAATTTATCGGGGTATGCATTGATGGCCGATGCTTTTTACGAGACGATGAAAAAATATCATCTGATCACGCTGAATAAAGAGAACGAGATCTCTTTCGATCAGCTGGTGCGGGAAATGCCCATTACAAAAGTGGATTCGCTGGCAGGGGCCTATACCATCGGCAAGCTAAAAAGGAGCTGGCCGTTCAGCGATACGACGACCAGGGAGCCCATAAAGATCGCATCGAGGGAAGAACAGCTGGCCTGGGAGCTCGCTTTTAAGAAAACGAGATGGACCACCGCAATGGATTCTCTTTATTCCTTTTACGTGGACAAAGGGGATTTTAAAAATGCCAAAACGGTAACGGAAGGCATGACCCTTGAATATCCGGAAGATGCGAGCTTCTATGAGAAAACAGCCATGCTCTATGGTAAGTTGAACGATTATAAGAATGCCGCATTTTATTATAAAAAAGCGTTTAGCCTGGCGCCATCGCCGGAGAAGGCCAGATACCTTTTCGTCCTTTATTTCAGGCTGGACAGACCGGCCGATGGCATGCCCTATCTGGAATATAGTATTAATAACAGCGGCCGGGGATTTACGCTGCAGCATATCAGGGCCCTTGTCGGAGAGATCATGGACCTGCAGAAAAAATATTCAAAAGACTCGGCCGATATCAACATTCCGAACCAGATCGCCCGCAAATATCTGGAAATGGGCAATAAAGATGCGGCCGTAAAATATATTGAACGGGTGCTGAAGAGCGATGAAAAAAATGAAGAAGCGCTGTCCCTGCTGGCAAAAATGAAAAAATAACGGTTGATCTTTCAACGCTTCCGATGAATGCAATGTGTTCGCTGCCCTTACTAAATATAAGCAGTATATTAGTGAAAATATATTTACTTTTAACCTGCTTATGAGGAGGTACCTGTATATCATTGGAATACTATTAATTTCAGGGGTTAGAGGTTCAGCCCAATCCTACGGACTAACTTTTAACAGCCATGAGTCCGTTATGGAGAAGAGGACCTCCCTCGATCTCTCCCCCGACGATTCCTTATGTTTTTCAAAAAGCTTTGTACTGGATTTCGACATCCGGCTCATTCCCGATCATAAGGCCTATTTCGGTTATGTGTTGCGTATCGTAAGCAATGACAATCAGAATATCGATCTGATCTATAATGAAAAACAGACCTCTTTCGAGGTCATTACAGGAGAGAATTTCTCAGGCATCAGCTTTGCCATCGACAGCCCCCGGCTCTTCCGGGAATGGACAAGGTTCAGTCTGCGGTTCAGTCCCGACAGTCTCACCCTGCAGTTCAGGGTCAATGGAAAGCTATCGGGCAGCAGCGCCATCCCCGCAAATTTCAGATGCCTCAAATTCTTATGGGGGGCCAGCGATGTTCAGAAATTCGACACGAAGGATGTCCCGCCCATGCAGATAAAGGACATCCGGATATCCGAGAACAACCAGGAGAAATATTTCTGGTCGCTGAATGAGACTTCCGGCGATATAAGCTATGATCTGATCAGAAAGAAGGCGGCCCGGATCAAGAACCCTGTCTGGATAAAGCCCGGTCATCAGAAATGGGAGCTCCTGACTACTTTTTCCATCGGCTCCTTCGCCGGTCTGGGCTTTGATCCCCGGCAGGACAGGATCTGCGTTGCGGGTTCCGATTCGATGGCCCTCTACTCGCTGAGGAATGGTCAGAATATGCTGAGCTGGAGAGCAAACCGACGCATCAATTTAAGACTGGGCAGCCAGGCGATCTTCGATACGATCAGCGGCAAGCTGTACGATCTTTATATCGACCAGCAGAAAGTCGTCGCATATGACTTTGCCAGCGGGCAATGGGATGGAGATTTTGAGCCGGGGAAAATAACGGAATTCTGGCATGCGGATAAATTCATATCTCCGGTGGACTCCTGCCTTTATGTTATGGGGGGCTATGGCCAGTTCAAGTACAAGAACCTGGTGCAGCGCTATTCGATGGCTTCCCGGAAATGGGAACTGGTCAGCACATCGGGAGACTATTTTTCTCCAAGATATCTCTCCGCCCTCGGCGCCGACGGGAAGGGCGAATTTGCCTATATCATCGGCGGGTATGGCAGCAAGACGGGCGACCAGATGCTGGCGCCGGGGAATGTTTACGATATGATGAGATATGACGTGAGAAAAAGATCGTTTAAGAAAATGTTTACGATCAGGCCTTCGGCGACGCAGTTCACTTTTTCCAACAGTCTGGTCATCGGACCGAAATCGGATGAATACTACGGGCTGATCTTTCCCAATGTAAGAGCCAATTCCTGGCTCCAGCTGATCAGGGGCTCGCTCACCGACTCGACCTATACCCCGCTTGCCAACGCCATACCCTTGAGCTTCCATGACGTCTCGACTTTTGCCGATCTTTATTATTCGACGCTCAGCAATAAGCTGATCGCGGTGATCCTGCATTTTCCAACGTTGGACGACAAGGAGAAGATCACGGAGGTCAGGGTCTATGCCCTCAATTTTCCACCGGAGTCGGAGGATGCGCTGGCGCCCGAAAAAAAGGAGGGTCATAGCCGTTATTCCCTTTTCTTCCTTATAGCCGGGGCGGTGGTGCTGGCGGCGTTCCTTCTCTTCCTGTTCAGGAAAAAGCTGTTCCGGCCGGGGATAAGAGGCGGCGGGGCTGTTGTATCTGTCATCCCTGACGGTCTGCACGGGACGGTATCTTACCAGCAGGAACATCCCGAGAAGGTCCACCGGTCGTCCATTTACCTTTTTGGCCCTTTTCAGGTCTTCGACAAGGAGGGAAATGATATCGCGCGGCTTTTCAGCCCTCTGGTAAAAGAACTCTTTCTGATCATAGCGACCTATACGATCGCCAACGGGCGGGGCATTTCTTCGGAGGAGTTGAATGAGATCCTCTGGCATGATAAATCCGAGAAGGATGCCATGAACAACCGGTCCGTCAACCTGACCAAATTAAAGACCTTTCTTGAAAAGATCGGTAACTGCGCCGTGATCAAGGAGTCCGGTTTCTGGCAGGTCCAGGTCCATGACGAGGAGGTCTATGTCGACTATAAGAAATATGTTTCTTTGCTGGCATCCGCCGGAGACCCTGCCAAAGGATATATCCACCCGCTGGTGGACATCATCCGGAGAGGGCCTTTTCTTGCGCAGACGGAATACAACTGGCTGGACGATATCAAGTCGGAGATCTCCAATTCCGGGATACACATCTGTCTGGACTATCTTGAAAGCAAGCAGGGGAAGAAGGACCCGGAATTTGCCATCGAGATCGCCAACTGCATTTTTCATTTCGACCTCCTGAATGAGGATGCCCTGATCTACAAATGCAAGAGCCTTATCCAGCTCAAACGCCATACGCTGGCCATCAATACCTACCAGAAATTCCTGAAGGACTATAAGGACATTTACGGAACGGAATTCGGAAAATCGTTCCAGGAAGTAGTTTCTTGAGCTTTAATTTCCAAATTAATCGAATATTAACGGGCTGGTTAATGCCTATACCGTTTCTTGCAGTTTGGTAAATGACGGACTTGCGAATGAAATACCGGTTGCTGCTATGCCTTGCCCTGATCCTTTGGATCAGTCCGGCGCTCTTCTCCCAGGAGAAACAGAGCGGCCCGGCTTCTCCCTATAGCACGGAATTGAACATCCCTTATTGTCAGGCAGAGGGTCATGTGGAGACCCTGAACGCTTTTCTCCCTGTGCATGCCGCCGGCCCGGCGCCTGTCCTCGTCGATATTCACGGGGGCTGGTGGATGAATGGAGAGCCGGCAAAGAATGCTTCCCGGATCTTTACCGACAAGGGCATCGCCGTCTTCTCCATTACCTATCGTCTCGGGCAGGAAGGAGGGTTTCCGCAGAATATCCGGGATTGCCGGAATGCCATCCGGTTTATCCGCAGGAACGCGCTGCGCTTTCATATCGATCCGGACAGGATCGCCGTTATGGGCGGTTCGGCCGGAGGCTATCTGAGCCTGATGTGCGCCATGGTCCCGGCAGATTTTGACGATGGGGGGCCAGCCGATAGCCTTAAAGGGGTCAGTGCTGCTGTCTGCGGCGCTTTCGGATTTATTGCGCCGACGGATTTTGTCCGGTTCTGGGGTCAGGGCCCGGATGATGTGATCGTCGGGGCCGACGGAACAAAGACATTCCGCGGACCGGATGAAAAGATCCCTTATGATTCACGCCCGCGTCTCCGTCTGCTTTTTCATGGCGTTACCCCCGACTCCGGCGGCGGCAAAGCCCTGTATATGCGCATGAGCCCCATGGGGCAGGTGCGCAAAGATGTTCCTCCTCTCCTTATCTGCGATGGGGAAAAAGATCCCATCGTTCCTGGCTTACACGGGCGTGCGCTTTTTGAAAAACTGAAGGCGGCCGGGGCCGACGTGTCCTACTGGATGACGCCGGGAGGCGGCCACAGCTTCCCGCAGGGCGAGGGATTCCTGAAGATGCTGGATGGATTTTTGGATCGTATATTTTCCACGCCCCCGCGTACGGCTCCGGTTCAGGTCCCGGCTGCGGCCCGGAGCGGGGTCCCGGGAACGAGAGATTTTCAATCATTAAAAAATCAAGCTGCACAAATATGAGAACAAGCCAGATCTGTTGCGCCCTGCTGATAACCCTGCTCTTCGTTGCCTTCACGGTGGGGAAGTCACCGGCTCCATACCCATACAAGGACCCGCAGGTGCCGGTGGAGAAAAGAGTAAGCGACCTGCTCGCGAGAATGACACTGGAGGAAAAGATAAAGCAACTCGATATGTACTGGGGGAAAGAAGTGGCCAAGATGGGCGGGCATGAGGCGACCTCCTGGTCGGAAGAAAAGGTAACGAGCGCGCTGGGCACCACCGGGGCCGGGTCTGTCCATGACCTGTACCCGCTGAGCTCGGAGATCTCCAACCGCATTCAGAAATATGCCATGGAGAAAACGCGCTTGGGCATTCCCGTCATGTTCATCGAAGAAGGGCTTCACGGCTACAGCGGCTTTGGCAGCACCTCATTTCCCATACCGCTACAGCTGGCCAGCGCCTGGGATACGGCCATGGTCCATGATATCGGGCATGTCATCGCCACAGAGACCCGTGCGCATGGAGTGGATATGATCCTGGGGCCTGTGCTCTGTCTTCCCCGCGATCCGCGCTGGGGCAGGGTCGAGGAGACCTATGGAGAAGATCCATATCTCGCGGCACTGAATGGCGTGGCGATGGTAAAGGGGATGCAGGCTGGGGATGTGAGCCGCAATGACGCCGTCGTATCCGAGCCCAAACATTTTTCCGTACATGGCATTCCGGAGGCGGGCAGCAATACCTCTCCTGTGAACATAGGGGAGAGGGAGGCCCGTTCGGCTTTCCTGTATGTATTCGAGAAGGCGGTGCGGGAAGGCGGGGCCTTGTCCATGATGGCCGCCTACAGCGAGATCGACGGGATCCCCTGTGTGGATAATAAATGGCTGCTCACCGATGTGCTGCGAAAGGAGTGGGGGTTTAAGGGATTTGTGCTGTCCGATCTGGGCGCGATCAAAATGTCACTGGAGAACCACCATGTAGCATCCTCCACGGAAGATGCGCTCACGCAGACGCTGAAGGCAGGGCTTAACATGCAGTTCTATGATTTTCCACATCCCGATATCTTACAGGCGCTGACAAAGGCCATCAACGATAAAACGCTTTCCGCCGATGAACTGAACAATGCGGTCCGCGATATCCTGAGGGTGAAATTTCTGCTGGGGTTGTTCGATCATCCCTATGTCGACCCGGCATTAAAAGCAAAGGTCTTCCATACTGCCGAAAGCCAGGAGCTGGCATTGCGTGCGGCGCGGGAAAGCATCTGTCTGCTGAAGAATGAAGGCGGGACAGCTTCGGCCCCTGCCATCCTGCCCCTGAGTAAAAATATCCGGAGCCTTGCAGTGATCGGTCCACTGGCGGCCAGCACCTATCTGGGCGGTTATTCCAATACGGAAGGAAAGGCGGTCTCCATCCTCGACGGATTGCGGCAGCGGGCCGGAACTTCCATCGACGTCAGGTTTGAAAAAGGTTATCAGACGGATACTTCTGCAGCCGGGCTCAGCGGGCTGCTGGATAAGGCCGTAGACCTGGTGCAGCATTCGGATGCGGCGGTGGTGGCCCTTGGCGAAGACCTCAATATTGTCGGAGAAGGCAAGGACAGGGCCAATCTGGATCTGGACGAGCGTCAGATGAAGCTGATCATGGCCCTTAAGGCGACGGGCAAGCCGGTGGTGGTCGTGCTCTGCAATGGCCGGCCGATCTCCATCAACTGGGTGGCGAAGAATATCCCTTCCATCGTGGAGACCTGGTTCTCCGGCGAGAAAGGAGGTCTGGCCGTAGCCGATGTGCTGCTGGGGAATACCAATCCTTCAGGTAAGCTGCCCATGACTTTCCCACGTTCCGTCGGACAGATCCCGATCTATTACAATCATAAGCCGACCAGCCGGCATAACTATGTCGATGAAAAGAGCACGCCGTTGTTCCCTTTCGGCTATGGCCTCAGCTATACGAAGTTCGAATATTCCGGTCTGCGTGTTTCGCCTGCGAAGATCCCGGCTGGCGGTAAGGCAGAGATCAGCGTGAATGTAAAGAACACCGGCGCCGTGGACGGAGCGGATATCGTACAGCTGTACCTCCGCGATGAGGTGTCGAGCGTCACTACGCCGGGGCTGGCCCTGAAAGGCTTTGGCCGGGTGTCGCTCAGACCGGGCGAGAGCCAGACCCTGCATTTTACGGTTGGCGCAGAGCATCTTGCGCTCTGGAACAGGGAGATGAAGCATGTGGTGGAGCCGGGGACATTCAAGGTGATGATCGGAAGCTCTTCGGCGGATATCAGGCTGACGGATAGTTTGACGGTTTTTCCATAACTTTTCGGATGAAAAAGCGAGAACGAAACAAGGATATTGCGCCGCGCTCGAAAAAGAGGTTGCTGCTGTTCAAGCTGATCGGCATCCTGATCCCATTCCTCCTGATCTTCCTCCTGGAAGTTTTTTTGCGGATCTTTCATTATGGCAACGACCTGAGCCTGTTTATGGAATATCCGGCCGACAAGACGTATCTGGTAATGAACCCCGCTGCCTCTAAGAAATATTTCACCCATCAGGCAAATGCCACGACGGGCAATATCGAACCCTTTAAAAAAGAAAAAGACGCCAATACGCTCAGGATCTTTGTGCTGGGCGAGTCCACCACGATCGGGTATCCTTATTTCCACAACGGTTCTTTTCACCGGTGGCTGCAGTACCGGTTGATGCATGAATTCCCCGATAAGAATTTTGAGATCGTCAATGTCTCGCTGACCGCCGTCAATTCCTATACCGTGCTGGGCTTTGCAAAGGAAGTGGTCGCTTACCAGCCGGATGCGGTCCTGATCTATGCGGGACACAATGAATATTATGGGGCGTTGGGAGTGGGTTCCACCGATAAGATCGGAGGCAGTCCCGCCATCGTAAAGGTCTTGCTAAGCCTGCGTGACCTCAGGTTTGTCCAGTTGCTGACCAATTGGTATGAGAAGATCGCCGGTTTGTTCAGGTCCCGGGAAAAGGATTCCGGGAAGACACGCATGGAGGCCATGGTAGGAGAGCAGCAGATCCCGTACCGGTCCAGCATGTACTACCGGGGGATCGATCAGTTCCGTTCGAATATGGAGGCTACGCTGGCTCTTTTTAACAGGAGGCATGTTCCGGTATTTATAAGCAATCTCGTTTCGAATGAAAAAGGGCTCTGGCCTTTCATCAGCGTTGCGGCCGACAGTGTGCGGTTCCCGGAGTTTAAAAAGGAGTATGATCTGGGGGTAACAGCCTTTGAGGAAAAGGATATGACTGCCGCAGCCAGACGGTTTGGAGAGGCCAACCGGATCTACGACGGGCATGCGCGCTGCAATTTCTATCTGGGCCTGCTGGCCGGACAGCGGAAAGAGTATGCGATGGCGGATCGGTTCTTTTTGAGGGCGAAGGAACTGGATGCGCTCCGGTTCAGGGCGCCCGATTCGATGAATGGTATTATTTCAGCGTTGTGTAAAAAATATGAGAACGTTCATCTGGTGGATACAAGAGCGGCCTTCGAGTCAGCATCGGATCATGGGGTCATCGGTGACGAGCTCATCCTGGAGCATGTCCATCCTAACCTGGCCGGATACGCGCTGATGTCGGATGTTTTTTACGAGGCGATGAAGGAGCAGAAACTTTTTTCCATCGGCAAAGGAGAGGAGATGAGCTATCCCCGTTTGCTCCAGGATATGCCCCTGACAAAAATGGATTCGCTGGCGGCTGCGTTCCGGGTGACCAATCTGAAAAAGAGCTGGCCTTTCAGCCAGCTTGTGGAGGGGAGGGCTACGGCGGCGGGGTCGGCTCCCGGCAATCCGTCGGCGAAGGATGCGGCCGGCGATCAGGCGGGGTCGGCCGGGAATCCCGATACGCTCACGGCGGCGGGGTCGGCAAACGAATGGGCAGGGCTCCCCGGTGCGACGGCGGCGGATTCGATGGAAGCCATGCTGGCCCAGCGGCTGACGGTCAAACAGGAAAGTTGGGAGGGGGCGATGGGCGCCTTATATGATTATTTTATCGGCACTAAGGACCTGGCTGCTGCCGGAAGAGTGGTAGAGGGTCTGGTCCTCGAGCATCCGACAGAAGAGCCCTGGTATGAAAAAGCGGCTAATGTGTATGGGCAGCTCGGGCATTATGAGAGCGCGGCATTTTATTTCCGGAGGGCATTTGCCCTGGCCCCTTCTTTTGACAAGGCCAGAGACCTCTTCGTGATCTACCTCAAACTGGACAGGCCGGGCGATGCCATTCCTTTTCTCGACTGGGCCATGGCAAATAATGTTTCCGGTATGCGGCTCGGGCCCGTCAAACAGTTGGCGCTCGAGGTCATACAATTGCAGAAGGGATTGGCCGGTGATCCTTCCAACCTGTCCATGCTGAACCTGGTCGCGGGTAAATACTTTCAGATGGGCAATACGGAAGGGGGGCTGCAATATCTGGGAAAGGTCCTGAAGCTGGATCCCAGAAACAAGGAGGCTTTGTCGCTGCAGGCGAAATATAAGAAGGGGTGAACGGTGTTTGTGGCGGAGCGCCTGGTCTGCCGGCAGCCGGTGTGAGGCCACCGCTATAACGGGACCGGACAGATCGGCGGAATGCACGTATCGAAAACGTACATATGCCCACAGCGGGGGGAGCACATACTGTTGATTTTGAATAATATAGTAAACTGGCATTCATCTGGCTTTCTCATAAGCGATCATAATGGATCGTCTCTCATTTTAGTTAGTTCTGGTAACAGCCCTTGTTTTCACAAGGGCTGTTTTATTGATTGATTATATTTGTCGCATGAACAGAAAATATCTTTTCCCTTTCGCGATCGTTTTTTTGTCCGTCGCGCTCATATCCTGGGGCGTTATCGGTCACCGGGCTATTGCCAGGATCGCAGAGCATCACCTGACCCCTTCGGCGCGGGCCGCCGTAAAGGAGCTGCTGAGGAATGAAACGCTTTCGGAAGTCAGCACCTGGCCCGACGAGGTCCGTTCACAACCTGAATACAAGAACACCGGCTCCTGGCATTATATCAATCTGCCGCTGGGACTGAGCTATCCGGAATTCGTAAAGCAGGTGGAGGGAATGACGAAGGAGAATGTGTACAGCGCCCTGAGAAAATGCGAAGCGTTGCTGGCAAACCCACAGGCCTCGAAAGAGCAAAAGGTCGTCGCCCTGAAATTCGTCGTTCATTTTGTGGGTGATCTTCACCAGCCAATGCATGTCAGCCGGGAGGAAGATCAGGGAGGGAACAAGATCCAGGTAAACTATGATGGGAAGGGCACCAATCTGCATAGCCTCTGGGACAGCCGGCTGATCGAACATCAGGGACTGAACGATGAACAGCTGGCGCAGAAGTACGATCAGATAACGCCGGGCCAGATCAAAGAATGGCAAGGCGACCTACTGATCAAATGGATCTGGGAGAGCTACCAGGCCAGCACAAAATTATATACCGAGATCGATCAGCTTAACAACCGCACACTTGACGATGCCTATTACCAGTCGCATATGCCGATCATAGAGGACAGGATAAAAAGAGCCGGCATCCGGCTGGCTGGGGTACTGAATGAGATCTTTAAGAATGGCCTGAAGACCGGCGGCGGCGTTTCGGGTGCGGAGGCCCTCTCACTAAGCGAACCGGCTGTTTCTGCGACTTCGGCGCAGCCTGCAGGTGGGGCCTTGTCCGGGGCTTCGGCTCCGGCGATGGGTGCGGCAAAGTCCATCGATATTAAAGAGATTCCGGCACATATGGGCGAGAACGTGACCGTCTGTAGTAAAGTATTTGGCTATAAGGTCCTCGACAATTCCGGTATGACGCTGGTGAACCTGGGTGCCGCATATCCCGACCAGTTGCTGACGGTGGTGTTGAAAGGAGATCCTGCGACTTATCATGTGGATCAGCTGAACAATACTACGCTTTGTGCAACGGGCAAGCTGATCGAATTCAAAGGCAAGCCGGAGATCGTGGTGACTGACCCTAAAATGATCGGGGGGACGCCCCATTGATCATTAATCCTTCCGGTCCTTATCATAATTAAAGACCCACTGTTTCCCATATTTGTCGGTGACCGCTCCGAAATAGCCGCCCCAGAAGGCTTCCATTAAAGGGTCCCGGACTTCGCCGCCTTCGGACAGCTTCGTAAAAAGATCGGTCAGTTCATCCTTGCTGCTGCAGTTGATGCAGATCGACACCGTATTCCCCTCGATCGCCTGGCCTCTTGTCATGTCCGTGCCCATGAGCACCAATGGACCACTTGTCAGCATGGAATGGATGATCTCATCCTGCATGTGCGGTGGCACCTTATCCGCAACCGGCGAATCTTTTACGACCGTCAGGACGAGCTCTCCGCCCATGCATTGCTTGTAAAATTCCATGGCTTCCCTGCATTTGCCGGCAAATCCCAGATACGAATTGACCTGTCTCATTTGATTGATTTTTGATGGTGATGATGATCTTGTTGTCGCTACAAATCTATCTGGGTTATTTCAATGCGGCAGGGTGCAAATGGGACATCTAAGGGGTCGTTTGCGACTTCAGGGTTCGGAATAAGGCCCGGGAGTCCCGGAGCCAGCGGGTCCTGGTACGAGGATCAAAAACGACCGGGCGGGGGAAGCCTGTCATTCTGGCCAACAAGATCGCGCTGATCTTTGTATTGCATAGATGGCAAAGAATCAAAGCGCGGGCATCCTGCTCTACCGGTCCACGCATACGGCACCTGCGGGGCAGACAGTACCTGCGGATGACGGCGCCCAGGCGGCAGGTCTGGAAGTCTTCCTGGTCCATCCGGGCGGGCCGTTCTGGAAGAAAAAGGACGCGGGTAGCTGGACGATCCCCAAGGGCGAATTCGGGGGTGATGAAAAAGCCCTGGATGCGGCTATCCGTGAATTCGGGGAAGAAACCGGTTATTCGCCTGCCAGTCCGTTTATTCCTCTGAACCCCGTCCGGCAAAAAGGAGGCAAGCTCGTGTATGCATGGGCTGCGGCGGGCGACCTTGATCCTTCATCGATCGTCAGCAATGAATTCGAACTGGAGTGGCCGCCGCGGTCGGGCCGGATGCAATCCTTCCCCGAAGTCGATAAAGGAGGATGGTTCACGGTTGCCGCGGCGCGGGAAAAGATCAACCCGGCTCAGATGCCCCTGCTGGAAGCGTTGTCCCGGATTGCAGGGACTGTGACCTGATCCGTTGGTCTTTGCCAGCGTAGTTTCCAGGCATTACCCGTTATTCCCTTTTCTGTAAAATTTCCCAGAATAAGAGGCTAAAGCCTGCAGTTGTTAGCCCCAGCTCCCTGGTTGATGGCGAAGGCGTAATAATTAACCACTACAGCATCGGATCCTGCCTGATTTCAGCTCCTGATCCTTGCATAATTCCAAAACAGATATTACTTTTACTTCTTCTTAGTTCAGCTATACCCTTGTCCAATCTCCGGATAAAACCACAAAGTACCAATCCTCCTCCGATCAACTACGAATTCCCGGATCACCGGAAACGTTAAGCAAGGCCGCCCTATCCATCTATCCCTGGAATTACCTGCCCAATAACTATGATCTACTTCCGTAGCACCTTTTATTATTAATCATAGTCTTAATCCTAAACGTACCCCACATGAAAACTATCTACAAAACCTTTTTCAGGTTAATCTTACTATTTACGATTATCATCGCCCCCGCAACACTGGTGGAAGGCAAAAAAAGAACGGAAAACCGGAGCTCCATAAAAATATCGGCTTCCGACCATTATCATGCTGCCGATGCCATAAAAACAATACTGGGATATACCGTCTCCGCTACTCCGGTCTATCAAAAAAATGCCGAGCTTGCAAACCTGATGAAGGCCATTGCCTTTAAGGCCGAATGGAAAAGGACGATCAATATGGCGATCGGCCTCTATGAAAAAATGGACCTTGAGCAGGTAGGGCTCAGCAGAAAGGCCTTCGAATATGCCTGGATGGGATATTACAAACTCCGGAAAAGAGGCCTTTTGCGCAAGACAAGCGTATTGTCGGTCTGTGATTTCAGCCAGGCCTCCAGCGAAGAAAGGATGTATGTCATCGACGTCAATAAAAAGAAATTGCTCTACCGCACTTTTGTTGCCCATGGGATCAACTCGGGAAGGGAATATGCAAGCTCGTTCTCCAACAAACAGGATTCCTATAAGAGCAGCATGGGATTCTATGTCACCCGCCAAACCTATTATGGCCGCAATGGTCTTTCTTTGAGGATCCAGGGGATGGACAAGGGATTTAACGATCTGGCCTTCAGAAGGAATATCGTCATCCACGGCGCCTCTTATGTCAGCCGTCGTATCCTCAACAAATATGGGGTGATGGGAACGACTTTCGGATGCCCGGCCATCCCGCAGGAAATGAGCTCAAGGATCATACCCGCCGTCAAGGATGGCAGTTGCTTTTTTATATACTATCCTTCAAAAAGATACCTGACGGAGTCTACTATCCTGAATGGATAACGGCGGGTGGTGGTGGCGGCAGGTGGGCCCAGGGCCATTATGATCATGACCAGGCCTCTGATCCTTTCCGGAAGGACAATATCAGGATAATTATCCTATATTGATATACCATTCTCCGCAACCCTGCCATTTCCTGATGCCTCATAAAAGTCAATGCTTATGAACCGGAATGCAACTGCTGTAAAAACCGCCTTATTCTTTTTATTCATAGCCATTCAGATGCGATCGTCCGGACAGGGCACCCGCCTGCTGCGCCAGCCTGCGCTGAGCGCCACCCAACTGGTGTTTGTATATGGCGGTGATATCTGGGTCACGGGTAAGAATGGCGGTGAAGCGCGTCGGATCACCAGCACGGCGGCCGTGGAGAGCGATCCACACTTTTCACCGGATGGGCACACGATCGCATTCAGCTCCAACCGTTCAGGTGTACCCGAAGTCTATATCGTGCCTGTGGAAGGGGGTATTCCAATCCAGCTCACCTGGTATCCCGCTCCTTCCTTCCCCCGCGGATGGACGCCGGACGGTGCAAAGGTCATTTATGCTTCTACCCGCGAGACAGCTCCCAGCACCTATTCCAGGCTGTGGACCGTGTCCGTTTCCGGCGGTCCTTCCACTTTGTTGCCGGCCCCCTGGGGTTTCGACGGGTCCGTTTCGCCGGACGGGAAAAAACTGGTGATCGACCGCGTGAGACGCTGGGACAGCGAATGGCGCCATTACAGAGGCGGACAAAATACGCCGCTCCAGGTCCTCGACCTGAACACGCTGGCAGAACAATCGATCCCGAACGAGCGGACGATGGACCTGTATCCTGTATGGCTGGGCGGAGAGGTCTGTTTTTTGTCGGACCGGGATTTTATTATGAATGTCTGGGCATGGAACAGTACTACTTCCTCCGTACGCCAGATCACCCAGCTAAAAAAAGGCGATATCAAGTGGCTGGCCTCGAATGGCAAGGAGCTGGTCTATGAATGGAACGGGTACCTGCACCTGCTGGACCCGGTGAGCGGAAAAAGCAAACAGCTCGACATCAGCGTGAAAGGCGATTTTCCCTGGGCAGAGACGCGCTGGGAGAATGTGACCAGCCGGGTCGATAATGTTTCCCTGTCCCCGACCGGCAAACGGCTTGTTCTCGAAGCGAGGGGAGAAATTTTTACGGTGCCTGTCGAGAATGGGAACCCGCGTAACCTCTCGCATAGCTCCCATGCCGCGGACCGCCGTCCTCTCTGGTCGCCGGATGGCAAACAGATCGCCTGGTTCTCGGACAAAGGAGGACAGTCTTATTCTTTATGGCTGACAGATCAGGAGGGGAAGAACGAGCCCAGGAAGATCTCCATGGGAGAATCCAGACTGGCCTGGGAGCCCGTCTGGTCGCCGGATGGCAAATACATCGCCTTTGAAGATAATAAGGTAAGGATAATGATCCTGGAGCTGGCCACCGGCAAGCTGACCACGGCCGATGTGGGCGGGGTCAATATAGAAAGGGGGAATATGAGCCTCTGCTGGTCACCCGATTCCAAATGGCTGGCCTATTCCAAAACGGCTCCGAATAATTTCAGAAGGATCATGATCTGGTCGCTGGCAACGGGAAAAGCAAATGCGCTGAGCGATGCCATGGCAGATGCCATTGAGCCTGCCTGGGATAAGGATGGGCGTCATATCTATTTTTTAGCCAGCACCAGTACGGCATTAGGGTCAGGTTGGGCGAATACGAGCGCCATACTGGCTAAGCCTGGCTTTGGCGTGTATGTGACGGTACTTCGTAAGGATGATCCAACGCCTTTCCCGTTGAAGAGCGATGAAGAGCCGGATTCTACCGGGGCAAAGCCAAAAGCAAAAGACACGGCAGATGCACCTACCGTTAAGATAGACTGGGAGAACCCCGGCCGGAGAACGCTGTCGGTGCCCATTCCACCGGATAATTATGACCGGCTGATCGCTGGTCCTAAAGGCACGGTGTTTATCGGTTCGGGCCCAACGCTCAGTAAGTTCACGCTGGAAAGTAAAAAGCTGGATGAGTTTGCGAAGAGCGCATCCGATGTGTCGGTATCCTCCAACGGTGAGAAGTTACTGTACAAGTCCGGGGGAAGCTGGAGAGTGGTGTCCACGGCCAAACCTCCCGGCGCCACAGAGGGGGTGGTACCCATGACACTGCGTATGGAATTGAACAGACTGGAAGAATGGAAACAGATCTATACAGAGGCGTGGCGTTATGAGCGCGACTATTTTTATGATCCGGGTCTGCATGGCAGGGACTGGCAGGAAGTATGGGAATATTATTCCCCCCTCATCCCTTATATCCGGCATCGCAGCGACCTCACCTATCTGCTCGATCAGCTGGGTGGGGAATTGTCGGTGGGCCATAGTTTTGTATTCGGAGGCGATTTTCCGGCGCTGGATACTTCCCGCGTCGGCGTGCTGGGTGCGGACCTGGTGCAAAAGGAAGGCCGGTGGCAGATCAAAAGGATCTATACGACGGAGAGCTGGAATCCCGGACTTTTGGCGCCCCTTGATCAGCCCAGTCTGAAAGTGCAGGAGGGTGACTATCTCCTGGCGATCGATGGAAAGGAATTGACGGCGGATAAAGACCCTTATGAACTCCTGAATGGGAAGGCCAGAATGCAGACCCAGCTGTTGGTAAACAATAAACCATCCAGCGAAGGGGCCTGGACCATCCGCATCGAGCCGGCGGACAACGAGAACGCACTGCGTCAGCGGGCATGGGTGGAAGATAACCGGAGAAAGGTGGATGAGCTGTCCGGAGGAAAGCTGGGCTATGTCTGGGTGCCGAATACGGGAGGGGCCGGCTTTGTGTCTTTCAACAGATATTACTTTGCGCAACAGGATAAGGAAGGCGCGGTGATCGATGAGCGCTTCAACGGAGGGGGGTCACTGGATGATTATATGGTAGATCTGATGGTGCGGCGTCAGCGTGCGGCCTATACCAATGAAGTTCCCGGAGGGAAGGCCGGGCGTCTGCCTGCCGGTATTCTCGGACCAAAGGTCCTTCTTATCAATGAAATGGCCGGCTCCGGCGGGGACTTCTTTCCCTGGGTATTCCGTCATCAGAAAGTAGGCCCGCTGATCGGGACAAGGACCTGGGGCGGCCTGGTAAAATCTTCCGTTCATTATGCGCTGGTAGACGGAGGGGCGCTGACGGCGCCGGATAATGCGATCTTCGACCCCGGACAAAATAAATGGATAGCGGAGAATGAAGGAGTGCCACCGGATATTGAAGTAAAGATCGATGCGGCCTCCGTTGCGAAAGGAAAGGACCTGCAGCTCGAAAAGGCGGTGGAGGAAGCGTTGAAGCTGGTGGAGAAGGAGCCAAGGCCATCGGGAGAACATCCACCGTATCCGAGACCCGCGAAGAAAAACTGATCTACTTTTATGCAATCGAAATATTATCCCATCGAGGTCTTCTTTTCCTGTTTGAAGGGGAAGTATAAGATCCCGTTGCTGATCTATCTGAAACACGCTCCAAAAAGATATCATCAGATCAGAAAAAAATTCCCTCAGTCGAGCGAACGGATCCTGATCAAGCAGTTAAAAGAACTGGTCGATGAGCAGATCCTTGTAAAAAAGATTACGGGAACAAAGGCTCCGTTAAAAGTCGAATATTTTCTGAGCGAATACGGGTTTACGTTGTGCTCTGTCGTCCAGAATATGTGGAACTGGGGGGAGACGCATTATAAGACAAGACTTTCCAGACGCTGATCATTGGACTACCACCTTTTGTCAGTTATTGTTCAGGAGGCAGGGGCTGGTTAGCTTTGGAAAAAAGGCTATGAACAAAACAACAAAATGGCATCTGGCACAGCTCAACGTCGGTAAGATGACAGGGGCCAGTATCGATGATCCGGCCATGGCCGGCTTCGTTGCCCTGCTCGATGAGATCAATACGGTGGCGGAGGCCAGCAAAGGATTTATCTGGCGGTTGAAGGATGAAAATAACAATGCCACAAGCCTCAACCCTTTTGGGGATGAAAGGATATTGGTAAACATGTCGGTCTGGGAGACGGTCGATGACCTGGAAGCATATGTTTACAGCGGTCGCCATCTCGATGTGCTGAAGAGCAGGCGTGACTGGTTTGTAAAGTTCGGGAAGCCATTTATGGCGCTCTGGTATATCGCGGCCGGGCATATTCCTACTGTCGAAGAGGCCAGGGAGAGACTGGATCATTTACAGCGGAATGGACCGACAGCTTATGTGTTCGATTTCAACGTGCGGTTTGCTGCGCCGGCTGAGGAATAAATACGATACGCCCTCCGATGACAAGTGCCATGGATGCATAGACATTCTTTTTGCAGGGTCCGGATAGGACGGAGCAGCATCCCATTTATTTATTTCCAAACCGGCTTAATATCGATCAGCGGGGTCTGGTTGATGACCTCGAGCCCAGAAACTTTTATCGAACCCGTATCGGAGATCGAAAGGACTTTCACGGGATGGATGCCGATAGGATTTGGGCGATCGGGAGATCGTGTCGAGAACACACCGACAAAAGGAGATTCACGGTTATTCCGCGGATAACATTTGAGCGTCGTTCTGTCAGCCAAGTGCAGCCAGGTCAGTAGTATGATCTCCGAGCCTTCGGTAATATGCTGTACGCCTTCAAAGAATTCCGGGAAAATAGTGATCACGGCTTCGGGAGCATTTTCATTTCCCTGTAGCGGACATTCTTCGAGGGTCGTTAATGTGGAGTGAATTTTTCTGATAAATTGTAATGTGGGTTCCATGTGTTGATGTTTACAAATGCAGACCGTCTATCTTTCCCTGGATGACCTGCTTTTCCGCCGCCGTTTTGGATAAGGAATGGGCCATCTGGAAATTATGTTTTGCCTTTTTGTTGTCGATGTTGGTGTACAACTCGCCGAGCAACATGAAATAAAAATGGTTGTTTTCGAATTTTAGTTTTTCAGCCTCTGTAATGGCCTCCCGGGGTCCATTCGCCTTGTATAAGGCAAAGGTCCTGTTGAGGGCAACGCTGGGGGAATAATTGACCATCAGCAGCTGATTGTACAATTGCAGGATCTCTTCCCATTTTTCAAGGACGTCTTCCTTTATGCAATGCCAGTAAGCGATCCTTGCTTCCAGATGATAAGAGCTTACTTCGTCTCCCTGAGCCGACAGATTCAGGAAATGAATGCCCTGATTGATCAGGGCTGCGTCCCAGAGCTCTTCATTCTGCTGCTCGTAGAGGACCAGATGGTCATCATTGGCTTGCCGGGCGCTGAACCGGGAGGCATGGAAGCACATGAGTGCGATCAGGGCATTTGTTTTTGGACGATCGGTCCTTTCATTTTCCGTCAGCATGACACCCAGACGCAATGCCTCCAGACACAGGTCCTTTCGCAGGATCTGATTCTGGGTCCTGGAATAATAACCCTCGCTGAAGAGCAGGTAGATGACATGCAGAACGTTGTCAAGCCGCTTGATTATTTCTGTCTCCGGCGGCAGCTCCATCTTTATTTTTTCGCTCCGCAACTTTTCTTTGGCTCTGAACAATCGTTTGTTGATGGTCTCTTTGTTGGACAGAAAGGCTTCGGCGATCTCATCGATGCCAAATCCGCAGAGGATCCGCAATGCCAGTCCGATCTGGGCCTCACTGGCAATTTCCGGGGTGCAGACCGCAAACAGCATCTGCAGTTGGCTGTCTTTGATGTTCTGTTGCGAAAAATTTAAATCGTCCATCTCATCCAGGGGCTCATGATCATTTTTCTGTCTTGACGTCAGTTCGGGGAGGATCTTCTTGTCGTAGATCTTATTTCTCCGGAAATGAGAAAGGGTCTTTTGTTTGGCTACGGTATAGAGCCATGCGGTCGGATTTGGTGGGATGCCTTTGATGCCCCATGTCTCCGTAGCGAGCAAAAAGGTCTCACTCACGATGTCTTCCGCTATTTCGATGTGCTGGAGGCCAAAAAGGCTGCTGATGACAGCAACCATTTTGGAAAATTCCTGCTGGAAGAGATGTTTTAAGGATGCTTGTGTTTTTTCCATGTTGTTATGGCGAGATCCCCGTTTGATCCAGGAGGATCAGTCTGCCCGATGTTACCGTAACCTGACCCGCCTTTTTCTTGCGGCTGGTTTAACCCCAGACGGGCCGGATCTCGACGCTGCCATTGGCATCGAGGACAGGACAGCCGTGTGCTAATGTGGTGGCTTCCTCGAGGCTATCGGCTTTGATGATGATAAAGCTACCCAATATCTCTCTGATCTCTACGAACGGGCCGTCGGTGACGACACCACCGGCCTTCAGCACTTTCCCTTCCAGGGCGAGGCGGTTGCCGTTGCTGGAAAATTTGCCCTGTGCGGCTATGCCGCCGGCCCAGTCTTTCCATTTTTTTGCAAGGGCCTCCATTTCTTTTGGGGAAGTCTTGCTATAGTCAAAGCTCGGTTGACGGAATAATAACATGAAGTCTTTCATTTTGTTTTGTTTTAACCGTTATTGAAATTAGGGATTCTACCGATTTTTAAGCGCAATGGACCGTTAATTTATTCGCACTGGGGCGCGTTCGATTGCACGGCCCATGCGGTTGTCTGCCCAACTTGCGTGTCCGCCTGCGCGGCCTGGCCACCCATGCATTTGTTCCGCACAGGGGTCGCGTTGATCCGCAGCCTGTCCGGCTGTTCAGGCGGCGTGTGCGCCGACTTTGTAGGTCAATGCCGTCACGCCGAAGGCAAGGTTGATGCGGTTGTAGCTGTTGATGGTGATGACGGCCATGGTCAGGTCGATCAGTTCGTCTTCGGAGAACTGGCTTTTGGCTTCTGCATAGACTTCATCGGGTACGCCGTTGGTGAGCTTTGTGATGGCTTCTGCCCAGCCGAGCGCGGCACGTTCGCGTTTTGTGTAAATAGGGGCTTCACGCCAGGCATCGAGAACATAAAGGCGCTGCTCGGTCTCGCCTTCGGCGCGCAGATCCTTTGAATGCATATCGAGGCAGTACACGCAGCCATTGATCTGCGATACCCGGAAATAAATAAGGTTCAACAGCGGCTTTTCGACCAGCGACTTTGCCAGGTAGGCTCCAAGGCCATACATTGCCTTAAACGCACCCTGACCTTTTTCGTAAGCATTGATTCTCAGTTCCATTATTGTGAGTTTTAATTTGATGTGAATATGTTTTCACTGTAGTAATGCCTGAGAGGGGAGGAATTGGACAGATGGGGGAGATTTTTTTAGATTTTTCTTTGAGGGGGATGCTGGGGGTTGGTGACAATGGGCTCGCGATTTCAAAGCTATCTCCCCTGAAACAGATTTGGACCTGTAAAAAACTTTTGTATTTTTAGCTCCGGTTGCGGCATTGCCGCAGAACCTGCATTCCATCAACAATCTCTAAGTGTAAATCCTTATTCAACATGAAGAATTTAACCCTGACCTCCTTTGCATTAGCCGGAATTTTGTTCTTTTTTTCCTGTAAGAAGGACAATAGCACCAACGCATCATCCGTAAGGCCCAAAACCTATACAGAGACGATCACCTCCTCGATCATCGGAAATTCTACAACGACTTTTGATTTGACGTATGATAACAATAACCGGCTGCTCAGCATTGTATCCACCCCTGCGCCATCCGGGCTTAAATTTGTTTATCAATATGGTACAAGTTCATTCACGCTTGATCTGTATAATTCCAATATACTTTCCATTCATGAAATTGCCTGGTTGAATACGATCCCGTTTGTAGACAGCACCTTTCAATACAACAATACCAACGACACGACAACCGAAAAATATATTTATAATGCCAGTAAACAACTGGTTAAAAGAAATGATTACAATTACAGCAAGGCTACGGGCGGGATATTAGACAATACTACCAATTATACGTATGACAATAATGGAAATGTCATCACGGAAACGGATGATTCCGGTACTACCACGTATGATTATTACTCCAATCTGCTGACTCCTTTTTCTCTTGATATGTCTTATTCGCCCGTTACCAAGAATTTACCAAAAACCGTTACCCTTAACGAGGGGGGATTTATTGTCAGCGCGACGCACACGTATACCTTTGACAGCAACAACCGGTTAGCAACAGACAAAGCAGTTGGCAGCAATGGCGATATCATTACAAAATCCTATACCTATTAGTTTGGGCAGGTAAGAGCTTCTAAGGTTTAGCCGGCTTATCTCTATCTGTTTTTGATAAAGGCATAAAATCCTTTTTTCTTTTTCCAGCCAGGTAGAATGTAGCAAACAGATACATTGGCAGTTTAAAGAACAAGAAGATAAAAGAAAGGGTAGGAAAGAAAAACGAAAGGATCACGCAAACCAGGCTATTGATCATATCCAGGTTAAATGTCAGCCGGAACCGTCTTCTTGCAATTTCGGGGAGTTTTTCTTTGTCAACATAATTCCTCGCATCGGCGTAATCCCAGATGGAATTCTGAATTATGGACAGACCAAAAATGTTCATACTATAGAGAAAGATCACCGGGGTTTGGGCGAAATGAGTACTGACCAATGTTGTTGCAAAAGGCAATGTAATGATCAGGAACAGCCAGCAAACGTTTAAAAACATCATGCGATCGTCCATTTTATAGATATAGACAAATGCGTTGTGATGTGTTCTCCAAAAGCCCGCGATATTAATAAAGGAAAGAATAAAAGCCAGATAATTTCTCCAGGGTAAAAGCAGGTCGGAAAAACTTACACTGTGATCTGGAGGAATCTCCAATTTTAAATTCAATGCCAACAGGGTGATGGCGATAGCTACTATAGCATCACTAAAGAAGATTACCCGTTCAAAAGCCACTTCCTTTTTTATAAAATCTTTCACGGAGCAAATTTATCCTTTTAGATGATTGGCTCGGATAGAGAACAGGAAATAAAAAAGCCAGTAAGTCGACAAACTTACCCGCTTCAATTTATGTGTCGCTCCCCCTGCTGGACTTCAGAATTTATTGATTTCTAATACGATATATACAGACCCTAAAACAAGCCTTCATCCCCGCTTAAGAATCTCCTGTTGTGTCGCCCGGAGATTGTTTAATTCCTCAATGGGTATAATTACCAATGAGGCCATTCCCTGCAGATCCATTTTCACACGATTTTACTTACAGATACGAATGTAAATACGTTTTTGATATTTCACTTAGGCTCATTTTGCCTAAGTGGGAAGGCATTATCAATTGAAGGGATCGCTCGATGTTCCTCAAATAGCAGATATTTGTTGCAATAAAAACTACATTTTGGTCCCAGAAGAATTACAGAAAGTGTTTGAATCATATGACTATGAGGATTTTAGCTTTTGTGTTACAAAAGTCGATTTCTCTTCAGAACCACTTTCTATATACCTGTCTATGGATGTCGAAGGTTTTATTGAAGAGAAATCTATTCAACAAAAATGGCTGCTGCAAGCCGTTGGGCTTAGGAAAAATAGGATTTCTTCTGATTATGCCTCAAATATTATAATAAAAGAGGATCATCCATTGCTTTGGGAATTTACCGACAGTCAATGCGAGTTATATTTTAACGGGCAGTGCACTAAGCCAGAAGGGCTATTTGTCGAGCTGTATAAAATCTATTTTGAATTATTTCGCAGTGCCGAGCCTTTTAAAAGGTGCCTCAATTCAAATGATCCTTTTCAACTGATTCAGGAAAATAATGGTTTGCTTGCAAGAGGGCCAAAGAAGCTGATGACGAAATATGCCAGTTGCCTGACTAAATATGGTCTTGACTATTCTATTATTGGCGAACGACCAGCAAAATATTGGAATGGGGAAATCTTCAATGAGGAGAGATCAGACCTGAAAATATTGTTTATGAATGATACGGATACCTTCATTATTGCTGAGGATTTTGTTTTTAATAAGACTGGGTCAGTATGAATTTTGCAAATGGTGCCTGCAAATATGCCGCAATGTTTTCCAATTCAGAATACGCTTGTACTTGTTGAACAGGAGTTTGAGAAGAAATAGCGACAGATTAGTTCCAGAAATTAGTTTTATTCAGACACTTTTGGCAAGAGATCCTTGGCAGGAATTTTTTTGACTTTACCATCAATACAAACAACGAGAGAGCGGTTGTTCGCTGCACTTTCTTCCACTAACTTGCGGGAAGCTTTTTTCATCCCCAATAAAATCTTATTAAATAGCTCGCTAGGCTGGGATCTATTTATTTCCATTTCGTTTGTCTTGACTATTAATTATCTCCCAAATATGCTTATTAATAATAATATTTTCGATGTTTAATCCTCCCTCGGCGACTGGCTCCGGTGTAATGGTCTCGTTATCTTAAGCATTTCCGGCAGAATCGTGAAACTGGCAGTTGTTTTACCTGCTCCATTGCAACCAGCTATTATATATAGATCAGGCACCTATCTTATTTTCTTGCAAAGTCGGCAAACTCACCCTAATAAACAAAGCCTTTTATTTACTTCCTGCATCTTTTACCTCTCCCGCAGTAGTTGTATTTTTTGCAACAACTGAACTCTTTTCTGTTAATATTACCTGCCCCTTTCATTATATCCCCAATTTATCGAAATCAATTTTCCTCGTCCCTTCAACAATCTTAAAAAACTCGCAATAATCAGTGGAAATCAGCCAAATTCGAGGCATGAAAAAACCCGCATCAAATCTAGGCTTGATGCGGGTTCCGATTCTTTTTTGTTCGTTTTAATTCGTGTGCTGTGCTCCCCCTGCTGGACTTGAACCAGCGACCCTCTGATTAACAGTCAGATGCTCTAACCAACTGAGCTAAGGAGGAATATGTGTAAAACGGCCCTTTCTTCTCCAAAAGGGGTTGCAAAAATAGGGATTTTCCCTTTTTAAAAGACGGCTATCTCAAAAAAACCGGAGCTATTTTGAAAATTGACCTCCAACGCCAACTGCGACTACCGAAAGCAATTCCCGCAACCCGGAACTGGGCCACGACCCGCTGATTAACAGTCGGATGCTCCGACCAACTGGGCAGGCCAGTCCGGCCGACTGATTTTCCTCATTTATCATCTCAGCTTTCACCAGTAATCAACATTGCATGGACCAGGAAAATTGATGCAAATGGTCAGCCCGGCACCCCCTCACAACCACCCCATCAACCCACCCTCGACGATCCCGACAAAGATGCCGTCGGGACGGGATTCTACCGGATAGGTCTTCAGCTTGTAGCCTTCCCCGCTGGTATTGCGGCCATTCCGCAGGCTGAACTTGTAATGATGCACCGGACAGACGATATTCCCCAGATCGTCCAGATACCCCTCCTCCATCAGCCCGCCGGCGTGGGGGCAGGAATGCGAAAAGCCATACCAGCCGTCCTTCCAGCGCGCAATGCAGATCTTTTTCTCGCCGGCTTCCACGAGGGCCACTTCTCCCGGCGTCCATTTTATGTCCGCCTCCGTCTCCGCTACCTTATGCCATGTATATTTTTTCAGGTCCATTGAAACAACCTATTGTTTTCCTATTTATTCCGTTGCGGCCTGCGGGTCCGCACCCGGCCCGAAACCGGCCCATGCGCCTCGCTAATATATAAACTCCGACCGGTAGGGATACCTTATCTTATACAACTCCCTCACCTTCTCGAGGACGGTGCGGCGCAGTTCGTCGATATTCCGCCGTTCGGTGGCGGAAATGAAAATGCACTGGCCATGGGTCTCCCGCTCCCACCGCTCCTTCAGCTCGCCCATGATATCCTGCTTTACCCCCTCTTCCAGCCAGGGATCGAAGGTATTGGTCTCGTACTGATCGATCTTGTTGAAAATGACCACCGTCGGCTTTTCAAAGACTTTCAGCTCCTGCAGGGTCTTGTTCACCACCCCCAGCTGTTCTTCATAGCCCGGATGGGAGACGTCCACCACATGCAGCAGGATATCGGCTTCGCGGACCTCGTCCAGCGTGCTTTTGAAGCTTTCGATAAGGTGATGCGGCAGCTTGCGGATAAAGCCGACCGTATCGCTGAGCAGAAATGGCGTGTTCTCGAAGACGACCTTTCGGGTGGTCGTGTCCAGCGTGGCGAACAGCTTGTTCTCTGCAAAGACCTCGCTCTTGCTTAGCAGGGTCATAAGGGTCGATTTGCCCACATTCGTGTACCCCACGAGGGCCACCCGGATGAACTCGCCCCGGTCCTTGCGCTGGGTGAATGCCTGCTTGTCGATCTCCTGCAAACGTCTGCGCAGCAGCGAGATCTTATCTTTTACGATGCGTCGGTCCGTTTCGATTTCCGTCTCCCCCGGTCCCCTTGTCCCGATACCACCCCCCAGCCTTTCCAGATGCTTCCACATGCCTTTCAGGCGGGGCAGAAGATACTGGTACTGGGCCAGCTCCACCTGTAACTTTGACTGTGCTGTCTTGGCCCGGCTGGCGAAAATATCGAGGATCAGGTCGGACCGGTCGATCGTCTTACATTCGAGGATCTTCTCTATATTGGTGATCTGCGAGCCCGTCAGCTCATCATCGAAGATGACGACCCGGATCTCTTTTAAGGTGATATAGGTCTTGATCTCCTCCAGCTTGCCCTTGCCCACAAAGGTCTTGCTGTCGGGATGGGCCATTTTCTGGGTAAACCGCTTCATCGTCACTGCACCGGCCGTCTCGGCCAGAAAGGCCAGCTCGTCCAGGTATTCCTTTGCCTGCTCATCCGTCTGGGTCTTGGTCACCACTCCGACAATGACGGCTTTTTCCTCTTTCTGTATATTCTTTTTATTATCTAACAAACGATTTCAATTTGGAGAGCAAAGGTAAGCATAGATCGGACCACCCGGAGTAGAAAATTGGGCATTGCAGCGTATACTGGAGCAAACGAGATAGAAAGCTGAAGTCCGGGTAAACGACGCAGCGAACGAGCGTTCTGGCAAAGGGTCAGGCACAAGCATCGGGGCTGACAAAGGCCGAATCATGGCTGAACTGTACCGGGGGTGGGATACAAACTCACCAGTAATTCGCCGCGGCCCGGAACCGGCCGTGCGAGCCCGAAAGAGAACGAACCCGCGCAAGCGGCGAGAGCCCTTAACCCGCGCTCCCTACAACCCGCTCAGCACGATCCCGGCTGAAAAAGGAAATATAGAGGGACCGGCGCTGCTCTTGATCAGGCCCGTGGCGGAGATCTGACCGAAGACGCCGAAGACGCCCTTGTTGATCCTGGCCGTACCCGCAAGCCGGGTACCGTTGAAGAACTGTTTGGAGCTTTCTTTGATCGTATAATTGGCGAGGGTCTGGCCGACATTGTTCTCAAGGGTCTTTCCCTTGGTGTAAGCGCTGAGCAGCAGACCTACTTTCACCCCTACCGCAAACTTCCAGGATTTATTGGTGTTCTCCGGGTCGAGGGCAAACCGCAGCTCTACCGGTGCTTCGAGGAAGGTGGTGACCAGTTTGTACTTCTTATAGTGATTGGCGCCGGATTCATCGGGGAAGGCCAGGGTCGGATTGTTGACCGCCGCAACCAGCACTTCCTGCTTGTCAAAGAATATATTGCTGCTTCCGATACCAAGACCCGCACCAATGCTGAGGCGGGGATCCGTCTTGAACGGGAAATCGAACATGAAATAGACATTTACGCTGCGGGGCAACCCTCCGGTATGAATACTGTCCGGCTTGCCTGCCCATGCGTCATAACCGAGCTCAAACATAAAATGATCATTCGCCCTGCGGGTCAGATTAAGCTTGCTCCAGTCCTTTTTGTTGGGATTTGGTTTGGCGGCCGGGGGAGGGGCCGCTATCAGCAGCTTTTTTACGGCGGCGGTAGAGTCATTTTTTTGAGCAAAAGCAGCAGTTGTGGCGATAAGAGCCAACGCAATAACGAAAAGCTTCTTCATAATTTCACTTATAGTATCTTGTTGAATGTTTCTGTGCAATTCGCATGGACCATTTTATCGGTTTGCGGCTTATCGCCCGACCCCTGAATTGTTGACAAATGTATTCTCCCTTGGGTTAATAAAAGGTTAAAGAAGCCATCTGAACCTTCTACCGGACTGATCCCGAACGGTTTTGGGCTGAAAATTTTGCCGCAAGATAGTTAAATTTTGCGGCACCGGCTGAAAATGCTTTCCGGCGCAGGACCACCCCCCTTTGTATCCGGCCAGGGAGATAAGAATTCAGTAAATTGCGTTTATCAAACCCCAGCACATGAAACATAGCATTCTCATGGTGGAAAGTGATCCCGACGACCGGTATCTGACAGCCGAGACGTTCAGGTCCGAAGAGGTGGAGGCCGGCGTGGAAAAAAGCTATTCGTCCGGCGCTAACAGCTTCATCAAAAAACCGGATAGCTACGAGAATACCATTTTCAAGATAAAGACATTCATCAATTACTGGTTCGCAACGGTTGAGCTGCCTTAATCCTGTCTATGATCGAACTATTATACAAAAAGGTCTCCGAAAAAATATCCGTCACGCAGGAGGAATATGATTTTTGTAAAAGTCTGTTCACCCGGAAGAAGCTGCGCAAAAAACAATACCTCCTGCAGGAAGGGGATATATGCAAATACACCGCTTTTGTAGACAAAGGGATCATGCGTTCCTATACGATCGATCAGAAAGGCAACGAGCATATCCTGCAATTCGCATCGGAGGGCTGGTGGGCGGCCGATCTCTACAGTTTTCTTACGGACGAACCTTCGTCCTATAATATGGAAGCCCTGGAAGATATCGAGCTCCTGCTGATCACCAGGCCATCCTGGGAGATCCTGCTCCTGAAGGTGCCCCAGTTCGAACGCTATTTCCGCATCCTCATACAAAACAACCTGATCGCCACCCAGAGAAGACTGATGGAATCCCTCAGCGGGTCGGCGGAAAGCAAATACCTCAAATTCATCAAGACCTACCCAGACTGTGCTCAGCGGGTGCCCCAGCACATGATCGCTTCTTATCTTGGCATCACCCGCGAAACCCTGAGCCGCCTTCGGAAAGAAAGACTCCCCGGCAAAAAGCCCGGCTGACCGCATGGTCTGACAAATCCGCCCATCCGCGCAAACAGATCGTGAGGACCCGCACCTGCCCGGAAATATAACTCAGACCCTTTTTCCCGGACTTTGTGCGGGTGCCCGGCGTGACATAGATCAATGCCATTTATTATCCTGCCTCAATGGAAAGGGCTCCGTGCCATAGTACCTTTATGTCCTAAAAAATAAACACTATGGCAAAGACAAAATGGGTAATAGATCCCGCACATTCCGAGATACAGTTCAAGGTAAAACATCTTATGATCACCACCGTTACGGGAAACTTTTCAACGTTCAACCTGGAACTGGAGACGGAAGGGACCGATTTTAACACGGCATCGGGGATCCTGTTCACCGCCGATATCGACTCTGTCGACACGAACAACGAACAGCGTGACGGTCACCTGAAATCTCCCGATTTCTTCCATGCCGCAGAACATGCACAGTTGAAATTCGTGGGCACTAAATACGAGACCAGGGACGACGAAGCAAAATTACATGGCGACCTGACGATACGCGGCATCACCAAACCGATAACCCTGAATGTAGAATTCGGCGGTATGGTGACGGATCCTTATGGACAGATCAAGGCAGGCTTCACCGTAACGGGAAAGGTAAGCCGCAAGGAATTCGGATTGATCTGGAGCGCGGTCACCGAAGCAGGCAACGTGGTGGTTGGCGATGAAATAAAGATCAATGCCGAAGTGCAGGTCATCAAACAAGCATAAACTGCGGAACAACACTTGTTCGCGCGACAAAAGGAAGCATATGGACAACGAGACAATAAACGAAACCCAGACAGTGACGGGGAGCACACCCACAACGGACAGCCGCATCCTGGGCCTTCATCATATTACTGCCATCGCGGGCAACGCCAGGCGTAATCATGAATTCTATACTAGGGTCCTTGGACTGAGGATGGTAAAAAAGACCGTCAACTTCGATGATCCGGAGACCTATCATTTTTATTTTGGGAACGAGGTCGGCGAACCTGGGACCATCCTTACCTTTTTCCCCTGGGAAGGCATCGTCCCAGGCCGGATCGGTACGGGTATGGCGACGGAGATAGGATATTCCGTACCAAAGGGTAGTCTGGAATTCTGGAAAGAACGCCTTACCCGGTTCAACGTGAAACAGGAGCCGGTCGGCGAAAGGTTTGGCGAACAATTCCTCGCCTTTCAGGATCCCGACGGTCTGAAGATCAATCTCATCGTGCCTGCGGCAGAAGATAAACGGAAGCCCTGGGTGACGGAGGAAGTGGCGGAGGCCAATGCCCTGCGCGGTTTCCACAGCATCACCCTGATGCTTAAGAACAATAAGCCCACTGCCGCGATCCTGACCGGGATCTTTGGGTATCAGCTCACCGGACAGGAAGGCAGCCGTTCCAGATATGCCACCGACGCGATCGGGACCGCATCGGTAGTCGACCTCGTGGAGGCGCCTCTTACCATGACCGGTCATGTGGCCGGCGGGACCAACCACCACGTTGCCTTCCGGGTGAAGAACGATAAGATCCTGATGGATTACCGGGAGAAGATCGTTCAGAAAGGATTACACATCACCGAAAAAATAGACCGCGATTACTTCTTCTCCCTCTATTTCCGGGAGCCGGGCGGCGTATTGTTCGAGCTGGCGACGGAAAATCCGGGATTCGACAGGGACGAGCCCGTCAGTGAACTGGGCACTCATCTTAAATTACCTGCGCGTTATGAAGCCGAACGGGCAAAGATCGAAGCCGTGCTGCCAAAACTGGGCTAAGCAAGGTGCAAGTCTGCAAAGCCGGACTGCCAGTGCAGACAGGCCCCGCACCCCGTCCCCTTGAACGGAGTATCCATAAACGTATAAAGCATGCATAAAAAAAATACTATAGCGGCAGGGAAAACACTGCGCGCCGGAGGCAAGGCCCTCATCATGATCCATGGCCGGGGTGGTACGGCGGAGGATATCCTTTCGCTTGCCGACAGCCTGGAGGCAGAGGAATTTGCCCTGCTGGCCCCGCAGGCGACGGGCAATACCTGGTACCCCTATTCCTTTCTGGCTCCCCCGGCACAGAACGAACCCTGGCTCTCCTCGGCCCTCAACGTCCTGGATGAGCTGGTAAAAGAGGTGACGGCGCAAGGCGTTCCGCATGAAAATATTTATTTCCTCGGCTTCTCGCAGGGCGCCTGTCTCATGCTGGAATACATTACCCGCAACGCGGAAAAATGGGGCGGGGCTGTGGCCTTTACGGGTGGCCTTATCGGCGACAGGATCTGTCCGGAGAAGTATAAAGGGGATTTTAAAGGCACGCCGGTCTTTATCGGGACCAGCGATCCGGACCCCCATGTGCCGGTAGAACGGGTGGATGCGACGGCGGAGTTGCTGAAGAATATGCATGCCTCCTTGACAAAAAAGATCTACCGGAACATGGGCCACACGATCAGCCAGGACGAGATCGGCATGGCAAACAAGCTGGTGTTCGGAGTGCCCTCACCGGTATAAAGGATAGAATCGCCTTGTGTCGCTCTTGCGGCGCACCGGCATAAATGGATTGACATGAAAATAGTATTATTTCCCGCCTCCGAAAGAGGCAAAAAGGATATTGGCTGGCTGCAAAGCAATTTCTTTTTCAGTTTTTCGGATTATACTGATCCGGTAAAGAGCGCTTTCGGAACCCTGATGGCGTTCAACGACGATTACCTGCAGGTGGGAAAAGGCTTTGGCACCCATCCGCATGTGAACATGGAGATCATTTCCGTCCTGCTGAAAGGTAAGATGAACCACAAGGACAGCATGGGCTACAGCACAACGGTGGAAGAAGGCGGCGTTCAGATCATGAGCGCGGGCAGTGGCCTGCGGCATGAGGAATACAATATCGGCGATGAGCCGGTGAACTTTTTGCAGATCTGGATACAGCCCAAATTGCAGAATATCGCTCCGAGATATCAGCAGCGGAGCTTCCCCAGAGCGGGAAGGAAGAACAGGCTGACTACGATCATCTCTCACGAAGAAGGCCAGGTGCATTGCTGGATCAACCAGAACGCAAAACTATCGCTGGGCTGGTTTGACAAAGGCCAGGATATCGGCTACTCTTTCAACTCCACGAACAAATGTCTTTTTATTTTCCTCATCGAAGGCAGTATCCGGGTACATGAAACGGACCTGCATGAAAAAGATGGAGCGGGTATCTGGGATACGGATAGGGTGTCCATCCATTGCAAAGAAGGATCGGAATTCCTGATCATCGAAACTCCGGTGAATCAGAAATAAAATTTTCCTATCTTTATTTTCATGCGTCAATCCCTGTTTCTGTCACTCTTTATTCTCTTTTCGGGCTGCACCCTTATGCTGCATGCCCAGAAGTTCGAAGGCCTCGCCCTGACTCCACCCATGGGCTGGAACAGCTGGAATACTTTTCAGACGAATATCAGCGAGAAGATGGTTATGGAGACGGCGGATGCCATGGTCATTTCCGGAATGAAAGATGCCGGTTATGATTATCTGGTGCTGGATGACGGATGGATGGCGAAGGAAAGAGATAGTTTGGGCAACCTGATACCCGACCCGCAAAAATTTCCGCATGGAATAAAGCCCGTGGCCGACTACGTCCATTCGAAAGGACTGAAGTTCGGCCTTTATAATTGTGCAGGCACCAAAACCTGCGCCGGATATCCCGGTACAAGGGGATATGAATACCAGGATGCGCGTAACTATGCCGCCTGGGAAGTGGATTACCTGAAATTCGACTGGTGCAGCTCGGAAGGCCTGAATGCAAAAGAGGCCTATACCACCATGAGCAAGGCCTTGCGCAAAGCGGGTCGTCCCATCCTATTCAGTTTATGCGAATGGGGCAATAACAAACCCTGGGAATGGGCCCAGCCCGTAGGGCAGCTGTGGCGCACCACCGGGGATATTTTCGGTTGCTTCGATTGCGAGAAACGAAATGGGGGATGGTCGGCCTGGGGCATCATGCGCATCGCCGACAAACAGGCTGGCCTTGCGAAATACGCCGGCCCGGGCCACTGGAATGATCCGGATATGCTGGAGGTGGGCAACGGGATGACGCAGTCTGAGGACAGGGCTCATTTTTCCCTTTGGTGCATGCTGGCGGCCCCGCTTATTGCCGGCAACGATATCCGGAAAATGTCCGCGCGCACCGGCGGGATCCTCGTCCATAAAGAAGTCATCGCCGTCGACCAGGACCCCATGGGCGTGCAGGGCTTTAAATATTCTGCGAAAGATAGCCTGGAGACCTGGGTCAAACCTTTGCAAGGCGGTGACTGGGCCGTTTGTTTTCTGAACCGTTCGGCAAGCCCGAAGAATTTAGCCTTCGACTGGGGGAAGGAAATGATCAGGGACAGTGTGACCAATGCTGCGCTGGATGCGGGTGCAAGCTTTACCCTGTATGACCTCTGGCAGAAAAAAGCGGTGGGGAAGACATCCTCGCCCTTCAAGGCCGTCGTTGCCCCGCATGATGTGATCATGCTGAAGCTGAGCAAGGGATGAATAAAGTGAGCGCGTCCGCGGTCCGCTGAGGCGGCCCCGTTAATATACCAAAACGACTACTTATGAACAAGATCTTTATTCAGGGACTCAGTCTTCTCCTTCTTAATTTTTCGATCCGGGCCCAGATCACACCGGGCTGGTTACGCTACAATGCAATTTCCCCCGATGGAAAAACGGTAGTGTTCACTTATAAAGGCGATCTGTACAAAGTGCCTTCCGGCGGTGGAGAGGCCGTGGCCCTGACCGTACACGAGGCGCATGACTTTATGCCCGTCTGGAGCCATGATGGGAAATACATCGCCTTCGCCAGCGACCGGTATGGTAATTTCGATATCTATATCATGCCCGCTGCCGGTGGGGAAGCCAAACGTCTCACCTTCCACTCCGCCAATGAATATCCCTACGAATTTTCAAGGGACAACAAAAGCGTCATCTTTGGTGCGGTCCGCATGGATGTGGCCAGCAACAGGACCTTCCCCGTGGCTTCGCAGCCAGAGCTCTACCAGGTAAGTGTCGACGGCGGGAGAGTGCAGCAATTACTTTCCACTCCGGCAGAAGATACCAAACTGAGCCAGGACGGCAGTAAGCTGATCTATCATGATAAAAAAGGCGGAGAAAACCCTTTCCGCAAACATCATGTTTCCTCTATCGCACGCGATATCTGGGTTTGGGATATGAAGACCGGCGTCCATAAGAAGATAACCAGTTTCACCGGGGAAGACCGCAACCCCATCTTTACCGACAACGATAAGGCCTTCTATTACCTGAGCGAAGAGAGCGGCAGTTTCAACGTACATAAAATGAGCCTGGACGGAGGAAAATCCACACCAATCACCTCCTTTAAAAAACATCCGGTCAGATTCCTGAGCAGCAGCACGGGTGGCATGCTTTGTTTCAGCTATGACGGAGATCTGTATACGTTGAAGACGAATGGTCCGCCGGATGGACAGCCGGGCGGGAAGCCGCAGAAGATCAATATTACCCTGGCCGCCGATGCCAAGGCCAATAACGAAAAGATCATTCCCGTGACCGGCGGAGCCCGGGATGTAGCCGTAAGCCCCAACGGAAAGGAAGTGGCCTTCATCTTCAGGGGCGAGGTGTTCGTGACCAGCGTGGAAGGCGGCGTCACCAAACGGATCACCAATACTCCGGAACAGGAAAGGAGCGTTAGCTTCTCGCCCGACGGAAAGGCCCTGCTCTATGCTTCCGAAAGAGGCGACAGCTGGAAGATCTTCGAGACCAGGAGGCAGCGGGCAGACGAGCCATATTTCTATGCCTCTACCGTATTAAAAGAAACACCGGTGATCAGTAATGAAAAGGAGAATTACCAGCCGGCCTACTCGCCCGACGGAAAAGAGATCTCCTTTGTCGAAGACAGGATGAAGCTGAAGATCTACACGATCGCCACGGGAAAGACCCGGACCCTGCTAAACGAAGAACAGCTGTTCAGCATGGGGGACAACGACCAGTATTTCCAGTGGAGCCCGGACAGCAAATGGATCTTGTTCGATTATTCCGTGCCCGGCATCGCTCCCGGTGAAGTAGGGCTGGTGCAGGCGGATGGGATGGGGAAGATCATCAACCTGACGGAAAGTGGCTTTAACGACCGCTACGCCAAATGGGTCATGGGAGGAAAAGCGATGGCCTGGTTCAGCAACCGGGACGGACTAAAGTCTGTTGCGCAGAGCGGCGGATCGCAGAGCGATGTATATGCTCTGTTCTTTACACGCGACAGCTGGGACAAGTTCAGGCTGAATAAGGAAGACGCTACCCTGCTGAAAGAAATAGACGAGAATAAGTCGAAGGCGGACACGACAAAAAAGAAGGATACAAAAAAAGACAGCGTGATGATCGAATGGGATGGACTGGCCGACCGCAAGATCAAGCTGACCATACATTCCTCCAGCGTGGCCGATGCCCTGCTCACCAAAGACGGGGAAACGCTGTATTACCTGGCAAAATTTGAAAAAGGATATAATTTATGGACTACCAACCTGCGCACGAAAGAAACCAAGATGCTCCTGCCGCTGAACGCGAATTCCGGCAGCATGGAATGGGATAAGGACCAGAAATATATCTTCCTCATCAGCGACGGGACCATTTCCAGGATCGAGCCTGGGGTCGGCAAGCGTGATATGGTGAACATCAACGGAGAGATGGTGCTGGATGTGGCAAAGGAGCGCCGGTTCATGTTCGAGCATGTATGGCGGAGGACCCGGGAAACCTTTTATACCCGGACCATGCATGGGGTGGACTGGGACAGTTATAAGCCCGATTATGAAAAATACCTGCCGCATATCGGTAATAACTATGAATTTGCCGAAATGCTCAGTGAATTATTGGGCGAGCTCAACGTGAGCCACAGCGGGGCCTCCTATAATAGTTTCAGAACGGACGGAGATGCAACGGCGGCCCTGGGCATCTTCTGGGATCAGAACTATAGCGGCAACGGGATAAAGATAGTGGAAGTGATAAAAGAAGGTCCCCTGGATAAGGCCGGGATGAATGTAAAGCCCGGCATGATCATCGAATCCATCGACGGGGAGCCGGTCACACCGGACACGGACTTTGCCCGCTATCTCAACCGCAAGGCCGGGAAGAATACGCTGATCGGTCTTACGGACGGGGCCCTGAAAAAAGAGCTGATCGTGAAGCCCGTCACGCTGGCTGAACAAAGCAGGTTGCTCTACACCCGTTTTGTGAAGATCAACCAGGACGAGGTGGACAAGATGAGCAATGGACAACTGGGTTATGTGCATATCCCTGGAATGAATGACGGCGCCTACCGTACCACCTATGAGGAGGTGATGGGCAAATACATGAACCGTAAAGGAGTGATCATCGATACCCGCTTCAACGGCGGTGGCGATCTCGTCGCAGACCTCGCCATGTTCCTCAGCGGTAAGAAATTCATGGATTATACCACCGATACCCGCAGCAATGGCTACGAGCCGAATTTCCGGTGGACCAAGCCAAGCATTTCCATCGCCAATGAGGCCAATTACAGTGACGGGCACTGTTATGCCTATTCCTATCAGGCGCTGGGACTTGGCAAGCTGGTGGGTATGCCGGTACCGGGCACCTGCACCTTTGCGGGATGGGAATCTTTACAGGATAACAGCCTCTTCTGGGGAGTGCCACCGCTGGGATGCAAGATCGCGGGTGGTCCTTATCTGGAAAATCACCAGACCACACCCGATATCCAACTGATGAACGACTATGAAACGGTGATCAAAGGAAAGGATCAGCAGCTGGAGGCAGCCGTAACGGAGCTGATGAAAGAAATAAAATAGGATGTTTAAACATTAAAATACCCGCATAAGCAGAAACATATATATTATTATTAAGAATATCTATAGTTTAGCCGGTGAAATGTTCTGATTCACCGCCATTTCATTAACTTCAACCATATTGGAATAATACATATCCGTTGTTGGCGCCCATCATGAGAATGGACATGGCTACAGCAGCGGATCTGGGTTTTTCCGATCATTGTTCCACTTCAAACTAACTACACATGAGAAAACTTATCACACTGATCGTGTGCATGAGCCTGGCGTACTATCAGGCGTCTGCACAGGACCACACCATCATCGGTAAAATTACCGACGCCACAGGCGCCCCACTCGAAGGGGCCGTAATCAAAGTCTCCGGTTCTTCCTCCACCACCACTTCATCCAGCGATGGCTCCTTCAGGCTGAAGGCGCCCGTCCGCTTCAAGAACCTGGTGGTAAGCTATGTCGGTGCGGAAAACCAGACCGTACCGATCTCCGAATCGGGCATGGTCGTCGTGCTGAAAAATGCCAACAAAGTATTGTCCGAGGTCATAGTCGTCGGGTATGGGACCAAGCTTAAGAAAGATGTCACGGGCTCGGTAGCGACGGTGGCCGCCAAAGAGATTTCGAACACACCCGCTACCAGCTTCGAGAGCGCGATCCAGGGTCGTGCGGCTGGAGTGCTGGTCACCCAGCAGAATGGCAAACTGGGCCAGGGCATAAATATCCGTATCCGGGGGTCCTCTTCCGTTACGGCGGGTAATGAGCCCTTGTATGTCGTGGATGGTATCCCGATCACGACGGATAATCTGTCCAACAATACTGCGCCGACAAATGCGCTGGCTGATATCAATATGAACGATATCGAGAATATCACCATTCTCAAAGATGCCTCGTCTACCGCCATTTATGGAGCGAGTGCCTCCAATGGAGTCGTGCTGATCACGACAAAAAAAGGCAAGACGGGTCCTTCGAAGGTCGAGTTCGGCTATTTTACCGGCACGCAAAAGCCTACGGGCAAAAGAGATTTCCTGGATGCCAAACAGTATGTCGACTTCGAGAAACAGGCGGGTGTCGGCGCGGCCAACCAGGATTTTTTAGGCGGTTATTTCCCTACCCTGGCCGATGCACAGGCTTATTACACAAATTACCTGGAAGGCCCAACGGGCCGCTTCACCCGGTATGCCGCCGGCACACAAGACTGGCAGACGGCTAAGGTAAATACCAACTGGCAGGACCAGGCTTTTCAGGACGCGCCCATTTCGCAGTATGATCTGAGCGTATCCGGCGGCAGCGAAAAGACCAAATTCTTTTTGTCCGGTCAGTTCCTCGACCAGACGGGTATTATCGTGAGCAACAAATACAAGCGCTACAGCGGACGGTTCAACGTAGACCATCAGGCAAAGGACTGGCTGACGGTGGGTATCAACCTCAGCTTTGCAAGGTCGAACAACTTCAGGGTTTCCAACGATGACGCTTTTTCCACTCCCCTCCAGATCATCGCCTTATCACCCATCACTCCGCTGATCGATCCAAGGACAGGACTTGCCAGTGGACAGCTGGACCCGGCTACCGGCGCACCCAATACGAATTTTCCTGTCTATTATAATCCCTTGCTGAATGTCATCGATGCCAGCTACAAGACGGTGGTGAACAGGACTTTCGGTACCACCTATGCGAAGCTGACCTTTTCGAAGGACCTTTCCTTCCGGACCGAATTTGGTCTGGATCAGCTGAATCAGACCGAGGATTCGTATTATGGCAAACTGACTGCCCGCAATTCCGGGGTCCCCAACGGATCGGGCAGCTATGTGACCACGCAGGTGCTGAACTATACGTCGAACAACTATTTTACCTATAAAAAAGACCTCGGGCACGGTCATAATATCGACGCCTTGCTGGGGATGACCTACACCAAAAGGCAAAGTGATTTCAGCACCGCATCCGGCGAGCAGTTCCCCAGCGATGCGTTCAAGAAGCTGATCAATGCGGCATCCAAGACCGATGCCAGCTCCTCTTCCACCTCCAGCACCCTGTTGTCCTATTTCTCGAGGCTGGGCTATACCTACAATGAAAAATATATCCTGAACCTGACCGCGCGTATCGACGGCTCCTCCCGGTTTGGCTCTAACCATCAATATGGTACATTCCTCGGAGCCTCCGCCGGATGGATCCTTTCGGAAGAAGCCTTCTTAAAGGACGTCACATGGCTTAGTATGCTGAAACTGAAGGCAGGATATGCCGGCAACGGGAATGACCGGATACCGGATTTCGCCCCCCGTGGATTGGTCTCCGGTAATGCTCCCTATGGAGCATTGCCGGGCCAGCATCAGACCCAGCTGGCCAATCCCGATCTGAAATGGGAGACGACCTATGGTTCCGATCTGGGCATTGAAGCATCCGTCTTCAAAAGCCGCATCAGTGTGGAAGTGGATTATTATGACAGGAGCACCAGCGATCTGCTGCTGAACAGGAATATTCCCGCCAACAGCGGCTTTATCTCACAACTACAGAATGTCGGCAAACTGAAAAATTCGGGCATCGAGGTCACCATCAATACGGTCAATATCCGCAGCGGCGGTTTCACCTGGAGCAGCAGCCTTAATTTTGCCGCCAACAAGAACAAGGTGACCTTCCTCGATGGTCAGTTGCTCGGTTCCGATGTGAACAAGGCTAAAGAAGGCGAGCCCCTTGGCGTCTTCTACGCAAGAGAATTTGCCGGCGCCGATCCTGCCAACGGAGATGCGCTTTATTATAAGAATACGCCAAAGGCGAACGGCGCCCCCGACCGTACCAAGACGAATAATTACAATGACGCCATCGATGTTAGGATCGGAGACCCCAATCCGAAATTCATCTATGGGATCAGCAATACATTCGCCTACAAAGGCATCGATCTGGACGTGCTGATCCAGGGGGTACAGGGAAATGACGTGTATAACGGGGGTGGACAATATATGTCTGCCAGCGCCAGCAATGGATTCGACAACCAGACCACCGACCAGCTTGCAGCCTGGAAAAAACCCGGAGATATCACCATGGTCCCCGAGGCAAGATTATTCTACGCCAATGGTACGGACCCGTCCAGCCGCTATATTTCAAAAGGCTCTTACGCCAGGGTAAAGGCCGTAACGCTGGGCTATAATCTTCCCGCAGCCGTGTTGAAGAGGATAGGGATCGAACGGTTCAGGATATACGCAAGAGCGCAGAATCTTTTTACCATCACCAAATACAAGGGATGGGACCCCGAGGTCAATGCGGATTACCAGGCGTCCAATATCAATCAGGGGGTAGACTTTTATTCGGCCCCGCAATTGAAGACCATTGTATTCGGCGCTATCATCGGGTTGTAATTTTTATTCACTCCAATTTTTTACCAATGAGAAAGAACTTATATAAAATAACGATCTGTGCGGGCTTAATCGTGATATTTAGTTGCAACAAGCAATTGAATACCGTTCCTACACAAAGTATCGACGCCGCCGTTTCCCTGCTTACCAGCAGCGACGTACAGGTGGCATTGACGGGCTCTTATGCCGATCTGGGAAATTCCCGGTTCTATGGCGGTTACCCTTTTGTCGGCGATGAGCTGCTGGCTAATTCCAATGAGCTCAACTGGACCGGCACTTACCAGCAGTTCACACAGGTCGAAAACAAAAAGATCCCGGTCGACAACAGCTTTGTCTTCGATACCTGGGCGGCCGGTTACAAGGCCATCAACGACGTCAATAATGTACTCAGCGCGCTTGCCGTGGTGGACTCATCAAAAAGAGCCAGGGTAGAAGGCGAGGCAAAATTCATCCGGGCATCCGTCCTTTTCGATCTGGTGCGTCTGTATGCCAAAAGCTACAATGACGGCGATCCCGCTGCAAATGACGGAGTACCCATTGTGTTGACCCCTACCAAGTCGATCACCCCTGCCAGCCTGGTAAAACGGAATAAGGTCAGCGAAGTATATGCCCAGGTCTTGCTGGACCTCGGTGATGCCGAGACTAAGCTGCCGGTCAAAAACGGTTTTTTTGCCACAAAAACTGCCGCTTCGGCCATGCTGGCGCGTGTCTATCTGCAGAAAGGGGACTATCCCAATGCAGCCCAGGCCGCCAACCGGGCGATCACGACCGGCGTGGCCAATGGAGTGGCATTAACAGGGGCCTATGCCGATGCGTTCCCTTACGGAGTTACTTCCAATACTTCGGAAGATATATTTGCCATGCAGGTAACGACCAGCTCCGGCGTAAATAGTTTCCAGGAGTTCTTTTCTGCAAACGGCCGGGGAGATATCCAGATAGAACAGGCCCATCTCGATCTGTACGATCCGAATGACGACCGCCTGAACATGTTCTATAATTCGGGAGGTTCCATATATACCGGAAAATTCGACGATCTCTATGGAAATGTCCGGATCATCCGTCTGGCGGAAATGTACCTTACCCGGGCCGAAGCTAATTTCAGGGCCGGCACATCGGTAGGCGCCACTCCACTCAGTGATATCAATAAGATCCGGGCAAGGGTCGATCTGGACCCGCTCACGACCCCGGATCTCGACCTGGCGGCTATTCTGAAAGAGCGGAAGCTGGAGCTGGCTTTTGAAGGATTTGCGCTGCACGATATCAAAAGGACACAAGGCAGCGTGGGGACCGTCGCCTGGAATTCTCCTTCACTGGTCTATCCGATCCCTTCCCGGGACAGGATCGTCAATCCGAATCTCACGCAGAACGCGGGTTACTGATCATGTCCATCAATTTTAATACAGGCGGCCCCCCGGATCGGGGGGCCGTTTCTTTGTGGACCCTGTCGGATTTGAACCAACGACCCGCTGATTATGAGTCAGCTGCTCTAACCAACTGAGCTAAGGGTCCGGCCTTTTTTAGGCGGATGCAAAAATAGAAAATTCAAGGCTCCCCTGCAAATATTTAGTGAAGCAGCATAGGCCCAAAAGAAGTTGTCCAATTATTAAGTCATTTATAAGCCGATATTTTCTTTAATATTGCCTTTGATTAGTATTTGTTCCAACTTTTGCTATTGCCAATGATAACTGCCACCAGAATTCAGTTTTTGCAACACCGGGTCGCCTCGTTGGACGACCAGCAGGCGTATAAGGAGCTCTTCACCTCTCTTTATTCTTACCTGTATCATTTTGCAAGAACCCTGGTCAGAGCAAAAGAGCCCGCCGAAGAGATCGTCTCCGATGTATTCATCAAAGTCTGGGAAAAACGCAAAGAGCTTAAGAGGATCGATAACCTGAAGGTCTATCTCTATATTACCACCCGGAATATGGCGTTCAATTATCTGGACAAACAGAAACGGACAGCTACCGATCCCCTTGAAGAGATCCCCACAGAATTCACCAGCGTCTATTTCGATCCCGAACAACTGATGATCACGGCCGATATGCTGACGCTGATCCAGAAAGCGATCGATCAACTGCCTCCAAAATGCCGGATGATCTTCAAACTGGCCAAAGAGGACGGCCTGAAATACCGCGAAGTCGCCGAGATCCTCAACGTATCTGTCAAGACCGTGGAAAATCAGCTTGCCATCGCCCTTCATAAAATAGGCCGGACGGTCAGCTTCGATATCCACAAGACCGTCCCCTCTTCCATCCGGCATCATCCCTGAGCCAGACTACGCCATCCCCCAGCCGATCTGCGCCATTCGGGCTCATCCGATCATCAGAACTCATCTGTTTGATTTTAAATTACTTACGAAAATTTCCCCTTCCTACTGTTCCGTATTGTTAAATATTTTTTAAATTTCTTTGGTGGTTTTTCTCATTTTGCCTGTCCTAGGGGTAACTACTGACTGCTGCTGCTGTATAATTATGGGACAAGAACACAAGGAATATACCTGGAATCTGATTGCCAAAAAACTCTCCGGAGAGGCCTCTCCCGAAGAATTAAAGGAGCTGGAGCGCCTGCTCCGGAACCACCCGGAACTGCATTATCCCATGCAGACGATTACCGATCTCTGGAATACAGCCAGCCCCAATGACCAGAAAGCAGCAGAACAAGCATTTACCCTCCACCTCGACCGTATTCAGGAATTGGATATAGACTTTAATCCCGGTGCAACGGCAGCAACAGATGGAATGGAAGTCTCCGACAATGGGCTCGTTACCAGTTCGCCGCATTCTTTCACGGGAAAGACCGTCCTGAAGGTGCGGACCCTCACCGGCCGCAGAGCCGTTTGGCTGGTATCCGCCTGTTGTCTGGCGCTGGTGCTGGCCATCGTCAGCCTCTATCCAAAGGCCACCAAAAACACGATAGCCGCGACCACCCCGGGTAATGCCCGGATGGCTGCCAGCGAGATCCTCACCGGCAACGGTTCCCGCACCCATGTGGTATTGCCCGATGGCAGCATCGTATGGCTGAATGCCGGCAGCAAGATCACCTACGATAAAAATTTCGGCGCCACCCACCGGGAAGTAAATCTCACCGGGGAGGGCTTTTTCGACGTCGCCCGCAACGCAGGAATGCCTTTTGTCATCCATACCGCCAGGATCGACGTCAAGGTGCTTGGGACCCGGTTCAATGTCAAATCCTATCCGACAGACCGGACCACCGAGACGACCCTCATCCACGGCAGCATCGAAGTATCCATAAAAGACAGGCCCAGCGAGAAGATCATCCTCAAGCCCAATGAAAAACTCGTGGTGTCCAATGATGACAGCACCCTTCACCGGACCAACCACACCCACCATACCCCGGCCATAGAAGAATCCCTCGTCAGCATACGCAAACCAACCTATGAGGCTAATACCGGCGCTATCATAGAAACCTCCTGGGTAGATAACAAGCTGATCTTTCAGGACGAAGAATTTGGAGACCTGGCGAGACAGATGGAACGCTGGTATGGGGTTTCGATCCGTTTCGAGAACCCGGCGCAGCAAAAACTGCGCTTCACCGGCAGTTTTCAGAAGGAGACCATCCAGCAGGCGCTGGAAGCCCTGCAACTTACCGATCCTTTAAACCCGTTTAATTATACCATTCACGAAAACCAAATAACGATCTATGACAAATAAGTAAAATAAAAATATGTAACTAACTAGCATTAAAGAGAGAAAAAAGCGGGAAATGTTGGCGCATTCCCCGCAAGGTTAAAGTAGAAACAAGGCATTGCGTTTGGACAGCAGCACAAGTTTCATTTTTTAATAACCCACAAGGATAAAAGTATGAAAAAAATTCTAACGATTAGGGGCCGGTGTCCCTATGCCGTAAAAAAAGCTCTTTTGATTATGAAACTCACCTTTCTACTGATATTCGTAGCGCTGCTGCAGGTATCGGCGAATGTCAACGGGCAGGCAAAGATCTCACTGAAGGTAAGCAGGGTAGAAATATCACGGGCGCTGAATACGATCGAGAAACAAAGCTTTTACCGCTTCCTCTACAACAGCCGTTTGAAGGCCATACAGCAGCGGGTCAGTATGAACGTCACCGATACGGAAATAAAGGACGTGTTGAACCAGCTGTTCACTGGCACCGACCTCACTTATAGAATACTTGAGAACAACCTGATCGTGGTTTTGTCATCGACTCTCGTGTTGCAGGATATAAAGGTCACGGGCAAGGTCACAGGCGATAACAACGAAGGGTTGTCGGGTGTTTCGGTAAGTTTAAAAGGGACTTCTGTAGGAACCACCACGGATAACGGCGGGAATTTTACACTCACCGTTCCGGAAAAAGGAACCCTGGTCGTTTCATATATCGGCTATGTGAGCCAGCAGGTGCCGGTCAACAGCAAGTCCGTTATCAATGTAAAATTGACGGCTTCCAATAAAGTGATGGACGAAGTGGTGGTGATCGGGTACGGTACCGCCAGCAAGCGTGACCTGACGGGCTCCATCGTAAAGGTCGATGGGAAAGAAGTGGCCGACAAGCCCAATACCAACCCGATCGCCTCCTTACAAGGTAAGGTAGCCGGTCTTTCTGTGGTGAACAACGGTACGCCAGGAATGGCCCCGGATATCCGTATCAGGGGTACGGTCAGCATCGGCCAGGTACATCCGCTGTACGTAGTGGACGGTATCCTGGAGGATAACATCGATTATATAAACCCCAACGATATCGAGTCCATCGAGGTATTAAAAGATCCTTCCTCGCTGGCCATCTTCGGAGTCAGAGGCGCCACTGGCGCAATCGCTATTACGACTAAAAAAGCAAAGGCCGGTCAGACGATCATCAACTTCAACACGGCTTTTGGGGCTAAAAAACTGGTCGATAAAATAAAATTCGTCAATTCCGATCAGTTCAAACTGCTGTTCGCAGAAGAGAACGCCAACAACGGCATCACTACTCCTTATGATTATACCGGTCTCACCGCCAACACGGACTGGATCGATGCCGTCACGAGAGTGGGCCATTACAACGCAAATAACCTCAGTGTATCGGGCAGTTCGGATAGGAACAGCTTTAATTTCGGGCTTGGTTATACCACCGATGAAGGGATCATCAAACATGAAGTGCTGAAGAAATTGCTGCTCTCCTTCACCGATGAAGTGAAAATAAGCAAGGCCATCAAGCTGGGTGTCACCCTGCATAGTTCGAGGACGGACAATCCTTATGATGTCCATGATTATGTCGACGGTCATGCGGATATGCTGGACGCGGCCCGTAAAGTGGTCCCCATGGTATCCTCCGGCACCAAACCATTCAGGATAAAAAATCCTTACGGCACCGATACGATCACCGAAAATCTTTATTCCGGTCTCAATGTGGGATTGCAGACCTCCGGTGTCAACAACCCACTGTTGCAACTGGAAAATGAGTGGGACAAGACCAGCAACATCGAATACCGCAATGTCGGAAGCGTCTACGCAGATATCAGCTTCCTCCGGCATTTTAATTTCCGGACGACCCTGTATGCCGATATGAGTACGGTGAATGTACGCCAGTATACGCCACTGTATGAAGCATACAACCCAGTCAACAATACTCCTTATCTCTACAGTCAGACCACCAAGGTCAAGGAAGATGATAAGACCTACAAGAAATATCAGCAGGATTATATCCTGAACTACAAGCAGAGCTTTGGCGAACACAGCATTACCGCAACGGGCGGGTTCACCACCTATTATTTCGGGAATTTCAACCGGACGGGTAATTCCAGCCAGGGTTCAGATCCCACCGCCCTTCCAATTCCTGACGATTCCAGGTTCTGGTATGTCTCTAACGGCTTTCAGGACGCGACAACCACCTCGTCCAGTTCGAGCCAGATCGAATACACAACGGTTTCCTATCTGGGCAGACTCTTATATAACTACGCAGGCAAATATTATATCAATGCCTCCTTCAGAGATGATGCTTCTTCCCGTATTCCGGAGAAGAACCGTCATCAGCAGTTCTGGGCCGTCGGCGGGGCATGGGAAATATCCAAAGAGGATTTCATGGCCAGCACCACGCATATCTTCGATTTCATAAAGCTGAAGGGTTCGATAGGCGTGCTGGGCAATCAGTCGGCTTCCAAGCTGGATGGCACCACGCTTGATTATCCATTCTATCCCCGCCTGGTCGCAGGGTCCAATGCGGTGTTCGGCACTACTATTTATACGGCTGCAAATCAGGAATACCTGACCAACCCCAACCTGAAATGGGAGACCGTTTCCGCACAGGAAGGTGGCGTGGAATTAAATGCCTTTAAGAACCGCCTTCATTTCGAAGCAAACTATTTTAACAAGACCACCAAGAACCTGATGACCTTTGTAGACAGGAGCTCGCTGGGTCTGCCCAGTAAGCTGGAGAACGGCGGCAGCATCCGGAACTTTGGAGAAGAGTTCTCCGCCATGTGGAACCAGATCATTTCAAAAGATCTCTCCGTAAATATCGGCGGCAATATTACCTTCCTTCAGAACACGGTGCTGAGCCTGAGCGCTGACCTTCCCAGCGGCAAGCTGGACAGGGCATCTCAGAACAACGGCACGGCTGACAGCAGGACCGAGCCCGGCAAACCCATCGGTTATTTTTACGGGTATCAGGTACAGGGCCTTTACCAGAGCTATGCGGATATTCTGAACTCTCCGAATGCAGCCTCTCTCGGAAGTTATCGTCCCGGTGATTTCAAGTTCAGGGATCGTACGGGCGCCGGCGCAAAAGGCGGCCCGGATGGAAAAGTCACTGCAGACGACAAGACCGACATCGGAAACCCGACGCCAAAGTTTACCTATGGCGCTGCGATAAACATCAACTACAAAGGGTTCAGCCTCGGTGTCGATGTAGGTGGCGTATATGGCAACAGCATCTTCAGGACCTGGGGTTCGCTGGAATCTCCTTTCCAGCGCGTGAATTACTCCGCCGAGAAGCTTGGCAGATGGCATGGGGCCGGGACGTCCAACTGGGTGCCGATCATCAGCCAGGCCGATCGTTTCAACTACAACGGATCTTCTTACAATATCGAGGATGGAAGCTATTTCCGGATCAGGAACCTGCAACTGGCATACAGTTTTGGCAAGACCATGCTGTCAAGAGCCAGCATCAAAAACCTGCGTTTGTTCGCGAACGTGCAGAACCTGAAGACCTGGAAACATAACCTTGGCTACTCTCCTGAATATGGCGGAGATGCCACTTCGTTCGGATATGACAACGGAGGCGGCGCCATACCGATGATCAGCACGGTAGGCTTAAACGTAACTTTTTAATTTTTTAAAATTAGCGCTATGAAAAGAAATAGAACATTGTACTGGGGCTTTATAGTGATGCTTCCATTACTGATTGGTTTCTTTGGCTGTAAGAAATTCCTTGACCGCAAGCCACTGACCGCAACGCTGGACGATCTGCATCAGGGCGCCGTGGAAGGAGAAAGCCTCGGTCTGTATTTTAACCTGCGTAACCTCGCTGGATTCTCTACCCTGCCCTGGCTGGACTTCCACAGCATCCGGGACGATGACGCCGAAAAAGGCAGCAGCCAGACGGACGGCGCGGAAGTGAATACCGAATTTGACAGCTACAGTTATTCCAAGGATGACTGGGCGCCCAATACATACTGGAATGATCACTACACCATGATCCAGCTGGCTAATAATGAGCTGCATGATGCAGATTCTTTGAAGGTCACGGATGAAGCCAGTTTACGGAATGTCGGCGAGGCGCATTTTTTCAGGGCCTATGCGTATTTCGATCTGGTGAGGACCTATGGCGATGTGCCCATACTAACGAAGAAGATCGTTCTTCCATCCGATGCGATCAAGGCCAAATCCCCTGCCGCCGATGTCTATGCCCAGATCGATGCCGATCTGACAGTTGCTTCGCAAGATCTCCCCCCCAACTGGAACAACACGGCCGGCAAGAGTACCTTTCCGGGTCGTCTGACAAGAGGAGCTGCGAATACCCTGTGGGCGCAGGCCTATCTGTACCGGCAGAACTGGAGCAGGGTGGTCGCCTTGTGCAACCAGGTGGTCGGTTCCGGTGAATATACTTTGTCCGCAAGGTTCAGCGATATCTGGAAAGACGGGCTGAACGGAGCGGGTAAGAACGGCCCCGAATCCATATTCGAAATGCAGGCGACTGCCGGCCAAGGCGCCGCCACCAACAGCGCACTAGATCAGGGACAGGACTACGGTACCTCCCAGAACGTCCGTCAGGGCGGTGCGACGAATGTGTGGAACCTTGGATGGGGCTGGAATACGCCGACACAGAACCTCGTGGATGCATGGGATAATACAGACCCACGCAAGAACCAGACTATATTGTTCTCCGGTCAGTATGACGGAGGCTCGGACCAGGGCGGCTATGGCGCTACCCTGCCTCCATACGATATGCTCGAAGCCGCCGGCGGCATCGCCAGAAAGTATTGGAACAAGAAAGTATATTCGGATCCGGCCATGCGTCAGTTCACCGGATGGATCAACGGAACCGGCGCCGCCCGCTGGATCAACCACCGGATCTTGCGTTATGCGGATGTGATCCTGATGCTGGCGGAAGCCTCCAATGAGCTGGGGGATGGCCCAACGGCCGAAACCAATCTGGAGCTGATCCGTGCGAGAGCGAGTGGCGGCCTGCCCGCTGCGACCCGCACGATCGTTCCGAAGATTACCTATACCACGCAGGCAGCCATGCGGACGGCCATCAAAAATGAACGGAGATTTGAGTTCGCCATGGAAGGTTGCCGGTTCTATGACCTGGTAAGATGGGGAGACGCCTTATCCGTGTTAGGAGGATTAGGATATACCAACCGTGCCCGGTTCTATCCAATACCCCAGCAGGCCCTCGATATTTCCGGAGGTGTGCTGAAACAAAATCCTGAGTGGTAGACATTCGTGGAACTCATAAAAAATTAAAATTTTAATTATGCGCGTTACAAATAAAATTGCTCAAGCCGGTCTGTTGATCCTGGGGATCAGCCTTGGAATCGCGGCCTGCCAAAAGATGGTCCGCCCCGCTCTGGGTAATTATCCCAAAGACTCCAACCCTCCCGGCGGACCCCTGAAATTCTATGCCGCGCTGGATGGCGGAGACGTAGACAGCATCAGAGCCGTTTTCGGTACGGATGTTGGCGTAACGTATGTGGATGGCGCAGCTGGCAAATCCATGCAGGCAGACGCCACAGGTCATATCGTCTACCCCTCGGCGAATGATTGGAAGAACTCCACCAGCTTCACCGTCGCTTTCTGGATTAACAAGGCCGGACCAAATACAGCGGGCCTGGGCACGGCTTTCGCCTTTGGCGTTGGTACTTCCAAGACCATCTGGACCTATCAGGATGTGTTCCTTGAGTTCGAGGACGCAGGCAATCCCAGCACTACGGATTCGGCCGCCTGTAAGTTCTATCTCCTTGACCAATGGTTTGAATTCATAAAGGTCCCCGCCTCCGGCGCCACCCCTGCCGTGGATAAAAGACTGCCAAAATTGCTGAACGGACAATGGCACCATCTGGCCTTTAGCTTCGATCAGACAACGGCTACCCTTACTACCTATATAGATGGTGCAGCCTATACAAATCTGCCAGCCGGCTTTGGAAAGTTTACTGGCGGAACGGTCGATCTCTCCAAGATCGGAGGTTTCGTAGTGGGAGGTCCAGGTATGTTTGCACTGGGTAAAACACCTGCCGATATCGGCCAGACCTGGATGGGGAACTTTAACGGCAAAATAGATCAGTTCAGGCTATATGGAACAGCCTTATCTGCCGCAGACGTTTCAGCGCTTTATTCACAGAAAAAATAACGGGATCATGGTTTAACAGATCAGAAGGGGCTGCTGATAAATGGAGCAGCCCCTTTTCGTTACTTAGCATGAAAGGAATTCACAGATATCCACGGTTTACGCTATCGGTCTTCATCATCGTTGCCGGCATATCCCTGCTGACCCGGTGCATCAACAGAGAAGACAAGGATGGTTCGCGGGCAGCGGACAAGAACTCCCGGCAAACCTCCGGAGAAGATTTCGGCCAGTTCGCAGGCTCGGCAAGCTGCGCGGGCTGCCATAAAAAGATCGCTGAAGCCCATCTCCACACAGCGCACTATCTCACCTCCCGCGAAGCATTCGGAAAATATATAAAAGGCAGCCTGGATACGGGGGCGAACAGCTTCTCCTTTAATGATTCCGTAAAAGTGATCATGGAGCAACACGACGGCGCATACTACCAGGTGGAATATGTCAGGGGCCAGCAAAAAAGGAAAGGACGTTTCGACATCGTGGTCGGATCGGGCACCAAGGGACAGACCTTCCTGTCCTGGGCGGACAATCGCCTGCTCCAGCTGCCCATCACTTATTTCACACCGGCCGGTCAATGGTCCAACAGCCCGGGTTACCCCGACAAGCCGGTATTTAACCGGCCGATCACGGCACGTTGTCTGGAATGTCACAGCACGTACTTCCTGAAGACTTCCCCTCCCGATGCGGAGCCGGAAGAGTTCGATCGCCGGCAGATCGTGTACGGCGTGGATTGCGAAAAATGTCACGGGCCCGCGGCGCAACATGTCGCTTACCAGCAACAAAACCCCGGCGCAACAACGGCAAAATATATCATCGATCCCGCCCATTTTTCCAGACAGCAGAGCCTCGACCTTTGCGCTTTATGCCATGGGGGACGGGTGACCAGGCTCAGGCCTTCCTTTGGCTTCACCGCCGGCGATAAGCTGTCCGATTATTTCCGGTTCGACACAATAGGCAGGAACCTTGCCGATATAGACGTGCATGGCAATCAGCTCGGCTTGCTGGCCGGCAGCAAATGCTTCCAGATGAGCCAGATGACCTGTATCACCTGCCACAATACGCATGAGAATGAAAAAGGAAAGCTCGCCACATTCTCCCAGCGCTGTATGGTCTGTCATGGAGGCGCGCATAACGACGGCCCGGCCGGTGCGCGCAGTTCTGGGAACGCTGCTGCGGCGGACGATACCCGCGGCCCTGGTCATGGCAACGCTGTCGCAGCAAGACCCTGCAAAATGACCGCAACGATCGGCCCGGCGATCGCCCAGAACTGTATCGGCTGCCACATGCCCAAACAACCCTCCCGCGCCATTGCCGTTCTGCTCCAGGGCGTGTTCACACCCACCGTCGCCCAGTTGCGCACGCACCTCATAAAGATCTATCCCGATGAACCGAAGGTCCATCCGACCGCTGAAAAGACAGTATTGACGGATGAAACAAAGGCATTTCTGGACCAGATGAAGAACGTTCCTAAAACCCCACCGATAAATAAAAATAAATGATGCCAGCCAGGAGATATAATATCCTTTGCTTTTTTCTCGTTTGCCTGTCTGGCCTTTCCTGTCACCAGCACCCCGATGCCTTATTCGAAACGCAGTCTTCTGCACACACCCATATTCAATTCGCCAATAATCTTGAGAAACGCGATCGCTTCAGCATCCTCTATTATCTGTACTATTACAACGGCGGCGGTGTCGCCATCGGCGATATCAACAACGATGGGCTGCCCGATATTTATTTTACCGCCAACAGCAACGGGCATAATAAATTATATCTCAACAAAGGCAACTTCGAATTCGAAGATATTACGGAGAAAGCCGGCGTCGCCGGAACCGCAGACTGGTGTACCGGTGTGACGATGGCGGACGTCAACGGAGATGGATTGCTGGATATTTATGTCTGCGCCGTTGCGGGCACGCATGACCTGGTGGGGCATAACGAACTTTTCATCAACAATGGTAATGGGACGTTTACAGAAAGCGCCGCGAAATACGGACTGGATTTCTCCGGCTTTTCGACGCAGGCTGTTTTCTTCGACTTTGACCATGACGGGGACCTCGATTGTTATATCCTGAACCAGTCCCATAATCCCAACGGAAATATTGTCGATACCAGCAACCGGAGAAAATTCGACGCCAACTCCGGGGACCGGCTTTACCGGAACGACCTGGTGGGCGGCCAGCGGAAATTCACCGATGTTTCCGCAAAGGCCGGGATCTACCAGAGTAACCTGGGCTATGGACTGGGCATTGCCGTGGCCGATTTCAACAACGATGGCTGGGACGATATCTATGTCGGCAATGATTTCCACGAGAACGATTATTATTATTTAAATAATGGCAACGGCACGTTTACGGAGAGCGGCGCCGGGCACTTCTCTCACTATAGCCGGTTCAGCATGGGCAACGATGCGGCGGATTACAACAACGACGGCCAGATGGACCTCGTCACCGTGGACATGCTGCCCCCGGATGAAAAAACGTTAAAGACCTATGGCAGCGACGAGCATTTCGATACCTATAATCAGAAGCTGATAAAGAATGGCTTCCAGTATCAGTACTCCCGCAACTGTCTGCAGCGGAACAACGGCAACGGAGCCAGCTTCAGCGATATCGGGCTGATGGCGGGCGTGTCGGCCACCGACTGGAGCTGGAGCCCGCTGTTCGCGGATTTCGATAACGATGGCAAAAAAGACCTCTTCGTTTCGAGCGGGATCGTCAAGCGGCCCGTCGACCTGGACTATATCAAGTTCATTTCGAATTTATATAATCATAAGACCCTGAACAGTTCGGACAAACTGGACGATAAAGCGCTGGATCAGATGCCTGACGGCGCTTCCCACCCTTTTCTCTTCAGAGGAGATGGCAACTCGACCTTCAACGATGTCAGTGAGGCCTGGGGCACCGGCGCCCTGAAAGGCTATTTTAACGGTGCTGCCTATGCAGACCTTGATAATGACGGGAAACTGGATCTGGTGATCAATTGTCTGAATGCCCCGGCCCTTATCTTAAAGAACAATGCCCCGCAGAAGAACTGGCTTTCCATCGCCTTCAAAGGCAGCGGGATGAATACGGGGGCCATCGGCGCCAAAGCCTGGGTCTTCGCTGGCGGGAAAATGCAGTATCAGCAACTGATGCTGACCCGGGGCTTCATGTCCGCTTCCGAGCCCAGGCTCCATTTCGGGCTGGACAGCCTGACTGCCGACAGCGTGCTGATCGTATGGCCAGACCAGGAATACCAGCTCATCCATAATCCGCCGGTCAATAAACAATTATCGGTCGACCACAAGAATGCAGCGGGGGGTGCTGAGCCACACAGCGGGCAAGACTCCGCGCAGGGCGGATCGCAAGGTGCATCGCGGGATTCCGCGCGGCTATTCCGCTATGCGCAGTTCTTTCCTCCGGCCAGACCGGTGCTGGAGGATATCAGCGCACAGATCGGGCTCGGCTGGCGGCACCGGGAAAACAGCTTTATCGACTTCAGTTACCAATATCTGATCCCGCATATGGAATCCACCCGCGGTCCCAGACTGGCGGTGGGGGATGTGAACAAGGATGGACTGGACGATCTTTTCGTGTGCGGGGCAAAGGGACAGCCGGGCGAGCTGATGATACAGACACGCGATGGAAAATTTATTTCTTCGGACACGGCTGTTTTTTATAAAAACAGGATGTGCGAAGGAGTGGACGCCATATTTTTTGATGTAAATAATGATGGCTGGCCCGACCTCTTTGTGGTCAGCGGAGGAAACGAATACGAGGACGGCAATCCCGGGCTGGCGGATCATCTTTACCTCAACGATGGGAAAGGCCATTTCCGGGAATCTCCCCCTGACCGTCTGCCTGCCATCCTGACCAATAAATCCTGCGTCGCCATTGCCGATGTGAACAAGGACGGGTATAACGATATTTTTATCGGCGGTCTGGCCAATGCAAAGAAATTCGGATATGCACAATCCTCTTGGCTGTTGTTGAATGATGGCAAGGGCGGCTTCCAGCGGGCCGCTGAAGCGGTGATCCCGTTGAAGGAAACCGGCATGGTCACGGCTGCCGCTTTTGCGGACCTCAATAAAGATGGCTGGCCCGACCTGGTCATTGCAGGCGAATGGATGCCGGTAAAAATTTTCATGAACGATAAGGGCGTTCTGAAACCAACCGCCATCGGCGGGTCCACCGGTTTCTGGCAGACGATCTGCATGACGGACCTCAATGGGGATGGATATCCGGATATCCTTGCCGGCAACTGGGGACATAATTCAAAATTGTACGCAGGAAAGAACGGACCGCTGAAACTGTATGTAAAGGATTTCGACAAGAATGGCACGGTCGAGCAGGTCGAGACCTATACGATCGATGGGAAAGAATATACTTTTTTGCCAAAGGACGAACTGGAACGTGCGCTGCCCGTCCTGAAAAAAGCCTACCTCACCTATGGTGAAGTAGCAGGCAAGACAGTCGATTATATGTTCTTCGATCTGTTCAAGGATTATACCGAGCTAAAGGCAGAGACCCTGGGCTCATCGGCGTTCATCAACGATGGCAAAGGGAATTTCACCCGCAGGGAATTGCCGGAAGAGCTTCAGCTGTCGCCTATATTTGCTTTCCAGCCGCTGTGGAAGGAAAAGGCCGTGGAAGGCCAGGGCTCGCAGGTGCCGGCTTCACAAACGCAAGCGCCGCAGGCGCTGCGCCGGTCGTTCCTGACAGGCGGGAATTTTTCCGGCGTGCTGCCTTATGAGGGTGGATATGATGCGGCCTCGCTGCAATTGTTCACGATGGGCGGCGGACCGGGACCGGCTTCGGGTGTCGACAGGCCCGGCCCAGGCGGATCGGGTGCAGGCGTCAGCGGCCCCGGCGCATCGGACAAGCTGGCGGGGAAGACCCGGCTGCTGGACACAAAGGGCGAGATCCGCGATCTGAAAGGACTGCACACGGCTAAATATGGAGATATCCTGGTGGCGGCGAGGAATAATAACAGCCTGCTGTTCCTGGGTTACACAAAATGACCATTGCTCATGAAAAAAATAATTGCCATAGTTCTGTTGCCTTTTCTAAAAGGATGGTGCGTGATCACAGTCTGTGGGTCGTTGCAGTGGGGCTGCTCCAAAAAATCCTCTCCACCCGACCCCCCACCCACACCGCCGGTACTGCCCTTTACCTTCTCCACGGTACTGGTGAACGGGAACAGCAACGGGACTACCTATTATGCGGTCAACACCAACCCAGTGGTCAAATTCAGTTTTTCCGCGCCCGTCGATCACGGTTCGGTAAGCACCGGCCTTTCCTTTAAAGACGGCGGGGGACTTGCCGTACCCTATACGCCGACGTTTGAACACAACGACAGCGTCCTGGTCATTCAGCCCTCTTCTTCGCTGAAGAACATCACAAAATATATGCTGGCCCTCTCGTCCGGTCTGCAATCCCAGGGCAAGTCCCCGCTGCAGTCGGGGGTCGCCGTGCAACTGATCACGGCTATCGACTCCTCGGATAAATTCCCGCGGATCTCCGACAGCACCCTGCTGACCCTCGTGCAGCAAAAGACCTTTGCCTATTTCTGGGATTTCGGCCATCCCGTATCGGGGTTGTCGCGGGAGCGCGCCAGCTCTCCGGATGTGGTCACCACCGGGGGCAGCGGCTTTGGCGTGATGGCTGTCCTGACGGGCATCCAGCGCAATTTCATCAGCCGTGCCGATGGGCTTGCCCGGATCACAAAAATGACGAACTTCCTCGCCGACACGACAAAGGTCACCCGCTATCATGGCGCCTTCTCACACTGGATGAACGGGGGCACCGGCGCTACCATCCCTTTCGGCCCAAAGGATGATGGCGGAGACATCGTTGAAACATCCTATCTGATCCAGGGGCTGCTGTGCGCCCGGCAATATTTCAGCAGCACGACGGATGCCGGTGAAATAAACCTGCGCGATACGATCAACAAAATATGGAATGGCGTAGACTGGAGCTGGTACCGGCAGGGCAGCCAGAATACCCTGTACTGGAACTGGAGCCCGGATTACGCCTGGGCCGTTAATGTCCAGGTCGGCGGCTGGAGCGAGGCGCTGATCACTTATGTCATGGCCGCCTCGGCGAATAAAGACAGCATTCCCCGGAGCGTGTACGATAACGGCTGGGCGCGCGGCGGGAGTATGAAAAATGGAAAGACCTTCTTCGGGGTCCAGCTCCCTCTCGGACCGGATAATGGCGGTCCCTTGTTCTTTGCGCATTATTCTTTCCTTGGCATCAACCCCAATGGTCTCTCGGACGCGTATGCTAACTATTGGACGCAGGATACGGCGCATGCCCGGATCAATTATCTGTATTGCGTCAGCAATCCCGGTCAGTTCAACGGATACAGCGCCGCCTGCTGGGGCCTTACGGCAAGTGATGAGCAGAATGGATATTCCGCACACGCGCCCGGTAACGATGATGGAGTGATCAGCCCGACCGCGGCCATTGCCTCCCTGCCGTATACGCCGGTGGAATCTATGAACGCGTTGCGGTTCTTTTATTATAAGCTGGGCGATAAGATCTGGGGACAATATGGTTTTGCCGATGCGTTCAACCTGACGAACCCTTGGTACGACAGCGATTATCTCGCCATCGACCAGGGCCCGGAGATCGTGATGATCGAGAACTATCGCACCGGATTGTGCTGGAATTTATTCATGAGCTGCCCGGAAGTAAAGGCGGGTATGAAAAAGCTGGGCTTTCAGGGACCAAATCTTTAATTCTGTAATCATATGCGCGCCTTCGTAAAAAGATTATTTCTCGCCTTTCTGCTGACCAGCAGCCTGCAAGCCTTTTTACCGGCGCAGCCTCCTGTTCCGGTCAAACCGCGGTCGGGTCCGATCTCCGATTCGGCCCTTGTGGAGCTGACCCAGCGGCAGACCTTTAAATATTTCTGGGATTTTGCACATCCTGTCAGCGGCCTGGCCAGAGAGCGCAGCAATATTGCCTATAATTATGGCAACGAAGTAGTGACGACCGGAGGCTCTGGCTTTGGCATCATGGCTATCGTGGTGGGGGCGGAAAGAAAATGGATAACCCGCGAACAGGCCGTCGAAAGGTTGCTGAAGACCATTCTGTTCCTCGCAAAGGCCGACAGCTATCATGGCATCTTCCCCCATTGGCTCAACGGGGAAACGGGAAAGACCATTCCCTTCAGCCGCAAGGACGATGGCGGCGATCTGGTGGAGACCTCTTACCTCTTCGAAGGCCTGCTCTGCGCCCGTCAATATTTTAACGGCCCGGGCGGCAAGGAGACGGAACTGCGCAACCGGATCAACTGGCTGTGGAATGAGGCCGAATGGAACTGGCACACCCGGGACGGCCTCGACCTGCTCTACTGGCACTGGAGCCCGAATAACGGCTGGAGTATGAACTTCGAGCTCCGCGGCTGGAATGAATGTCTGATCACCTATATCCTGGCGGCCTCTTCACCACGCTATTCTATAAACGCGGAAGTCTATCACCACTGCTGGGCGGAAAGCGATCATTTTAAGAACGACCGCGAATATTATGGGATCAGGCTTCCGCTGGGCTTCGGATATGGAGGACCTCTTTTTTTCGCGCACTACTCCTTCCTCGGACTCGACCCCCGCGGACTGAAGGATAAATACGCCGACTACTGGGAACAGAACCGTAACCATACGCTGATCAACCGGGAGCACTGCGTCCGTAATCCCAATCATTTTAAAGGCTATGGCCCCGACTGCTGGGGACTGACGGCCAGCGATAACGTTGAAGGATACAACGCCCATTCTCCGACAAATGACCTGGGTGTGATCACGCCGACCGCGGCCCTGTCCTCCTTCCCGTATACGCCGCAATATTCTATGCAGGCCCTGCGATATTTTTATGACAAAATGGGGGATAAGATCTGGGGTGAGTATGGCTTTACGGATGCCTTCAGCGAATCGAAGAACTGGTATGCACGGTCATACCTCGCCATCGATGAAGGCCCGATCGTGGTCATGATCGAGAACTATCGCTCCGGGCTGCTCTGGAAATTGTTCATGAGCTGCCCCGAGGTCCAGGGCGGGCTGAAGAAACTGGGTTTCAGCAGTCCCTGGATAAAATAAATATTTTTATGATCAATAGATCTGGTGCTTATTTTATCAGCCTTTGCTTCGCGCTGACCTGTGGCGCTGCGGTATCTGCGCAACATCCCGCAGCCCATGACGCCGGGAGCCCGTATGCGGGGGGGCATCCGCATGCTGTCAGACCAGCCGGTTATCCGAACACGATCCGACCGGTGGGCATCATCCGGGGCCTGTCCGACGCTGCATTGCTGGACGTAGTACAGCGGCAGACCTTCCGCTGGTTCTGGAACTTTGCCCATCCCGTCAGCGGTCTGGCCAGGGAAAGAGATAACACCGTACATGCGGAGTATTACTGGGACTATATCAATGAGGCCGACAATGAGCCGAATTTCAGCAAGGGGACATTTGGTCCGGAAGCATGCGCCATCGGTGGATCGGGCTTCGGCATCCTGTCGGCCATCGTTGCCGTTCAGCGGGGATGGATCGGAAAGGACACGGCCCTGAGGCGACTGGTGAAGATGGTGGATTTTTTAATAAAGGCCGACTGCTACCACGGCATCTATCCTCATTTTATGAACGGCGCCACCGGCAGAACGATACCATTCGGAAGGCTGGACGATGGCGCGGATATCGTGGAAACCTCCTATCTGTTCATGGGCCTTCTCTGTGCCAGAGAATATTTCAACGGCGGCAGCCCGCTGGAAAGATATTTCCGGAACCGGGTCAATCAGATGTGGTCCGTGGCCGACTGGAACTGGCATAGCAAGGGCGACAATAAAATGCTGTTCTGGCATTGGAGCCCGGCGAATGACTTCGACATGAATTTTCCGGTCTTTGGCTGGGATGAATGTCTGATCACTTATATTCTGGCCGCTTCTTCGCCGGGACACCCTATCCCGAAGGAGCTGTATGAAAATTCCTGGGTGAAAAGCAAGTCCTGGGCAAACGGCAATACTTATTATGGGATTAAGCTACCCCTTGGCAATTTCGATTGCGGCGGCCCGCTGTTCTTTGAGCAATATACCTTTATGGGGATAGATCCGGATAAACTGAAGGACGATCATGGTATCGATTATGCGGAGCAGACACGCAACCATACGCTGATCAACAGGGCATATTGCATCGACAACCCGAAAAAATTCAAAGGCTATGGAGAGAATTGCTGGGGCCTTACCGCCGGGGACAGCTATAAAGGCTATGTAGCCCATTGCCCGCAGGACGACCGGGGTGTGATACAGCCTACCGCAGCCCTGTCCTCTTTTCCTTATACCCCGGAATATTCCATGCAGGCGCTGAAACATTTTTATTACGATCTGGGCGACAGGATCTGGGGCGAATATGGTTTTGCCGATGGCTTCAGCGAAACCAGGAACTGGTATGCGAAGACCCATCTGGCCATCGATCAGGGCCCGATCGTCGTCATGATCGAAAATTACCGGAGCGGACTGATCTGGAATTTATTCATGAAGATCCAGGATGTTCAGCAAGGATTAAAAAGACTGGGCTTTCAAAGTCCGCATATAAAATAAACCGGATGAAAAAACATTTTAAGAGAGCGAACGGGGTGGGGCTCATGCCGGGGCTTCGGAGAGCACTCTTTGCGTTGCTCCTTTGCGCGGGAGTGACAACGGTCTTTGCGCAGCAAAGGCCGGCTAGCTACTGCAACCCGGTCAACCTGGACTATGGCTACACGCCGATCCCCAATTTCACCGGATGGGGACGCCACCGGGCCACGGCCGACCCCGTGATCGTGAACTACAAGGGCGACTATTATTTATTCAGCACCAACCAATGGGGCTACTGGTGGAGCAGCGACCTGAAGGACTGGAAATTTATTTCCAGGAAATTCCTCCGTCCCTGGAATAAAGTCTACGACGAATTGTGCGCGCCCGCCGTAGGCATTATCAGCGACACCATGATCGTCTTCGGGTCTACCTATACCCGGAATTTTACGCTGTGGATGAGCACCGATCCAAAGGGCAATGAATGGAAGCCACTGGTGGACTCTTTCGATATCGGCGGCTGGGATCCCGCATTCTTTACGGATGACGACGGCCGGTTGTATATGTACAATGGCAGCAGCAACAGCTTCCCCATGTACAGCGTAGAGCTGAACCGCAAGACCTTTCAGCCCATGGGCACCCGGCAGGAGACCTATATCCTGCAGGACTGGAGATATGGCTGGCAGCGGTTTGGCGAGAACATGGACAATACTTTTCTGGACCCTTTTATCGAGGGGTCCTGGATGACGAAACATAACGGCAAATATTACCTGCAATACGGAGCGCCGGGCACGGAGTTCAGCGGATATGCGGATGGAGTAGTGGTGGGTAACAGCCCGCTGGGCAATGCGTTCATTCCTCAATCCGACCCACTGTCCTTCAAACCAGGCGGATTTGCGAGAGGAGCAGGGCATGGCGCCACCTTCCAGGACAAATGGAACAATTACTGGCATGTGAGCACGATGGTGATCGCCGTGAAGAATAATTTCGAACGGAGGATCGGCATCTGGCCTGCCGGCTTCGACAAGGACGACAGGATGTATTGCAATACCAGTTTTGGCGATTATCCGCACTGGCTGCCTTCGGAAAGATCGCAGACGGATAACAGTCCTTCGGGGAATGGTGGGTTCTGCGGCTGGATGCTGCTGAATTATAACAAACCGGTCAGGGTGTCCTCCACGCTGGGCGACTATTCAGCGAATAATGCGGTCGATGAAAATATAAAGACTTACTGGAGCGCGGCAACGGGCAACCCGGGAGAATGGATACAGACCGACCTTGGGCAGCTGTCGACGGTCAATGCCATCCAGATCAACTATGCCGACCAGGACGCGGAGTTCCTCGGCAAGCAAACGGGTATCTTCCATCAGTACAAACTGTACGGGTCCGATGACGGAAAAAAATGGAAGGTCCTTATCGATAAAAGCAACAACAAAACAGACGTGCCACATGACTATGTGGAGCTGTCCGTCCCCGTACAGGCGAGATTTATCAGGCTGGAAAACCTTCACATGCCCACCGGCAAATTCGCCGTCAGCGGCCTGCGTGTGTTCGGCCACGGCAACGGGGCAAAGCCCGATACGGTGAAACAATTCATCGTTCTGCGCACCCATAAGGACAAACGGAGCGCATGGATAAAATGGAGCCCGGCCGACAATGCATTCGCGTATAATATTTATTATGGCACCGCACCCGATAAGCTGTATACTTGTATCATGGTGTACAGTGCGAATGAATATTGGCTCAAGGCGATGGACAAGGAGATGCCGTATTATTTTTCCATCGAGGCGATCAATGAGAATGGGGTATCCGCCCGGACGCAGGTCAGCAGGGCAGAGTGACAGATCAAAAATTTATGAACACGTATAAAATGACACGCCAAATGAGAAAGATCACCGTTTTTATTGCTTTGCTTTTTATTACAGCCGCCGGTCAGGCCCAGGACGCGAAGAATCCGGTCCATGGTCCGAAGACATCGGCTCATCCCGTGAAGATGGAAGGCCGGGACGCGAAGATGGACGAATTCGTAAATGCGCTGCTGAACAAAATGACGCCCGATGAAAAGCTGGGCCAGCTGAACTTGCCCGGTGCAGGCGATATCACAACGGGCCAGGCTGGCAGTTCCGATATTGCCAAAAAGATAAAAGAAGGAAAAGTAGGCGGCCTGTTCAATATCAAATCCGTGGCGAAGATCCGTGACGTACAGAAGATCGCGGTCGAACAGAGCCGGCTGAAGATCCCCATGATCTTCGGGATGGACGTGATCCACGGGTACGAGACGGTGTTCCCGATCCCGCTGGGCCTGAGCTGTAGCTGGGATATGCAGGCCGTTGAAAAAAGCGCAAGGGTCGCCGCTACCGAAGCCAGCGCCGATGGCATCTGCTGGACCTTTTCCCCGATGGTGGACATTGCCCGCGATCCCCGCTGGGGAAGGATCGCGGAAGGGAATGGAGAAGACCCTTATCTGGGCTCCCAGATCGCAAAGGCCATGGTGAGAGGCTATCAGGGTGATCTTTCCGGCAATACCAATATCATGGCCTGCGTCAAGCATTATGCCCTGTATGGCGCTGCGGAAGCGGGACGCGATTATAATACGACGGACATGAGCCGGGTAAGGATGTTCAATGAATACCTGCCACCGTACAAGGCGGCACTCGATGCAGGCGCGGGAAGCATAATGGCCTCGTTCAACGAGGTGGATGGCGTGCCCGCTACCGCCAATCATTACCTGCTTACCGACGTCCTGCGCAAAAGATGGGGATTTAAGGGATTTACGGTCACCGATTATACCGGCATCATGGAGATGACCGAACATGGCCTTGGCGATCTGCAGACCGTTTCCGCTCTTGCCCTCAAAGCCGGTATCGATATGGATATGGTCAGCGAGGGGTTCCTGACGACGCTGAAGAAGTCCCTGACCGAAGGGAAGGTGACCATGGCCCAGATCGACGAGGCATGCAGAACGATCCTCGAAGCTAAATACAAGCTTGGCCTCTTTTCTGACCCTTATAAATATTGTGATGAGAAAAGGGCCGCTACCGAAATTTTTACGGAGGCCAACCGGCGAACGGCAAGAAGCATTGCCGCGGACTGCTTTGTGTTGCTGAAGAACCAGCATAATGTATTGCCCCTGAAAAAAGGCGGGACCATTGCACTGATCGGCCCGCTGGCCGATAACAAGGAGAACATGCCGGGCACGTGGAGCGTCGCGGCGAATTTCTCAAGATCCGTATCCGTACTGGAAGGTCTGAAGGATGTGGCGGGCAGCGGGGTAAAGATCGTTTATGCAAAGGGGTCCAACCTGGATGCGGACAGCATCTTCGAAGAACATGCGGGCATGTTTGGCAAATCATTGAACAGGGACCATCGCCCTGCCGGGGAACTCATTCAGGAGGCGCTGAATGCGGCCAGCCAGGCCGATGTGATCGTCGCCGCCGTTGGCGAATCCGCCGAGATGACCGGGGAATCCAGCAGCCGGAGCAATATCGATATTCCATCCGCACAGGAAGACCTGCTGAAGGCCCTTGTAAAGACCGGTAAGCCGGTGGTGCTGGTGCTGTTCACGGGTCGCCCGCTGACCATCAGATGGGAAAATGAAAATGTGCCCGCGATCCTGAATGTCTGGTTCGGAGGCAGCGAGGCGGGTCACGCCATTGCCGATGTATTGTTCGGCGATGTAAACCCTTCGGGCAAATTAAGCACGACCTGGCCGCAGAATGTCGGACAGGTGCCGTTGTATTATAATCACAAGAACACCGGCCGCCCGCTGGGCCAGGGTAAATGGTTCTCGAAATTCCGCTCGGATTATCTGGACGTATCGAATGATCCGGTATATCCCTTTGGATATGGACTGAGCTATTCGAATTTTGTGTACAGCGATCTGGCCCTGAGCAGCAGCTCGCTGAAAGGAGATCAGAAACTGACGGCAGCGGTCACCGTTACGAATAATGGCGCGGTGGACGGCAAGGAAGTCGTTCAACTATATATCCGCGACCGCGTGGGTAGTATCACCCGGCCGGTGAAAGAACTGAAAGGGTTTCAGAAGATATCCCTCAAGGCCGGCGAGTCCCGGAAGCTGAGCTTTACGATCACCCCGGAAGACCTGAAATTTTATAATGGCGACCTGAAATATGACTGGGAATCCGGAGAATTCGATATCATGATCGGCGCAAATTCGAGGGATGTGAAGTCGGCCAGGGTGAATTGGGTAAAATAGTATCTTAGATCATGCAAGGGATAAAAAATATCATTTTCGATCTGGGCGGCGTGATCATCAACCTGAACAATCAGCTGACCGAAGACGCATTCGTGGCGATGGGCACGAAGCCTTTCCGTGAATATTTCGGACATGGTCACGCCGATGCTTTTTTTAAGGACTATGAAGTCGGTAAGATCAGCGACCGGGAATTCATCGATGCGGTGAAGGAGCTGACGGGTCTTACAGCCTCAGACCACGAGATCGTCAGGGCATGGAATGCGCTGCTGCTGGATTTTCCTCCCGAACGCATCCGGCTGCTGAAGGAGCTGGGCAAACGCTACCGGCTGTTCCTTTTCAGCAATACGAATGCCCTGCACCTGGCTGCGCTGCAACAGATCTACCGGGACAGTTTTCCGGAGGGCACACTGGACGAGCATTTCGAAAAAACCTATTATTCCCATCTGCTCGGCATGCGGAAGCCCGACCCGGCCTCCTACCGGCATATCGTCCGGGAAAACGGACTGAACCCTGCCGAGACCCTGTTCGTGGATGATGCGATGATAAATGTGGAAGGGGCCAATGCAGCGGGGCTGGCAGGCTTCTTTCTGGAGCCGGGCAAGGCGATCACCGATGTGGAATGGTGAGGACAAATTTGCGGATGCCATGCGGATCGCGGATGCCGGGATATCCGGGGATATCTTATTTGATCTCTTCGAAATCGATGTATTCGCCCATCTTGTTCTTGCTGTCCGTGCGGGGCTTCTGAGAGGGGCTTCCGCCTGGTGACGCCGTGTTCTGCTGCGGGCCATTTTGCTGACCACGGTCTTGCGAAGCCTGTCCTCCGCCATTGCGGGCGTTGAATTGCTGGAACGGATTGGCCTGGCCCTGTACGTTGGGGTCCTGCATATTCCTGAACTGCTGCCGGACGTGTTTGGTCGTCCTGAAAATAGGCAGGATGAAGTTGAAAATGAATCCGTAAAGAAGATACAATACGATCCCCAGGAAAAATATTTCTGATAAAGGCATCATGGTAGAACTGAATGATAGCGCTAAGTTAAGAAAAAGGGAAACAGCTCCCTGTTAAAGAGATGCTTAAAAAAATTAATCTTTCCGGAACACCCTGTCTACCAACCAGTTAAGGCCATCGCCCAGCTTTTCAGCCAACCGGTCGCCCAGCCGGATCAGGATCTTTTGCAGGCGTTCATTTTCCAGAAAGCTGTCCAGGGCGGCAATACCCGTAATGGCTTCCCCTTTGATCTTGCGCGGCAGCAGAGACCGCATGAAGAGGGAGCCGGAATGATGCTGGAAATACGTGAAATTATCGTCGATCCTCCCTTCCAGTTGTCTGGCCTTTTGCCGGAGGACCCGGATCTCCTTGTCCAGAGAATCCAGGTTGTTTGGTTTTTTTGCGTTCGATGCCATAGCTGCAATTGTTAAGCATTAGATAAAATGATTTGCCGGCTTCTGCCGGTAGCGGCTGTTGCTTGCTTCTGCCGGTCGCCGCCGGTCCGGGCGTCCTGGAGGGTCCGCGCTCTTATTCCTCCTCGTCTTCCTCCCGGGATTTCTGAATGATCAGCTGGATCACGGGGTTTACAAACAGGGATTTTCTGAAAACGGCCAGCAGTATGAATACCAGCAGGAGCAGCCCGGTGATCAGGCCGAAACCTTTCACATAGCTGTGGAACAGGTTGGAAAACCAGAAACCCAGCACCATTCCGGAAAACAGCAGGATCAGGAAGACCACGAAAAGGGATACGATGATCCAGGCAAAATAGCCCGCCGACTGGGAGAAAATCCGCAGGCTCTGCAGCCGGTAGATCTCCATACGTGTTTCCACATATTCTTTCAGCAGCGCTTTATTCTCCGAAAAAAAAGACCCGAGATTGTCGGGCTGGCTTGCGCGGCCTGATTCCCCCCGGTCTCTGTGGTCCTTGTCCGTCCGGCCTGGACGAGCATCTTCTGGTTGGTTCATGGCTGGTGGTTTCTTTAAAAGTACTATAAAAAATTTTTGTGAAGGATCGCAAGTGAGTTTTGGTGGAAATAGTATTTATCTTACATTTGCATTGGTAAATGAAGCAACAGAAGGGAACGGGTTCGTTCCCTTCTTTATTTTTACGTCGGGTATGGTTAACGAAACAGTCAAAGTGGTGGAAAGCATGGTGCAGGGCCTGTTGGCCGACGAGCCGGGGTATTTCCTCGTGGAGGTCAGGGTCAAGCCCACCAACAATATAAAAGTGTTTCTGGACGGGGATACGGGCATTCCGATCGAAAAATGCGTGCAGGTGAACAGGGCCTTATACAAGAAGCTGGAAGGATCGGGATTTTTCCCGGGAGATGACTTTTCCCTGGAAGTTTCCTCGCCTGGTCTGGATGAGCCGCTGAAATTGCTCCGTCAGTATAAAAAGAACATTGGCCGGCAGGTCGAGCTCGTATTGCTGGACGGGTCAAAAAAAGAAGGACGTCTCATGGAGGTCAGCGAAGACGGAGTGGTCGTGGAAGAAACAAAAGGGAAAAACAAAAAAAAAGAGGTGATCAATCACGCTTTTTTATTTGATAACATAAAAACAACAAAAATTCAAGTAGTCTTTTAATTTCGCACCTCAGGGCTTTAAAAGCCAGCAGATGAAATTATTAAAATCTAAGCGTTATGGCCAGTATTAATCTTATCGAAGCTTTCCAGGATTTCAAGGAGGCCGAAAATATCGACCGCCCCACCATGATGAAGGTCGTAGAGGACGTGTTCAAAACTTTGTTGCGGAAGAAGTACGGAAGCGACGAAAATTTTGACGTGATTGTGAACGCAGAAAAAGGCGATCTGGAAATCGTTCGCCGGCGCACCATCGTGGAAGATGGACAGGTCAACGATCCGCTGGCGGAGATCGCTTATAAGGATGCGACGAAGATCGAACCCGACTTCGAAGTGGGAGAGGAATTATATGAGGAGATCGAGATCCTGGATTTTGGCCGCCGGGCCATCCTGGCCGCCAAGCAGACCCTGGCCAGCCGTATCGGCGATCTGAAGAAGAATGTGCTGGTAAAGAAATACAATGAGCGCGTAGGCGAGATCGTGAGTGCGGAAGTGTACCAGGTGTGGAAAAAAGAGATACTCCTGCTGGATGAAGAAGGCAGCGAACTGATATTGCCCAAGTCGGAGCAGATCCCCCAGGATTATTTTAAAAAAGGGGAGAATATCCGCGCCGTGGTGAAGAAAGTGGAACTGAAGAATAATTCACCCGTCATCATTTTATCCCGGACCAGCCCCCTGTTCCTTTCCAAGCTGCTGGAGATCGAGGTACCCGAGATCTTCGACGGACTGATCGTGATAAAAAAGATCGTCCGTGAGCCCGGAGAAAGGGCGAAAGTGGCCGTGGAATCCTACGATGACCGCATCGACCCGGTAGGGGCCTGTGTGGGCATGAAGGGAAGCCGTATCCATGGGATCGTACGCGAACTGAAGAATGAGAATATCGATGTCATCAACTGGACCGCCAATACGCAGCTGCTGATCCAGCGCTCCCTGACCCCGTCGAAAATTACCTCGATGGATATAGACAGCGAAAAGATGCATGCGAATGTCTATCTGAAACCCGACCAGGTATCTCTGGCCATCGGCCGGAAAGGAGTGAATATCAAGCTGGCCCAGGAGCTGACGGGTCTGACCATCGACGTATTCCGCGATAATGAAGGAGAACCGGAGGAATTCGATATCGACCTGGAAGAATTCAGCGATGAGATCGAGACCTGGGTTATCGATGAGCTCAAGCGCATCGGTTGCGATACCGCCCGCAGCGTGCTCGCCCTGACGGCCGAAGAGCTGGAAAGAAGGACGGACCTTGAGAAAGGGACCATCGATGACGTAAGAAGAGTGCTGAAAGAGGAGTTTGAGAAAGAATAGTTTATTGTTTATTTTACGGATAATTTTGAAAATCAATTAAAAGGGACGATCCGGGCCCCCTTACCAGAATGGGGCCCGGGTAGACAAATATGGCAGAAACAACAACACCTCGCTTAATGGCCGCAGCCAAAGAATTCAACGTCGGTAAAGATACCCTCGTGGATTTTTTGACCAGCAAAGGATTTAGCAAAGACGATCTGAAACCTACGTCCAAACTGACGGAGGACATGTATCGCTCTTTGCAGCAGGAATTCCAGGGAGATAAGGTCGCCAAGATCAAGAGTGATCAGATCGATCTCCCCAAGGGCAGCAGCATGGAGGCAAAGAAGAAAAAAGAAGACGAAGCGGTGATCTTTAAAAAGGAGATCATCAAAAAAGCGCCCGTCAAAGAAGAAACGCTCGTAGCAGAAGAACCTCCTCCACCACCACCGCCTCCCCCGCCCCCCCCTGTCATCATAGAGGAGAAGCCAGAGGCGCCGGAGATCACCAAGATCGGTGCGCCTGAATTGGAAGGGCCTAAAGTGTTGAATAAGATCGACTTATCCGCTATAGATTCTTCCACCCGACCCAAAAAACCGGGAAAGAAGGGCGCAACGGATGATGCTGCCACCGAACCGGCAGCGGCACGGGAGGAGATCAGGGCCGAAGAGCCGGAGACGGTTGTGAAGGAAAAGGCGGTTGTAAAAGAGAAGGAAAGCAAGAAAGAAGAAAAAGCAGTTGAACCGGCCAAACCGGAAGCTCCTGCTGTAACGGCAAATAAAGAACAGGAAAAGGATACCGGGCCATCCGGCGAAACGGATGCCGCATCTCCGGATGAGGATGTGCCGCCCGTGATCGAAAATATCAAGGCGGAAAAGCTGGAAGGGCCAAAGATCCTTGGGAAAATAGACTTGCCCACAAACAACGATACCCGGCCCAAGCCGCCTTCCGAAGAAAAAAGAAAACGTAAGAGGATCCCCATCGAGAAAAAGGACTCGGGGGGAAGGCCCAATAATACCGGCGGGAATGCTGCCGGTGGAGGACCTCCCAAGCCTCCGGGAGAAAGAGAACGCCGGGGTACGATCCCGCTCAGACGCGCCGGTACGCCGGGCGCCGGGGGAGCCCCCCATCAGGGCGGCGGCAATCGCCGGGCGGGTCCGGGACATGCCGGTCCACGGGAAGCCAAGGAGATCGATAAAAAAGAGATCCAGGAAAAGATCAAGCAGACCCAGGCCAAGCTCGCAGGAGCCGGTGGTCGTGGGAAAAGCCTGAAAGCAAAATATCGCCGCGCCAAACGGGACGAACTGGCCGAGCAGTCGGGTTCGGAAGAGATGACGGACAACAAACTGCAGGTCACCGAATTCATCAGCGTCAGCGAGCTGGCCAACCTGATGGATGTGAGCTATGCGGAAGTCATCAGCAAATGCATGAGCCTGGGCATGATGGTATCCATTAACCAGCGTCTGGAAGCCGATATCATCGAACTGGTGGCCGGAGAGTTTGGCTTCACCGTTGAATTCATAGGCATCGATGACGCAGCGGAAATGGAAGAAGGGGATGATGATGACGATCCGGAAGATATGGTGTCCCGTTCGCCTGTGGTCACGATCATGGGCCATGTGGATCATGGTAAGACCTCTCTGCTGGATTATATCCGCAGCGCCAATGTGGTGGCGGGTGAAGCAGGGGGTATCACCCAGCATATCGGCGCCTATCAGGTGACGACGGCCACGGGCAAAAAGATCACGTTCCTCGATACGCCGGGTCACGAAGCCTTCACCGCCATGCGTGCGCGTGGCGCCAAGGCCGCCGATGTGGCCGTCATCGTGGTGGCTGCCGACGACGCCGTGATGCCGCAGACCAAGGAAGCCATCTCCCACGCACAGGCGGCGGGATTGCCCATGATATTTGCCATCAATAAGATTGACAAAGACGGGTCCAACCCCGAAAAGATAAAAGAGCAACTGGCGGGAATGAACCTCCTGGTCGAGGACTGGGGTGGAAAATACCAGTCCCAGGAGATCTCGGCCAAGAAAGGGCTTAATGTAGATCTGCTGCTGGAAAAGATCCTGCTGGAGGCGGAATTGCTGGACCTGAAGGCGAACCCCGACCGCGAAGCATCGGGAAGCGTTATCGAAGCCTCCCTGGATAAAGGACGTGGTTATGTGGCAACGGTCCTGGTGCAGAACGGCACGTTCAAGACAGGCGACCTCGTGGTCTCCGGACAGTATTTCGGCCGCGTAAAAGCCATGTTCAACGAACGGAACAAACGGATCGATGATGCGCCACCCTCCTCACCGGTATTGTTGCTGGGCCTCAACGGGGCTCCGCAGGCCGGAGAAAAGTTCAGGGTGTATGAGGACGAGAGCGAAGCAAAGGAAACAGCCAACCGGAGAGCCCAGATCCTGCGCGAACAGGGCATCCGCACCAAGAAACATATCACCCTCGACGAGATCGGCCGCCGGCTGGCGCTGGGAAATTTCAAGGAACTGAACCTGATCATCAAAGGGGATGTGGATGGATCGGTGGAAGCGCTCAGCGATTCGCTGCAGAAATTATCTACGGAAGAGATCGCGGTGCGTGTCGTGCTCAAGGCGGTCGGTGCGATCAAGGAAAGTGATATCCTGCTGGCGACGGCTTCGGATGCGGTGATCGTAGGTTTCAACGTACGTCCTTCCCTGCAGGCCTCCCGTCTGGCAGAGGCCGAAGGAGTGGAGATCAAGACCTATTCGATCATTTACAATGCCATCGAAGAAGTAAAGAGCGCCATGGAAGGGATGCTGGAGCCGAAAATACAGGAGAAAGTGGTGGCGATGGTGGAAGTCCGCAATGTATTCAAATTCGATAAGGCTACTGTGGCCGGCTGCTATGTGCTCGAAGGCAAGATCTTCCGTAATGCGAAGATCCGGCTGGTACGCGATGGTATCGTGATCTATCCCACGGGCGAAGGAGCAACGGCAGAGCTCGCTTCCCTCAAACGCTTCAAAGACGATGTGAAAGAAGTCGCTTCCAGCACGGAATGTGGACTGACCATCCGGAACTACAACGACATCCATGTTGGCGATATCGTGGAGGCGTACGAAGAAGAAGAAGTAAAACGAACATTATAGGGCCGACGGGCCTGGCGGTCCGGGCAGGCGCTGACTAAACTTTTGTTAAATACCCCCTCCGGGGGGTATTTAATGCGTGATTCCGCGGGGATCAAATTATTTTTGGTACCGCACTGATATTTTGTAGTATGACGCATAAAAAATTAATACTGTTACCGGCATTCCTTTTACTCGTCGCGGCGGCAATTGCCCAGCCTCAGCGGGTAGTGGCAGACAAGATCGCCGGTATCGTGGGGGATAAGATCATTTTGAAATCCGAACTGGCCACCGCCATCTCGGATATGCAGCGAAACGGAGCAGGGGGAGTGCCCGCCGGCGTCGACGAATGCTCCGTCCTGGATCAGATGCTGGTCCAGAAGGCACTGGTGTTACAGGCGGAGAAGGATTCCCTTCCCGTAAGCGAAGAGGAGATCCAGGCGGAGATCGACCAGCGCATCCGGTACTTTATCAACCTTTACGGGGGTAAGGACGCCTTCGAACAGATCGCCCAGCGGACCATCTATCAGGCAAAGGAAGACTTTCGTCAACCCATACGCGAACAGCGACTGGCGCAGTCCGAACGCAACCACATCGTGGAAGATATCAAGATCTCGCCGACCGAAGTAAAAGAATATTTCGAAAAGATACCCAAGGATAAGCTGCAGTTCTATGAATCGGAAATACAGCTGAGCCAACTCGTGGTATATCCGAAAGCCAGCCGCGACATCGAAAAACTGGCCATCGACGAACTGAACGAATACAAAAAGCAGGTAGAGGCAGGCACCAAGAAATTCGAGACCCTCGCGCGTCTTTATTCCGACGACCCGGGCAGCAAGGACAATGGCGGCCAGATCCAGTTGAACCGCAACGATGCCAAGACCTTCGATCCGGTATTCTTTTCGGCGGCCTTCCGCCTGAAGGAAGGACAGGTGTCCCCCGTTATCAAAAGTAAGTTCGGATATCATATCATCCAGATGATCAGCCGCAACGGGGACGATGCGCTGGTAAGACATATCTTACGCATACCCCAGATCACGCAGCCGGAGATCGACGAGGCGGTGGCAAAACTGGATTCGATACGGACACAACTTGTTGCCGGAGATTTTGGCTTTGGTGCGGCCGTATCCCGCTACAGCGATGACGAAATTGCAAAATCAACGGCCGGACAGGTCATGGGCCATGAAGGATCTACCTTTCTGAAGATCGATGAGCTGGACAAGGATATGGTCCTGCTGCTGAAAAGCGCCAATCTTAAGCCTGGACAATATTCCAAGCCTACGGCCTACTCGGATGACCGGAACAAAAAAGGCGTTCGTATCGTCCTGCTCGTCTCCAAATCCGAACCACACCGCGAAAATCTCCGGGATGATTATAACAGGGTCGCAACAAGGGCCCTTGAAGAAAAAAAGCAGGCAGCCCTTGAAAGATGGTTCATTTCCAAGATCCCAACCTTTTATGTAAATATCGACGGAGAGTACCGTCCCTGCCCGAATCTTGCAAAATGGCAGGTCAATCCGGCCACTGCAGGCAATTGATTTAGATATAAACCCTTAGTTGAGGCGAAATTATTACCTCAGATAATACGCTATACAGCCTTCTTTAGTAATTTGATAGTGGATTTTTTGGCTGGCCTAAAGGATTTTACTTATAGCGTTCCGGTTGGGAAAATCTGTCATTTATTCAATAATCATGCTCAGTAGTGCAAATAAACCAGGGCCTACTACGATAAAGCAGTTTGTACAACCTTATTTTATTGAAATAGCCCCCGATGGGGCCATCATGGCCGTCTGCACCCGATTCAACACCCTCCTGCAGAAGAAAAACATTGATAAGTTCCTCGATGAGAACGTATTAGATCTGTTTCATCAGATCGGCGCCCTTGACGGGACACCTTCCTTCCATTTCACCGGATCCATCATACCCAGATCTTTTGACCTGTCCCTGAACCCACAGGGTCGCAGGCCATTTATCATCCGCTGGACCCCCGCACCCTGCCCCTTTCTGGAGGAGAATCCGGGAGGCTGGCAGTTCACCGGCATAAAGATCTATATCGACGCCCTGAAGAGTATGGAGGCGCAGCCCGATGGGGCTGGCCACCGGCAAAAGGAAGATGAGCTGCGCTATCAGACCAAACTGGTCAGACTGGCGCAGGAAGAGATCGTACGCATCAAACGGGACCATAAGAAGTCGGAGGAACAGCTGCGTCAGTATTCGGAACAGATCATCAATATCCTCGGGAGTATAACGGATGGGTTCTTCGTGCTGGACAAGAGCTTCCGGGTCACCTTATGGAACCATGAGGCGGAAAGGATCACGGGTCTCTCTTCAGCGGAAATGCTCGGGAATAATCTCTGGGAGAAATTGCCGGAGCTGGTGGATACGGAAACCTTCAAGTCCCTTCAGCGGTCGCTGAAAAAAAAGGCCACGGTAAGTTTTGAACAATACAACGAACGGTTTGACCGCTGGCTGGAAGTGACCGCTTATCCTTCTGCGCAGGGATTGTTCGTCTATTTCAAGAACGTCACCGTGCGGAAGAAGCAGGAGGCGATGCTGGAACTGGAGAAAAAAGTGCTGGAGCTGAACTCCAATAAAAAGACCTCCGTCCAGACCATCGTGAACTATTTTCTGAAAGGCGTCGAAAAGATATTTCCGGAAATGTATTGTTCCGTGCTGACCCTGGATGTCGATGGCATTTCGGTGAGGCATCTTTCGGCGCCGCGTTTGCCGGCTATCTATTCTCATGCGATCGACGGTCTGCCGATCGGTCCGCAGACGGGCAGCTGCGGCACGGCGATGTACCGGAAAGAAAAAGTGATCGTACACGATATCGCAACGGACCCGCTGTGGGCGAATGCAAAGGAGCTGGCCATGCAATTCGGACTGCGCGCTTCATGGTCCATACCCGTGCTGAATGCAAAAGGCGGTGTGCTTGGCGCCTTCGCCACGTATTATAAAACCCCAAGGTCGCCTGAAAAGGTCGAACAGGATGTCATTGAAAGGGCTGCCAATCTTATCCGGATCATTCTGGTGAACAACCTGGCAGAAGAAGAACTGAAGATCAGCAATGAACGCTATATGCTGGCCACCAAGGCTACGAACGATGCGATCTGGGACTGGGATATCGTGGCGGAGCTGTATTTCTGGGGAGAAGGATTTTACGACCAGTTCGGGTATAAGCCTGTTCCGAAAGTGAGGACAAGGAAATTCTGGGAAATGCATATCCATTCCGATGACCGTGCCCGGGTGCTGAAGAATATGGAGAAATTCATACAGAAAAAGGATAAGGGCCTCTGGCTGGAAGAATACCGGTTCAGGAGATCGGACGGGAAATATGCGCTTATCTCGGACAAAGGCTTTCTGGTCTTTGGCAAAGAAAATAAAGTGATGAGGATGGTGGGTTCCATGCAGGATATCACAGAAAAAAGAGAGATGGAGAAAAGGTTGCTGAAACAGGAGCTGAATAAGCAGAAGCTGATCGCGCAGGCCATGGTGGATGCACAGGAGAAAGAAAGGGCGGAGATCGGCAAGGAACTGCATGATAATATCAACCAGATCCTTTCGACCACAAAATTATACCTTGAGCTGGCCAGGAACGATCATAAAGAGAGAATGAACCTTATCGGGCGAAGCGCTGAAAATATTCAGGAAGCGATACAGGAGATCCGGAATATTTCCCGATCTCTGGTACCTTCGAGCATCGGCGACCTCGGTCTGCTGGATTCCATCTCCGACCTTGTGGAAAGTATCCGGACCACCCGTGCGATCCATGTTGAATTTTACCCGGTGGGAAGGTTCGATGAAAAGCTCAGCGACAAGGAAAAGCTGATGCTCTTCAGGATCATCCAGGAGCAGGTGAATAATGTCCTGAAACATTCGGAGGCCCGCAACCTGATCATCGAGCTGAGCCTCGAAGAGACGGGGACGAGGATCGAGCTGAATATCACCGATGATGGGAAAGGGTTCAACCCAGGGAAGATCGGGAACAAGAAGGGGCTTGGCCTTTCCAACATCATGAGCAGGGCGGGTCTTTTCGGCGGAAAAGTGACCCTGGTGTCCTCGCCAGGTGAGGGATGCAAGCTGAGGGTTCAGGTGCCAGTACTTTAAACTTTTAAAACAATCCTATATGAGCAAAATCAATATTCTGATCGCCGACGACCACAAACTGATAAGGGAGACCTGGAGCTATATCTTAAACAGCGACCCAAGGTTCCAGGTAATTGCCGAATGCGGAGACGCACAGGAAGCCGTTGAACTGGCAAAGGCCAAACGCCCCCATGTCGTGTTGATGGACATCAATATGACGCCGTTCTCCGGTCTGGAGGCCACCCAGCGGATCCGGAAAATATCCCCGGGCTCGAAGGTCATAGGTGTTTCCATGCATTCCCAACCGGCTTATGCAAAAAAGATGCTTCAGATGGGGGCAAGGGGATATGTGACCAAGAACTCCTCCAAGGAAGAAATGATCAAGGCCATACTGGAAGTCAATCACGGCAATAAATATATCTGCGACGAGATCAAGAACATCATATCCGAGCAGTTGCTGGATGAAAAGGAGGATTCTCCCAACATCAATGCCCTCACGGAAAGAGAGATGCAGATCATCAATTTTATCAAGGAAGGCCTGTCTTCCAAGGAGATAGCCAGCAGCCTGAATATTTCGCTGAAAACAGTGGAAGTACACCGGCATAATATCCTCAAGAAGCTGAAACTCAAGAATTCGGCATCACTCGTCAATTTTATAAATACCAACGCGACCTATATTTAGTGGTCTGCAAGCGTCTCGTTCGTTCTTTTTACCGGTCTCCGGCCAAGGCCCTGTTACGGTGGTCCGACCCGGTTCGGCCCTGATCCGGTAAGGCCCAGGGTAAACCCTTAATGCACCCTGAGTTTTCCTATAATGAAGCGAAATCCGACGCCTGTTTTCTTTATAAATCAGCCTGTTTAACAGACCTTTAGCATAGTTAAAATCCAATAGCCTCATGAAGCTCATAGAGTCCAATCCAATGAAAAGCCGACCTGGATTCCAATCCTGAGAAAGACCCGGGGATCTCGATCCCCTAAAAAAAGCGTGGCCAATTATCCTTTGGAACACCTCCCCCAAGCCTATGAAGACTGGGGGTTTTTTTTGCCCCCGGTCGGAGGGTTACCTTCTTTTCTTTTTTTGCGTAAAGAATTATCCGGTAACTTTGCGGCTTCATGAGTGATGCAATCAAACATGAATGCGGTCTTGCATTCATAAGGTTACGCAAACCGTTCTCTTATTACTTGCAAAAATACGGGACGGTACTTTATGGCCTCAACAAGCTGTACCTCCTCATGGAAAAGCAGCACAACCGGGGCCAGGACGGGGCGGGGGTAGCAGCAGTAAAACTCAATACCGAACCCGGCCATCCCTTTCTCCACCGGATCCGGAGCTGTAACAATCAACCGATTGCGGATATTTTCTCCAAAATAATGGGCGAAGTAAAGGAGCTGGAAAAATACCAGCCGGATATTGCCAAACATCCTGGCCTTATGAAGGGACATATCCCCTTTCTGGGCGAAGTGCTGCTGGGGCATCTTCGTTATGGCACCCAGGGCAGGAATAACGCTGAATTTTGCCACCCATTTATAAAAAGAAATACTATTCCCGCAAGGAATCTTGCGCTGGCCGGCAATTTTAACCTCGTGAATACCGACGAGCTTTTCGGGCTGATCAATATCGATCCGGGTGAATTTCAGAAACAAAGCGATCTGGCAGCCATGATGGAGGTCATCCATCACTTTCAGGTCAAGGCCGATGAGGATTCTCCGGTGAACCTGGATGTGGTTGGTCTTCTGCGCAAGGCAGTGGCGCTGTTCGATGGGGGATTTACCGTCGGAGGGGCCATTGGTAACGGGGACAGCTTCGTTTTCCGGGATGCCAACGGCATCAGGCCTGCATACTACTATATCAATGAGGACGTGGTCGTAGCCGCTTCCGAAAGGGCTGCCATCCGAACGGTGTTCAATGTCGGCGAGAACGAGGTCATGGAGCTGATGCCAGGCACAGGGCTGATCGTCAAGGCAGATGGCAAGACTTCGGTGGAGAAGCTCATGGAGCCCAAAGAGAGGAGGGCCTGCAGCTTCGAACGGATCTATTTCTCCAGGGGCAGCGATGAGAAGATCTACCGGGAAAGGATCGCCCTCGGATATAACCTTACGGATCAGATCCTTACCGCGATCAATCACGATCTGAAAAATACTATTTTCTCCTTTATTCCCAATACGGCCGAAGTCGCATTTTACGGACTGTGGAAGGGGATGGATGATTATCTGAAAGATATCAAGATCCAGCGGATCCTGTCATGGGGAAAGGATATTACGGAGGACAAGCTGGTGGAAATGCTCAGCAGGAAGATCCGCGTGGAAAAAGTAGCCATCAAGGATGTCAAGATGCGCACCTTTATTACCGAGGACGTGAGCCGCAATGAAATGGTGCAGCATGTGTACGATGTCACCTATGGCACGGTCCGGAAAAATGAGGATACCCTCGTCGTCATCGATGATTCGATCGTACGCGGCACGACCCTGAAAGAAAGCATCGTGCGGATGCTGGCGCGTCTGGCCCCGAAGAAGATCATCGTCGTCTCCTCCGCTCCACAGATCCGTTATCCCGATTGTTACGGGATCGATATGAGTAAAATGGGGGATTTTATCGCCTTCCGCGCCGCCGTCGGGCTGATGAAAGAGAGAGGAAAAGAGAACTGTCTGCAGGAATTGTATGACAAGGGTGTGGAGTTGCAGCGGATGGGGCAGCTGCATACGGAAAACATCGTGCGTAACGTCTATAAACCTTTCACGACCCAGGAGATCTCCGATAAGATCGCGCAGCTGATCACGCCTCCCGAAATAACCACACCGGTGCAGGTGATCTACCAGACCATTGAATCCTTGCACCTGGCCTGTCCCACCAATACAGGCGATTGGTATTTTACGGGAAACTATCCAACTCCAGGCGGCAATAAGGTGGTCAATAAAGCTTTCATGAATTATATGGAGGGGAAAAACGTCCGGGGATATTGATCTATATCAACATTTTAGCCCTCCCAGGCCCTATAATTTTATTTATAGTATCACCAAAAAACCTTAATATTATATACCTGTTTTATTGTACTTCGTCCATCCCACACGAAAGCTGAAGAGGTTAACTATCTGATTGGTAACATCGCTGAAATTATTTTTTCTTCTAAAGAAAAATAACCGGTATGAAGAAAGTTTCCATCATGATCGTGGATGATCACACATTGATAAGAGAGACCTGGAGTTTTCTCCTGGGGAAGAATGAGAATTTCGAGGTGGTGGCGGAAAGCGGGACCGGCGAGCGCGCAATAGAGCTGGCAAGAGATAAAAGGCCCGATATCGTATTACTGGACATCAATATGGCGCCGATGAGCGGATTTGACGTGCTGAAGATGATACGTAAATATTCCCCCGGCTCGAAGATTATCGGCGTCTCCATGCATTCCCAGCCCGCCTATGCAAAAAAAATGCTTCGTCTTGGGGCAAAAGGATATGTGACCAAGAACTCTCCCCGCAGCGAAATGATGGAAGCGATCAACGAGGTCAGTAAAAATAATATCTATGTCTGCCAGGAAGTAAAGAACATCTTGTCGGAACAGATGCTCAACGGCGACCAGGGGAATCCCGATATCAATAATCTTTCCGACCGGGAGATGCAGATCGTAAGGTCCCTGAAAGAGGGGCTGTCCTCCAAGGAAATTGCGGTGGAACTGAGCATTTCCTTAAAGACCGTGGAAGTACACCGGCACAACATCCTCAAGAAACTGAAGCTGAAGAACACCGTCTCGCTGATCAACTTTATTAACTCACAAGCCTTTGATTTGTAAGGTGTTGACGGGGATGAACCATCTGTTGTATTTCCGGGCTGTTTTGAGTAAATTTATGGCTCATTTATACCCCCGATGAAGACCCTGCTGATCATACGACATGCCAAGAGTAGCTGGGATAATGCCCTTGTAAAAGATATCGACCGCCCTTTAAATGAAAGGGGTCGGCGGGACGCTCCCGCCATGGCCCGGCGTCTTCTTCAGTCCGGGGTCGGGATCGACCTTTTTGTGTCCAGCCCGGCAAAAAGGGCAAAGAGTACGGCGGAACTGATCATCCGCGAATTTGGCCGGTCTGAAAAAGAGATCCTGTTTGTTCCAGAGCTTTATCATGCTTCAGTACAGGTCTTTAATGAGACGGTTGCCCGGCTGGACGACCGCAAGGGTTCTGTAGCCCTGTTCTCTCACAATCCGGGGATTACCGCCTTCGTCAACAGCCTTGGCACCATCCGGGTCGATAATATGCCGACCTGCGGGATCTTTGCCGTAAAGTCTCAGGTTGCCAGCTGGAGCGAGTTCGCTGCAAAGCCGGCCGAATTCTGGTTCTTCGATTATCCGAAGGCATTACCCGGATCGCATGGCGCCACTGCCGGTGACTGATCCGGCTGATCGGTATTCCGCTGCGCCGATCCCCGCTGCGCCGCTTCGTCCACGCAACTGATCGGCTATTTTCTGCCCAACGCTTCGTCCATGCAGCCAATCCTCCGGCAGCGCTTAGCTGCTATTTCCGCTGCGCCGCCAGCATTTCAAGAAACAAGCGAATTTCGCTTTGCAGGACCGTCGGGCTGGCCTTCGCCTCACCCTGCGCCTGGATCTCCGCGGCGACAGCTTCTCCCATCGGCAGGCCCCGGTCTGTATTCCCGATCATCAGGTCATTCCCTGCGCCCGCATCCGCAAAGGGAAAATCCTTTGCGAGGGCCAGTGCATGGGAAAGCGAGAACCTTCGCTGCGGCATGCATACCGCCAGTTTTCTGTCCGCCAGATGATCACCCAGATATTCCTGCTCGGTCTGCCCTGGTGTGGGAACAAAAATGCATTTTTTGCGCAGCTTCAGCAGGTCCATGATGCTGCTGTATCCAGGCCTGGAGATCACCAGTCCGGCTTCGCAGACGATGCGGTTCAGCGCTGCGGATGGAAGATGATTGTGTATCGTCAGGGCAGTGCTGACAGTGGGGGCTTCTGCATCCGTCCGACCGGTACCTATCCCCGTTTCGCCACCTGACTGCGCTGACAGGGCCGGTGTGACGCCCGCCCCAGGCAGTCCTCTTACCAATACGACCTTCCCAGCGTATCCCTTCAATTGCCCGAGGATCTTCTTTTCGAAGATGCTGCGCTGCGGCTCCGGGCCGGATAAAAGGATCAGCAGGGGTGCGGTGCCTGATGGTCCGCCTCCCAGCCCCATGCCCGCCGCCCTGGTTTCTCCTCCCCCCGTTCCCTCCGGAATGCAGGGCTCGAATCTCGACAGTAGTCCGATATAACGGGTAGGGATATGCGGCATCATTTTGGGATGCGATAGTTCGCCTGCAAGCGCATGCTCTTTATTTCCATCTTTTTCCGGATCTTCCTCAAGATCCGGAACCCAGCAGAGAGAGAACCGGTTGATGGCCCTGTAATTGATCCTTTGCAGGAGCCGGTCTGCCCATCGTCCCGAGGAGCTTTTTATACAGAGCTGATGGGTCATGAAAATGGAGAAAACATCCCCGTCATAAAGACCATAACGGTTGTCCGAGATCACCGCATCCACGCTTTCCGTATTCAGGAACTGCCGGAACCATTTATTTTCATGCTTGATCCGGATCAATATCTCGGGAATCCATGTTATTATTTTCAACAGGGTAAGGGCACGATTTTTGCCGTATTTCACGTTGTATCCGGTCAATTCAACAAAAGACAAAAGGGGAAACTCTTCCTGCAGGAGCGCTTTCTGAGCGCCTGAGGTTGCGATGATTACATCGCATTTTAATCTTAATAATTCTTTAATAATTGGTATACACCGCGTTGCATGACCCAGGCCCCAATCGAGTGGAGCTAAGAGGATTCTGGTCGTTATATGAGTGGAATTGTTAATTTTTGCCTTAGTTACCAACCGGGAAATACTATTTTCCCGACAAAGTAGTTAAATTACTATAATTCAGATCATGGAAAAGCGAAAACTGGTATTGATTATGCTATTATTATTTAGTAGCATTGTAATGGTAAGTTGCAGTTCCGGCAACAGGATCGGCGGTACCAGCAAGAAGTGCGGATGCGGAATCACAAAAGGTATGTCTGGTTATTAAAATCTAATTGTAATGAAAACTTGTAACAGAGATTTGCTTGTTCTTGTGAAAGATGAACACATGAATGAACAGTTAATGGAACAGGAGCTGGAGCAGTTAAATGAACTTTTGTTCCACTTTGAGACCATTGAAAGTTTTTGCGTTGCCCACGAAGTCTTCGACATCAATAAACATAAGACCCTTTACAAAAGGGATACCGTGCAAAAGCTCGTCCGGGAAAAAGAATTAAAGCCTTTTATTTTTATCTGCAATAAGAACTAGGATAGTTTCTCCATCGCTTCCTTCAATTTACGGATCATTTCTTCGATGTCCTGCAGGTGGCAGGTACCTACGCTCAACCGATACCAGGGAGAGTTTTTTGATGCTCCGAAAGCGGAAAAAGGTACCACAGCCAGTTTTGCTTCGTCCAGCAGGTAAGCCGTCACCGCGGCCTGATCACTCAGTAGCTTCCCTTCTTTTGTAGTCTTACCGGCAAGCCCGATCTTTATCGTGAGATAGATAGCTGCCTGTGGCGCAATGGCGTCCACGGCCCATCCTTCGTTCTTCAGGGTCATCAATCCGTCATAGATCCTATGGAGGCGTGTAGAGACGGCGGCTTTAAAGGTATCGAGGTACTGGTCGATCTTTTCCGTCTGCAGCAGGTATCCGGCCGTTGCCTTTTGCTCGGCCATCGGCGCCCAGGCCCCGATATGGGTGAGGATGGCCTTCATCTTGTCCATGACCGGTTTTGGTCCGAATGACCAGCCCACACGCACTCCTGTGGCGGCAAAGACCTTGCTGATGGCATCGATGAAGATCGTGTATTCCCGCATCGCTGGATTCAGGGTGACGGGATTATAATGTCTGATCTCGCCATAGGTAAGATGCCAGTACATCTGATCGTACATCAGATAGCACTTCTTTTCCCTGGCGCCGCGCCCGGCGTTCTCTTCCACCACCATGGCGCAGATGTCTTCAAGGTCTTTTTTGCTGATGGTCGTGCCCGTTGGATTTTGCGGCGAGCAGAGACAGATCAGCGTCGCCCCTTTGATAAAAGGACGGATATCTTCCGCCGTCGGCATGAAATTATTCTCGGGGAAAGCCTCCACCACCACGTGCTCTCCTTCCGTAAACTGCGTATAATGATTGTTGTTCCAGGACGGGACTGCATAGATGACCTTGTCGCCTTTGTCCACCAGGATACGGAACAGGGAATAGATAAGGGGCCGTCCCCCGCTGGCCACCAGGATCTCGTCCGTAGCGTATTTCAACCCCTCTCTTTCCTTCAGGAAGGCCGCAATGGATTCCCGGAGGTCAAGATTGCCTTCGGCCGCGGGATAGTTCGTAAAATGCCGGCGATACGCCTCTACGATACCGTCCTCCAGCTCTTTGGGGATGGGGAAAATAGCCGGATCGAAATCGCCGACCGTAAAATTATAGATCTTCTCCCCCTGCCGGATCTTTTCGCGGATATCCCCGCCCAGCTTGACAATTTCAGATCCGATAAGGGTTTCGGATAACTGCGATAAAATCATGAGCCATCTATGGGAGTCGAACCCACGACCTTTTGATTACGAATCAAACGCTCTACCAACTGAGCTAAGATGGCTGGTCGCCTGCGGCGGTCCGGTAACGGGCATCAAAATTGGTGATTTTCCTTTGTTCTAACAAAGCTATTTTTAAAGTCCATAAAGGCCTGAAGAATTTGGCGCGAGCAGCCTCGCCTACTTCTTTCTGCGAAGTATTTTAACGGCTGGATTATTTTTTAGTAATCTCGACTGATGATGTATTGTCAGGATGCCGGCGATGTTTGAATTTACTTCGTAAATGATCCTGTAATTTCCGCATAAGATCTGACGGATGTTGGTAATTCCCAGTTCTGGGACGCCCGGGGAGACCAGACTATTTCAGCCATTTTTTTAATTTTTTCTTAGCTTCTTCCGTAGAAAGCCCTTTGCCAGCTTTTATCTGTTGCCTTCCTTCCTCAACTTTATTGATCAGGAGTATCCTGTCGAATAATTGAGTGGTATCAAAATTATCCGGCATACTTTTTATTGCCGAGATCACTTGTTTTTTAGAAAGCATAAAATTTCGTTTAAATGCGACTATTATATTACAAATATATGATGTTCAACGCTGGCGGAGAAGCTTTTGTATTGGAAAATTTATGTACCTTCATCACAAATAATGTTTAAACTTCAGAATGTATGAAAAAAAATAAAAGACTATTCCTGCTGGCATCCGTTATGGTCACCGGCGCCCTTGCCATTACGGCATTCAAACCGTTCCCGGCCACGCTTAACCGCTCTTTGGTGACCGCCATCGGTGCAACGCCCGCAACGCCTGCCACCCTTGCAGATGAAACGTCCGCAAAAGCCGCAACGACAAACGCTCCAGCACAGGCCACCACAAAATGGGCCCTTGATAAAGTACATTCCAACGTGTTATTTTCCGTCTCCCACCTGGTCGTTTCAGACGTAGAAGGAAGTTTTAAAAGCTATGATGGTACCATGGAGAATAGCAAAGCCGATTATTCCGATGCGAAGATCAATTTCAGCACGGACGTCAGCTCCGTCAGCACGGATAACGAGAACAGGGACAAGCACCTGAAATCGGACGATTTCTTCAATGCCGAAAAATTCCCAAAGATGACATTTGTAAGCAGCTCTTTTCAGCCGCTTGGCGACAACAAGTATAAGCTGACCGGCAACCTCACCATCCGGGATGTGACCAGGACCGTGACGTTTGACGTGAAATACGGCGGATCGGTAAATGCGATGGGAGGAACCCATATCGGCTTCAAGGCTAAGACGACCATCAACCGGTTTGACTACAACCTGAAATGGGATAAGACGACGGAAGCTGGCGGCATGGTCGTGGGAAAAGATGTAGACATCACCGTGAATATCGATTTTAAGAAAGTATAAATCCCCTTATTTTTTCAGGAAGTTCAGCATGGCAATGATGTCCTGGTCCCCCAGGCCATCTGCCAGCGCCCGCCGGAATTCATCCTGTATCAGCAGGCCTGCTGCTGTCTGAAGACCCTGCTCTTTGGCCAGCCGGAGATCCTTGGCCAGGTGCTTCAGCGCAAAAGCCGCCTTGAAATTATTTTCCAGGATATTATTGGCCTTCAACCGGGTGATCCCGTTGGCCAGCGCGCTCTCGTTGATGATCGCCAGCATGTCGCCGGTGGCGATCCCGTTGTCCTGCGCAAAAAGCACGGTCTCGGCCAGCCCTTGTACATTAAAGGCCAGCAGGAGGTTGATCGCCAGTTTGGCGACATTGCCCGAGCCCTGGTTGCCGAGCAGGAAAGAACGTTTGCCCAGACAGCCGAAAATGGGAAGGGCTTTTTCATAGTCCTCTTTTTTTCCGCCAACCATGATGACCAACTGACCATCTTCCGCCGGCTTTACGCTGCCGGATACCGGCGCATCGAGGTAAGCGATCCCTTTTGCGGCAAGCCGTTCCGCCAGCTCCCTGCTGGTGGCGGGAGAGACTGTGCTCATATCGATCACGATCCGGGAACGGTCAACGCCTGGCTGACGATCCGATCCCGGACTTCCGTCTTTACCGCCCGGACCGCCCGAAAGCAGGCCATTCTCCCCGTCATGGACCTGTCGCAAGGCCTCATCATCCGAGACCATCGTGATCACTATATCGCAGGTGGCCAGTAAGACGGCCGGACTTTCCGCGAGGGTGGCGCCAAGTTCTTGCAGCGGCGCTGCCTTTGAGGCCGTCCGGTTGTAAAGGACAACGGAAAAACCCGATCTGATCAGGTTCTTCACCATAGGAATACCCATATTGCCAAGGCCTATCCACCCGATCTTCATACTGCTCAGCTCTTTTTATTATCCTCGTTATATTTCTTCTCGGCGTCCTTCGCCTTCTCGAAATCGAGCACTACGCCATTGATACAATACCGGAGACCGGTAGGTGGTGGCCCGTCATTGAAGACATGCCCCAGATGGGACTTACACCGGCCGCATTCGACTTCCGTCCGTTCCATGCCATAGCCATGGTCCGGCAGGTAGATAATGCTGCTTTTGCTGATGGGTTCGTAAAAACTGGGCCAGCCGCAACCGCTCTCGAACTTGGCATCGCTCCGGAACAATGCGTTCCCGCAGACGGCGCAATAGAAGGTCCCTACTTCCTTTGAATGCTCAAAAGGACTGGACCCTGGTCTTTCGGTTCCTTTTTCCCTTGCCACGCGGTAAATATCTTTGGGCAGGATCTTCTTCCACTGATCTTCGGGGACGTTGACAGGAGCCGTGTCGCTCCGGGAGTAAACCGGGTTGTCTTGTTTTTTTTCAGTATCCATACTATTCGATTTCAGTTCTTTGGACGTTTGTGAATAAGTGCATTGCTGCAACAGCAGGGCCAGCAATATAATGTATCCGTAGCGTATCATTTTGGGCATAAATCTGATTATATAACAAATGTACGCGTGCTGGGTTCGTCCGGTTGTCAGATCATGGACAAACTGCCGGGCTTAACATTTCCTTTTTTAAGGAAAAGGGGAAAATGTTAAAGGAATTATACCTGCTACATGTTATATTTGTCCATTCACAAGGGTAACCAGCACTATGTTTAATTTAATATTATTCGGACCGCCCGGGAGCGGAAAGGGGACACAGTCGGAGAGGCTTATTTCGAGATATGGATTGAAGCACCTGAGCACGGGTGATCTGCTGCGCAGCGAGATCGCCGGTCAGACCCCGCTGGGCCTGGCGGCCAGGAGCTATATGGACAAGGGGCAGCTGGTGCCCGATGAAGTGGTCATTGAAATGATCA